>ERZ501066.1-NODE-1-length-514196-cov-6.739984_pt1 | contig 514196 bp, 456 predicted proteins | sample MGYA00510849_ERZ501066 | MGnify/ENA primary metagenome ERZ501066 (study PRJEB25958, sample SAMN03398591) | human skin metagenome | study: EMG produced TPA metagenomics assembly of the Human Skin Microbiome Metagenome (human skin metagenome) data set. | reverse complement strand
GTGCTGTGGGGAGTCTCTTTGAGGCTCCCCACAGTTTTTTTATGTAAACTAAAAACTCGTATGAGGAGAGAACTTATTATCTCTCATACGAGTTATTTTTCTTTTACGCGATATATCAGTGTCTTATAACAGACACCTTTAATAGTTTCTACAGATGTGATGAATACTCCCTCTACTAGGGAAGATGATAATGAACTAGGAATAATTCTGCAGGAATGATCTTGGGGGATAACCCAACTATTTTTTCTGTCTTATGCCTAGAGTTGCTTATGTCTTATAGAGCTATTTATGTCTCTATAGACTTGGTATACATGGGGACATAAAGTGGCCTCTGTACAAGCTGTACAGAGGCCAGGATAGAGATCAATAAAGATATTTTATGGCAACACTACTTAGGGAGATCCTCCTCGTTGAGGAGCAATACATCATTACGTTGCTTGCGAACCTCTTCTAGGCGTGGACGTAGTCTTGCAAGGATATCCCACTCCGTGGTGGGGATTGTACGTCGTGCATCAGCAATAACTGTTCGGTCCGTTGTACCCCACGCAATTGGCATAGGTGTTGCTAGATCCCAGTAATCCTTTTTATGAAGCACCTTTTCCGACCCCGTCACTGCAACACAAGGTACTTTCTGACCAATAACTTTTCGTAGACCAGGAATGTCATGAACATCGCGGGCTACTAATGCCCACTGTGTAAACTCATCGGGTTTTTTAGACAGATCTACTAAGGCCAGAAGAGTCATACCGTTTTCACGCGTATCAGCAATGATGGCAGGTACAAGGGGAGATTTCTTAAAAGTTTTGTCTATGGACCCAATAGCAGTGGGAATCCACACCATAACAACAGCTGAAACGACGGTTAGGACGCATAATACCGACACCCAAAATATGTTGACACCTTTGTCATAGGCATAATAGGTAAGAACGCCCATAATAATGGTCAGAATGAGCGATGATATTTGAAGCCGGCGACGATCTCCAATAAGTTCGTTGTGCCGTTTAGCATGCTGTTTATCAATAGGGAAGTCGAATGTGCGCGCTGGCATAGTGGTGTTCCTTCTATTTTTCTTTTTTTGATGCGTTATTCCGGGAAGATTTACGTCCGCAGCAGACTTTAATCTAGGTTATCTAAATCGTCTGCATCTATGATGCGATAGCCATACCCTTGTTCGGCTAAAAATCGTTGGCGATAAGCCGCATATGTCGTATCAATCGTGTCTCGAGACACTACGGTATAAAACCGTGCTTCATGCCCATCGCTCTTAGGACGTAAAATTCTTCCCAAGCGTTGGGCTTCTTCCTGACGGCTTCGATACGTTCCAGATACCTGTATAGCAATTGAGGCTTCAGGAAGATCGATAGAGAAGTTAGCCACTTTACTCACTACTAAAGTTGTTATTTCGCCTTTTCGGAAAGCTTCAAAGAGACGCTCGCGTTCTTTAGTAGATGTTTTTCCTTGTACTAGAGGTGCATTGAGCTTGGCTGCTAAGCGCTCTAGCTGGTCCAAATAGGCGCCAATGACAAGAGTAGGTTCGTTATGGTGGTGGGAGATGAGTTCCGCAACAACGTTGTCTTTGGATACGGCTGTGGCGCAGCGCTTATACATTTCTTCACGCTCCGAAGTCGCGTACGTCATACGTTCTTCCTCGGTGAGTGCTACGCGCACTTCGGTGCATTCAGCTGTGGCAATCCACCCTTGGGATTCCAGGTCTTTCCACGGCATGTCGAAGCGTTTCGGCCCGATGAGGGTAAAAACATCATTCTCACGGCCGTCTTCACGCACTAATGTGGCGGTGAGGCCTAAGCGGCGGCGGGACTGTAGATCGGCTGTCAGACGGAAGACAGGGGCGGGAAGTAGGTGGACTTCGTCATAGATGATGAGTCCCCAATCGCGGGAATCGAACAACTCCATTGCCCGATAGATACCCTTTGTTTTACGGGTAACCACCTGGTAGGTGGCGATGGTGATAGGACGAATTTCTTTATGCTCCCCGGAGTATTCGCCAATCTCATCTTCAGTAAGTGTGGTGCGTTGTAGTAGTTCACGCTTCCATTGACGGCCAGCCACAGTGGAGTTGACAAGAATAAGAGTTGTCTTCTGGGCGCGCACCATGGTTTCAATACCGACGATAGTTTTACCGGCACCGCAGGGAAGTACTACTACGCCAGAACCACCGGCCCAGGCTGTTTCTGCCGCCCACTTTTGGTAGTCGCGAGGTTCCCAGGTGACGTGTTCCTGGCTGCGTGCAATGGGGTGTGCCTCGCCATCGACATAGCCTGCTAAGTCTTCTGCGGGCCAGCCTATTTTGATGAGCTCCTGTTTGAGATGGCCGCGTTCAGAGGGGTGTACCGTGATCGTGTCTGGACCCACTGACTGCCCTAGTAAGGGTTTTATTTTCTTGTGACGGATGACTTCTGCAAGTACCGCTGGGTCGGTAGAGACAAGTACTAAACCGTGTGCAGGGTCATTAACAAGGTGGAGACGGCCATAGCGTTCCATCGTTTCTGCAATAGCAATAAGAAGTTGCTGAGGGACAGGGTAACGAGAATAGCGTACTAGTGTGTCCACTACTTGTTCAGCATCGTGGCCGGCTGCACGCGCATTCCAGAGGGCCAAGGGGGTAATCCGATACGTGTGGATATGCTCGGGGGCACGTTCCAATTCTGCGAAAGGCGCTATCGCTCGTCTGACCTCGTCGGCTTGTGGATGATCGACTTCAAGCAGCATAGTGTTGTCAGACTGAACAATGAGTGGACCATCAGTCATGTGGAAACTCCTCGGCTAAATATGGCGATGAAATTACTATGAGTCGTTAGAAATAATGCTGGCAGAACGAATCTTGTGCAGAGCAAAACGATAAGGCTGGTGTGTAGCGACATCGACGGCATCCAACATGCCTTCGGACATTCTGCGTGGCAGTAAACGTATCTGTGCTTTGACGCCGGTACCTTTGATGAAGCCCAAGATAACTTCCTGATGTTTGTTAATAGCGTCATGGAGAAGCGGAATGATAGTATCCCCCGTCATGACTGGACCGCTATGACGGCTATTTTCCGTGGCAGCGTGTAGTTGGCTAGCGATTTCCTCTGCATGGGTAGGTGATAGTTGTGATTCTTGTGCGAGGGACGTTAGGGGAGTATCCGCAGGTACTAGACTGGCGTAGCAGTTATCTAGAGTTGGTCGTGGACGATGCTGGCGAAGAGAGAGGACGCAACCGTGACTGTCCTCCAGAATAGGACTAAGCCCTGTATCTTGTAACGCTGAATGAAGTTCACGCGGAGTAACATCCGCAATAGCAACTGTGGGGGCGATGAGGCGTAAACCGCAGTTCTGTAATGCAGGTGATGCCAATACACTACGGATAAGTGCGGGATCATCCGAGTGAACAACGGATAAAGCGGGGGCTACGCGTAGCGCACCATGTCGGCGGGCAGCGTCATCAATGAGGTAGCTCAATGATTGCGGAACCTCAATATGGGAGAGGTCGTGCAAAAAGTTGTGAATGTCAGTAGCCGTTAACCCAGTGTCTAGTGCGTGTCGAATGCTTTCCTCACTGATACGGTAGACCGTCGCCATCCCCGGGGATTCAACTGTGGCGATACGCCGCATAATGTCTGTGTGCTGGGGGGAAAGAAACCCTGGTACCACGATAGTGTGGTCATCCTGAATCAGGATAGATGTTGTTTCAGCGGGAATAGCAGAGCCGATAGCAGTGGAGACATCTCCAGTAAGGAGCGCACGTCCCACCTGCGTAAGCGTGCACGAGTGCAGAATGCCAAGTATCTCAGCGGTATGTATAGTGTCCTCGAAAGCAGCACCCCCCGCTAGCGCTGGAATGAGAGGTTCGCACCAGTGGGTGAGTGCAGCAACGTCAGCTTCGCTAGCGGTGAGAATATCTGCAGGCCAGATAGCGAGATTCTCGAGGATCTGGTGACGGAGTAGTCGAAGATGTCCGTCTCCTGCCTCTGGGTTGAGGACAATGGCACGTTCATGCGGAGTACCCGACCAAGGACGAGAACTGTACCACCAGGTGCGGAGGAGAAGTTCCCATTGTTCTGCGGGGGTGCTGGCAAGGAATGTATCGGCATTGGCAGTGGTGATCCAGTTACCCTCTTCAGCAAGGTCTTCTTCGATAATGCTAAGCGCTGCAAGAGCTTCTACACCCACCACAATCTGTGCGGTGGGAAGATTTGTAGTATTTGTGAGTCTGCGGAGTTCGCGTTGCCCTATGCCACCATCGGCAAGAGCGTGTAGAGGCTGTGTATCGATGGTGTCGATGAGCTCACGCACGGTATGAAGAAAAAATGCATAGTTATCGATACCCGTTGCTGGCTCTTCCGCAGTATTATGCGCTGTACGAGTAAGAACGGTATTAACGCTCTGCGGCTGCGGACAGTTAAGTGGATTACTCACCGCTGAAGCTACGGAATGATGCAAGGCACAATAGATATCTTCGGGAAGAAGAACTGTGTCCTCCGAAGTACCGTCACGGCGGAGGAGATCCTTCGATAAAAGTTGGTAGAGAGGATGGTCTGGCCCAGCTTCACGCAAGGCAGTAGTGGTGCCACGACGGCCAGATTCTGCCAGAGTCTCTAGGACATGCCGTTGATTATCCGGTAAGCGCGCAATATCGGTGCGGAGTGCTGCACAATCTCTTAGAGGCGGATTATCTGCTAAATCGAGTGGCAGGTGTGGGAGAACTTCTGCAAGACCTGGTGCAGGCAGATAAGCGTCATTACTGGTCGGGTAGAGAAGTGCATAATTCACTAGGGTAGAGAGAATTTCCTCTATTTCTGTGGTGGAGAGGAAAGAGAGGAGACTGCCCTTTTTAAGAGACGTTACTGATAACTCGGTTGTGCTGCAGGTAAGTACGTTGAGGGTATAAAGCTGTGGACGGTTAAGATTGCCTAACGCGCGGCGGTAGGAGCGCTGCTGCGTTAGCCGGGTGGAGAGTACAACCAGACTAGTGGGCGGCGGCACAGCAACATCGGGACGTAGGCTAAGAAGCGTCGCAAGGCTTTCTGTAGAGAGAGAACTTAACCATGTATCCCAACTGGTATGCGTACTCAAATCCATCCTTCCAGCTTACCGCTAACGCAATACAAAGAGACCCCCTCGGGTTTCTCTCCACGACCGTGTTAGTGCCATGTATAACGCTGCGTATAACGCTATACACGAACTGTCTATAAACATTGTGGCCAGCTAGCTTCTTTGACTAGCTGGCCACAACACTGTTTGTTTTTAACGATGGAGTGCAGAGAGGGGGAGAATAGGAAGAATATTATTCTTCTTATCTTTCCTGTGCATTTTTGACGCAAGAGAATCTTTTAGAGGTGCTTTATTGTCCTGCTTGTCCTTTGTGGCTGTGGAGGAAGCACTACCAGTTTTTGTTTTCTTGGTGTTCTGAGCATTCTTGGTGCTCTTGTTATTCTTGCTGCCGTTACTGCTCTTGCTATTCTTTCCGGTCTTATTGCTCTTACTGTTATTGCTACCGGTTTTGGATACAGCGGAAGGACTCTTCGAAACTGTACGAGAGTTATCGGCGCTGGATCCGATAACAGGAGTGGCACCATTAGTAGCAGCGTTGAGTTTAGTAGACGGATCGTGCAGTTTATCTTCGATTCCGCCATCGCCTTCTACAATTTTGGCAGCAGAATGATTGACCTTGGTGTAGGCAGGATCGATTTTCTTTACTACCGCGTTATCAGACTCTTTACTGATCTTGCGGATAGGCTTAATTACTTTATTAGTAATGCCTTTATCCACTTTATCGATAGCTTTGTTGGCTTTATCTTGGTTGATAGGGAGACCAAGATTGGAAGCAGTTTCCACCATCATGCCCGCATTTTCTACGGTCTTGTAGTGGATGAAGTTATTCTCACGTTCGCGGCGTTGCGCTTCACGTCGTTGTGCTTCGCGGCGAAGTTGCGCTGCACGGCGTTTCTGTTCGGCAATGCGTTTTTTACGAGCAATATCTGCCGGAGACTCAGGATTTCGGGGAGTAGGGCCACTACTCAATCCAAGTGAAGAAGAGCATGCTGGCCAGGCACCCCAGCCCTGAGCTGCCAGCACACGTTCGGCGATAGCAATTTGTTGTTCACGGCTAGCTAAGTCGGCACGTGGAGCGTATTTGGTGCCACCATTAGCGGACCAGGTACTTTGGCTAAATTGCAAGCCACCGTAATAGCCATTACCAGTATTAATGTGCCAATTTCCTCCTGACTCGCATTGAGCAAGACGATCCCAATCAGAATAGGGGGCGGCGGAAACGAGCGGAGAAGAGATGACACCCACGGCAAGGGCGGTAGCACCAGATAGTGCAATTGAGGAGAAAGCTTTTTTAAAAATAGCAGTTCCAGAGTGGCGTCCTTGTGCAGAATGTGCACCCATTAGGTTCCTTTTCCAAACAAATGCGCCAGGCACTCTTCTTGCTGAAATGCGGAGAGAAGTGCGATTAATACTATGTATCGCGTGGTGCCTGTTCCCATCCTTGTTCGCTGTTCAGGGGGCAGCGCTCTCAATAGGCAGGGGATGGGACATACATCCTGGCTATTGGAGTAGTTAACAGAACTATGGGTAAAAGAATACAGTTTTGTACCCGAATCGTCATATAAATGAAATAAAAAGTAGACCGTCTTTACAGTGTTAAATGCTGAAATTTTTAGAGAAATACCTGGTAAAAGTATTATTGAAACGATTCAGAAAATATTTTTAAATCTTATAATGTGAGAAAATTAGTAACATATAGTGGTAAAAGATATCTTTGCTATCACTTTCATATACGTGATGCAGAATCGGTACACTGTATAGACTGCAATAAAACAAACATATAACTGTGTGCACATAAAGGAAGGAGATGCACGGATTATGCCTCATGGCAAAGTGAAGTGGTATGACCCGGAGAAGGGGTTTGGCTTCATTACCCAGGATGAGGGTGAAGACGTATATGTTCGTGCTTCTGTTCTTCCTGATGATGTTACTGAATTAAAACCAGGACAGCGTGTAGATATGGACATTGCGGCGGGACGTCGCGGTCCGCAAGCACTGCGTTTAGAAATCCTCGCACCGGCGCCGTCAGTTTCCGCAAACCAGCGTAAACAACGCCGCCAGACAGCACACCGTCATACCCCAGACGAACTTCACGGCATGATTGAAGACATGATTACGCTGATGGAATCTACAGTGCAACCAGAACTTCGTAAAGGTCGTTACCCGGATCGAAAAACCGCACAGCATATTTCTGAAATCGTTCGCGCCGTTGCCCGAGAGCTTGATCGCTAACCAATATCCCAGGCCCGTCGTCTCGCACATGAAGCTGTTGAGATCTATTACTGATACAGAACGTGTAGAACAATCTTGAAAGAGTGACACAATAAAACTGTGAGTGACGATATCGCAAAGATTGATACTTCGGAGAAGACAGATTCACTAGTAACTCCAGAAGCTGAGAAAATAGCCCGTCATGCTATTGCTGACCTCAATGCGGGGAATGCCGGTGAATTATTAGGAGTATTGAGAGAAGATCCTCATTCCATTACCTACCGCTTTTCTGCGGATATACGAGGCTACCGAGGATGGGAATGGCATGTTGTTCTTTCTGGAGACACTGAGCATCCTACCCTTAACGAATTAGCCTTAATACCTGGTGATAAAGCACTCCTTGCACCACCCTGGATTCCGTGGGAAGAGCGTTTACAGCCTGGTGATCTTTCCGATAACGATATTCTTCCTGTTGCCGATAATGATCCGCGACTTGTCCCCGGTTACATGGACTCCGGGGATGCGGAACTCGATGACGCTGCCATGCCCATAGGCTACGGGCGTGAGAGAGTACTGAGTCCTGAAGGAAGAGACGAAGCAGCAACCCGATGGGAAAAAAGTGAATACGGGCCGCAGAGTAACCGTGCGAAAAGAGCACCGGCACACTGTGAATCCTGTGGTTTTTATGCACCACTAGCAGGCGCACTAAAAGCCAGTTTTGGAGTGTGCACTAATAAGCTGCCCGCAGATGGCCATGTTGTTCATGCGCATTACGGTTGTGGTGCTCACTCAAGCATTAGAGAAGATTTTTCTGCAGTTCAACCCGCTGCCATGTACTTTGACGATGCAGAATTTGACGTAGTTACTGTAGCCGCTAATCAAGAGACTGATAAAGAAGAACAACAGTAGATCACTGCAATGAGCAGTTGTCATCCTGTGCATGAGGCACTTCTATGGTGACATAGTCTGCTGCCGCATCACCATAGCGTCCAACATCAGGAAGTGACGTTTGCGCGGTACTGTCGCCGCGACGCAACGCCCTTCTTTGATAGAGGAAAAGCACGTAAATACCCAGACCGATAGCGATACCCCAAACAGCTGTCCACATAGCAGTGGTTTTTACACCCACAATAAGCAGCGTCATTAAACACACTATCCATGCCCCAATACCTGATAGCAGCACAGGACGTGGATCAATGAGCTTAGCTGGTAACGCTTGAATGGTACGCTTCTTCATTATTCTCGTGATACCTCTTGAATCGTTCTTCCTTCTAACAGTACCGAAAACGATTCGGTTTGTATCTTCGTCTAGGAACAGTGAAGTATTAAAACATCAGTCTTCCGGGGAGAATAGACAAGAGAGCAGACAAGTATGGTAAAAATCGTTCCTGTTGATAACCCCTCTGATCCACGTATTGCTGGTTTTCGTGATCTCAACCACGCAGAGAAGCGGAGAGACCATGAAGGGCCAGATGGGGTAGTCATCGGCGAGGGATCATTTGTTATCGATCGCATGCTGGATTCATACTGCCCTCCCACTCAGTTCTTAGGGACAGATGTTGGCCTAGATAGGCTCATCGCTATGCCAGATTGTGCGAGGATTGCCAACAATACTGTTTTTTATAAGGCATCAGCTGATGTTATTTCAGAGTGCGTGGGATTCCACTTTAATCGTCATATCTTTGCATTAGCGCCACGCCCTACCCCACGTTCCGTTAGTGATGTACTGTCACACGAACCCCGTACGCTCGTTGCCTTAGAAGGGCTGAATGACCATGCTAATATTGGTAGCATTTTTCGTAATGCAGCTGCACTGAATGTTGGGGGAGTCCTTATTGGAGCTGGTTGTGCAGATCCGTTATATCGACGGTCAGTACGCGTCTCCATGGGCCATGTCTTACGAGTGCCCTTTGCTGTGTGCGAAGGTGGGCCAAATGATTGGCAAGAACAGACGTTTGAACAACTACATGCAGCGGGATATCGCATCCTCGCACTCACTCCAGCACATGACGCACAGTTCTTATCCAATGCAGCAGATGGAGATAAAGTCGCATTTCTCGTTGGTGCTGAAGGCCCCGGACTACGGCGAAAAACGATGCGCTTGGCAGACGCACGAGTACAAATACCAATGCAGTTAGGAGTAGATTCTCTTAACGTCGCAACATCAGCGGCCGTAGCCTTCTACGAGCGGATACGGAACTAACGTTAGGTGCTAGTCTTCCTTGGTACCCTCGGTACTTTCTTCATGAAGTATGCTGCCATCGTTGCTGTCGCTAGCATTGCCGTCACTGTCTGCGGATGCGTGGGTAGTTGTCGACTTTCCAGTACACCAACGCTTAAAACGAGTCCAACAACTCTCTTTGTGGTGTGTATCGCCTAGCGAATTTGCGTCTATGTGAGCGTCAACGCTGGTGGCATTGTCGCTATTAGTGTCAACAGAACCATCGATGTCGTCAGTGACGGCACCTGTAGCCTCTTCTAGCTCAGCCGCAATCAATTCATCGGGAGAAGCTCCTTCTCCTATCTCCGGAGAATTGGCTGTAAGTGCATCCCCAGAAGAAATTCTTTCGACGGGACGGGCTTCTGGACGTCCATCAATAGCAAAACCATTAACGAGAATGGTGAGATCGTGAGCGCGAGGTTCAAAACCTAACCATGTCGTATAAAGGGTGAGCAGTATATCCCCAGGGAGGAACGGCAAGGGAATTGCACAAGTAGAGTCGAGTTGAGTACTGCTGGGTGGAGGGCATTCACCACTCCAGTAAGGGGTCTCGACTTTAAGCGGTAGCCCTTTATCCTCCAGAATTTCGCAGGTTGTCGCGGTGAAAGCACGTTCTAATTTACCGTGATGCCAATGTGCAAAACCTGCGAAAGCGCCAGATGGCCCCTGTGCAAATGCGTATATATTGTCTGCGGCGTCAGGTTGTATCCACTCGGGGACAAGATCAAGCATGCTTGTTAGTGGAATAGCTGCAGTTTGTAGAACTGTCACTCCTGGATAAACACCCACATACACTTCAGTATGTCCAGCTGGTGCAGAGCGTGTTAAAGGAAAAATTCCAAGAGGGGTAACAGGACGGGTAGGGAAGAGACCAGCAACTAACTGTAAACCGTACTCAGTATCCGGTTGCGGATTGGAAGCAAGGACAGCGTGAGCATTGGGAGCTGAAACAAACCAGATTGTTACAACAGCTCGCTCCGCAGAATCAGTTGTCATTTTGTTGACCTCTAACGCCTAGTAGAACATCTTCCCAAGAAGGCATAGTGGGGTGTTTCTGCTTCTTATGAGAGGAATGATGAGAGTCATCATCCTTTTTAGCAGTATCTTTTCTAGTGGCAGCACGTGAAAGAGGAAGAGGCTTTATAGGAGGCTGCTTTTCAGAACGGTTTTCAGAGTGAGTAGCGGACTCGTTTTTACGCTCAGAAAACTGTCGAATATTGTCCAGAGTGAGCTGCTCAGTAGGTGCGTCGGCAGGCGTCGTACGCTCTGACATTATGCTGTCAGAGGTATCAGTATCCGCAGAGCCGTCAAAAGAACGAACTGGCTGCGGCGTAGTGGGAGTAGTGAAATCCTCCATATCTATAGTTACGGATTTCACGTATCCGGGTGTTCGCTTCTGTACGCTTTCTGGACGTGAACTGTCCGGTATACCAGCAGCATCACGTTGTGCAGCGACTGCTAATTTTTGTCTATCTTCTTGAGATGTTTGCGAATTTCGCAGTCGGGCTACCCCAAGATTAGAGATAGGTGCAACAGTGCTAAGTCGATGGGGAGAAAAATCGGGATCCGTTAGCTCGCTAGCGGTTTCATCGATAGGACTAGTGACGGCATAGGAACGATCCTGTTGGAAACGCCAGTGTGCAGTGTTATCGGCGTGTCTTTCTTCCCATCGTAACTCAATAATCCAGTGGCCGTCAGCAGTTTTCCAGGAATCCCAACTGCCATCGTGATAATCGATACCGCGTGCGCTTAAGGCTGTATGAATAGCCATGGCTAAAGTAATGTCGGAGGGGCCATCGGCTAAAACAGGATGAGATTCTTGGGCTCGGCGCACCATGTTGGCGCGTTCCATGAGGATTGGGCGAGCTAAATTCTCAAGCCGAGATCTTTGCATACCTGCTTTATCGGCTAATTCATCAGTTGACGCGCCAGCGCGAATAAGCTCCTGGATCTCCGACGGTCGCATGGTATTAGATTTCTCTACCGTAACTTGGCACATGCCGGGAACGTCACCACGAGCGGCAGCCCGTAATTGTTCATCAGCGACAATGGAGAACTCATCGTCGTTAGTGGAGTCGCGTAGGATGATTTTATTTTCGTTTGCGTTATAACCAGCTACGTGTAGCTCTCGCATAGATAACACCTCCACTGGTTAGGTATGAGTTCTTTACAACAACTTTAGCGGAAGAGACCAGTGTTATTGGGGAGGAACAGCATAAAAACCGTGGAGGGACAGCATTTGTCAGCCCTTCCACGGTTTTTATGAACCTATTGGTATTTATTTACCGAAATTATGAGTCCTAGAGATGCTCAACGACGTAGTCAATGCATCGGGTGAGTTGGCTGACATCTTCGGGATCGATAGCCGGGAACATACCAATGCGGAGCTGGTTACGTCCTAGCTTGCGGTAAGGCTCAGTGTCTAGTACGCCGTTAGCTCGCAGTGTTTTCGCAACAGCGGCGGCATCAACATCATCATTGAAGTCGATAGTGCCAACAACGAGCGAACGTAGCGCAGGATCGGTAACGAACGGATGAGCAAACTCGCTCTTCTCTGCCCATTCGTAGAGGCGAGTAGAAGAATCAGTTGTACGACCCACAGTAAAGTCGAGACCGCCATTACTATTCATCCACTCAATCTGGTTAGCCAGCATGAGGAGAGTAGCTACCGCAGGAGTGTTATATGTCTGATTCTTGCGGGAGTTATTGAGTGCAGTTTTAAGATCAAGGAATCCCGGAATAAAGCGGCCACTTGCAGAAATTTCTTCAATGCGCTCAGTAGCAGCAGGGCTCATGAGTGCTAGCCACAGGCCACCATCGGAGCCGTAGCACTTTTGCGGGGAGAAATAGTAGCAGTCAGCGTCGGCAATGTTAACGGGGAGTCCGCCGGAACCGGACGTAGCATCAATAGCGATGAGGGCGTTCTCGGACCCCTTCGGGCGTTCCACCCCGAGCATAACGCCAGTTGAGGTTTCATTATGTGCCCAACCAATGAGGTCGCAGCTTTCATCGGCGACAGGGGTAGGGGCGGAGCCAGGCTCGGATGAAACAACCACAGGGTCTTTCAACCAAGGGGCTTTTTTCGCAGCGGTAGCGAATTTAGAAGAGAACTCTCCGCATGTGAGGTGGAGTGAACGTTCCCGGATAAGACCGAATGTAGCAGCGTCCCAAAAAGCAGTAGCACCACCAATACCGAGGAGCACTTCATAGCCTTCGGGGGCTTGGAAGAGGTCGAGAAGCCCTTCTTGGATACGCTTCACAACATTTTTCACAGCTGGCTGGCGATGACTGGTACCCATGATGGAAGTACCTGCATCGATTATTGAGTCGAGTTGCGTTTTGCGAACCTTTGATGGTCCGCAGCCAAAGCGCCCATCGGTGGGGAGAAGATCAGCGGGAATAGTGATCGTAGCGTCGCTCATTATTGTCCTTTGTGATTTCATAGAGAGGATTGTCTTGGCATAGCAGTATGCAGGACTTCCAAGAGAAACTATCTCGATTGTAGCCGTCATAAAGTGAGGAATGGAACTATCAACGCTAGTGCTTAGTGCAACTCAGCGAGGCGTTATTTATTATTCTCAGATCGCGTTCATAGATTCCTAAAAATAGATATTCTTATGAATGAGCCGAGACAGTGAATTCTCATGAATGAATTCTTCCGTGTCTTGGCCTTCGTATCAGCGCGATTTACTAAGAAGAAGACTGATGACCAACTCTTTCAACAATAAGATTTTGTCAGAACGTGATGAGCACTTGGCTTCTGGACGCACAATAGCTTTGGAAACAAAACACTACCGAGCATATATCGATCGTCGGGGTGCAGCTTTACAAGGACTCCAGTGGACTCTGGACGATAATACAGACGTTCCTCTGACGGAATCTTACGGAAAAGAGTCTCCTTTTACGTGCGGTCAAACTCTTATTCCCTGGCCCAATCGTATTGCCGATGGACAGTTTTTGTTCGAAAACACTTCTGTTGCCATAAAAAAGAATGAACCAGCGCTGCGCAATGCTATCCATGGCCTAGCAACAGATGAACTGTGGAACGTTGTAGAAAAGGCCCACGATGGAAGTTCTGTAACACTCGGTTTTCACTATGATCCGTCCATGCAGAAGTCTTCACAGGGCTGGCCGTGGGAATTCTCCGCGCATGTTCGATATACGCTATCGGCAGATGGACTTACCGTAACAACATCAGTGAAAAACAATTCTGGTAGCACAATGCCCTGGGGATACGGAGCGCACCCTTATATTACTGCTGGTCATGCAGCATTGAACCAGTGTGTTTTCCACGCGAATGTAGATGATTGGTGGGTAACCGATGACCGTCTTTTACCTACTGGACAACATTTCCCAGTAGGCAAAGGAGTCCCAGCGATCAATGAGACCACTAGCATGAAAGACGTATGGTTCGATACTCCTTTTACAGTGTCGAAAGAAACTCCAGTTGTAGATGGCTGGCGTGAATTAGCGCGCTTGACCGGACAAGTAGAAGATGGTCGATGCATCAGCGTAGTGATGGATGCGGATACGAAGTTCACGTGGTTGCAGATTTTTACCACCGGTGAAAAAACTGTGATGTTTCCTGGAAAAGAAACGGGAGAGGGACGTGCGTTAGCTGTTGAGCCAATGACATGCCCTCCCAATGCAATGGTGACTGGTCAGGATCTTATTGTCCTGGCACCTTCGGCTGAATGGTCTGCACAATGGCGTCTGCATGGAGAGCTGTCATCAAGATCTTAAGAACACTGAGAATGTGTAAGTAAAAGAGAATCGCAGATTATTTAAATAACAAGGCGGTATCCTTAGATCTATAGCTGTATGAGAGGTGTTCTCAACAGTGGGAGCTATACTCCCGAGCCGCAGAACGAAAGGAAAGCGTGTGAATCAGGAGCAAAACCCCAGCGATATGGCTAAGTTGGTTCTTCCTAACGGCGATATTGATCTGCCTATTGTGCACGCTACTGAAGGTTATGACGGCGTCCAACTAGGCGCCCTTCTCAAAGAGACGGGAACGATCACCCTCGATAATGGCTACGTCAATACAGGTTCTTGTGAATCCTGCATTACATATATTGACGGCGATAAGGGAATCCTGCGTTACCGTGGTTATCCCATTGAAGAGCTTGCCGAAAAAGCAACTTTTATGGAAGTGGCATATCTTCTTATCCACGGCCACCTGCCCAATTTTACGGAACTTGAAGATTTCCGTATGAGCATCAAATACAACACTGAGCTGGATTGGGATTTCCGTAAATTCTATGAAGCTATCCCACGGTGGGGTCACCCTATGCCGTCGATGGCAGCCGCCGTCAATCTCCTATCCTGCTACAACCAGGATTGTCTCGATCCGCATAATCCAGGAGAAGTCGAGAAAGCTACACGTGTGCTTCTCGGTCAGGTGCCCATGCTGACCGCGGACATTTACCGTCATCTGCATGGCATGGCGCCAATGTATCCGCGCCATGAATACACCCTCGTGGAGAATTTCCTCCGCATGATGTTTGGTTCCCCCTCCCAGGAATATGAACTTGACCCAGAGCTTGTCCATACAATGGAAGTGCTTCTTATCCTGCATGCTGACCATGAACAGAACTGTTCTACTTCTACAGTTCGCATGGTTGGTTCTTCGAAAGCTAATCTCTTCGTTTCGGTTGCTGCGGGCATTGATGCTCTTTATGGTCCTCTGCACGGTGGTGCCAACCAGGCAGTGCTAGAGATGTTGGAGGGTATTCGCGATTCCGGTGGGGACGCTCACGACTATATGGAGCGGGTTAAGAATAAAGAAGACGGTGTACGCTTGATGGGCTTTGGCCACCGCGTATACAAGAATTACGATCCACGTGCCGCCATCGTGAAAAAGCATGCGCACCGCGTCATTGACGTATTAGGTGGTGATGAGCTGCTCGATATTGCTCTTGCTCTTGAGGATAAAGCCCTCGCTGACGATTACTTCGTTGAACGCCGCCTCTACCCAAACGTAGATTTCTACACTGGGCTGATCTACCGTGCTATGGGATTTCCCACGCAAATGTTTACACCACTCTTTGTTTTTGGACGTTTGCCAGGCTGGATTGCCCAGTGGCGTGAACAAAACAGCAACCCGCACAGCAAGATTGGGCGCCCTCGTCAGGTATACAAAGGCGAGACGGAACGCGCCTACGTACCATTGGAAGACCGTCAATAAGACAGCTACTGCAGGTTTACTGCGGTATAGGGCAAACTGGTGCGTGTAACGATAGGCTCTTTGAGATAATAGTTATTAACTAATTTCCGAGCTTCGGGATTATCATATGCATAGATAATATGGTCTCCGCCTTCAGTTTTGATGAAGTATGCGTTCATTTCTTGAGCCATTTTTCGGCCACCGGCATAGGGTGTTTGCGTGTCGTAAATAGATTGCAACACCACAGGGCGGTTTTTAAGGAAAGTCCCCACCACTTTTACAGGCTTAGTGGATGGCGTGATACCAAGACACGTTATGCCAGATGACATGACGAGATCTTGTAAGGTGAACGCATCTGCACCTGCAAAATAAGCAGCACTTCCTATAAGAGAATTTAGTGGCGCAGGCTTAGTCGTATTTTCATTGCATACTATGGCTTTAAAAACGTTGGAAGATATGAGGTTCTCTACCTTTTCGTCGTCTGTGAGAGGTTGGGGATTCGGGTTTTGCATGTAGACGGCTACTTGTGGCCAATATGATCGGCTTGTAAGCGCAGTACCCGTTATCTCCCAAAGATTATGGGAGTATTCCGCAGTGGGGATTTCCCATGCGTGGATGGCGCGTTCGATGCGGTCGACGATTGGTCGAGCGAGGTTGTGGCCGGTGAGGTAGAGCTGAATATTGTGTTTAAATTCAGGTGGGACGTCTCCGATTTGTGCAGGTGGTGCGCTTATTCGGGGAGCAGCGGGACCGTGTAGTTCTTGTTCGATGATGCGGTACCACCTGGTGTACACCTTGAGGGGTGTATCGCCCAGATGATAGAGATCATCGTGGGCGGCTAGGAAATCGAACATTTCGTACATACGGCGTCGCTGTAGATTCCCATGTCCGCTGAGGTTATCTAACCAAATTCCGGTGGGGTCGACGGCTGAGTCGAGGACAAGACGGTCGGTGTGTTGGGGGAATAGTGTGGCGTATACGGCGCCAAGCCAGGTGCCGTAAGAAGCACCGTAGAAATTGATCTTTTGCTGGCCGAGATATTGGCGCGCCATATCAAAATCACGAGCAGTGTTTTCAGTTGTAATGTGCGCAAATAGCTCTTTGTAGTCTTTCTGTTCTTTTATACCCGCATGAGACATTGTCTTGGAGGTAGTCGCAGAATCTTGTAGCAGTAGTGGGGTAGCGTGTTCTAGTCCTCGAGGTTGTACAGCAATAAGATCGAAATTGCGGTGGAGGGGAGTGGAGGAACCATTGTGAATCAGCCAAGTCCAGAGATTAAGAGCAGATTGTCCAGGCCCGCCAGGGTTGATAAGGATAACTCCGCGGGAATGTTCAGTCGCTTTAATTCGCGACATCATGATGGTGATCTTTTTATCGTCAGGTTTGCCGTAATCTAGAGGAACTTTGAAGGTGGTACACTGCATGCTCATTGGCGGAGTATTTGTGGTGATATCAGCAGGACATGTAGTCCAGTGGAGAGAATCGCCTGGTTTTTCGGCAGCGTAAACGGTTGTTGTAGAAGGCGAGACGCAAAGTCCTAAAGCGAGAACTGTACTTGTTAACAGTGTGAGACTTTTGTGGTTTGTGCGCGGAGCAAACATGCAGCGCACCTTTCTAAAGAAAGAAAATCTCTGTCCAGCCACTGACAGATCTAAAAATCAGTGAAGATGTGTAACGACTCGGCGAGGATGACGAATAATATCAGTTGACTCCATTCTACCAGCGTAAAAAGGTCCGCGGAGAGTACTGAACTACTTAATGGACAGAGTTCTTTGGGGGATAGCATGGGGCGAGTGAGGTCTATTTGTTATACGGAGAAATTTCGGCAAAGTGTTTCGCTTAGTTCCGTAGAGATATATCATTATTGTATGCGCACGTAATAATGTGTTGCTACAGACGAGTGAAGGACATAGACATGGCTAATTGTAAAGTTTGTGGCCCAGAATGTACCTGCACTGACTCATGCACATGCTGTGCAGAAGGACGTTGCGGGAAAAATGAATGCGGCCCAGAATGCACCTGCGACTGCCACAAGAAGACCGCATAATAATCAGCAGTATCACTAGAATGAACTCCATCTTGTAGTGAAGGTACTAAAGAGGGGGTGAGAGAAACAAAGGTTCCTCTCACCCCCTCTTCTTTATAGAACGTCATTCACCGTTAGTGTTCGTTTACACTAATGCTCATCTACCCTGGCATAAGGCAGTTTCGTACGCGTAACAATAGGCTTTCTGAGATAGTAATTATTGACTAGCTCCCACGCCTCAGGATTATCGTACACGTACACACCGTGATCTCCGCCGTCAGCTTTAACGAAATAAGCGTTCATAGCGTGAGCCATTTTTTGTCCACCTGCGTAGGGTGTTTGCGTATCATAGATAGATTGCAGCACTACGGGGCGGTTTTTAAGGAAAGCCCCTGTGACGTTTATTGGTTTAGTGTTTGGTCTAGTACCAAGACACATGATGCCCGATGATGCAATGAGATTTTTCAATGTAAAAATATCCGCACCCATAAAATAGGCAATACCAGTAGCAGGAAGATTAAGTGGTTTTGGCACCGTCGCATTTTCATTACATGTTACTGCTCTAAAAACATTATCAGAGACGGATTTTTCTTCCTTTTCCTCCTTTGTTAGAGGCTTAGGCTGCGGGTTTTGCATATAGGCAGCAACTTGTGACCAATACGTGCGGCTTGTAAAGGCAAGACCTGTAATCTCCCAAAGATTGTGCTCATTTTTTTCATTGGGCGCTTCCCATGCGTGGAGTGCACGTTCGATGCGGTCTACTAGAGGCCGGGCTAGGTTATATCCAGTGAGGTAAAGCTGAATATTGCGTTTAAATTGCGGTGGGACGTCTCCGATTTGTGCAGGTGGGGCACCGATTCGAGGGGTAGTGGGGCCTTGCATCTCCCGTCCAATAATGCGGTACCACTTGGTATACACCTTGAGGGGAGTATCACCGAGATGATAAAGATTATCGCGGGCGGCAAAGAAATCGAACATCTCGTACATGCGGCGTCGTTGCATGTCACCTTGGCTGCCGAAGTTATCCATCCAGATTCCGGTGGGGTCAACAGCTGAATCAAGAACTAGGCGATCAATATGCTCGGGGAATAGCGTAGCGTACACCGCACCGAGCCAGGTTCCGTAGGAAGCACCATAGAAATTAATTGTGTGCTGGCCAAGATATTGACGAGCCATATCAAAGTCACGAGCAGTGTTCTCAGTCGTGACATGTTCAAATAACTCTTTATAATCCTTTACGCACTTTTGGTATTCCTTTGACGCAACGTCAGAGGTTTTAGAAGTAATTTTCTTACGAAGATTATGGCTACGATCAGTAATATCGTTAATAGTTTTTGTGATAGTCCCGAGATCTTTGTCTTTAGTATTTTTGTTGTTATCAGCTATGTCGGGGTTAACGCAGTGTCGTAGCGGAGTAGCGTGTTCAAGTCCCCGCGGCTGTACAGCAATAAGGTCAAAATTGTGGTGAAGGGGAATAGCAGAGCCAGTACGGAGCATCCAAGACCACAGATTAAGTCCGGATCCTCCGGGGCCACCCGGGTTGTTCAAAATAACCCCGCGGGCGCGTCCTGTCGCCTTAATTCGCGACATCATGATGGTGATTTTTTCCCCCGTGGGATTTTTATAGTCCAAGGGAACTTTGAACGTAGAACACTGCATATTCCATCGTGATGAGCGTTTAGCAGCATCCTTAGGACAGGGTGCCCATATTAAGGTGTCGCCTGGTTTTTCCGCAGCATGAGCAACTGTGGGAAGGGGAGAAGTGAGAAACCCTAGAAGGAGAGCCGTGCTTGTTAGCAAAGTAAGACCTTTGCGATTGACACAAGCGAAAGCCATATAGCGCCTTTCTATGCGAAGAAGAAATTTTTCTCTGCCTCTTTCTCTCTCACCACTAAGGTTTTCCTACAGAAAAAGAGAGACAGATCGATACTCGTTATTGGCTTGGCTACGCACTGATCATGATAGTGATATTGAATTTTCATGATGTCTCTGGACAAGACGATAAGTGGGACATAACCATGTTTCACTCTACCAGTGAGAAGAAAGATTACGCTTTCGCAGCTAGCGTGAGCAGCAGGAGGCTGTATCACAAAACACAAGTACGAAAACAGATTCTTTCCCAAAACAATTAGTGCAGAAGACTAGAATTTAGATATGTCTTCTAGTCAGTTTGCCCAGATTCCCGAAGTTATACTCAACGATCAAACTTTGATTCCACAATTGGGGTTTGGTACCTATAAAGTTCCTTCAGAGGACGCCTACCACGTTGTTTCTGAGGCTCTGGAAGTAGGTTACCGGTTGATTGATACTGCCGCGTTTTACGGCAATGAAGAAGGCGTAGGGCGAGCTATTCGGGATTCCGGTATTCCTCGTAACGAAATCTACGTCACTACTAAACTATGGAATACCGAACAAGGAAAAGATAAGACAACTGCTGCTTTTCATGCTTCCCTCGAGCGATTAGGCCTGGATTACATTGATCTTTATCTCATTCATTGGCCACAGCCAAAGGTCGATAAATATTTAGAGACGTGGGAAGAGATGATAACGCTGCGGGACACAGATGAGCTTCGCAGTATAGGTGTTTCCAACTTTACAAAGAGCACTCTTGAACGCATTATCTCAGAAACTGGAGTTAGCCCAGTACTTAACCAGATTGAACTCCATCCTGGTTTTTCCCAGTCAGATATGCGCGAATGGAATAGTTCTTTAGGTATACGTACGCAAGCCTGGAGTCCTTTGGCACGAGGTGCGGCTCTCGATGCTGCACCAATTGCGTCACTTGCTGAGAAATATGGCAAGTCTCCGGCTCAGATTGTGCTTCGGTGGCATATACAAATGGGTAATTTAGTTATTCCTAAGGCTATGCATCGAAGCTATATGCAGGAGAATTTCACTATTTTTGATTTCTGGCTGACAGATGAAGAGCTAGCGTCAATAACTAGTCTCGATAGATTTGACGGAAGAATGAGCAAGGACCCAGACGAGTTCAATAGTGATCTGTAGACTGAAGGACAAGGACGCTATGCACAGTACGCACAATATGCACAGCGTGCACTGTGATCCTTTCCTGTCTGGTCAGTATCGGCGGTAGTAAAAGGTTAAGGACGAAGAGAGGTATCTCACGCGTGGACACTACAGTTGAGTTTCGTATTGACGGTGAAGTCATCAATCCTGACGTTGAAAATCGTCCCATCCTAGTTGAGATTTTTAGCAATGCGCGCATAGCTAAAATGACTCTTCGCAGCCCTGAACGCCGTAATGCACTGAATGCGGATCTAAGCCGAGGCATTCAGTTAGCTGTAGAGAGAGTAGAACATGAGGGCTGCCGCAGTCTCGTCATTACAGGTACGGGGGAAGTATTTTGTGCTGGTGCAGATTTAACCGGCGGTGTTTTTTCCTCCGGATTCGCTAACCAAAACGTTGCAATGCTACGCACCATTGAACGATCGAAGCTCATCATTGTCGCTTATGTGAATGGTGCAGCTATCGGAGCTGGTGCACAGCTAGCAATGGCGTGTGATCTTCGTGTCGCTGATGCAGAAGCATATTTCGCTCTTCCCGTTGCGAAGATGGGTTTTGCACTGGACAATTGGACAGTCCGACGCCTTGAATCTTTAGTAGGTGGAGGCTTTGCCCGCACTATTCTCTACACTGGCGACCCATTCCATGCCCAAGAATCTGCTTCACATGGATTAGTCAACAAAATTGGTACTGTTGATGATGCTTTAGCGTGGGCACAAGAGATTGCTACATACGCGCCGCTTACCTTGCACCATCTCAAGTTGGTCTTTAACAATGATTCAGCACAGCAGCAACCAACTCCAATACAAGCTGCTGCCGCAAAGACGGCATGGATAAGTGAGGATCTTAAAGAAGCTCGTCGAGCTTTCGCAGAAGGACGCCGTCCACGTTTCCGCGGCATATAGAGACGCTGCCACATCAGTATAAATTCTTGTTGATGTCGTAACCGTTTTTACATAATTGTCAACGTACAGTGCATAACTCTAGAAACACATAATGGAGATGAGTATAGCGTTGGGGAGGTACCACAGTGGTACCTCCCCAACGCTATATATGTCATATATGGTTTGCTAAACCCACCCCGCCAGGGCACCGCTAGTCTCGGAATCGGGATATAGCGTGCTGAGTTGGGCCGGTCTGCTCTTCTTTAATCTTGTGAGCATCGTGGCGAGCAGCCGTATGGATAGCCTTCTTGGCAGCTCTATGAGCAGCTCGCATACCCAATATGGCCCGCTGCGTACGGCCTATAAGGTTACCGCGGTGGAACTGCGGATGGCGACGGTCATACAGCCATTCTGGATCGGTGAGCATACGGGCAATAGCGAGACCTGCACCAATACCAACAACAACGAGTGATGCATCCATGAGGTTACGGGATGCCAGGCCAATATCACCAGTATTGAGGAAGTAAATGAATCGGTACATTGATGTACCGGGGATCATAATGACGGAGCTTGGTACGGAAAGCGTAATGCGGGGAAGACGCATAGGTGGTGCAATAACAGAAGCAACAAGACCAATGAAGAGAGCACCAATGAAAGCTCCGAACTGTAGGGGAAGATCAAGCCCCACAATGCTGCGATCAATAAGAATGAACTTAATAAGGTTTCCGGTTGCACCGGTGGCAGCAGAGAGAAGAACCATTCGGTGGGAACAGTTGAAGAGTACAGCGAATCCGGAGATACCGACGAAAGACGCAACCCATACATAAAGTGGCCACCATTCGGCGCCGAACCTCACGACATAAGGATTACCAATTTGTGGAAGAGGCTGTAGACCAGTGGCCAGTGTAACGATCCACACTGCACCAGTAGCAGCAGCTAAAAGAGAAACAACATAGGTAAACCGCTGAATACCGGCGCTAAAATCGAGCTTCGCCAAATCTAAAAGGCTGGTGAACATGGGGAAGCCAGGAATAAGGAATAATACCGACGCCACAAAACCAGCACTCACTGGTGCAAAACCAGCATTGGCAGAGTTATAGATAAAACCTGGTACTAATTTCGCGGTGATGGATACACACACAAGGTAAATGAGTGAAGCAACGGTTGCGGAGAGAGCCGCTACACCCATTTGGTTCCAGCCACGACCGCTTAGATGACGGCGTGTCATCTGGCCGAGAGTTGCCCCGATGAGAACAAAAAGAAGTGCTTCAGGCGGGAATTTATTGAGAACCGCGAATGCTGCGCAAGCAAAACCGGAAGCTAGACCATTGGCCCACACTCCGTAGAGCGGCTTACCACCTTTGACAACATGATCAATACGATCATTGAGATCAGCATTGGTAATACCGTGAGAGATATCGCGGGAGATTCTTTCGAGTGCTTCAATACGAGAAGCATTAACGCCAATGGCAGGCGCTTCACTGACGAGAGTACGGCAGTCATCCTTGCCATACGCCGTGACGGTAACATTTGTGAGAGTCACAGAGGCATCAAAACGATCGATGCCTAGTGCGAAAGCGGCACGCTGCATAGCCCGTTTGACTCGATATCCACCTGTACCTGATGCCAGCAACAAGGAACCAAGACGAATAACAGTAGTGGTACGCTCTGCCAGCGTCGATGGGTCATCGGTTTTGTGCCGTTTCTCCATGGGTGCATCGATAGTTTCTGCTACTGCATCTTCGACGGCATTGTGTACTGTCGCAGCGATAACTGCAGAAGTATCGAGAAGATCATCAGGAGTCGCATTGTGCGCAGAATCTTGACTAGTCACATTCACATTATGACTGTTAGAGCGCTAAATGTGAATTTATAGGCCCCACCATTATCTGTAGAAATCAATTAGGCTAAAAGCATTAGTGAATTACACTGCTGGCTTTCCCCGAGAAAACACCTCTTTTTAGAGGTAAAAAGGCACCCATGACTGATCAGAAACTTTCCGCTGCTACTCTCGCCGCTATTCCCGACGGAGTGGAGCATACCCCAGCAGGAGGATTAACAGAGGCGCAAGTCCACGAGATACGTGCGGCAGGGAAAGGTAATGATCATCAGGTTCGCGCCGGGCGTAGTGTCGGAGAAATAATTCGGGCAAATGTATTTACCAGAATTAATGCCATGCTTGGTGTGCTGTTTGTCATTGTGCTGTGCACAGGTTCCATCATTAATGCTGCCTTCGGCCTTTTGATTATCGCGAACTCAGCTATTGGCATTATCCAAGAGATCCGGGCGAAACGAATGCTCGACAAGTTGTCAATAGTGGGGCAAACAAAACCAACTGTGCAGCGTCGCAGTACAGAGTCCTCTACTCAGTCCGCTGCAGATAGTCCTGCAGAGAGCAGCACAGACGATACACTGCAGCAAGAAAACTCTACGGCAGTGGAGATACCAGCTACGGATCTGGTCGAAGGGGATCTCATCGTCTTGTCTCCTGGTGAGCAGATTGTTGTCGATGGTGAAATACTTTCTGCACAAGCACTCGATGTGGATGAGTCTCTTCTTACGGGAGAGAACGATCCGGTTCATAAAGATTCTGGTGACGTTGTTCTTTCGGGGAGCTTTGTTGTCTCCGGTAGTGGGGTTTATCAGGCGACAAGAGTAGGAACTGATGCTTATGCAGCGAAACTTGCCGCCGAGGCATCACAGTTTAGCCTTACTAATTCTCAGCTCATGTCGGGGATCAATAAGATTCTTAAAGTTATTACGTGGTTGCTCATTCCCACTGGATTAGCGACTATTTATACTCAGCTTTGTCAAACAGGTAAGCCGTGGAAAGAGTCGGTGCTTTCTATGACTGCTGCATTAGTCCCTATGGTTCCAGAAGGACTGGTGCTGATGACGTCGATTGCTTTTTTCGTAGGTGTTATTCGGTTAGGGGAAAAACAGTGTCTTGTTCAGGAGCTCCCTGCTATTGAGGGGCTAGCCCGTGTTGATGTGGTGTGTACAGATAAAACTGGCACGTTAACGAATAACACTATGACGTTCAAAGAAATTATCCCTGTGGATACTGTCGCGGATGACAAAAAATTGGCAGATATGGCGCAGCAAGCGCTTATCGCTATGGCAGTGGGGGATGAGCACCCTAATGATTCAATGCGGGCTATTGCAGACTGGGCGAAGTCTCGTGATAACAATGCGGCAATGATATCCGAAGAATGGGTTCGCACTAGTTGTGTCCCATTTTCTTCAGATAAAAAATGGTCAGCAATGGGGTTTGGAAAACAGGGTGAATGGATGCTTGGAGCCCCTGATGTCCTTGCTCAACCCGGCTCACAAGCGGCTTCTACTGCTGACGAAGTTGGTTCTACCGGTATGCGGGTTCTGTTACTTGCTCGCTCCTCTAAGCCCGTAGAAGATTTGGCGCATACGCCAGCGGACGATTTTGTTTCTGCTGGCATTGTTACTCCAGCGGCTTTAGTTGTTCTACAGCAGTCGGTTCGTTCGGACGCTGCTGATACCCTCGACTATTTTCAGCATGAGGGTGTAGACGCCAAAGTTGTTTCTGGCGATAATGCGAATTCTGTGGGTGCAGTTGCACGAGAACTTAATATGGTTGCTGCTGATGCGCCTCTGGATGCCCGTTCACTTCCTAAAATTCCGGACAATAGTTATTCGGACAGTCGTGATAAGGAGAGGGGAAAAGAGCGGCGCAATGAGTACTCTCAAGAAACAGTAAAGTTTGCCAAAGATGTTGAAAGCCATACAGTTTTTGGACGGGTTACTCCCGAACAGAAACGTTTAATGGTGCAGGCACTGCAGCATAACGGACACACTGTCGCAATGACAGGTGATGGCGTTAACGACGTCTTAGCGCTTAAACATGCTGATATTGGGGTAGCTATGGGCTCGGGGGCATCAGCGGCCCGATCAGTGGCACAAATAGTCCTTCTAGATAACCGTTTTGCCACACTGCCATCTGTAGTAGGGGAGGGGCGTCGAGTTATCGGCAATATTGAGCGAGTAGCTAATCTCTTCCTCACTAAAACGGTTTATTCCGTACTATTGGCTCTTTTCGTCGTGTTTGCCAGTGTGCCGTTTCCTTTCCAACCTATCCATGTCACGATTACTGGCTGGTTCACAATTGGTATTCCCGCCTTCCTTCTATCGCTAGCACCTAATAATGCTCGTGCTAAAAGCCACTTTGTACAGCGTGTACTGTGGCTTGCAGTACCATCCGGAGTAATTATTAGTGCCGTTTCTTTCACTACATATATGGTGCTTCGTAGTGTCTACAAGGACGCTAATGGTGTCATCTCGGATACACTACAGACACAAATATCGACCGCTACTTTGTCGGCGCTTATCGTTACTGCTACATGGGTATTGTGCGTGGTTGCTCGGCCTTTGCAGTGGTGGAAAATCCTTCTGGTTGTATTATCAGCTGCGATGTACCCACTTATTTTCCTATGGCCCTTTACTGCTCATCTATTTTTCTTGGATGCAACTAATGGAGAGTTAATGAAGTGGGGATTGTTAGCAGGCGTCTGTGGGGCCATATTGGTAGAGATCTTCTGGTGGATAGCTGGAGTACTGAAAGGTGAGCGGCAGTTCGTGTGGGAACGAACGCATACACGTTTTGAGGAAGAGCAACATGCTCTTGACGTAAAAAAGGCGGCTCAAGAGCGTTCAGGTCATTAAAATTCAGATTGGTAATAACAGACTTATTGATTCGTCTATTAAAGTAGAAAACAACTGAGCCCCAGTAGCTCAGGGGATAGAGCACTTCTCTCCTAAAGAAGGTGTCGTAGGTTCGAATCCTATCTGGGGCACTTACATCCCCGTACCGGCATACGCTAGGACGAGAAGGTAGGGAATGGAACCAGCAGTCATTGCTCATATGGAAGAGAGGCTGGGCCGTATTCGCGGTTCTGTGCCGGGGTCTCGACATGCGCACTGGACTGTCGTATTTTCAGAAGTCCCCTCTCGTAAACTGTCGCGAATGCCAGTCTCGTATAAGGCTAAACGACTTGTATCCGTGTGGACGGTAGGCCTTAGTTTTGTCCCCCTAGTGTCTCCACAGACGCATCATAAGCTGCGTTTGGAATTATTTACGCTCTGCGATCCACAAGATCGTTTTGAGGCAGAGCGTGTTATGGGGGCAGTAGCGGAAGCTATTGATACTACAGCTACTCCGATACTCCGTGGGCAGGTTATTGGTCCATTACCGCCAGAGGCTGGTGTACACGCAGTGTATGCATCCATGCCGAAGATGTTTGATACAGATTTCCCCACATGTAATACCGAATACGGGCCTGTGGCAATGGTGTGGATTTTCCCCATTGGACCAAGTGAAGAGAAGTTCATTCTTAAAGAAGGATGGAAGAAGTTTGAGGAGAGACTTTTCCATCGTTTCGATATCGATCCATCAGACTGGGGACGTCTATCATCGTGTTAGCGTCAGAAGACGTAATGAGAAGTACAGATAAAAGGTAAGAAACTGAAATAACGTGTGCCCCAGTAATACTCAGTAGCATTACTGGGGCACACGGTTGTTGTGTCTTAGTGGGTGAAGAATTAGAAACCCATGCGGAACATCTTATTGGGGTAGAAGGGGTATGAATTACCAATAAGCTGGTAGTTCACATAGTTCCCGGACTTAGTACGGCCTAAAGTGACAACGAAAGGACGTAGGTAGGCGGGGCCTACACACCCTGCACTACGCAAGTGCATATTCGTTATACGAATAGTGTTCCAACCGGGGCTATACCGGACAAAGTAGAAAGGAACGATGGATGTCTGACCACCCGTAACATTCACAGAGAATGTACGAGTAACCTTGGTCTTTAGCTCCATTCTGCTGTCTTTTGTGCGGTAGTTAGTGAAAACACGTGGCAAGTCGAGAGTATCAACAACTTCCTTTGGTACTTCCGTCGCTGCCCATTTTGCTAGCTCAGCACAGCCGGGACCTTCGCTAGCACCACATTCTGCACCAGCAATTGCACCTTTGTAAGCAGTAATTGCTGTCTGTTTTAACCAGTCAGTAATGGGATAGGTACTTGCCTTGGACTTCCATTTTCCATTAACGACTATCTTCGTATTGTCATCGACAACAGTACGAACTTGGGGATTCCCTACTCCTTCGAAGCAACCGAATTGCACGCCTGCATAGTAGTAGGCAACTGCATAGGAAGGATCCACACGAGTGCTTACTTCCAGCGTGATGTCGCCATTTCGGTGTAATCCGAAGAGAGCAGAAGAATTATGAAAACCGCTGTTCCGAATAATGGACTGTACTTTGCCCTTCTCAGGGTTAATGAATGTCCGTTTCTGGTTGTCAAACCTAACGTGTCGTTGCAAGAAAGTTGGAAGTAAACCATCTATATCAACAGCGCGCGAGCTGACTCCATTCTGGAAAGCCGCTGGACCAACGAGTGATTCAGCTTGAGCAGCTGGCGCACTACTACAAAGAATTCCTGTAGTAACAGCCAGCGCTAAAGCTGCACGAGAACCGCGTCGAATAGTATAGCGAGGACGAGGAGTTATAGTCATGACAGGCTCTTCCCCTTAGGAGACGGTGTTCCGGCCGACGCAGAGGGCTTAGTAAGCGTCACAATAACGCGTCTAATGTACTTGTTAATTGGTCGCCACACCTTATTATGAATCTCTTTATGACGATTCCTATTATCGGTAGGAAGATCCGTCTGTGGGAGTAGCGTGGACATCCACCGTACAGCACCGTGAATAGTGAATTTAAGCCCTTCGATCTGTTGAGAACTCTGGTGCTTATTCTCCTGGTTGGCTTTTGCTCCAGCAGGATGTCCAACCGAAGCGAGTGCCTGTGTACTTGCGTCCTCAGCTTTTTCTCGTGACTTGTCACGAGGTGTTTTAGCTGCTGACTGTGCACTAGTGCCATCCTTTTTGCCGCTACTGAGTTCAGTAGTACGGTCTGGATTGACGCGAGAGGGGGTAAGAACTTTCGCTAGCATTTTCTTGCCAGCACTCATTCTTTTGGCACCTGGAGCCTTCTTAGGCTTACCAGCAGGAGTAGGTTGCTGTGCTTTAGCACCATTTTTAGATTTTGAGGTAGACGTTGGATCGCTACCAAGATTATCGACACCATCCTGGTATTCGACATACGAGCGTAGCGAAACGTTACCGGGGCACCCATCAACGAACAAGTGTACGTCACGAAGGTCTGCCCAGCTTGTACGATTACCGTGGAAAGAGAAGCTAGCCAGCGAAACCTTACTGATATGGCCAGGCCTTATGTTAACGCCAAAAGTAACATTCTTACTAAGAGTTATGTTCTTCGCGTAGCCGTGCCATAGTTTTGGCCGCAATAGATTGAGGCCAAAAGATTTGCCGGTCGTCTTAAAATCGGGAGTGCTATAGTCGCCTTCCCGCCCAAGGACAGGAATAAAGGGACTAATTTGTATGGGCACTGACACCTCTAGTTTGCCAGGTCGAGAAGCATCAATTTGGCAGCCCATAATGTAGCCCACTGCCAGTGTATGCGCGGAGCTCTCGGGGGCGCCCGTCACAGTAGCGAGTCCTTGTAAGCTCACTCGTACTTCATGCGTAAAAGCGTTGTGGTTTAACGGAGCAGTACGGTACAAGCGCTCATTCTTCTTCGCTAAAGTAACTTTTTCACCGTCCTCTGTGGTAACCGTACGCTGTACATCTGGAACGGAATAACTGTTGCGTGACTTCTTAATGGCAGTATCTGTCATAGTTTGACGAGATCCGCCTGAGTTATTCGTAGAGGATGCTGCGAAAGCAGAAGGACTGGTGGCGACACTTGTACACAGAAGGCTGGCAGCGAGGAGTAATGATAAAGAATTACGTTGCAGCATGGTCGTCCAATCAAGCAAGAAGAATGCGGATACAGTCAGTTGTTCTCACTACAAAAGGGGGCATTGTAAGAGTGAGAACGGTGCAACTAAACTGACCGTATCCGCTTGGCTTTTAGAAACGGGTGACCCTGCCCCACGTGGTGATCTTGGAATCTTCGATGGGAGCTTTAGTCCACAGAGTGACGAAGGAGCGCACAGAGGCGAATCCTAGGCAGCCATCAACATTGATAGGCTCTCCGACGTAGCGTAGAGCACCTTTATTGCCCTTAACGTCCTTTTCTGCAACGAGGAAAGTAATAATCTGTCCTGGTTTCAGGTTGAATTTTACATCCGGTCCCAGAGGAATCTCGAGGTTGTGCTTGGGGGTAAGAGTGGTGGTGTGACCGATACCGCTGATTTCGCCGCCGCCACCATCTGCGCTGCCTTCACCTTTAATGCCTGGCATGATGTTGATGGCGTGCTGTAGTTCACGGCTCGTGGTGAGTTTAGGAGCACCAAACTGAATCGTCTGTCCTCCAGAGACATCGATCATGCAGCCAAGCTGATAACCGATCATGATGTGGGCATCGACAGCCTTACCGGTGGCACCCTCAATGGTGGCAAGACCTTTAGTATCGAGGAAAGTCTGATGGGAAAGGATGGAGAGGTTATCCGGTAGCTTTACATCAAATTTTTCGTTCGTACGCTTGATGTTGAGAGTGAGGTTATCCTCGGTGGTAGTGGTGTAGTCAGCTCCAGCCTTACGAATCGGGATAGCGTTAGCTGTCGCGAAGGATGCACCGATAATGGTGATGGTGGCCAAGGTGGAGGCCGTAAAACGGCGAAGCTTCATGAAAACTCCTTGGGGTGAAGGTACAGGAAGTGGATGCTCGCCTCTTAGTAAACACCCACTTTTCAGAATAACAAAATAGGAAATGACATTTTTGTTGGAATTAAAAATACAAGAAATGTATTTTTGTTTCCATATCAATTTTTCTAGAAAATCCCTGCATTTCACTTATTTATTGTGTTCATATTTCGTTAATCATGACAGACATGCTCCATATGTTTTTTCGTTACGACAGTAGTGCGAATAACTGATTAAAAATGCCGTCGATGTTGTTATTAAGAATTATTTAGAAAATAAACTGAATTATTTGAATATATTGATTCTAACTATTTATTAGTCTGTGTGTATTCAGTAATTGCGTCAGTAGGCGCTTTTTTGGCAAGTACTAGTAAAAAAATGTTTTTAAATAAATCAAAAATATTTGTCAATTTTTATATAGATGAGTTTTTCGATTCAGATATCGGTGGCTGAACGGATCTTCCTTATCCTCATAAAGGCCTCATAAAAAGACTCTGCTGGATGTCGTCAACCGAATATCGTGCTCAACTACTTACTCAAAGAAACCCGATCATAAGTAAGAAAACGGTAGCGAATTCCGCTACTGGAAAGTTCCCACTGTGTAGCAGCAATCTCCTGCCAAATTTCTGAATCAAGCCGTGGTGCTGCGGCATCGCCCCCCGACATAATAAGATCTAGTTCCGTGATCTCACAGCGATGAGCAATCGGCATAAACTCATGGTAGACATGTGATCCACCAATAACCCAAAAGTCACCGTCGTGTGTCAATCCTTCAGCAGTTTCCAATGCTTCTAGAGGAGAGTGGGCTGTGATCGCTCCCTCGGCAGACCACTCTGTATTGCGGGTAAGGACAATATTATGACGACCCGGAAGAGGCTTGAAGCGTGGATTGAGGGAATCCCAGGTAGTACGACCCATCACCACTGGATCTGAACCAGTGATGTGCTTGAAGTGAGCCAAGTCCTCGGGTACGTGCCATGGCATAGTACCGTTCTTCCCAATCCATCCATTAGTGGACTGAGCCCAGATAAGACCGATCACTATTACACCGCCACGGGAGCTTTAATAGCCGGATGGTGCTGATAGTTGACGATAGTAATGTCGTCATACTGGTAGTCAAAAATACTGTCAGCCTTGTGTAATTCAAGCGTGGGATACGGATAAGGTGCTCGCGAAAGCTGTTCCGTTACCTGATCAATATGGTTGTTATAAATATGACAATCTCCACCTGTCCAGATGAAGTCTCCCACACCTAACCCAGCTTGCTGTGCCATCATATGGGTGAGTAGAGCATAGCTGGCGATATTGAAGGGGACACCTAGGAACAGATCTGCAGAGCGCTGGTACAGCTGACAGCTGAGTTTATTGTTTACGACATAAAACTGGAACAGAGTATGGCAAGGGTAAAGAGCCATGCGGGGTAAGTCAGACACGTTCCAGGCTGAAACAATATTACGGCGTGAGTCTGGATCAGTTCGTAAAAGTTCCAATGATGCGCTGATCTGGTCAAGAGTCTCGCCATTAGGTGTTGGCCAAGAACGCCACTGTGCTCCATAAATAGGGCCTAAATCGCCATTTTCGTCGGCCCATTCATTCCAGATAGAGACGCCATGCTCCTGCAGCCATTTCACATTGGTATTGCCCTGCAGGAACCATAACAACTCATAGACAACGGATTTCATGTGAACCCGCTTTGTCGTAATGAGGGGAAAACCATCGTCTAGGTGATAACGCAGCTGCGCCCCAAAAATACTCCGTGTACCGGTTCCTGTGCGATCCGCTTTAGGAGCACCATTATTGAGTACTTCGCGGAGTAAATCTTCGTAGGGCGTAGGGATCATTTGTTACTAGCCTCAAATTCGGCAACGGCCTTTAAGATATCTCCAGCAATTTCTTTACGACAAATAAGGAGGTCAGGAAGGTAGGTATCTTCCTGGTTATACACCAGTGGGGAACCATCTAGGCGTGAGCAATGGAGACCCGCTGCCAGAGCTACTCCCACCGGAGCGCAGGAATCCCATTCATACTGTCCACCAGAGTGAATATAAGCGTCAGCGTCTCCTAAAAGAACAGACATTCCCTTAGCGCCAGCAGAACCCATAGGATGCAATTCAGATCCCAGCGCATGCGCAACATAATCAGCACATGCCGGAGGGCGAGTACGAGAAATGACGATCCTCTTAGCATAGGGACCCTTTACCGCTCGTACATTAGACGTATGCCATACGCGGTTAAGGTCTGGCATAGCGACAGCCGCAACCACAGGCGTGCCATTCTCTACCATGGAGATATGAACGGCCCAATCGAGACGGCCATTGGAGAATTCTCGCGTGCCATCGAGCGGATCAATAATCCAGACACGATCTTTGGACAGGCGCTCTTCTACCTCATCGGGAGCTTCTTCCGAAAGCATGCCATCATCAGGGCGATGTGCAGCAAGGACGGACGCAATCCAATGCTGAGCAAGCTCATCGCCGGCAGCTCCAAGTTCATGCCCACGCAATAAACCGCCGGAACGGACACCTTTAAGAATAGCTCCAGCACCAGCAGCAATACGCTGTGCAAGAGTTGCATCATCAAGTTTGAGACTCATTGCTAATTCCTTCAGTAGCCTAATTCTCAGTCTAGTGAGAATAGGAGGTAAGTGATGTTACTTCCGTGCATCAGCACGGAGAGAACGATAGCGAGAGATAAGAGCTGCAGTAGAAGAATCCATTCCAGAGGGGGTAACTCCTGCATCTGTTGTGGAAACAGATGGCACAGCTGTATCACCGGTAATGAAGGGGAGGAGGTCACCAGCTTGCTTCTTGCCAAGCTCCACACCCCACTGATCGTAGGGATTGACCGAATAAATCATGCCCTGGACGAAGACAATATGTTCATAGAGTGCGATGAGAGAACCAACAACCTCAGGAGTAAGACGAGTAGCCAGAATAGACGTGGATGGCCGATTTCCTGGCATGACCTTGTGGTTGACCAGTTCTGCAGGGGTCCCCTCGGCAGCAATCTCTGCAGCAGTCTTACCAAAAGCAAGAACCTTGGTCTGTGCGAAGAAGTTGCTCATGAGGAGGTCATGCATGGAGCCGGTGCCGTCAGCTGTGGGGAGATCATCGAGTGGTTGTGCAACAGCGATAAAGTCGGTAGGAACAAGACGGGTGCCCTGATGCAGTAGCTGGTAGAAAGCGTGCTGACCATTAGTTCCAGGTTCACCCCAATAGATTTCTCCGGTGGAGGTAGTAACGGGGCTGCCATCGACACGAACAGACTTACCATTGGATTCCATGGTGAGTTGCTGCAGGTAGGCCGGGAAGCGGCTGAGATCCTGGACGTAGGGGAGAACGGCTTTAGAGTCGGCATTAAAGAGGTGAGAATCGGAATACCATACGCCTAATAGACCCATGAGAACTGGCACGTTTTCCGCTAGCGGAGCGGTACGGAAGTGTTCATCCATCGTGTGGAAGCCGTCAAGGAAGCGCATAAAGTTGTCGTAGCCGGCCACTGTCATAACGGACAGACCAATAGCGGAATCGACAGAATAGCGTCCACCGACCCAGTCCCAGAAACCGAACATGTTTTGGGTATCGATACCGAAGGCGGAGACTTTTTCCGCGTTGGTGGAAACAGCGACGAAGTGTCGTGCAATAGCATCGTCGCTTACCTCACTGCCGGTAATGTTCTGCAGTCCGGACATGAGCCAGTGACGTGCTGCTGCGGCATTGGTCATGGTTTCCTGCGTGGTGAAGGTCTTAGAGGCAATGATGAAGAGGGTCTCTTCTGGATTAAGATCGGCGGTTTTAGCGACAAGGTCGGCGGGATCAACGTTGGAAACGTAGCGTGCGGAGATACCGGCATCCTGGTAGTGACGCAGTGCTAGGTTCACCATGACAGGGCCTAGGTCTGAGCCGCCGATACCAATGTTGACAACTGTCGTGATGTTCTTGCCGGTGTATCCCTTCCATTCTTTATTGCGGAGGGAGTCGGTGAAGGTATGCATGCGGTCAAGGACGTCGTGGACGTCCGCCACAATGTTTTGTCCATCAACAACGAGTTCCGCATCGCGAGGGAGTCGTAGTGCGGTATGGAGTACGGCGCGGTTTTCAGTGCAGTTAATGTGTTCACCGGCGAACATGGCATCGCGTTTAGCTGGTATCTGGGCAGCTTCGGCAACTGCGATAAGTTTCTTCAGTGTTTCGCGAGTGACGCGGTTCTTGGAGAGATCGACAGTGAGGTCGCCCACCTGGTACGTGAGTTCAGTGCCACGTTGCGGATCGGCCTGGAAGATATCACGGAGGTGAAGATCTTTCACAGTGGCGAAATGAGCAAGCAGGTCATTCCACGCGGGAGTAGTAGTGATATCGATGGGAGTGACATCGGTCATTATTATTTCTCCATTACGTGTTGAACGTTGTGCTATAAAGTTTCAGAACTTAATCGAAACAGATTGTATTGCAAGGACAAATGTAACTAGTCTAACGGGCCGCGTCCAAGACGAAGCAGCAACAAAGCTAACTGATGGCCTTCTTTACCAAGTGCGTTGAACCGCTCAATGACTTTAAGCTCACGATTGTGAACAAGACGTGGACCGCCGCTCTTTTTTCTCGTTTGGCCAATTCTTCGAGAAATTTCAGTACGACGTTGAATAGCTTCCAAAATGACATGATCGAGGTGATCGATCTCTTGGCGAAGTTCATTAATCTCTGCCGCACTTAATTCATCGGTAGCGCCAGTTGGATCACTGTGCAAACGCTTATCCGATTCCTTACGAGAAGAACTCGAGTCCTGCGGTGCATGAGTAGTATTCGCCATACCCTTATTATTCCACGTAAATACAAATGTCTCGGCCTACACAATACGGTCGGATCACAACAATAAGGCGATGTTCCACTAAATTGGAGGACGTTATGAGCGATATGATTACTGACCCAAAGCCTCCCCAGTCCCCTCAGCTCTTTGATGACGCAACCGTGGCTGAATTCAATACTGCGCAATTAGATACTGTGCAATCGGATACTGCGCAATTAAATAGAGCACAAACAGTCTTGCGAGGTTTTCAGCAGCAGAATGCAGACCAGTTGTTAGAGGGGCTTAACCCACAACAACAGCAAGCTGTTCGGCATAGTGGTACACCATTGCTTATTGCGGCCGGGGCAGGTTCTGGAAAAACTACCGTTCTTACACGACGTATTGCCTATGTATTGGCAACTCAACCGGTACGGGCATCGCAAATTTTAGCGATTACCTTCACCAATAAAGCCGCAGCAGAAATGCGGGAGCGCGTTCAACAGATTGTTGGCGCAGAAGCGAATTACATGTGGGTGTCCACATTCCACTCCATGTGTGTGCGCATTCTTCGTGCACAAGCTGCAGAACTAGATGTCGTGAATAGTAGCTTCACTATTTATGATGCGGATGATTCTAAACGTTTACTGGCTATGATCATCAAGGAGCTTAACCTAGATTCCAAGAAGTATGCCCCTAAGGTTTTAGCGAATCGTATTTCTCATTGGAAGAACGAACTTATCGATCCGGAGGCCGCTGCCGCCGATGCACCCGAGGGACACTTCGATAAAGTAGCTGCCGAGGTTTATGGTCTCTATCAGGCACGTTTAAGAGCAGCTAACGCTTTCGATTTTGATGATCTTATTGGGGAAACGGTTGCGCTGCTAGAATCCCACCCGAATATTGCGCAGTATTATCAGCGGCGTTTCCGGCATGTTTTAGTTGACGAGTATCAGGATACGAACCATGCCCAATACATGCTGGTTCGAGCGCTAGTGGGTGATGGGACCAATGGTGTTGAGCCAGCTGAGTTATGCGTTGTAGGTGACGCAGACCAGTCCATTTACGCATTCCGAGGCGCCACTATCCGCAACATTGTGGAGTTTGAGCGTGATTTTACGAATGCGACCACTATTCTTCTGGAGCAGAATTACCGTTCAACTCAGAATATTCTGTCGGCTGCTAACGCTGTCATCGATAACAATGAGGGACGCCGAAAAAAGAATCTCTGGACAGATGCTGGAGATGGTCCTCTTATTGATCTTTATGTTGCGGATAACGAGCATGATGAAGCTCGGTTTATCGGCAATGAGATCGACAAACTGCATGATGAAGGCGTGTCCTATAGCGATATAGCGATTTTCTATCGAACGAATAACGGGTCACGTCCTCTAGAAGATGCTTTCATTCGTACTGGTTTACCGTACAAAGTTGTTGGCGGTACGCGCTTCTATGAGCGAATGGAAGTGCGAGATATCGTGGCTTACCTCAAGGTATTAGAGAACCCAGCAGATACCGTGAGTCTGCGTCGAATTATCAACACACCACGTCGTGGTATTGGTGATAGAGCTATTAGTTGTCTTGCGGTTTTTGCGGAACAGCAAGGAATTTCCCTATGGGAGGCATGTTGTCGAGCAAAAGAGGGTGTTGTTCCTTTCCTTAATTCCCGTGCAGAGAAATCAATTGCTAGCTTTGTTGAGCTTATGACTGATATTCAGCACCATATTGCAGGGAGGGATCATACAGCGGGAGAAGGATCGCTGCCTGATCTTGGTGAGATCGTTGAAATGGTCATTGACCGTTCTGGCTATCGAGCAAGTCTGGAGGGTTCTAATGACTCGCAAGATCAGTCTCGTCTCGATAACCTGAAAGAACTTGTTTCAGTTGCACATGAGTTCTCTGCTGACGCGGCGTCCCTGCGAGCACTGGAAGAGAGTTTTGACGACAGTAATGCTGATGGAGTTAGTAAAGAGACTATTGATGAGGGAACAGAGGGGCTAGCTGAACCAGGGTCACTGGCCGCTTTCCTAGAACGCGTTTCCCTTGCCTCGGATACCGACCGGATCCCCGATGAGAACGACGGCATGATTACGCTTATGACGCTGCACTCTGCGAAAGGCCTGGAGTTCCCCGTTGTGTTTGTTACAGGCTGGGAAGAAGGTATGTTCCCGCATATGCGAGCGTTAGCGGACGATAATGAGCTTTCGGAGGAGCGTCGGCTGGCGTATGTAGGAATTACTCGAGCGAAGCGGAAACTGTACCTTACGAGAGCTGTTGTTCGCTCAAGTTGGGGACAACCACAGTCGAATCCGCAGTCCCGTTTTCTCGATGAGATTCCTGCAGACCTTCTGAACGTATCGAGAGAAGCCCCAGAAATCGCCGATGACGATGATTGGAGTTACGGCTCGTCTGGCCGTTCCTGGGGTTCTAGTAGCCGTTCTGGACAGTCGTGGGGATCCCGCAGTAATCGTGCGAACCACAGCGGACGTGGGGATAAATCCCGTAGTGGTCGTTATGGTGATGTACAAAAGCGGTGGGGTAGCCCCGTCGAAACTCGTCGGATTGCACCGAAGACAGCAAGTCCGCGTAGAACCTCCCTTATTAGTGTGGAGAAAGGGGATCGGGTAGTACACGACAAGTACGGCTTGGGGAAGGTTATGGAAGTATCGGGCACAGGGCCTAGTACTACTGCATTAGTGGACTTCGGATCCTCGGGTGTTGTGCGTCTTATGCTAGTGGCCGCGCCTATCGAGAAGCTCTAGTAGACGAGGAAGAATCTGGATAAAAACAATAACAATCAGTGCATATAGAGGTATGCGTAAAGGTTGTCCCTACAGAGTGAAATCTGTAGGGACAACCTCTACACAGCAAGTACGTTTTTATTAAGTAGAAGAAGTATTAGAAGTGGAGTCCGAAGCGGGCGAGCCAGCGAAGGGGATCAACTTTACGTGCACCATCAGGCCAAATCTCAAAATGGAGATGAGTGCCGGTGGAGAAACCAGCAGAGCCCATACCCGCAATTTTCTGCCCAGCTTTAACTTTCTCTCCCTTAGAAACGAAGAGATCATACATGTGGCCGTACACAGAGATAGCGCCGTTGTTGTGACGGATACGGATCCAGTTGCCATAGCCAGCAGCTGGACCAGAGTCGATAACGACACCGTCAGCAATAGCGTGAATGGGGGTTCCTGCTGCATTAGCAATATCAATACCGCCGTGGAAAGAACCCCAGCGCGGACCAAAACCAGAGGTAATAATACCGACAGCAGGAAGTACAACAGTGGGCTGGCGAGATGCCAATTCCGCTGCCATACGGTGGTGCTGCGCAGTACCGGCAACCTTTAACTGGCTAGTGAACCCTGCGAGTGCATCAGTGTCAGTAGCGCTGGCAATAACAGGGGTAAGGGAAGAGTCTTGTTCGATGACGTTATTGGCTAGTTCGATGGGATCGTGACGGACACTTGTGTTGTTGGAGGCAAGTGCGGAAGTAACGCCAGCAGTTGTAATAGCGCCAGCTGCCAGAGCAACGGCGACGGTGCCTACAGTGCCAGCAGCGCCACCTGAGATGGACTTAGCTGAGGCGCGGTGACGGGGAAGCTTCATAGCTTCAGCGTCTTCACTCTTGCGCTCGTTGCTCACAAGTATTCCCTTCTTAAACGATCTTGTATAACGGTCTGCATAGTGGCCCGCATACTGTTTCAGTATTCACTGGTGGTGTTCACGGTCAGCATTGCAGACGGGCTCACGGGCGGTGTCCACAAGTGTGTTCACCGTAAAGATCCGCAGTCTTTTTATTAGCCAATGTTTACTAGATTAGATGATAACGAAAGTTGTTACAACAAAAGTTTCTGTGTGTTGAGTGAACTCCGGTTTGTGACATTTATCGCTTATTTAATGGAGCGGTTTTAAAACCGTTATTTGCGGTATATGGGCAGATAAAAGCGATTTTGTAGGATTATGAGGAGTATTTTAGGCATGGAAAATAATTTCATTATTGTTCACAGTAAAGAAAATTAATGTTTCTTAATTATAAAGTTTCTGTATGTTTTCCCATCTGGTTGTGAATCGATATTACGTGGTACTTCTGCAATTCAGACTGTCTTTCCAGTAGTTTCCTCGTAAACTGCTATACAAGTGCCCTTGAATCGGTAATAGTCATCAAGGTAGGGAACGATTGTTTTTCTTGCGCGTGTCCCACCTCCGAGCAAGAAACGATGAATGAATGGACCTTTACGAACATCAAGCGAAAGAACTCTTCGATAGATATGGAGTTCCTACACTCCGCGGTAGCGTGGTAACTACTCCAGCAGAAGCGGCAGTAGCAGCAGCCTCAATGGATCTCCCTGTAGTTATTAAAGCTCAGGTAAAAGTGGGGGGCCGTGGCAAAGCAGGTGGAGTGAAGCTCGCGCGGACGCGGGAAGACGTTACCTCTTACGCTGCCTTAATTCTTGGTATGGATATTAAAGGGCACCGCGTTGATAAGGTCCTCATTGACCCAGGCGTTGATATTGCGGAGGAATACTACATCTCATTTCTTATCGATCGCTCCCATCGTCGTTTCTTAGCGATGTGTTCAGTAGCGGGGGGCATGGATATCGAGACTGTAGCTAAGGAACGTCCAGGAGCTCTCGCTAAAGTTCCTATTGATCCGGAGAAGGGCGTTGACCGCGCTATGGCACGCGAAATTGCCAAACGTGGTCATTTACCTGACGACATTCTGGATACTGCAGCAGACAGTATTGAAAAGCTTTACCACGTATTTACAGAAACTGATGCCAGCTTGGTAGAAGTTAATCCCCTTGTAAGAACAGTGGATAATCGTGTTCTCGCTATCGATGGCAAAATGACGCTCGACGATAATGCAGAAAAGCGTCACCGCGACATTTTCGCAGATTATCGCGACAATTCCCATGCTGATCCATGCGAATTAGCGGCTAAAGAAGTTGGTCTGCACTATGTCAAACTCGATGGGAATGTTGGCATTATCGGTAATGGTGCTGGTCTGGTTATGTCCACTCTCGATGTCGTAGCTTATGCAGGGGAACGCTATGGCAATGTTAAACCCGCGAATTTCCTTGATATTGGTGGTGGAGCATCTGCCTCCGTCATGGAGTCTGGCCTCCGAATTATTATGGAAGACCCACAGGTAGAAGCCGTTTTTGTGAATGTCTTTGGGGGCATCACTTCTTGTGTAGAGGTGGCCAACGGCATTCTTAGCGCCCTTAAACAGTTGGGGAATACCTTCACTAAACCACTTGTTGTAAGGCTTGATGGTAACGAGGTGGCTGCTGCACAAGAGATTCTCAATAGTGTGCATCATCCGCTCATCACGACGGCGACTGATATGGATGGCGGAGCTCAAAAAGTAGCGCGCATTGTTGCTGAGCGCAGCGCCCACGCTAGCGCGGGAAAGTAGGGGAGAAGCTCTTATGTCGATTTTCGTCAACAAAAATAGTCGCGTGGTCGTACAAGGAATGACAGGCCATGAAGGAATGCGACATACTGCCCGTATGCTTGCTGCCGGCACCACTATTGTGGCTGGAGTGAACCCGCGAAAAGCTGGAGCTATTGTCCATTTCGATAACGTCAATAAAGACATTCCCGTTTTTGGAACAGTTAAAGAAGCTATGGCAGCTACCGGCGCTAATGTGTCAGTTGTTTTCGTGCCTGCGTTTCACGCTAAAAGCGCCATGATAGAAGCTATTGACGCAGAAATTCCTGTCCTTGTTACCATTACTGAGGGTATTCCGGTGCATGACGCTGCTGTTGCCTGGGCGCATAACGTTAATCATGGACAAAAGACTCGCATCATCGGTCCTAACTGTCCCGGTATTATTACCCCGGAAGAGACAAATATCGGCATTATTCCTGATGGAATTTCCTCATCTGGCCCCATCGGTCTTGTCTCTAAATCCGGTACTCTTACCTACCAGCTGATGGCGGATGTTTCAGAAATTGGCATTTCAACAGCTCTTGGCATTGGTGGCGATCCTATTCCCGGCACTACTCACATTGATGCTTTACAAGCTTTTGAAGATGATCCGGATACAGAACTCATCGTCATGATCGGCGAGATTGGTGGAGATGCGGAAGAAAAAGCCGCAGAATACATTAAGACCCATATCACGAAGCCAGTTATTGGCTACGTTGCCGGATTCACTGCTCCTGAAGGGAAAACTATGGGGCATGCCGGAGCTATCGTTTCGGGATCCTCAGGAACAGCACAGGCCAAAAAGGATGCTCTTGAAGCCGTCGGCGTAAAAGTAGGCAAAACTCCTTCAGAGACTGCCCGTCTAACACGCGAAGTGTATGCAAGCCTGCATAATAAATAGGTGACTCATACTGTCTACCGAGGAGGAGAGGCTTGTGGCCAGTAGTGAAACTGGTGAATCTACTCACCCTCGGAGCGCACACGTATTGAGTATTTTTCGTGGGCGTAGAGGAGTTATCGTTCCGGCACTGCTTCCGTCAGTAGCTCTACTTGTTGTTGCTATGGTTGTGGCTGGTATTACCGTGGCAGTGACCGATATGGATTCACCCCACTGGTGGCCATTAACTCTTTCACTGTGGATGGCAGTATTCCACGTACCTTTTACAGGTATTGGACCAACCGGGTTCGTAACTGTTATGGGTTTTCTCCCACTCTTACCTACCCTCCTCTATATTGTGTTCCTTGCGTGGGTAGCTCGTCGATTTATCGCTGATGATATACCTGCGGATACGCAGCTCTTTAGCCTTCTCTCCATTCTTATTCCTCTCATTTTCGCGGGAATTGGCTGGGGAGGTATGTGGGGTATGCGTGGCATAGTGTTCATTCAGCCGCCACACGCAGGTGTGATGGTTGGCATGGTCTTCTTCATCACGCTTGTGGGTATAACTATTGGTTTACGGGAGCACGTTTTATACCTCATTCCGCATGCTCGAGATACTTTTCCCAGCTGGGGGAAGGCCGGTTTTTGGGTGACAGAGCAATTCCTTTGTGCCATGCTCATGGCAGGATCTATTGCTAGCGTTGTCGCTTTAATTGCCCATTGGAACCTCATTGGGCAGGTACTAAATTACGGTAATTCTGCCGCCGGTATTGCAGGATTTGGAGTATTTAGCCTTCTCTACCTTCCCAACATGATGGTTGCTGCGGCCACCATATTGTCCGGAGGAGGTATTCACGTTGGTCTTTTCCAGACGAGTCTCTACGCCACACATCTCGACAAATTACCGGCATTCCCTCTTTTTGCTGCGCTTCCACAGGATGAAGCGCAAACGTGGTGGCTTATCTTCCTCACTATTCCCATTGCTGCAGCAATAGTAGTGGCGTGCCGTACCCCCGGAGAAACTGTACAAGACCGTCTCAAAGCAATTGCATTCGCTACCCCCACCACAGCAGCATGCGCAGCGCTTGGCGCTTGGCTTGCCGGAGGGGAAATTGGAGTGATGGGTTCCGTGCGCATGTCAGAAGGGTTAACGGGTCTTATTCTGGCCGCCTGGATCGGAATTCTTGGCTCGGTTACCGTATTCGTACAACGTGGGGAGGGGTTTGCCAGTATTAAAGCTGCACACAGTCAACGTCGTGCGAAGAAACGCGCTGTCGATGAGCGTGACGATGAGAGTGACGATGTAGAAGAGGACGTATCTGAAGAAAAGTCAGAAGAAAAAGACGGATCAGACGTAACTGAGCCGGATGAGAACACTGACACATCTGACTCTGATACATCAGAAAACAGTGAGAGCGCAGATACTGTAGAAAACAGTGATGCTGGAGAGTCAGACGAGATGTCAGAGTCTGTAGATGATGCAGACGGTACCGATAATAACTCTATAAATACTTCTTCTTAAGTGATAGGGGTAGGGAAAATAGAGTGTGACGGGTTACACTATTCCTATTCCCAGTGAGTGAGTATTCGGAGTGTCTGTCGTGGATGTTGTAGCCTCTACAACCAAGCTACGCCTGGTCATCCTTGTGTCTGGTGTTGGCTCTCTGATGAACGCTGTAGTGGAAGCAACTCGCGATCCTCACTATCCCGCAGAAATTGTAGCTGTGGGGGCTGACCGTCCCTGTGAAGGACTGACTCGAGCCGAATCAGCTGGTATCGAGACGTTCCTCGTCAATTTTTCCGATTATGCTAATCGCGCGGAATGGGATGAAGCACTCGCCACAACCATTGCGCGCTATCAGCCAGATCTTATTGTTTCTGCCGGTTTTATGCGCATTGCCGGGAAAAATGTTCTTAAAGATTTCGGGGGCCGGTTCATTAATACCCATCCTGCTTTGCTGCCAGCTTTTAAAGGCGCACATGCGGTGGAAGATGCTCTTGCCTACGGTGTGAAATACACCGGCTCCTCCATTCACCTTGTTGACGAAGGTGTCGATACCGGCCCACTACTTGCACAAGAGCCGGTTCCTGTACTGCCCGACGATACTGTCGAGGCTCTCCACGACCGCATCAAAATTGTGGAAAGGCGTTTACTCTGCGAAGTTATCGCGGATATCGCCACAGACGGTCCATCAGCCCGTGTGACCCGTATCCAACAATCACAGTAGAAGAAGGAAATCAGTGTCTGATTCTCGTAAGCCGATTAAGCGCGCTCTAGTCAGTGTCTATGACAAAACCGGACTTGAAGAACTCGCCAAAGGGCTACATGAGGCTGGTGTAGAGATCGTCTCTACCGGCTCCACTGCTAGCCGTATCTCTGATGCCGGCGTTCCCGTCACCCCCGTTGACGAATTGACGGGTTTCCCGGAATGCCTCGAGGGACGCGTCAAGACCCTCCACCCACGTGTCCATGCCGGTATCTTGGCAGATACCCGAAAAGACGAGCACATGCAGCAACTCGCCGAACTCGGTGTGGAAGCCTTCCAGCTCGTTATCGTCAACCTTTACCCCTTTGAAGCAACAGTTGCCTCCGGCGCGCCCTTCGACGCTTGTGTGGAACAGATCGATATAGGTGGCCCCTCCATGGTTCGCGCTGCTGCAAAGAACCACCCCTCGGTTGCGGTTGTCGTTGACCCGTCCCGCTACAGTGATGTTCTTACCGCTGTGAAGGAAGGCGGCTTTACGCTGGAGCAACGTACTGAACTTGCTGCTGACGCATTCCGCCACACTGCCTCCTATGATGTTGCTGTGGCGTCCTGGTTCGGTGAGCAACTCGGGAAGAAAGCCGCTGCCGCCGCCCAGACTGAAGAAGAAAAGCGCGAAGCAGAATTTCCGGTATGGGAAGGTGCCACTTTTGTGCGCGGTAATGTCCTCCGCTACGGCGAGAACCCGCATCAGTCAGCAGCGCTGTACTTGGATAATGCCCACCCTGGTATCGCCCAGGCGAAGCAACTGCACGGTAAAGCCATGAGCTACAACAACTACATGGATGCCGATGCCGCCTGGCGTTCCGCCCACGACCATGACGGTATTTGCGTCGCCGTCATCAAGCACGCTAACCCCTGCGGTATTGCGATCTCTGACCAGTCTGTTGCTGACGCATACCGGAAGGCGCACGCTTGCGATCCCGTTTCTGCTTTTGGTGGCATTATTGCTTCCAATACGGAGGTCTCCTGCGAGATGGCCAAGGAAGTTGTGAACGTCTTTACCGAGGCAATTCTTGCCCCCTCCTATGAAGACGGTGCTGTGGAGATTCTTTCCCAGAAGAAGAATCTCCGCATTATGGAAGTTCCCGAGTTTGACGCACCGTTCTACGACTTCCGCCAGGTTACGGGTGGTCTACTCTGCATGGAACGCGACCGTGTGGACGTTGACGGCGACTATGCTAAGAATTGGACGCTAGCCTCCGGTGAGCCTGCCGATGAAGCAACACTGCGGGATCTGGAGTTCGCGTGGCGTACGTGCCGGTCGGTTAAATCCAATGCCATCTTAGTGGCTAAGGAAGGAGCGACAGTTGGCGTTGGTATGGGGCAGGTTAACCGTGTAGATGCCGCTAAATTGGCGGTGGAGCGCGCTGGAGATCGAGTTGTAGGATCCGTCGCCGCATCCGATGCGTTCTTCCCCTTCGCCGATGGCTTTGAGGTACTTGCGAAAGCTGGTGTGAAAGCTGTTGTCCAGCCTGGTGGTTCTATTCGTGACAATGAGGTCATTGAGGCTGCTCAAGCAGCAGGTATCACAATGTATCTGACAGGCTGCCGTCACTTCGCACACTAAAAAGCACTGTTACAAGAGCACTGCGCTTTGAAAGCGTACTGTACAAAAGTGCTCAGATAGTTAGGACGGTTCCCGCCACCCACTAGCACTGGGTTTAATACTCAGTACATGGGTGGCGGGGATTTCTTATACGTATTGTGTGGAGATACGGATTTTACGTGGGTAAGAGGAGAGCAGAAATAATAAGGATGACGGGTATCGCAAGGATAGTGGAAAGAAAACCGGCGTCGCGTGCTAGGTAGCGTGCAGTGTTATAGCGCGTGGCAAAAATATAGACGTTTACTGCAGTGGGAAGGGCTGCACACACGCAGACGGCGAAAAGTGTTTGAGGGTCAAGATGCAGGGCAAAGCGGCCGAATAACCACGCAATAAAAGGCATAACAACCGATTTTAAAGTGACAGCTAAGGCAACATCACGTCGGGGAGTAATGCCTTTTTCCATCACTTTTACCCCGTAAAAAGAGTGTCCAAAACCAAGGAGTCCACAGGGGACTGCTGTTTGGCCAATGAGATGTAGGGGTTCGCTCACAATAGTGGGAGGTGTCCAATGCCCGAGAGCGAAAATAAGACCTGCAAGGCCAAAGATCACCATAGGATTCTTTAACGGCTGTAGTAGCCTTTCCCATGTTTTCTGCTCTGAATGGTCAAGGACAAGATAGTCCAATAGGGAGAGTGTTAAGGGACACAACAGAATAGTTTGGAAGAGCAAGATGGGGACGAAGGCAGTAGTGTCATGAATGACATACAGAGCGATGGGAATGCCTAGGTTAGCTGAATTCACATAACCGGCAGCAAGACCACCTATAACCAGTTCTGCTGGCTTGCGTTTTAACCATAGGTAAGAAATAAGGATAAAGAGTAGCGACGTTACTGCATTAGCGAAGACAGCCACGCTAAGGTGCACTGAGAATACGGATTTGAGATCCGCTTTAATAAGGGTGTCGAAAAGAAGTGATGGCGTCGCAATCCAGAAGCAGATATTGTTTAGCCCTCGTGCCATCTCTTCGGAGAGGATTCTCAGCCGGCCAAGCAGGTAACCGATGGCGATGATGATAGCGATAACTCCAAAACCGTGGAGGACGCCAAGCATCGGTCTTATCCTTTCAACGAGTTAACAGGGGTTAGGGGAGGCAGTAGAGGGGCAGCAGGAGGATGCACATGCGTGCTTCAGTTACCGATTCTAGATAATGACTGCACAAAACTACACAAAGAAGAAGGTGGCCGTACCCCTAACAGGTACGGCCACCTTCTGCTGTTTAAAACGTATCAGTTCACGCCGGTTTAGCGACTGGTAAACGGAAGAAGAGCCATTTCGCGAGCGTTCTTCACTGCGACAGCAACTTCACGCTGCTGCTGAGGAGTGAGACCAGTGACGCGACGGCTGCGGATCTTGCCGCGATCAGAGATGAACTGACGAAGCAGGTTGACATCTTTGTAATCAACATGCTCAACACCTGCGGCGACGAGAGGGTTCTTCTTAGGGCGACGACCCTGCTCAGCGCGGTGTTTCTTATTGTAGTTGCGCTTCATAGCCATCTGTTACCTCACCAACTCGACTTGCTGATACCAGGTAGCTCACCATCGTGAGCCATCTTGCGGAGACGAACACGGGACACACCAAACTTGCGTAGGTAGCCGCGGGGACGACCATCAGCGGAGTCGCGGTTGCGAACGCGAATTGGGCTGGCGTCACGTGGCATCTTGTTCAGTTTGAACTGTGCTTCCATGCGCTCTTCATCAGAGCTATTGGGGGAGGAAATGATGTGCTTCAATTCCTGACGGCGTTCCGCGTAGCGGGCAACCATAGCTTTACGCTGCTCGTTTTTAGCGATCTTGGACTTCTTAGCCATTTCTATCGCTCCTCGCGGAATTCAACATGTTTACGGACAACCGGATCGTACTTCTTAATAACGAGACGATCGGGATCATTGCGGCGGTTCTTGCGGGTTACATAGGTGTAACCAGTACCAGCCGTGGACTTCAATTTAACAATAGGGCGAATTTCGTTACGTGCCATTAGATACGTTCTCCCTGTGCGCGCAGACGAGCCACAACGGCCTCGATTCCATCACGATCGATGGTCTTGATGCCTTTTGTGGAGACTGAAAGGGTGACGTAGCGGTCCTCCGAGGGGAGGTAGTAACGACGCCGCTGAATGTTCGGGTTCCACCGACGATTAGTGCGCCGGTGCGAGTGCGAAACGGACTTGCCGAAACTCGGCTTCCGTCCCGTTACTTGGCAATGCGCCGACATTGGCGTTCTTTCTCCTTCCGCCCATCCTTATTCGGCATCCGATTGGACGGTCGGAAGAACCGGGGTGGGCGCTGACATACGTATAGACAACAGCAGGCATCTACGCTACCCGGAAAATCCGCTTTTGGCAATTTGAGTGTATTCGGGCATTTTCGCCAAGCAGATCACAAAAATACGTGTGGAGAAGTAGCGGAAACTGCGTGTTCGTTGCTAGCAAGCTCGTTATTAGCAAATTGGAGAAACCCGCAGGACACCATTATACTTAGGTGATTGTTGAAAGACGTCGATTTTCTTTCTCGTACATTTCGCTAGTAGTATTGGGCAGTCGCACGTTTTGCGAGATATCTCGTAGAAGCTGCAAATACGCCGCGAGGCCCTCAGAACATTTGTTGTTGAGGATGGCCAACTATCGTCAGCTCTCTGTTATCAGCAATGCAGCTGGGGTTAGGTTCGCGGTATAGCTAGACCACTAAACATCATCTACAAGGGACGATCAATGAAGAAGGATATTCACCCCGACTACCACCCGGTGGTTTTCCAGGATGCGAGCACCGGTACCAAGTTCATCACCCGCTCCACTGCTACCTCGGATCGCACCATTGAGTGGGAGGATGGCAATACCTACCCGTTGCTCGTCGTGGACGTGACCTCCGAGTCTCATCCGTTCTGGACAGGAGCTCAGCGCGTTATGGATACCGCCGGTCGCGTTGAGAAATTCCAGCGTCGCTACGGTAAGCGTATTCCCAAAGCATCCAAGAAGTAGTTCGCGCTTCTTTATCTAGATAAGGACCTGAACATGGCAACTCCTAAGTTCCGTAAGTCGCGCGCGAACACTCATTCGCGCCGCTCCCAGTGGAAGGTCGATAATGCCGCACTGGACAATGTTAAGATCGATGGCCAGACTACCGCTGTTCCGCGCCGTCTGGTGAAGGCCGCTAAGCTCGGCCTGGTTGACCTCGACTGATATGAATGGACCACGTGTAACGTGCGTGGCCACCTACTATCAGTAAAAGTTACAACCTGATAGCTTGATTCGATCCCTAAGGAAGAGGGCCACAGTTTAGACTGTGGCCCTCTTCCTCATCTATTTCTATAGGATTTATTACTTTGAGAAAGAGTAGTACTTACTCCACGTACTCGCAGATGCCAATTGGTTTAGGCTGATAGGATTTAATAACACGGTAAGATGAGTATCTTTTTCATCAAGGGACTTGCTGAATGCAATATATACAATGATGTGAAAAGAAAAGCCGATTATTAAGGGATATATAGACCATGAAAATTCTAGTTGTTGATGATGATGAAGCTGTACGGGAGTCATTACGGCGATCTCTCACATTTAATGGCTACTCAGTAGTTCTAGCAGAGAATGGGGAGCAAGCTCTCAATATTATTAACCAGCAACAGCTAGATGGCATGATCCTTGACGTCATGATGCCACAGATAGATGGGCTTCAAGTGTGCCGAGAGCTTCGTAACCGAGGCGACGATATGCCAATTCTGATGTTGACGGCGCGAGACGCTATTTCTGAGCGTGTAGCTGGTCTTGATGCTGGCGCAGATGATTATTTGCCCAAGCCTTTTGCTCTTGAGGAACTGCTTGCTAGGTTGCGCGCACTTCTGCGTCGTACAGGCCGCGATGGGGGAGAAGAAGAAACTGAGAATTTAGTTTTTGCGGATCTTTCTCTTAACCCCGTTACTCGTGAAGTGTATCGTGGTGACCGCCCGATCTCTCTCACCCGTACCGAGTTCGCATTATTAGAGCTTCTTATCTCCAACCCACGGCGTGTGCTTAGCCGTAACCGTATTTTGGAGGAATTATGGGGATATTCATTCCCAACTTCTGGTAATGCTCTAGGAGTTTATATTGGTTATCTGCGGCGCAAGACTGAGTCTGCTGGTGAAGAGCGCCTTATCCATACGGTTCGCGGCGTTGGTTATGTAATGCGTGATCATAAAGGCTAAGGATAAGCAAGGATAAGCATTGCCGAGGAGAAAACATCCCACGTGGGGAAAGAAACAAATAGATAGAGCGGCCTCATGGCAGGAAAATAAGGGGAGTAAACCGCCTCTCGTCTTTCGTATCAAGATGAGTTGGACTATTGCTTTGCTCTCTGCCGCAATGGTTTTCGTTGCTATCGCCGTTACTTCTTTTGTGGGATACTGGGTTGCTTCTCGGTCTTTACTAAGTAGTGCTGAACGAACTCTAGAAGATCAAGCTACGGAATTACTTTCTGATCAGGATTTCCTGCACAGTTTGGAAAAATGCGAACTTGAGACTGATATCAGGGTCTCACGACTTCGTAATCCTGGGTTGTACTTCATGGTGGTTCATCCGCTTCACAATCAGAAGGGTAGTGAAGAAGGGAATGGATCGTTAGAAGTCCAGCGGGGATCAGATCATATTTCGCTAGGCCAATCAGACCTTGATGTCATTCATGGAAAAACTACGTATTCGCAGAGGAAAGAGCACAATCGTCTTATCCTCACCACCACAACGGGAATCAATGACTGGACTCTCGTCCTAGCTCAGAATCTTTCTTCATTACAGACCATGACAAGCCATATGGCTTCTGTATTCGCCATTATGGCGGGTATTGGTACTCTCCTTGCCATGTTGTCTGGATGGGCCGTAGCACGCACTAGTCTTGTGCCGGTGCAGCTCCTCATTGATGGTACGGAGCGTATTGCGCGTACCGACGACCTCACCCCACTGCCTGTGTACGGATCTGACGAGCTGGCACGGCTTACCGAGTCCTTCAACGAAATGCTGAAATCTTTGCAGGAGTCTCGGGAACGGCAGAGTCAATTAGTAGCCGATGCTGGGCATGAGCTGAAAACTCCACTCACCAGTCTCCGGACTAACATAGAGCTCCTTATGATGGCTTCTAAGAACCCCTCAGACACCATTACACCTGACGATATTGCCGATCTTGAACACGATGTCATGAGCCAGTTGGAAGAATTAACCAACCTGGTAACCGATTTAGTTGACCTCGCTCGTGAAGATTCGCAGCATTCCGTTGTAGAGCCTATTGACCTCGGCGAAATACTCGATGGAGTTATTGATCGAGTGCGGCGACGACGCCTGGATATAAAGTTCACGTTTAATCTTATTGATTGGTATTTAATGGGGGACCAAAGAGGTCTCTCTCGAGCATTTCTTAATGTCCTCGATAATGCTGCTAAGTGGAGTCCAGAGAACGGCACAGTAACAATGACGATGCAGCAAATTGATGATGATCGAGTTGAGATTACCGTCGACGATGAAGGACCAGGTATTCCAGCTGATGAACGCGAACTCGTTTTTGAACGTTTCTATAGGTCTGTAGAGTCGCGCGCAATGCCAGGATCTGGTTTGGGTCTTGCAATTGTGAAACAGGTGATGGAATCGCATGGGGGAAGTGTGCGGGCTGAAGAATCACCACGTGGTGGTACCCGAATGGTATTGGAGCTCCCCGGCGGACCACAGATAACAAGCAACAATAATGAGGCGATGAGAATTTCTTGACTTCTCATGATGGTATTTTCACAGTAAGTTTCAAGGTATAAGGATATATTTTTCCAGAAATGCGGTAGATAGTTAGATCATGACTTATCCAATGTCTTCTCCCACCCCACAGTTCCAGAAATACCCCATGATGCCACCAGACCCAATGCACAAAAATAAGTCGCGCCTCCCACTAATTATTGTGCTCTGTGCGGTCATTTCGCTTCTTCTCGGTATCGGCGGAGGAGTACTGGGGGCGCACATGGTGAAGGATAAGGATACGTCATCAGACTATGTGCCAAACGATACAGCGCTTGAAGCACCCACAGATAAAGACGCAAAAGTACCACCTGCCCCACAAGGATCAGTACAAGCAGTAGCAGAGAAAGTTCTTCCCTCCGTCGTCTCCATACAAGTGGCATATTCAAGCACACAAGGCGCCTCAGGATCTGGCATTATTCTCTCCAGTGACGGCCTCGTCCTGACCAATGCGCATGTTGTGAATAATGCCCGTGAGATGGCCGTTGTCACCAACGGCAACCAAATGTATGAGGCTAAACTCGTGGGGATCGATACACTCTCCGATATTGCTGTCGTAAGTGTAAAAGGCATGCGCGGTATTAGACCTATTGAAATAGGAAATTCCCAAAATCTGGCGGTAGGCCAAGAAGTTGTTGCAGTTGGTGCACCGTTAGGTCTAACAGGGACTGTCACATCGGGCATCATATCGGCGCTTAATCGCCCCGTACACACCAGTAGTCAAGGCCCACGCTCTGAGGGACAAGACACCGTCATGAACGCCATACAAACTGATGCTGCTATTAACCCCGGTAACTCAGGTGGAGCATTAGTGGATATGAACGGAAGACTTATTGGAGTGAACTCTGCCATTGTTTCTCTGGGCGGAGGAAACCCGTACACAGGTGAAGCAAGCGGCGGCAATATTGGCCTGGGATTCGCCATTCCCGTCAATCAAGCTCGACGTATCGCCTCGGAACTGGTGAAGAACGGTAAAGCTAGCCATTCCGTAATTGGTGTACAAGTGAAGCCTTCTACTAACCCCTTGGGATCATTGATTGCTGACGTTACCCCAGGCGGACCCGCTGACCGCGCCGGGCTTCGCCAAGGTGAAGTGATTACTAAAGTTGACGGACGTGCCCTTGAGCCTGTTGATGGTTTGGTTGCGTATGTCCGTTCAAAGGCACCTGGCGATGTTATTAAAGTGACTGTGGAAAAACAGGGCGGCGGTAACACGCGTACAGTGGATATTAAAGTGGGGACTCGCGATTGATCTGTCGAGCTAGTAAAGGACAAGAAAAAGTGGATGTAAACCCTGGTGATGCTGGTCGCGCGTTAGCAGTCATTACCGCTGATCATACGAATGAAGAATCCCACGCACTGACGGCAATTGTCACAGAACTGCTTGAAGAAGACGGATTCTATGTTGATGGTGTCGTTATCGTTCCCAACGACGAAGAACAAATCCGAAAAGCAATTGAAACCGGTGTTGTAGGCGGTGTGGATCTTCTTCTTACCATAGGAGGAGTTGGATTAAGTCCACGTCACCATACCCCAGAAGCGACATTGCCTCTTATCGACAGAGCACTACCTGGTATTGCGGAAGCATTGCGTTCTTCTGGACAATCTGCAGGTGCGCAAGATGCTTGCGTATCGCGTGGCATTGTGGGCATTTCAGGTTCCACGCTAGTGGCTAACCTTTCCAACTCCAGGGCTGCTGTTCGTGATGGGATGGCTACACTGCTGCCTCTTGCTCGTTATGTTATTAATGAGCTCTCTTCCCTGGATATTTACTAATGTCGGATAAGGCAGAATCGTCTCCCCAACGGCAGGTGAACCGCGTTGTTCTTCTGGAATATCCACTATGGGAACTAAGGGATCTAGGAGAGCTAGAGGAACTAAAGGACGTAGTTCCCGGCCGACACTTGACCAGATTTTCGGTGAGTCTCTTTCTTCCCTTAGTAGAGACGAATGTGGTGACCGGGCAGAAGGACAAGCAGAACGCCAACAATGGGAAAGTTGGCTGCGTAACCAGAAACCCCCGCATTACAGTGCGTAGGCCGCACTGTACAACAGAGAATCGTGAGTTAGTGCAGTAAAAGAGTAACTACTGCGTCATCATCGAGGCGTGCTAACTCATAAGCATCATTTTCAGGAAGCGCCACAATAGTAGTAGCGGTACGGTTTATCGTTTGCCCTGCGTGTGCATTATTTTCTTGGATAATAGCATCGTGGCAGAGGACCCAGTTCCGCTCCTTACTTGTGACAACAACATCGACGTGTTGTCCGGGCTGCCAGACATTTGTTCCATTAGTGGGGACTTCCAATGCCCTCCATCTCCGGGGAAGGTGCGGGCTGCTAAGACGTGCTGAGGTGAGAAGTTCACCATCGTCAGCATCGCCAATGAGATGTTTGCCAATGACGTGGTTTTCCTGCGTAATAGCATGGTTTGGTAGTAGTGAGTGGGGAACAGATACCCATTCAACGTCACTGGCAGTAATTTCATCTCCACTATTCATAGCGTGGTTGAGGCGTGCTACATGCACAGCAGAGGAATTATGCGCAGATAACCCTACAACAAGGATGCTAAAGACTGCTACGGCACTAATTCCTACAAAAATCCGCTGTTTACGGGAAAGATCACGGATATGGCTAATGATCCAGTTCTTTACCCTTCCGCATTTACCCCTATAGTGCTTATGCTGCGGTTCTTCTTCAGGAGTATGCTTCGCGTCTTGTTCTAATGCTGGTATGAAACACTCATAGTCATATTCGTATGTGGGTTGTTGGACGTAATCGTCGTAGTCAGCGTATTCGTCATACTGTTCGTACTGGTCGTAGTGACCGTACTGGTTGTAGTGAGCTGGGGGAGTAGTGCTAGTGATAGTGTCCGTAGGGACAGTGGTTTGTGTGGTTTGTGTGGTTTGCGGAATGGTCTGGATGAAAGGGAGTGGAGTAGTATCTTCGCTTCTAGTAGTGGACTCTTCCGGCATAAGACCTCACCCTTTACGGACCGTCAACTGAAATACTCAGCTGATAGCTGGCGCATAATAGCCATCTCAGGACAAACAATTTGACTGCTTGTACAGTAGCTGTAGTGAGAGCTCCACTTACGAGTGAGTGTGCGCGCTAATACGGGTTATTCACAATGACCGTACTTGTGGAAACATGCCGTTATAACAGTAACTGCGCTACGAAAAATTACTTCTTACCAGTATTCGAGCGGGAATCAGTGCGGTAGAAACCGCTTCCTTTAAATGTCACTCCAACTGACCCGTATACTTTCTTCAAAGTACCGCCGCACTTGGGGCATACAGTGAGGGCATCATCACTGAAACTTTGGTAGATGTCGAAAGAGTATCCGCAATCTTTGCAGGTATACGAGTAGGTGGGCATGGTGTTAATTATGCGCTAGGTTGGGCACAATTGTGCAATTCGGTAGGTGTGACAACCCAGTCCATGCGAACATCATGGGATTCCGTGGGAACAATATCAACGAGTTCTGAACTGTAGACAATGGCGGCTAGCACGGGTGCGGCAGCAAGATTCCCTGCGGCTACAGCAGTATGAATATCGGCAAGTGCGCGGTCGTAGTATCCGGCACCTTTGCCCATGCGGCTGCCATCTCTACCAACGCTAATGGCGGGCAGGAGAATGAGGTCCACGCCGGGCGGTGTGGTGAGAAGATGCGGAATGCATGTGCGTGGCTGGGGAATATGAAAACGCCCCTCCTCTAGTTCCCCCCATTCTGTGAAAAGCCCCCAGGTAAGCCGTCCGTGGTCCTCACTGCGGGGAAGGAATAAGGCGGTGCAGTGTGCCGCGAGGGTGTCCAACCATGCGCGGTTGCCAGGTTCATTGCCGACAGGAATGTAAGCACAGATGCGTTGTGCATGAGTTTGTTGGACAAGAGAGCAACAATGTTGCGTGAGGGAAGCGTTAATAAAAACACGCTCATCAGGTGACCATTGACCGTACTGAGCAGCGCGGGAGGCACGTGCAGTGTCGCGGAACTCAGTTTTTAGCACAGCTTTCGGCATAGGTTTTGACACAGCACTATCCTCTCTACCGTTCTCAAAACTGTATCTTATTTTCTGCACATGGCTGAGTAAATATCAGTGTTTTTTCAGTTCTTTACCCGTTATGCCACTAGGCTATAGCTATGTCTAATAATGAAACGCGCGGTGGTGTGTTCTCCACGGCTGTTATCCCCGCTGCTGGTTTGGGTACCCGATTCCTTCCAGTGACGAAAACAGTGCCGAAAGAACTACTTCCGGTCGTCTCCACGCCCAGTATCGAACTCATTGCGGAAGAGGCTTCCGATGCTGGTGCTGATCGTCTTGTCATCATTACATCTGACCGCAAAACGGGTGTGATGACCTACTTCAACACTGATCCCATGCTTGAGGATGAGCTGAAGAAGAAGGGGAAGTATGTCATGCTGCACAAGGTGCGGCGTGCCCCCGGTCTTATTCGTGTGGAGTCTGCTCTGCAGGAGAAACCACTGGGTTTAGGTCACGCTGTTAGCCTTGCGGAGCATCATTTACATGATGACGAAGACTGCATTGCCGTTTTACTCCCGGACGATCTTGTAACGCCCACTGGCGTATTGGAGAAAATGGCTAAAGTGCGAGAGCGTTTCGGCGGAACTGTCCTGTGCGCCTATGAAGTTCCCGGCGATGACATTTCCAGTTATGGCGTATTTGATGTTGAACCTACCGGTATTGAATCCGATGAGGGATCTGTCATGCGCGTTAAAGGGATGGTGGAAAAGCCGGATCCCAAGGATGCTCCGTCTCACTATGCGGCAGTTGGTCGCTACATTCTTGATCGTTCTATTTTTACCGCATTGCGAGAAATTACCCCCGGTGCCGGCGGGGAATTACAACTGACTGACGCTATTGCAAAGTGCGCGGTTGAAGGAATTCCTACCCATGTTGTAGTGCACCGCGGTACACGGCACGATTTAGGTAATCCAGGCGGTTATATTCGCGCCTCTGTAGATTTTGCGTTACGCGATGAAAACTACGGCCCAGAGTTGCGCGAATGGCTCGAGCAGCGTCTACAGGACAATTCGGATAATCCGGACAGCGTTTAATTGCACTACTACTGTCTTACTGCTACTGCCACATAGATTTTTGAGAGGACACGAATGCGTTCTGTAGAGGAACAGCAAGCCCTAGTTACTGCATCCGCAGTTGCCCCCAATCCAGTCCGCGTGGCTATTCAAGACTCCCTGGGGTTGATGTGTGCAGAAGAAGTAGAAACAACAATGCCGCTACCCGGCTTCGACCAAGCCGCAATTGATGGTTTCGCTGTTCGTGCCGTCGACGTGAAAAATGCTCCTACAACAAGTGACCCATCACAAGACGGAGTTGTTCTTCCCGTCGTAGGAGATGTGACGGCAGGATCCCGAATGCACACACGCCTGCAACCCGACCAAACAGTGCGTGTTTTCACCGGTGCTGCTATGCCAGCTCTCGCCGATGCAGTGGTACCACTGGCATGGACAGACAATGGGGAAACCAGAGTCACTATCAATAGGCGAGTAAATCCAGGAGACTTCGTCCGTAAAGTAGGTGACGATGTAACCCCCGGAGATATTGCTGTGCGCGCTGGGACCATTGTGGGACCAGCACAGGTCGGTTTGCTGGCCGCAGTAGGGCGGGATAAAGTTCTCGTTCACCCACGTCCCCGCGTGTCTATTATCAGCGTCGGTAATGAACTAGTGGACTTGGATCGCATACCAGGGCAGGGGCAAGTCTACGACGTTGCCTCCTATGCGCTGACCGCGGCAGCATTGGAGGCAGGCGCGGAGGTACACCGTGTTGGAATTGTGTCAACAGAACCACGCGCTTTTCGAGAGTTAGTGGAAACACAACTATTACGCTCTGAAATTGTTGTTATCGCTGGAGCAGTAGGCGGTATTGCATCGGAGCATGTCCGCAATGTACTAGCGGACTTAGGCGAAGTTGAAGTGGAGCGGGTAGCCATGCATCCCGGTTCCGTACAAGGGTTTGGTCTGCTAGGTGCAGACCAAATCCCCACATTCCTCGTCCCCTCCAATGCAGTATCGGCACTGTTGGTGTTTGAACTTATGGTGCGTCCCATGATTCGTATCGCTTTGGGTAAACGCCACCCCATGCGCAGAATTATTCGTGCCCGCACTATCATTCCTGTTACCTCGATGAAGGGGCGTGCCGGATATCTGTGTGCTCAATTAATGCGTGATGAAGCAACAGGAGAGTACCTGGTACAAGCATTGGCAGGTGCTAATCCGTCAACATCGCATTTGTTGGCATCCCTTTCAGAAGCAAATGCGCTGATTGTTGTTCCTCCAGATGTTACGGAGATACGAACCGGAGAAGAAGTAGATGTGATGTTCCTAGCGCAGCGTCGCTAGAACATACGCCGCCTGCCGCTAATAGCGGGAATTACGGTGAATCACGGCGTTAATGATGGGTTTTTCGGTGTGTCATAAATGAAACCCCATAAATGCTGGTTAACCTAGAAATACAGTGAATTATTCGGGGGAGTCCTGAATTTAATTCCAGTATGTTCCACTATGCCGTAGTGGCATAACGCAGGCGGAGTAGGTGACTAAACAGTGTCCAGCTCACTTCTTATCATTTTGCTGGTAGTCGTCTGGCTTTTGATATTGCTACCGATGGTCGTTAATACCAAGCAGCCTATTCGTCGCGCCTCCGCATCGTTTTCCAAAACCCGAGTGCTGCATCGTGGTGGGGAAAAGAAGCTGAAACCGCGTCGCATAATTTCCCCACACCCTGCCGAGGATAATAGCGACTCCACAGAAGACGATTCGGTAGAAAAAGACTCGGCCGCCAAGAAGAAAACTCCACAACGACACTTCCTAAGGAAGGCTAAGCGGCTTACCGTTGATCCCGCCATTATCGCCGCTAGCTCCTTCACCGCAGAGACAACTGCCGAAGCAACTACGGAAGCAGAAGACTCCTCTACTGATGCTGAAGAGCATAAAACTTCTACTGAAGAGATTGTTATTACCCCCGAGCTATTGCACGAAAGCCTTGACAATTACCACGCAGAGCAAAATCCCGAACAAGTACTAGAGACTACTGACAAGGCCACTGACGATACAGCAGATAGTGCCGATAACGTCAGTGTAAATAGTGCTGGTGAGGACAATGCCAGTGATAACAGTGTTACTAGTGATGACAGTGAGGATAGCGATGATGGTAGTGAAGAGAAACCTATGTCTCGCCTAACGAGTAGCTTGGCGGAGAAAATCTCTGACTTTAAAAAAGCTGACCGTAATATCCCCGAACCTGCCCCACAGCTCACTCTTAACGCCGACGATATAGCAGAAGCAGAACGCCGCCGCGGACGAGGCGGCTACGACCCCATTGCTGCAGAAGAAGCCGCAGAGAAACGATATAAGCGTCGCCGCATTATCTTCCTCGTTCTTGCTATTCTGCTTATCCCCATGATCGCTGCCGCAGCAGTACTCGGTGGGCTAGTATGGATCGCCCCCGCAGCCTGGTGTGGTGTAATCGCCTTCTACCTGGCAGCACTCCGCAGCCAAGTGCGCCTAGACAACGAGCTACGCCAACGCCGTCTCGCACAAATGCGCCGGGCCCGCGCGCAACGCACCGAATACGGCTACCAAGAAGAACAAGAGCCTGCTGACACCCATTTCTATGGCCAGTACTCGCTAGTGGACATAGACGACGGAGACCCACTCTTCGACCACCTTGATACCCGCCCATTCATGGAAGAATACATGGCGACACACGCCGAAGAATTCTCCTACGATGAAGGCGGCTACCTGCGTGACCGTTTCGGCCGCGTACGCGTCAATGCCTCCCGCTACCCGGACTCTGCCGGCATAGGACAGCCGGAGCAGCTAGGACAGCAGCAGTACCGCTACGACGATGCTGAAGCAGACTACCAGTACGATGATCCCTACACGTTGGGCGAGTACTCCGGTGAACGCAGCGTGGACTACTGGGGTGAGGAAGAAGCCGCGCAAGACATTGTCCGCTTCGAACTACCTCACAATGATGGGGACTACCGAGACGTCGGCTAGAGCTACGCTGCTGGTGGCCAGTGACCACAATTTCTAACCTACTGTCCCACACTGGTACAGTAGGAAAGTCTGGGGCTATAGCGCAGTTGGTAGCGCGTCTCGTTCGCATCGAGAAGGTCAGGGGTTCGATTCCCCTTAGCTCCACAGAATACAAAATCCCTGGTCAGAAATGACCAGGGATTTTCTTTATTTATGATTATTTATGCTGTTAAACATGTGTTTTTTAGAGTAATGACAACTAGAACTAAATAGAACGCTGCGACCAATTATGGAATAAAGTTGGCACATTCTAGGCACAAAAATTGCTCATATGGATATCTGTTACCACTCTATTCATGAAGAAGAAAAAGACTGGTCGATAGAAAACAATCTATGCGGGCTAGCTTATAGACTATGAGGTCGAAAATTTTAGGGTCGGTAGTGTGCTCCGCACTGCTTACTATTGCAACATTCTCACTTGTCCCAGCCCAGTCGGTTGCCCACGCTGACTCTGCTCAGCTGGCTTCTCGTTTCACAATGGGTGTTTTCCCTGATACTCAATACGCATCTGCTGGAAGTATCCCAGCATCGCACCACTTCATGAATAGATACGGGAGTGAGCCTTATAAAGTTCAAACCCAGTGGTTAGCAGATAACAAGAAGGCTTTCGGCCTGAAGTTCGTTGTACATCTAGGCGATGTCGTCAATAATTCGGTGAATGAGGGTCAGTGGAAGGCTGCTGATGCCGCCATGAGTATCCTGGAAAAGGGCGGTGTTCCGTATTCTGTACTCCCAGGAAACCACGATATGGGTCCTATTCCAGTAGTTGGGGGATCAGTCAATAAGCTTGCGGAAGAAGTTGGGCGATACGCCGACTATGGTGCGTCTAAGGTGAATTACCCCGGCACAATTGGTGTTGAGACGAAACCTTCTGTGTTTAGTGGTAACAAGGCGACGAAGGAACTTCCTTTCTACTCCAAATGGTTCAGTGCGGAGCGGGCACAGAAGAACCCCACTTTCCGGGAGCGCTTCAATGAGCTCAATAATGAGTCCGAATACCATATTTTTAGTGCTGAAGGGCATAGTTTCCTCGTTCTGGCGTTGGCGTACCAGGCCAGTGATCGAGTACTGCGGTGGGCTCAAAAAGTCTTGGATGCGCATCCTACTCTGCCTGCTATTCTTACCACGCATGAGATCCTTGTTAAGGGCGGTGACAAGCGTGATATCCAGTTCACTAAGGGTTACGGTGAGCACTTGTGGAATGACTTCATTAAAGAGAATGACCAAATATTCTTGACGTTATGCGGCCATAATGCTGGGTCAGGAACACTGGTAACGAAAAATAATAAAGGTCATTCTGTTGTTAATGTTTTGCAGGATTACCAAGAATCTTATGAGGGTGGGAATGGGCTCTTAGGGCTCCTCCAGTTCGACTTCACGCATAACACTATGGAAATGCTGGCGGCTAGCCCCTACGCAGCTAAGAAACCTGCTAAAACACTCGTCAATGAGGATGTTCTCTATTATCAGAACGAGCGGGATTCTTTCATCGAGCACATGGATTTCGCGCAACGCTTCGCTGGTTTCACCCGGTTCGTTGTCAATCACAAAGACGAGAACGACCCAGACTATCTTGACATTGCACGACGCAATCTGCGATGCCGACAGCCCTCGTTAAAACCTGTTACTACTCCTTCGAAACTGCCTGCTTACCTAGAAATGCCAAAGTCGTTCGTACCCACGGGAAGAACGGGTAAACAGTAGCAGGTGTTTTCTTCTACCAACTGGGCAGCCAGTGTTGAAGGTCCCATAGGTCGGGGCTGATGGGTACGCCGTAGAGGATGGGGAGTATCCAAACATAGTTAGCAATAACGAGCCCCATGAAGGCGCAGACGATGACGCGCCCGATGTGTATGTTGCGGCACCAGGTTAGCCATGCCGCCCGTACATTCCATATATGCTGAGCGTGTTTCCTCGGTTTATTCCTATTCCCTGAAGTGGCAGTGGGAATAGTGGGTATATTGGGAACCCAACCGTCTATCTGTGCGAGCATGAGTGCTAGGCCCAGGCAGATGAAGGGGACGAGGGCGGAGGCGTAGAAGAAGTACATTTGCCTGTCCCAGTTGAGAAGCCAGGGTAGCCAGGCGGCAGCATATCCGCAAAGGATGATGGTGTAGCGAGGGTCGTGTTTGATAATGACCTGGTGGATTGCCCATACGAGCATGATGAGCCCCGTCCACCAGATAACCGATGTACCCAATAGAAGTACTGCCTGGACGCAGCCGTCGGGGCCGCAACTGTGCGGTCTGCTGGCGGGTTCCACACCGGTGTCATAGTAGTACAGCAGAGGGCGGATATTGGCGATCCACTGCCACGGTTTGGATTCCCACGGGTGGTGGTATCCCTGGGAGTTTGTGAGGTTGGCGTGGAAGGTGAACATTTGCTGGTGGTAGTACCACAATGACTGCAGGTTGCGGGGGATAAAGGTTGACCACCACGCGTGGGAAACACCCACGTGCCGGTAGACGGCATTTTCGGCGCGTAGCCAACTCCACCAGCTGGCAATGTAGATGCCAATGGGCATGATGGCGAGGGAGGCGATCGCCGGGAAAGTATCGCGGCGTAGCGTCCCCACCCAGGGGCGGGAAACATGGTAGCGGCGGCGGAGCGCAACATCCCACATCACGCTCAGAAGGCCAAAAACCACAATGAAATACAGCCCCGACCATTTAACCGCAGTAGCTAGCCCTAGGAATACTCCGGCGCTGAACCGCCACCAGCGGAATCCCCAGCGGGGGCCGAACTCGCTGGTGAACGTGGTTCCTGCCTGCAGCGTTGTCACCATGCGGTCTTCTACCTGGTCACGGTCGTGGAGGAGACACAGTAGCGCCGCTAGCACGAATTCGATGAGGAAAATATCGAGCAACCCTGTACGAGAAACGACGGTAAACATGCCGTCACAAATAAGGAGAATCCCGGCGAGTGCCCCCGCATAGGTGGATCCGGCGAGACGCCGCCCAATGCGCACAATAAGAATGACGCAAATAGTGCCGGCGATGGCGCTGCTGACACGCCACCCCCATGGGTTGTAGCCGAAAACCGCCTCCGATAGGGCTATCAGGTGTTTCCCTAAAGGTGGGTGCACGACCAATCCGTAGCCGGGGTTGAACTCCATGCCGCCGTTGTGAAGCATCTGCCAGGCCTGCGGTACATAGTGTTTCTCGTCGAAGATGGGTGTGCCGTCATCAGAGAGAGCACCTAAACCCATAAAGCGAGTGAGTGCCGCGATAACACCAAGAAGGGCGGTAACAATCCATCCCCGTGTTGTATCTGTTGCCCGTTGAGGGGCTGGCCAGAGAGGCTGTGGGCTGACAGAGCTGGCGTTTGGGGTAGGCCGCGGACCCCATATCCCTACCTGGTGACGCGCATGATACGCACGCGAGGTAGGAACCTCAGTGAGAGGACGTTTCCTCGCGGATACAGGCGCGGGCGCGGGCAGGGAGGTGGACGGGGGCACGCTTCGATCCTACCTAACCTCGTCCAACGTGTGCTTTCCCACGTGGGGTGGTTCCCGCCGCTGCCTATACTGCACTGCCTATACTGCACTGCCTATACTGCACCGCTTATGCCGTGCCGCGTACACTGGTGGCATGACAACTCCACCGAGCGAGACAGTGTATTCCCCCGTAGCGCCTGCCGGCACTCTCATTGTGGGGGCAACGCCGCTGGGGAATCGAGGTGATGCGACACCGCGTCTACGGGCAGCCCTCGCCACCGCCGATATTGTGGCGGCAGAAGACACTCGCCGCACCCATCAGCTGGCACGGGATCTGGGTGTCACCATCACAGGGAAGGTTCTTTCCCACTACGACCACAATGAGCGTGACCGCGCCCCTCAACTCATCGACTTTCTCCAGCAGGGTCTTACCGTGCTGGTTGTTTCCGATGCGGGAATGCCCACCGTATCCGACCCCGGCTACCGGGTAGTGTCCCTGGCGGTAGCGGAAGGTATACCCGTCACCTGCTTGCCCGGCGCCAGCGCACCCCTGACCGCTCTGGCGATCTCCGGCATTGGGGCAGATCGTTTCGCCTTTGACGGTTTCGCCCCGCGCAAACCGGGGCCGCAGCGCGCCTGGTGGGAGAGTCTAAAAAACGAGCCGCGCACCGTCATCTTCTTTGAATCCCCGCATCGTTTAGCGGATACGCTGGCGGTTGGTGCGGAAGTGTTGGGGGAGCGGCAGGCCGCAGTGTGCCGGGAACTCACGAAAACCTATGAGGAGTGCCGGCGAGGCACATTAGCGGAGTTGGCTGACTGGGCGGCGGAGGGTGTGCGCGGCGAAATCACAGTAGTAGTGGCGCCGGGCAGTCCGGAAGATGACGACACCAGTGACGCCACTCTCATTCGGCAGGTGGAGGAACTGGTCTCTGACGGTATTCGCCTCAATGATGCGTGTGGGGCGGTGGCGAAAAGCCACGGTCGTCGGAAGCGGGAGTTGTACCAGGCGGTTGTTGCTGCTCGCGGGGAACTCTGAGAGCTTCCCAGCGCTCCCATTTCCCATGGGCTAACTAGGCTTTAGAGCCGGTCACTGCCTAGAATGAGACACATGACTAAGCCTGTTCTTACCGCTGTTGCCTGGCCGTACGCCAACGGACCCCGCCATATCGGCCACGTCTCCGGATTCGGCGTCCCCTCCGACGTTTTCTCCCGCTACCAGCGCATGGTGGGAAACGACGTCCTCATGGTGTCCGGCACCGATGAACACGGCACCCCACTCCTTGTCCAAGCAGACAAGGAAGGCATGAATGTCCACGATCTGGCCGACCGCTACAACCGGGTCATTGTTAACGACCTTGCCGGACTCGGCTTGTCCTACGATCTTTTCACCCGTACCACTACCCGCAACCACTATGCGGTAGTGCAGGAGATGTTCCGCACCGTCGCCAAGAACGGGTACCTTTTTACCAAGAAAACTACTGGCGCTATCAGCCCCTCCACTGGCCGCACCCTACCTGACCGCTACATTGAGGGCACCTGCCCCATCTGTGGATATGAGGGTGCTCGTGGTGACCAGTGCGATAACTGCGGTAACCAGCTGGATCCGTCTGACCTTATTAACCCGGTGTCAAAGATCAATGGGGAAACCCCCAAGTTTGTGGAAACCGAACACTGGTTCCTTGACCTCCCCGCGCTAGCAGACGCTTTGGGGGACTGGCTGCGTGGCCGTAAAGACTGGCGTCCCAACGTATTGAAGTTCTCCCTCAATATTCTTGACGATATTAAACCCCGCGCTATGAGCCGCGATATCGACTGGGGTATTCCTATTCCTATTGAAGGATGGCAGGATCGCAACGATAAGCGTCTATACGTGTGGTTCGACGCTGTGGTGGGATATCTGTCTGCCTCCATTGAATGGGCGTACCGTATTGGCGACCCGGATGCGTGGCGCAAATGGTGGAACAATCCCGAAGCCCTCAGCTACTACTTCATGGGTAAAGACAACATCACCTTCCACAGCCAAATCTGGCCGGCAGAACTCCTCGCCTACAACGGCCACGGCAGTAGGCAGGGCGAACACGGCATGCTGGGGAACCTCAACCTTCCCACGGAGGTTGTGTCCTCGGAATACCTCACCATGTCCGGATCCAAGTTCTCCTCCTCTCGCGGCCTCGTCATCTATGTGAAGGACTTCCTGAAAGACTTCGGCCCTGACGCATTACGCTACTTCATTGCGGTTGCCGGACCGGAAAACCAGGACACTGACTTCACCTGGGACGAATACGTACGCCGCACGAACAGTGAGCTTGCCAACGAGTGGGGTAACCTCGTCAACCGCACCGTCTCCATGGCACACAAGAATTTCGGAAAAATCCCCACCCCCGGCACCCTCACCGACGCCGACATGGAACTGCGGAAACAAGCCGAAGAGGCCTTCCAGACTATCGGCATGAATCTGGCGCACTCGCACTTCAAAGCCGGCATTACCGAAGCCATGCACTACGTGGCCAGCGCTAACCGCTACATTGCCGCCCAGGAACCCTGGAAGATTGCGAAAGACGTAAAAGCAGGCGGTGCGGCAGCTGCGGAGGCAGAAGAACGCCTAGCGACCGTCCTTCACACTGCACTGCAGGCCGTCCAAGACGCCAACACCATGATGACGCCCTTCATGCCGAACGCATCCCAAAAAATCTTCGAACAGCTGGGTGGCGAAGGTGTGTGGGCTGCACAGCCAGAAATCCATGAGGTTGTTGACGACATGCCGGTTTCCCCCGTCGGCGCCGGTGTTCCCGCGCCGGGCCGTGAATACCCCGTCATTATGGGTGATTACGCCAATGAGCTTGCTTCTTGGGAGCGGCATGAGATTGTGCCCGGAACTCCGTTGGCGAAGCCGAAGCCCATCTTCCAGAAACTTGATCCGGAACTAGGCGAGACTGGCCCCGAGTGGGCACCCGTACAGCATTAGGATCCAGCTTTAGGAGCACGTTATGGGTAAGAAGCGTCGCGAACCTGTACCGGCAGAACCACTCTTCCCCCTCATTGATGGCCATACACACCTAGATTCCTGCGGCGGGACTGACCCGCAAGGCGTCCATGAGCTAATGGATCGGGCAGAGGCTGTCGGCGTTGTCGCGGCAGTCACGGTAGGCTGCCACATTAACAGTGTGGATAATGCGCTGATGGCGGCGGAGTCGGATAGTCGCGTGTGGGCAGCGCTTGCCCAACACCCCATGGATGCCCACGAAATTGATGAAGCGGGACGGGTACGGCTGGCGGAGCTCGTGCAGCATCCGCGTGTTGTTGCAGTGGGGGAGTGCGGACTGGACTACTACTGGATTGAGCGTGAACCGGAGACTACCGCCACACAAGTGCAGCAGGAGGAACTTTTCCGCTGGCATATTGATCTCGCTAAAAAGGTCGGTAAACCAGTGATGATCCATGCGCGTGACGCGGATGCGGATCTCATTCGTATTCTGGACGATGAGGGTGCCCCGGAGAAAACAATTATTCACTGTTTCTCCAGCGGCGTAGAGATGGCGCATCGCTGCGCTGAACGCGGCTTTTATGCAACGTTTGGAGGGTCTACGACGTTCAAGCCCAATGCGGAGTTGCGGGAGGCAGTGCAAGTTTTCCCGCATGATCGCATCATGGTGGAGACGGATGCGCCGTACCTCACACCAGAGCCTTTTCGTGGGGCAAAGAATGAACCGCAATATGTGGCGTACACGGCCTACCGCCTAGCGGAGGTTATTGGTATGTCCCCCACGGATTTTGCTGAATTGACGACGCGTAATGCTTGCCGTGTGTATGGGATACCGTTCCCCGTTAAGTAGTACTAGAGGCACTTCACCTGGTAACGTTACGTTATCGTTATAAAAGTGCGAATGAGATTTCGCCAACTGCTTACCACTGCGCAAGATAGTTACTTCCACAGGTAGCTACTCCCAGTATTTCCGAAAGATGTTACCAAGGAGATCTGTTATGTCTGACACTGGTCAGCACCGTGCATCGTCCCGCCGTGTCCAGCCCGTGTGGCGTATTCTGCTTGCCGTCGCACTTGTTGCGGTGACGATTTCCGCTGGTGTCAGCATGGCCTACCATCGCTCCATCACACTCATTGTGGACGGTGAAAAATCTACTGTTAATACATACAGTCACACCGTCAAAGACATACTAGCGGCGCAAGGATACACAGTGGCGCCGGGGGACCTTGTTAAACCTTCTTCCGACACGCGCGTAGCGGGTAATGACACCATTACGTATCAGAAGCAGCGTCCCTTTAACCTGGAAATTCAGACAGGTAATAAGGAAAACGAAAAAGTAGAAAAAATTAGCATTAAGACAACTGCCTACACCGTAGAAGACGCGATAAAAGAAGTAAAGAATTTTAACCCTAGCTACGGTCTTAATGTCTCAACTGAAAAACGTATTCCCACTAGTGGTTTAACAGTAAAAGCTATTAAGCCGCAGACTGTCTGGCTATCTGATCTTGGCAATAAACCTATGTGTGTCAAAGTAGGAGCCTTCACCGTTCGGGAGGCTTTGGAAAAACTTGGCACCCCGTTGCGTAACTCGGACGAAGTGACCCCCTCCCGCAATGCGACAGTGACCCCCAATATGAAAATTAGGGTTATCCGCCACGGAGATATGGTGCGGGAAAGAGTTGTCTCCCTTAAACCTACGGAGAGGATCATTAAGGATCCCACCCATCTGCAGGGAATTCGCATCGTCATTAAACATGGCAAGCCTGGTAAAGCAGTTCTCACTGAGCGTCTTGTTTTTGATAAACACGGTAAGGTCATTAAACGGATTCTCATTAAACGCATCGTCACCGATAAACCCGGTAAGGCCACAGTAAAAGTAGGATCCCAGCAGATCGATAAAATCTGGGACCGTCTTGCACAGTGCGAAGCAGGCGGTAACTGGGGTATTAACAATGGCAATGGTTTCTTTGGCGGCCTGCAGTTCACGCAAGGAACCTGGGAAGCACATGGCGGACGTGCCTACGCTCCACGAGCTGACCTGGCCACCCGCGAACAACAAATTGCAGTAGCAGAAAAGGTACGGGATTCCCAAGGATGGGGCGCATGGCCAGCCTGCACTGCTGGTATGGGATTGCGGTAAAGGCGGCATAGTTGTGGCTGATGCTTCCCATAGTCTTCAATCTCCCCATACCCCACATGTTGACTTATTAACTGCTCCCGAGATCCGTAAGTTGGCGGATACGTTAGATATTCGTCCCACCAAAACCCTCGGCCAGAATTTCGTCATCGACCCCAATACGGTACGCAGAATTGTGGCGGCAGCCCACCTAAAACCACACGATACGGTCGTAGAAATTGGTCCAGGTCTGGGATCGCTCACACTGGCGTTAGCAGAAACCGGCGCCCAAGTAACAGCTGTGGAGATCGATCCACGATTAGCAGAGCAACTCCCAACAACATTTCAATCCCACGCCCCCGAAGCTTCTCTCCGCGTTATTACCAAAGACGCTATGCACGTAACTGCGGAGGAAATTCTTCACACAGGCCACCCCGCCCCCACTGCGCTCGTCGCTAATCTTCCCTATAACGTTGCGGTACCCGTACTGCTACACATGCTAGATATTCTCCCCTCCTTGCGGACTACAGTGGTGATGGTGCAGGCAGAAGTAGCCGATCGATTGGCTGCCACACCAGGCAGCCGCATTTACGGTGTCCCCAGCGTCAAAGCCAACTTTTACGGGACTGTCTCGCGTGCGGGAGCAATTGGACGCAATGTCTTCTGGCCGGCTCCCAATGTTGATTCTGGGCTTGTACGAATTACTGCCTTCGAGAAGGAAACTGCTCCCTGGGATCCCTATGATGCCGACTTACATGCGGCAGTGTGGACAATAACCGATGCTGCGTTCGCGCAGCGTCGCAAAACACTTCGTGCTGCCCTCAAACCCCTGACAGGTAGTGGAGAGGCGGCGGAGCACCTTCTGAAAGCAGCCGGCATTGATCCAACATTGCGAGGGGAGAGGCTGACCGCGGCCGATTACGTGCGGCTAGCACAATGCGGGGCATCGCTACTGTAGGAAGCTGCTGCAGAGAGTTGCGACAGAGAATCATGGCAGAGCGGGTGTACCTATCGTGTTCTGGAACCTCCGCTTTATGCAGGACGCGTAGTAATCTAGGGGAGTGCTCACCGTTGTAAGACCCCCGGTTTCCGTATCTGCCCCCGGAAAGGTGAATCTGCACCTAGGGGTTAATGGCGTACGCTCTGACGGCTACCACGAACTCACAACAGTCTTCTGTGCCTTATCACTGCGCGATACCGTCACTGTTTCTACAGCAGACCACCTTTGTGTCACAGTCTCCGGCGAAAGTGCCGAAGAAGTCCCCCGCGACTCTCATAATCTTGTCTGGAAAGCTGCCGAACTGGTTGCCGACGCGTGTGGTGCTCACCCCGGTATAGCCCTACATATTGACAAAAACATTCCGGTTGCCGGAGGAATGGCAGGAGGCTCAGCGGATGGAGCAGCCGCCCTCATCGCCTGTAACGAGTACTTTCAAGCAGGGCTAGAAAAACAGACTCTTCTCGATATGGCGTTAGAACTTGGCTCCGACGTACCTTTCTGTATGGTGGGAGGAAGTGCTCTTGGAAAGGGTAGGGGTGAACAACTGCTACCCGTTTTACACCGCGCGCCTCTTCACTGGGTGCTGGCCATTGCTAAAAAAGGTCTTTCCACCCCTGCGGTATTCCGTGAATACGATCGTCTTCATGCGCGGAACACCACACTGGACTTCAAGAACTCACACTCGGGGGGAGACCCAGATACCCTTTTACAGGCCCTCGCAGCTGGCGATCTCACAACTATCGCTGCCCACCTCAGCAATGATTTACAAGCAGCTGCTATCAGCCTTTACCCCGAGCTTCGCTACACCCTCCGTGTGGGAAAAGAAGCAGGAGCCCTCGCCGGTATCGTCTCTGGATCTGGCCCTACTTGTGCTTTCCTCTGTAAAGATGCTGACAGTGCCCTCGCTGTTTCCGCAGAACTTGCCGGAGCTGGTGTCTGTAATGCCGTCCGCACTGGATTCGGACCCGTCCCCGGCGCCACTATCGAAGAACAGGCAAACTAACGTGCCCAATGCCCCTATTAACCTCATTAACTGTGAGGATGTGTCCCTCAGCTATGGCTTAAAGCCATTACTTGACCACGTCTCACTCGGTATTAATGAAACCGACCGCATCGGTATTGTCGGCCTCAACGGAGGAGGAAAAACAACCCTCCTCGAGATCCTCACCGGGTTACAGGAACCCGATAGCGGGCGCGTCTCACGCCGCAGCAACCTACGGTTCGCCGTCGTCACGCAGCGATCCCCACTCCCACCCGGAGCCACTGTGGGGGAAGCGATCCTCGCCAGCCAGGGACTGGATTCCTATGAGTGGGCTTCCGATGCCCGTATCCGTACCACAATGGCTGGTCTCGGCATTGGAAACCTCGGACTCAATACGCCCGTAGAGCAACTTTCCGGTGGGGAAAAACGCCGTGTCGCACTTGCCGCCGCACTTATTCAAGAACTTGACCTCATCGTTCTCGACGAGCCCACCAACCATCTTGATGTGGAAGGCGTGCAGTGGTTGGCCGACCATCTCCTTTCCCGCCATTGCGCAGTTGTTGTTGTCACACACGACCGCTGGTTCCTTGACGCCATCGCAACCCGCACCTGGGAAGTACACGATGGGCAGGTCGATATGTACGACGGTGGCTACAACGACTGGGTTTTCGCCCGTGCGGAACGCGCCCGCCAAGCAGCTGCCACCGAACAACGCAGACAAAACCTCATGCGGAAAGAACTAGCCTGGTTGCGTCGCGGTGCCCCCGCCCGTACTTCCAAGCCACGCTACCGAATTGAAGCCGCCGAAGCGCTGATTGAGGACGTCCCAGAGCCCCGTAACAGTGCTGAGCTTATGAAATTCTCGGCTAAACGGCTGGGGAAAACCGTCATCGATTTCTTTGATGGCAAACTGGTTGGCCCCAGCGGAGACGTCCTCGTGGAACATCTCAACTGGATGCTGGCGCCGGGTGAACGCATTGGCTTAGTGGGCGTCAACGGTTCTGGTAAAACCACGTTGTTGCGCACACTAGCGGGGGACTATCCACTTGCCGCAGGTAAGCGTGTGCAAGGCCCTACTGTGCATATTGGATGGTTAAAGCAGGAACTTAATGACCTCCCCACCGACCGCACTGTACTACAGGCAGTGGAAGATGTGGCGGGCCGCGTCACCATCGGAAAAAATGAACTAACAGCATCACAATTATTGGAACGCTTGGGATTTCAGCCAGCGCGCCAGCGTACCCCAGTTAAAGACCTCTCCGGCGGTGAGCGACGACGCCTGCAGCTCACCCGTATCCTTATGGACGAACCCAATGTGTTACTACTGGACGAGCCCACTAACGATCTAGATATCGATACTCTCCAACAGTTAGAAGATCTGCTTGACCAGTGGGCAGGAACATTGGTGGTGGTATCCCACGACCGCTACTTAATTGAACGTATTTGTGATTCCACGTGGGCACTATTCGGCGACGGTAAACTCACCAATCTTCCACGTGGAATTGAACAGTACTTAGAACGTCGAGCAGAGATGGCGGAGAATGCTACTCGTTTGCAGGCAGCGCAATTGGGGGCAGAAGCAGCAGATGCTACCTCATCGCAGGAAGCGCAGCTTACCGCCGGTGGTCTAGTGCGTGGGTCAGCAGAAGAACGCGCTGTGAAGAAAGACCTGAGACGGCTAGAACATAGCCTGGAGAAATTGCGCACACAAGAGAAAAAGTTGCACGATAAATTAGCGACAGCAGCGAGCGCAACACCTGTTGATACTGATTTATTAGCCGACCTCGATCGTGAACTGAAAAGTGTCCTCGACGAGATAAGCGAAGTGGAGATGGAGTGGCTGGAAAAGGCAGAAACCCTGGAATGACACCATCATCGACGGAAAAACCCGTGGGGTTATTAACCGGAAACTTCAAATGGATAGTTCCCGGTCTTGCCCTGTATATGGTGGCATCTGGGTTTGAAGTAGTTGCCGTCAGTGTTGTTATGCCGACGGTGGCTCGTGAACTTAACGCCATGAGCTCCTACTCGTCAGCAGTTGCTATTACAGTTGCCTGTTCCATCATTGGTATTTTGCTGGCAGGTCCCTGGGCGGACCAAAAGGGTCCACGTATCCCCATTACCGTTGGCGCGGTTTCTATGATGACGGGTCTCCTCTTCGCAGGTTTTGCCCGAACTATGCCCTTTTTCCTGGTAGGACGCGCTATTCAGGGGATTGGTGTGGGGCTGGTTAACGTGAGTTCCTACGTCATTATTGGGCGTGAACTCCCTCCGCATTTGCATGCCAGAATGTTTTCCGTCAATGCCATGTCCTGGATATTGCCTGCTCTTATAGGGCCTGCTATAGCAGGGCTTTTAGTGGATACTGTGGGATGGCGGTGGGCATTCTGGGGCGTCGCTCCCATTTTTGTTATCGCCACGGTCATCACACTGGTTGGTATGCGCTCGCATGGTGGTGCAGCAGAGCAGAACCTTACCGGTAAAGAGTGGCGAGAGAGGGTTTTTCGGGCGTTTATCATCGCCGTGTGTATTTGTGTGTTACAGCCAGCAGGTGAGCTTATCCAAGAGGGCAAAGTTGTTCTTGTTGTGGTGGGAGTTATTGTCATTATGGCAGTACTGATAGTGGCTGCCCGCAAACTTGTTCCGCCCCACACTCTGACAATGCGAGAGGGGTTACCCGCAGTTATTGCGTCGCGTCTTTTCCTTGCTGGCTGTTACTTTTCTATGGAGTCCTATATTCCCCTTATTGGCCAGTCTCTTCGCCATGTTGGTCCTACGCAATCGGGTCTGCTTGTTGCTTCTGGCTCGGTGACGTGGGGGATCGCTTCTTTCTTACAAGCGCGACTACCGGAAAATCTTAATCGGACGAAAATATTGACAACAGGAATGGCGAGTGGAGCAGCAGGTATCGTTGTTACTTTTACACTGGCGTTACAGCAGGTTCCTTTAGCGGTTGCTATTGTCGGGTGGGGGATTGCTGGTTTTGGCATTGGTGTCGCTTACCCGCTCGCTAGCGTAATGGTGTTGACACTTTCGCAGCCTGGTGAGATTGGTAACAATTCGGCTTCTCTCTCTATGGCAGAGCAGTTGGGAACATCAACATCATTGGCATTAGGCGGTGTGCTTTTTGGAGCATTGGTGGAAAGCAGTATGCTGCACGCTATTCTCGCTTTCACACTGGTGCCACTTGTCTACAGCATCCTCGGTATTATTGCCGCGGCTCGCACTAACGTTGGGCAATTGCCTGTACGTGTGTCCAGTGCCGGTTCAGTCCCAGATAGCTCTACGGAGTAAACTGTTAAAAAAACAGTTTTAGTACCACTTTTTAGTAGCGCTTCATAACCTTAATAACACTGCCAGTGATGCCGTGCGGCATCCTAGTGATGGTTGGGGCAGCATAAAAAGCGTAAAACGTGAAAATGTGTGAAGGATTGTAAAGGATAAGGATGACCGCAGATCAGGATGGATATTCTAGATCGACAAGTGTCGATCAACCTGATGCTCGGATTAGCGCTACTGTCTCTCAGCGTTGTTTACATCTACAACTCAATAATGGTGCCACGCTCAACGCCTTCGACGAAGGATTAGCGCGCGCCATGCGATACCACCTTCACAAGGCAGCCGATGATCCGCGCATTGATTACGTTCTTGTGACATCGCTGTGCGAGAAATCCTTTTCCTCCGGCGGCAATGTTCGGAAGATAGCCGATCTCTATGAGGAAGGGCATGCTGCTCGTGCGGAAGAATTCTTCGCCATCGAGTACGATTTGTGCGCTTTTATCTCCGAATTTCCCAAGCCATATATTGCCCTAGTTGACGGTTACTGCATTGGTGGTGGCCTTGGTATTAGTGCCAACGGGCAGTTTATGGTGGTTAGCGAAAAACCCTGATGGCAATGCCAGAGGCTGGACTCGGGTTCTGCACTGATGCAGGCATGAGTTGGGTTTTGCCACATCTGCGGGGGAAGGACGGCCAGGCGGACAAGGCCCTAGGCAGATATCTTGCTCTCACCGGACGGTGGTTGAATGCCGCTGACGCGCTGTGGTGCGGACTTGTAGGATATTATGTTCCCTCCCACGAGTTCCCTACTCTCGAAGAAGAGTTGCTGCATTTGCAGTATGAACCTGGTACGGCAGCTGCCGCTATTACGAACTATCTTTCCCGCCGCGCGCAACTGCCTGTGGAACAAGCGAGTTTGCAAAAGATTATTCAGCAGGTTGACGAAGTCTTCTCGGCTTCGTCAGTAGCGGAGATCATGTCACGTCTGCAGAGCGGAATTACTACTCACCGCTATGGCACGTGGGCACAAGAAGCACTTTCTGCGATGCAGGGGTGTAGCCCCACGGCTTTGCAAGGTACTTTTCTCGTTATTGAGAGAAGTAGTAAGTGCGCCAATGTTCGTAGCGCAGTCCAGCAAGAATACCGTTTAGGTGCACGCTATTTATGTCATCGCAGTGATTTCCGGAATGGTGTGCGGGCTAAACTTGTTGATAAAAAAGCTTTTAAAAATTGGGATCCTCCTACTTTAGATGAAGTAGATATGGATACCCTCTATACATGCTAGGAGAATACGGTGACTATCAATCCCATCCGCGTTGCTATTAATGGTTATGGAAACCTTGGTCGTGGCGTAGAAAAGGCTGTACTAGCCGCCCCCGATATGGAACTCGTCGCCATCTTTACTCGACGTGATCCGCAACAGCTAGATACTGTTTCCGGCAAGGCTGTATCCATCAAGGATATGCCTGACTACAAGGATAAGGTTGATGTTTGTGTAAACTGTGGCGGCTCCGCCACTGACCTCATGGAACAAGGCCCAGCTGTTACCGCTTATTTCAACACCGTGGACTCCTTCGACACTCACGCCAAAATTCCTGAGCATTATGCTGACATGGACAAGGTTGCACACGACAATGGCCATGTAGCAGTCATTTCCTCCGGCTGGGACCCAGGGCTCTTCTCCATTAACCGAGTTATCGCCGAATCTGTCCTCCCCAATGGCAGTACCTACACGTTCTGGGGTCGCGGTGTCTCACAAGGCCACTCTGACGCTATCCGCCGCATACCGGGTGTTAAGGACGCCAAGCAGTACACGGTGCCTGTTCAAACTGCAGTGGACCGCATTAAAGCGGGTGAACGTCCCACTCTCAGCGCCCGGGAAAAGCACCTGCGGGAATGCTACGTGGTAGCAGAAGAAGGCGCCGATAAAGCCGCCATCGAAAAAGCTATCGTTACCATGGAAAACTACTTCGCTGATTACGACACAACCGTTACGTTTATTAGTGAAGAAGAACTTATCCGTGATCACTCCACTATGCCACACGGTGGTCAGGTGATTCGCTCTGGAGAAACGAGCGAAGATACCACCCAGGTGTATAGTTTCACTCTGTCCTTAGACTCCAACCCTGAATTTACAGGATCCATGCTCACGGCTACTGCGCGTGCCACCGCGCGTCTGGCTGCTGCCGGTGAACGAGGCTGCCGTACCGTCCTCGATATTGCCCCAGCCCTCTACGCTCCTATTAGCGCTGGCGAATTACGCGCTAACTTCCTCTAAATATCAATAAGGTTTCCACATGTCCGATGATCCCAACCCTCCTACAGCAGGTTCTACAGCCTGCTCAGTAATTACTCCGGAAGTAGCCACGGATTCCGTCGCTGCCTCTACACCTAACCCCACTGGCGCTGCTGGTACCGCTGATGCCATGGCATCTCGTAAAAAGCGCAAGCCACGTACCTTTTTCGGCCACCCAATGGGATTAGCTAATCTCTTCGGAGTAGAAATGTGGGAGCGCTTCAGCTTCTACGGCATGCAAGCCATCCTCACCTTCTACATCTATTACTCGGTGACGTCCGGTGGCCTTGGCTACTCCAAAGAAATTGCCTACTCCATTGTGGGCGCATACGGCGGCTTAGTTTATCTAGCATCTATTATTGGATCCTGGATATCAGACCGGTGGTTTGGTGCCGCCCGCAGCCTTGTGGGTGCAGGCTTCATCATTATGTTGGGCCACCTCTCATTGGCTGTTTTACACGGTCTGACAGGTGTTGTCGTCGGCCTCATATTCATTGCTTTCGGTGCTGGAACATTGAAAGCTGCATCGTTGACCGTCCTCGGCGATCTATACGATGAAAACGATATTCGCCAAGATGCCGGTTTCTCCGTGTATTACATGGGTATTAATATCGGTGCCTTCATTGGACCTATTCTTACCGGTATTGTGCAGCGCGCCGGCGGATTCCACTGGGCATTCGCACTTGCCGCTATCGGTATGTTTATTGGCCTTATGCAGTATCTTCTGTTAGCGAAGAGCACTATTGGAAATGCCGGACGGGAAGTTCCCAACCCGCTACCGCGTAAACAGAAATGGTTGTCTCTAATCGGTCTTGTTGCCGGTATCCTCATCATTTGGGGCGTATTCGCAATAGGATGGGTGAATCTCGACAACCTCTCCACTGTGGTTACTGTGCTAACCGTCATCTGCGCAGTGGGTCTCTTCATTGTCATATTGACAAGTAAGAAGATCACTGAGGTGGAGCGTTCCCGCGTTATCGCATTCATTCCGCTGTTTATCGCGTCCGCTCTTTTCTGGTCCCTCTACCAGCAGCAGTTTACGATTCTGCCAGCGTTCGCGGACCGGCGTCTCAACCTGTCCTGCTTTGGGCACCAACTGCCGCCAAGTGTGGTGCAGTCCATCAACCCCATTTTCATCATTATTTTCGCACCTATTATGGCGGCCTTGTGGCAGAAGCTCGGTACCCGTCAGCCGCACAGCTCCACTAAATTCGCATGGGGTGTCTTCTTCTGCGGGCTATCCTTCCTGGTGTTTGTTCCCTTTGCCCGCATGGATAAAGCTCCCATCGGATCTGTCGCGCTCCTCCTCTTTGTTGCGACAATCGGTGAGCTTTTCCTTTCCCCAGTAGGTAATTCCCTGGCGACACGGTTAGCTCCCAAGGCGTTCCACAGCCAAATGGTGGCGCTCTTCTTCCTATCAGTCGCTATTGGATCCGCAGCGTCTGGTTCATTAGCCCAGTTGACGGATGTCGATAACCCCAGTTCCACAGGAACATACTTCCTTATTCTGGGAATTGTGACGATGGTTCTGAGCTTGGTATTCTTCCTGCTACGCCGCTGGATCGATAAGAAGATGGTGGGTATTCACTAACACCTTATTCGGGTACCTATATAGCGTATATCCGCATAACTTACAGTAATGGGCTGTCGCCTCCGAGAAAAGGAAGCAACAGCCCATTACTTATGCGTATTGGTTAGCACGCCGATTAGCTGGTGGTGCTTAATCAGCGATGAGAGTATCGAGTGTTAAATCGGGAAGTTCTTTCTGCAGATAGTTGAGACGCCACTTATCGCTAATAAGAGCAATAAGCTCACCATCTTGGCGGGTAAAGATCTCCACACCGCGCTGGCGCCCCAGCTCATCTGCAGACTCCGCATCAGTCTTCCGGGCCACCGTGTAAGGAATATTCTCGATGACAGTCTCCACGTTGTACTCTGCCCGCATACGTGCCTGGACAACCTCAAACTGCAGCACACCCACCGCAGCCATCACCGGGTTGGACTCACCACGCAAATCATTGGTCAGAATCTGTACAACACCTTCCGCACCCAGCTCATCAACTGCCTTACGGAACTGCTTGTACTTGGACAGGGAGGCGGCACGTAGCGTAGCGAAGTGCTCCGGTGCGAAAGCAGGAATAGGCGGGTACTGGGCCTTCTTCCCTTTGTAGAGAGTATCGCCGGGGGCTAGGCCTAAGGCGTTAACAAGGCCCACGACGTCGCCGGGGTAGGCCGTCTCTACAGTCTCACGATCGCGCCCGAATACTGTCAGCGCATACTTTGTGGTGAAAGGTTTCTGCGTCTGGGCGTGGGTTACTACCATGCCGCGCTCAAATTCGCCGCTCACAACCCGCATGAAGGCCAGCCGGTCACGGTGAGCAGAATCCATGCCGGCCTGTACTTTGAAGATAACAGCAGAGAAGTCATCGTCAAGATCGTGAAAGACATCATTAACGTCTTCACGTCCTGCCGGATGCGGCGCCAGGTTAACGATACTGTCAAGAATCTGGTGAACGCCGAAATTGAGCTTAGCGGAGGCGAAAATAACGGGGGAGGTTGCGCCCGCTAGGAAAAGTTCCTCATCGTGAACCTGCCCCATCTCCGCCAACAGTGTCGATTCCTCTGCCGCGGTTGTCCAGTTATCGCCCTGCTGTTGTACTGCTTCCTCCGGCGTGAAATGCTCCTCAGGGGCAATAGTTGAGCCGCCTGCGGTACGCGTGAACTCAATATATTCCGTGGGCATACCGTCGGCATCAAGTCGGGCAAGACCATGAAAATCCCCAGCAATACCCACTGGCCAAAAAATAGGGGTGGGGGTGAGATCAATTTCTTCCGCTATCTCGTCAAGCAGTTCAAGGGGGCTTTTACCAGGACGATCCCACTTATTCACGACAGTAATAATGGGAATGTTGCGGGACTTACAGACGCGGAAAAGTTTCAGGGTCTGCGGCTCCAAACCTTTTGCCGCATCGATCAGCATAAGTGCGCCGTCAACGGCGGTAAGAACACGGTACGTGTCTTCCGAAAAGTCCGAGTGGCCGGGTGTATCAACAAGGTTAATAACGTAGGGCTGCCCGTCTCCCTCCGCACCTTTTGATCCCTGCGGGAGGTATTCGAACTGTAGGGCAGTAGAGGAGACAGAAATACCGCGTGCCTGCTCCATCTCCATCCAGTCGGAGACTGTGGCTTTACGCCCCGCTTTACCATGGACAGCTCCCGCCTCATTAATGACGTGCGCGTGTAGGGCGAGTGCCTCCGTCAGTGTTGATTTACCGGCATCCGGGTGAGAAATAATGGCGAAAGTGCGGCGGCGGCGTGCTTCAACAGCGGGGGAAAGAGCATTCACGGGGGCTTGTCCTTGGAGAGTAGTGAAAAATGAGGGCTGGCTAGATAATTGTTAGATAAGCAGTGGCGTAGCAGATCAAGCAGGACAGATCAGGTAGGGTACAGACCATCAATGGCGTGAGTGAACACGATTTTGGGTTGATGCTAAACCTTCCTGGAGAAGAAGCTCGACGGCATCAGCTGCCTCCTGGATAGTGACTCCCAGATCTTCACATTCGCGTGCCGAGAACTGCTTTAACACATAGTCGGCGGGGTTCATGCGTCCCGGTGGACGACCAATACCGATACGAACACGTAGATAGTCTTTGGTCCCGAGATGTTGTGTCATGGATTTCAGACCATTGTGGCCACCTTCGCCACCTCCACGTTTTAGACGCAGCGTATTTTCTTCCAGATCAAGATCATCGTGTAGAACAATGATGTTGGTGGCAGGAACACTAAAAAACTGTGCAGTAGCAGCAATAGCACGGCCCGAATCATTCATGTATGTTCGGGATTTCATAAGTATAACAGGCGTGCCGTTAAGCGTGCCGCGCCCTACCAGTGCATTAGTGCGTTTATTGGGGGAGAGGGTGACGGTTGGGCTGGTCCGTTCGCAGAGCTCGTCGAGCGCCATGTACCCCACATTGTGTCGGGTGAGCTCGTACTGTGCCCCGGGATTGCCTAAACCGGCGATCAGTATGGGGCCGGAAACAGTATTAATATCGGGGATCTGCGCACTAGGACTCATAATGCTTCTATTCTCGCACGTTTGGGCAGGCAGAGCTATTCCCAGATAGAGCCATTCCCAAGCAGACCATTGTGTGCAGTAAGGCAGTGCTGTGAAAAGCACAAGGGTCTCACTGGCGGTAATACCAGTGAGACCCTTATGACAAGACCCTTACAGCACTGAATGCGGAGGGGAGAAGGAGAATTACTCCTCGGTAGACTCGGCAGCTTCGCTAGCAGCTTCTTCAGTAGCTGCTTCTGCTTCTTCTTCGCCGGTATCGGGGGTAGTGTCTTCAATCTCTTCGAAGGTGACGTTGACGAGGAGCTGTTCCGGATCATCGGCGAGTTCAACGCCTTCTGGCAGTTTCACATCGCCGGCAGTAATGGTGCTGCCAGCTTCCATGCCTTCTACTGAAATGGTGATGTCTTCCGGAATGCTGAGGGCGTCTGCATTGACCTTAAGAACGTCGAGCTCAATGAGGAAGATAGCGCCAGAAGCAACGTTGCCTTCGACAACCAGCGGCACCTCAACCTCAACCTTTTCGCCCTTCTTAACGATGAGGAAGTCAACGTGCTCAATTTCGCGGGTAAGTGGATTCTGGGCAATGGACTTTACCAGGGCAGTGGTTTCTTCGCCGTCAATATCAAGGGAGATAACGGCGTTAATACCTTCTTCGCGAACAATGGCGAGGAAACCAAGATTGTTAATGGCAATGTGGATAGGGTCGGCACCGTGTCCGTAAACAACGGCGGGAATGTTACCAGCGCGACGGGTACGGCGGGCAGCACCTTTACCAAATTCAGTACGAGTGGGTGCGGCAAGAGTTCTCAGTGCCATGGGTATAGCTCCTTATAGATTCAGGTAAATTCGTGCGAAACGTTGCGCGCTAAAAGCGCTGCATAGAAAGTTTTCCATCGCGGCAAGGCACCCAACACGACCGCGGAAGTAAAGAACCCCACACTATCGCGTCGATAACGGCTTATCTTTAGCCCTCGCCGAGATAACGAGATAAGTTTAGCTGACGAGCGCGCATCCTCCCAACTTAGCCAGTACCATTTTCGGTACTATTTAAGGTATCTCTCCAAAAGAAAGTAGAAGAGCATGGCACTGGGATGGACGATTACCCTTGTGGTTGTTTTCGCCATTATCGGTATCACACTCGGCGTGATATGGGTATGGGCGGGGCACCGAAAAGCTGGAGATGTTACTATCGCCTGCATAATTGCGCTGGCCGTATGGCTACTTCTCACAACTATCCTCTTTTTTGCTACCGGCGATATTAAAGGAGGGGTGTAAATATGAGTGTTGTTGGCATTATCGTCATGCTTGTGGCACTTATTTTAGGTATTGTTGCCGCCGTCCTCATTCTGCGCGATCATCCTCTTAACCAAGGACGATCAGCGGATATTGCAGCTGGAGCATTCATCGCTGTTATTGTTTTCGGAATGATATTACTGACTGCCTCTTATATAGCTCTACTGAGCGGAAAATAAGCCACTTATTGCGTGAATGGGGCTGCTACCGACGTTACCGTCTGGTAGCAGCCCCATTCATCTGTATCAGAGAGTTGCGAACCCTATCCTAGGCACCTTCAAACAGTGCAGTTACAGAACCATTATCGAAGATTTCATTAATGGTGGCAGCTAGGAGGGGAGCCATGGACAGGACTGTGAGGTTTTCGAAGCAATGCTCTTCCGGAATAGGCAGCGTATTGGTGGCAATAACTTCTTTCGCTCCGCAGTTAGCGAGACGCTCAGCAGCAGGATCGGAGAACACGCCATGCGTGCAGGCGATAACAACATCGCCAGCGCCAGCTTCCTTCAGAACCTTTACTGCGCCGGCAATAGTGCCGCCAGTGTCAATCATGTCGTCAATAAGAACGCAGGTACGGCCCTTCACATCACCGATAACACGGTGTGCCACAATCTGGTTCGCGACGCGGGGGTCGCGGGTCTTGTGGACGAAGGCCAGGGGAGCACCATCGAGGATGTTAGCCCACTTTTCCGCGGCCTTCACACGACCGGCATCGGGGGAGACAACGACAATGTTCTTGGTGCCGTACTTGTCTTTGACGTACTGTGCCAACTGCCCCATGGCATGCATGTGGTCAACTGGGCCATCGAAGAATCCCTGAATCTGGTCCGTGTGTAGATCCACGGAGACGATTCTGTCGGCACCGGCAGCCTTCAGAAGATCCGCAATGAGACGAGCAGAGATAGGCTCGCGACCCATGTGCTTCTTGTCCTGACGGGCATAGGGGTAGAAGGGGAGAATGGCGGTGATGTGGTGGGCAGAGCCACGCTTCAACGCGTCAATCATGATGAGAAGCTCAACGAGCCACTCGTTCAGCGGAGCAGGGAAACTCTGGATGACGAATGCGTCGGTGCCACGCACAGATTCTTCATAACGAACGAAGATCTCTCCGTTGGCGAAGTTGCGCATAGTTGTCTTTGTGAGAGTGACACCCAACTCCTGGGCTACTTCTTCGGCAAGTTCCGGATGTGCGCGACCGGAGATAAGAATGAGGTTCTTTTCCTGAGTGCTGCGTTTACTGGACAAAGGGAATCGTTATCCTCGTTTGTGGTAGTGGTGGGTAGTTTCAACGTTAGTGGATAAAAGGCATTCCCGATAAATTTTCAGGACGGGGGAAAGCGTGAAAGATATTACTTTTTTGCGGTATCCTGGTCGGCCTTCGTGTCATTGCCAACGGCACTAGTATTTTTTTGAGTGTCTTTCTGAGCATCTTCCTGTGCTTTTGCTGCAGCTTCCGCGGCGGCAGTACCCGGACGATGGTGAAGCACCCAATCGTTGACAATCCGCTGCGGGGCATCGCTATAAGTAAGGGCACCCGCCGGGACATCGTGGCGAATAACAGTTCCCGCCCCGGAATATACGCCGTCCCCCACAGTAACTGGGGCAACGTACATGGTGTCGGACCCCATGCGTACGTGAGAACCAATTGTGGTGTGGTGCTTGTTGACTCCGTCATAGTTGACGAACACGCTAGACGCCCCAATGTTGGAGTAGTCGCCAACGGTTGCGTCACCCACGTAGGTAAGATGCGGAACTTTCGTGCCTTCGCCAATAGTGGCGTTCTTCATCTCGGTGAATGTTCCCATCTTGGAGTCAGTTCCCAAGTGTGTACCTGGGCGTAGATACGCCCAGGGACCTACTGTGGCACCGTCACCAATAACAGAATCGGATCCATGAGCGCGCACAACACTAGCGTTACAGCCAATTGTCACATTGGTAAGGGAACAATCGGGGCCAAGTGTGGATCCTTCACCCACCGTGGTGTGGCCATGCAGCTGGCAGCCGGGCAGGATAGTAACGTCGTGTGCCAGTTCCACATCCACATCAATCCATGTAGTAGCAGGATCAATAATGGTGACGCCCTCCAGCATCCAATGAACAAGGATACGGCGATTCATTTCGGCGGAAACGTCCGCCAACTGTACGCGGTTGTTCACACCGGCAACGGTGAAGGCATCATCAAGATGGTGCGCTCGCACGGGACGATCTGCTTGCCGGGCAATAGACACAACGTCAGTGAGGTAAAGTTCGCCTTGCTCATTATTGGTATCGAGAAGCTCAAGCGAGCGGTGCAGTTGGGCAGCATCGAACGCATAAACACCCGAGTTCACCTCGGTAATAGCTTTTTCGTCCTCGTTAGCGTCTGCTTCTTCAACGATGGACAGTACTTCACCACTCGCATTGCGGACGATACGTCCGTAGCCAGTGGGGTTGGGCACGGTGGCGGTGAGGACTGTTACGGCCGGACGCGGATGCTGGTCGTGGACGTTTACCAAATCATGCAGAGTGGCAGAATCCAGCAGGGGAACGTCTGACGTAGTCACAAGAATTGTGCCGGTGAAGTCCTCCGGGAGCACCGAAAGACCACACATGACGGCATGACCCGTACCGTTTTGTTCCTCTTGGACGGCGGTAAGGACAGGACATCCAAGGTCCCCGGCACTGTGGCGCACTGCCTGCTGCACGCGCTCACGCTGGTGACCCGTCACTACCACAATGTTGTCAGGCGATACCCCGGCGGCAGCATGAAGAGCATGTTCTAGCATTGTGCGCCCACATAAACTATGGAGCATTTTCGGGGTGGAGGACTTCATTCGCGTCCCTAATCCGGCCGCGAGAATGATGACGGTAATAGGCGATGCAGCAGTTTTAGACATAAATCCCTCTGCGCTCGAGAAGCTGATTAATTCCATCTTACGTGCTTTGCGTCATAGTGAACGAAACTCGGCATCCTCGCATACTAGTGAGCACTATGGAAATATCAGAACCGACGGTTCGTCCGTTGGACCATTAACAAGTTCTAAGAAAAGGGGACTTCCTCATGGCTATTTACAATGACGTCACTGAGACTATCGGTAACACTCCACTCGTCCGACTGAACCGACTTACAAAAAATACGGGAGCTACTGTTCTCGCAAAACTTGAGTACTTCAACCCCGCTAATTCCGTAAAAGATCGCATTGGCCGCGCCATTATTGATGCAGCCGAGAAATCCGGAGATCTAAAGCCCGGCGGAACTATTGTTGAGGGAACATCCGGCAATACCGGTATTGCACTAGCAATGGTGGGTGCTGCCCGCGGCTACCACGTTATTTTGACAATGCCGGAAACAATGTCGAAAGAACGACAGGTTATGCTGAAGGCCTTCGGTGCGGAGATTGAACTTACGCCAGGATCCGCAGGCATGCAGGGGGCAGTGGATCGTGCAAAGGAAATTGTTGAGTCCACCCCTAACTCCATTCTCGCCAGCCAGTTCGCCAACCCCGCCAACCCCGATATCCACCGTAAAACCACCGCGCAGGAGATTCTCCGCGATACTGATGGCAAGGTGGATATTTTTGTAGCAGGTGTGGGCACCGGCGGCACCCTTACCGGAGTAGGGCAGGCCCTTAAGGAAGCTAACCCGGATGTACAGGTAGTACTAGTAGAGCCCGCAACCTCACCACTCCTTTCCGAAGGACACGCCGGACCGCACAAGATCCAGGGCCTGGGAGCCAATTTCGTTCCCGACGTTTTGGATCGCGATATATATGACGAAGTTATTGACGTCACTGACGATGATGCTGTCGCAACCGCTCGTAAGGCCGGACGGGAGGAAGGCATCCTTGGTGGTATCTCTGCTGGTGCTGCGCTTTATGCTGCACTACAGCTTGCGGCTCGTCCCGAGAACAAGGGGAAGAATATCGTCGTTATTATTCCCGATTTTGGTGAGCGCTACGTATCCACCATTCTCTTCGACGATATTCGAAATTAACGAGATATCTTTTTCTCGCTACATCTAAAACGATAGGATCAGAGAAGTTCCGCCCCTATTGCGCGGAACTTCTCTGACTGTATGTGAGGAACCCCAGTGAATATTCTCGCCCTTATTCGTGAAGACCTACAGAATGCGCGTACGCATGACCCCGCTTCACGAGGCGACTTAGAAAATGCACTGGTGTACTCCGGTTTGCACGCTATCTGGGCCTACCGCGTTTTTCACGCTATGTGGCAGATCCCCGTACTACGCCCCCTCGCCCGTGTGGGGTCCCAAATAACTCGCTCTATTACCGGCATTGAAATTCACCCTGGGGCCACTATTGGCCGGCGTTTCTTCATTGACCACGGTATGGGTGTTGTTATTGGCGAAACAACCGAAATAGGTGACGACGTCATGCTGTACCACGGGGTGACACTCGGTGGACGCTCACTGGACAAAGGGAAACGCCATCCCACTATTGGTAACCGTGTACAGGTAGGCTGCGGTGCCAAGGTGCTAGGGCCCGTCGTTATTGGTGACGATTGCGCTATCGGTGCCAATGCTGTTGTGGTGCACGATGCACCCCCGGACTCAATTCTTATTGGGATCCCAGCTGAGGTGCTGCATCGACAAGCCAACCAGACTGAGCTTTTAGTGGACCCGGCCGAATATATCGATCCCGCTATCTACATCTAGATATCTATATCTAGACTGTACGGATCCTACAGTTGACTATGTAATACGTTTGTGCCCCGCCTGTACTCAGACAGGCAGGGCACCGTTATTATTTTCTGTTATTGTTATGCTCTCCCGCCAGGACTCGAACCTAGAACGGCTGGACCAAAACCAGCTGTGTTGCCTATTACACCACGGGAGATTGTGGAAAAATCGCGGCACTAACCTGTGAGACAGTGCTATCTGTGGGACAGTACTACCTGTAGGACAGTGTGCGACGAGCCTCAAAGATCAGCCTTCGAAGCTTCCTTAGTGTACCCCATCGACCAGGGCTAGCAAGTAATCGCCATAGCCAGAGGAGGTTTGTGCAGACGCCAGCGCCCGCAATTGCGCATCGTCAATACGCCCCAACCGCCAGGCAACTTCCTCCGGAGCCCCAATTTTTTGCCCCTGCCGTTGCTCTACCGCACGCACATAGTCGCCAGCACTCATCAGATCATCCACAGTGCCGGTATCCATCCAACAGGTACCGTGCGGCAGTACCTCCACATGCAGCTTCCCAGCCTCCAAATAGTGGCGATTGACATCCGTAATCTCATACTCGCCGCGTGCAGACTTCTGTAGGTGTCGAGCTACCTCAATAACGGAATTGTCATAAAAATACAGGCCAGGAATAGCAAAAGATGAACGTGGGTGAGCAGGCTTTTCCTCAATAGATAGCGCCCTGCCCGTAGCATCGAAATCAACCACACCATACGCCTGCGGCTCCCGCACCTGATAGGCGAAAACAGCACCACCATCAACCTGCGCAAACCGGCGCAGCTGAGTTCCCAAACGGGGGCCATAAAAAATGTTATCGCCCAAGATAAGCGCCACATGGTCGTCGCCAATGAAATCCGCACCCAATACGAACGCCTGGGCAAGCCCCTCCGGCTTCTCCTGCGAAAGATACTGCAAACGCAGACCCAGGTGGCTACCGTCACCCAGCAAACGCTCAAACTGGGGGCGATCCACTGGGGTCGTAATGATAAGAATATCCTCAATACCCGCCAACATTAGGGTAGAAAGAGGATAGTAGATCATCGGCTTGTCATAAACCGGGAGTAATTGTTTACTGACAGCCATCGTCATAGGGAACAGGCGCGACCCCGTACCGCCCGCCAAAATGATGCCACGCATGTTTCTAGTTTACGCTAGAAGCGTGACCAACTCTTCTGTTCCCGCCGTCCACGATGCACCTCACGACACCCCACTAGGGCGTGTACCCCTCGAATTAGCACTCCACAATCCTGCCCTCCAAGAAGTACTGAACGATGCCTCCCGCGCGGAACGCAACCTCACCATCAATAGTATTGATGCCGCCCGACCCCTCATTCTTGCAGGTCTCGCAACAACCACACCCCTCCTTGTAGTGACGGCAACAGGTCACGAAGGCGAAGAACTCACCGCCGAACTCGCTACCTACCTAGGCGATGGCGTCGCCTACTTCCCAAGCTGGGAAACCCTTCCACACGAACGACTCTCACCCTCCATTGACACCGTAGGGCGACGGCTGGAAGTCCTCCACCGGCTACAACTTGCCGACCACCCCAACAAAAACTGCCCCATCACCCCATTGCGTGTTGTTGTGGCGGCAGCTCGCTCCCTCATCCAACCCCTGCAAGGTTCCCTCGCTCACACAGAACCCTTCATTCTGCACGTTGACCAAGAAATCGATTTCGCAGAGCTTCCCACAATTCTGACCGGCCTCTCCTACGAACGCGTCGACCTAGTCGCACGGCGCGGGGATTTCGCTGTCCGCGGCGGCATTGTCGATATCTTCCCGGCCACCGCCGAACACCCCGTGCGCATCGAATTCTGGGGCGACGAAATCTCTGACATCCGCACCTTCGCCGTTGCAGACCAGCGCACTATCCCCGACGCTGACCTCACCTGGGTTGCCATGTACCCATGCTCGGAGCTTCTTATGACAGAAGACATGGAGCATCGCGCCGCGAAACTCTCCCAGGACCTCGCTGGCTACACAGCCATCGCTGACATGCTCGACAAACTCTCCCACGGCATACCAGTAACCGGCCGCGAAGCCTTCATTCCCGCACTCGTCCCAGATGACCTCCAGCTCCTCCCCAGCTTCCTGCCCGCAGGAGCCATTACCGTCGTCTGTGACCAAGAAAAAATTCGTACCCGCACCGCCGACCTCACTCGCACCTGCGCAGAATTCCTCGATGCGTCCTGGGAAAACGCCGCTGACGGCGGAGAAGCCCCCATTGACCTTCTCAATCTCGGACAAGGCGCCTACCGCACACTGCGAGAAGTCCACGAGGACACTCTGGATAACGACGGACGCTGGTGGGTCCTCAACCCGCCCGGCATGCTCAACGTGGACGCACCGCAAGGCTCCCCCCTCCACGAACTATCCTGGACTGCCGCACCCGCACCACGCGGTGACCTCACTGCCATCAATGACCTTGTTGAGGGACTACACCATCGGCTCCACACAACAGATGGAACAGAAAAACCCGTCTTTCTCATTGGTCCCGCCTCCACCTATCGGCGTCTTCACCAGCAGCTACGTGAACGAGACATTGTTCTCCACCAACTCGCGCCGGGCTACCAGCCTGCCGTAGGGAAAGTGAATTTCCTGGCAGGTAACTGTCGTAATGGGGTGGAGCTTCCAGAACTCCTCATTCTTTCGGAACCTGATCTCACCGGTTCCCGCGTCGGCACGGTCAGCAGTAGACGTTCCCGCGTGGCGAAACGTCGTAACGCTGTTGACCCGCTGGCACTCAAAGCCGGCGACCTGGTGGTACACGATCAACATGGCATTGGTCGTTTTGTGGAAATGACGGAACGCACCATTAAAACAGGGGAGGGGACCAGCCGCCGCGAGTACCTCGTTATCGAATATGCCCCCTCAAAACGTGGACAGGGCGGCGACCGTCTCTATGTTCCCATGGAGCAACTCGACCAGCTCAGCCGCTATGTGGGTGGGGAACAACCAGCACTGAGCAAAATGGGTGGCTCGGATTGGAAAAATACGAAGCGCAAAGCCCGTAAAGCCGTCCGAGAAATCGCTGGTGAACTAGTGCAACTCTATGCAGCCCGGCAGGCTGCCCCCGGACATGCATTCGCCCCCGATACACCTTGGCAGCAAGAGATGGAAGACGCCTTCCCCTATGTGGAGACGGAAGACCAGCTGCATGCCATTGACGATGTAAAAAATGACATGGAAAAACCCACCCCCATGGACCGTGTGGTGGTGGGGGATGTTGGCTACGGAAAAACTGAAGTAGCTATGCGGGCGGCCTTCAAAGCCGTACAGGATGGTACCCAGGTTGTAGTGCTGGTACCCACCACACTTTTGGCGCAACAACATTTAGAGACCTTTAGTGAACGCATGGCCGGTTTTCCCGTGACGGTGAAGGGGTTGTCCCGCTTTACTTCTCCAGCGGAATCACAGGAAATTCTGGAGGGTTTACGAGACGGTACTGTGGACATTGTTATCGGTACGCACCGCCTTCTACAACCAGGCGTGCAGTGGAAAAATCTGGGACTTGTCATTGTTGACGAGGAGCAGCGTTTTGGGGTGGAGCACAAGGAACATATCAAAGCCCTACGTACCCACGTGGATGTTCTCACCCTCTCCGCCACCCCTATCCCGCGCACTCTAGAAATGAGTTTGGCGGGCATTCGCGAGATGTCGACGATTCTTACCCCTCCCGAGGACCGTCAACCTATTCTCACCTATGTGGGCGCCTACGATCCTAAACAGGTGGCGGCTGCTATCCGCCGTGAACTCTTGCGTGACGGGCAAGTTTTCTTCGTTCACAATAAAGTATCCGATATTGATGCTGTTGCAACACAATTAGGAGAGTTAGTTCCAGAAGCACGCATTGCCGTTGCGCACGGACAAATGTCGGAGCAATTACTGGAGCAGACAGTAGACGGATTCTGGAACCATGAATGGGATGTGTTGGTGTGCACCACCATTGTGGAAACAGGACTCGATATTTCTAACGCCAATACGCTCATTGTGGACCATGCCGACCGCCTCGGTCTCTCACAGATGCACCAGCTGCGTGGCCGTGTGGGGCGTTCACGCGAACGTGGCTACGCCTACTTCCTCTACCCGGCCGGAAAACCACTTACCACGGTGGCCTATGACCGCTTGAAAACAATTGCACATAATAATGATCTAGGCGCCGGCATGGCCGTTGCTATGAAAGATCTGGAACTACGCGGCGCCGGAAATGTATTGGGGGCGGAACAATCTGGGCATATTGCCGGGGTGGGATTCGACCTCTACGTGCGGCTCGTTGGTGAAGCCGTGGATGCTTTCCGTGCCGCCGCAGATGGCAAGGCAGTAGAACAACCCGTATCCCGTGAGGTGCGGGTAGAACTGCCAGTCGATGCCCATATTCCTGCCAGCTACATTGAGGGAGAACGACTCCGTTTAGAGGCTTACCGAAAGATTGCACAAGCTGGTGACCGTGCTCATCTGGCCGCAGTAACAGCCGAATTAGAAGACCGTTATGGGGCAATACCGGACGTTACACAGCGGCTCTTCTCGGTTGCGTTGCTTCGTCAACTAGCACAACAACACGGCATTACAGACATTGGGCTCACCGGATCAACCCTACGTATTTCGCCACTGGCGTTACTGGATTCTCAACAAGTACGGTTGCGACGTCTCTATCCGCAGGCCCGCTACCGCGCTACAGTACAGCAGGTTGCCGTGCCGCTACCTCGTGTAGGAGGGAAAAACCTGGCGGGGGAGAGGATCCGCGATGATGATCTTCTCCAGTGGGTTGCGGACCTTATTACCGGAGTGAAAGGAATTCCTCGTATTTCTCTTGAACCGCCGCGGCCAGAAGAGTCTTCTGACAATACTGACGGAAGCTCCGAGCACACCTCTTCTACAGAAAAATCTGTAGAGGACAATGCAGAAGAGTCGGTACCATCGGTAGATACCGCGTCGTCACGTTCTACATCCAGGTCTCGCCGAAGGAAGCGTTCCCATGGCTAATGTCATTACCGTCTGGCAGCTCGATGAAAGATTCCCAGGGTTACTGACAGCAGATATGGTACCTGCCGTACAAGCTGGCGAGGCATGTCTTGTTTCTGCTGAAATCGCCGAGTATTACCCCACACTTACCGCCTGGGGAGAACTCCGGCGTACAGATTCAGAGTGGACCCCCAGCGAGGCGCCGCACCTTCCCGAAAACACTCGCTATATTTTTACCAGTTTGGGGAAAGCAGACTGGGACGCCGCATATCCACAGTGCGATTCTGAGGCAGCGGAATGGGATTGGCGGAAGGCGGAATTACCGGCAGGTATGAGTATGGTAGAAGCGGCTCACGTAATGACGCATGTGCGCAGCCACGGTCCCTGGGAAAGCGAGCAGACACACCAGAGCTTAGTGCCCTATTTGTTGGAAGAAACCTATGAATTAGTGGACGCCATTCGCGATTCTGATTCTGGCACAGCAGACATTGTTTCCGAATTAGGCGACGTGTTTTTAGAAGTACTCTTCCACTCTGCAGTGGGGGAGAGTGCTACTGGAGATGCCCATTTCACCTATGACGATGTGGCGAACTCTCTGCTGGATAAGCTGAAAAGGAGAATGCCGTACGCTTTTAACGGGGGCCAGTTTCCGGCAACAGCAGCAGAACAGGACGCTCTCTGGCAAGCATCGAAAAAGCGTGAAAATCGTTCTCCGTTTGTGGGCATTGTGCGGTCACAGCCGGCTCTTTCGCTTGCTTCACAAGTTGTTAAGCGGGCGCGCCGGGCAGGGGTTAGTGAAACGGATATTCCTTTGTTACTTCGCAAAATTACCGATGTTGATAAGGATGGTCGAGGTTCTGCGGAGGAAAAAGTGAGGAAGGTTTCTCTGGAGTTTTTGCAGCGATTGCGCGGTAAGTAGATGCGGCTCATGACATTAGTTACCCTAGGAAAGAGTCTGCATGGCTAGTGCAGTCAGTACAGCCAGTGCATGATGGGTGTGCGCAAATTGATGCTTATTCTACAAATTAGTGTGAAAGTTTTTACGTGAAAGTTGTGCGTCGGCTCTTCGTAGTCTTGCTTGTTCTTGTTTTCGCAGCAGGGTTGGGTGTAGCTGCTTGGGTGTACCAGGACTGGGACAGTACGAAGTACTTGGACACAAAAGTACCGGGGGAGAGTGCGCCTGCTCCGTATGTTGCGATTAATGAAGCTGGACAAACATCTGACCAGTTAGAAGAGTGGTCGCATGAATGGGCTCCTCGACTTGGGTTTTCTGCACGTGCTTTGCGAGCCTACGGCAATGCTGAACAAACGTTGAAACAGACTATGCCAGAATGTCATCTGCAGTGGACAACGTTGGCAGGGTTGGCCTTTATTGAAAGCCAGCATGGTACGTATGGCGGCGCACAGGTGCGTGCTGATGGCACAACGTCGCACAAAATTCGGGGGGTGCAGTTGGATGGGAAGCATGATACGCAACGCATTCGCGACACAGATAAAGGTGTCTTAGATGGGAATAGCCAGTATGACGTGGCGATGGGTCCCTTCCAGTTCATTCCGGAAACATGGCGTCATTTTGGGGTAGATGCTAACGGTGACGGCGTGGCTAACCCCGACAATATTGATGATGCTGCTGTTACCGCGGGGCGTTATTTATGTCATAACGATCGTGATCTGGCTGTTCCCGAGCAGTGGCAGCAGGCAATTCTTAGTTACAACTGCTCTATGAAGTATGTTCGTGCAGTGTATAGGGCCGCTTCTGCTTATGGGCAAGGGCGGGGTTTACGATGGAATTATCTGATGCGCAAGCTCTAGTGAACAGCCCGTTTGAGATATTGAATGAGATAGATCACAGAATGTTGTAGTTTTTCTCTCATTACTTGTTTTCCGGGTAGCGTAATAATTGTTCATTCGTGAGAGAATGGATACTGATACCCGCACGTGTAGAAGAATTTTCGTAGAAAAATTTTCACAGAAGTCCAGCGGGTTGATCAAGACATAACAAAAGGAGGGCCTCCGTAATGGCGGCTATTGTTGAAGTAATTGCTCGCGAGATTCTCGACTCCCGTGGTAACCCCACTGTTGAAGCTGAAGTTGTTCTTGAAGACGGTGCTTTCGGTCGCGCCGGTGTTCCTTCCGGTGCCTCCACTGGTGAGCACGAAGCTGTAGAGCTCCGTGACGGTGGTGACCGTTACAACGGCGCTGGTGTCCAGAAGGCCTGCGACGCTGTGAACTCTGAGCTGGCTCCGGCCGTCCTCTCCCTGGATGCTGCTGACCAGCGTGCTATCGACGCTGCCATGATTGAGGTTGATGGCACTCCTAACAAGGGTCGCGTTGGCGCCAACGCCATCCTCGGTGTGTCCCTGGCCGCTGCCAAGGCTGCTGCCCAGTCCGCCGATCTGGAACTTTTCCAGTACATTGGTGGCCCCACCGCTAACCTCCTCCCCGTCCCAATGATGAACATCCTCAACGGTGGCGCACACGCCGACACCGGTGTTGACGTTCAGGAATTCATGATTGCCCCGATCGGTGCCTCCACCTTCAAAGAATCCCTCCAGTGGGGTGCTGAGGTGTACCACTCCTTGAAGTCCACCATTAAGGCTAAGGGCCTTTCCACCGGCCTCGGCGACGAGGGCGGCTTCGCCCCTGACTGCGCTTCCACCAAGGACGCTCTTGACCTCATCGTTGCCGCCATCGAGAAGGCTGGCTTCAAAGCTGGTAAGGACATTGCCCTTGCTATGGACGTTGCTTCCTCCGAATTCTGCGAGGATGACGGCTACCACTTCGAGCGTGGCGTCCACACCGCTGCCGAGATGACCAAGGTTTACGAAGACCTCATCGCTAACTACCCGATCGTCTCCATCGAGGATCCGCTGGATGAGAACGACTGGGATAACTGGGCAGAGCTCACCGCTGAACTCGGCGACAAGGTCCAGTTCGTCGGCGACGACCTCTTCGTCACCAACCCAGCTCGCCTCGCCCAGGGCATTGAGAAGAACGTTGCTAACGCACTCCTCGTGAAGGTCAACCAGATTGGTTCCCTCACCGAGACCATCGACGCTGTACAGATGGCTCACTGCGCCAAGTACGCTTGCATGATGTCCCACCGTTCCGGTGAGACCGAGGACACCACCATTGCTGATCTCGCTGTTGCTCTGTCCTGTGGACAGATCAAGACTGGTGCTCCTGCTCGTTCCGAGCGCGTTGCCAAGTACAACCAGCTCCTCCGTATCGAAGAGCGCCTCGGTGCCTCCGCCAAGTACGCTGGCGCTGCCGCCTTCCCCCGTTTCAACGCCTAATTATCGTGTAACGGACTGTTCTGCCACTAGCTAATGCAGAACAGAAGGAACGCATAATCTTACGCGGGCATCACCTATTCCTGGGTGGTGCCCGCGTACTATGTAGATAGGACAATGTTCATACGAAGGAGTACCGGCTATTGACCCCGGCTACTGGCTCTATCGACAGTACCGGCTAATGGCCAACTGAATAGCTAGCCTACGGACTGGTGAAGGGAGGACCGATGGCGCACACATCCTATAAAGAGTCCTATAAAGAGTCAGAGTCTGCCACCCGCCATTGGCGTACCCGATCGTCCACTGAACCAGATAACCGCCACAGCAGTTTCCTGCAACGGTGGCAGGAGTCGCGGATGGGACCAGCCCGCATTCTTCTTGTTGGCATTGTGATAGTAGTGCTGGCAGTTTCTCTGGTTACTCCGGTACGAACATATTTCCAGCAGCGTACGGAAAAAGCGTCGTTGCAGGCAGAGAATGCACAACTGGAAAAAGAAATAAAACGTAAAGAAGATCAACTAGCTGTACAGAATGACCCGAAAACTATTGAAGAGCAGGCACGTCAACGGCTTCTTTTAGTACCGCGTGGAGAGACTGGTTTCCGCGTTATTCTTCCTGGAAAGAAAGAGAAAGATAACGCACAACAACGTGTTGAGGATGTTTCTCCCCTTAGCCTCAATGGTACGGGTCCGTGGTATCACGATCTGTGGCGAAGCATCTCTGTACCCGAGCCTGTTGACAAAAACTCGCAGTAGAACATTCAGTAAAACAATTAGTAGAACTTTTATAGTAAGGCGTATTAGTGAGCACTCATTCCCAACTGCCAAGCGAAGCAGATTTGCACCGTGTAGCTGAACAATTGGGTCGCACTCCGCGAGGCGTTGTTGCTATTTCTTATCGCACGCCCGATGGGGAACCCGCTGTAGTGATGACTGTACCTCGTCTCCCAGACGGTACCCCGTTTCCCACTCTCTACTATTTGACGGAACCACGTCTAGTGGCACAGGCTTCCCGCATGGAAGCGTCCCATCTTATGAAGGACATGACTGAGCGCCTCCATACTGATCCTCAGCTGCAGGCTAATTATCAGGCGGCGCACCAGCACTACTTGGATAAGCGAAATAGTATGGAGGATTTGGGGACAAATTTTTCCGGTGGGGGTATGCCGGATCGTGTGAAATGCATACATGTGCTTATGGCCTATGCTCTCTCTGAGGGGCCGGGGGTAGTCCTTCTTGGCGATGAAGCGGTAGCGCGAGCTGCCGATGAGGGTGGACTGCGTGGTACAGCTATTCCCAAAGATTGGCCCACTCTTGCAGATTTGGGGATTACAGATGCGCTTACAGATATGGGTGTGAATTAGGTTAGGCATTTCACCTGGTAGGAAGGACTTCTTATGACTTCTGTTGCGGCCGTTGATTGTGGCACGAACGCTATTCGCCTACTGCTTGTTGAGCAGGACAAGGATGGGTGTGTTCATGAGGTCGCTCGGCGCATGGAAATTGTGCGGTTGGGGGAGGGCGTCGATAAAAATGGTGTTTTCGATGCAGACGCTATTGAACGGACTCGTCAAGCACTTTCCAAGTACGTCGATATTATGCTTACGCACAATGTTGAATGCGTTCGCATGGTGGCAACCTCTGCCAGCCGTGATGCTGATAATAGGGACGATTTCTTCGCTATGACACAGCGGGAACTCAGCCGTGTTATTCCTGGTAGCCAGGCAGAAGTTATCTCTGGGGAAGAAGAAGCACAGCTTTCCTTCGGAGGTGCCGTTGCAGATCTCCATAGCAGTAGTGGTCCTTTCCTCGTTGTCGATTTAGGAGGCGGTTCAACAGAGCTCGCACTAGGAGGGAGTGAGACTGAGCAGGGTACCTCTTCCCAGAATATTTCTTCTGGTCTTCCGCATGTCGATGACGCGATCTCACTCAACATTGGATGTGTGAGACTGACGGAACGTTATCTGCATTCACAGCCACCCACGGAGGAAGAAATTACGGCGGCACGTCAATGCGTGCGGGAACAACTAGACATAGCTTTTAACCGTCTTGCGGTTGATACTGTGCACACGTGGGTTGGTTTAGCAGGTACTTTTACGACTATTGCGGCTCTGGCTTTACACTTAGATAAGTATGATGCAGCAAGGATTCATCATTCTTGTCTTTCTCTTGCACAATTGCAGCGCATTACCGATGACCTCATTCGGATGACGCCGGAACAACGCATGGATTTTGGCCCCATGCATCCAGGCCGTGCGGATGTTATCGGTGGAGGTGCTATTGTAGTGCAGGAGCTTGCATCACAACTGAATTCAGTATGTGGTGTTACTGAGGTTGTCGTTAGCGAACGCGACATTCTCGATGGTTTGGTGTACGGTCTACTTCATCGTCGTGCGTAAAACCGTACATACAACTGAGTATTGCCCCCATAGCCCAATCGGCAGAGGCACCCGGCTTAAAACCGGCACAGTGTGGGTTCGAATCCCACTGGGGGCACTTTTACCCGCGGTGACGTGGCTTCTCTTCCCTTGATACGTCATTGGATACGTCATTTTTAATACACCAGGGAGTACAGAAGCACGTGTAACAGTGCCGTTTTCTCTTTAGTAGTCCTTCGTAGAGAACTATAGAAGTGACCATTTACTTCACTGTTGTGTAGTGGGGAGGAACTATATAAGACGATTAAGCGTTATAATAGGATAGATAAATCGGGCTCATTGCAGCGCGCAATTGCCGGAAAGGATCCACCGATGGCCCTACGCAGTAATAACCCTGTGTTGGAAGCAGTAAAGCGGGGAGAACAGAATACTGCAGCAAATAATCAGCAGGCGTATTATCCTCCGCAGTATGGACAGGCACCGTTTCAACAACAGTATTCGGTTCCCGGCCAGATGCCGACAACATACGAGCGTGCCATCACCATTGATGATGTTGTCACCAAAACCGGAATTACACTAGGCGTTCTTGTCGTTACCTCCATCATCAGTTTTGTCATATCCTTACAGAGCCAAATGGCGAGTGCAGCGCTCACCTTTATCGGCATCGTCGCCTCTTTTATTTTGGTGCTTATCTCTACCCTCGGTAGAAAAATGCAGTCCGCACCCGTCACCATCCTGTATGCTATTTTTGAAGGCATGTGGTTAGGCGCCTTCTCACAGATAGTCGCCGGGTATAAAGTGGGCGGTCAGCCCGCTATGGGTATTATTTTCGGAGCCATAGCCGGAACAATTGGCGTCTTTATTGGGATGCTAGTGGTGTACCGTATTGGGGCTGTCCGAGTTACCCCTAAGTTCACCCGTATTCTCACGGGAACTATGTTCGGTATCCTCGCTGTGATTATTGTTAATCAGCTTATTAGCCTTATTCTGAAAACCCCCGATTACTTTGGTCTTTACCATGGCCCTGTCGCCATAATCTTCTCGCTTATTTGTATTGCTCTGGCAGCGTCTTCTTTCCTCAGTGATTTTGATTCAGCTGATCAAGCAGTGCGCTCCGGTATGCCAGCCAGCTACGCCTGGGGTATTGCACTAGGACTTACCGTCACTCTTGTCTGGCTCTACACCGAGATTCTGCGTTTTCTCTCTTACTTCCGAGACTAATCTCATTCCGGCTCGGTAGTTTATTACTCTCGTACCCTTCAGCGCTCTGTCTAGGGGTGCTCTGTCTAGCAGCGCTCTGTCTAGAGGGCAAGCCTTTCGCCTTTTATAGACGGGACTTGTAATGTGCCCAGCGTTCTAGTGCATTGCGGACTTCCCGAGCGTAGAGTTTCCCGCCTGCTTCACCGGGGTGTATGCCATCCTCCTGCACAATTGTTGGATTAGCTGCTACAGCCTCATACCAGCGCGCCAGATAAGTATTCTTGTGAGCCCGAACAGCAGCATAGATTTGCTGTCGAGATTCTTCCATCCACGGGCGATCACCATAAGGACTTACCAAAATAACAATGTGGTCAGGGCCAATTTCATCAATAATCTGGTCAATCTCTCCGGGGGTTGCAAGACCATTAGTACCTAGTCCCAGTACAACGAAATGACCCAAAGTATTGTTTCGTTTCATCTGGGCAATATAGCCTGGAGCCCACGGCCATGCGCGGGAAATATCGGCGTTAACGTAGATGCCGGGGAAAGCGTGCTGGAGCCCATGGAGACTGGCCAGCATAACGGAATCTCCCAGTGCCGTAATCTCGTCCCCGCGGGGGAAAGAACGATGCTGTAAATGCTGACGTTGCTGTACTGGCCGCGGCTTCGACTGCGTACCTTGGACACGCATAGCTTCCAGATTCTGCTGAATCCGCGTCTTATGCGGTGCGGTAGCACCAGACGTTACCGCCATAACAAGAACGGCAAGAATGATGGCTGTATCAGTGAGCCGTCGAGAGAATAACGCTTTGGCATCCCGAGGATGTGCCAGCGGAGAGAAAAGAGTACGGAATGTTTCTCCTACTCCCTTACGGCGGAACGGAGTCTCAATGTACCGGTACCAGAGTGCAGACAGTGGCACAGTAATGGCTAGTGCAATAAACCCAGCGATGAGGGAATGCTTTTGCCCATGCATTCGGAAAGGTTCCGAGATCATGACAATAAGCGGCCAGTGCCAAAGGTAAAGGCTGAAAGAGCGTTCACCTAGCCAGCGCAGAACACGGCTTTTAAAGATCCAGTTCGCGGGGCCAATTTCTTGCACAATAGCGTAGAGGACAACACCACTAAGAAGGGATGCTAGAACAATTCCGCCGCGGTATGTCCAAATTCCGGTATCGGGGAGAACGACAAAAAGTACACAAAGGCCTAGTAGAGCAATAACAGAATTAAAACTTATGAGGCGGGGGAATCTGGCAAAGGTTTGATACTTCGGCCATGAATCGGCAAGTTGTGAAGCATTTTGGGACGACATCCAGAAAGCCATAAAGGCGCCCAAAAGCAGGCCGAATGCGTGAGTATCCGTACCGTAGTAGACGCGTGTGGGATCAAGACCAGGATGGACTAATACTCCCATAAGAACAGCAGAAACAATCCCCAGGAAGCCCGTTACTACCAAACAGTGTTTACGTCGCAGGCCTAGCGCACACAGTGCGACAAAAAGAAGCGGCCAAATGACATAGAACTGTTCTTCTACCGCCAACGACCAGTAGTGGGAGAATACCTGCGGAGCACTATCCGCGAAGTAACTGTGAGACTGCGCAATTTGTACCCAGTTATTAGAGAACGTGAGGATACTCAGCATTTGCCAGCCTAGCCCGACACGTGAATCACCTTTGGTGAACAGTGTAAGGGCAGCTACCACAGCCATGACGGTAAATGCGGCAGGGAGAATGCGGCGGACACGTCTCACCCAAAAATATTTCAGTGAGACTCGGCCAGTGCTGGCTTGCTCACGGATAAGTAGTGACGTGATCAGGAAACCAGAAAGGACGAAGAAAACATCTACGCCGAGGAAACCACCATGGAATACTGGTTTGAAAAAATGGTACAAGACCACAGCTATTACTGCGAGACCGCGGAGTCCATCAATTCCAGGGACGCGGCGCAGCCGGGCTGACTGTGGTCGTTTTGTCATGCTGTCAATAGTAACGCGAAAGCGAGGAAAGCCGACATACGGCCTCCTCGCTTTCGCGTATCATCGAGTATTCTTCAGACTCTTTCAGTCATTCTGTGGTGTACAGAATTCTCAGTTAATCCTCGTGGTAAGGCTCAGCTGAGACTAAAGTGACCTCGCAGGTTTTTCCATTGGGCAGATCGTATGTACGAGTGTCGCCGGCCTTGGCACCCAAGAGGGCTTTACCAAGAGGAGAGTCTGGGGAATAGGTTTCCAGATTCGGATCTCGGCCGCCTTCTTCGCGCGTAGCGAGCAGGAAAGTCTCATCGTCATCCTCATCGCCGTCGTAGTACACCGTGACAACCATACCGAGACTAGCAACGCCAGACTCAGTGGGGGCTTCGCCAATAGTGACATTAGCGAGGAGTTCTTGGAGCTGACGAATACGCGCCTCTTCCTGACCTTGTTGTTCGCGTGCGGCATGGTAGCCACCGTTTTCCTTGAGGTCGCCTTCCTCGCGCCGTTCATTGATTTCGGCAGCAAGAATGGGGCGGTTTTCGATTAGACCCTTGAGCTCACTTTGCAAGCGATCGTAGGCTTTTTGCGTAAGCCAGGTCTCTTGGGGTTCCGTCATAGTCGGTCCTCCATCTCCAATAAATAAACAAGCACGGCCTGTGTGAGGCCGCGCATTAGCCTGATTCTACCATGCGATCAGCAGTTTTTCTTTGGAGTAGGCAAAATGAGCACATTATTGCAATAACGCTTATGGTGAAATTGTTAGCTCTAAAGGAGAGGAAAGATGGCTAAATATCGGCTTCTTGCTGTGCACGCACACCCTGACGATGAAGCATCTAAAGGGGCGGCTACACTAGCTCGTTATGCCGATGAGGGGCATACGGTAATGGTGGCAACGTTAACGGGTGGGGAGCGTGGTGACGTCCTGAACCCCACTATTACCGATCCCGCCATTAGAGAACATCTGCACGACGTACGTATCCAAGAAATGGCAGCATCCGCCTCTATTCTTGGTGTTCACCATCGGTGGCTAGGATTCGTTGACTCTGGGCTACCAGAGGGCGATCCACTCCTTAATCTGCCCGAAGGATCATTCGCTTCCCTCGACCCCTACACGGCTGCCGAACCATTGGTGCGGCTTATTCGCGAGTTCCGCCCGCACGTCATTATTACGTATGACGAAAATGGTGGATACCCGCATCCTGACCATATTCAGGCACATCGAGTATCCATGATTGCGTGGCATGAAGCCGGTAATCCGGCAGCATTCCCAGATTCTGGACGCCCGTGGCAAGCATTCAAAATATATTTTGATCGCAACCTCACGCGTGAACGGTTTAAAGCCTTTGATAAGGAATATCAACGTCGTCACCTTGCTAGCCCCTACGGTGAATTATTAGATAAGTGGGGCAAGGATAAAGGACGAGGTTTTGAACGCGCTACTACCTGCGTGGAATGTGGAGACTATTTTGCGCAGCGGGAAAAGGCACTACAGGCGCATGCTACACAGATTGATCCAACGAGTGTTTTCTTCTTTGCACCCCTTGATATTCAACGGGTTGCCTGGCCGTGGGAACATTTTGAACTAGCAAGTACACGCGTTCCTGTTTCACTGCCAGAAAAAGGACTTTTTACACAACTTCCCGAGAATACAGAAATAGACGCATCGACAATTCGCCCAGAATTACTGTAAAGGACATATTGTGTTGCACTAGCCTGAATATTTTCCTTTCGCTAAAGGCGACGATATAGCGGAAGTTGGTTACTCTGGTAAGAGTGAAAAACAAAGCTCTGCGACGCTGGTTACGACATCCCCTAGCGAATACAGCAGCGGCGGTACTGTATCCGCTCTACGAACAGCACCTCCTCCGTACAATTGCGCCTTTACCCAAGCCCGCCCACATTGCCGTTATGTGCGATGGAAATCGTCGCTGGGCACGGGAAGCTGGTTTCACTGACGTTGCGAGTGGACACCGTGCAGGTGCTCTGAAAATTGTAGAAATGCTGGAGTGGTGCAGTGAGATTGATGGCATCGACTGCGTCACCCTCTATCTGCTCTCTACAGAAAATCTTGGTCGTTCTGCGGAAGAACTTGATGAACTCCTCGCCATTATTCGTGATGTTGTAGAAGAAATTGCCGCGCCGGGCCACAATTGGCGGATTCACCTGATGGGGCATATGGATCTTCTTCCGGCATCTATTGCGGAGGATCTTCGTCATGCAGAGGCCTCCACTGCACACCGCTCGGGGATTACCGTTAACGTGGCAGTAGGGTACGGAGGACGGCAAGAAATATGCGATGCTGTGCGGGCTCTACTCTCCGATGAGATAGCACGCGGAGCTAAGCCCGAGGATCTTGTAGACGCGGTAACCGTAGAAGCCATTGGAGAGCACCTATATACATCTGGCCAGCCAGATCCAGATCTTGTTATTCGCACCTCGGGGGAACAGCGTTTATCCGGTTTCCTCCTGTGGCAGACCGCCTATTCAGAAATCTGGTTTACTGACGCCTACTGGCCAGAATTTCGACGAGTCGATTTCCTGCGTGCACTACGCGATTTCGCATCCCGCCACCGTCGCTATGGAAAATAAGCCCAACAATAGCTAGATCTTGCGCAGAAGTACCTGCTGAATCTTGTGGTTAACATCCTTACGAAGAATGAGGTCCGCACGTAGCTTTGTGGGCAATATGTTTTCTTCTAGATTCTTCTGGTTTGTATGAAGCCAAACACCATGCGCGTAGTCATACAGATCACTATCGGGCATATGCGTGAAGCGGTTGTAGTAGCTCGTAGGATCCTGGAAAGCCGTATCGCGCAACATGAAAATACGGTTGAGGAACCATTTTTCAATATCTGCAGTATCGGCATCAACATAGATTGAGAAATCGAAGAAGTCCGACACCATCATGGACGGACCAGTCTGGAGAACATTGAGTCCCTCAATAATGAGGATATCGGGCTGGCGAACTTCCTGCTTTTTCCCCGGAATGATGTCATAGATTCCGTGATCGTAAACAGGGGCACACGCTACATCCTCCCCATTTTTAACGGCAGAAAGAAAGTCCAGGAGGGCACGCCGATTGTAGGATTCGGGGAAGCCTTTTCTCTCCATGATGCCGCGATGTTGCAAAACTGCAGTGGGGTAGAGGAACCCATCAGTGGTAACAAGATCGACACGCGGATGAGTTTCCCACCGGGACAGAAGAATCTGTAGAACACGGGCAGTAGTGGACTTACCAACAGCGACAGAACCGGCAATGGCAATAACGAAAGGGGATTCTTTCTGCTGGTAAATATCGCCGAAAAACTCCTGTGAGGTGTTATAAAGATGGCTCTTATTGCGAACCTGGAAATAAAGGAGACGGGACAGTGGCAGATAAATCTTTGCGATCTCATCTAGATCTATCTGGTCACCTAGGCCACGAATAGACTCCAGTTCATCTTCAGTGAGCACCATCGGCCATGATTTACGGAGTTTACGCCAGTCTTCACGAGGGAAGCAGTGGAAAGGACTAGGTACATGATCTTGAAACATCTCTATTAACTATAGTCGGGGTAACCCACTAAACTGGGGAAATGAGATGTGCATTGAACAGACTGCACCTGAACCACCTTTTTGGAGCGTGAACCACCGAATGAGTGACCAGAATCTTGCGGCTAAGGACCTGCGTTACCTTCCTCTCAGTGAGTTGGATCCAGAACTATTGGATGCTGTACAGGGCGAATTGTCCCGCCAGCGCAACACCCTTGAAATGATCGCCTCGGAAAACTTTGTTCCACGTGCTGTACTACAGTTGCAGGGTTCCATCCTGACCAACAAGTATGCGGAAGGCTACCCGGGCCGTCGCTACTACGGTGGCTGTGAAAACGTTGACATTATTGAAGACATTGCTCGTAGCCGCGCCAAGTCTCTTTTCGGTGCCGATTTCGCGAACGTGCAGCCACATTCTGGGGCACAGGCCAACGCCGCTGTTCTTTCCACGCTCCTGCAGCCCGGTGAGCGTCTCCTCGGCCTCGACCTTGCACACGGTGGCCACCTGACACACGGTATGAAACTCAACTTCTCCGGTAAGTTGTATGACGTTTACTCCTACGGTGTTGAAGAAGACACCATGATGATCGACATGGATAAGGTGCGTGAGAAGGCACTCGAATGCCGTCCGCAGGTTATTGTGGCTGGTTGGTCCGCGTATCCTCGCCATGAAGATTTTGCGGCATTCCGTTCCATCGCCGATGAGGTTGGTGCCAAACTGTGGGTTGATATGGCCCACTTTGCAGGTTTGGTGGCAGCAGGGCTGCACCCGTCTCCCGTACCGTATGCAGATGTGGTTTCCACGACTGTTCACAAGACACTTGCGGGTCCGCGTTCCGGCATGATTCTTGCCAAACAGGAGTACGCCAAGAAGATCAACTCCAATGTATTCCCCGGTCAGCAGGGTGGGCCGCTCATGCATGTGATTGCGGCGAAAGCTGCAGCTTTGAAGATTGCTGCTTCTGAACAGTTCAAAGAGCGGCAGGAGCGGACACTACGCGGCGCAAAGATTTTGGCAGATCGCCTTATGGCTGATGATGTCCGCAGCAATGGTGTGGACGTGCTCACTGGTGGTACGGATGTCCACCTCGTACTGGTAGACCTGCGTAAATCCGATATGGATGGCCAGGTAGCCGAGGATCTTCTGCACGAAGCTGGTATTACCGTCAACCGCAACGCTATTCCGTTCGATCCCCGCCCGCCGATGGTCACCTCTGGCCTGCGTATCGGTACTCCAGCCCTGGCTACCCGCGGTTTTGATGATGCCGAGTTCGAGGAAGTTGCCGATATTATCGGTACCGCTCTCGCCCAAGGCAAGGACGCTGACGTGCCCGCACTACGCGCCCGCGTCACCGCACTGTGCGAACAGGTACCGCTGTATGACGGTCTAGAAGATTGGAAGATGTTTGACTAAGGAGGATCCATCCCCCTTTACCAGGACTCTCGGAGAGGCGCCGTCGGAAACTGAGTTTTCCCCGGCGCTTCTGCGCATTGGTTGCGTCCTGGGTGTACAGCCAGACAAGTGGCAGCGTCGTTGGCAAGAAAACCGTCCCGATGTCTCCACGTCATGGGATTTTATGGACTCTAGCGTGCAATGGGAGGGGCTGCGTCCCGGCCGCTGGTCCATTGTGCTCGCACGCATGACGGTACTGTCAGAGACAACAGAGCCCGTAGACTCAGCAGAGTCAACTGTGCCAGCGGGCTCAGTAGAGTCCTCACTGTCGTTACTGTCGTACGGTGCCGGTGACGTTATTCTTCCCCCCGACCTCACAGAAACAACCCATGTTGTAGAGCTCTACCAAGAACGCTGGGTTGTCGTGGGCCGTAAACGACACGATATCGGGCTAGTGTCCGAAGTGACGCTGGCGGATCTGGCAGATCTACCTGACAAGCGTGTTGGGAAAGGGGATCTCATCGTTCCTGTAGGACAGCCAGAAGTTGCTGTCACCTATGCAGAATCCGGTGCAGGTATCGCTGTTCTACCGGAGTCCATGGTGAAAGTTGTGGGGCAGGGGGAAGGAACAGTGCGCCTCCTGGACATGGAACCAACCACACGGGTGTGTGCAGTGTGGCTCAAGGATCGTACGGACGGATGTGCAGATGGCTGCTCGGAAGAGCTCATCCAGGATTTCATCGGAATGCTAAGAGGACGCCGAGCTCATTCGTCTCGATCCAGTGTCGCTACACAAGCGGTGTCGCATACATGCGACGATATGGGGCTATCGACGAAGCAAGCGCGTAAACGGGCACGCCAAGAAAAGATTCGAGCTAGCCGAGCACAAAGTCAAGAACAGCGTAAGCAGCGTATCGCTGCGCGTCATGCGGCCAAACGGGCAGCTCAAAAACGTGGAAAGCGCCGTTAAAGGACGTTAAAGCGCTCTATTTAGAGGGATCCAATCTGGGGTAAACCACGAGCGTATTCACTGGAGAGAGCTTGGAGTTTTTCTAAACGGTGGAAGCCTTCAATAAAACGGATAGTTCCCGAGGTACCGCGCATAACGAGGGAACGCGTGTAGGCTCCGTGGGCGCGGAAGGATACTCCTCCCACCATGTCTCCATTAGTTACTCCCGTAGCGCAGAAGAAACAGTCTTTACTGGAGCAGAGATCGTTTGTGTAGAGTACTTTGTCAGTGTCGTATTCGCCGGTTGCTGCGCGGGCGATCTCTTCATCAGTCTTGGGCCATAGTCGGCCTTGAATAGCACCACCGAGGCAACGCATAGCGGCTGCGGTGATAACGCCTTCGGGGGTTCCACCAATCCCCATCATGAGGTCTACTGAGTTACCGTGTTTAGCGGCAGCTACAGCGCCAGCAACGTCACCATCGGCAATAAGGCGGACCTTTGCCCCAGCTTCGCGAATAGCTGCCTGTAGATCATCGTGGCGGGGACGGTCGAGAACAACCACAGTAATGTCGCGGACACTCTTCTGTTTCGCCTGTGCGACGTTTCTAATATTGTCCTCTACGGATGCATCGACATCAATAACATCTGCTGCTTCTGGGCCAGTAGCTATTTTCTTCATGTAGTAGAAGGCGCTGGGGTCGTACATGCTTCCCGCTGCAGAAATAGCCATGACAGAAATAGCATTGGGGCGTCCTTCAGCGCATTGGCGTGTGCCGTCGATGGGGTCTACGGCAACATCAACTTTGGGGCCTTGGCCATTACCAACTTTTTCGCCATTGGCCAGCATGGGGGCTTTATCTTTTTCGCCTTCCCCAATAATGACAGTTCCACTGAGGTTGACGGTGTCAAGAGTGTCACGCATAGCGCGAACAGCGGCTCCGTCAACACCATTCTTGTCTCCACGGCCCGCCCATAGTCCTCCAGCCAAGGCGGCCGCTTCTGTCACGCGGACAAGTTCCATGCCGAGATTGCGGTCAAGGCTGTTGGGATCAGAGATGAACGAGGAAAGCATAAGAAGGTTCCCTTTCTTCGCGAATGTTCACTCCACGGAAAGGTTGCGGAAAAGTGACCGGGAGAAAAACGAGCAGAAATTATGTGTACACCTATTATTTCACTAGCTCGGGCAAAAAACGAGAATAGGGTGAGAATATAAAGAATATTCTTAAAAGTAGAACGATAAAGAGCGAGTATTCACTAATAAAAACTCAGTAAAAATCTCATTTATCAGGATTTCTGGTAATGGTGATACTACTGTCACTATCACTAGTCAGTATCAGTTGTCGGTGCTACCGTCTACTGTGTCTTCAGCGTCCCCGATGGTCTCAGTATCCGTATGGGTAGCAAGTGCTTCCTCGATACGTTTATGCGCGCCTGCTAAAAGCTCCTCGCAACGTTGCCCAAGTTCTTCACCGCGTTCCCATAAAGCAAGGGAATCGTCTAAGCTCAATCCGCCTTGCTCCAAACAGCGGACCGTTTCTACTAACTCATCCCGAGCTTCTTCATAATTAAGTTCAGCAACGGGCTTCACATCATCATTCTGTTGTGCCATCAGTAGCCTCCTTTAACTGGTTTTTACTAACTTGTTCTTATCGGACTTGAGCTTTACTAGAGGAAGAACTAGGACACGGCTGGGTCCCCAACACTGCCGCATTAACTACCCCATCAGTAGCCCGCACCCGCAATTGTGATCCAGGGGAGGCGTCCTTAATAGAGTTCAGTGCTACTGTTGTTCCGTCGGGATGCTGTATCTGCACAATTGAGTAACCACGCGCCAGAGTATGTATTGGTCCCAATGCTGTGAGCTGCGTGGTAGCTGTAGCGATGCGATTATCTTCATTAGCGAGGAAGAGCGTCATCTGCCGGTAGAGTTCTTCTCGTGCGCGCTCAGTTTCCTGCAAACGCTGCTCAATAAGAGTTACCGGCGAAGCCATTACCGGGCGTGATGTAAAACTTTCCACTAGCGCAGATTCACGCCTTACCCACTGCCGTAATGCTTGGGCATTCCGTGCCCGCAAATCCCGTATATGGCTTCGCTCAGACACCACATCAGGAACTACTTTCTTTGCCGCATCCGTGGGAGTTGCTGCGCGAAGATCAGCTACATAATCCAACAGTGGGATATCAGGCTCGTGCCCAATGGCGGAAACGACGGGAGTAGTAGCACGTGATACCGCCCGCACCAGTGTCTCGTCAGAGAAGGGAAGCAGATCCTCCATGGATCCGCCCCCGCGAGCAATAATGATGACGTCAACGGAGGGGTCCGCATCCAAAAGACGAAGTTGCTCCACAACTTCCGGAACACATCGCGCACCCTGCACTGTGGCGTAGCGAACTGTGAAATGAGCCTCCGGCCAGCGGCTATGCGCCACTGACAAAACATCCCGTTCCGCCGCCGAGTTACGCCCTGTAATAAGACCAATGTTGCGCGGTAAGTAGGGAAGCGGACGTTTTAATTCCGTATCAAAAAGTCCCTCAGCAGCAAGCTGCTGGCGGAGACGCTCCAATCGCGCCAACAATTCCCCCAAGCCCGCCTGGCGAATATCCTTCGCCAGTAGAGAAAGGGAGCCGTTTCCCTTGTAGAGGGCAAAATTGCCATGCACGATAACACGGGTACCCTCCGTTATAGTTCCCTCCGCAAGCAAGCGAGAAGGGCATGTTACCTGCAAAGACACTGTCTCTGCCAGATCCCGAAGCGAGAAATAGGAATAGTAGGATTGCCGCCGTAGTTTCAGCTGAGTGATTTCTCCCTCCACCCAGGCTTCCCCCAAACGGTTTATCCACGATGCTACAAGAGCGCTAACTTCCCGCACCGGATAAGGATGATCAGCAGACATGGCCTGGGGTTTTCCTCCCGATACAGCACTTGACTGTTGGCTCATCTGCCATCTCCTAACAGCGCGTTATGGTCTATAAAAAATTTCTTTACTACCGTCTTCTCTCGATTGTAGTGAGGCAACGTGTCAAAGTAGGGGATAAACCCGTAGGCTAAAAGAATGCGTAAGGTTCTGCTTGCTTCGCCCCGCGGCTACTGTGCCGGAGTTGATCGTGCTGTCCACACAGTTGAATTAGCGCTACAGCACTACGGAGCTCCCGTCTATGTTCGTAAAGAAATTGTCCACAATCGACACGTAGTGGATACTCTCACTAAAGCCGGAGCCATCTTCGTTAATGAAGTGGATGAGGTACCGGAGGGCTCTGTTCTCGTATTTTCAGCCCACGGAATTGCACCATCGGTAATGGCAGCAGCGCAGGAACGAAATCTCACAACTATTAATGCAACATGCCCACTAGTAAAGAAAGTACATGGTGAAGCACGACGCTTCGCCAAACACGGTAAAGAAATTATCCTTATCGGCCACCGTGGACACGAAGAAGTAGAAGGTACCGCTGGTGAAGCCCCCACACAAACTTATGTTGTGGAAGGTCCTACAGACGTTAAAAACCTCACTGTAAAAGACCCCAGCAGCCTTGTCTGGCTTTCCCAAACCACTCTTAGCGTGGATGAAACTAAAGACACGGTGACGATGCTCCATGAGCTTTTCCCCGAGATAACAGATCCGCCATCTGACGATATTTGCTACGCCACACAGAATCGTCAAGGAGCGGTGAAAGCCATGGCGGAACAGTGCGATGTTGTTATTGTGGTGGGTTCGCGAAACTCTTCCAACTCCGTACGTTTACGGGAAGTTGCGGAACAGTCGGGTGTTAAGCACTGCTATTTGGTGGACTACGCCCATGAAATAGACGATACCTGGCTAACAGAAGCAGAAACAGTAGGGGTAACCTCGGGGGCTTCTGTCCCCGAAGTATTAGTTGAAGAGGTTGTCAGTTCCTTAAAGGAACGCGGATTCACCCAGGTGGAGGAAGTAGAAACAGTACGTGAGGATATGAGTTTCCAGCTACCGCCGGAGATTCGAAAAGTATCGCAGAATTAATATCTAACGCGAGGTGTGTCCCCGTCCACCATTATTCTGGGGGTACTGACCATCGTAATGACGATGGGTTTTCATCTGGTGTTCACGGGTGGAATGATGCTCGCGGGTGGGGTAGTCGTGGCCTGGCCGATTATGAGAGGACCGGCTGTAAGGATCCCGGCGAGGATCACTGTACTGGTGAGTGTTGTACTGAGAGTTATTACGCTGGGGATTATTGCGCCGGGAATCTCTATGAGGCTGCGGGGTATGTCGCTGCGTTCGCGGAGACGATGAGGGATAAGGCTGTGGGGCACCATTACGTGGATAAGGGGATCCGGTAGTGGGCATCCCTGCTACTGGGTGACGGGGGGCGGAGGCATCATTGGCTGCCCTTCTTCGGACTGCCGCAATACGACGCGCAATTTCGCGTTTTACGCGGGGATCACGCGGATCTATGCCCTGCCGTTTAGCAGCAATAATAACGGCTTTTCGTTGGCGCTCTTCAGCAGCGAGTATGGCACGACGCCGCATTTCAGCATCGCTAGTGCGGTCAATAGCCTCGGTGCGAGGTTGCTGGTGATGCATGCGCGGATCGTTTCCGTGGGAATGAGCAATCCTCGGAAGTGTGACATCGTGGTTATGCGCAATAGGACGTGGGCGCGGAGTAGTCGTACGATGCTCATGAACGAGAGCTGTGGCGGGTGTTTGTGAAGAAGCTACTGAATCTGCTGCAGTTGTTGGCTGTGCTAAGGAAGAAGAGGAAGAAGAACTGGTAGAGCGGGAGTGTTTCTTTTTCGCAGATTCAGATTTCGTAGTTTCGGCAGAGTGCTTTTTGTCTTTTTTCTTTGTGAAAAAAGCAACGATTTTCAGCGAGTCCCATCCTCGTTGAATACCCGTAATTACTATGCGCGTAATAACAATTACTGCTGCTACGCATAAGGCTCCCAGCATAATGGGAACATCGCTTATAAACGGTAAACCAATCTTTATAATTGCTGCTCTACCGCCTTTATCTCCAGAAGCCAGCATACTGATGGAGTAAAAGACAATATAGGCAATGGCATACCCAAGAACCGGCATGACTGTCGCAGTGAACAGCGCATCACAGTCGGCGAAAACTGCACATGCTGTGGAACACAGGATGAACACTACTGCGAATGGTATCCCCAGCTCTTTAGTAAAAAGGCTGAGAAGCATGCCTAAAACGAGTGCAGCAAGATAGGCAATAAGAACGCCCCACCATGGAATACCACGAATTGACCGGATGAGTGATCGTTTCCTCTCCGGTGTCGATGTATCTGCATGGTAGTTAACTAGCACAGGTCAACTTTACCGGGAAGACACCCACTTGTTCGAAACTGCACGCGGAGAAGAGTCGATTTCTTCGGGACTTATTACTACAGAAGCAGGAGAAATGCCATAGTTTTCTAATTTTCGGGCAGTAACAACAAGTCGCGATTCCACAGATCCGAGTGCCGAATTATAGGAGTCCACGGCCTTCTCAAGTTGTGCTCCCAAGGTAGTGAAGTGTTGTATGACAGTTCCTAAACGCTGATAGAGCTCATAACCAAGTTTTTGAATCTCTTTTGCCTCTTGTGTGATGGTGTCGTGCTGCCACGTCAGTGCAACAGTTTTAAGTAAGGCAATGAGTGTTGTGGGGGTGCTTAGAATAACATTCTGTGAAAAAGCATAATCGAGAATAGAGGGATCCTCCTGCAACACTGTATCTAGAAAGGGGTCACTGGGGAGGAACATCACCACAAACTCAGGTGTGGAGGAAAACGCCTCCCAATAACTTTTCTTCGCAAGAGCATCGACATGTGTGCGAACAGCTTTCGCGCAGGCTCGTTGTGCTTTTTGTTGTGTGCTGCGGTCTGCCGCGTTTACAGCGGTGAGGTAAGAATCAAAGGGAACTTTAGCGTCCACCACAATGGTGCGTTGCCCCGATAAATGGATAACAAGATCGGGACGCTGCACGCCGTTACTGCCATGAACATGATGTTGCGGAGAAAAATCACAATGTTTTGCCATGCCAGAAAGTTCAACTACCCGTTCTAACTGCATTTCTCCCCAACGCCCACGAATATTGGGGGACCGTAAAGCAGAAGAAAGACGCCCCGTTTCTTCCGAGAGAATACGGGAACTCCGCTGCATAGCTACTACAGATTCAGTGAGCTGGGAGAACTCACGTAAGTGGTTTTGTTCTAACTGCTCCATGTGAAGGCTAAACCCCTGGAGGGATTTTTCAAGAGGAGAAATAACAGGCAGTACTATGTCGGACACGGAATCTGATTGCCGCTGCATCATCTCTCTGGATAATGCGGCTTGTTGCGCGATATCTCGGCGAGTCGCCCGGGAGTTTCCTCGTGCCAGCCAGCCAATGATGAACCCGAGGACTAAACCAGCGGCAATAAGACCGATAATGGCAAGAACGTTCATGCCTGTCTTTTTACCAGAGGACTGTAACAAAACTTACTGTTGCTACGACTCTTCACGGCTAGGACTGTCTCCAGGTTTATCGTCGGATCTATCCCCAGGAGTGCTGTCAGAACTGGTGACATCTGCATCATTATCACTATCTGCAGTATCGCTAGTCTCATCTGGTAATGATGCTGTTAACAATGATGTCGACTCAGCATCTTCGTCTACATGTGCAGGAGGTTCTTCCGTAGATGTAGTGTCATGTAAGAGCTCGTTATCTTCATCGTGGACGAAATTCCGCAATGAACTAGAGCGGCGCCGCAACCAGCGACGCATTTTTGTGTGTTTCGTCTCCGGTTGTTCACTGGGTTGGTTTGTCACAACAATTTTTGCGCGTTCATCCCATGACTCCACAATGTAGCGGAGGATAACTGCAATAACAGCGGTAATTGGAACGGCGAGGAAAGCTCCCACGATCCCGTAGAGGCTGCCGCCGGCGGAAACAACAAGCAGCACGATGACGGGGTGCAGGTCCATGGCGTTGGACTGCAGGATGGGGGAGAGAACATTCCCCTCCAACTGTTGCACCACGATAATCACGATGAGCATGATGATGGCCGCTTTGAACGATACTCCTACCCAAGCAACCAATACTGCCAGGAATCCGGAGACGAAAGCGCCCACAATAGGGATGAAGCCACCCATGAAGGTGATAATGGCGAGTGGCCCCGCAAGCGGAACTTTAAGAACGATCATGCCGATGCCAATACCAACGGCATCAATCGCAGACACAATGCACTGTGTACGGATAAAGCCACCCAGGGTAGTCCAGCAGCGTAGAGTCAGTTCTTCAATATGTGCGTAGGCGGGCATTCCCACAACGCGTTTTACCCACGGGAGAACCTTTGAGCCGTCTTTGAGGAAGAAGAAACACAGCATGAAGGTGATGAGTAGCGTCACCACCACGTTAGAGGCTGTTGAAACACCGTTAATAGCAGCGGAGGCGATTTGGGTGGATGAAGACTGAATCTTATCCGTTATTGATGCCACAATACGGTTTAGCTGTGTCTGATTGACGTTGAAAGGAGGGCCGAGGAGCCAATGTTGTAGATCTCGGAGTCCCTGCACTGTTTTTTGGGAGATGGGATTAATTTGGGAGGCGATACTGGGGGCGATTGCGGAGAGAATACCGCTGACAACTCCTAAAACAACAAGGAGCATGCCCAGGGACGCTATCCAACTAGGTACTTTATGGTTGGTGAGCCATTTAACTGGCGGCCACAATGTCGAGCAGATAATGATAGCGAGGATAGTGGGGAGGAGCCCTACCCAGATGAACTGGCAGAGTTTGTAGAGGATATAGCCGGCGGCGACAACAATAATGAAGCGAAGGGACCAATTAGCCAGTTTGCGAAGATCCTGGCCAATAACAGCAGATCGGCTTGTGGAGTGCATACGCCTAGACGAGGGGGGTTCACGCTCGTCTTTCTTATCTTTTTTCTCGTTCTTTCCGTGACGAGAGGAAGTAGTAGCGGTAGAAGACGCGTTTTTTGTGTCGTTCCCGCTATCGAGCGCAGGTGTGTCAGCAGAGCTGTCTTTACCTATCAGCTCCGGTTTGCTGTTTTTGTTAGACATGTAGTTCTCTCCAACAACACACACCGCTGTCGTTTAGTGATGTCGTTTACCGATACGCAGGTACGACATATAGATAGTATGAGCAATCTGCCCTTATTGTATGTGTGATTTATTCATCGCTGTCGGCGGTAGTATCTGGGTGTTTCATAAGATGGACGCTACTAGCAATAAGTCCACCCCAAATGATGACCAGAAACAACACCATCATAACGATAGATCCTGCACTCATTCTGTTTCCTCCTGTCTTTCAGAAGCAATTGTCTCTACCGGAGCAGCTGAAGTAGTTGGGGCAGCATTTGATTGTTCCGGGTGATGTTTCGCCAGCCACTCCCGGTAGTAGGGGTGCTGATATTCAGTAGTTAATTCGGGCGTAAAGACAGGGCCGTCTAGATGTACTATTCGGTCACTCCAGGGGCACAGCGCCAAAATAATGGCGAAGACTAGAGCGAAGATCATACTGCCCCAACCAAAGGCAACGAGGAACCAGGTGGGGTGGTCTTCGTACCCATCGCGGATGATGGTGGAAAACTCCACGAAGAGCATCCACACAAGTGCGACGGGCGTAATGATGGAGATGCACGCATTCCACCATTTCCCCACCGGCAGAGACGACACGGAAATGAGGTGCTTGTGCAATTCCTCCACGCGGCGATACACCCACGAGATCAAAATGAGGGTGACCAGGGCATTGAGTGCAATGGCGTTATTGATGAACTTATCGACAACCGAAAGAACATTAACGCCGGAGGTTGTTGCGAAGAGCACGATGGAAATGATGGCCATGGGAATGCCCGTAATGAGCACAGCCGGGACGCGACGTAATCCGAACTTATCCTGGAAAGCTGCCGCGACAACCTCCACCAGACTAATGGAGGAGGTAAGACCAGCAAGAACAAGACTGAGGAAGAACAATACCCCAAAAATAGGGCCACCGTGCATCTGCGAGATGACGGAGGGGAAAGCGATAAACGCTAGGCCAATACCGTTGGCAGCAACACTATCCACGCTGGTGCCCTGCTGGTGAGCGAGGAAACCGAGCGCGGCAAAAACACAAATACCGGCCAACACCTGGAAAGAGGTTGTTGCAAAAGCTACGACAAGGCTGGAACCGGCCAGATCGGTACGGCGCTTCAGATAAGAACTGTAGGTGATCATGATGCCGTAGCCAACAGACAGTGAGAAGAATATCTGGCTATAGGCCGCAATCCAGACCTTGCCGTCAGAGAGCAAATTCCAGTTAGCGTGGAAGAATACTTCCAGGCCGTCACTGGCACCAGATAGGAAAAGGGAGCGTACTACCAGGATGAGGAAGAGGGCGGCGAGGAGAGGAACGAAGAATTTGGACATATTGCCCACGCCGTTTTGTACACCAAGAGCTAGCGTGCCGATAGTAATAACCCACACAATGATGAGGGGGATAAGGACAGCTGGCACAAAATCTACACTGAGCGAACTCTGTGACTGCAGAAAATCATTATTAAAGAACTCGGCTGGGTTGTTTCCCCATGCCTCTTTAACCGAGTACACCATGTAGGCGCATGACCAGGCGATAATGACGGAATAGTAGCAGGCAATAACGAAACAGATAGCTACTTGGAACCAGCCGAGAGTTTCCGTGTGCTTAGCGAAGCGGCGGAAGGTGAGTGGTGCGCCGCCGCGGAAACGATGTCCCATGGCATAGTCCAGGAACAGCATGGGGATACCGGCGGTAAGGAGCGCTATGAGGAAGGGGATAAGGAAGGCGCCGCCGCCGTTTTGGTAGGCGACGTAGGGGAAACGCCAGATACTACCAAGGCCAATTGCTGAACCGATGGCCGCCAGAATAAAGACTGAGCGTTTGGAGAAAGTTTCTCGTTGGGCTGGACTAGTGTTACTCATTCATATCCTGACGTGGTCGTGAGAACGGCTACGAGTCGTCACGCCTGCGCTCTCTAAACGTATGGTGGCGAATAAAGTGTTTCTCCGGGAAAGCACAATACGTATGGATGTGTGTAGCAGAATAGCTCTCTATCCAGCGGAGAAAGACAGTTACCTCCCCATCCTATGCCGAATTATCGTGTCGGACAGTATTTTTCTCAGCATAATTTTCACTATGTGGATTTTTACTGTGAGGAGTATCAAGAAGTTCTTCCTCCGGCCGCCGCACAGCACCCTTCTCCACTTCCGCAGCAGCAGGCCAAGGAGCAAGCGGCAGTAGAAGAGAAACGACAAAGAAACAGAGGATAGGAAGCCACCCAAAAACAAGTAATGCCCACTGCGGATAATTTCCATACCCCTCAGTGATGATGGAGTGCGTTTCTGTCCCCAAAATAATGAGCAGCACCGCCGGAGTCAGTACCGAAACATAGAAACGCCACGGCCTACCTACCTTGCGAGACGATAACGCATTGAGGTGTAACTGCAGAACGGGGAGATGCCGTAACCCCCAGCTGATCGTCAACATAGAAATAATAGCGGCGCTCACAATACCGATAGAGCACACAAACTTATCAAAAATATCGAGCGTGCTAGCACCAGTAGTCGTGGGGAACAACAACACCGACGCTATAACGAGCGGCAGGATAACAGCAGTCGTCGCCGCCCAGCGGGCCAGGCCGAACTTATCGCGAATAGCAGAAATACATACTTCCACCACCGATATTTCCGAGGTCAGCCCAGCAATAGACAGACAGCCGAAGAAAATAACCCCGAAAACAGTACCGCCCGGCATCTGCGAAATAATGGTGGGGAACGCAATAAATGCTAATCCAATGCCGCCCTCTGCAACTTCCCCAACTGGCTGGCCGGAGCTGGCCGCCAGGAAACCCAACGTGGCGAACACACCAATACCGGCCAATGCCTCAAAGGAAGAATTCGCAAAAGCCACTACATGCGCCGTCCCCACCAGGTTAGTTTTGCTCTTCAAATAGGAACTGTAGGTAATCATGACCGCAAAACCGACATTGAGCGAGAAGAAAATCTGCCCATAGGCGGCAATCCACACAGACGGGTGACGGAGCGATCCCCACTTGGGTGTGAAGAAAACATTGAGTCCCTGGGCCGCGCCGGGCAGGAAAAGTGCACGAATAACCAGTGAGGCAAAAAGAATAACGAGAACAGGGACGAAGATTCGGTTCAGCCGCCCAATGCCGTTCTCCACACCGAATGTCATCACAATAACAATGACAGCCCACACAACTAGCAGTGGAATAAGCAGGTTAGGCACCATGTGAAGCCCAAAACCATCAGCTTTATGGAGAAAAGACTCATTGAAGAAGCGGGTGGGGTTGTCGCCCCATTCCCGGTGGAAACTGTAGCCCATATAGCGCACGGACCAGGCAATGATGATGGGGTAGTAGAGGGCAATAAGGAAAGCGATAAACACCTGGAACCAGCCCGCGAATTCCCCCCAGCGGCTAATGCGGCGGAAGGCGAGGGGGCCGGATCCGCGGTAGCGGTGCCCCAGGGAATACTCCAGGATAAGAAGCGGAATGCCGGCTGTGAGGAGCGCACACAGATAGGGGATAAGGAAAGCACCACCGCCGTTTTGGTAGGCGACGTAGGGGAATCGCCAAATGTTGCCAAGGCCCACGGCAGAGCCGATCGCGGCCATAATAAACACTGAACGCTTGGAGAATGTCTCGCGCGCAGCGGGCGTTTTACTGTCTGTGTTTGCTGCAGTCACCCTAGTAACAATAGCGGTAAGGGCAATTATGCAGGTAGCGAGTAGAGTAAAGAGCCGTGAGCCTTACACTTGGAATTGTTGGTCTGCCCAATGTGGGCAAGTCCACCCTTTTTAATGCCCTAACCAAAAACGATGTACTAGCTGCGAACTATCCCTTCGCCACCATTGAACCCAACGTGGGTGTGGTAGAACTGCCCGATAAACGCCTGCCGAAACTACAGGAAATGTTTAATGCAAAGCGCATCGTGCCCGCCACAGTGTCCTTCGTGGACATTGCCGGCATTGTGAAGGGTGCTTCCGAAGGTGAAGGCCTCGGCAATAAATTCCTGGCCAATATCCGCGACTCCGACGCCATCTGCCAAGTAGTGCGCGTTTTCGGCGACCCCGACGTAGTACACGTGTCAGGCAAAGTCGACCCACTCGACGATATTCAAGTTATTGAAACCGAGCTGATTATCGCCGACCTGCAAACAATAGAAAAAGCACTGCCCCGCCTGGAAAAACAAGCAAAGCAGGACAAATCCCTCCAAAAGCAGGTAGCGGAGGTCAAGAAAGCCCAAGAAATCCTCGAAAACGGCGACACCATCTTCTCCCGCGCAAGCGAAGTAGACGGCGAACTCCTCTACGAACTACACCTGCTGACCACCAAACCCTTCCTCTACGTTTTCAACGCAGACGAAGCCATCCTCACCGACGAAGCCCGCAAACAGGAACTCCGCGACCAAGTAGCCCCCGCAGAAGCTATCTTCCTGGACGCCAAAGTGGAATCCGAACTAGCAGAACTCGACGACGAAGACGCCCTCGAACTGCTGGAATCCATCGGACAAGACGAACCCGGCCTCGCACAGCTAGCGCGCGCCGGCTTCCGCACCCTGGGGCTGCAAACCTACCTCACCGCCGGCGAAAAAGAAGTTCGCGCCTGGACCATTCACCAAGGAGATACCGCACCCCAAGCCGCTGGCGTTATTCACAGTGACTTCGAAAAAGGCTTCATTAAGGCCGAAATCGTCTCCTACGACGACCTCGTGGAACACGGCTCCATCAACGACTGCCGCGCCGCCGGCAAAGTCCGCATGGAAGGCAAAGACTACGTCATGCAAGAAGGCGACGTCGTCGAATTCCGCTTCAACGTGTAGCTTTTGCTGGCATAACAAGTTGGCATAGTAGTGTGGGTGCCGCCACGAAATTATCGTGACGGCACCCACTTTTGTGTAGTTGTTGGTTGTGGTGTGGTGGTTAGGGTTTGACGAGGATGCGGATGGGGTTTCCGCGGTGGTTTTCTAGGTCGTCGATGCCTTGTTTGATGTCTGTGAGGGGGATGATCTTAGAGATGGATTCGGTAAGGTCGAGTCGCCCGTAGGACAGCATGTCTGCGAGCCTGGCGATGTCCTGCCGCTTGTACCCTAGGTGGCCGAGGAGTTGCTTCTTTTTCAGGTTGAACTCTAGGAATGTGCCGGCGTCGATATTTTGGGGGGACAAGCCGATCGAGACGGCTTTTCCGTTTATATCGAGGGATTCAACGCAGGCTCGTAGGGTGGGTTGAATACCGACAGCATCGAAGGCAATGTCTACCATACGGCCGTCTGTGATGTCCTCGATTTTCTTCATGAGGTCGGGGTCATCACTGCGGAAAGCGTAGTCGGCGCCGAGGCGCTTAGCGCGTTCCAGTACAGCGTCGTTGAGGTCGACGGCAATGACGGGTACGGCACCGGCGAGTTTGGATAGCTGGACTAGGTGAGCGCCAACACCACCAACGCCCCATACTGCCACAGTGTTACCCATGTGTACTTGGGCAGTGTGGACTACGGCGGCGTAGGGGGTAGAGACGGCGTCTGCGAGGAGGGCGGCTTGATCCATGGGGACGTTGTCGGGGATTTTTGTGAGCCCGGACGCTTGGGCAACATGGTATTCCGCCCAGGCACCGTCGTAGGCGAATGCCATGAGGTGTAGGTCTAGGCAGTCGGTGAAAGCGCCACGCTGGCATTTGCGGCATTTGAGGCAGGGTCGGCCGGCTGAGGGGATAACGCGGTCGCCTTCCTTCCACCTGGTGACACCGGGTCCTACTTCAACGATGGTGCCGGAGGCTTCGTGTCCTTGGGTAACGACAGGGAGCGAGGCGGGAATAGCACCGTTGATGAGGCTTAGGTCGGAGTGGCAGATACCACAGTAGGCGACTTTCATGAGTACTTCGCCGGGGCCGGGGTGTGGAATCGGGATCTCTTCAAGGGAGATCGAACGATCCGCTGCATGAAAGCGTTCAGCAAGCATTGTTTCAGTCATTATTGATCCCTTGTGAATGCGCCGGTTCCTTTTCCGGTGCTCTAAATATGATGCTAATCACATATGTGCATATATCGGGTTCAAATAATGATGAGAATTACGCGAAGTGCACCAGTAGACGGCAACTTTCCACGAATATCGCTATTAACGATTTTTAGAGAACGCATAGATACACAAATAGTGCATGATAAGCCATTACTTTAGTCTGCTTTACGTGGTTGTTTTCTCCCCAGCAGCATTCTGTCGTGCGGCGAGAAGGGGAGGTAGCGCATCACTGGCACTCATGCGGAGACTGATATCGCAGAGACCGGATTCGGGGGTGCGCGCCGGGTTGATCTCGATGACGGGTGCACCGGAGTGAGCGGCAATGCGGGGGAGTGTGGCGGCAGGTTGTACAACCGCTGAGGTTCCTACTACTAGGTATACGTCGCATTGTTCGGCGGCGATAACACTGTGTTCCCAGGGGCGTTGGGGGAGCATTTCACCGAACCACACAATGTCGGGTCGGATAGGGGCACCACAGTAAGGGCAGGCGGGTGGTTCAGCGCGGAATACTTCCGTGGTGGGGATGTCTACTGTGTCGGGGTAGTCTTTGCGACATTCTGAGCAGATGAAATGGAATAGTGTGCCGTGGACGTGCTCTACCTGTGTCGATCCGGCGCGCTCGTGGAGATCGTCCACATTTTGGGTGCAAATTCGAACGTCTGCATATTCCTGCCATTTAGCCAGTGTGTGGTGAGCGATGTTGGGTTGGACGTCTCGGACAAGGGAGTTGCGCCATAGGTACCATGCCCACACCATTTGGTGGTCGCGGCGCCATGCTTCGGGGGTAGCCAATGTTTGGGGATCGAACTGTTCCCATAGTCCGGTTTGGGAAGTGCGGTAGGTGGGTATTCCGGATTCTGCGGAGATTCCTGCGCCGGAAAGAACTGCAATTTTTTCTGCTGTGGCGCAGAGGTGTTGTGCTTCTTTTAGGAGAACTTCCTGGTCAGGCATAGTTCTTATAGTAGATGAAAAATTTTTAGAGGAAAATGAAAATAATACTTGAGTCTATTTGTATCAAGGGTTATAGTTGCTCCTGTAAGAGTTGATTGCATAGCACTCAACTCTGGTAATGAAGTAAATAGCACAAATACTACATAGACAAATAAGACTTTAAGGAGGTCGCCATTATGGCTACTGCTACTTTCGATCCTTTCCACGAATTCGAGCGTCTCTTCAACGGTGTCGCTACCGCCCAGGACTCCAGCCTCTCCATGGACCTTTACAAGAAGGGCGACGTCTTCATTGCAGAAATCGATATGCCAGGTGTTGATCCCGCCTCTATCGACATTGATATTGACGATCGCACTCTCACGGTTCGCGCGGCACGCGCCTCTGTTTCCGGGGACGATATTGAATGGCTCACCCGGGAACGTCGCAATGGTACATTCGCCCGCCAACTAACACTCGGCCGCGGACTTGCTACCGACCGTATTGAGGCTACCTATGTTGATGGCGTTTTGAAGCTCACTCTGCCTGTGGCAGAAGAAGCTAAGCCGCGGAAGATCTCCGTCAACCACGTTATTAGCAACGATGCAGCAGACCAGAAAGAAGTTAACAAGTAGGATCAATATTCCCACGCCGTGTTTGCGTGCATAAATGCGGGGAGGGGCTGTACATGATAACGAATGTACAGCCCCTCCCCTTAATTTTTTAAGGAGTGCAGTCGCTAGTAATTACTAGCGGGGAGTGTTTACAGTCCGGGACGCTTGCCGATGGTCAGTGTGCATTCCTGGGTGTGGGCGAAGAAGTCATTGCCCTTGTCGTCAACGACGATGAAGGCGGGGAAGTCTTCTACCTCAATCTTCCATACTGCTTCCATACCGAGTTCGGGGTACTCCAGTACCTCTACCTTCTTAATGCAGTTCTTGGCGAGAACAGCTGCGGGGCCACCAATGGAGCCCAGGTAGAAGCCGCCGTGCTTCTTGCAAGCATCGGTGACCTGCTTGGAGCGGTTGCCCTTGGCCACCATGATCATGGAGCCACCCTTTTCCTGGAAGGGATCAACGTAGGGGTCCATACGTCCAGCGGTGGTGGGGCCGAAGGAGCCAGAAGCCATACCCTCGGGGGTCTTGGCGGGGCCGGCGTAGTAGACCGGGTGGTTCTTCATGTACTCGGGCATGGGTTCGCCGGCTTCAATGCGTTCACGGATCTTGGCGTGGGCAATGTCGCGGGCAACGATCATGGTTCCGGTCATGGAGACGCGGGTCTTGATGGGGTACTTGGAGAGGGTTGCAAGGATCTCATCCATCGGCTTGGAAAGATCAATCTTGACGGCGGTGTCGTCGCCACCCTTGTGATCAATGTCTGCATCGGTGAGTTCCGGCAGATACTGGCCGGGGTTGGTTTCCAACTTCTCCAAGAAAATACCCTCGGGTGTGATCTTGGCCTTGGCCTGGCGGTCTGCGGAGCAGGAGACGGCGATGGCGACGGGCAGGGATGCGCCGTGGCGGGGGAGACGAATGACGCGGACGTCGTGGCAGAAGTACTTGCCGCCGAACTGGGCACCGATGTCCATGTGGCGGGTCATGTCGAGGACTTTTTCTTCCATTTCCAGGTCTCGGAAACCGTGGGCGGTTTCGCTTCCGTGGGTGGGAAGAGTGTCGAGGTAGCGGGCGCTGGCGTACTTTGCGGTCTTGAGAGCGTATTCAGCGGAGGTACCACCGATAACGATGCCAAGGTGGTAGGGCGGGCAGGCGGCGGTGCCGAGGCTGCGGATCTTGCCTTCCAGGAAGTGCATCATGGATTCGTGGTTAAGGATGGCTTTGGTCTCTTGGAAGAGGTAGCTCTTGTTAGCGGAGCCGCCGCCTTTAGCCATGAAGAGGAAGTGGTAGTCGCGGTCAGATTCCGGCTTGGTGTCAGCATAGAGTTCGATCTGCGCGGGGAGGTTGCAGCCGGTGTTCTTTTCCTCGTACATGGACAGTGGTGCGTTTTGGGAGTAGCGCAGGTTGTCCTGGGTGTAGGCGTTGTAGACGCCGCGAGAGAGAGCACGCTCGTCGGTACCTTCGGTAAGGACGTACTGGCCGCGTTCGCCCTTGATAATGGCGGTGCCAGTGTCCTGGCACATGGGGAGGGTTCCCTCCGCGGCGATGACGGCGTTCTGTAGAAGGTTGTAGGCGACGAATTTGTCGTTGTCGCTAGCTTCCGGATCGTCGTAAATCTTGCGGAGTTTTGCGAGGTGGGTGGGACGCAGGTAGTGGGCAATGTCGTGCATTGCGGTTTCCGATAGCAAGGTGAGGGCTTCGTCGCTCACCTTGAGGAAAGTAGTGCCGTCCGGTCCTTCCACTGTTTCCACGCCTTCTTTGGTAAGGAGGCGGTATTCAGTGGGGTCGGATTGCAGGGGCAGCATGTCTTCGTAGAAGAATTCCGGCATCATCATTCCTTGGGCAGAGAGGGTAAATACTCAACTCTCACCCTAGGTTTCTTTTTCGATGACGTCTGCCAAGGATAGCCTACGCTATTTTGTTAAAAACTTTGCTGAGCTGCTTATTTAGTGCAATAAAAAGATGCAGTGTGTTAAAAATTACATGCTCCCCCGCAGGAGAAACTGTCTGTGTATGACACTGTTTCAGTTACTGTTTCAGTTCCTACGGGGGAGTATGCAGAAGGGAAAATAGTTAACGGGAGAAGTTGGCTACTTCTGCGGGTGTGTCATGGCAGCCACATTGAGGGCTTCTGCTAGCTTCTCCTCGGTAATTTCGCCGCGTTCAACGTAGCCAAGTTCAATAGTGGCCTCGCGAATGGTGAGGTTCTTCTTGATGGCATATTTGGCGATCTTGGCGGATGCTTCGTAGCCGATAACGCGGTTAAGTGGGGTGACGATGGAGGGGCTGGATTCGGCTAGCTGCAGGCAGCGTTCTTCATTGGCGACAAGACCATCAATGCACCGCTCAGCTAGTACGCGAGATACGTTGCCGAGAATGGTGATGGAGGTCAGGAGGTTAGCGGCCATTACCGGCAGCATAACCAGAAGATCAAAGTTACCCTGTGCACCTGCGAAGGCGATGGCGGCATCGTTGCCGATAACCTGAGCGGCTACCTGGACGGTGGCTTCGGGGAGAACCGGGTTAACTTTGCCGGGCATGATGGAGGAGCCGGGCTGCAGGTCGGGAAGGGAGATCTCGCCGATGCCTGTGCGCGGGCCAGATCCCATCCAGCGCAGGTCATTAGCGATCTTGACTTCGCTGACGGCGATGGTGCGCAGCATACCGGACATCTCGACGAGAGAATCCTGTGCAGCCTGTGCCTCAAAATGGTTGGGGGCTTCCACAACTGGGAGACCGGTGTTCTCGGAAATGAGCTCGATAACGCGCTGTGAGAAACCAGCCGGAGTATTAATGCCGGTGCCAACGGCAGTGCCGCCGAGGGGGAGTTCGCAGAGGCGGCCAAAGGAGGAGTCGATACGGTCCAGACCATTGCGAATCTGCTGGGCGTGTCCGGAGAATTCCTGCCCAAGCGTAATGGGCGTGGCGTCCATCAAATGGGTACGACCGGATTTCACAACAGATGTGAACTCTTTTGCCTTCTTTTCCAAGGCGGTGGCGAGGGTTTCTAGGCCTGGCTTTAGAACTGTGGTGATGGCTTCCACTGCGGCAATGTGGATGGAGGAGGGGAAAACATCATTGGAGGACTGGGAGGCATTCACGTGGTCGTTGGGGTGGACGGGGGTGAACTCGTCGGCGGGTTTACCGGCGGCTTCCCAAGCTTCCTTCTTGTAGCGTGTGGCCAGGGTGGCAATGACCTCATTGGTGTTCATATTAGAGGAGGTGCCAGAGCCCGTTTGGAAGATGTCGATGGGGAATTCGTCGTTGTGTTTGCCGGCGATAACCTCGTCTGCGGCGGTGACGATGGCTTTACTGGTGGCTTCGTCGATAACACCTAGTTCGAGGTTGGCGAGTGCGGCGGCGCGCTTAATGTGTCCAAGGGCGGCAATGTGGTGCGGAGTGATGGTGTTACCACTGATAGGGAAGTTTTCTACGGCTCGTTGGGTTTGTGCGGCGTAGAGGGCGTTTTTGGGGACTTTTACGTCGCCCATAGTGTCGTGCTCAATGCGGTATTCCTGGTTGTCAGCAGACATTCTCATCTCCATTAGGTAACGGACAGTAACGGGAGGGGTACCTTCTTAGGATTCCTCCCATAACTGTAAGTATAGGCTTGCCTAATAATTAATGGAGAGGGGGAAACGATTTCTACTCGCGGGAATCTTTAACCGCTTTCTCAAATTCAGCCACGACCTGCTCAGATGGCGGCTTGGTGAGATAGCTCACGATAACTGCGACAAGCATATTTGCACAGAACCCCGGAATCATCTCATAGATAAGCGACGACAATACCGGAGTGAATCCCCACACAGCTACCACTACAGCACCCGTCAGCAAACCGGCAATAGCGCCTTCCTTAGTAAGACGCTTCCACCACAACGACAGCACAATAATGGGGCCAAATGCGGCACCGAAGCCCGCCCACGCAAACGCCACCAACTCCAAAATGGTGTTAGAGCGGGGAATCGCCAACAGTGCCGCAACAATCGCCACCGCCAACACCGCGAAGCGAGACAACAACACCAACCTGCGCTGCGACACCTTCTTCTTGAAAATCCCGCGGTAAAGATCCTCCACCAGTACAGAAGACGTCACCAATAACTGCGAAGAAATAGTCGACATAATGGCAGCCAACACCGCCGCCAACACCACACCCGCTAAGAATGGGTGAAAGAGTTTCTGGCCCATCACCAAAAACACTGTTTCCGCAGTTTGCTGAGACTCTGTCAACTCATGCCCATCAACATGGAGATAAGCACACCCCACCAAACCGGTAGCAATAGCCCCCAGAATGGATACCGCCATCCACGTCGTGCCGACACGCCTACCATAAGCAGCTTCACGAGGAGACCGCAGGGCCATAAAACGCACAATGATGTGCGGTTGCCCCACATACCCCAAACCCCACCCCAGCGCAGACACAATAGTCAACGGCGCCACACCATGCACCATAGAAAAATGATCCGGGAACGACGTGCGAATAATGTCCGTTGTCTCAGAAAAACCACCCAAGGACACTACCGCCGTAATGGAAATAGCGATCAGCGCCGTCATCATGAGAAGACCCTGCACAACATCGGTGTATGAAACAGCTAAAAAGCCGCCCACAAACGTATACAGCACCACTACACCGGAAACAATGAGCATGCCCGTCAAATAGGAGGTACCAAACGTGGCCTGGAAAAACGTTCCCCCCGCCACCATGCCGGAGGACACATAGAAGGTAAAGAAAAACAGGATGACAAGCCCCGAACAAATACGCAAGACATGGGACGAATCATGGAGACGATTTTCTAAGAACGTCGGAATAGTAATAGAGTCCTGCGTCACAACGGAATACGACCGCAAACGCGGAGCCACAATCTTCCAGTTCAGCCACGCACCCACCGTCAAACCCACCGCAATCCAGGCTTCACAGAGACCTGAAATGTAGATGGCGCCGGGCAAACCCATCAGAAGCCATCCCGACATGTCCGACGCACCCGCCGATAAAGCTGCTGTGAAGGGGTGAAGTTGTCGGTCAGCCAGCATGTATCCTTCGTGGCTCGTGGTCTTGCGGAAGGCATAGAGACCAATACCGATCATCGCCACAAAGTAGACGACGAGGGCGAGAATAGTCCAGCTAGTTGACGACACTGATGGAGTCCTTGTTAATGGGATCGAGGCTATGAGGGTCTTTCATAGCGTGTAGCGGATAAGTGACTTAGTGGCTAACTTTACCGGCAAACTAGAAAATAAAAGTTTTTTACACAATTTTCGGTGAGAAGTGGGCAATAAGCCTCCAACTAACAGTTTTCAAACTGTGACGTGTAAAGTTGCCGTTGGAGCTGCCGCGCACAGCGTCGGTCTTGTGTTTACAGCTCACTCCACAGCCCATAAGTACTGCGGCTGAATCTGTCGATCCTTGCTAGGAGCTCTCTTGCCTCAGAAGCACGAATTCCGCAATGTAGCCATCATCGCCCACGTTGACCACGGTAAAACCACCCTAGTTGATGCAATGCTGGAACAGTCCGGTGTCTTCTCTGAACACCAGGAAGTTGCTGAACGAGTTATGGACTCCGGCGATCTAGAGCGAGAAAAGGGCATTACCATTCTCGCCAAAAACACAGCTGTGCATCGTCCCGGACAAGCAAAAGATGGGGGAGACCTCATCCTCAACATTATTGACACCCCCGGGCACGCCGACTTCGGCGGCGAAGTAGAACGCGGTCTCAGCATGGTTGACGGCGTTATCCTCCTTGTTGACGCCTCCGAAGGACCACTCCCACAAACCCGCTTCGTTCTCCGCAAAGCCCTCGAAGCCTGCCTTCCCGTCATTATTGTTGTCAATAAGACAGATCGCCCCGACGCCCGCATTCCCGAAGTTGTTGCCGAGTGCCAAGACCTGCTGCTTGACTTGGCCGCAGACCTCTCCGATGAAAAAGCCATTGCTGCCGCCGAAGCACTGCTGGATACCCCCACCGTTTATGCTTCTGGCCGCGCCGGCGTTGCCTCTCTAGAAATGCCGGAAAACGGCCAACTGCCTAACTCCGACAACCTCGAATGCCTCTTTGACCTCATTACCAAGATCATCCCCGAACCCACCGGTGACCCGGACGCCCCGCTTCAAGCACACGTCACCAACCTGGACGCCTCCAGCTTCCTCGGCCGTATTGGACTAGTTCGTATTTACAACGGCACCCTGCGTAAAGGACAGCAAGTCGCCTGGATTCACACCACCCCCGAAGGTGAGCAGGTCACAAAGGTCGTTAAGATTACAGAACTGCTGAAGACTATCGGTGTAGAGCGTCAGCCCGCCACCGAAGCCGTCGCCGGAGATATCGTTGCTATCGCTGGTATTCCCGACGTTATGATCGGCGATACCCTGGCTGACCCGGAACACCCTGAGGCCCTCCCCAGCATCACCGTCGATGAGCCCGCAATCTCCATGACCCTCGGCGTTAACACCTCGCCTATGGCCGGACGAAATGGCGGTACTAAGTTAACTGCACGCATGGTGAAAGACCGTCTCGACCGTGAACTTATTGGTAACGTCTCCCTACGCGTACTACCCACCGACCGCCCCGACGAGTGGGAAGTCCACGGACGTGGCGAAATGGCCCTCTCCGTGCTGGTAGAAACCATGCGTCGCGAAGGCTTCGAGCTGACCGTCGGCAAGCCAAACGTTGTGACCAAGAAGATTAACGGCAAAGTCTACGAGCCCTACGAGAACACCACTATTGACGTTCCCGAAGAGCACCTAGGCGCCATTACTCAGCTCATGGCAACGCGAAGAGGCCAGATGGATAAGATGAGCAACCATGGCACCGGCTGGGTACGTATGGAATTCACCGTTCCCTCTCGTGGACTTATTGGCTTCCGTACCGCCTTCCTTACGGAAACCCGCGGTACTGGTATTGCCAACTCTGTATCTGCCGGTTACGCCCCCTGGGCCGGTGACATTCGCGCCCGTCACTCTGGTTCCCTCGTTGCGGACCGGGCTGGACAAGTAACCGCCTACGCATTGCTCCAGCTCGCAGACCGTGGCGATTTCTTCGTTACCCCCGGTGATGAAGTCTACGAAGGCGTTGTTGTGGGCGAGAATCCTCGTCCGGAAGACATGGATGTCAACATCACCAAAGAAAAGAAGTTGACAAATATGCGTTCTTCCACTGCCGATCAGACAGAAACACTCGCTAAAGCACGTACGCTTAGCTTGGAAGAAGCAATGGAGTTCTGCGCCAACGACGAATGTGTCGAAGTGGCTCCTAACGCTATCCGTGTGCGTAAAGTAGTACTCTCAGCTGCTGAACGCGGCCGCGCTCGCGGGCATATGAAGCATATGTAGCATTCAGGAGGAATAGTGCGTCGGCATCCCACCACCCACATCGCATTACTCTGTAGTGCTCTTGTCCTTGTGGCGGGATGTACGGCAAAAGCTCCTAACGCACAAATTGGACAACCTGCTCCTAGCGTAAAAACGGACGGGGACAATGTTGTTGGAATTGTTACTGACCAGCTAGAAGCAGGGTTCAATCCGCACTTTGCGGGAGATAGAACACTCACTACCGATATCCTGGCAAGCCTCACCCTACCCAGTGTTTTTGTGCCCGCCGCCACAGCGGGTGATACAAGCCAAACCGCATTAGTAGATTCCACACAGTGGACGATGAATAAATCGCTGATGCGTTCAGCGGAGGTAACAAGCCAGTCGCCTTTCCAGGTGACATATCGAATTCAGCCAGGTGCACAGTGGGGAGGTAGTCCTCCCGTCCCCGTCGAAGCACGCGATTTCAGCTACCTGTGGCACGTCATGATGAAAGCTCCGGAGATTGACACTACTGCAGGCTATGACCTTATTACCTCTATAAAGGGGAAAAATGACGGGAAGACAGTAGTTGTTACCTTCAAACATCCCTATGCGCAGTGGCGGACGTTGTTCCAGCACCTTCTACCGTCTCAATTCCTGAACGATATTCCTGGTCTGTCCCAGTTGGATCACGATATGCCGTACTCGGCTGGTGTGGCGACAGTTCGCAGCGTCGACATAGACCGCGGGCAAATTACACTGATGCCAAACGACAAATTCGTTACCGGGGCACCTATGGCCGCAGATTCCATCCGCATTCAACGTCAAAGCGCCTCTGACCAAATCGCTGAAGGGTTACGCTCGGAAAGTGTTCAGGCAGGGTATATTCAAGGCGATTCACTAGCGCCAACTCGTCTTAACGCTATTCCGGGAATAAGCACAGCGTATGCGTGGCGTCCCCGACAACTCTCTCTTTCTATCAATGCCGCCTCCTCACTAGTGGGAGGGCAGCCAGCAGTGTCCCGAGCACTCTTTAGCCTTATTAATGTGCCGCTAGTGGCACAACTAGCATCCAACCGGCTAGATACAGTTACCGGCGGACGCGTCCCCGCAGTAGCATTACCGCAACTCGTTACCGTGCCTCCGCAACGCAGTGCGCTTTACTCTCTTACCCCCAGCATGGCATCTACCAAGAGTAAAGGGGCCGCGATTCTCCACAATGCAGGATGGGCGCAGCAAGGGCGCCGTATTGTTACTCGCCACGGCCATAACCGAGCTCTCATTATCGGAACTGTACGAGGAGACGTAGAGGCGATAGCTGCAGCAACAGCTATCGCTGATCAACTGAGCCAACAAGGATTCCCCACAATTGTGCAAGATACAACGGCGACAGATCTCTACGGTTTTTGGCTACCACGCGGAAAAGTTGATCTGGTAGTGGATTGGCACAGTACCGACCAATCAGTTATCGCTAGTGTCGCCAGCCGTTTCCACTGCACTGTGGGGGATGCCGTCCGCCCAGATCCAGCCCGTATCCAATCAGCGCAGTTAGATACGCTTGCGTCTTCCGCAGTGGGGAATGAGTCCCAGCAAAAAGAAATTTCTGACAGCATTTCCAATGCGCAACAACATCGAGGAGTAGATCCCAGCACGGGACAATCGCTGCAGGTATTGCGAGAAAAATACAGTAAACTGCCAAGCAAAGAAAATGGCCAACAAGCAGACCAAGCGCGTAGCAAAAATGTTCAGAGAGGAAGCCGCGGTGTCAATACCACCGGTATCTGTGATCCCATTCTGAACTCTCTCATTAAAGAAATGCGAACCGCTACAGATCCGCTATCACCACAACAGCAAATTGTGGTAGCGCTTCCTTTCCTTCAAAAGATAGAGCAACGATTAGGGGAATTGGGATTAGTACTACCCATTTGGCAGGAAACTCTCCTCGAGGCATACAGTTCCCGTATCTCTAACCCCGTCCATGAGATTCTCTCCACCCCTTCATTGGGCTATTTTTACAATGTTTCCCAGTGGACTGTCGCTATTAAAGAGCAGGAGGGGATAGTCCAATGACGGCAGTATCAGATTCTCTGTCTGCTTCTCGGCCAGCTTCTCTTACCGGATATGTTGACGGTGAAAAACTTCGCGTTTTAGCACTCCATGCACACCCTGACGATGAAACTCTCTACACCGGCGGAACACTAGCGGCCTACCAGGCAGCAGGGGCACAAACAGCCGTGCTAACTTGCACGCTCGGCGAAGAAGGCGAAGTAATTGGGGAAACCTACGCGCAGCTTGTCGCCGCAGGAGGGGGAGCGGACCAACTAGGTGGTTACCGTATTCACGAACTTACCCAGGCACTGCAGGCTTTGCATGCAGGGTGTCCACATTTTTTGGGCGGCGCGGGACATTTCCGCGACTCCGGTATGCTGAACACTCCAGCAAATGACCATCCACGTGCTTTTCTCCGCGCCGATCCTGATCACGTAGCAGATCTTATAGCGTGCTGGATTCGGTGGATGCGGCCCCACGTGGTGTTGGTTTATGACGACGGTGGAACCTATGGGCATCCTGACCATATTCGCGCCCATCACTGTGGTCTTTTAGCAGTTGATAAAGCTGCTTACACAGGGGATAGAAGCATTGAGCAACTGCATGAAGCTGGTCTTTATGCCGATCCACTATGGCAGGCTGAACATCGATGCGGATATGGGGGTACGCATCTTTACCATGCGGAAGAGCCTCTTGAAAAAGAACCTCTCGCACCCGCCTGGGATGTGCCATTGGTGTACTGGATGATGCAGTCGATGAGCCGCGTAGAAGCAGGACTCAACACTATAGCCGGGGCTATTCCATCACAGTGGTCTATGCCGGCGGCACACGACATCTTCAACACTGCAGACAATGAAGCGACCCACACTATTGCCCTCGACGATGCTGCCTACGCCGCTAAAATTGCTGCATTGCGGGCGCATGCTACGCAAGTCACAGTATATGCGCCGACCTCTGGGCCAGTCTCGTTTGCTATGTCGAATAATATCGCACAGCCGCTTTTGCGGACGGAGGAGTATCGGCTTGTTCGTCACCCGCATTCCGCTAGCGCTGTGAACTCCGCTGATATTGCGGCGGCGCTGGCACATACTAAACTGAGTGAGTAACTCTGCTCTTAAGCAGTCTTGTGATGATTACGGCGTTATATTCTGCGCCGTCCCTCACACGCTAGTCCTAGCGTGGTAAGTCGGAAAGGATGACATCGTGGCATACGTCATCGCGCAGCCCTGTGTTGATTATCTTGATCGCGCATGCGTGGAAGAGTGCCCGGTGGACTGTATCTACGAAGGCGACCGCATGCTCTACATTCACCCCGATGAATGTGTCGATTGTGGCGCCTGCGAGCCCGCCTGCCCTGTGGAAGCCATCTTCTATGAAGATGATGTTCCGGATGAGTGGTCTGAATATACAAAGACCAACGCCGACTTTTTTGATGAGCTGGGATCCCCGGGTGGAGCCGCCAGTGTTGGACGCACTGGATACGACACTGACTTTGTGAGCTCGCTACCCCCACAAAACGAAAGCGAATAAGTTTTTATGTCTATCGCACCCCGTAAACGTACCCCCGTCGCTGCAGGACTTCCTGCTTTTCCTTGGGATACTTTGGCGGAGGTGCGTAGCCTAGCGGCTAGCCACCCCGACGGCATTGTCGATCTTTCTGTAGGCACCCCTGTTGATAAAGTTGATCCCTTTATCCAGAACGCTTTAGAGGAAGCAGCCGACGTCCCCGGCTATCCGCAAACTATTGGTACCCACGATGTGCGTGAGGCCTGTGCAGATGCTCTTACCCGCCGATACGGCATTATTCCGCTCGATCCAGCCACACAAATTCTGCCGGTTATAGGGACGAAAGAATTCATTGCCTGGTTGCCCACTCTGCTGGGGCTGGGAGAACACGATACTGTCGTTATCCCAGAGATTGCGTACCCCACGTATGAAGTAGGTGCACTGTTAGCAGGATGTACTGTTGTCCGTGCAGATGGAACAGCCCAGGTGGGGCCCTGTACTCCAGCATTAATGTATCTCAATAGTCCCTCTAATCCTACAGGCAAGGTACTACCTGTTGAGCATTTACGGAAGGTTGTGGCGTGGGCGCGGGAGCGTGGCGTCATCATTGCTGCAGACGAGTGCTACCTTGGTCTGTGCTGGGAAGGAAAAGCTCCTTCTATCCTAGATCCTGCAGTCTGCGATGGAGATACTAGCAACATACTCGCTATTCATTCTCTTTCTAAGACGTCTAATATGGCGAGCTATCGGTCTGGTTTTGTCGAGGGAGATCCTTCTCTTATCCAAGAACTTTTAACAGTCCGAAAACATGCTGGTTTTATGGTGCCAACTGTCATACAGTCCGCTAGTGCAGCTGCCTTGCGTGACGATCGTCATGTTCATGAACAATACGATCGTTATCGGCAACGTCGCCAAAAGCTCAAAGCAGCGGTGGAATCTGCGGGAATGCGGGTTGATGATTCTGCGGCTGGGCTTTATCTGTGGACAACAAACGGTACACCCTGCAGAGAACTCACGCACTGGTTTGCCGAGCGGGGTATTCTTGTCGCTCCAGGTGAATTCTATGGTCCACGTGGGGCAGAGCATGTGCGCATTGCGCTAACTGCCACCGATGAGCGTATTGACGCAGCCTGCGAACGTTTACAGCCTTAATCCTGCGAGAGAGTGTTCTCCACTGGATGTTGTTTGCGCCATGCACGATTGATAGAACCTAGAATCACCAGAACAATGACAATAATGATGGTGGCAAAGAGTTGGTTACGGGTTGTTTCGTCCGTAAACATCAATACAGTAAGCCCTGCCATCAGTACGAGGGCAACCCACGTTAGGTAGGGGTAGCCCCACATTTTTACTGGTAGATCTCCTTCTTTTTCAAAAACTGGACGCAATTTAAGCTCGGAAAGAGCAATAGAAGCCCAGACAACCAGCAGGGCAGCCCCCGCTGAATTGAGGAGGAAGACAAGCAGTCCCGGAAGATTTAGGTAGTTCAGCGCAACTGAGACAAACCCGAAAAAGACGCTGACCAGTAGCGAGTTAAGAGGTACTCCAGTACGGGAGATTTTAGTAAGTACTTGAGGTCCATGGCCACGTTTAGCCAGCGAGAACATCATTCGGGAGGTGGCATAAATCTGGGCATTAAATGCGCTCAGCAGGGAGAGCACAATAATGACTTCCATGAACGTGACAACGCCAGGTATGTGCGCTTTCTCTAGTACTGCCGTGAAGGGGCTTTCAGACGCGTTTTTCGCTCCCTGTAATTGATCCCAGGGAAGGAGGAACGTAATAACGACAACAGACCCTAAATAGAATACGGCAATGCGGAAGATGACCGAGCGAACCGATTTTGCGATGGAGAGGCTGGGATTATCACATTCGGCTGCTGCAATAGTGACAATCTCGATACCACCAAAAGCAAAAGCGACGGATAAAAGACCGGCCGCCACGCCACTCCAACCCTTGGGCATAAAGCCACCGTGGCCAAGAAAATTGGTGAATCCCACTGGTTCAGTACCGGGCAGAATACCGAAAATAAGAAGGATGCCAACAATAAGAAAGAGCACGATGACGGTAACTTTGATGGCGGCAAACCAGAACTCGAACTCTCCGAAACCGCCAACTTGGGCAAGATTAATAATGGTAAAGAAGATCATGCAGACCAGTGCAGGAATCCATGAGGGGCAATGGAACCATTGGCCCATAATACCGGCGGCGCCTGTCATCTCTGCGCCCAAGACCATAATGAGCATAAACCAGTAGAGCCACCCCGTCACGAATCCACCAGTGCGCCCGTAGGCCATCTCTACATAGGTGGAGAAAGAACCACTGGAGGGGCGGGCAGCGCTGAGCTCGCCAAGCATCTGCATGATGAGAACAGCAATAATTCCAGCAACAATATAGGAGATAAGGATAGCTGGTCCTGCAGCGTGAATACCTTGTCCAGTTCCTAGGAAAAGACCTGCACCAATAGCGGATCCCAGCCCCATCATGGTGAGGTGACGGACTTGTAAACCTTTTCGTAAGGCTGGCTTCTCGTCAGAGGAAGATACGCTTTCAGACAGATTATTGGATGCGTTGGAATTATGAGGAGTTGTCGGTGTGGACTTAGCCATACGACCTTCTTTAGAAATTAATTGTTATGGAGACTATCGTTCAGTTCAATTCCCACTTTGCCATACTTGACGGCTTCAACTACACCCGTCAAGGAATTACGGCGGAAGAGAACATTGTCTCGACCTGCTAGGTCTAAGGCTTTTACCTCGGTGGGATCGCCATCGAGATAGTTCATGATTTTGGAGCCGGCAGTAATGTAAAGGCCTGCTTCTACAACACAATCGTTTCCCAGGGGGATTCCAAGGCCAGAGTTAGCCCCCAGGAGACAGCGTTCACCTATGGTGATGTGCTGTGTACCGCCGCCGGAGAGTGTGCCCATAATGCTGGCACCGCCACCAATATCAGAGCCATCTCCTACTATAACGCCTTGAGAGATACGCCCTTCCACCATAGAGACACCGAGAGTGCCCGCATTAAAGTTCACAAAACCTTCATGCATGACGGTGGTGCCCTCCGAGAGGTACGCACCGAGCCTGACACGATCGGCATCACTGATGCGTACCCCAGAGGGGATGACGTAATCGACCATGCGGGGGAAACGGTCGATGCCGTAGACAATAACAGGTCCACGCTGTACCAGTTTGAGACGTGTGGCAGCGAAGGTTTCTACAGAGCAGGGGCCAAAATTGGTCCATACGACGTTCTGTAACACTCGATAGAGAGTTGACAGGTTAATCGTATTGGGTTTTACCAAGCGATAGGAGAGGAGGTGGAGCCGTAAGTAAGCGTCGTATGCGTCAACGGGGGGAGTATCAAGATCTGCGATTACTGTTTCTACAGCTATACGCTCGACATCGCGGGCAGCGTCGTAGCCGAGCAAATTTTCCCAACTGGAATTGAGATCATCAGGGGTGAGCTTGTGAGTGTAGCTTTCACCACCTGTGGTTTCTTGTAAAACTGGGTCTATGTACCAGGTGTCTAGAATTTTGCCATCGCTGGTGACAGTCGCGATTCCGCGCGCAAATGCTCCGTATGTCGTCATAAAATCAGCCTACTGTACAGGTGATATGTGTGCTAGTTCACATACTATTGTGTCGTTAACGACAAAGTGAATAATGGTAAGACTCTCCATAAACAGTCTTGTCCACCGTAAACTGTGGGGGTGAGAATGAAAATTCCTATGATACTTGACCCCCGCCGTGATCCCATCTCCTTAACCCAGGACTTTGTGGATATTCCCTCCGTTTCGCAGGAGGAAACTGCTATCGCTGATGCGGTAGAGCGCGGGCTTCGGGAAATAGCCCAAGTAGATCACCCAACTATCACGGTAGAACGGCACGGCAATCGTCTAGTGGCGCGGACTCACCGTGGACTACCAAGTCGTGTTGTTCTCGCGGGCCATCTTGACACTGTTCCCATTGCCAATAATGTACCTAGCTATCGTGGGCCGGGAGAGCAGGGAACAGATTGTATTCATGGTTGTGGCAGCGTGGATATGAAGTCTGGGGATGCAGTCTTTTATCACCTGTTCTATACTCTTGCCGACGATCCGCAGCTGCAGCATGATATGACCCTCGTCTACTATGACTGCGAGGAAATTACAGGGTCTTTTAATGGTCTGGGAGCTTTGCAACGCGAGTATCCAGAACTATTACAGGGTGATCTGGCCATACTGGGTGAACCTTCTGGCGGCTGGATTGAAGCAGGCTGTCAGGGAACAATGCGTATGCGTATTGAAAGCCATGGTTTGCGTGCACATTCAGCCCGTGCATGGATGGGAGACAACGCCATTCATGCGCTAAGTCCAGTTCTCGCTAAACTCGCTCGCCATGAAGCTCGTGACGTTAACATTGACGGCTGTCTTTACCGTGAGGGACTTAACGCTGTGCGAATGTCTGGAGGAGTAGCCGGGAACGTCATTCCAGATGAAGCATGGGTGGAAATAAACTTTCGGTTTGCCCCCGATCGTTCAGAAGCAGAGGCCCTATCCTACGTGTGCACCACCTTGGGGCTGAGCCTAGAAGGCGTCACAGAAACGTCGGAAGGTACTCGTCAGGACACTATTGTCAATGGTCTGACGTGGGAAATTCTCGATATGTCTGCAAGTGCCATGCCCGGTCTCTCCGCCCCGGCAGCAATTCCACTCGTTGCCGCGGCTGGGGGAAAAGTACGAGCTAAATATGGATGGACTGATGTTTCACGTTTTGCGGCAATGGGAATGCCAGCTGTGAATCTGGGACCGGGGGACCCGTCTCTTGCCCACAAGCGGGATGAACATTGTCCAGTGGAGCATATCGCTGGTGTCACGGAGATTGTGCGCACCTATTTGACCACTCCTTCAGAGTATGTAAAGAAAGATTAATTGTGAAAAGTACGAATACTAACCCCAATGCCATGTATCAATCTGCTGCGTCCTATATGAGGGGACCAGTAGTACGACGTCGTGCACAAGTGCGGCGCGGTGGTTCCACCACTGATTCTCGTCTTCTCCAGCCACAGCCAGATACCGGGTGGTTGCACACTGATCCGTGGCGAGTAATGCGCATCCAGTCCGAATTTATTGATGGATTCGGTGCACTAGCGGAAATGCCGCCAGCAGTAAGTGTTTTTGGATCTGCCCGTACAGAAACAGATAACAAGTGGTATCACGCGGCATACGAAGTTGCTGAAGAACTCAGTAAAGCAGGATATGCGGTTGTTACAGGGGGCGGCCCGGGAGAGATGGAAGCCGCGAATAAAGGGGCAGTTGACGCTAAAGGCTTTTCTGTTGGCTTAGGTATTGAATTGCCATTTGAGCAAAAGATCAACAAGTGGGTTGATCTGGGAATGAACTTCCGCTACTTCTTCGTCCGCAAGACAATGTTTGTGAAATACTCGCAGGCATTTGTCTGTATGCCAGGTGGTTTCGGTACGTTAGATGAGCTTTTTGAGGCTTTGACGCTAGTACAGACGAAGAAAATTTCTCGATTCCCCATTGTCTTGTTTGGCAGTGAATTCTGGGGTCCGCTAATGGACTGGATTACTACCACGTTGCTTGATGAGGGAATGATCTCGCCTGAAGATATCAAGCTTTTGTATGTAACGGACTCTGCGCAAGACGCGGTTCGTCACATCATTAAAATTCATCAACATCAAGTTGATAGTTTTACTGATGCATTGGATGACGACGATGAAACACTCGAAGCGGATGAGGAGGAATAGTCGGTACTGTTGGTAAACAGGTGCTGAAAAACTCAAGGAGAATGCTATGAGTGCAGGTGCATGGGTAGCTATTTGTATTGCTGCTGGTGTAGTGGGTGCTATTGTCACTTTCCTGCTAACGACATGGAGTTTTCTTCCGCAGGAGAGAAAACTTTCAGAGACTACTCCAACAGTAGAAACGTTTCTTCCCGCTCACGATATACGGTCGGCGGATATTAATAATCTTCGTTTTCATTCTGAAAAACGTGGATATGATCGTCGAGAAGTTGATTGGGCACTAGCTCAAATTGCGAGTGATCTTTCCCGCCGTGAAAACTGCAATACACCCTCTGACAAGCACGAATAGTTCAATATCATTGGCATTTTATTCCAAAATGAGAGACAATGGACGTCGAGCATATTTCAAAAATAGGAGGAAGCACAGCATGGCGGCAATGAAACCACGCACTGGCGATGGGCCAATGGAAGCTGTCAAAGAAGGCCGTATGGTTATCATGCGAGTCCCCCTGCAGGGAGGTGGCCGTCTTGTTGTCGAGCTGACTCCTGACGAAGCAGTTGAACTTGGCCAGGAGCTGGCCAAGATTGAGGCTTAATACAGTTTTTCTCTAATGTCCGTCGGGAAACCGGCGGACATTATTGTTGTGTGGGGTAAAAAGTATGCTGGATGATGTTGTCGCGTATTTAGCTGATCCACGTACAGGAGAATCATTACAGTGGTGCGGAAATGACAAACGAGTACTGACGACAGAGTCGGGACGCCACTACGATGTAGCCCGTCAAGGATATGTCACACTTTTTGGAGCAGGTCGTGCTTTTCCTGGCGATAATGCGCACATGGTGATGAATCGAGATACTTTTCTCGCCAGCGGTCTCTATGCTCCTCTAGCGCGCCGTATAGCAGCCCATGGGGCACAAATGACTATGAGTAGTGATCAACACACTCCTGTCATTGTTGATATGGGTGCTGGAACTGGCTATTACACCCATGAGCTACAACGTGCAGTGAGTTCAGAAACACGCATTATTGCTGCAGATATTTCTGTGCCAGCGGCGAAGCGTCTTGCAAAGTTAGATGGTCATGTAGGCGCTATTGTTGCCGACGTGTGGCAGCGGTGGCCCATTAAGGATGCTTGCGCAGACCTCGTTATGCATGTTTTTGCTCCGCGCAATCCCGCGGAGGCAGCTCGTGTATTGCGTCCGGGAGGAGGCGTGCTTGTTGTGGCACCATCTCAACGCCATCTGCAAGAACTAGTGGCAGCAGGTATTGCGGTACACGTGGATAGTCAGAAAGCAGACCGTTTACGCCAAGGATTTATAGAGTATTTTGACGAGGTTGACTGCGATTTGTGTGAGTGGACAATTACGCCTACCCGCTCCCAAATTGAACAGATCATTACGATGGGACCATCGAGCTATCACAGTGATACAGAAAAAGTATCTGCGGCCGCAGCAGAATTAGCCGCTGTGCACCAACAAATAACGTGCTCTGTGGAAATACGGCAATACAAGCGTAAAGATAGCTAACGTAAAGACATCTGGATGGACATTATTACACGCGGCGTGCGATGGTCATTCCTTCATCGAGAGGCAGACGAAAAACCTCAAAATCGTCAGTTTCTGCTAGCATACCGGCTAGGGTAGTGGCGGCGATGGCTTTATTATCATCGTCGTTTGTTGCTTCTGCCGGATCTGTTTCTTCCAGGAAGTGACCATTAGCGAGGGAATTCGGCAGAATAAGAATTCCTCCCGTGTGGAGAAGGCGGGCTGAGGTCTCCACAAAAATTCCCAATTGATCAGCGACGTCCTCAACGTAGACAAGGTCGTAGGCGTCGTCAGCCAATCGGCTCATAACGTCTAGTGGCAGACCTGTAATGGGGCGCAGCAGTACTCCCGCCGGTTTTTCAGCGTTGTAGTTTTGGCGGGTATGGTCCACTAGTTCAGGTTGTGGATTGATGTAGGTGACAACACCACCTTGCTGCATGCCGTGGGCAATGCTGAGTGCTGCCACAGCCCCCGAAGAAGAGACGATTGCAGCAGTGTGAACTTCCGTTGTAGCGGACAGCATTGTGACGGTTTCTGCCGCAATGGGAGAAAGCGGCGTAAAACCTTTATTGAGGGATTCTTGACGGGCATCGCTAAGAGCGGGTGTTTCGATAATGCTGGACGTAATGGAATCTACAAGCTCAATCACAAGTGTAGCTTAACGAGGATAATCCGAAGATAGCTGGTAAAACACCGAAAGCATGGTAATTTTTACAGATAAATATGGTGTGACGAGGTGTTTTGTAACTCACAGGGAAAACACAGACTAATTCCAGTGCCTTTGCAAGGCATTTTCCGATACTCATGGTGTCTGGTTGAGTTCCCGGAAACATTCTTTGGGAATTCAACACGGTGCATGAAAGGATGACACCAATGATTACGATGCCCAAAGAAACCACGATACATAGTCGTGCTCAGGCATCGACGGCCACGAATACCCACACACCAGCTGAAATATCCACGTCAGCTGAGACTGTAGAATTTCCGGCGGTATCACGCGAAAACTGGGATGAGATTGTTCGGACATACGCAGATTCCGTCTATGGCTTAGCATATCGTCTCAGTGGTAATGCGCAGGATGCAGAAGACCTTACACAAGAGACTTTTATTCGAGTGTTCCGCTCGCTTGATCGTTATCGCCCCGGAACCTTTGAAGGCTGGCTGCACCGTATTACGACTAATCTTTTCTTAGATCAAGTTCGCCATCGTTCTGTTCTTCGTATGGAGTGTCTCCCTGAGGATACAGAACGTGTCGTGTCTAATTCTGCTGGTCCCGCTGCAGTTGTTGATGAGAAAGTCCTGCATCCTGATCTACAGCGTGCACTGGATTCGCTCTCTCCTGATTATCGTGTGGCAGTAGTTCTTTGCGATATTGAAGGACATACCTATGAGGAGATTGCTGATCTACTGGGGGTAAAAATTGGGACAGTTCGTTCCCGCATCCATCGTGGTCGCGCCCAGTTGCGTGCTCAGCTCGGTAATACCAGGCCAGTTCTCGTATAATTCTTCATCTTTTCTTTCACCTGCTCTGGTAGTGTGCCATAAGCTCCGTATACTCGACTGTAGAGAGAGTTTTCTAGTTCTCTAGAGATTTTTTGGGGCGTGTAGGCGAAAGGTGGAGCATGGGCCATAAAACAGTGCCGTTTAGGTCCACAGAGCATCTTTCAGAAGAAGCCATCAGTGTGTATGTCGATGGCGTTATGCCTAATTACGTGCGTATGCGGGCGGAACAGCATCTCCGGCAGTGCCCGGAATGCCGGGCACTGGTTGAACAACAAAGACAAGCACGTGCACGTCTTCAACAGGCGAATAAACCTCTCAGTACTCCACACTCACTAGTTCGCAAGCTCCATGCTATTCCTGCAAACGATGAGGTCTTGCGTAAAATAGCAACTAGTGAGGGGTATGCCGCGGCTACGCACTATGCAGAAGATAACAATATGGTAAGTTCATTGCACACTATCGCCCAGAAAGAAGAGATACGTGAAGGATGGCGCGCAGTGGGAGCACATATCCGGATGCGCGTTCGCCATTTCACGCAAGGGATTTCACTGAAGTGGCAGAGCGGTTTTAGAAGCGAATAAGAGTGGTGAAAGAGAATTATGTTTAGCAATGTCGGCTGGGGGGAAATTCTCGTTATCCTCGTTGTCGCTGTCATCATTTTAGGTCCTGATCGTCTCCCAGATGCTGCTCGTCGCCTTGCTAAAGGACTACGTAAACTGCGTGATTGGGCTAATAATGCACAAGACCAGTTAAAAGATAACGTGGATGAAGAATTCGGGGATCTTAAAGAATTCCAGGAACCAGTAAAAGAAATTGCCCGTATTAAAACAATGGGGCCGAAGGCTGCAGCCATCCACTACTTACTAGATGATGATGCGTCTGTTCTAGACGTTGATTTGGGGAAGAAAGATCTTACTTTTGATCTTAAAGAACTTAGCGGTCTCAATGATGTTGATGAATCAGCATTCCGGGCAGCACCTGAGCAACCGGTGCGTGGCCCTCATGAAGGTAGTGGGCATGAGGGCAGTGATGCGGTATCGGGAGCGACAAGGTTGCACAATCACACCACTACTTCTGCAGTAACTATTAATGATGGCATTGCGTCTACGGCTGAGGAAGCTGCTTTTAGTGCGGATGGTTTAGCGCGATATCGGCCGCAGGAAACGTCCTCCACGGAAGGAACAGGATCTCCGAGTGCTCCTCTTACAGTGGGGGATAGTTGGGAAGAATCTAACGAAGAAGATGTTGAGATTTCCTTTGATGAGGAAGACTAACTCAACAATCTTATTGCACCATATAAACTCACTGCCCTTCTCAGCACATAACCAGTGTTGAGAAGGGCAGTGTTATAGATATGGTTTCCTGTAGAGGAACGATAGTGGGATTAATGCGGCTGAATACCTAGCGACTGTCCAACAATGCTTTCGCGCTGTTCAAGAAGCTGATCAACAATATTATTGAAGGCTTTAGCCACAGTACTATCCGGGTGAGAAAGGACGATGGGGACGCCCGCGTCTCCTCCTTCACGAAGACGCACATCCATAGGAATCTGGTCCAACACGTTGACTTGGTATCCCAACATGCGGGTGAGATCCATAGCGACCGTCATACCGCCACCATTTCCAAACATTTCCACGGTGGAACCGTCAGGAAGCTCCATCCAAGACATATTTTCGATAACGCCAACAACTTTCTGCTTGGTTTGTGCCGCCATCATGCCGGAGCGTTCCGCTACTTCTGCAGCTGCCGTCTGTGGGGTTGTCACAATGAGGAGCTGGGAATTCGGGAGCAAGGAGGGGATAGAGAGGGCAATGTCGCCTGTTCCGGGGGGAAGATCGAGGAGGAGGAAGTCAAGATCGCCCCAGTACACGTCTGTCAGGAATTGCTGTAGTGCGCGGTGGAGCATGGGGCCACGCCAGACAACGGGAGCATTACCGGCGGTGAATTGAGCAATGGAAATACATTTCACACCATGCGCCTCAGGCGGCATCATCATGTCGTCTACTTTGGTAGGCGGCATAGTGGAGCCAAGCATGGGGGGAATGGAATGGCCGTAGATATCAGCGTCTAAGATGCCTACGGAAAAGCCGCGTTTAGCTAGGGTGGCGGCTAAGTTCACAGTGGTAGAGGATTTGCCAACTCCGCCCTTGCCGGAGGTGACGGCGTAGACGGTTGTATGATTACCGGGCTTATTAAAGGGAATATCTTTTTGGGCGCCAGGACCTTGTAGTTTTTGGCGCATTGCGCGTCGCTGTTCGTCCGTCATAACTCCCAAGGTGACGTCTACTGCAGTTACTCCCTCAACGCGAGAAACTGCTGAGATGACACTATCGCGGATGGAGGACTGTAAGGGGCAGCCCGCAATCGTCAGAAGAATAGCTACAGTAACGTGGCCATTGGGATCGATATCGACATTGTCTACCATTCCCAAATCTGTGATGGGGCGGTGAATTTCAGGGTCTTTTACAGTAGCAAGGGCAGCTTGTACCGCATCAAGATTTACAGCAGTCATGGATTTCAGTTTAGCGAGTGGAGAGAATAGTTATCGACTGGGCTCGCTTATAGCGTGCCAGACTATTGAGAAAATTTATGATGTCTCAGATGGTGCAGTAATAGCTGCGCTATCAGCATGTTCTTGCATATCAGAAGAATTAGATAAGTGGTCGAGTCGTTCATTGATCTTTTGTAACGTGTCATGGATCTCATCTAATTCATGGCGCATGTAGTCGCGTGTAACAGTCTCGCCTACCGCAATACGGACACCGGCAAGTTCACGGGCGAGGAATTCAGTATCAGCTTTAGTTTGGGCGGCACGTACACGATCTTCCTGCAGACTGACACGATCGCGATTCTCTTGACGATTTTGTGCCAGCAGAATAAGCGGTGCTGCATAGGCGGCCTGCGTCGAAAATGCCAAGTTGAGAAGGATAAAAGGGTAGGGGTCAAAAGCGTGGCGTGCTAGCACAATATTGAGGACGATCCACCCCACAACGAACACGGTCTGGTAGGCCAAATATTTGCCGGTACCTAGAAAACGCGCCACTACTTCAGCACGACGACCGACAGTTTCTGTATCGAAGATGCGTCGCCGACGTCCACTCAGCTGAGGAATATCGAGACGGTTATGATTATCTGTCATCATCTACCTCCCTTACTGCCATTTCTGCTTCGCGCCAGTTCTCCGGCAAAAGGTGGTCGAGCAGATCGTCAACGCTGACAGCACCCAGTAGGTGCCCGGTACTATCCACCACCGGTCCACACACCAAGTTATATGTGGCAAGGTAACGAGCTACCGATTCCGTGGAGGCTTCTGGGGTGAGCGCAGTGAGATCGGTATCAATGTAATCGCCAATGAGTGTTGATGGTGGTTCCCGAAGTAATCGTTGCGTATGCACAACGCCAAGATATTTCCCAGTGGGAGTTTGTGTAGGGGGACGCACGACATAGACAAGGGAGGATACGGCCGCAGAACGATCTGGATTACGAACATGCGCCAGTGCTTCTGCCACAGTTGTTTGTGCAGTCAGGATAATGGGTTCAGGCGTCATAATGCCGCCAGCGGTTTCAGGACTAAATGTAAGCAGGCGGCGGACTGTACCAGCGTCCTGCTTATTCATGAGGCTAAGCAGACTTTCTGCCTCGTGTGACGGCATTTCTCCAAGGACATCAGCGGCGTCATCGGGATCCATAGCTTCCAGAACGTCGGCGGCACGGGCGAGCGGTAACGCTGTAAGAAGCTCCGTCTGATCGTCATCGGGAAGCTCCTGCACAATATCGGCAAGACGCTCATCATCAAGTACAGAGGCCAATTCCAGACGCCGCTTTTGCGGAAGGCTAAGAATAGCGGAGGCAACATCTGCTGGGCGCATGTCCTCATATCGTTGGGCAAGAGCAGCCGCATCCTGCTCATTATTCAAAACAGTGGTGTTAGAGAACCCTTGAATAAATTCCCACTCCACTAGATGGATAGCACCGCGGCGGGAGAAGGGGCCGGTGCGACGGCGTACGGCTAGCCGGGAAACAATCCAGTCACGGCTTCGTGTTTGTTCAATTTCAACATCTGTGACAACGACGTTTTTACCGTCAAGATCTTCAATTTCAGGATCGCGTACCTGGACGATGGAGTCCACCATTTCGCCTAGTACTTGGATCTCCATAGGGTGTTGTTTGAAGGAACGGACAGTGACGTTTCCTGTCACGAGGGTGACGGCAGATTCAGAAAAACTCGCAATGCGCAGCATGGGGAGGAAGATACGGCGTCTATTGAGAAGCTGAATAACCAGCCCTACAGCACGAGGTGAAGAAGTGGGATCTTGCAGGGTAAGAACAACATCCCGAACGCGACCAAGTGATTCACCATCGGGGCCGAGAACGACAAGATTATCTAGTCGCCCTACGAAAACACGGTTAGGTGAGTTCATGTATTCAGTGTAATGCGTGCGGAATTAACACTGTAGCGTAATTAACACTGTAGGCATTGTCACATGTACTCCACAGTAAGATGCGGTGTGAAGTGCCACTATACTAGATGGACAGTGCTGGGTAGACGCAGTAGTGCGTATTGTCTGCGAGAGCGGTGTCATGAAAAAGAAATTTTCTGCTCCTTGGGCGCACAGAGTGTATAGAACGTACAGTGCGTACAGAAATACGCGCCATCTTTCCAGACGTACATTTCTTAGGATGGCTGGGTCTGCAGGAGTCCTCGGGTTGGGGGCAGCAACGGGCTGTAGTTTGGATGAGACCCTACAAAAGAATGTTATTCGTGGCACCACCATGGGAACGTATTATGCAATTACGTATCTCCATGATGGGAAAAATCCTTCTGTTGAGGATGTTCGTAAAAAGATAGAAGAACGGTTTTCCGCTATTAATCAGCAGATGTCCACCTATATTCCGGACTCTGAACTGTCTCGGTTTAACCAGTTCCGTGACGTTAATACTCCTTTTCCTGTTTCTTCAAACGTTATTACGGTGGTGCGGGAGGCTATCCGTCTTCATGCAGTTACTGCGGGAAAACTTGATGTTACTGTTGGGCCGTTAGTGAACTTGTGGGGGTTTGGCCCAGATGGCCGTGCGAATAGGGTACCTACCGACGCTGAGATTAGGAGAGCTAAAGCACAGTGCGGCATCAATAATTTGGACATTGTTGGGGATGCACTGGTGAAGAAAATTCCGGACCTTTATGTTGATCTATCTTCTATTGCTAAAGGCTTTGGGGTGGAATACATTGCCGATGAATTAGAAGCATTGGGAATAGACCGTTACCTAGTGGATGTGGGGGGAGAGGTGCGCGGCCTGGGGGCTAGTGCGCATGGTGGTCCGTGGCGGGTAGCAGTAGAACGCCCGATATCGCAAGAGGATACGTTCTTAGACCGGATGGTGCATTTAGCCGATTCTTCAGTAGCCACATCGGGGGATTATCGTAACTATTTTGAAAAGGACGGGCATCGTTATTCGCATACGATTGATCCGAGTACTGGCCGCCCTATTACTCATAATCTTGCCTCGGTAACTGTTATGCATCATTCGTGTATGACGGCTGACGGGTTGGCGACGGGCCTTGACGTATTGGGACCCGATAAAGGTATGGAACAGGCTATAAAAATGGATATAGCTTGCACCATGATTGTTAAAGAAGGCGGGACATTCCACGAAAAAATGTCACCGGCCTGGCGTCGACAAACAGAATAAAGAGTAACAGAGTAGAGATTAGAGCCATTTCTTTCGTCTGAAGACCATGTACATAGTGACTGACCAGACCACCATGAGGGCAACGACAACATAGTAGGCTCCGTGAACTTCAAGCAAGGGCATGAATGTGAAGTTCATACCGTAGATGCTGGCGATAAGTGTGGGGACGGCAATGATGGCAGCCCATGCAGACAATGCACGGCTAATAACGTTTTGCTCAACGCCTACTTTTGCAGCTGCAGCAGAGATGAGGGAGCTGAGCACTTCATCGAATCCGTGCACGTCTGATATGGCGCGCAGGAGGTGGTCTTCAACGTCGCGGAAGTAACTGCGGATATCTTCGTCTACGTAGATTTGGTCACTGTTGCACAGTTCGTGGAGTGGTGTGCGGAGTGGCGAGATGAGGTGTTTAATTTCCAGCACTTCTCGTTTTACGGCATAAATTTCATCAATGTCGATATCGGTGTTGGGATCGAAGACTTCCTCTTCTAGGTCGTCAATATCGTTATCCATGAGTGCTGCGACTTTAAGATATGAGTCCACAACATGGTCGACGACGCTGTAGAAACACATCATGGGACCTTGTGCTAGATCCTCGGGATTGTGCGAGAGGCGTTTGTGGACTCTATCGAGGCTGTGACCGTTGCCGTGTTGTATAGAGATAAAGTAGTTTTTACCTGCGACAAGAACCACTTCACCTGTTTCAACGGCGTCTGCAGGATTGTCGATAACTTCGTGGTCAACATAGCGGAGGGTGCGGGCTACTAGGGTAAGGGAATCGTCGAAGGACTCAAGTTTGGGGCGTTGGTGGTCGGTAGAGCAGTCTTCTACAAGGAGTTCGTGTAGATTGTAGACACGCCCTACGTGTGTCATCTGCCGACGATTCGGGTCGCGGAGTTGTAGCCATACGAAATGTCCGGGATGCTCTTCTACCCAATGGAAGCCACTGCGATAGTCGAACGTGCGGTCAATGTGGTGTCCGTTCTCATCATAAACATCGCATCCTGTGGTTGCTTCAGCAGTGGGGATATGGGCATTCTCTCTAGACTCTTCGTGAGTATTTTTCTGAGGGTTGAAGAGTTTATCCCAGAAGGTAGTAAAACCCATTGCACGCTCCTGTAGATGAGGTAGGCGGACTAGAGAGTAGTTAGTGGTCGGATGGCATGTGCTGCAAATCATGATAGTAAGCGACACATTCATCGTAGCGGGGAAGTGCTTCAGATTCTTTTACAGCTCTTAATGTGGGCGCTGCTTGATCTTTCTCTGACAGTGTTAGGCAACTTTTATTACCGAGACCGTATTTTTCACACCATGTGTTAAATGGCAGTAAAAGAGTTGGGTCAAATGGGTTAATGCCATGTTCAGCAGGCGGATTATAGGCCTCTGAACAGAGATAATTTAAAGCTGCATCATCGGTGAGTCCAATAACAAGGTGTCCCATTCCCTCGGGGAGAAAGACAGCTTTTCCACTATTAGGTGACAACTCGACGGCAACATGTTGAGAAAAAGTTGGAGAACCTACACGGAGGTCTACAAGGACATCTAATAAACGCCCGCTAGCTGCATAAACGTACTTGGATTGTCCTGGTGGAACATCTGCGAAGTGGATTCCGCGAACGGCGCCACGGTGAGTGGGGCTAAGGTTTGTTTGCTTTACAGCCAGTTTATAGCCAACCGTATCGATAAAGGTAGGGGCATGAAATGGGGCTGAAAAGAAACCCCGTTTATCCGGGAAGGTGGGGGCTTCAAAGAGAAAACACTGAGGAAGAGGAAGTTGTACTACATGCATGGAATGGAAGTTTACCTGTCGCTAGGATAAGACGAGTAAGGGTATTGTCTCTTACATCACTAGTGAGAAATATTGTGACGTGAAGGGGATACAAGTGACACAGACTATCACAACACGTAATAACGCCGATGACGGTATGTTCACTGCCGCAATTAATGAAGATGCGGTAACAGAAGAAGAAGTATTGAAGTATCACCTCGATGGAAAACTCGATATCGCGCTGCATTCTCCACTAGATACCCAGCACGATTTATCAGTTGCCTACACCCCTGGAGTAGCTCTCGCATGTAACGACATCTACGACAAACCAGAAGATGTCAGGCGCTACACCTGGGCAGGACGCCTGGTCGCCGTTATTAGTGACGGAACTGCAGTGCTTGGGCTGGGAAACATTGGTCCAAAAGCCGCACTCCCCGTTATGGAAGGTAAATGCGCACTGTTCAAACAGTTCTCCGGGCTCAATGCTATCCCGATTGTACTAGACACTACCGACCCCGATGAGATCGTCGAGACATGTATCCGTCTACAACCCAGTTTCGGCGCAATCAACTTGGAGGATATCTCTGCACCGCGCTGCTTCGAAATCGAAAACCGTCTGAAAAAAGAACTCGATATTCCCGTCATGCACGACGATCAGCATGGTACAGCGGTTGTTGTCCTTGCCGGTATGATTAATGCCTGCCGGTTTACCGGGCGCAAAGCAGAAGATCTGAAAGTTGTTGTTTCGGGTGCCGGTGCTGCCGGCGTTGCCTGCACAAAAATTATTCTCAATGCGGGAGTCAAAAACATTGTGGTGTTAGATTCCCATGGCATTATTTCGCGCGGTCGAGATGGTCTTAACCCCGTAAAAGAAAAACTGGCTAAGATCACCAACCCGAACAATATCGTCGGTGGACAGGAAGAAGCACTGCGCGATGCTGATGTTTACGTGGGAGTGTCTTGCGGACATGTACCAGAAGACGTTGTGAAGACCATGGCTCCTGACGCCATGATCTTCTCGCTCTCTAACCCCGACCCGGAGATACCTATCGACGTTGCACACCGGCATGCTTCCATTGTCGCAACGGGCCGTTCTGATTATCCCAACCAGCTCAACAACGTTCTCGCTTTCCCCGGTATTTTCCGAGGAGCTTTGGACGCGTGTGCTACCGATATCAGTGAAGAAATGCTGCAGGCAGCCGCCTATGCCATCGCTGACGTTATCGACCCGGATGACTTAGCAGCTGACTACATCATTCCATCGCCACTCGATACACGGGTATGCCCAGCCGTCACAGCTGCTGTGAAAGCTGCTGCAGAAAAAGCTAAGCAATCGTAACTATTACTGCGGTAGCGTAGTCGAAAATACTGTATCCATCAGTAGATTTTGCTCGGCATGGTTAACACTGGAAACACCAGTAGCCGGTGCCGACATACTGCGCCGTGAGAAGTGCTCAAAAGGTGGAAGATTCCCAACGACCGTAGGGAGTTTCACCTTGAGGAATGGCCATGCTCCCTGGTTAGACGGTTCTTCCTGGACCCATACGACTTTCTCGACCTGTGGGTAGCGCGCTACAAGCTCGTAGAGACGTCGGAAGGGCACAGGATAGATTTGCTCCAAACGAGCAATTGCCAGGTCATAGCGGCTCTCTGCATCGCGGCGGCGAGCCAACTCGTAATACACCTTGCCAGAGCAGAGCACTAAGGTCTTTACCGAGCTAGGGTCATGTAGCTGTGTGCGGTCGTAGAAATACGGGTCGTCAATAACAGACCGGAATTTGCGCTGCGTAAAATCTTCCAGGGGGCTGGTGGCTGCTTTCATTCGCAACATAGACTTCGGCGTCGCCACAATAAGCGGACGAACGATACTAGAAAGAGTATGGCGACGAAGTAGATGGAAATAATTGGCTGGCGTAGAGGGCTGCGCAATTGTCATATTGGACTCAGCACACAGTTGTAGATAACGCTCAATACGTGCAGAAGAGTGATCCGGTCCCGCCCCTTCTTGCCCATGGGGAAGAAGCATAACGAGCCCTGAACACTGGTTCCACTTAGCCTCCGCGGAGGAAACGTACTCGTCGACAATAGTTTGTGCACCATTGGCGATGTGCCTCCCAACAGACAAGAGCATCGGTGTGGGCCACACTGTATCCGTATTCCACGCCCAGTCCAGCGAACTCGGATAGTGACGAATTATAGATATCAAAGTGCCCGCCGTGAGTTTGGGCAATAGCCCGGAGCGGACTATAAATATTGCTATTTTTCCTATCTACGATAATGGCGTGGCGTTGTGTGAACGTACCGCGACAACTATCCTCTCCCGCAATACGAATATCGCGTCCCTCCTGGAGTAGTGACCCCCAGGAAAGAAGTTCCGCCATCGCCCAGTCAACCTTGCCTTCGCGCGTCATCCGGTAGCGGGATTCCAGAATGGGCTTTACTCGTGGGTGAACAGAGAAGCCTTCGGGGACATTGATGAAGGCATCACCAATCTCTTCCAAACGTTCAGCAGAAATAGCAGTTTGAAGATTGTAGGGAACACGCTGCTTGGTAGCAACAGAGTGGGAGAGCGGTGCAGATTCCTTCTCCAGTTCTTTAACCTGTTGGAAAACGTTTTCAAGTTCTCCACGGTAATCCTGCATAGCAGTTTCTGCTTCTTGTGTGGTGATGTCTCCACGCCCAATGAGAGTTTCCAAGTAAGACTGCCGCACGGAGCGTTTATTGTCGATAATGTCGTACATGGCAGGCTGCGTCATGGAGGGGTCGTCAGCCTCATTGTGGCCCCGGCGACGGTAGGAAACTAGGTCAATAACAACATCTTTAGCGAAGCGCTGGTTAAATTCGACTGCAGCGCGAGCAACGCGGACACATGCCTCCGGATCATCTCCATTGACGTGGAAAACAGGAACGCCAAAAGCTTTCGCAATATCAGTGCAGTATTCGCTAGAGCGTCCCTGCGAAGGAGAAGTCGTGAAACCGATTTGGTTATTCACCACAATATGGACAGTGCCACCCACGTTATAGCCTTCCAATAACGCTAAATTGAGAGTTTCGTAGGCTACACCTTGGCCGGAGAAAGCGGCGTCGCCATGCAGCATAAGCGGCATGACGGGATACTCTGTCAGCTGCTCTGCTTGTTGTTCTGTTTGTCGTTTTTCAGAATCGTCGTGCGAAGTGTGGTCTGTTGTGCGAGCGAGAAGATCCTGCTTGGCTTTGACAATGCCAATAAGAACTGGGTCAACGGCCTCCAAGTGGGAAGGATTGGCGGTGAGCGTCACTTTAATGTCGTTATCGCCATACATCTGGTAGTGGATACCTTCGGATCCCAAATGGTACTTCACGTCGCCGGAGCCCTGCTGTTCAGTGGAGAGCATATTGCCTTCAAATTCACTGAAGATCTGCTTGTAGGGTTTGCCGACGATATTAGCGAGGACGTTAAGGCGACCCCGATGTGGCATGCCGATAACAACTTCCTGCACATGATGGTCGGCGGCAACATCAATAATGCGATCCATCATAGGGATGAGGGATTCAGAGCCTTCGAGGGAGAAGCGTTTCTGCCCCACATATTTTGTTTGGAGGAAAGACTCAAATGCCTCTGCCGCAATAAGAGTAGTGAGTGTGAGTTTTTGATCCTTGTTGGAGAGAGGAGCATTCGTATTCTCCACATAGGTACGGATCCATTCACGCTGCTCATTGTCAAGAATATAGGTGTACTCGACAGTCATTTTTCCGCAATAGGCACTGCGGAGAATTGTCATGACGTCACGCAGTTTCATACGTTCATGCCCGGCTAACCCACCTACTGCAAACTCACGATCGAGGTCCCATATAGTTAGCCCATACGTGGCAATGTTGAGATCGGGATATGTTTGGCGTTTGCGACCAGGTTCGCTGAAATTCAGTGGGTTCGTATCCGCAATTAGGTGACCGCGATCGCGGTAGGCCTCAATAAGCTGGAGAACTCGGGCGTCCTTATTAACACTGTGGGAGGTAATATCACGACGCCACCGCCATGGTTCGAAAGGCAGATTAAGACTCGTAAAGATCTCGTCGTAGAACTCATCGGACAGCAATAATTTATGAATGGTTCCCAACCATTCGCCAGATTCAGCGCCCTGGATAATGTGGTGATCATAAGTGGAGGTAACCGTCAGCATCTTGCCGACACCTAATTCAGCGAGACTCGTCTCACTCATTCCTGCATATTCTGCCGGATATTGCAGTGCACCAACACCGAGAATACATCCCTGACCAGGTGTGAGGCGGGGGACAGAATGAATAGTACCAATTCCGCCCGGGTTAGTGAGTGATATAGTTACTCCCGCAAAATCAGCTGCAGTAAGTTCACCATTGCGGGCACGTGCCACAATATCTTCATAGGCAGCGACGAACTGTCGAAAGTCCATATTTTCGGTTTCTTTAATGGCAGCAACAACTAGGGAGCGGCCACCATTTTTCCCGCGTAGATCTACCGCTAAGCCAAGATTGATATGGTCTGGCTGTACACGCGTGAAATGCCCATCTTTTTCTTCCAGACGGCAGTTCATATTCAGATACGCTTTTATAGCTTGAATCATGGCGTAGCCAATAAGGTGAGTGAAAGAGACCTTCCCGCCGCGCGTTTTCGCAAGATAACTATTAATGAGAAGACGGTTCTCTATCATCAACTTTGCGGGGATAGACCGCACCGAGGTCGCCATGGGAATATCGCGAGAAGCGTTCATGTTGCGGGCAATTGCACGAGCCACACCACGGAGCGGGGTCATTTCTTCCGCTTCTAGGGTTGGATACGTGGGACCAGTAGGTTGCTCCACGTTGTACATAGTGGTGAGGGCATCTTTCGCGGCAGAACGTACCTTTTCTGTGGAAACACGCTCAACATGAACAGGATCTGCGGCAGTCTCCGAATAGTTGTAGTCGGAGAGGAAGGCTGTGGGGTTGGTGGGGCCACCGGGTTCAGAGATAACTTTTTCTTCTCTTTGTGGAAGGACGTGTGTGGGGGTGGGGATTAACCGGTGATCAGTAAAGTAGGCGCGCCAAGATTCATCAACACTGTCTGGATCACTGTCTGGATCATGACGGAACTTTCGATACATTTCGTCTACTAACCATTGGTTCTGTCCAAAAGAATCTGATGGTATCGTCACTGGTAATCCTCATTTTCTTAGAGTATTTTCTTCTCTCCATGGTACCTAGAAAGTAGAGAGAGTGATTTAAGTTACAGAAAAGCATGTAAGAATAAGTAAATTTTAACTGCAGCACGCTGTCCGCACGCCATCCCGATTAGGATAATGCTGTACATATGCCCCGCTACGCGACAACCTCACTACCTCGTGGAGAGCACCAACACCATGCGTATGAATAAAGAAGATCGTCGAGCGCACCTTATAAAAGCAGCTATGATCGTTGCTCGGCGAGAAGGTTTCGCACAAGTTACCACCCGTGCCGTAGCCCAAGAAGCCGACATCTCCCTTGGTGTAGTGCACTACTGTTTTCAAGATAAAGAAGAACTGCTCTACGAAATGGCTGCTCATACCATTAACGAAATTATTTCTACCATCACCAACAGCGTGCGCACCACCGTTTCCCGAACAGAGTCAAACAGTATGACAGGGCTCAGTATTACCGGATTAGAAGAAGCGTTATACAGCGATGCCATTAGAGTCCTCAACGAAACATCCGCCAAAGCCGAAAACTCTCCACTGATATACGAGATCATCTCGTACGCATTCCACAACTCGAATAAACGCTTTCAAGATCTCATCACCCGCTACTACAATTCCCTCACCCAACTGTTCTGCAATTACCTCGAACTAATAGCGCAACGCACCGCCGTTGTCTGGTCAATGGATCTCAACCAGTTAGCATCCGTTATCGTCGACCTTATGCATGGCTATCTCCTCCGGCACCTCAGTCTCCGAACTCCCCAAAAACCCGCTCTAGCAAGTAGCGCGGATGCCATGAAAGTGGTGGAAGAGTCCCTTACCCTCGTCATACGGACAATTGTCCGTAATGCCGAAAAACGTCCCGTCTCTCTCCCCCTACACTAGAAGGTATGACGATCACTAGCGCACATTCTCTTCCCGCACGAGACTGGAACGACTGGGACACTCTTGGCAGCGAAGCCGTAGCATTCACACAAGAGCTCATCCGCATCCCCTCCGTTAATACTGGCGACCCCGATATTGGTGACGGGGAAGACCGCTGCATTCACTTCATTGCCGACAAACTCGCTGAAGTAGGAATAAAAGGGGACTACCTAGCATCCCGCCCGGGACGCGGAAACTATCGCATCATTATCCCCGGAGACGACCCACATGCGCTTCTCCTCCACGGACACGTCGACGTCGTCCCCGCCAACGCCGACGAATGGGACCACCCCCCATTCAGCGGTGACATTATTGACGGCTGGATCTGGGGACGAGGCGCTGTCGACATGAAAGATTTTGCCGGCATGATGCTGGCAGTCGCCCGCCACTATGCACTTAGCGGCATGCGACCAGCACGCACTCTCATGATGGTGTGGTTCTCGGACGAAGAACACGACGGAGTATGGGGATCCCACTGGCTCGTTGACCACCATCCTGAATGGTTCACAGGCGTAACCCAAGCACTCAGCGAAGTGGGAGGCTTCTCCGTCACCCTTCCCGGCTATCCAGATAAGCGAATCTATCCCCTCGCTGTTGCCGAAAAGGGGGTAGCGTGGGCACGGCTTAGTGCTACAGGTCGCGCCGGGCACGGTTCACGCCCCTCCGGAACTAATGCAGTATCAGTAATTGCGTGTTCTGTAGCAGCGATCGCCCGCTATCAATTCCCCATTGTCCATACTCCAGCACTGGATGCTTTCTTGGACACAATCACCGAAGTAACAGGCCAGCAGTATGACGATGATGACCTCGATACCGCCACTGAAGAGTGGGGATTCTTAGGGCCCGTTGTGCGTGCTAGTTTGCGTCATACCGCCGCCCCCACACAGCTGCATGCCGGCTATGCAGTGAATGTTATCCCAGCTGAAGCAACAGCAACTATCGACTGCCGTGTTCTCCCCGGGCATGAAGAAGAGTTTTTCCACACTGTTGACACGCTGCTGCGTACTGAATTGGGGGAAGACTATGAAGCACTCACCATTGAGTGGGAGCAACCCAATGCCGTATCCAGTGACCCCCATGCACCCTTTGTGGATACTGTGCGGGCATCTCTTGCTACGACTGACCCCGCTGGGGTAGTGGCACCCTACCTCCTACCAGCTGGAACAGATAATAAGTTCCTGCAGCATCTAGGTATTGAATGTTTCGGCTTCGTGCCCCTGCAACTTCCCAGCGACTATGACGGTTTTGGCCATTTCCATGCAAAAAACGAACGAGTCCCCGCCAGTGCCGTCCATGGCGGTGCCCGCGTACTAGCCCATCTCACTCAGCATGCATAAACAGAAGAGACAAGAGACGCGGGAGACTCCACATACGCGATCTCGGGAAGCTCTCCCACAGGGAGTCTGGGTCCTCGTAGGGGCAGCATTTCTCATAGCCATTGGCTATGGGCTTATTACGCCAGTGCTACCACAGTATGCGCACAGTTTTGGTGTGAGTGTTATGGCGGCATCCGCCATTGTTAGTGTGTTTGGCTTTATGCGATTGGTCTTTGCACCAGCGTCCGGCAAACTTATTAATGCATTAGGCGCGCGTCCCATGTACATCACTGGTCTTTTTATCGTGGCCGCGTCCACATTGGCAACGACTTTTGCTCACGGTTACTGGGAACTTATTGTCTACCGTGGTGCAGGTGGCATTGGATCCACACTGTTCACTGTTTCCGCCACCGCCATGATTGTTCGCATGGTTCCCGCACACATGCGGGGACGCGCCACCTCGGCATACGGTGGTGCCTTTCTCATCGGTAATATTGCTGGCCCCGTGGTGGGTGGCATGTTGGGGCACGTGGATATTCGTCTGCCTTTCTATGTCTATACAGTGGCGCTATTGTTGGCGATCATTGTTGTGTGGCAGATGCTTCCCGCTGGGCGTATCCCGCAGGCTGCTGATAATACGGACAATGCCAAAGAAGATAAAAAGAACTGTGAAGAGTCCTCATCACCACAGCACACAACATCTTCTACTACAGTGTGTACTCCTGAGCTGAAGCTACGAGACGTCAAGCGGGATAGCGCCTACTGGGCCTGCCTAGCGACAAACTTTTCTAACGGGTGGGGAAACTTCGGTGTCCGCGTAGCACTCTTACCGCTTTTCGTTTCCTCTCTTCTTCATACAAATGGGGCAGCGCAAGCTGGTATCGCCATGGCTATTTTTGCCATTGGAAACGTTGTGGCGCTCTACACTACACGGCACTGGTCAGATCGGTGGGGGAGGCGTCCACTCATTATTGGTGGACTCATTCTCTGCGGAATAATGACGATACTTCTTGGGCAAGGAACAAACATTGGCGTCATCTACGGCCTTTCCTTTCTCGCCGGTCTCGGTGGGGGCGTGATTAACCCCGCCCAGCAGGCTGCTATTGGGGATGTTGTAGCAGGTTATCGTGCTGGCACAATATTGGCATCGGTACAGATGTCCTCAGATCTTGGATCTATTGTGGGAACATTGGCGGCTGGCGCTATTGCGGATGCATTGGGCTATACCTGGGCATTCGGCATTACCGGCATTGTTTTGACGGTAAGTGCTCTGGCCTGGGTCCCGGCACGTGAAACGCTACCGTCAGTAACAGAAAACTGTACTACCTCTCGCTCCCTTTAGGTTTCCGCAGGTAGTAGCAGGTAGTATAGGATCCGATGACTACTGTCGAAACATTTTCTGACTTCGCTCTGCCCGCTCCGATTCTTCAAGCAATCAGTGACCTCGGTTTCGAGTCCCCCAGCCAAATTCAGGCTGCTACTATCCCTCTCCTCCTTGCCGGAAAAGACGTTGTGGGCATGGCCCAAACCGGTACCGGCAAAACTGCCGCTTTTGGCCTACCCATGGTGGCGTCAATTGACCCCGAGCTTAAAGCTCCCCAAGCTCTCGTTCTTGCCCCTACCCGTGAACTCGCCCTGCAAGTAGCGGACGCAGTGTCTACCTTCGCCCGGCACCTGCCCGGTGTGAAAGTTCTCCCCATCTATGGGGGACAGTCCTACGGTGTCCAGATCGCTGGATTGAAACGCGGGGCACAGATTATTGTGGGCACCCCCGGGCGCATCATTGACCATCTCTCTAAGGGAAAACTCGATCTTTCCGAACTGCGTTATCTTGTGCTCGATGAAGCTGATGAGATGCTCAAGATGGGGTTTCAGGAGGATGTTGAAGAGATCCTCTCACAGACTCCCGAGACGCGTCAGACCGCGCTTTTCTCCGCGACGATCCCGCCGGCTATCCGGCGCATTTCGGAGTCATATCTCACCGATCCGCAACAAATTGAGATTGAGACTCCCACCACCACTAACGCCAATATCGAACAACGCTACGTGATTGTTAACCAGCGATCCAAGATTGATGCGCTTACTCGTATCCTCGAGGTAGAGACCTTCGAGGCCATGATTCTTTTCGTCCGCACCAAGCAGCAGACCGAAGAGATGGCCGATAAGCTACGGGCACGTGGCTACGGTGCCGCCGCCATTAACGGTGATATGGTGCAGGCGCAGCGTGAACGCACCATTAACCAGCTCAAAGAAGGCGCACTCGATATTCTTATTGCCACCGATGTGGCTGCCCGCGGCCTTGATGTTGACCGTATTAGCTACGTCCTCAACTACGACATGCCGCATGACCCCGAGTCTTACGTTCACCGCATTGGGCGTACTGGCCGCGCCGGTAGAACTGGCCAGGCACTGCTTTTCGTCACGCCGCGCGAGCGCCGCATGATTAAACAAATCGAGCGTGTCACAGGGCAGTCTCTGGAAGAAGTCAAACTTCCCAGCGTGGACGATGTGAACGAAACCCGCGTGCGCCGCTTCAACGAGTCCATCACCCACGCTTTAGAAGACGAACACCTGGATCTTTTCCGCGGGTTCGTACAACTTTATGCAGCAGATACCGGCGTCGACATGGTAGATATTGCTGCCGCTTTAGCAGTACAAACCGTCGATGACACTGAGGATTTCCTCCTTACCGAGGAACTAGAAGTAGAGGACTACCAGGGGCGGCAACGTTCCTTCTCCCATGGTGGAAAGCGTAAAGAAGGACGGCACCAGTCACGCAGTGGCAAAGATCTCGTGTCCTACCGTATTGCTGTTGGCAAACGCCATAAAGTCACCCCCTCCAGCATTGTGGGCGCTATTGCGAATGAGGGCGGTATCAGTAGTGCCGATATTGGCCACATCTCTATCCGGGGTGACCATTCCCTCGTCGACATGCCAGCTGACCTTCCCCAAGAAGTCTTCGATAATCTCCAGAAGACACGGATTTCTGGGCAGCTTATTCACCTGGAGTTGGATCCGGGCCCGCCCGCCAACCGCCCCGGTGCACTAAAGCAGGCAAAACGGGATAAGAAACAGAAGGGCAATTACAAACGCCCCAAGAAGTACTCCCGCAAGCAAAATCATGACCGGAGTGACTGGAAAAATCGGAATAATCGGAAAGACTGGAATCCCCGATCTACAAAGAGCTACCAGCCAGGTGGTAAAGGGTATTCCAAGAAAAATGATTTTTCCGGGCATAAGCACGGCAAAAAGCACTAAGAGTGCACTAGGAACGGTGACATAGTCGGCGCGCTCCGGAAAGCGCATGCCAATCAGCTTCCGTAATAGCAAGCTGATAGTAAATGGCGACAGTAAGGTAGCGTGCCGCATACCAACACTGAGATCCCTTCCACGGCGGTAGCCATTCACTGGGGGTACTGTCGCCCTTGTCGATATTGACATCGCCAGGCACAACAACCAGATTGCGTTCTATATCGTTGGCAAAACTTGTCCGTTTCCGCTGCGGCCACTGGGCTGCCCCCAAATCCCAAGCGGCTGCCAGTGGGAACAAGTGGTCAATATGTTTCTGACGACGCTGTTGGGGAAGAGGCTGCCCAGTATAAGGATCCAGTGGTGAAGAGAGGTTACGCAGCATATCAGAGCGCGTATCGACACCATTATGGCTGCCTGGTGCGTCAGAATTATCAGTCCAGGGCTCCCCAAAACTACACGCAGACGTGCCTGTACAGGATCTCTCATAGCCCAGTACATGATGTCGCGTAGAAACAACACGAACACGCGCAAGAAGTTTGCTGACATCATCGCGGGAGGGGCTACCCGGCCATTGCTGTCGGGGAGGAATCCACTGCAAACCCATCATCACCAGCGCAATCACGAGCGGGACAATAACCCATCCCACCCACAGTAGCCACCGGCGTCCGCGTAAACTCCACAAATGAACCGGCTCAGCAGCTATGTTTTGAGGTGCTGTTTGAGGCGTTGTTTGAGGAGAGGTCTGGAGTGCCGTCTGCGCTGTCGTCTGAGATACTGTGCTGAATGGTGGAGGAGATAAAGGTGGAGGAGATGAAAGCATAAAAGTATTTCTCTACTAGGGGAAGAACCTGTAGTTAAGCACATGTACGTTCTTCGTGGGGGAGCTACTTTATGCCCTCGGCGCGTATTGTCGCTAATAGGCCATGGCGCAGCAGAAAATGTTACAGGGGACTGGTTGGATAGAAGCATGACTCAACCCGCAGCATCATCCTACGAGCTACGCGGTCGGTGGATACCCGACCGCGGCTTAATGCTGTGGATTCGTGATGTTGCAGGGGGAGAGGTAGTAGGCCGAGTAGAGGATTTACCGGACGCAGCATTCCCCGCACTCATCACGACACTCATCAGCAGAGTGCCAGTTTTCCGCCATAGTCTTCCTTTCACCACAGTGGATAGTGACGGACACCCCCGCTCCCAGACTGTTCCCTGCCTTGTGATTAGTGCAGGAGCAGCCCTCAACTTCCTCACCGCCTGCAATGAGACCGCCTGTAATGAGGAGCCAGACCCCATTCCTGGTTTAGGAGACGACCTGCGTTTTCTTGCCCACGCAGTAGCAGGCGTGAACCAGTGGGTGCGGGCCGGCCGAGTCGTCCCCCGACTATGGAGAAAAGGCCCCACCTGGTACGCCCAATGGCAGCTGCTCGGCGGGGGAGCACAACGCGTATGGTTAACAGAACTTCTCCACGCTATGCCACCAGAACTCGCCCACAATGGCGGGTTTGCTGCCGTAGAAAGTTTCGTAGAGGCCATGACGGCAGAAACCTGCCGGCACAAGCTCCGCACTATGCCGCACCGTCCACGCCACCCTTTCGTAGAAGCACTCATCACCGGAGAACCCTTTCTTGAAGGAAACATAGGATTTTCCGAAAGACTACGAGAATGGCAGAACGGAGCCGCAGACAATGACACAGAATTAGTACTGCGTATCCACGAACCTCTGCCTGATACCCCCGACTGGTGGGGGTTAGAAGTGTCCGTGCGAGTTCTCGGCGGCGCCCCAGAACCCCTCATTCCCAGTGCAATCGATGCGGCCTCCTACACCACAGCAACCCGTCTGTGGGGGCGGGCAACAGACGCCTACCCGGCACTACTAGACAGTATCCCCTCCGGCTACGGGGAAGACCGCCTCCTCACCACCACACAAGTCACAGACTTCGTCACCCGCGGAGTAGACCTAGTCCGCGCACAAGGTGTTGTCGTCATGCTGCCACGCGCCTGGGTCTCCGCTCCCGTATCTGTCCGGCTACACGTCACTCCCGGCGAGGATGAACAAGCCGCCCGCTCCGCCGTCAGCGGCGCCAAAGTTGGCCTAGACGCCATCATGGACTACCAATGGCAAGTGGCATTAGGGGAAACAGTTCTCAGCCCCGCGGAACTTTTTGACATTGTGCAAGAACAATCCGGGTTAGTCCATTTACGTGACGGCTGGGTACAAGCAGACCCGCTACTGTTGCGCCGGGCTGCCGAGTTTATTGCGGCTAAGAGTGGAAAACGGCGTAAAAAAGCGTTGCGGCAGGCAGATCTCGAATCGACGCAGCAGGGGGCCGCTGGCGATATTCTGCATGAGCTTGTCAGCAGTGAAGCCCCCGTGCCGGTAGCGGGGGTAGCTGGATCGCAGATGATCGATGATCTTATGGCCCACTGTGCGCAGCCCGTTCACGTCACAACTGACGGCCTTGTCAATGCACAACTGCGTCCCTATCAACAACGTGGCGTGGATTGGATAGCAAGCCTTGACATGCTTGGCCAGGGTGGAATTTTGGCTGATGACATGGGTTTGGGGAAAACCCTTCAAGTACTCACTGTTATGGCCTATGACAAAGCATGTGGGGTGGTCCCCGCAGAATCTGCAGTACTTGTTGTCTGCCCCATGTCTCTTGCCGCTAACTGGTATCACGAAGCACAAAAATTTGCTCCACAACTTTCCGTCGCTATTCACCATGGTGCCGATCGACAGGCTGGGGAAGAATTCCGTACTTTAGTGGCGCAGCATGATGTCATTATTACGACGTATAACCTTCTCCATCGAGATCGTGCGGAGCTGGAAAAAATAACGTGGTGGAGAATTGTGTACGATGAGGCGCAGCATTTGAAAAATGTTGCGACACAACAATCACGCGCTGCCCGTGCTTTGCCAGCAACTCATCGTCTTGCCCTTACTGGTACTCCCATGGAGAACAATTTAGAGGAATTCCGGGCCATTATGGATCTGGTGAACCCAGGATATTTGGGGACGCAGCATGGTTTCCGCCATCATTACGCATTACCGATTGAACGCGACCATGACGACACTATGGCAGCGCAATTACGTTCTCTGACATCTCCTTTCCTCCTGCGTCGCCTTAAGAGTGATCCGGCAGTTATCAGTGATCTACCGGAGAAGACAGAAATCGTTATGCGGGCCACTCTCACAGCTGAACAGGCTGGCCTTTACCAAGCTGTCGTTGACGACATGATGGAAAAAATCCAGCAGGCAAAGGGACTGCAGCGTAAAGGGGCGGTCCTGGCGGCGCTAACAAAGCTAAAGCAAGTTTGTAACCATCCCGCCCACTATTTCGGTGATGGTTCTGCGGTTCTCCGCCACGGACAACACCGTTCTGGAAAACTCGCATTGCTGGAAGAACTCCTCTCAACAATTCTGGCGGAAGGGGAGAAGGCTCTCATTTTCACCCAGTACAAAGAGTTTGGTGAATATCTGTCGGACTATGTGAGGAAGCGTTTTGGTGTTCCTGCTCCTTTCTTACATGGTTCACTCCGACGCGAAGAACGCGACGCTATGGTGGATAGTTTCCAGTCTCCAGATGGGCCCCCTATTATGGTGCTTTCACTGAAAGCTGGGGGAACGGGGCTCACTCTTACTGCGGCAAACCACGTCATTCACTATGACCGGTGGTGGAATCCAGCCGTTGAGAATCAGGCCACTGACCGTGCCTATCGCATTGGTCAAACTAAGGATGTGCAGGTACGAAAACTTGTCTGCGACGGCACTATTGAGGAGCGTATTGACGACATTATTTCCCATAAATCCACCATGTCGGATCTTGTGGTGAGTACTGGCGAAACCTGGCTCACAGAACTCGACGACGAGCAGCTACAGGAACTCTTCCGTCTGGAGGTGACGTAAATGAGGGGTCTTGTCGCACAGAAAAGAACCGGACATTTTGGGCGTACCTGGTGGGGAAAGCAGGTAGAACAAGCATTAGAAGAACCCTATCGGAGGCAGGACTACCACAACTACCGGAATTCTGCTATCCGCCACCCCCATGTGACGCGGGCTAAAGCATTGGCGCGCAATGGTGCTGTCCTCGCTATGGAACATTATGGAACCACTGTGGCGGGGGAGGTACAAGGAAGCCAACTTTCGCCTTTTTCCCCAACTATTACCTGTGCCCCAGTTAGTGCTGCGACCATTGCTGCAGTGCGTACTGCTATCGCACAGCATCCCGGCTCTGCGGAAGAGATTATTGCGGGAACACTGCCCGCATTTCTGGAAGATCTTTTACCGCTGGGTGGCGCGGATCTGCATTGCGCATGTACTTGCCCAGCTATTGACCAACGGTGTTCCCACACACTTGCACTGGGATACCTCCTTGTGGAGCGAATGGACCGGGATAGTGAATGGTACCTGCAGCTTCGTGGAATCTCGCTGGGGGATATTCTTGTCTCAACAGATCCAGTGGAAGCAGAAACTAACACCACTGGTACTACCGTCACTATTCCGCGTGGGGAGCAGGCGCAGCGTATCACTCGGCCAGCGCATGCAGATGCAGACGAGTCGAAGACGGATACACCCATAGCGATTGATAGTTACCGTTATTGGTCGTTATCTGGTGAACTTCCCGAGGTGCCGCACCCACTACCAGATCCAGCCTATAAAGACCTCGATCCAGTGCAGAGGATGGCTGCTGCCACCGCCTACACTAATGACCCCGTTGATAAACTCACGATGGAATCCGATCTACACGATGCCTGGGACTTCCTCACTGGTGACATCGACACTGAGGAGACTACACATGACTGACAGCCTGCGTCTTCTACACAGCAGTGACTGGCATATTGGGATGACGCGCCGTCATCTCCCCGAATCAAAACAAGCTGTTTTTCGGGATGCTCGATTAAGCGCAGTGGAACGTCTCTGCGAGCATGCTGTCAACTATGATGTTGCGGCAGTAGTAGTAGCGGGGGATATTTTTGATGGCACTCAGCTAGATAGCAATACCATAGTGTCCCTGCTAGAAATGTTGGGAGACTTACCGTGTCCTGTTGTTCTGCAGCCAGGTAACCATGACTCGTATCAGCGTGAAAGTGTCTATTGCGCACCAGCGTTTCGTACCCACTGCCCAGATAACGTCATAGTTCCCACCGAACCTACCGTGTTGGTATTGCCAGAAATTTCCCAGCTAGAGCTCATTGTTGGGCCTTATACGAATCGCTACCCCACGGAAAACCCTTTTTTCACAGCACTGCAGAGTATAGAAAATCATCCTAAAGATTCCGATACTTACCGGGTAGGTATCGTGCATGGAAGTGTGGATACTTTCGCCCCGCAGTTGGATGATGCGATCGGTGGTGACGTTATTCCCCTTGAGAAGCTGGAAAACGCACTATCGCAGTACGACTGTGATTACATCGCGTTAGGGGATCGACATTCTACAGCCACGGTGGGGAAGAGCGGAAGAATCTGGTATTCAGGAAGCCCCGAAATGACAGATTTTGATGATGTGGAGAAGGATTCAGGGCACTGTCTCCTTGTTGAACTCGCAGCAGATGACTGCACAGTAACCCCACTCGATTGCGGGAAATGGACGTTTCATACTGTGCAGAAGGATATCAATAGCGTTGCCGATATCACTGAGCTAGCACACTATTTCGATACGCTTCCTAATAAACGCCGTACCGTCATTCGGTTGGCGTGTAACGCCACTCTTCCCCTCGATGACGCAGCGTATCTCGCTGAAGAAGAAGACCGCTGGGAAAGTATGCTGGCCGGGTTCCATGTATGGGAGAGAAATAGTTCTACACACGTACTTCCCGCCACCGATGAGGTGCGTAAAAATCTTGCCGGTTATGTGGCAGAAGCGGCAGATGAGCTTGCACAACAAGCGGAAGCCGGCGATGAAACTGCTCAAAATGCGCTTATGTTGTTGTATCGGCTAGCAGCATAGGGAGGATACCACTAATGCGCCTTCACTCCATTACAGTGCAGGATTACCGTGGAATTGCACAACAAAAGATTGATTTTCACGACCACGGTATCACCGTCATTGCAGGCCCCAACCAGTCAGGTAAATCCAGTGTTATTGAAGCTATTAACCTCGTTCTCACAGAGAAAGCGACTTCCCGTAAAGAAGCTGTTAAAGCGATTCGGCGCAGTGGGGTGGACCGTCCTGCCATTGTGGAGCTAGATGTCACTATCGGGGGGGAACGTTTTACCCTGCGGAAAGAATTTGGGCGGGGACGTCAAGCAGGGACAACGCTTGTCTTCGCGGATGGTAGTAAAGAGGCTTTGCGGGGAGATCCCGCACACAACTATGTGCAAGAACTGCTGGCAGAGCATGAAGATATGGCCCTGTTTTCTGCCCTGAGCTTTCTACAGGGGAAAGACTTAGCGAGTTTTGAACTTACCGACGGGCAGTCAGCTCTCCAAGAAGCATTGGATGCTGCCGCCAGTGAGCAGAATGATGGTGCCATGTCGGGGGACCATATTTTGGATGCGGCCCAGGCTGAATGTGATCGCTATTTCACAAAAACTGGACGTCCCAACAAGGAACGCAATCACAGTATTCAGGAAGAAGAAAAACTTACACAGGAGATTGCTGATCTTAAAGACCAGATAAAGGAAACACACGACATAGCGCAGAATGTCACGGAGCTTGCGACGCAGCGCGATACTTTAGCCGACCAGATTCACCAGGTAGAAGCGGACGAAAAAGAACTACAGCAGCAGGCGAAAAACTATGCCCATCAGCGACAGCAGAAAGATAAGTTACGCACTCAATTGACGGCAAATGAAGCGACGCTAGCTGCTGCACAGGCTGTTGTAGAAGCCGATAGTAATCTTCTTAACCAGCATGAGAATGTCCAAAAACGCATAAAAAATGCGGAAAAAGAGTTAGCGGACTTGCCATCTGCAGATGGCAACGAAGTAACGGAACTAGAAAAGAAGTGTGCGCAGTTAGCAACAGCACTTGAAGAGATGACGAGCGCTACTCATCTAGTAGATCTTGTGAAGCGTGAATATGCTCTCCACGACATACAAGAACAGGCGAAAAAACTTCGTGAAGCAGTAGACGATGCTGCTGAAAAACGTGCGTCCTTTGCCCATAATCCTGCGGTGTATCAGCAGGCAGAGAAACTCCACACGGAAACGGAAAGTCTTCGCCAAGCACTCAACGCAACAGCTGGAACAATCACCATCACACCACAGACGGAGGATAGCCACATCCTCTGTAATGGCGGGGAACTCCACGAATCTTTACGCGCCGACTTGGGGCAGCCGCTCACTATTGAAGTCCCTGGGCATGTCACTATTGCAGTGGAACCGGCAGCTGAAGCAGCACACTTGCACGACATGTTGCAACAGCAGGAAAACGATTACCAGGCTGCGCTTGCAGAACTACACGTTAGCGACTGGCAGAGTGCAGCTGCGCAAGCCGATGCATGGGAAAAAGCTGATGAGGCATACACCACTGCCACTACAGACCTACAGACGTTTGACGCAGTGCATCCAGAATCACGTCTGTCGGAGGAAGAACAAACTCTTACACAAGAATTTGCGACATACCCCACGGAGCTTATCGACCAGGCCCGAGCAGGTACATTACCTACCCTGTCCGCAGATGATCTGGAAGAACTACGTAGTGGCTACACGGAAACAAAGCAGCGGTGGGAAGCTGCATCCCGGGATTATGAGAACGCATGTGCTCGGCGAGAAGTTCTCACCCAGACTCTTAACAGTGCACGTGAGGAAGAACAAGAACTTGCCCCGCTAGATGAGGAAGCAATGAAAGCTCATACTGCGGCACTTCACGAGCAGGAAGTTACTGTTTCTAAACAGCGTGCGAAAATCTCCGACTTTGACGCTATGCATGCCGACATGGGCGACCCAACACCAGCATTAAGTGATGCCACCAGCGCATTAACTAACCTTCGGGAAAAGTATCGCGAGGCTGAGAACAAATATCAGCATCAGCAAGGCGTCCTTGATTCACATTTGGACTTAGGACTGCACACCGCCCTGGAGGATAAAGAAGGACAGTGTGAAGAACTATCGCGTGCTAATAAGCGTGTCACTGCAGAGGCTGAGGCGGCTCGCTTACTCCGCGACACTCTTGTGGACGCCCGGCAACGTACCGCCGCCCGCTACCAAACCCCTTATGTCACTGCATTAACAGCACTTGGCCAGCACGTGTGGGGTGAGGATTTCTCCGTCAATGTTGCCGATAACCTCAGAATCGAAAGCGCGATTACACGGCCAGGCGGCAGCCCCATAGCCTATAAGGATCTTTCCACTGGTACGCGTGAACAGTTAGCTGTGCTCTCTCGACTAGCCTGCTACCAGCTGGTCAACCAGGGAAGTGTTCCCGTCATCTTGGACGATATCCTGGGCTATTCAGACCCTGAGCATCGTGGAGATATGGCCAAGGCAATAGAGACAGCAACAGCTCTCGCCGAGTCTGACCCCACATCAGTCGGCCAGCTCATCATCTTCACCTGTGACAGTAGCCGGTTTACAGAAATCCCTGGATTACATCTGGACTGGAACAATCCGACGGTGGAATAGCTTTACTTGCTGTGGTGGTGCCCCCGACACGATTCGAACGTGCGACCTTTGGTACCGGAAACCAATGCTCTATCCCCTGAGCTACGGAGGCGTAACGAATTTAGAGTGTACCAGTCAGTCCGCTTGACTACTAAAGCACTCCACCTGGACGGGTACCACTTTAGGGGCTTTACCACGTAGAATGGTCAATTGTGACGCCCGCAGAATTAGGAAAAGTTGTCCTTGCTGCCTTGCAGCAGGTCGTTAAAGAACAAAGTCTTGACTCTACTGTGCTTCCTTCGGAGGTGACGGTGGAGCGGCCGCGTAATCCCGAAAATGGCGATTATGCCACGACTATTGCTCTTCAGAGTGCGAAGAAGTTGGGGACTAATCCTCGTCAGCTCGCTACTGAGCTTGCCGCTGTGTTGGGGGAAGCGGATGCGATTGCGGAGGCTACTGTTGCGGGTCCTGGCTTTGTGAATATTCGCCTTGCTGCAGATGCGCAGGGTGAACTTGTGCGCACTATTGTGGCTGCGGGGGAGGACTTTGGCCGCGGCGATAGTCTCGCCGGGAAACGTATTAATCTCGAATTTGTTTCGGCGAACCCCACTGGCCCTATTCATTTGGGTGGTACCCGCTGGGCGGCTGTGGGTGATGCTCTGGGGCGTGTTATGGAGGCACAGGGGGCTCAGGTTACCCGCGAGTACTACTTCAATGATCACGGTAACCAGATTGATCGTTTTTCTAACTCTCTGGTGTTTTCTGCTCTGCATTTGCCGACGCCACCGGATGGTTACGCCGGTGACTACATTGATGACATTGCCGCCACTATTGTGGAAAAGAACCCTGGTGTGTGTGATCTTCCCGCGGATGAGCGTCAGGAAGTTTTCAGAAGCCAGGGCGTGGAGATGATGTTTGCGCATATTAAGCGCACTCTCCACGAGTTCGGCACTGATTTTGATGTCTACTTCCATGAGAATTCCCTATTTGAGGATGGCTCTGTTGATGCCGCGATTAAGATTCTCAAGGATTCTGACAAGCTCTACTTTGCAGATGGTGCCTGGTGGTTGCGGTCCACTGATTTTGGTGATGATAAGGATCGTGTTGTCATCAAGTCTGATGGTAATGCTGCCTATATCGCTGGCGATATCGCCTACGTAAAAAACAAGTTCGATCGTGGCCATGACCTGTGCATCTACATGTTGGGTGCGGACCATCATGGTTATATTGCCCGTCTCAAAGCTGCCGCGCAGGCCTTGGGCTATGACCCGGATGGGGTAGAGGTGCTTATTGGCCAGATGGTGAACTTGGTGCGTGACGGTAAAGCCGTCAAGATGTCGAAGCGTGCCGGCACCGTTATCACCCTTGACGATTTGGTTGAGGCTGTTGGGGTGGATGCTGCCCGTTACTCAATGATTCGTTCTTCCGTGGATTCCAGCCTGGATATTGATCTGGAATTGTGGGCATCCAAGTCCAATGACAACCCGGTTTTTTATGTGCAATATGCGCATGCTCGCCTCTGCTCTTTACAGCGTAAGGCTGAGGAGCTGGGTGTCACTGTTGATACCGCTGATCTTTCCTTGCTCACACACGAGCGAGAAGGGGATCTCATTCGTACCCTGGGTGAATTCCCCACAGTTGTGGCAAGTGCTGCTGAGTTGCGGGAACCGCACCGCGTCGCCCGCTACTTGGAAAATCTTGCAGCGTCCTACCACCGTTTCTATGACTCCTGTCAGGTTCTTCCCAAAGCTGACACTGTTGACCATGATGAAGACGCTGCTCTTCACTCAGCCCGCCTAGCCTTGTGTGCCGCAACTCGCCAGACTCTCGAGAATGGTCTGCAGCTCCTTGGCGTAACCGCACCGGAGCGCATGTGACTGTCAACCCCGCGGGATCCCGCCACGAAACTCACGAAGTAGCCGATCTGATGGGGGTGCGTAAGCCTCCCGCTAACATGAATGATCTGCCGAAGATCGTGTGGCCCGCTACGGCCTCTCGAAATGAGGATGGCGTTGTCACGATTGGTGGAGTAGCTGTCACTGACCTTGTATCCGAATATGGGACACCGCTTTTCGTCTTGGATGAAGAGGATTTCCGTGGTCGCGTTGCTACGATGGCGAAGTCTTTTGGAGGCCCCCAGAATGTTCACTATGCGGCCAAAGCATTTTTGTGTGGTGAGGTCGCCCGCTGGATTAACGAGGCTGGCCTCTGCATGGATGTTGCCTCCAGCTATGAGATGGGTGTTGCTCTAGCGGCAGGTTTTCCCGCTAACCGCATGACTCTGCATGGAAACAATAAGTCTGTGGAGGAGCTTCGGCAGGCTGTTGATTTAGGCGTTGCGCACATTGTTGTGGACTCGCTGTATGAGATTGACCGTCTTAATAAAGTTGCTGGTGAACTGGGTAAACGCCAGAACGTTTTTGTGCGTGTTACTTGTGGGGTAGAAGCCCATACGCATGACTTCATTGCCACGGCGCATGAGGACCAGAAGTTTGGTTTTTCGCTGGCGAGTGGCCAGGCTGCTGAAGCTGTGCAACGTGTTATTGAGGCAGATAACCTCATCCTGAATGGTTTGCATAGCCATATCGGTTCCCAGATTTTCGATGTTGACGGCTTTGAAATGGCTGCTCACCGCATTATCACTTTTTTTGCTGAGATTGTGGAGCAGTATGGGCCGGACGCTACGGAAGGCTTCTCCATAGTTGACCTTGGTGGCGGTTTTGGCATTGCCTACCTGGAATCTGATGATCCTCCGGCAATTGCCGACATTGCGGCTGATTTGCGGGCCATTGTTGAGCGGGAGGCTGCTGCAGCGGGTATTCCCACACCGCAGTTGATGGTGGAGCCGGGGCGTTCCATTGTGGGTCCTTCCATGGTGACGTTGTATACGGTTGGCACGTTGAAGGATATTGTGCTGCCTTCTGGAGTTATCCGTCGTTATGTGGCTGTTGATGGTGGTATGAGCGACAATATCCGTACCGCCCTGTATGATGCTGAGTACGACTGTCGATTGGTCAATCGAACAACTCAGGCAGATCCGGCTTTATGCCGCGTTGTTGGTAAACATTGCGAAAGTGGTGATGTTGTTGTTCGTGACACGTGGCAGCCTGTTGATATTCAGCCCGGCGATATCCTAGGTGTAGCAGCTACGGGAGCGTACTGTTACGCCATGGCCAGCCGCTATAATATGCTGCCACGGCCCGCTGTTGTGGCAGTGCGTGACGGTAAGTCCCGGCTTATTCTTCGTCGAGAAACGCTTGACGATCTGCTTAGTTTGGAGGTTTCATGACCCGCGAAGCTCATACTGAACTCCGTCAGCCCGAGGTTGGTGTTGCCATTCTCGGCATGGGAACAGTTGGAACAGAGGTAGTTCGTCTTCTTATTGAAAACAGTGATTCCTTCACCCACCGGGTAGGGGCGCCCATTGTTATTCGTGGTATTGCTGTCCGCGATACCCAACGTGATCGCGGAGTTGATCCCAGTCTTATCACTGATGATGCACAGGCTTTAATTGATCGCCCCGATGTTGACGTCGTTGTGGAAGTTATTGGCGGTATCGAGGGGTCACGCCAGCTTCTCCTATCTGCTTTGAAACAGGGTAAATCAGTTGTTACCGCCAATAAGGCTTTAGTGGCTGCACATTCTGCAGAGTTGGCCGCTGCCGCGGACGAGTCCCAGGTTGATCTTTATTTCGAGGCTGCAGTAGCGGGTGCAATTCCTATTATTGGGCCTTTGAAGCGGTCTATGGCTGGGGATGAGATCCAGCGCATTATGGGTATCGTTAACGGCACTACAAACTACATCCTCTCCGCGATGGATGCAACCGGCGCGGACTATGCCGAGACACTCGCTGAAGCCGGCCGTTTAGGCTATGCCGAAGCTGATCCTACTGCTGATGTAGAGGGCTTTGATGCTGCATCTAAGGCAGCTATTTTGTCTACTCTTGCTTTCCACTCTCGGGTGACGGCAAAGGACGTATATCGCGAGGGCATCACCAAGATTACACAGCAGGATATTCGTTCCGCGCACCGTTTGAACTGCACTATTAAATTGCTTGCAGTGTGCGAGCGCATCACTTCCCAGGATGGTTCACAGTCTGTATCTGCGCGTGTGTATCCGGCACTGGTACCGCTTACCCACCAGTTGGCTACCGTTAATGGTGCTTTTAATGCTGTCTTTATGGAAGCGGAGTCTGCTGGACAGATTATGTTCTATGGTCCTGGTGCAGGTGGAACCCCTACTGCTTCGGCAGTACTCGGCGATTTGGTTGCTGCGTCCCGCAACGTTGTGCACGGTGGGCGTGCCCCGGGAGATAACACATACGCTAATCTTCCTATCGCCAATTTTGGGGATGTGCAGACGCGCTATCTCGTCAACATGTATGTTGTTGACGAAAAAGGCACCTTGTCCAAGGTGACAGATGTCTTCGCCAAGAACGATGTTTCTATTGCCACTGTGTACCAGGATGAACTGGGAGAGAGTGAAGCTGACACTGCTGTTGGTGGTAACTCGGACGGCAAATTTGCTAGCTTGTCTGTTGTAACGCACCTTGCCAGTGAAGCCAATCTTGCTGCATGCGTAGAAGCTCTGGGTGAGTCTGACAGCGTTGTGAGAGTTACTTCTGTTCTTCGTATGGAAGGCCAGGAAAAATAGGCTACTGTCCTTTTCCTGCAAGCCATATTATCTGTGGTAAAGGAGACGCATCGTGACAGACAGAGCAAATGGAGTAGCTGAAGCACGCATGCTTCCGGTAGGGACAAAAGCGGCTATCCGTGTACCTGCCTCCAGCGCAAACCTAGGTCCTGGCTTTGATACGTTAGGTCTTGCTCTGGGTATGTGGGATGACGTGTCCTGTGAGGTTATTGATTCTGGCCTGGTCATAGATGTAGAGGGAGAGGGCAGCGGAGAAGTTCCTCTCAATGAAAAACACTTGGTATATCGTGCTTTTCGAGCTGCTATGGAAGCCAACGGTTACGATGTTCCGGGGCTACACCTTGTCTGCCACAACCGGGTGCCGGAGTCGCGTGGTCTCGGATCCTCTGCGGCGGCTGCAGTTGGTGGCGTAGCTCTTGCAGATGCACTGTGTGATCGTCCTTTTGACCTCACCCGTATGGTGCAAATTTCCTCCGAATTTGAAGGTCATCCGGATAATTCCTCGGCAGCTGTCCTAGGCGGCATGGTGGTGTCCTGGGCGGATGAACCAGGTTTCGCGAACACGTCGTATCACGCTGTTCGTCTTGATGTCCATCCCGATATTCGCGCTACCGCGCTGGTGCCGTATTCGCGGTCGTCAACAGAGGAAACGCGAGCGGTGCTCCCTGCAACAGTGCCGCATCGAGATGCGGTGTTTAATGTGTCGCGTGCCTCCATGATGATGCTCGCTATGACAAAGCGCCCCGACCTACTTTTCGACGCTTCCGAAGATAGACTTCACCAGCAGCAACGTGCAGCGGCACTACCTGTTACAACGCGTTGGATTCGGTGTTTACGCGACCGTGGTTTAGCGGCAATGGTGTCTGGTGCCGGTCCTACTGTGTTGTGTTTGCATACAGGGGATTTCCCCCAGGATCTCCAGAGCGATGCCGAAGATGACGGTCTGCGCGTCTTGCATCTTGATATCTGTGAAGGTGTTCAGCGGGTTTATTAGCAATAAACTTATGCCTAGCTTGCTTAGCTGCAGTTTTTACAGTTATTCTTAAAAGGCCTACCACCAGTTAGCGCGTGTAGCATAGTTGTTACCAACTATTGCCTTGTTGTCAGTTATTGTCGGTTAGCATTACGTTATCGGCAGTTACAAGCACTGTTACTGTGTGGAGTCTGATGGGCATTCCCTGTTTCTGAACAGTTTTCGCATTCTTCTTAGAAATGCCTGCTGTGAGGGAGAATCATAACGAGGAAACTGATGTCGTTTTCCTCATCCATTAAAGCCCCTATTCTTTTTTACCAATAGGGATGAAAGGAAATCCGTGACCAGTACGGACACTATGGATAATACTGCTTCGGCAGAACCCACTCGCTCTCGCCGCGGTAAAGGCGAAGGACTTTCTTCGATGGTCATTCCCGAGCTTCGTAAAATGGCCACCGAGCTTGGTATTAAACGTACTTCTGGTATGCGTAAAGGCGACCTCATTGAGGCAATTCAGACGCAGCTTAAAAACTCCGGTCAGCAGGCTCAAGGGGAGAAAACTCAGCGTTCTCCGAAGCGCACTGACAAAACTGCTCCTGTGGTAGAAGAGAAGAATACACAGCAGGATAAGCAGCAAGATAAGAAGAACGATGCGCAGAATCGTTCTTCCCATAGCAATACTGATCGTGATACTTCTAAGCACGACAATAACGATCGTCATTATTCTGAGCGCGACTACGCCGATAATAACGGCGGAGACAATTATCAGAAGCGGTACCGTAATCGGAATAACCGCAACGACAATCGCTCCGACAATCGTTCCGATAACCGCTCTGATAATCGTGGCGGAAACTCTAATGGTTCTGGTCGTGACGGTTCGAATGACAGGAACAACGGCAACCAAGACAATAACGGCCGCAACCGTAATCGTCGGGATCGCAATAATCGGAGAGATCGTAATAACCGCAACCGTAATCGTCGGGATGATCGGGATACCGAGATTCGGGAAGGCGATGTGCTACAGCCTGTTGCCGGTATTCTCGATATTCTTGATAACTACGCTTTTGTGCGTACTTCTGGCTATTCTGCTGGCCCCCACGATGTTTACGTCTCTATGAATATGGTGCGGAAATCTGGACTACGACGTGGTGACGCTATTGTTGGCGCAGTTCGTATGCCGCGTGAGGGTAGTAGTCAGAACCATAACAACCGGCAAAAGTTTAATCCCCTGGTACGCATTGACTCAGTTAACGGATTAAGTCCGGAAATGGCTGCGCAGCGTCCTGAGTTCGCCAAACTTACTCCGCTGTATCCTAATCAGCGTTTGCGTTTGGAGACGACGAAGGAAAACATTACTACTCGTCTCATTGATCTCATTATGCCGATTGGTAAAGGGCAGCGTGCTCTTATCGTGTCGCCTCCTAAAGCCGGTAAGACGACGGTGCTGCAGAATATCGCCAATGCCATCACTACCAATTATCCGGAATGCCACCTTATGGTTGTGCTTGTTGATGAGCGTCCCGAAGAAGTGACGGATATGCAGCGCAGTGTGAAGGGTGAGGTTATTGCCTCTACATTTGACTGCCCCCCGTCTAACCACACAACTGTGTCCGAACTTGCTATTGAGCGCGCAAAGCGTCTGGTAGAGCAGGGGATGGATGTTGTTGTGTTGTTGGACTCCATTACTCGCCTGGGGCGTGCCTACAACAACAGCTCCCCGGCATCCGGCCGTATTCTTTCCGGTGGTGTCGATTCCACTGCACTGTATCCGCCGAAGCGTTTCCTCGGCGCCGCCCGCAATATTGAGAACGGTGGATCTCTTACCATTATCGCAACCGCCATGGTGGAAACCGGATCTGCCGGCGATACCGTCATCTTTGAGGAGTTCAAGGGTACCGGTAACGCAGAATTGAAGCTCGATCGGCGTATTGCTGAGCGTCGTATTTTCCCGGCTATCGACATTAACCCGTCTGGTACGCGTAAAGATGAGCTGTTGCTGGGGACAGAGGAATATCAGATTGTTCATAAGTTCCGTCGCGTGCTGTCCGGTCTCGAGCCGGTTCCGGCCATTGAGCTGGTTATTAAACAGCTGAAGAAGACGAAGAACAATCGTGAGTTCCTCATGCAAATTGCAAAGACGACTCCCAATATCGATGAGGAGGAGTAAGTTCCGTGGCTACTGCAGTTTCCGCAGTCGATGATGTTCTGTCGGAATATGCCGGTTTGGAAATGCAACTTGCAGATCCAGAACTTCACAATAACCAGACCGCTGCGCGTCGTGTTGCTAAGCGGTTCGCAGAGCTAGGCCCTATTGTGAAGTGCTATCGCGAGCTGCAACAAGCACAGGACGATCTAGATGCTGCACAAGAATTGGCGAAGGAGGATTCCTCTTTCAAAGAAGAAGTGGCACGTCTAGAACCAGTAGTGGAGAAGCTGAAAGAACAATTAACAGATCTTCTTGCTCCGCGTGACCCACATGATGCCGATGATATTGTTCTCGAAGTGAAATCTGGTGAAGGCGGCGAAGAATCTGCCCTATTCGCTGCAGACTTAGCCCGCATGTACACCAAGTACTTCGACAAACTTGGATGGCGAGTAGAAGTCCTCGACGCTACAGAGTCTGACATGGGTGGCTATAAAGATATCTCCATGTCGGTAAAGTCTCGTGAGCCGAGCCGTGATGGTGTCTGGTCCAAAATGAAATTTGAGGGTGGTGTGCACCGCGTGCAGCGCGTTCCCGTCACCGAATCGCAGGGCCGTATCCATACTTCTGCGGTTGGCGTGTTCGTTTTCCCTGAGCCGGAAGAAGTGGAAGAAATCGAGATCGACGATAAAGATATTCGTGTCGATGTTTTCCGCTCCTCCGGTAAAGGTGGCCAGGGAGTGAACACGACTGACTCCGCTGTGCGTATTACCTATCTCCCTACAGGGCTCATCGTGACGTGCCAGAATGAGCGATCCCAGCTGCAGAATAAAATCCGCGCGATGCAGGTGTTAAAGGCGCGTCTGCAAGCTATCCGGGAAGAAGAGGCTGCGGCGGAATCTGCCTCCGGTCGTACCGATCAGGTACGCACTGTAGACCGGTCGGAGCGTATTCGCACCTACAATTACCCCGAAAATCGTATTACTGACCACCGTATTGGGTATAAAGCGCATAATCTTGACCAGGTTCTCGATGGAGACATGGGTGACCTCATCGATGCTCTTGTAGAAGCTGATCGGAAAGCTCGTCTTGAAGCGGAGTAATACTCCAATGACAAACCCACCTCAGTCTGAATTCCCTACTGATTTATCAGTGCGGACCGTGCTGCGGTGGGTTTGCGCATGTTTAGAGAGTACTGGCATCGATTCACCGGCTGCCGAATCACGTTTGCTTGTAGCAGCACTTCTTCACTGTGCACCTGCGCAACTGATACTACGTAGTGATACACAACTGACTACTGCACAAAAAGACACTCTAGAAGGGTGGGTGCAGCGGCGCATGTCCCGCGAACCGGTGCAGCATATCCTGGGGGAGGCTCCCTTCCTAGATTTTTCTGTAGCCGTGGGGGAGGGAGTGTTTATCCCCCGCCCAGAAACTGAGCTCCTCGCAGACTGGGCGATAAAAGCAGCACACCAACAGATGTCCATGTCCAGCGCACAACCACTGCATATTCTCGATCTTTGTGCAGGATCGGGCGTGTTGGCTATTGCTATGGCACGAGCATTTCCCACTGCGTATATATGGGCAGTGGAGTATTCTGACCAGGCTTTTATGTATTTACGTCGTAATGTTGCTGCATTGGCTCCGCAGATTTCCCTTATCCAGGGAGATGCGACTCTCCCATATAGTGGGTGGGGAATCCCCGAGAACAGTATTGATGTAGTGGTGTGTAATCCGCCCTATGTTCCTTTGGACAGCACCGTCGATAGGGAAACGAGAGAGTTTGACCCAACTGATGCCGTTTTCTCGGGAGAAGGCGGGCTCGTCTTGAGTCGGCATATTCTTCACCACCTTCCGGTGCTTCTTACACCTGGTGCAGTGCTCGGTATGGAACATGATGATGCCACCGGAGAGTCCCTCACACAGCTTGCGCAGAGAGCTGGCTATAGTGACTGTAAAGACCATCTAGATTTAGCTGGCCGTCCACGTTTTATGACTGCTCGTTGGAAGAGTCCCCTTTCTTCAGAAAGAATATCTGTATGACTACCTACAATTGTCTGCCTGGTCATAATCGTACGGCTGCGCTGACGGAGGCTGCGGCCGTTTTAGCAGCTGGGAAACTGGTAGTGATGCCTACCGATACTGTTTATGGCATTGCGTGTGATGCTTTTAACCCGGCAGCTGTGGCAGCACTATTAGCGGCTAAACATCGTGGTCCGGATATGCCGGTGCCGGTTCTTGTCGGTTCGTGGGCTGCGGCGGAGGAATTGGCGGGAGACTTGCCTGAACCTGCTGTTGCTCTTATGAAGGCGTATTGGCCAGGTGGTTTAAGTGTGGTCGTTCCACAGTCTTCTACAGTGAAATGGAATTTAGGGGAGACGTCGCATTCGGTAATGTTGCGGATGCCTCTTAATGCGGTGGCGCTAGATTTATTACGGCTGACGGGACCATTGGGGGTATCGTCTGCAAATATTACAGCGCATGCTCCAGCTACTGATGTCACGCAGGCAGAGCAGCAGTTGGGGGAGAGTGTTTCCATCTATCTGGATGGTGGGCCTGCGGATAGCGGCACGGCATCAACTATTGTGGACGTTACATGTGAACCTCCACGTATTATTCGGGAAGGTACTATCACTGCAGAAGATGTAGCACGTAGTATTGGAACGCCTGCTGCGGTACTGCGTAGGGAAAAGGCGTAATACTTCTATAGGTAGAGAAGGGGAAACATCACTATTTCTGCTCCATGTGTACACACTCTAGCTGGCGCATCTATGTTTGGTGTTGCTGGTGGCCTCGGTGTGCCGTGGAGAGAATTGGGGTTGGTATTCCTTTCCTCCATAATTGTTGTTTTTCTTATTACAGGTCTTATTCGTAAAATCGCTATTCGCGGTGGCGCTATGGCCATTCCGCGACGGCGTGACGTGCACGTTATTCCTATACCGCGGTGGGGAGGAATAGGAATTTTCATTGGCCTTGTTGCGGGCTATGTCATTGCATCGAATTTGCCGGCTTTGCATAATGGCTTTACTTTTGTTCCCGATCTGAAAGCGGCAATGGTGGGATCATGCCTCATCGTTATTCTCGGCATCGTGGATGACCGGTGGGGACTGGATGCTGTTACTAAGCTATTAGGGCAGATTGTTGTTGCGAGCATTATGGTTGTCATGGGTCTTTCGTGGACTCAGATCTATGTTCCCTTTGGGGGTATTAATAATCTTGTGCTCGATCCTTGGCAGGCTGGATTCTTTACGGTTCTACTGGTTGTCGCCATTATTAATGCGGTTAATTTTGTTGACGGGTTAGATGGTCTTGCTGCTGGGGTGGGGGCGATAGCAGCAGTGGCCATTATGGTGTTATCCGTGCATCTTCTCTCGGAGCAAGAAGGTGCAGTGTCTGCTTATCCTCCTGCAATTATTTCGGTAGTTTTAGCGGGAGCTTGTTTAGGTTTTCTTCCCCATAATTTTCAGCCTGCACGTCTCTTTATGGGGGACTCAGGCTCTATGCTTATTGGTCTTAATTTAGCTGCAGCATCTACTTCTGCATCGGGACGTACCTCACTTTCTGGCTATGGGGTGGGCGATGCATTAGCGTTGTTATCACCACTTTTAGTGGTTATTGCAGCAATGTTTATTCCAATGTTGGATCTCATTATGGCGGTAGTACGACGTACTCGTGCTGGTGTGAGCCCATTTACTCCCGATAAAATGCATCTCCACCATCGCTTATTGCGGGTGGGGCATTCACAACGTCGCTCTGTACTCATTATTTATCTATGGGCAGGGTGGTTGACTACTGCTGCCGTTACACCTCTTTTGTTACCGTGGCAGGTGTATCTTCCTCTCATTATTATGCTTGCTTTACTTGTGGCAGTGTTGACATATCTTCCACGTGTACAGCAGCGTTGGTCAGAGCAGCGGAACAGTCGTGATCGTTCTGTCAAAAGATCGCATGGTGGGGGAACAGCTGCGGTACGAGATACCATAGGGCAGCCAACTAGTTCGCCGCGTGTGAAGCAGATGAATTATTGCACGGATGGCAGTTCGTTACGAGAGGAATCCAGCGATGAGTGATACTTCTTCTGATGCGTCAGAAACGCGGGAGAAACTACAACCATATCGTGAAGAAAAACCGCTTCCTCTTCTCAATGCGCTGCGTAACGGTCTTATTGGCCTAGCAGGTGTTCTTCTTATTGGTGTGATAGTTGGCTGGTGTACAGCTGGCACAGCGGGTATATGGGGTGCTCTTTTAGGAGGCCTTATTGCTGGGGTGTTTGAGCTTATTACCGTCATCATGGTGCTCTTGACACGTGACCTTTCACCGCGCGTCACGATGGCGATCATTATGGGAAGTTGGCTGCTGAAAATCATTATTGTTTTGGTGATTGTGGCATCTATTAAGCATCTCACGTTCTATGATCGGCCTACGTTTGTGTGGGTGATGACGGCGGCTCTTATTGTCGTTCTTGCTGCTGAGACTGTTGGGGTGAAGAAAACCCAGGTCACGTATGTGACACCCCAATTGGAAAAAGAAGACAAGAATCACTCAGAGTGAATCTTGACACAGCTTCCTATTCTGGATAGGCCTTTTTCTCCACTGGCTGTTAAAGTGGGTCTTGTCATGTTCACTGTTGCCGCAGATGTACATACGGTTACATTCCATGAGGGGAGAGACCACTGATCAACTCAGATGTAGCGGCTATGAAGGGTGAATTCCACACCCCATCTTTGGGGGATTTTTTTCCTGATCCAATATGGTTCCATGATGTTGCTGGAGGGTGGTTCACCCTCGACAGGCTCATGGTTGTGCGCCTATTCGTAGTACTTCTTGTCGCGCTTTTATTTGCATTAGCTTTTCGCAATCCCAAACTTGTTCCGGGCAAGCTGCAGAATGCTGCCGAAATGGTATTGGACTTTGTCCGTACTGGAGTAGCTGAGGATATTCTCGGTAAAAGAGAAGGTAAACGATTCCTTCCTCTCATTACTGCGACATTTGTTCTTGTCTTTTTCCTCAACTTACCGTCGATTATCCCGTTCCTTAACGTCTCGCCGAACGCACGTATTGGTATGCCGTTTGTACTGGCTATCGTCGGGTATATAGCGTTCATTTACGCAGGATCTCGTAAATACGGGTTCTTTAAATTCATGAAGTCTTCGGTCGTTATTCCGAATATGCCGGCGGCAATGCACATCATTGTTGTTCCGATCGAATTCATCTCCACATTCATTCTTCGTCCGGTTACTCTCACTATTCGTCTTATGGCGAATATGCTGTCAGGGCACCTTATTCTGGCCCTGATCTTTGCTGCTACTGACTTCTTCTTCTGGCAGTTCAATGGTTGGACTGTATTGTCCGCAGTCACGTTGGTCGCATCCGTTCTCTTCACACTTTTCGAACTTCTTGTGATCTTCTTGCAGGCGTACATTTTCGCATTGTTGGTAGCTGTGTATATTGACCTTTCACTCCATGCCGGTGAGCACTAGCTCCCTATCCCCATAACTTCATATCCATACGAATTTGAGCTTCCCCCACGATGGGTGGGGAGAATTAAGAAGGGAAAAATAATGGATCTGATGACGCTTGCCGCCAACACCGAAACCACCCTTAAGGGTCTCGGCGCTGTCGGTTACGGTATCTCTACTCTTGGTCCTGGCCTTGGTATCGGAATTGTTGCTGGTAAAACAGTTGAGGCCATGGCTCGTCAGCCGGAAATGGCGGGACAGCTTCGTACCACCATGTTCCTCGGTATTGCCTTCACTGAAGCTTTGGCCCTTATTGCTCTTGTGGCCGGCTTCCTCTTCTAAACGTTGGACTATTCGAAAATGATGACCTCACTTATTCTTGCTTCTGGAGGAGAAGACTCGACCAAGAATATGCCTCTTGATGGCAGCCTTGGTCCGCTCTTCCCGACTAATTATGACGTGGTGTGGTCACTGGTCTGTTTCCTCATCATTATGCTGTTGATGTGGAAATTCGTTCTTCCGCGTTATGGGAAAGTATTCCAAGAACGACGCGATCGTATTGAAGGCGGCATGGCCAAGGCAGAAGAACTGCAGGTCAAGGCGCAGCAGACGTTGGACGAATACAACCAACAGCTGGCACAGGCTCACGATGATGCAACTAAGATTCGTGAAGAAGCGCGTGAACAGGGACGACAGATCGTGGCTGAGATGAAGGACAAAGCTGTCGCTGAGTCCGATCGTATCGTTGCCAGCGGACGGCAGTCCCTTGATGCCCAACGACAAAAGGCCTATACCGATCTCAAGAATGACATCGGTATACAAGCCACCAACCTCGCTGAGCTTATTCTTGGTGAAGAGCTGCACGAGGACGAAAAGCGGGCTAGTACCATTGATGCTTTCCTCGCTAACCTTGGTGACAATGACAATGCGGGAGTTGCCCGTCGATGACTGTCATGTATGCCGCCAGCCGTGATGCTCTTGCCCATATTCGTTCTCTTGCGGAAGACCTTATCCGTCAGAGTGAACAGTCTGTTGTTCTAGGACAACAGATGGGTGCCGAGCTATTCACCGTTGTGGAAATTATTGAAAAGGATCGTCCGACGCGTATCGCAGTGGCAGATGTTTCTGCTACTCCGCAACAGCGCAGAACTCTCATGACTAGTCTCATTGAGAACAAGGTATTGCCTGAAACCTTGCGCGTCTGCCAAGAAGCTGCTGGTTTGGATTGGTCCAATCCAGCTGATCTCCGTGATGGGCTTGTTCGTACTGCCCGTTCTGCATTACTACAAGCAGCCGAGCTTTCGAACTCGCTTCCGCAGGTAGAAGAAGAGCTTTTTCAGCTTAGCCGTACTATTAAGGCCCATCCTGGCTTAGAACAGGCCTTGGGTGATAGAAGAGCTTCCGCAGATGAGCGGCGTGCGTTGCTTGCTCAACTGTTGTACGGGAAAGTTTCAGCTATTTCGGAGATTCTTGCGTCGCAAGCAGTTGCGCGTCCACAAGAGGGACTTGCTGCTGATGATCTTGATATTCTGTCTCGCCAGGCGGCGCATGAAATTGGACGTCGAGTAGCTGATGTGACTACTCCCATAGCGTTAAATGATGCTCAGCGTGAAGCACTTCGCAAGAAACTTCATGGCATCTATGGCATTGAGGTGTCCATTCATGAGGTGATTAATCCCGCTATTCTCGGCGGTGTCATCATCAAGGTGGGCAGTGGAATTATTAATGGAAGTCTTGCTAGCAAGCTTGATTCGCTCCGGCGCAGCTTAGTCTAGATAAAACATTAGGAAGAGCAGGGAAAAGATGGCGGAGTTAAAGATCTCCTCCGAAGAAATTCGGGATGCCCTTGCGCAGTTCCGGGATAGTTACGATCCCAACGCTACCCGTAGTGAAGTTGGTGCTGTCGTTGAGGCAGCTGATGGTATTGCCCGTGTCAGTGGCCTACCGTCAGTTATGGCTAATGAGCTACTTGAATTCCCAGGTGGTGTACTTGGTGTTGCTCAAAACCTTGACGAGCGCGAAATCGGCGCTGTAGTACTGGGTAGCTTTGAACAGATTAAAGAGGGTGACGAAGTTCGTCGTACTGGGGAAGTACTTTCTATTCCCGTCGGCGATGCTTTCCTTGGCCGCGTTATTAATCCGCTGGGCCAGCCTATCGATGGTAAGGGCCCAATAGAGTCTGAGGCGGAACGCCCCCTCGAGCTGCAGGCACCTACTGTACTTCAACGTAAACCGGTCAGTGAGCCTATGCAGACAGGCTTAAAGGCTATTGATGCAATGACCCCTATTGGTCGTGGTCAGCGTCAGCTCATCATTGGCGATCGCAAGACTGGTAAAACCTCTATCTGTACTGACACTATTATCAACCAGAAGGCTAACTGGGAATCTGGAGATCCTTCTAAGCAAGTGCGGTGCATTTATGTTGCTATTGGTCAAAAGGGTTCCACTATCGCTGGTGTCCAAGCTGCGCTAGAAGAGTACGGCGCAATGGAATATACGACGATTGTGGCCGCTCCTGCATCTGATTCTGCTGGTTTTAAGTGGCTCGCTCCCTTCTCGGGCTCCGCTTTGGGTCAGCACTGGATGTACCAGGGCAAACACGTTCTTATTATTTTCGACGATCTATCTAAGCAGGCGGAAGCTTACCGAGCTATTTCGCTTCTGCTACGTCGTCCACCGGGACGTGAAGCATACCCTGGCGATGTGTTCTATCTGCACTCTCGTCTACTTGAGCGTTGTGCCAAGCTTTCTGATGACATGGGTGGCGGATCTATGACGGGTCTCCCCATCGTCGAGACCAAGGCTAATGACGTTTCTGCTTATATTCCAACGAACGTCATTTCTATTACAGATGGTCAGGTCTTCCTGGAGTCCAACCTCTTTAACAGTGGTGTTCGACCTGCTGTTAACGTTGGTATTTCTGTTTCCCGTGTCGGTGGTGCTGCACAGACAAAGGGAATGAAGAAAGTATCTGGCAGTGTGCGTCTGGATCTTGCTTCTTTCCGTGAGCTAGAAGACTTCGCTGCTTTTGCTTCCGACCTTGACGATGCGTCCAAGCGGCAGTTGGCTCGTGGTTCACGCTTGGTTGAAATCTTGAAGCAGGGTGAGCACCATCCGTGGCCAGTGGAAGACCAGATTGTCACCATTTACTTGGCCAGTAATGGTCACTACGACGAAGTCCCGGTAGGGGAGGTACGTCGTTTTGAAGAGCAGCTGATGAGTGAGTTGCATCGTAACTCTGCGGATATCTTCACTGATATTGAGGGCGGACAGCCGCTGACTGACGATGTTATCGCTAAGCTCGTTGCTGCAACTGACAACTTCAAGAAGATTTTCCGTCTCTCCGATGGTTCTGCATTGCATGCGGAGGCTATTGAAGAAGAAGCAGTCACACAAGAAACTCTGCCGGTGAAGCGTACTGCTTCTCGCGAAGCGTAAGGTGTGATGACAATGATGACGACTTCTACCAATCAGAGAGGAGGGAGCGATCTATGGCAGATTTGAAAGCGCTAAAAAATCGTATTTCGGCGACAAGGTCTAATGCGAAAATTTTTCACGCGCAGGAACTTATTGCTACGTCACGTATTACTCGTGCTCAGGCCCGTACTGCTGCACAAGCACCGTATGCACAAGAAATTGTCAACGTGCTGTCTGCAGTGGCTGGTGCGACTAACATGACGCATCCTCTTCTCGCAGATCGGTCTAATCCTAAGCGTGCAGCCGTGCTCATTATTACTAGTGATCGAGGCATGTGTGGCGGTTATAACCACAATGTTTTGAAGGCTTGTGATGAGCTCTGTGAGATGTTGAAAGAACATGGTACAGAACCAGTTCTCTATGTCATGGGGGCAAAAGGCATTGCCCACTACTCCTTCCATGATCATCACCTAGCAGGCCAATGGTCGGGATTCTCAATGAATCCAGAGTATGAGAATCTCAAGAGTCCCCTTGAACATCTGTTAGATAGCTACTTAACGGGGTCTGGAGGTACTTTGTCTGCCCCTGATGGCTCGGAAATTGCTGGTTGTGACGCCATTTACTTGGTGTACACCACATTCCGTTCGATGCTGTCTCAGATTCCAACAGTGCGTCGTATGATCCCAATTGAGCCGGTCTACGACGATGATCCCATTACTCTCGGTGAGGATTTACTCTCCGATCCGACTGATTCTGATTCGCTATCTCCTGAATATGAGTTTGAGCCAGATGCTGAAGAGCTTCTTGACAAGCTTCTGCCGCGTTATATTACGACGCGTGTTTTTGCAGCTGCGCTCGAATCAGCTGCTTCGGAGTGTGCTGCTCGTCGTACAGCAATGAAGGCAGCTACAGATAACGCTAATGAGCTCATTAAGGACTTGAGCCGCCTCGCTAACACGGCTCGACAGGCTCAGATTACCCAAGAAATTACCGAGATCGTTGGTGGAGCTGGCGCTCTCTCGGAGAGTGCAGGAAGAGATTAAGAGATGACCTCAGCCCTGACTGATCAAAAATCAGCGGATATCGCTCTTGAAGGACGAGTTGTTCGCGTTATCGGCGCCGTGGTGGATATAGAGTTCCCGCGGGGCGCCATTCCAGAAATTAATAATGCTCTCTATGTGAATGCTACTTTGAGCGGCAATACCCATAAGATCACGCTCGAGGTTGCCCAGCATCTGGGAGATAACATTGTCCGTACAATCGCTATGCAACCTACTGACGGTATTGTTCGTGGTGCCAAGGTTGTCGATAGCGGTAATCCCATTTCCGTGCCTGTGGGAGATGTCGTTAAGGGCCACATTTTTAACGCCCTTGGCGATTGCCTCGATAAGCCTGGTCTTGGGCGTGATGGAGAGCAGTGGTCCATTCACCGCGAGCCTCCAAGCTATGACCAACTTGAAGGTAAAACTGAGATCCTTGAAACCGGTATTAAGGTTATTGACCTCCTTACCCCCTACGTAAAGGGTGGCAAGATTGGCCTTTTCGGTGGTGCTGGTGTTGGTAAGACAGTGCTTATTCAGGAGATGATTACGCGTATTGCGCGTGAGTTCTCCGGTACCTCAGTATTCGCTGGTGTTGGTGAGCGTACCCGTGAAGGTACCGACCTCATTCTCGAGATGGGCGATATGGGTGTTCTTCCCGATACCGCTCTTGTGTTCGGACAGATGGACGAACCGCCGGGAGTTCGTATGCGCGTCGCACTTTCTGCTCTGACCATGGCGGAGTACTTCCGCGATGTACAGGGCCAGGATGTGCTTCTCTTCATCGACAACATCTTCCGTTTCACCCAGGCCGGTTCAGAGGTTTCTACCCTGCTAGGCCGTATGCCTTCCGCCGTGGGTTATCAGCCAACCTTGGCTGATGAAATGGGTCAGTTGCAGGAGCGTATTACCTCAGTTAAGGGTCACTCTATTACGTCACTGCAGGCTGTTTATGTGCCTGCTGATGACTACACCGACCCGGCACCTGCCACAACCTTCGCCCACCTTGATGCAACCACTGAGCTTTCACGTGGTATTGCTTCAAAGGGTATCTACCCGGCAGTGGATCCGCTTTCTTCTACCTCCCGTATTTTGGAGCCAGGTATTGTTGGCGAAGAGCATTATCGAGTTGCTCAGAATGTCATCAATATTTTGCAGAAGTACAAGGAGTTGCAGGATATCATCGCCATTCTTGGTATGGATGAACTTTCAGAAGAGGATAAGGTACTGGTTGGTCGTGCCCGCCGTATCGAGCGTTTCCTCGGCCAGAATATGCTGGTTGGTGAAAAGTTCACCGGTATCCCAGGTTCTGTTGTTCCTCTTTCCGATACTATTGAGGCCTTCGATAAGATCTGCCAGGGTGACTTTGATAATTATCCTGAGCAGGCTTTCAGCAATGTTGGTGGACTTGATCAGGTAGAGGACAGGGCCAAAGCTCTCGAGGAAGAATAATCTGTTATGTCTGACTTGGATGTTTCAATCGTTTCGGTTGATGGCTCAGTCTGGTCTGGTACCGCAGCTAGTGTTACTAGTACGACGGTTGAAGGCGAGATGGGTATCCTCTATGGGCGTCAGCCAATCCTTGCCCAGATGGCAGAGGACGGCGTTGTGACTGTACACAGCGCCGATGGTGACTTCCTCGTCTTTGCTGTTTCTGGCGGTCTTCTTTCATGCACAGGTAAGCATGTTATGGTGATGGCTGAAAAGGCTATCCCCGCCGACAACATATCTCTTGCGGATGTTGAGAAGCAGTTGGCTGATCTTCCAGAGGATACTCCCGAGTGGAAGCGGTCTCATTTGCGTGCACAAATTCGTGCCGCTAAGAGACTCGCTGCAGCAGCATAGTAAAAAAAGAATAGATGACTTTGTTTTGTACTTGGACTCTAACGACAAGTTGGAAATAGAAGTGGAATTCAAGGTATGCTGCCCTTATGTGGTGGGTTAGTATCGTAGCCGTCGGTGTGTTACTTATTGCACTGGCGGCTGCGTTGTATTTTTTCTACCGTCACATGACTGCACTGCAGGGTAAGGGGACGGGAGTGCTCATGCGGACGCTGCCTGCGGAAGGCAGTCATGGGTGGCGTCATGGGATCCTCGTCTATGAAGAAAATTGTGTACGCTACTACCAACTTCTTAAGTTTGTTAGCCGTCAATCATTCGATTTAAATCGCGAAGACATTCGTATCTCATCTCGTCGCAGCCCAAACTCTTCTGAGAGTTCGTTGATGGAAGAGAATACTCGTATTGTTTCCGTCACTGGCTGCACCCCAGAGGTAGAGTTAGCATTAAGTCCATCTGCGCATGCAGCATTATTGTCGTGGTTAGAATCTCGTCCCTCTAAGCGGTTATACCACCAAGGTCTGTAAATATTTGTGCTCTTTTTACTCTTCTTGTGAGGAGAGCTTTTTGTGGGGCAGCGACTTTATAACTGTGTGGTGTTGTGGTCGGGCGTATTAGTCTGCATAGTGCCGTCGTGGTGCTTGTTCTGCTGCTGTCGTTCCTTGCGTAGGGCAAAAGATGTGACAACGGGGTTTTCTGGGCGTGCAAGTACGGTTGCGTCGGAGCGACCTCGTAGGACTGTTGCGCCGTCAATCATCCAGAAATGGGCTTCTTCTTCATTGGCCATATTAACTGTTCTCTGTGACGCTAAAATACGGCCGGGCTCTTGTTTAGCAAGCTCAGACAGGCGCGATGCGATATTGACGGGATCACCGATAACGGTGTATTCGTAACGATCTTTTGACCCAATATTGCCGGCAACTACACGGCCTGCTGATATTCCTACTGCGGCAGCAATCTCGGGAAGTTCATGATCGAGACGGTTCATAACTACCCGAGCGCAATAGAGTGATGCGCCTGCTGGATCCGGGTGATCGTCCGGGACATTAAAAATGGCTAGTACTGCATCGCCGGCGAATTTATTAACGACTCCACCTGCACGATTAACTTCCTCTACAACAATTGTGTAGAAGCGATTGAGCAGGTCAACAACGGTGTAACTGTCGTATTCTAAACTGAGCTTTGTAGACCCAATAATGTCAATAAAGAAGACAGAAGCGTCTCGCTTTGTGACGTTTCGTTCTTCAGGCTGAGCAGAGAGCGCCTGATCAGCAATTTTTGACCCCACGTGTTGGCGGAATAGGTCTTTTATATGCTGTTGTTCGCGCAGCTCATGCACCATGTTGTTGAATCCAGCTTGAAGTTCACCAATTTCAGAGCCATCGAACACTGCAACTTCGGTATCTAAATCACCCACTGATACGCGTTCCATGCCGTGACGTACTTGCTGCAATGGGGGAGTGATGTACGTGGAAATCTGCAGGTTGAGTACAGCGGAGAAGAGTAGTACGCATACTGCAATGATGACGATGAAGCGTGACATCTCTTGGATAGAGAATTCAGTTGTATGAAGATTCGTAGCACCAATAAGAAGAAGCCCTAGGATAGGCAAACCGGTACCTGCCAACCATACGAGGAACATGCGGGACGCAATTCCCGTGACGGTACGGCTTTGTGGCCCATAGTGGGAGAGGACAACGGAAGCTGCGGGGCGGAGCGCGAACTCTGAGGCGAGAAAACAGAGTGCCGCCATAATGATTGACCCAACGATAACAGTAAGGGCAACTTTTAACCCCATAGAGGGTTCTATATGGCCATAACAACAGCCGAAAATAAGCGCCCCAATAAGCCAGAGAATGAGCTGTAGAAGTGTCAGGTAACGCGGCCCGAGTAAAACTAGCGTGCGATTTTTCTCTGTAGGGGGTTGTTCATCGACGAACCACTTCAAAGCATAGTTTGTATAGAAGTAGCACCCAGAAATTCCCACAATATAAGAGATAGCGATAAAGGCAGGAACTGCTTTCCAGGTAAGTGTTGCGACGTCGGGAGCAAAGATACGATCTGACGGCACAATGCTGGAGATAATGAGGAGACATGCCAGAGCACCGGATAAGTGAGCGCCGCTGAGGAGTGCCCACAAAAGAAGAAAAATACGAGTTCGTGTTTTTTTCGGTGTGTCGTTAGCAGATCCGAGAAGAGGAGACCCGAACCGCGATTCGTGTTTCTTGGGAGTCTCTTCTGTGGATGATTCCACCGGAGTAATGTACCTACGAGGGTACGGAGGCCGGTGTGGTTTGGGAGAGTGCGCAGTCATTGTCTTTAAGCCTAAAACTCCACATGTAGTTGTACCAATGACCATGCAGCCAGGGTCTGCGCATCATTAATAAGACCAGCGGATATAGACTTTTTTAGTTTCGGTAGTGGCCACCATCGGCACACTATATCGGCTTCCGTATCTTCTCTTTCTGGCGAGCCAGGGGTTAAGTCACGCATAAGAAAAACATGTTGTACTTGGTCAACGAATCCGGGAGCTACGTCAATACAACCAACTTTAGTGACGGTTGCTGCACGATAGCCTGTTTCTTCGCGGAGCTCTCTTTGCGCAAGGTCATTTGGGTTTTGCTCAGCACGATGTGGAGCAGTCCCGGCGATGAATTCCCAGGAGCGTCGCTGGAGAGCGTAGCGGTACTGCTCCACCATAAGAACTTCGCCTTCTTTATGACATTGGGAAGGCCGCCATGCCACAACGACAACCCCACTGGGTTTATGAACAACGCCATAGATCCCGGGAGAACCATCTGCCTGCCGAAGATCAGATTCGGTAACTACCATCCAGTTATTCCGATATACCTCGCGAGTTGCAAGAGTAGTTGGTTGTCCAAAAACAGGTTCGTGGGGTAGTGGACACTCGCAGCCTGACATAGCTCCATTCTAAGCAAGGTAATGCCCATTTCCACACAATCTGCCCTATCGTAGGAGGGGTGCGATTAGTTATTGCAGACTGCCAAGTAGATTATGTTGGTCGGCTAAGTGCCCACCTTCCTATGTCCCGTCGTCTTATTCTGATAAAAGCTGATGGTTCTATTAGCGTGCATGCAGATGACCGCGCTTATAAACCACTGAATTGGATGACACCACCCTGTTGGTTTGACGAGCAAGATGTCTTAGATGAAGATGACGTACCCACTGGAGAAAAACTGTGGGTCGTCGAGAATAAAGCACGCGAGCAACTCCGTATTCTTATCGGAGATATTGTGCTGGATGAAGAAATTGAGCTTGGACCGGATCCTGGGCTTGAAAAAGATGGCGTGGAGCAACATCTTCAGGAACTTTTAGCCGAGCATATTGATGTTTTGGGTGAAGGTTTTACGTTGGTACGGCGTGAGTACCCTACTGCCATTGGCCCTGTCGACATTCTGTGTCGGGATGCGGAGGGAGGCGCAGTGGCAGTAGAGATTAAGCGTGTGGGTGGTATCGATGGGGTTGAGCAACTTACCCGTTATCTCGATATGTTGAATCGTGATCCACTGTTGGCGCCGGTTATGGGAGTTTTTGCTGCACAGAGTATTAAACCGCAGGCGCAGACACTGGCGGAAGATCGTGGAATCCGTTGCGCTATCTTAGATTATGATGAATTACGCGGTATCGAGAGTACTGAGCTGCGGCTTTTTTGATAGAAGAATACACTTGTTTGTAATGACGCAAGAGGTGAGGAAGTTTCGTGGAAAATATTGATCTCTCTGCTCTCAAAAAAGTTGCAGAAGCCCGTGTTGCCGAAGAAGAACAACGTGCAAAAGCTCATCAGCCTCATCCAAACGGAGGCATGACGGGAGTTGCAGCGGATAGTGCTCATACTGCTGCTAGTGCCGCTGAGAATGAGAGCACTATTTTCAGAACAGATACAGAGACATCTCATGGTGTCTCTCTCCCCACCGTTATTGAACTTACGGAAGCCAACTTTGAAGCTATGCTCAAGGTGTCGGACTATGTTCCCGTAGTTGTGGAACTATGGGCTGACTGGTCGCAGCCTTGTAAGCAGTTCACTCCTCTTCTTGAGAAGTTAGCCGCTGATTACCATGGTCAATGGATCCTTGCGACAGCAAATACTGAAAAAGAAGTAGTGCTGGCGCAAGCCTTCAAAGCGCAATCTGTACCGACAGTAGTGGCTATGGCGAAGGGACGTCCGCTTGATGCGTTTGCGGGTGTGCAGCCGGAAGCGCAGCTAAGGGGATGGCTTGATGCTCTCCTTAACGTTGTCAACGGACGATTGACTCCTATTCCTGCCGATGGCACTATTCCAGGACTTGACGCTTTTGGCGAGTTTGGATCTACCTCAGAAGATGCTGTGCCTGCGTCACCTAGCATTGTTGATGAAGCGGATGCACTAGCCGATAAAGGCGACTATGCTGCCGCTGAGAAGCTACTGCATGACTATTTGGCTCATCATCCGGGAGATCACGCGGCAGAATCGGCATTAGCCCTGTACCAAACGCTTGCCCGTGCAGCCACTACTGACGAGAACACTATTGCAAAAGCGGACGCACACCTAGACGATGTTTCTGCACAGTGCGATGCAGCCGATCGAGAGATGACAGAAGTAGGAGCAGAAGCAGCATTTATGCGATTGCTCAACACGATCGCTCGCACTACTGGTGATGACAGAGCTAAAGCACGTGACCATCTAGTGAAGCTATTCGCTATGTGTGACTCTGCCGATCCTCTAGTTTTAGCCGCACGGCAGCAATTAGCATCGTTGCTTTTTTAGGTATCTTTTCGATAGCAAAGACGTGCGCGACGCTTCCGTGGAATACGCGGAAGCGTAAAGATGTGTGCAATACTCTCCTCTGGTGTTAATTTCACATGATTGCAGTCTGTCCAGCGGAAAGTTTGTTGTGTGACATCGTCGTAAACGTCTATGTGGTCGTGCCAGTCCAATCCTAGGGCAGGCATGTTGAGACTGATTGTGGTCTCCTCTGTCTCTCGTGGATTGAGAGTAATAACAACACAAACAGAGTCACCAGTTTTTGGATCGAATTTTGAGTATGCAATAACAGCATCATTATCGCAGTGATGAAAAACTAGCTGACGATTTTGCTGTAGTGCTGGATGCTCGCGACGAATACGGTTGAGGGTAGTAATCCACGGCTCTACGCTCTTTCCCTCTGCGCAGGCTTGGGCGAAATCGCGTGGACGGAGTTCATATTTTTCAGAGTGGAGGTATTCCTCCGAACCTGGTAGAACAGCATGTTCACAGATTTCAAAACCGGAGTACATACCCCAGCTGGCAAAGAGGGTAGCTGCCAGGGCAGCACGGATGGCAAACATTTGCGGGTTACCATCGTGCAGATTTTCCTGTAGCACACTGGGAGTATTAGTAAAAAGATTTGGCCGGGCTTCATCGAGGTGGCGGAGTGTGTGGAGACTGAACTCCTCTAATTCTTGCTTTGTTGTTTTCCATATAAAGTGCGTGTAGGACTGCGAAAAGCCCAAACGTGCAAGACCGAACATAGGAGCAGGGCGGGTGAATGTTTCAGCAAGGAAAAGAACATCTGAATCTGTCTTTTTAATGCGAGAGATAAGGTCTTCCCAGAACATTCCCGGCTTACTATCGGGTCGGTCGACGGCGAAGATGCGGACGCCTCTTTTTATCCATACACGGACGATACGCTCGATTTCTTGTATCAGCCCGTCATAGTCATTGTCGAAGTTGAGAAGATAAATATCGGGGTATTTATGCGGAGGATTTTCCGCAACAGCCAGGTACCCATCGGGAAGGATAGTGAACCATTCGGGGTGTGACTGCACCCATGGATGGTCTGGAGCGCACTGCAAGGTAAGGCTGAGGGCAACATCTAAGCCCTGCTTGCGGGCAGCTTTAACAAGGTGGGCAAGATCTTTCTTAGTTCCCAACTGTGGATGGGTTGCGTCGTGACCGCCCTCTTTAGAACCAATAGCCCAGGAGCTGCCAACATCTTGTGGTGTTGCGGTAAGAGAATTGTCACGCCCTTTTCTATTCACTTCTCCAATGGGGTGAATGGGAGGAAAATAGACAACATCGAATCCCATGTCGGCAATGCGTTTTAACTCTTTTTCCGTGGTGGAGAAGCTACCGTGAACTGGTTTGCCATTCTTGTCACGACCACCTGTAGACCGGGGGAAGAGCTCATACCAGGAGCTAAACATTGCCTTCGTACGATCGACCCATATGCGGTAAGGCTTCCCATGAGTGAGGAGATCTCGTACGGGACGTTTGGCAAGGATCTTTGTAACTTTTTTAGAGAGGGCCGGACCAACGCGTTCAGGTAGTGCAAGAGTAGTGTCGCGTAAGGCGTTAATAGCCTCTTGAAGCACTGCTTTTACAGTTTTTTTACTGTTTTGAAGCAATGCGGCTTCCAGTATTTCGGCACCAATTTCAAGATCGTTAGCAAGGTCGTGAGCTTCTTGGCCCGCATTAATCTTCGCAGTGATGTCGTGTACCCACGTAGAACGAACATCTGACCATGTATCAATGCGGAATGTCCACATTCCTTCAGTATCGGGGACAAAGCAAGCGTGAAAAGTATCGTCGATATCACCAGGCGTCATGCTAATACGCTGCGCTTTAGTATGGTCAGGACCCTTTACCCAGAGCGTACAAGCAAGTTTGTTGTACCCTTCGCGCCATGCGGTTGCGCTGACCGGAATAACTTCTCCTACAACAGCTTTAGAAGGAGAGTTTCCATTATCGACAACGGGCTGGACATTAGTAACACCGAACCGTCCGATCACTGCGGTTTCTCCCTAAAAAGATATCACTCTTCGATATCAGCATAGTGGATAAACGGTACCGCTGATACCATCACTAGAGAGCAAGAGGAAGGGGTCTGAGGTGGCTTTCGCTGATAGTCCAGTACAGTATCCAACACAGCATTCAGCACACAATGGTGCAACTGTATCATGGGGGAATGTTGTAGATGCGCGTGACGTCCTACTTTACCGCGGCGATACCACTCTTGTGGGTCCCCTTAGCTGGCGTGTTAATGCGGGTGAACAATGGATTATTTTTGGGCCTAATGGTGCCGGAAAGACATCCCTCCTACGCCTTCTAACTGGCGATCTGTACCCATCTCGAGGAACTCTGAACGTCCTCGGGGAAGAATTCGGGCATACTGATCTCACCGAATTACGAACTCGCATAGGAGTGTCCTCCGCTGCTTTAGCGCGTCATGTACCCGCCCAAGAAACTGTCCTCAATGTTGTCCTATCTGCCGGATATTCCATGCTTGGTCGGTGGAAAGAGGAATACCTTCCCGAAGACCTCGATAGGGCAACAGCATTACTGGAAGATTTCTCTGTTATTCATTTACACGATCGTCCCTTTGGCCTGTTAAGCGAAGGGGAGCAGAAGCGTGTCCTTATTGCGCGAGCTCTTATGGCGGTGCCAGAACTGTTACTTCTTGACGAACCCACTTCTGGTCTCGATCTAGGAGGCCGAGAAGATGTTATTGAACTGTTAGAACTTCTCGCACAAGATCCACAAGCCCCTGCCATGGTTATGGTGACGCACCACGTAGAGGAAATCCCACGGTGTTTTACCCACGCAATGATCCTGCGTGAAGGACAGGTAGTTCACCAAGGTCCTATTGCAGACGTCATTACATCGCAAACTATGTCGGATGCCTTCGCACAGCCCATTACCGTTACCAGGGAAGATGGGCGCTTTTTCGCACATCGTGACTATGCACGAGGCCGTCACAGTATGGATCTATCTGGCCGCTGAACACCTATAGTTCCACAGTGTAAATAAGTGTAAATACAACCATAAAACGGATAAGGCAGCGAACTGTGACGATAGTAGCTTCCCCTGAACTAGTAGAGTGGTGGACCACTCCTGCTGGAGAAGATCTCATTAATGCTGTAAGCGCTTTATCGTGGACTCCCGCAGATAGTCTCTCGTCAACGGCACAACTTCGGAGACACTATCCAGATCTCACGCCAGAAATACTGAATGGGACAATTGATCTGGTGCAAGCACGGCAGCGGGCAGTGGAAAAACTAGGGCCTGCCAGTGCCCACTGGTTTCTCACTTTGGCAGCAGTTCAACAAGCTACTCCCTATGCGGTAACACACTACCGATCCCGTCGACTTCTCAGTAGTGATAGTACGATTGCACAGCCTATTCACGATGCCACCTGCTCAGTGGGAACAGAAGTGGCCGCACTAGTCCAGGCTGGCAGCACAGGAGAACTCAGCGGGTCAGATATTGATCAGGCTCGTTTAGCTATGGCGCGCCACAATGTTCCCACAGTCGCATTCCAGGAAGCGGATTGTCTCCACCCCGTATGGGGGAGCGACGTCATCACCCTGCTAGATCCTGCCCGGCGAACCGCCACAGGACAAAGACGCTACCGGGGACCCGATGCCACCACCCCCTCACTGACAGCTGTCCTGGAGGCATATCGTCAGCGCCCGTACCTGATGAAATGCGCCCCTGGTATCGAGTGGGACAAACTTTTCGCAGACGGGTGGGGCACAGGCCCCTGGCAGGGAGAAGTTGAGATTATTTCCATTACCGGATCACACGATGGGGGAGTAAAAGAGGCCGCCCTATGGTCCGTCGATCTGCTTAACCGTATAGCAGGCACAGCAGTGAATGTGGCAGAGGATAACGACGGATACACCAGACGCCGCGCCACCATACTGAGCTCAAACGGGCAGATCGTTGACCAGATAACAAACAGTGCCGCCAACGAGGCCGCTGCCGCAGATGTTCCTACCAGAGAAGTAGGAGAAATCCTCATCGAACCAGACGGGGCAATTGTGCGCGCCGGGCTGGTGCGACACTGGGCAGCACGGCACGGACTGTGGCAACTGGATACGCGTATTGCTCATCTTACGGGTTCTGCCGCACCTGCAGGGGTTGCCTATTATCCAGTGGTAGAGCAAATGCGTTACCGCGTCGCAGACATCAAGAAGGCGCTACGGCATTACCCCACATCAAGCATAGAAATCCTGGTACGCGGCGTTGACGTTGACCCAGCACACCTACGGAAAGCAATTCTTCCTAAACCAGTATCGGACGCTCCCGCCCGTACCCTGGTTATTAGCCGCGTGGGAAGCAATGCAGTGGCATTTCTCTGCGAGGCTCGCCGCATTGGACAATAGTTCCACCCTCTTGGCCAGTTCAGCATTTGTAAACCACGATAAATACGGGTCAATGGACAAATACGGGTCAATACATGTCAAAACTAAGCGCCAAATGGAGAGAAAACTAGGTTGAAAAAGCTATTAGAGTTACCATCTTTGCAGGCGTATTTCCGCTAGTGCACCCTCAAGCAGGAGGTTTACATGTCAGCCACAGTCGTTCTTGTAAAACAAGTTCCTGACTATGAGACAGACAATTCCTTGACCGACGATTTTCGTCTCAACCGCGAAAACGTTGACAAGATCTTAGACGAAACTAATGAGCATGCTGTGGAAGCCGCTGTACAGCTCAATGATATCCTGGAAACCCCACATGAGATCATTGCTCTCACTATGGGCCCTGACAGTGCCGTCGAAGCACTGCGTCGCGCCATGGCAATGGGGGCAGACCGTGGCATTCACATCTGCGATGACGCTCTCGTTGGTTCCGATGCCATCCAAACCTCTTGGGTTCTTGCAAACGCTCTTGGCCATATCGAAGATACAAAACTTATCGTTTGCGGTGACCAATCATCAGATGCAGGTGCGGGCACTGTACCTGCAATCGTTGCTGAGTACCTAGGTATTCCAGCTCTTACCAGCATCCATTCCCTCACCGTTGAACCTGATGGATCCCTCATCGCTGAGCGTGCCACAGACGGCTTTACCTACCAGCTCACCGCGGAAATGCCCGCCCTCATCTCCGTCACAGAAACAATGAACGAACCCCGTTTCCCCTCCTTCAAAGGCATTATGGCTGCCAAGAAAAAGGAAGTTACAGAATGGACTCTTGCGGATATTGGTGTCCTTCCCACACAAGTAGGGCAAAAAGGTGCCGGCACAACAGTAACCGCTACTGAAGAACGGCCTGCCAAATCGCAAGGCGATATTTTTGTTGATAACGGTGATGGTGCTCAACGCATCATGAACTACCTCGTCGCAAAGAAGCTTGTATAGGAGACTATGACCTATGACTATTCTTGTCCCCATTTCCTACACTGGCCGCGGCGACCAGGTACGCCCCACACAATCTAGCCTTGAAGCTCTCACCGCTGCCCGATCCATAGATACGGTGCATGCAATAGTCGTCTGTGAACCAGGCGTTTCAGAAACTCTCGCGGAGGCAATCGCCCCCTACGGTGTAGACGTTCTCCACGCTGCCGAAGACAAGGACGCTTTTACTTTCTTCGCCACCCCCACCGTTGATCTTGTTAGTAGTATCGCTATCGCCGAAGACGCTGCTGGCGTTCTCCTTCCCGATAGCATTATGAACCGCGAAATTGCTGGCCGTATTGCCGTACGCCTCGGCTCTGGACTTGCCTCCGATGTTGTCGCTCTTACCGATATCACCCACGTCACACATTCCATCTTCGGATCACAGCTTGACGTCGCCGCCGAAATACACGGACGCTACCCAGTGGTAGTACTTCGTAACGGCGTTATCGATATCTCCGAAATTTCGCAGGACGACCAAAAAACCGTAGAAATTCGTACAGTCTCTTTACCAGACCCCACTATTCGACGCAGCGTCAAAATTATGAAATGGCAAGAAGACGCCCCGAGCGACCGTCCCAACCTCACTCAAGCAAAAGTTGTTGTAGCTGGTGGCCGCGGTGTGGGATCGGCAGAAGGATTCCACGACTATGTTGAGGGACTTGCCGACCAACTAGGCGCTGCAGTAGGCACCACGCGTGACGCGGTAGATCTTGGATACTGCTCAGGAACTCTCCAAATTGGGCAAACTGGCGTCACCGTCAATCCCGATCTCTACATTGGGCTAGGTATTTCGGGCGCTATCCAGCACAAAGCGGGAATGCAAAATTCTAAACATATTGTGGTTGTCAACAATGATCCCGACGCACAACTTTTTTCACTCGCCGACCTGGGAATTGTTGGTGATGTAGAAGAAATTGTGCCGCAACTTATTGAACTGCTCAAAGCACGCAGCTGACAACAGTCATCGTTGACTCATAGCTGAAGAAAGACACCGAATGCTCTGTGAAGATCCAGAATCTCTAGCTAATGCCGCATATTTCGACCACGCTGCTATTACCCCATTGCGGCCAGAAGCGTTGGAAGCAATGTGTACCTTGGCTAGTGATATAGGCAATCCTTCCAGTGCACATTCCGTGGGAAGACGAGCCCGCTGTCATCTAGAAGAAGCACGTGAGTCTATCGCAGATAATCTAGGGGCCCGCCCCAGCGAAGTTATTTTCGTTAGCTCAGGTACAGAAGCAGACAATCTGGCTCTCAAAGGTATGGCATTACAGCGCGCCGGGCAGGAATGCCATCGTTTGCTCCTTAGTGCGGTGGAGCATCATTCCGTTAGTGATACGGCGAAGTGGCTTTCCGACTATCGACATCACTATTTCGGTATCGATTTGGATATTCTTCCTGTTGATGCGGAGGGACGTGTTCTTCCTGATGTTGTTGCGGAGCGACTGAACCAAGACGATGTACCGCTACTACTGACGGTAATGGCTGCTAATAATGAGACAGGTACTGTTCAGCCTATAACCGAACTAGCAGATCTAGCACTATCTCATGATGTTCCTTTCCACGTGGATGCAGTGCAAGCAGCAACACATATTCCGGTAGATTTTTCACATCCCGGCATCACCACTATGTCGGTTGCGTCCCAAAAAATTGGAGGACCTACCGGTGTAGGGGTTCTTCTGGCTCGCCGTGATGCCCCCCTCATCCCTCTTTTTCACGGCGGTGGGCAGGAACGAGGTTTGCGCCCAGGGACACAGAATCTTTTGGGCATTGTTGGTATGGCTGCTGCGCTACGATCCGCTATCGCACAACAACACGAAGAAACTGTACGGCTTGTTGCCTTGCGAAAGCGACTGATTGATGGACTACATGCTGCCGTCGACGATGTCATTATCAATGGTCCAGAAGAAGCAACCTGTGGGGCGGATACTCCCGTTCTTCCCGGGATAGTGTCAGCTACATTCCCTGGTTGTGAAGGTGATGCCCTTCTTATGCTTCTCGATGGTAAGGATGTGAGTGTCTCCCTTGGTGCTGCGTGTAGTGCTGGTGTGGCACAGGCTTCTGAAGTATTGCTCGCTATGGGCATTCCTGCTCAACAAGCGCGTGGTACACTGCGTCTTTCCATGGGGTACACCACAACAGAGGAGCATATTGATACGCTTCTTCACGCTTTACCTCAGGTGGTGGAACGTGCTCGTTTAGCTGGTCTGGCATAGGCTATACCCATGCGTGTACTAGCTGCCTTATCCGGAGGTGTTGACTCTTCCGTAGCTGCTGCCCGCCTAGTTGATGCTGGGCACGAGGTAGTGGGCATCCATCTTGCACTGTCCAGTGCTCCAGCGACATTACGGACTGGCGCGCGTGGTTGTTGTTCTCTGGAAGATTCTAGCGATGCGCGTCGTGTTGCTGATCAATTAGGCATCCCGTTTTACGTGTGGGATTTTTCTGAGCGTTTCCGTTCGCACGTCATTGAGGATTTTGTTACCACGTATGAACTAGGGGAGACACCTAATCCGTGCTTGCGGTGCAATGAACGAATTAAATTTGATGCTCTCCTCGAACGTGGCCTTGCCTTGGGATATGACGCTGTGGCCACTGGCCATTACGCACAGATTACTGACGGCATGCTGCGCCGTGGTGTGGACTCGGCGAAAGACCAATCGTATGTGTTAGGTGTGCTTAACCGACACCAACTTGATCACTCACTTTTCCCCTGTGGTGATACCGAAAAACCTGATATTCGGAAGGAAGCTGCTGCACACGGTTTCAGTGTGGCATCGAAACCAGACTCTACTGATATCTGTTTCATTCCCAATAGAGATACACGTGGTTTCCTTCACCTTCGGCTCGGTGATCGACCTGGCCCAGTAGTCGATATGGTGACGGGGAAAACCGTTGCGGAACACCACGGTACATACGGTTTTACAATTGGTCAGCGGAAGGGACTAGGGCTCCCTGGTCCACTACCCGATGGATTACCACGCTATGTGGTGGGTATTGATGTGCGCCGTAATACGGTTCTTATTGGTACGCGAGACATGTTGGCAACTAACTATTTACAGGGATGGCCTGGAAACTGGTTAGTAACGGAATTAGCCACTATTGCGGCAGCTGGTGAACATTACCAATTGCGCTGTGAAGTACAAGTACGAGCACACGCTACACCCGTACCATGCACCGTTGAAATAGGTGCTGCGGATACTAACACTGCAGGTACACCAGCGGAGATGACAGGTGGAGTTGTCACTATTCATACGGATACACCGTTGCGTGGTGTCGCATGTGGGCAAACTGCCGTGCTTTACCAGCCAGATCCGGCCGGAGATATTGTCCTTGGATCTGTCACTATCCACGCTACGGCACGCAACCGTGATGATCTGTACAAAGAATTCCCCAGTGAACATTCTTCTGCTACAACCACAGAGACAATAGCCGCAGAGGATATCTAGTGGACATACGTGCAGAGGGAACCTATCCCGGTACGGATATGCGGCTTACCCTTGCCACAATTGCGGGAGAAGCCAGTCCGAGTTTCTTCTTTCCTGTTCTTCCGGAGCGTGGCTATGAAGCGTCACCAGTAGGACGAATGACAGCTCTGCTACCAGACATGGTATGGGGCTATGGGATACGTACTTTTACCTGCGGAGCGCATGAAACGCGTTTTCACCGGTCTGCCTGTTCACTCCTAGAGCAAGATCTGGATCTACTGGAAGAAACTATCGAAACAACAGGTACAGCGGAGGGGAAACTGACGGTACCGCTCGCAGGACCTGTCACCTGCCTTTCCCATGTGGAACTTTCCAACGGGCATTGGATGTGGACAGATGCAGGTGCAGTGCGGGACCTCATGGAGCAATATGCGGAAATGGTTGCCCATGTCATCAACGAAATAACGCATCGTACGGGCCGTGATGTGTGGATTGTCATTGACGAGACTGAAGCACAGTCAGTATTCGATGGAAGTCTATCTGGGATACATATATGGGAGAGTATGCCCATTCCCGATATGCGAACATTACTGTCCCAATGGGGTGCTAGTGGGGCAGTAGCGCCAGGTCGCGTTGTCCTACGTCTACCGGATATGACGCAGTTTCCGGACCATACCTGGACTCGCTACTGTGATTCGGTAATACGTGCAAAGACATTGCGTTTAGCTCTGCCATTTTCTCTGCGACCAACGGCAGAGCAGCGCGATACTCTAGGAGAGCTGTATGACCAGTGGGGAACTAGCCTAGAACTATATCGCTACCAGTGGCGGTGCCACGCCAGCAGTGGCGCACTCAGGCACAGCGCATTGCACAAGTGCTACACGATATAGCTGTTCCTCCACAGGTAGAGAAAATACCAGCTGTACATGATACAACATTGCGGTGGGCAGCCAGTACCGTGTCCAATACCACGTTTAATGCTGTGCCGTTTCGTCCTGCGGAAAGTGTAGCGGAGTATGTGGGAGCTCTTGCAGAAGTACCAGCGTTAGTCCTCAACGAGTGGCCCCAGTAACGGCCATTCCGTTTCTACAGTGCTATAGTTACGTCCTACCCGTGCCAGATAGTCACGCAGGCTCTGCTGACGTTCCTTCTGCCACTCAGTCTGCTGCGTCATTAATTCCGCAGTGGGTGTTGTACAAAGCTGGGGATAGGTTTCCGCGAGACGGAGTGCCAGCTGTGCAGCCCCCAATGCATCCGCATCAGCCTGGTGAGCATTGTCGAGAGAAACGTTGTAATGTGCGCACACCATGGTTAACGTGCGTCTGCCTTGACGATATTTATCCAGTGCGCGGTCAATAACGTAGGGGTCTATTACTAACCCACGAATCTCAAAACTGGGAACCCAATGGCGCAGGATAGTGAGATCAAATGAGGCGTTGTAGACGATAACTGCGCGATTGTCCTCCCACGCATCGTAAAGACAAGAGACAGTCTCCTCTGCAACCTCCTGGTGGGGGCGTCCCTCTGTGCGCGCTTTTTCTGTTGAGATGCCGTGGACTGCGCTTGCGGCGGCAGGAATATCGCATCCGGGATCAGCAAGCCAATTATGGGCCTCAATGAGGGGTTCTGCCGATGACGTAGTGTCGGGGAAATCAATGTTTAGGCATGAGGATGTGACAATGCGTGCGGTGCGTGGGTTTGGACCAGTAGTTTCGAGGTCGAAAGAGCACACGTGGTGAGGGTTAAAGAAACTGTCTGCCATGGATACTCCTCTGAGGTAAGCAATCGCAGAATATGCACAAAACTGTTCTTCAGGTTACTCTCTGGCTGTAGCAAATTTGGTTAACTTCGTGGTGTGGAAACGTTAGGCTAAAGACGTGATTGACTCAACTATTCAGCAGCGGTGGAATGAGCTAGCGGACACTGTGCGGGACCACCAATTCCGCTACTACGTTATGAATTCACCCATCATTGCAGATAGTGAGTTCGACAAGCTTTTCTATGAGCTAGTAGCACTCGAAGACGAATACCCCGAACTCCGTACACCTAACTCACCTACACAGTTGGTAGGTGGTGGTTTCGAGACTACTTTTCAGTCTGTTGAGCATCCGGAGAGAATGCTCAGTTTAGACGATGTTTTTAGTCCAGAAGAATTAACGGAGTGGCTTACTCGGCTGGAAAATGAGGTGGGGACACACCAGGAATATCTTACGGAACTGAAAATCGATGGTGCCGCAATAGATCTGGTGTATCGAAATGGTGTTTTGGACCGTGCTGCTACTCGCGGTGATGGGCGAGTGGGGGAGGATATTACCCTCAATGCGCGCACTATTGTTGATATCCCCACGCATTTGCGTGAAAATCCGGATTACCCGATCCCTGCTCTGTTAGAAGTGCGCGGGGAAGTGTTTTTTGCTCTTGATGACTTTGCTGCACTTAATGAACGAATTATTAATGAGGCAGCAGAAGCTGACAGGAAACCTAAGCCTTTTGCTAATCCACGCAATGCTGCGGCGGGATCTCTCCGTCAAAAAGATCCGGCAGAGGTGGCTCGTCGCCATCTTCGTATGATTTGTCATGGCTTAGGGAAAACTGAAGGTTTTCATCCTACGACGCAGTGGGAGGCCTATCAAGCTATGGCGTCTTGGGGATTGCATGTTTCCGATAAAACAGAATGCGTCCACGGTATCGATGAGGTCCTTAACAAGATGCGGTACTGGGGTGAACATCGTGCCGAAAGTGAACATGAAACTGATGGATTAGTTGTAAAACTCAATAACATTGCGGAACAACGCAGACTGGGGGCAACATCACGTGTACCGCGGTGGGCTGTTGCCTATAAATATCCACCCGAAGAAGCTATAACGAAACTGCTGGATATTCGCGTTTCTGTAGGGCGAACTGGACGTGTCACACCCTATGCTTTTATGGAACCTGTCACTGTTGCCGGCTCAACAGTATCTAATGCGACGTTGCACAACCAGTTTGAAGTGAAACGTAAGGGTGTTCTCATTGGCGACCAGGTCGTCATTAGAAAAGCTGGAGAAGTTATCCCCGAGGTTTTAGGCCCTATCGTTGATGCGCGTACGGGTGAGGAAAAAGAATTCATCTTTCCCACACACTGTCCTGAATGTGGTGCTCTTCTTGCCCCAGAAAAAGAATCTGACCAGGACTGGCGTTGCCCCAACACACATGGATGTCCGGCGCAGTTGCGGGAACGTCTGTTTTATCTTGCGAGTCGGGCCGCCCTCGATATTGAGGCGCTTGGGGAGAAGGGGGCCCGTGATCTGTACGAGCGGAATATTTTGCATGATGAAGGGGATCTTTTCACCATCACTGCTGCAGATTTGTTAAAAACACAGCAATATACGCGGCGTGCACCCCGTAATGTGGATACGGATCCTAAATATGCGCATACTGCAGTAGGCGAGGTCGATGGACAGCGCGTCATCTTGTCCAAGACTGGGGAGAAGTTACTACAAAACTTAGAAGAGGCAAAAGAACGGCCATTGTGGCGGATTCTCGTTGCTCTTTCCATTCGCCATGTTGGGCCCACCGCTGCTCGTTCTCTAGCAACAGCATTTGGTAGTCTGCAGAAAATTCAGCACTTGGCTATGAGTGGAGAAGTAGCCACGCTATCTGAGGTAGAAGGTGTGGGCGGCATTATTGCAGATTCGCTTGTGGAATGGTTTTCTATAGAGTGGCATCGCGATATCGTTGACAAATGGGCTGCTGCGGGAGTCCGTATGGAGGATTCCCATGAGGAGGATCAGCCCCACACGCTAGAGGGGTTGACGGTGGTTGCTACCGGTTCATTAGAAGGCTTTACGCGCGATTCTGTGAAGGAGGCTATTGTCTCCCATGGTGGTAAGGCAGCCAGTTCTGTTTCCAAGAAAACTGACTACGTTGTTGCTGGTGCTCATGCTGGCTCAAAACTTACTAAAGCAGAGGCTTTAGGTATTCCTGTTCTTAATGAGGAAGAATTTGTTGTGCTACTACACGGTGGCGAAGCAGCGTTAAAGGAGAAACGTGCATGAGCGATAAGAATCGCACTGGGTCTACTACTGGGTTTACTATCCGTCCAATGCGTGAAGAGGATCTGCAGATAGTGGGGGAAATGACGGCTACCACATTTACCCCTTATGAAGATCCCAATTCTCCTTATCTCGATATCTTGCGTGATGTCACTCCGCGTTTTCAGAATGCGGATGCCAATTTTGTTGCTGTTGATGATGTCACCGATCAGATTTTGGGTGCTGTTACATTGGCAGCAGGTGGTAATCCTTGGGCATCAATTGCGCAAGAGGGGGAAATTGAACTACGTACACTCGCTGTAGATGAGGCAGCGCAGGGGCGCGGTATTGGGTCGACACTTGTGCGTACTTGCCAGGAATATGCTGTTCAGAATGGTTTTCACACAGTAGTACTCTCAACTAGGGAGAATATGGTTCCGGCTCACCGAGTGTATGAGCGCATGGGGTTCCAACTGGAACGCTCGCGTTTTTGGAGTCCTGTTCCAGGACTCATTGTTCGTTGCTACGTGTGGCCTGTTCCCACCGCGACGCGGTAGCATTTGCACAGTACATAAGCATTTGCATAGTACGATTCCGAAGAAAGGTGCTTCAGTGGACGGTATTACCCGTGACGATGTCGCTCACCTCGCGAAACTAGCGCGTTTGGCGTTAGCTGATGATGAGTTAGATGAGTTGGCTGGTCAAATTAAGGATATTTTGCAGCACGTGAATGTCATCACGGAGCTTGACACTGAAGGCGTTGACGCAATGAGCCATCCAGTGGCTATCCAGAATATTGCGCATGAGGATGTTACCAAGCCTTGTTTGTCGCAGGAATCAGTATTGAGTCAGGCTCCTGAAGTAGAGGATGGCCGTATCGTCATTCCGCAGATTCTGAGTGAGGGAGGGGAATAACGATAATGAGTGATCTTCGTACTGTTCCTGCTGATTCTATTCTTTCTATGGATGCATATACGCTGGCACAGCGTATACATGCAGGGGAACTATCATCTGTTGCAGTAACGCAAGCCTTCTTGGATCGTATTCAAGAAATCGATGGCGATATCCATGCTTTCCTACATGTTGGCGCGGAGGAAGCTTTAGCAACTGCTCGCAAGGTGGATGAGGATGTTGCAGCTGGTAAGGAACCGGCTTCTCCGCTAGCGGGTGTTCCACTTGCCTTGAAGGATATTTTCACAACGGTTGATGCACCGACAACATGCGCATCGAAAATTCTGGAGGGTTATGTCCCACAGTATGATGCGACTGTTGTGAAGAAGCTCCGCGAAGCTGGCATCCCCATATTGGGTAAGACCAATATGGATGAGTTCGCCATGGGTTCTTCTACGGAAAACTCTGCGTATGGTCCCACCTATAACCCGTGGGATAAGGAGCGTACTCCGGGTGGTTCTGGTGGTGGTTCCGCTGCGGCGTTGGCCTCCTATGAAGCTCCGCTAGCTATTGGTACAGATACGGGTGGTTCAATCCGTCAGCCGGCAGCTCTTACCGCCACGGTAGGGGTGAAGCCCACCTATGGCACAGTATCTCGCTATGGTCTGGTAGCGTGTGCATCGTCCCTGGATCAGGGTGGTCCGTGTGCTCGTACCGTGTTGGATACGGCCATGCTGCACAATGTTATTGCTGGCCATGATGATCATGATTCCACATCATTGTCGGTAGAAATTCCCAATATGGTGGATGCCGCATTGGAGGGTCAGAATAAAGATCTTTCCGGTGTGAAGATTGGCCTTATTAAGGAATTCCTCACTGATGAGGGATGTCAACCTGGAGTAGCGGAGTCTTTCCGTCAGGCAGTTGAAACTCTGCAAGGGTTGGGCGCAGAAATCGTTGAGGTGTCTTGCCCGAACTTCCCCTACGCATTGGCTGCTTATTACCTCATTCTTCCCTCTGAAGTGTCGTCTAATCTGGCCCGCTTTGACGGAATGCGCTACGGACTCCGGGTGGGCGATGATGGGACTCATTCGGTTGACGAGGTGATGTCTCTGACGCGTGCTGCTGGTTTTGGTAAGGAAGTTAAACGCCGCATCATCATTGGTACGTATGCTCTTTCTGCTGGCTACTACGATGCGTACTATACGCAGGCACAGAAGGTTCGTACGCTTATTGCACAGGACTTCCAAAAAGCCTATGAGCAGGTAGATGTGTTGATCTCGCCGACTACTCCGCAGACGGCATTCAAGCTGGGAGAGCGAGTTGACGATCCGCTTTCCATGTATCTCTTCGACCTTTACACGTTGCCTCTGAACTTGGCAGGTATTTGTGGTATGTCCGTTCCATCTGGACTGGCATCGGATTCTGGAATGCCTGTGGGTCTGCAGATTATGGCTCCAGCTTTGGAGGATGCTCGTCTTTATCGGGTTGGTGCCGCGTATGAAAAGGCGCGTGGACCACTCTGCTAGCTTTTGCCACTAGACGCTAATATTCTGTGAGAACACTTTGTGAGGAGTCCTCCTCTTCGTCTGAGGAATACAGGCGGAGGGGAGGATTTCGGCGTAATCTGGGCTTATATCAGCGAAACTATGTAGGTGCGGTGAATCTGTTGCTGGATCGGTTAAGTATTCGCTTGTTTATCTCGGTACACTGCACCTATAGCTACTTTTTCTAAGAAATGGCAATAGAGAAGGATTAGTCACATGGGTCTTCGAATTGGTGTTCTGACTGCCGGTGGTGACTGCCCGGGCTTAAATGCAGTTATTCGCGGTGTTGTTCGCACTGCTAACAGCTGCTACGACGCTACAGTGGTGGGTTTCCAAGACGGTTGGACTGGTCTCGTCAACAATCTTCGTATTCAGCTTTATGACAATGAAAGCATCGACAAGATCCTCGACCAAGGTGGCACCATTTTAGGTACTGGTCGCATGAATCCACATGAGTTGGAATCTCGCATAGACGATATCAAAGCGACTCTTGCCGATAATGAAATTGATGCCGTCATTCCTATTGGTGGAGACGGTACCTTGCGCGGCGGTCGTTGGCTGATGGAAAACGGCATTAATGTTGTCGGTGTTCCCAAGACTATCGACAATGACGTTGCCAATACTGACTACACGTTTGGTTTCGATACAGCAGTATCTATTGCCACAGATGCTATTGACCGTCTGCATACCACTGCGGAGTCCCACCAGCGCGTCATGCTGGTAGAAGTCATGGGACGCAACGCCGGATGGATCGCTCTCCAGGCAGGAATGGCCGGAGGCGCACACATGGTTGTTATCCCAGAAGTTCCTTTCGATGTTGATCGCATTGCCAAGCTTATGGAGCGCCGCTTCCAAATGGGTGAATCCTACGCTATCTGCGTGGTAGCCGAGGGGGCACATCCTAAGGAAGGCACGATGGAAATGCGGTCTGGCGGTATCGATAAGTTCGGGCACGAAATATATACGGGCGTTACGCAACAGCTTGGCGATGAGCTACGTACTCGCCTCTATGATCGCGATATCCGTACCACGGTACTTGGTCATATTCAGCGTGGTGGTACCCCTACTGCTTTTGACCGCGTTCTGGGTACTCGTTTTGGTGTTAATGCTGTCCATGCCGTTGCCGAGGGCGACTTTGGAAAAGTGGTCGCGGTTCGCAATGACAAGATTGAACGCATCACTCTTGATGAGGCAGTCGGCCATCCGAAGAGAGTCCCCATGGATCGCTACAGGGAAATGGAAGCCCTCTTCGGCTAAACGTGCCATAGCGGTGGTATAACTGATCACTTAGTATCGGCTCAATGCGGGTTCAGTGCATGCTTTCTCAGCGAGGAACCGTGTGTTGAGCCGATACTGCAATAACTGCTCTTCTCACCTAAACTAGGAACCATGACAAGCGCCCATGTAGATGACATCCTCGACTTCGACGAGGTAATCGCGAAGTACGATCCCGTTATGGGGTTGGAAGTTCACGTAGAGCTTTCTACGGAAACGAAAATGTTCTGCAATAGCCCCACCGCTTTCGGTGCAGAACCCAACACCCACGTTAGCCCCACATGTATGGGACTACCTGGCGCACTCCCCGTTGTTAACCAGCAAGCAGTGGACTGGGCTATCAAGATCGGTTTGGCCTTAAACTGCCAGATTGCTTCTTATTCGCGTTTTGCTCGAAAGAATTACTTCTATCCGGACCAGCCCAAGAACTATCAGATTAGCCAATATGACGAGCCCATTGCCTACGACGGTTATCTGGAGTTCCAGCTCGAAGACGGCACCCCCTTCCGGGTTGATATTGAACGTGCTCACATGGAGGAAGACACCGGCAAACTGACCCATATTGGTGGTGAGACAGGCCGCATTAACGGTGCTACACACTCTCTCCTCGATATGAACCGTGCCGGCGTGCCGCTTATCGAAATTGTTACCAAGCCTATTGAAGGAGCAGGGGAGCGCGCCCCCGAAGTAGCTCGCGCTTACGTCACCGCATTGCGTGATGTTATTCGCTCGCTGAAGGTGTCTGACGTCAATATGGCGCAGGGGTCCATGCGTGCCGATGTTAACTTGTCTCTCCGCCCCGTGGGTACCACCGAGTTCGGTACGCGTACAGAGACAAAGAACGTTAATACGTTAAAGTCCATTGAGACTGCTGTCCGCTACGAAATGTGCCGTCAGGCAGCCGTTCTGGATGCGGGTGAAGAAGTTCGTCTAGAGACGCGCCACTTCTTGGAATCTACTGGTGCAACTGCAGCAGGTCGTCCGAAAGAAACCTCTGCTGATTACCGCTACTTCAATGATCCTGATTTGGCGCCTGTTGTCGTGTCGCGTGAGCATGTTGAAGATATTCGTGCCACACTACCGGAACTCCCTTGGGTGCGTCGTGCTCGTTTGCAGAAAGAGTGGAATCTTTCTGATGAGGAACTCCGAGACCTCGTCAATACCGGTGCTATGGATCTTGTTGCCGATACGGTGGAAGCGGGCGCTCCCTCCGCTGAAGCACGTAACTGGTGGGTTTCCTACCTTACGCAGCAAGCCAAGAACCGCGAGGTAGAACTTGATGCCCTGGCTATTTCTCCGAAACAGCTGGCAGAAGTTATTAGCATGGTCGCGGAAGGCAAGCTCACCAATAAGCTGGCCCGCCAGGTTGTTGATGCTGTCCTCGACGGCGAGGGTGAACCTGCTGAAGTCGTCGAAAAACGTGGACTGGCCGTTGTCTCCGATGATTCGGCGCTTCGCAGCGCAGTGGAGGAAGCTCTTGCCGCTCAGCCTGATATTGCCGATAAGATTCGCAGTGGCAAAGTACAGGCAGCCGGTGCCATTATCGGTGCAGTGATGAAAGCTACTCGCGGCCAGGCAGATGCTGCACGAGTACGCGAAATCATCATTGAAATGTGCTCATAACTTTCTTACGTAGAACATCCCAGGAGTGTGCTCTTAGCGACTCACCTGGGATGTTCTGCATTTTCATAAATTCTCCCGTTATTCTGGACGCATGAGCGACGATACAACTTCTGTTCCTAACTCTGAGCCTGCGTTTAATGAGGAACCTGTGCTCAACGAAGATACTGGCGAGGATATCAGCGAAGATACTGCCTCGCGCGATTCGTCGGATGATACTGTTCCCCAACAGATGCAGCCAGTTAGTGACGATGATGTCGTCCTGGATGGTTTATTAGACGACATCGACACTATTTCTGCTGCAGATCAGGAAAGTATTACTGCAGACAGTGAAAGCGAAGCGCAGTCGACGGATGACGACGATGCCACAGCTGTGGGAATCTTCGATAGTGAGGACACTGCGAGTGAGATGCCAGAGATGGAGCAGCCTCTGGCCTATACCGCCGCAGAAGATGCTGAAACAACGTTTATCGATACTGTTTTACCTGGTGAGGATACTTCCTCTGGGGTATTCGATGACAATGTTTACATTGACCCAGCAGAGACAGCTGTTATGGAATCAGCGGAGACTGCCGTAGCTGACATTCCTGTTTCTGTTGCCCCTGCTGCCCCCGTGAGCGTGTCTTCTTCGTCAGTTGAAGATGCTGCTAGTAGCGAGCCTCTGGATAGTAGTGACCTTTCAGATAGTGACGAACTTCTGGAAGATGTACATGATGGCCAGGAAAAAGACGATAACGAGGACGATAAGTCAAAAGGATGGGGGACGGTTGATTGGGGCCTTTTCCTCCTGCGAGTAACTCTCGGTGTCATTATGGCCATGCATGGTGCGGATAAACTCTTTGGTCTTTTTGGCGGTTCCATTAGTGCAACTGAGGACCTGCTACGGTCTGTCGGCTTCACTAATCACACTGAGATATTTGCGATAGGTGCTGGTGTGGCAGAACTTGTGAGCGGCATCATCGTTATTTTGGGGCTTTTTGCGCCAGCGGGAGCGTCGGTGATCTTAGGTGTGATGGGCATGGCGACGCTTACGCATTTAGCATTGGGTGAGGGTGCTTTTCTCGCTCTTTATAAGGGACCGTATGAGCTGATTACCCTTATTGCGGCAATGTCTGCAGCGGTTATTTTTGCCGGGTCGGGCCGGTGGTCAGTGGATGGACGATGGGGCTGGGCGACACGACCTAAATGGGGTGCCATTGTGTGGTTCATTGTTGGTATCGCGTCAGCTCCCATTGTGTGGGCAATTTTTAATACGCAAGGTTTCCCCTTCTAACAGATTTATCTTCTAGTAGACTCTCGTCGATAATGTCGTAAGGTTATGAAAAGTGTGAGGCCCCACCATACAGTGGGGCCTCACACTTTTCATAGAGGGAGGGCAGGACTAGGAAAGAGAAGGCTAGTCGATGTCGCGCACACCGCCGCGGTCTGCCGATGCGGCCATCTTTGCGTAAGCGCGTAGGGCCTTTGATACTTCTCGAGAACGATCTTTATGAGGAGTCCAGGGGTGCTCACGGGTGTTCTCTTCAGTACGACGCTTTTTCAGTTCTTCTGCACTAACACGCAATTCGATCTTACGTTCAGCAACATCGATATAGATGGGGTCACCATCGTGGACAAGTCCAATAGCGCCACCGTGGGCTGCTTCAGGAGAGACGTGTCCGATGGAAAGGCCGGAGGATCCTCCTGAGAAACGACCATCTGTGACCAGGGCACATTTCTTCCCTAAACCAACGCCTTTAATGAAGGCAGTAGGATGCAGCATTTCTTGCATACCGGGGCCACCAGAAGGTCCTTCATAGGTGACGAAAAGAACTTCCCCCGGCTGTAGTGTCTTATTTAAGATGACGTTAACAGCCTCTTCTTGGCTTTCGACGACGCGCGCAGATCCCTCGAAGTGGAATTGATCTTCACTGATGCCGGCAGTTTTAAGAATGGCACCGTCTTCGGCGATATTGCCGCGGAGGACACAGAGCCCACCTTCCTTGGTGTAGGCGTGGGCGCTATCACGAATGCATCCGTTTTCAGCGTCAAGATCAAGACTATCCCAACGATTATCGGTGGAGAAGGGCTGTGTGGTGCGTACTCCACCGGGAGCAGCATGGTAGAGCTCTATAGCTTCATCGGTGGCGGAACCGCCGCGAATGTCCCAATCGGCCCGATAGTGTGCAAAGTCCGCAGAGTGTACAGAGTGAACAGTGGTGTTTAAGAGGCCAGCACGGTTAAGTTCGCCGAGTAGTGCTGGAATACCACCAGCACGGTGGAAGTCCTCCATGTAGAAATCGGAGTTAGGGGCCACTTTGGAAAGGCACGGTACGCGGCGCGAGATAGCGTCAATGTCATCCAGTGTGAAGTTCACATTACCTTCTTGTGCAGCGGCAAGAATATGCAGCACAGTGTTGGTGGATCCGCCCATGGCTATATCGAGGGTCATAGCGTTGCAGAATGCTTCGCGAGTGGCAATAGAGCGGGGGAGAACGGACTCGTCATTATCGTGGTAGTAGCGGTTGGCTAATTCCACAATGAGTTTTCCGGCGCGTTCAAAAAGCGCCTTGCGGGCTTTATGGGTGGCAAGAGTAGAACCATTACCGGGCAGGGATAAGCCAAGGGCTTCTGTCAGGCAGTTCATGGAGTTGGCAGTGAACATGCCTGAGCAGGAACCGCAGGTAGGACAGGCGGTTTGTTCAACTTTAAGAAGTGCATCGTCATCTGTTTTATCGGAAGCGCTTGCGGAGATGGCGGTGATAAGGTCTGAGCCTTTGCGGGCGACACCATCGACGACGACGGCGCCACCGGCTTCCATAGGGCCGCCGGACACAAAAACTGTGGGGATGTTGAGGCGCAGTGCAGCGTTCAGCATGCCGGGGGTAATTTTGTCGCAGTTGGAGATGCAGACGAGGGCGTCGGCGGTGTGTGCATTGCACATGTATTCCACGGAGTCGGCAATGATTTCGCGGCTGGGGAGGGAATAGAGCATGCCGTTGTGGCCCATTGCTATGCCGTCATCGATGGCAATGGTGTTAAACTCTTTCGCTATTCCACCAGCCTCTTCGACGGCTTTTTTGACAATATCGCCGACGTATTTGAGGTGTACGTGTCCGGGGACAAAATCCGTGTATGAGTTGGCGATAGCAATAATTGGTTTACCGAAGTCAGAATCTTTGACACCAGTGGCACGCCAGAGTGCGCGCGCTCCTGCGGCATTACGACCACGTGTTGATTGGGCAGATCGAAGCTGAGGCATTGTGAAGCCTTTCTGTATGGGTCATGTGCCATTAACATTGCGACATCGAAATTTGAGTATTCGATCTCATATAGTGACTATATTAGTTGACATTATGAGATTTGTACCGTAGTATCAAGTCATGCTTCAAGTCCTAGTATCTGTACGTATTCGCGGTCGGCGTTTATGCTAGACCCGGTTAACGCTACCGGATCACGGAGAAGCTAAATGCCCCTCGCACAGTCACACTGGCGAGGGTTTTTTATTACCATCTCACGCGGAGGCGTAGCCTCTGCCCGTCACCTGAAGGAACTGATGTGAGCGCACCACAAGCTCGCCAGCCAGGGCGTGGCACTATTCCCACACCCGCTGAAGCAGCACACGCAACCAGCAGTAACCGCGGCATAGGTCCAGAGAAATGCACAGGCGCAAAGTCTGTCATTCGCTCTCTCGAGGAACTTGGCGCAGACACCGTATTTGGACTTCCAGGTGGCGCAATTCTTCCCGTCTATGATCCGCTCTACGACAGCACTTTTATTAACCACGTACTTGTTCGTCACGAGCAAGGGGCTGGCCACGCAGCCGAAGGCTATGCACGATCCACTGGGCGAGTTGGCGTTTGCATGGTGACGTCTGGTCCCGCTGCTACTAACCTGGTAACGGCACTGGCTGATGCACAAATGGACTCTGTCCCCATGGTGGCCATTACTGGGCAGGTGGGAGAATCGTGCATTGGTACTGATGCTTTCCAAGAAGCAGATATTTCTGGCATCGCCATTCCAGTGACAAAGCATAATTTCCTTGTCAAAGACGCCTCTACTATCCCACAAGTATTGGCAGAGGCTTTTTATATTGCCCAAACTGGTCGGCCCGGCGCAGTGCTCGTCGATATTACGAAATCGGCGATGAACCAGGAGACAACATTCTCATGGCCGCCAGCTATTGATCTGCCAGGTTACCATCCAGTGACGAAGCCACACGGCAAACAAATACGTGAAGCAGCTCGTCTTATTGCGAAAGCCCACAAACCAGTTTTCCTTATTGGCGGAGGCATTATTAACGCCAATGCCTCGCAGGATCTGCTCGATCTGGTAGCCCTCACGGATATTCCTGTGACCTGCACACTTATGGGTATGGATGCATTTCCGCAGAGTCACCCACTGAACTACGGTATGGCGGGAATGCACGGTACCATCCCAGCTGTTGCCGCATTGCAAAAAAGTGACCTCATCATTGCACTCGGTACTCGCTTTGATGATCGCGTAACAGGTAATCTTGAGTACTTTGCCCCGCATGCGCAAGTTATTCATGCAGATATCGATCCGGCAGAGATTGGTAAAAATGTCACTGTCGATATCCCCATTGTGGGCGATGCGCATGAAGTAATAACGGCACTTATTAATACGATGAAATCGGATCCTTCCGAGAATATTGTTGGTGACATTCGTGCCTGGGTGGACTATCTCGATGAATTACGTGAACGTTACACCATTAAGTACGACAAGGCCCTAGACGAAGAAGGACACTTGTCTCCTCAGTATGTCATTGAGACCCTCTCTAACATTGTCGGATCAGACGCCATTTATGTTTCTGGCGTGGGACAACACCAAATGTGGTCGTCACAGCTTATCGACTTTGAAGAACCCCGTACCTGGTTAAACTCCGGTGGTCTTGGCACAATGGGATACGCAATTCCTGCCGCCATGGGGGCTCAAGCTGGTAACCCAGATAAGGAAGTATGGGCAATCGACGGCGATGGTTGTTTCCAGATGACGAATCAGGAACTAGCGACCTGCGCACTAAATAATTTCCCCATTAAAGTTGCCCTCATCAATAATGACAGCCTCGGAATGGTGCGTCAGTGGCAGACGCTCTTCTATGACGAGCGTTATTCCCAGACCACCTTGGAGACGCATACACGTCGTATCCCCGATTTCGTTATGTTGGCGGAAGCTCTTGGGTGCGCTGCTTTTCGCGTAGAAACTGAAGAGGATATCGTTCCAACTATCGAAAAAGCCCGTAAGATTAACGACCGCCCAGTTGTTATCGAGTTTGTTGTTGCCAAGGATGCTCAAGTATGGCCAATGGTGCCTGCTGGTACTAGTAACAGTGAAATCATGATGCTCAAGGGAATATATCCGCTCGTCGATGAGGATCAGGCCAGAAGGGACACCATCTAACCATGACTACGACACATACTTTGAGTATCCTGGTGGAAGATAAGCCTGGCGTGCTAACCCGTGTCGCTGGCTTATTCGCGCGCCGAGGTTTCAATATTCAATCTCTTGCGGTCGGTCCGACAGAGGTTGAGGGAGTATCCCGGATGACTATTGTTACGGCCGTCGACAGACTTCCCCTTGAACAGGTAACGAAGCAGCTCAACAAGCTCATTAACGTGTTGAAGATTGTCGAACAGGATGCTGATGCTTCCGTATCCCGGGAGCTCATCCTTATCAAAGTTCGATGCGATGCGAGTAACCGCATCCAGGTTGTGCAAACAGCAGAACTTTTCCGCGCCAAAGTAATTGACGTGGCTCCAGAGTCTGTGACGCTGGAAGCTACTGGTACCAAAGACAAAATAGACGCATTATTGCGAGTCTTAGATCCTTTTGGAATTCGAGAGATTGTGCAGTCGGGCACGATCACTCTTGGCCGCGGCCCGAAGTCAATGACAGCTACCCGCTGACTAAGGCTTCCTGGCAACGCTACACTGATTAACACAACATATAGGTCAATGGCTTGTATGACTCCACATGAAGACACAGTAAAAGGAGACTCCACCCATGGCAGTCGAAACTTTCTATTCAGACGACGCTGATCTTTCCATCATCCAGAGCCGTAAGGTTGCCATTATCGGTTACGGTTCTCAAGGCCATGCACATGCTCTAAGCTTGCGTGACTCCGGCGTTGACGTTGTCATTGGTCTGCGCGAGGGATCCAAGTCCATTGCCAAGGCAGAAGAGCAGGGTCTCAAAGTTATGACCAATGCAGAGGCTGCACAATGGGCAGACACCATTATGATGCTTGCCCCGGATACTTCTCAGGCACAAATTTTTAATAATGACATTAAGCCCTATCTGCAGGAAGGCGACGCCCTCTTCTTTGCACACGGTTTGAATATTCACTTCAAACTCATTGAGGTTCCGGAGTACGTCACCGTTGCCATGTGTGCTCCTAAGGGGCCCGGCCACCTCGTTCGTCGTCAGTTTGTGGAAGGACACGGCGTGCCCTGCCTCATTGCGGTTGAGCAGGATCCTACCGGCGAAGGCCAGGCTCTTGCCCTCTCCTACGCAAAGGGTATTGGTGGTACCCGCGCAGGTGTCATTAAGACAACCTTCCGCGAAGAAACCGAAACAGATCTCTTCGGTGAGCAGGCAGTGCTCTGCGGTGGTATGGAAACTCTCATTATGATGGGGTTCGAAACTCTCGTTGAGGCCGGATACGCCCCCGAAATGGCATTTTTCGAGTGCATGCACGAGACGAAGCTCATCGTTGACCTCATCTACGAGGGCGGCCTTACCAATATGAACTATTCCATCTCCGACACTGCTGAATTCGGTGGCTACCTGTCTGGCCCCCGTGTTGTGGGAGACGCCTCTCGCGAAGCTATGCGCCAGGTACTGAAAGAAATCCAAGACGGTACTTTCGTAAAGCGGCTTATGACGAACGTCGAGAATGGAAACAAGGAGCTAGAGGAACTGCGTGCGCAGGTACAGAACCACCAGATTGAAGCTGTTGGTGCAGACCTTCGCAACATGATGAGCTGGGTCAAGCGCGAAATTACTGAGACTGCCTAAATAGACAGTCCCACCTAATGCTGAGATACCTTGGTACTGCCCAAAAGTAGTACCAAGGTATCTATTCCTATATCTGTTTTCGCCTACTAGAATAAGCCGTGTATCAGGCTGTTTAGGAAGTAGTGTAGGGAAGTCTGCGTAGCATTCTTTATGTCTCCAGATCGCTTTACTCTACGCGCACACTAGCAGCGTGATACCTAGAGTTTCTGGCGCGGTCGTGTCAGAAATAACCTCACACACAATGGAGAATCTCGTGAGCCAAAATGCTCGTCCCGTCGTACTGATTGCCGACAAACTTGCTCAATCGACCGTAGATGCACTGGGTGATGGTGTAGAAATTCGTTGGGTCGATGGTCCGAACCGTTCTGAATTGCTGGCAGCTCTTCCTGAAGCGGACGCAGTACTCGTACGTTCTGCCACCACTATTGACGCCGAAGCATTAGCCGTTGCCGATAATCTCAAGATTATTGGTCGCGCTGGTGTAGGGCTTGATAACGTCGATATTCCCGCGGCTACTGCCCGCGGTGTCATGGTTGTCAATGCGCCTACCTCAAACATTCATTCTGCGGCAGAACATGCCGTAGCGCTGACAATGGCTGCTGCTCGCCAGATCCCAGCAGCTCACAACACTCTTCGTGAGCACGAATGGAAGCGCTCCAGTTTCAAAGGCGTTGAAATCTTCCACAAGACCGTCGGTGTGATCGGTCTAGGTCATATTGGTCAACTATACGCTCAGCGTATGAAGGCTTTTGATACCACGGTAGTGGCATACGATCCTTATCTTCCCGCTGCCCGCGCCGCCCAACTCGGCGTTGAATTGGTGAGCTTGGACGAGCTGCTCTCCCGCGCCGATATCATCTCCATCCACCTCCCAAAGACCCCGGAAACCGCCGGTCTTATCAATGCTGAGCAACTTGCCAAGTGCAAGGATGGTGTCATTATTGTGAACGCTGCTCGTGGTGGACTCATTGTTGAGGAAGACCTTGCAGCGGCATTGGCATCCGGTAAGGTGCGCAGCGCTGCTGTTGACGTGTACTCCAAGGAACCCCCTACGGATAACCCGCTGCTAGATGCCGACAACATTGTCCTAACTCCGCATCTTGGCGCCTCCACCGCAGAAGCACAGGATCGCGCAGGCGTTGATGTTGCTCATTCCGTACTCTTGGCACTTGCTGGCGAGTTCGTTCCAGACGCTGTTAACGTCTCCGGCGGCCCCGTTAATGATGAAGTTTCACCGTGGCTGGAACTTGTTCGCAAATTGGGTCTTCTGGCCGGCACACTTTCTCCCAAACCGGTTACTGCCGTGCAGGTTGTTGTCTCCGGTGAGCTTTCCGCTGAACCCGTCGATATTCTTGGTCTTGCCGCTTTGCGCGGTCTTTTCTCCGCTGTCAGCACCGAGCCGGTAACTTTTGTGAATGCTCCGCAGATTGCCGAAGAGCGCGGTGTCTCTATTGAGGTCGATACTCACACTGAGGCTCTTACCCACCGGTCTGTTGTGACGGTGCGTGCCGTCACCGCCGATGGTGACGTTACCTCTATCTCCGGTGCTCTTACTGGTCTGGAGAAAGTTGAGAAGATTATCGGTATTAACGGTCGCAACTTCGACATGCGTGCAGAAGGTCACAATGTGGTGCTGTCCTACCAGGATCGTCCCGGTGCACTAGGGCTTTTCGCCACTGCATTGGGCAATGCGGACGTAGATATTATTTCTTGTGCTCTCAGCCCTGATGCAAAGGGAACTGGTGCTACTGCTCTGCTGCGTCTCAACCGTGCCCTTACTGAAGATGAGATGGAGACTGTCAGTTCTGCTGTTGGGCAACTCGTGCTGCCCAGGTGGATCTCGCGTGAGTGCCACGATTGATCTAGCGGTCATCGGTGGCGATGGTATTGGCCCTGAGGTTACTGCCGAAGCGCTAAAAGTACTTCGTGCAGTTATCCCCAGTATTGAGGTCACGCACTACTCGCTAGGCGCGGAACACTACCTGAAAACTGGTGAGATTCTCTCCGATGAGACTGTTGAGAAGATCCGTCAACATGATGCCATCTTGCTCGGCGCCATTGGTGATCCAGAGCGGGTAGCTCCCGGCGTTTTGGAGCGCGGATTACTTCTAAAATTACGGTTTGCCCTTGATCACTTTGTCAATCTTCGCCCAGCGAAGCTCTACGCAGGTGTTGACTCACCCCTAGTTGGTAACCCTTCCATCGACTTCGTTGTTGTGCGTGAGGGCACGGAGGGTCTCTACTGTGGCGATGGTGGAGCGATCCGCGTAGGAACCACAGCTGAGGTTGCTACAGAAACTTCCCTGAATACCCGCTTCGGAGTGGAACGCGTTGTGCGGGACGCTTTTGAACGCGCCATGAAACGTCGTAAACACCTCACTCTTGTTCACAAGATGAATGTGCTAACCCATGCGGGTTCACTGTGGAAACGCACTGTTGATGATGTTGCTGCTGACTATCCGGAAGTAACAACGGATTACTGTCACATTGATGCGTGCACTATCTATATGGTGACGGATCCGGGTCGCTTTGATGTTATCGTCACCGATAATCTTTTCGGCGATATCATCACAGATCTCGCCGGCGCTGTGATAGGTGGTATTGGATTAGCAGCAAGCGGAAACATTGATGCCACCCGTACCAACCCCTCCATGTTTGAACCAGTACACGGTTCTGCCCCCGATATTGCGGGGAAGGGACTGGCAGATCCCACTGCCGCCATTGTTTCTGGCGCAATGATGCTGGAGCATTTGGGGTATGACAGTGAAGCTGCTCGCATTATGGAAGCAATAGAAAACGATGTGGCACACCGCGATGATGAGACTATCTCCACCAGTGCGATAGGTGATCGTATCGCTGCTGCACTCGCATAGCGCATAAGGTTATTCAATTATCTGAATCCTGCTCGGTAGGAACTCGGAGATGAGTTCCTACCGAGCAGTGTCTTACTCAGCAGTGTCCTACTCAACAGGGCTCTGCAGCGCGGGGTATTCTTCTACTATGCGTATTGCTCGTTTTGCTACCCCCGAAGGTGTCTCCTTTGGCGTCGTCGAGGGGAATCCCGATACTCCTTCCACGTGTACTATCCGTCAAGTAGATGAACTTCCCTGGGATGGACAGCCCGTTTTCACTGACAAAAAGTTCTTACTTCCCGACGTACGTCTCTTAGCTCCCATTTTCCCCACAAAGATTGTGGCAGTAGGGAAGAACTATATTGATCACGCCAGAGAATTGGGTGGCCAAACGACAGATGAACCCGTCATCTTTATTAAGCCCCCTACCTCTATTATTGGCCCAGATGCCCCCATTCGGAGGCCTGCGGTCAGCCAACGTGTTGACCATGAGGGTGAACTAGCTGTCATCATCAATCAACCCTGTCACAATGTTGATGCGGCAGACGCACGACGCGTCATCCTGGGGTACACCATTGCTAACGATGTCACTGCTCGCGATATTCAAGCCGCAGAAGGACAATGGACCAGGGCTAAAAGCTATGACACGTTCTGCCCACTAGGCCCGTGGATTGAGACCCAACTCGATCCCTCTGACCAAGACATCCTGGTGGAAGTGATACATGCTGATGGAACGAGCGAAGTTCGCCAGGATGAGAACACAGCAGCAGTTGTTCATACTGTTTCGGAGATTATCGAGTTTGTTAGTAGTGTCATGACACTACTGCCCGGCGACGTTATTCTTACCGGCACACCGGCAGGTATTGGACCCCTGGTAGAAGGGGATACGGTCACGGTCTCTATTGACGGTATCGGCACGCTTTCCAACCCCGTTGTCAATGCTTAAAGACTGTCGACAATTCCTAAAGCACGCAAGATAGTTTGTAGCTTGTCGCGAGTTTCCTGTACTTCGGCAGAGGGACAAGAATCTGCCACAATTCCACCACCAGCCCAGGCCGTGGCGGAATTGTGTGCCGGATCCAGTTCTGCACAACGAATAGCCACTACCCAGTCACCATCACCAGCAGCATCACACCATCCCACCGTGCCCGCATAGAAGCGGCGGTTTTCACCCGCATCAGAGATAAAAGTGAGTGCTTCGCGACGAGGCCAACCTCCCACGGCAGGAGTGGGGTGCAGTAACTCAGCTAGGTCGAGAGCAGTGGGTAGTTCGTGTGTCTGTGTGGCATCCCTATTTTCTGCATGAGCGGCAAGTGTCCCCGTAATGTGGGTACCAAGATGCCACATTTCTTTCGTAGACGTCAGACTAGGTGTAGCGGGAACATCGAGTCTGCTACACAAAGGACGTAGAGCTTCTTCCAGTGCCTGGGTAACATAGCGATGCTCGGCACTATCTTTCGTAGAAGTGCGCAGGTCGCGTGCAGATTGCGCATCGCGTTGACGGTCAGAACAGCGGGGCCGGGAACCGGCTAGCGGGTGAGAGCTTATCTCTGCCCCGCGGCGGCTTATCAGCAGTTCCGGGGAAGAGCCCACTAGCCAGTGCCCCTCATAGTCTGTCCCGGCAGGGGAGAGGTCCGCTAAATACGCCTCCTGGCGTGGGCTACCGTCAAGAAGACGTGCGGCAATAAGCTGGGGATCTAAAGTCTCATCAGCAATAACGTCCACAGCACGAGCAAGCACAATCTTTTCCGCAACACCCCGGCGGATAGCTGCAACGGCCTGCTCAACACGACGGCGATGCTCGGAAGCAGTAGGAGAGAAGTCCACAATACGGGCACGCATTTCTTGTCCACGGAAGAACGCGGGCGGCTCCAATGGAGCATCAGAGCGAATGACGTGCTTGGGAGAAATAAGAGCAGCTGGTGCGTTGGGTGTAAACGGTAACGCCCCCACAATCATGTCGGCACGGCCGGAGGCGAGAGCTTCACGGGCCTCTGCTACGGAGGAGAAAGTTTCTTTAATGCCTTGTGTGCGGACAGATCCGGTGGCGCGTGATAATAAAAAATCTGGTTCGGTACACGGTCTTGTGGGGAGATAGTGCTGCTGCGAGTGCAAGGGTTTTTCAGGCTCCATCTCCACCTCCTACAATAAGAACAAAGGCGCTGTTGGTAGCGCCGTTCTCCAGCCTACTCGTGAAAGCTACTAGCCTTAAACTATGACTACTCAAGAAGTCCGTGTCCGCTTTAGCCCGTCGCCTACCGGTACCCCCCACGTGGGAATGGTCCGCACTGCCCTCTTCAACTGGGCCTACGCTCGTCACACCGGTGGAAAACTCATTTTCCGCATTGAAGATACCGATGCACAGCGTGACTCGGAGGAAAGTTACCAGGCCATCATTGATTCTCTCGAGTGGCTGGGACTCGACTGGGATGAAGGCCCGAAGGTAGGGGGCCCACACGAGCCGTACCGCCAATCCATGCGTGGCGACATCTACCGCAAGGTTATTCAGCAGCTTCTAGACGCTGGCGAAGCCTACGAGGCCTTCTCTACTAATGAAGAGGTAGAGGCCCGTCACCTGGCGAAGGGTGAAGATCCCAAGCTCGGCTACGATAACTACGATCGTGACCTTACCGAAGAACAAAAAGCTGCCTACCGTGCGGAAGGGCGTAAATCCGTTATTCGTCTGCGCATGCCCGATAAGGATCTGGGCTGGAATGACATGGTGCGTGGCTACACGGAATTCAAGTCCCAGTTTGTGCCAGACTACGTTATTGCCCGCTCTGATGGTTCTCCGCTGTATACCCTGGTAAACCCTGTCGATGATGCGTTGATGGGAATTACTCATGTGTTGCGGGGTGAAGATCTGCTGCCTTCTACTCCGCGCCAGATTGCTCTTTATGAAGCCCTGATACGTATTGGTGTAGCGAAGCAGATTCCGCAGTTTGCGCATCTTCCCTTCGTGATGGGAACTGGTAACAAGAAGCTTTCTAAGCGTGATCCAGAATCTAACCTCTTCATCCACCGTGATCGTGGTTTCCTCCCGGAGGGACTCCTCAACTACCTGGCCTTGTTGGGGTGGAGCCTTTCCTCTGACCGCGATATTTTCAGCATTGATGAACTTGTTAAGAACTTCGATGTTGTCGATGTGAACTCCGCTCCGGCGCACTTCGACCAGAAGAAGGCTGATGCTATTAACGCCGAGCATATTCGCATGCTGGAGCCAGCCGATTTTCGCGAGCGACTACTTGCCTATATGCGTGAATTCCCCTCACCGAGAGGAACAACACTACCGGAAGATCTCGATGACGATATCTTCACGATGGCTGCAGACCTTGTACAGACACGCATTGTTGTGTTGAGTGACGCATGGAAGCTACTGGACTTCCTCTACTGTGGAGATAATTTCTCCATTGATGCGAAGTCGGGGCGCAAAAACCTCAAGCCCGAGGCTAAGCCTGTCCTGCAAGCAGCTCTTACTGTTCTGCAGGAAATCCCAGAAACAGGATGGAAGGCTGCCGCTATTGAGAGTGCATTGAAGGGTGAACTCATTGAGAAGATGGAGTTGAAGCCGCGCAAGGCTTTCACCCCGATACGAGTAGCGGTAACAGGTACCCATGTTTCCCCGCCACTCTTTGAATCCATTGAGATGTTGGGTCGTGAGGTGTCCCTAGAGCGTCTTACAGAGGCTCTTTCCTATGAACCCACTCCAGTGGAAAACCAAGGTTAACATCTCGATTTGGTGTTAACGAGGGGTAAAGTGGTAACCTTTTCGAGGTGGTCATGAGACCCCAATGGCCTATGGTGTAATTGGCAACACAGCTGATTCTGGTTCAGCCATTCTAGGTTCGAGTCCTGGTAGGCCAGCTTTTTCGCTTTATAAAAGTGAAGAAAACCCAAATCTGGTAACAGTTTTGGGATCTTAGAAGTAATACGTTAAGCTTCTATAACCATCTTGTTATCAAGTGGTCATGCCCCTATCGTCTAGCGGCCTAGGACGCCGGCCTCTCACGCCGGTAACACGGGTTCAAATCCCGTTGGGGGTACCAAATAATTCTTAATACCTGTGATATCCCCCGGCTATAGCTGGGGGATTTTTGTATACAGGTAAAAGTAACAATGGTAATTATCTTATGAATATCACGGTTTTTATGCTTGGAGTAATAACAAATTACACGGAAGAAAAGAAAGCAAGGATAAGTAATGCTACGGCCAAAAACAGTTATGTTGTATCTTATCGATGGAATTCCTCAGGGGAGAATTAAAGCTTCACTCAGTAATTGGACAGGTGTGTGCTATCTTCTTCCTCGTACTGATCTAATAAAGTCGAAAGATAGATCTGATCTGCAACAATCTGGTGTCTATCTTCTTTTTGGGGCTGATGATGATGGAAACCAGCGAGTTTATATTGGACAGGCACGAAAAAGGAAAAATAATAAAGGTGTGCTCGGTCGCATTATGGAGCATCGGGATGAGGAAAAAACCGATTATTGGACTCAGGCCGTTGCAATCGTCACTTCTAATAACGCACTGGGGCCTACGGAAATCAGCTACTTAGAACATCGGTTTACTGGAATGGCGAAAAGTGCTGGGCGTTACGTGGTTACCAACGGTAACGATCCATCAATGGGAGCTCCTACAGAGGAGAAACAAGCTGAGCTTGATGAGTTTATCGATTACGCACATATTGTTATCGGTGCTTTAGGCTTTAAAGTTTTCGAATCTGTTAACGAAACCACATTCGATGGAATACAACAGAAAAGATCTGATGAGATTAAAGAACAAGAACTGACTTTTACTAGAGCACGACTTGTGGCGAGAGGGAAGCGGGTCAGTGATGGGTTCGTTGTATTAGCGGGCTCACAGATACGTCCTGAAGATCAGTTCACAGCATCAGTTCCGCCGTATGTTTGTCGTTTGAGAGCGCACTATGCTGACCGTGTTAATGAGAATTTTGTTCTAACTAGAGATACACATTTTTCCAGCCCTTCTACTGCTGCAAGTTTCGTTAGTGGGACATCGGTGAATGGTCGTGTGCAGTGGAAAACGGAGGAGGGGAAGTCTCTCAAACAAATTGAGGATGAGGAAGCAGCTGGCATTGAGTGACGCTGTCATTTTAGCTGGGATGTGAGTTTTGACGTCGTCGTTAGGCGCTTCTCGTTATTGTGGAGGACAATAGGGTAATCAACCCGTCTATGAATCCCCAATGATCACATAAAAGTAGGGGAAAGAAAGGAAACGCCATGGCAACGGGTACCGTTAAGTGGTTCAACTCAGAAAAAGGCTACGGCTTTATTACTCCCGATGACAACGGCGCTGATGTTTTCGTCCACTACTCCGAGATTGAGGGAGACGGTTTTCTCACGCTAGAAGAACACCAGCAAGTGGAATATGAACTAGGCGATGGTCGCCGTGGCCCGCAGGCTACAGGAGTGCGGGTTATCGGCTAAGAGAATTCCTGTAAGGAATACAACAGTAGAGGTACATCTTGTAGAAGATGTACCTCTATAGTTTTTCTACCTGTGTGTTTACAGGTGTTTAGTGATAACGCTCGATGCGGTTTTTAGGTCTGCTGCCCACATATTTGCAGGACGTTTAGCAATGCGGTCAATAGGGCCCGATACAGCGATGGCTGCTAGTACGGTGCCGCGTGCGTCGCGAACTGGTACGGAGACGCTTGCTACACCGGGTTCGCGTTCACCAATACTCTGTGCCCATCCACGTCGACGGGTATCGCGGAGTTGTGTTTCCGTAATTTCGCCTTCCGCCAGTATGGATCGTTGGATACTCATTTCTGCCCATGCGACCAGAACTTTAGAGGATGCGCCTACGTAGAGAGGAAGGTGCGCTCCTACCGGGACGCTATCTCGTAAACCCGTGGGTGGTTCAGATGTTGCTATACAGACGCGTTGTCCATTTTCTATGCGGTAAAGCTGTACTGATTCTCCCGTGATGTCGCGTAGGCGGGGGAGAATGAGATGGGCTGCTTCTAATAGTGTGTCTGTTGATTTGGCTGCAAGTTCGGCTAATGCGGGGCCAGGATGCCATAGTCCGGAGGTATCCCGGCTTAAGAGACGATGTAATTCCATTCCTACGGCAAGGCGGTGTGCTGTAGCGCGTGGAATTCCAGAGCGTTCACATAATTCATTGAGTGAGCAGGGTTCTTCTGCGACTGTTATGAGGATAAGCATCGTCTTATCTAAGACGCCGATTCCGCTTGACTTTCCCATATTTTGACTGTAGCATCCCATTTTATGGGATGCAAATGCTGTGAGCCTGCCTCATTTCTTCACATAATGGTTCTTCCGCTCTCATTATAGGAACGAAAAGCTCTCGTATCTGCACCGCTTATCAGTAGTCTTGCGAAGGGAGCGTTACGACCACTATGCACGGCCCTAAAACTCTCGCCGAAAAAGTGTGGGAACAGCACGTTGTTGTACCTGGAGAAGGGGAAGGCGATGCCCGTCAACCCGATCTTATCTATATTGATCTGCAGCTTCTTCATGAGGTAACAAGCCCACAAGCTTTCGATGGACTGCGTCTTGCGGGACGCCGTTTACGCCGCCCTGATCTTACTGTCGCTACAGAAGATCACAACGTTCCCACCGTTCCTACGGTCGATGGTACTGTTGCTGATCCCACATCACGGGCACAGCTGGACGCTCTGCATAAGAATTGTCAAGAATTCGGGGTTCCCCTCTATCCCATGGGAAACCTTAACCAAGGTGTTGTCCACGTTATTGGTCCGCAGCTTGGTCTCACCCAACCCGGTATGACCATCGTTTGTGGTGACTCTCATACATCTACCCACGGGGCATTCGGTGCTTTAGCCTTCGGTATTGGCACCTCTGAGGTAGAGCACGTCATGGCCACTCAGACATTGCCTCTCAAGCCTTTTAAGACCATGTCCGTCACTGTCACTGGTGAAGTGCAGCCAGGAGTTACCGCCAAGGACATTATTCTCGCCATTATTGCGAAGATTGGTACCGCGGGTGGGCAAGGGCACGTTATTGAATACCGTGGCCCCGTCATAGAGAAACTCTCTATGGAAAGCCGTATGACCATCTGCAATATGAGTATTGAAGCCGGGGCACGGGCAGGCATGATCGCCCCCGACAGCGTCACCTTTAATTACCTCAAAGGACGCCCACATGCTCCCAAAGACGAACAATGGGACAAGGCTGTGGCAGCGTGGAAAGAACTTCGTACGGATGACGGCGCCACTTTTGATAAAGAAGTTGTCCTCAAAGGCGAAGACATCGAACCATATGTCACATGGGGTACCAATCCAGGTCAAGGAGTGGAACTTTCTGGAGTAGTTCCCAGCCCCGACGACTTTGCCGATGAGTCTCTGAAAGCCGCTTGTGAAAAAGCCCTCGCATATATGGATTTGACAGCAGGCACCCCCATGAGGGATATCGCCATCAATACAGTATTCGTTGGCTCCTGCACTAACGGGCGCATTGAAGACTTACGAGCTGCTGCGGATGTTCTCCGTGGTCGTACGGTGGCAGAAGGGGTTCGTATGCTTGTTGTTCCCGGATCCGGATTAGTAAAACAACAAGCGGAAGAAGAAGGCCTCGATGTAGTTTTCCGAGACGCCGGCGCGGAATGGCGTAACCCCGGTTGTTCCATGTGCCTGGGAATGAATTCCGACACAATGAATCCAGGAGATCGTTCCGCCTCTACCTCTAACCGCAATTTCGAAGGGCGACAAGGGAAAGGATCCCGTACCCACCTGGTAAGTCCCGCTGTTGCTGCGGCCTCTGCCGTATGCGGAACACTTGCTTCCCCCGCAGATCTTGCTCCCGTCCGATAATTGTCACTCCACTCGAAAGGGAACAGAAACCATGGAACCGTTCATCTCTCATAGTGGTGTTGGCGTCCCACTGCGTCGCTCTAACGTTGACACCGACCAAATTATCCCCGCAGTTTTTTTGAAACGCGTTACTCGCTCCGGTTTTGCCGATGGACTTTTCGCTGCTTGGCGAAATGATGAGAATTTCGTCTTGAACCAGGAACCCTATCGGCAGGGGAGTGTCCTTATTGCTGGACCAGACTTCGGCACGGGATCATCGCGTGAACACGCAGTATGGGCGTTAATGGACTATGGTTTTCGAGTAGTTCTCTCGCCGCGATTCGCGGATATCTTCCGTGGTAATGCTGCTAAATCGGGTCTTGTCGCGGGAGTGGTTGCGCAGGAAGACATTGAGAAGCTATGGGAGATAACAGAAGCCCATCCCGGTATGACCGTTACAGTCAGTTTAGAAGAGCGAACTGTCACCGCAGGCGACTATGTTGTTCCCTTTGAATTAGACGATTACACCCGGTGGCGTCTTATGGAGGGGCTCGATGACATTGATTTGACACTGCGACACGAAGACGAGATAGCCCAATATGAGATTAATCGACCATCGTACAAGCCAATTACTCGATAATTTATTCTGTAATTGCCCCTTAAACTTACCAATTTCGGCTATATTTTCAGTAGATCCCAGTTTTGGAAAACTAGAATCTACTAATTGTTATTCCGAGAAAAAGAATAACAACATGCTTATCCTTTGCGAAGTAGCGTGATCGCATGCTGCCCTCGCTAAAAGAGCGTATAACTGTTGTTACTGAGGATAGTTCACTATTCGAGTACAGATCTTAGAGTCTGTATCTCCCGAAGAGCTTTCTGAAGAACATCTGGAGGAACAATGAATAAAGCCGACATTGTGGCGGAATTGTCGCGCCGCATGGATATCGACCAGAACACGGCCACCAATGCACTAGAAAATATCCTCGACATTATCGTACGAAGCGTTGAACGCAACGAATCAGTAACCATTATGGGATTTGGTACTTTCGAGCGTCGCGACCGAGCTGCCCGTGTCGCCCGCAATCCTCATACCGGAGAAGCTGTTCCGGTAGCACCAACACAAGTACCCATGTTTCGTCCCGGCCAGTACTTCAGGGCTGTCGTTAAGGGTAAAGCTGAACTGCCCGAATCTGGAATATCTGTAAAACGCGTTGCTACCAATACTTTTGAATCTAATGCTTCCACTCTGAAAAAAGAGACAAAGGCAGCGAAGAAAGCAGCTAAAGCAGAAAAAAGTGGCAAAAAGGGGAAGAAGTCCAAAAAGAAGAAGTCTAAGAAATAGACTCGGCTTCGCCCTCTCTTTGCCACTTGTACAAAAGAATTACCGCACGGCTAGTGGGCTTGGTAGATAATCAGCGGCTTGTGCAACTCCGCAATTATCAACAAAAATGACCCACATTCCGCCTTTTTTACACTTACAGTTATGCGGTCCCCACGCTATTCCCTCGGCGGTCTCCATACTCCGCAGAAGGGACGGGATAACGCCACCCTGTGAACACACCATAGGTATTTGCCCCTGTGTTGCGTGCGTACACATTGTTTTCCAGAAGTTCAGTGTGTCATCTGGGTGATTAAGGGCGAATTCTTCGGAAAGAGCCTCTTCCGTGGGGAGAGATAAATTCAGTAAAAGTGCAGTGGGCTGTAGCGTTTGTACACACCGAATGCGGTCTGCAGCGAAAAGCTCAGTCACCCCGTAGGCGCTGGCAGCCTCCGCTAGTGCTGTGGCTTGCTGGCGTCCTACCGCATCGAGAGGGCGAAGGAAATCTCTGTTTCCTTCCCTGCGTTCTCCTGCACGACTATGCCGTACAAGAACCAGCGGATGCCATGTCACATCTATTTTCCGGAAACGGCGTAAGACTTTGCGATCAGACTCATATTGAACCTGTTGTTCAGCTTCGGGAAGTGTAAGCCACGCAATGCTGTCCACTTCGCTATTGACGTGGAATTCTCCACCAGTAACCTGCGCAGACCAGTAGTACACAATCTTTTGGCGGTCGCCTGATAGGGGATAGTGGACTCGTTTTAAGAATTTGCCCAACCGGACATCAAAACCAGTCTCTTCCGCAATCTCGCGGATAGCTGTCATAACGAGCGATTCACCAGGATCGACTTTTCCTTTGGGGATAGACCAATCGTCGTAGCGTTTGCGATGCTCGAGTAGAACCTCGATGTCGCCTTTTTCATTGCGACGCCACACAACGCCCCCCGCTGCAAGAACATAATTATTGGGGGAATTCCGAGCATCGATACGGTGTATAAACCACTTCCGCATTGATTGTGGATTCTCTGCTAGTAACGATCCCGTCTGAGAGGTGGGGGAAGAAACGGCAGATGCAGATATTTCCACGCTATTGTGGGGAGCAGAAGGAGAACTCATGAAAAACCTTTCCATAATCACCGCTATTTTAGGGCGATGAGGGGTCCTGCTCCTAGTTCGGACTAATTCATGCCTATTCGATGAGTGATAGCTAGGTATGCGGCCAGTAGGTATTTAGTTCGCCAATTAGGTATTTTTTAAAGCATGAAGAACACCACTGTTGCTGTTATCTACGGGGGCAATAGCCCCGAGCACTCAATCTCCTGTATTTCCGCTGCCAGCATTATGAAGGAGATGGGTCAGTACACAATTGTTCCCATTGGCATTACGAGAGACGGCGGGTGGTATCTTGGCGATGGTGACCTCGATAAACTTTCACAGCATGGCCGGAAACTGCCAGAAGTTACACCTACTCCGGGTAAAGAAGTAGCCCTTCTTCTAGACCCCACACGACGCGGCACCATTGTCTATACCAGTGGCGACCATGCAGGAGAAGAAGTAGCCACAATTGATGTTGTTCTTCCCGTTCTCCACGGCCCCAATGGTGAAGACGGCACCATTCAAGGTCTTTTTGAGCTAGCCGGGGTGCCCTACGTGGGGTGTGGGGTAGCAGCTTCTGCAAATTCCATGGATAAGGAATTTACCAAGGTTGTACTTGGCCATGCTGGTCTTCCCGTTGGTACGCAAGTAGTGATGCGCGCTGGTACCACTACGCTTACCGATTCTGAAAAAGACATGCTGGGGTTACCCGTGTTTGTGAAACCAGCTCGCGGCGGTTCTTCTATCGGTATCAGCAAAGTGACAACGTGGGAGGATTTTCCCGCCGCTGTCGACTTTGCCCGTACCTGCGATAGCAAAGTTATTGTGGAGTCCGCCATTAAAGGGCGCGAAGTGGAATGCGGCGTATTGGAATTCGCCTCCGGTGACGTACACGCATCACCCATTGCAGAAATTTGTATTCCAGAATCTACAAGCGAGTCCTCCGCGACAGTTACAAATGAGGAAGTTACAGAGCCTTCGGACGGTGGAAACTTCTACGACTTCGATACGAAATACCTTGACGACGTTATTAACGTCGACTTACCTGCCAAAGTACCGGAGAGTGTCAGCGACGAAGTTCGTGAATTAGCAGTGAAAGCTTTTCGTGCCATTGATGGAAAAGGTCTTGCTCGAGTGGACTTTTTCATTACAGAGCAAGGTCCTGTTATTAACGAAATCAACACATTCCCCGGATTTACCTCCATCTCCATGTACCCGAAAATGTGGGCAGCTCAGGGTGTGAGCTATCCCGATCTCATCGCCACTCTTATCGACACTGAGTTAGCCCGTCACACGGCCTAACCTGCATACTGCAATAAGAACGTGTTGAATGCGTAGGTATACGAGAAAGGGATGGAGTCACTATGGTAAGTGCTGACCCTATTGTCGCTGCCACTACCAACACGGACCTCCCCGACACTGGCTCCACTGTTGCTGATATTGGAGAATTTGCTCTCATTGATAGTGTTACGTGCCAGCCTCAGCATTCTTCCACTATTCTTGGGCCCGGTGACGATGCCGCTATTGTGTCAGCCCGCAACAGCAGAGCAGTTGTCAGCACAGACATCCTCATCGAGGGAGAACACTTTCGTCGCGACTGGTCCGACCCCTATTCCATAGGGCGCCGAGCAATTGCCCAAAACGCTGCAGATATTGAAGCCATGGGTGCCCATCCCACTGGGTATGTAGTTGCACTCGCCGCACCACGCGATACTCCCGCCACGTTTATCACGGAGATTGGTCGTGGCACAGTTGCGGAAGCACACCGCTCTGGTGCTGACATTGTGGGTGGAGATTTTTCTGCCGCGCAGCACATTGTTATTAGTGTGACAGCACTGGGAGAGATTGTCCCTCCTGTCCATATGCCAGTGCTACAAAATACTGCCGGAGTAGAAGAGGATATAGCTTTTGCCGGTATTCTCGGCTGGTCTGCTGCAGGTCTCGATATTCTTTCAGGTACGTTTGGGCAGCGAGGCGGATTCCTACGACATCCGCTTGTTCAGCGTGCATGCGAACTGTATCGCTGTCCTCATCCTCCCTATGGCTATGGGGCACGGGCTGCCGCCGACGGCGCAACAGCCATGACGGATGTTTCAGATGGTCTGCTAGTAGATCTGCAGCGCGTCATACAGCGATCGAACGATACAACCGGTGCCGGCAGTACTATGTTCACAGCCGATTTGTCCTATGAAAAAATAACAGAGATAGCAGGGGAATCTCTTCGAGAACTCGCTACTGTATGCGCAGCATATTCTTCTCACGCTATGGAAGAAGAACAGCTTCTCCGCACATGGGTCCTCTCGGGGGGAGAGGACCATGGCCTTCTCGCATTTTTCCCTCACAACAGTGCATTACCCGGTGGCTTTCATAAGATTGGCACTACTAGCACTGCGATGGCGGCAGATAGCGCACATCTTATTAGCATGGACGGTAACGGTATATCGACTATAGAAGGATGGGAATCTTTCGCTTAGCTCACAAGCTTTCCCTCACGTTCCCTCGCCTCTATTAGGTGTACTATGCCGTTGCCCACGATAACGCCTATTTTGTGAATACTGAGGAGCATACTGTGGCAGCACGTCCACTTGCGGAACTTATTGACCCCGGTTGGGCGGAGGTTCTTGCCCCCGTCGCAGACGATGTTGCCCGAATGGGAGATTTCCTCCGTAGTGAAATAGCTGCCGGCCGCGGATATCTTCCCGCCGGAAAAAATGTTCTACGAGCCTTCACACAACCTTTTGACCAAGTAAAAGTTCTTATCGTGGGACAGGATCCCTATCCCACCCCGGGACACGCAGTGGGGTTAAGTTTCTGCGTGGACCCGGCCGTACACCCGCTACCACGTAGCCTCAGTAATATTTTCCAGGAATACTCCACAGATTTGGGGTACCCCACCCCAGCGAATGGGGATCTCACCCCATGGACCAAAGAAGGAGTTCTTCTCCTCAACAGAGTGCTCACCGTCCGACCCGGCGCGCCCGCATCTCACCGTGGTAAAGGATGGGAAAACGTCACCGAATGCGCCATTAATGCACTCGTCGCTCGAGATGCCCCACTTGTAGCAATCTTGTGGGGCCGTGACGCCCAAACTCTTACCCCACAGCTAGGATCCACCCCAATTATCGCTTCAGCACACCCCTCTCCACTATCCGCCTCTCGCGGTTTCTTCGGTTCTCGACCTTTCAGCAAAGCCAATGAAAAACTCATTGCGCAAGGAGCCACACCCGTCAATTGGCGACTTCCGGTTGCAGGAGAATAATCCTCATGCATGTCGATGATTACCTAGCAAGTATTCTCCCCACAAAAGTGGCACACAGTCTGGGGGAGGGGCTGGGTATTCACACAGTGGAGGATCTTATCTATCATTTCCCCCGCCGTTATATCCAGGGCCGCATGGTTTTTGACCCTTCCACAACCACTGATGGAGACAGTGTGATGGTGCGAGGGCGCGTCATACGCGCCGACCTGTCTCGCATGCGGCAACGTAAAGGATACATTCTGCGCGTTACTGTTATATCCGGAGACACACCCATCAACGTGGCGTTTTTCCATCCACACGGCATTGCACGTGTCCTTACCGAAGGAACAGAAGTTCTCCTCGACGGGACTATCCAACGACGCGGGAGGTTCTTCGATATGAGCCACCCGAATTTTTTAGTACTCCGCAAAAATGCTCCCGCCATCGCCGGCGGACAATTCGCCAAACTCCTCCACGCAACCAAGATTGTCGGCAGCACAGCGGTAAATACACCCACTGCCACCTCCGCAGAACTCACCTCTGAAGATCTTCATAAAGATGGGCTTACGGGAGTGGACCCCACTATTATCGAGCTGCTCAACCGGCCGATTATTCCCGTCTACGCAGCCGCCAGTGGAGTGTCATCGTGGCTTCTCATGGTGCTCATTGAAAAAATTCTTCCCCAAGTAGCACCCTTCCCCGAAGTGCTACCACAGGAGCTTCTCGACCGTCACCACCTGATTCCCCTCGATACCGCACTACGAACAATTCACACGCCTACCACCTCCGCCGACATTATCGCGGCACAAGAACGCCTCCGCTACGATGAAGCAGCCAGTCTACAAATGGCGCTTTTACAGCAACAGCAGGAACGTCACGCCCATCAGGCGCCAGCCTGCCCACCACACAGCGAGGGCCTTGTTACCGCCTTGCAGCAGCGATTGCCCTACCGCCTCACCGCTGGGCAAGAAAAAGTACTTGCCGAAATCTCTACAGACATTAGTCAACCCCACCCCATGAACCGTCTCCTTCAAGGTGAAGTAGGCTCCGGCAAAACCATTGTGGCCCTTCTCAGTATGCTGCAAGCCGTCGATAACGGCTACCAGGCAGTCCTCATGGCCCCCACAGAAGTCCTTGCTTACCAACACGCGTGCAGTATCCGAGAACTTCTCGGGGAACTCGGTACGGCAGACCAACTCACATTCACAGATTCTGCCAACTCTGCTGACTCTGCTCAACAAAGCACAGCACCGACCCCACAAACCGCAGTGACCCTCCTCACCGGATCGCTATCCACAGCTGCCAAACGACAAGCCCTCCTCGACATAATGACAGGCCAAGCCGGCATCATTATCGGTACTCAAGCACTTCTCCAAGAAGGCGTAGAATTCTTCCGCCTCGGCCTCGTCATCATCGATGAACAACACCGTTTCGGAGTCCGGCAACGAGAAATCCTCTCTCACAAAGGCCCCGCCGATAGCACACCCCACACGCTGGTCATGACCGCCACCCCCATCCCGCGCACCATCGCCCTCACCAGCTTCGGAGACCTCACCATCTCCACCCTGAAAGATCTCCCACGCGGACGTGCACCCATCACCACCACCGTCATTAACACCAATATGCACCCCACCTGGGTACCGCGCATCTGGCAAAGAATATGCGAAGAAGTCCACCAAGGACACCAAGCCTACGTCGTCTGCCCAGCCATTGACGACAGCGATAATAGCGACCTTGCCACCGTCACCCGCACATACAATGACCTCACCGCCGGGCCTCTCGCAGGCCTACGCGTCGGTCTCCTCCATGGACGGCTCAGCACAGACGAAAAAACCGCCGTCATGGACTCCTTCAGCTCCCACGAATGTGATGTACTGGTGTGCACAACAGTCATTGAAGTAGGAATCGACGTTCCCAACGCCACAATGATGGTCGTTGTAGACGCAGACCGATTCGGCGTTAGCCAACTCCACCAACTCCGCGGTCGTGTCGGCCGTGGAAACGCGCCGGGCCTGTGCCTACTACTAACTGATTGCGACCCTGCATCATCGGCAGAGAAGAGACTAACTGCAGTGGAAGCCTCCACAGACGGTTTCTATCTAGCCCGGGTCGATCTTGCACAGCGACGAGAAGGAAATCTCCTGGGAACAACACAAGCTGGATTGACAATGCCGCTTCGTGTACTTGATATTGCACACGACGAGGATGTTGTGGCTGACGCGCGAGACGATATGGAAGAACTACTGAAGAACTCTTCATCTGAGTGGTCCACCCAGTATCCTGGATGGGCAAACGTCGTTGCGAAAGTTGCGTCCCAGAGCGGCGTTTACTACCCACATGGATAGATACACTGAGAATATGACGAACAACCAGAACACACCAGAGCCGCTGCGCATAGTGGCGCCGCTAGCCGGTATATGGCGCCGCACTATGCCGCAAGATAGCCCGGTGTCACAGGGGGATGTGGTCGGCTACGTTGAAGCCATCAAACTAGATGCTGCAGTTGTTGCCCCAGCAGCCGGAACCGCTCACTATCTACTGAATGATGACTTCGTCAATGTAGACGGCGGAGACCCTCTTGCAGAGATACAGTAATGCGTATCGTTTCTGGTAGCGCACGTGGCCGCAGACTTTTCTCCCCGCCAAGCAGTACCCGTCCCACAACCGACCGTGTACGGGAAGCACTTTTTAACAGTCTAGATACTCTTCTGGAGTGGGATACCACAACTGTGCTTGATCTCTACGCGGGATCAGGGGCAGTGGGGTTGGAGGCCGCCTCCCGGGGAGCCAAAGCCGTCACTCTTGTAGAAAAAAACGGGGCAGCTGTAGCATCCGCAGAACGCAATAAGGCTGTGGTAGACGTGCCGGGAGTAACAATTGTGCGAAGGTCTGTACAGGCATTTCTAGCTGCCCACGGCAATGCTGAGACAGATGCGTTTACTCCCTATGATCTAGTTTTTGCAGATCCGCCTTATACACAAGTAGAAGAGGACTGGCCGGGCATTCTGGAGTCTTTAATAGACAATGGCTGGGTTGCTGACGGGTCCGTTATTGTCCTTGAGCGTTCCTCCCGCGATGCGCCCACGCAATGGCCAGAGTACTACCGCGAATATCGATCAAAAAAGTATGGAGAAACTCGTATCGACATCGCAATTGTCGATAATACGGGTAGTCTAGCTGCATGAGCACTGTAGTTTGCCCAGGGTCTTTTGACCCTCTTACGTATGGGCATGTCGATATTGTGCGGCGCGCTGCGCAGCTTTTTGACAACGTTATTGTGTGCGTCGCCCATAACCCAAACAAACAGGGGCTTTTCACAGTTGCGGAGCGTCTTGAAATCCTGCAGGAAGAGTTTTCCGATATCCCTAACGTTACAAGCGATTCTTTTGCGGGACTACTAGTTGATTACTGCACGAATGTAGAAGCATGTGCGGTGGTGAAGGGTATTCGGTCTAACCAGGACTATGAGTATGAGTTGCCTATGGCCCACGTCAATAAACAACTCTCTGGGATTGACACTATCTTTTTACCGACATCCCCAGAGCTCAGTTTTATTTCCTCTAGTGTGGTGAAAGAAGTTGTTCGTTTTGGTGGGGATGCTAGTGGACTTGTTCCTCCGATAGTTCTGAAAAAGCTTCTTAAACGACTGTAAGTTATGCAGGTCAGGCGACACACCGAGGCACTTTCCCACAAAATCGCTGAAGATTCGGCACACTAGAGATGACCATTAAAAAAGAAGGGTAGGACCACTCATGTTCCACGTTTTTGAAGCACTTGACGAACTTGTCGCCATGATTGAAGAAGCTCGTGGCCTACCAATGTCTTCTCAATGTATGGTGCCCCGCTCCGATGCCCTTTTACTACTTGACGAAATTCGTGACGCTCTCCCCGGCGAGCTAGATGATGCCCAGGATGTTCTTGATAAACGGGACACTCTTGTTAACGATGCCAATGATTATGCAGAAACCACCAAGAACGAGACTAATGCGCAGGTAGACCAGCAGTTGGCGGAGGCGCGAGCAGATGCAGATCGCATGATTGCGGAGGCCAAGGACAAAGCTGACCGTATGCTTGCCGAGGCTACCAACAATTCCGCAGTATTGATGTCCGATGCGGAAAACGAGTCCAATCGGATACTGCATGAAGCACAACATGAGTATCAAACTGTCACGGACCGTGCACAAACTGAGGCAGAGAGACTCCTCGCCAAAGCCAATGATGATTATGAAGCTAGCGTGGCAGCAGGTCGTGCCGAGCAGGCCCGTTTAGTAAGTGAGTCAGAAGTCGTCAAAAAATCGCGGGAAGAAGCTACCCGCATTGTCGATGCTGCTCATGTTGAGGCAGACCGGATGCGTGGAGACTGCGATGTTTATGTCGATACGAAACTAGCCGAGTTTGAATCCATTCTTAACACTACGTCACGCGAAGTTCTCAACGGTCGCAAACAGTTGCGTTCCACTGCTGGTGTAGCAGAGCGTAGCGATGATTATCAGAACTATCAGCCTACAGGCGCAGTGTACGACGAGAACGTTGATGAGGACTATAACGGGTCCTACAACGCTGGCTACAATGCTGACTACAACGACGACTCTCAGCAGGGCGACTACGCCCCCTATAATGACGGGTACCAGTAATTATCTATTGGACTATCTGACTGTAGGGTGTTGTAGCTGGTGTCTCCTCAAGCTGTGACACGTTAAACTAAGTCTGTGACTACGAATACCTCCGAGAACGAATCAAAATTCGTCCTGGACGTGCGTCCGCTGGGACGTGCCGCCGGGAATCATCACCATATTGATCGTGTTTTCCTCATAGATGAGCCCATCGGGTTAGACCTTATTGCTATTCCTGCAGGTAGCCCAGTCTCCGCGGATTTAGAATTAGAAGCTGTTACCGAAGGTATTTTGGTGACGGGGGTTATTGCTGGTCCTACCACAGGGCAGTGTGTCAATTGTCTTAGCGAAATTCATGGGACAGTGGAGGCCTCGTTAACTGAACTGTTCGTCTACCCAGATTCAGAGACAGCTAATACTATCCAGGATGATGACGAAGTATATGTCTTAGACGACCCCACGCAATTGGATCTAGAGCAGGCTATCATCGATGCAGTGTGTCTCGCTTTGCCGTTTGCCCCCTCGTGTTCTTCTGTGGAGGGACACCCGTGCCCCGAAGATGCCGAAATGCCCGAGATTGATGGTGTTTCAGGGGAGGATAATGATCTGATTGATCCACGATGGGCAGCCCTGGAGAAATTCCAAAATCTTGCGTTTTTAAATGATGCTGCCACAGAACCCACCGCTGATGACACAGATGACGCCTCTGCAGACAGTAAAGAATCTGCAGGTAGCGAAGAAAAGAAAGAGGGATAGTTTATGCGTATCCCCTCTGAGTGGGACCTTCCAGCAGGATGGGACTCCGTCGATTATCAACCACTGCTGGATTGTCTGCATGTTGATCTGCCACGGGAACTTCTTATCCACGCATTGTGTCACCGCTCCTATGCGTATGAACATCCCGGTATCCCCAATAACGAAAGACTAGAGTTTCTCGGCGACTCTGTGTTAAGCATTTGTGTCACTGAACAGCTCTTCCGTCAATACCCTGAGCGTTCCGAAGGCGAACTAGCAAAAATGCGTGCCAATATCGTGTCCGGTTTTTCCCTGGCGCGCATAGCGAACACATTGGGGACAAAGGGTCTAGGCGAATATCTTCTGCTGGGCAGGGGAGAAGAGATGACGGGAGGCCGCAGCAAAGAATCAATTCTTGCCGATGCGACAGAAGCCCTATTCGGAGCGACCCACATCACCCATGGCATTGAGGTAAGCCGGCGTGTTGTGCTGGGGCTTATGCAGCCGCTTATCGATAATGCTGGTACGGCAGGAATAAGCCTCGATTGGAAGACTAGTCTGCAAGAATATGCTGCTAGCCACTACAATTCTGCTCCCACTTACTACATCACGTCTACCGGCCCGGACCATGCTAAAGAATTCTTTGCAACAGGCATTATTGCTGGGCGTGCTTTTGGAACTGGAGCCGGCACAAACAAGAAGAAAGCTGAGCAAGCCGCTGCGAAAAATACGTGGGAGGCTATTCAGGAACACCATCCAGGAGTTCCTATCTCGAAGCAAGTAGAAGCTACGCTAGCTGGTATGCCCGCCCATGATGTTGATCTCGATGAGAATCCAACAATGCCGCGTTACGCACTCGATAATGGTGGTTCTTCTACTTCGGCAGTAACGCTGACCTCACCGGCGGAACACTAACGACAAGACAGTCAGAATACTAGTGACGGAATACTAGTGCCAGAATTACCTGAAGTTGAAGTAGTACGTCGCGGTCTCGCCAACCACCTCACCGGCGCTACTCTTCATAATGTTGAGATTACGCATCCCCGTACGGGAAGACGCTATCCCGGAGGAAGTATCGCCTTAGCAGCAGCTCTTGAGGGTGCCACCGTCACCACAATTGATCGGAGGGGTAAGTATCTATGGTGTGTTCTACAAACGCTATCGGATACACCACAGGCGCTTCTCATACATTTAGGAATGAGCGGCCAACTCATTATGGATGAGCAGGAAACACTGCCGCGTCCACACTGCCGCATGTACGCCTCTATTGGTGCAGGACGTAGTATCAGCTTCGTCGACCAACGTACCTTTGGATATCTCACACTGGATGAGCTAGTACATGACGTTCATGCCGACAGATGGGTACCGAGTCTGGCACGCCACATTGCCCCAGATCTCCTTGAAGACTGCTTTAATGCGGAAGCAGCAGCACGAGAATTACGGAAGCACCGCGTCCCCATCAAAACCGCCCTACTGAACCAAGAAATTGTTTCCGGCATTGGCAATATCTACGCAGATGAAGCATTGTGGGCAGCACAGATCCATGGCGCTCGTTTTGCCTCCGGACTGTCCTATACGCAACTCACGCGTATCCTTACCGAGGCACAGAGCGTTATGCGGAAAGCTCTCGCTGTGGGCGGCACATCGTTTGATAGTCTCTACGTCAATACTGCAGGAGAACCCGGATATTTTGCGCGGTCACTCCACGCCTACGGCAAAGCTGGTACACCCTGCGACCGCTGTGGTACACCGCTCACCTCTGTTGTTATAGGTGGACGTTCCCACACATTCTGCCCACATTGTCAGAAACCACCCGCACGAACCAGGTAGAATTCACCACATGTACCTCAAGAGTCTGACCCTCAAAGGCTTCAAGTCCTTTGCCTCGTCAACGACTCTCCGATTTGAACCCGGCATTTGCGCTATCGTCGGCCCCAACGGATCCGGCAAATCCAATGTGTTAGATGCTCTCACCTGGGTCATGGGGGAGCAGGGTGCAAAAGCTCTCCGTGGCGGAAAAATGGAAGACGTCATCTTCGCCGGTACACCCACTAGAACAGCACTTGGACGTGCAGAAGTCACCCTCACCATCGACAATAGCGATGGTGCTCTTCCCATTGAATACACTGAAGTATCTATCACTCGGCGCATGTTCCGGGACGGCGCTAGCGAATACGAAATCAATGGGGATCGCGTCCGCCTCATGGACGTACAAGAACTACTCTCCGACTCCGGCATCGGCCGCGAAATGCATGTCATCGTCGGGCAGGGAAAACTTGCTGAAATCCTCGAGTCCCGTCCCGAAGAACGCCGCGCTTTCATCGAAGAAGCTGCAGGTGTTCTCAAACACCGCCGACGCAAAGAAAAAGCACTCCGAAAACTGTCCGCTATGCAGGGCAACCTCGACCGAGTTAATGACCTCACCAAAGAACTCCGCCGCCAACTCAAACCCCTCGGCAGGCAAGCAGAAGCCGCCCGACGAGCCCAAACTATTCAAGCCGACGCCCGTGACGCCAAACTTCGACTTGCTGCCGATGATCTTGTCCAGCACCGCCATGAAGCAACACAATACACACAGCTTCAGCAGGAGAAAGCTACACAGTATAAGGAAGCAGAAGTACGGTTGCAGCAGCTAACTGCTGCTGTTACTGCTGCCGAGACTGAACTGGCGGAGCTTTCCCCAGCACTGGATAAAGCTCAACAGAACTGGTTTGACCTTTCAGCCCTCTCGGAACGGGTGGCAGCAACACTTCGTATTGCAGAAGACCGTGCCCGGCATCTCCGTGCAGAACCTGAACCTCATTTTGGGGCAGACCCAGACCAATTAGAACAACAAGCAAAAGAAGCTGCGCAGGAGGAAGCTTCTTTTACCGAAGCACTTACCGTCGCTAAGCGCACGCTGCAGGATGCTGCGCATGCGCGGGCGGAAGCCGAAGAATATGCACAAGCTGTTGAGAAAAAACGGCTGGCAGCTATGCGTGCTGTTGCTGATAGGCGGGAAGGTATTGCCCGTCTTGCTGGAGCTATTCAGTCCACAAAAAATGCCATTTCAACGGCGGAAACACAAGCATCTCGCTACAGTGAGGAACTTGCCGATGCTCGTCAACAATGTCTTTCTACGCAGCAGGAAACAGCAGAAGCAGAGACGCGGCTGCGCGAGTTAGAAAACGCAGAGCAACATCTCAATGATCGCTACGACCAAGCAATTGCCGAACGTGATAGTGCCGAAGAACGCTGCACAGAACTACGTAATGAAGAACGTGCTGCCGAAAAGACAGCAGCGGCGCTTCATGCACGTATAGAGGCTCTTTCTCTTAACCTAGCGGCTGGGGATGCTGCCACATGGCTTCACGATCATGCGGAACAATTTGGTATCTCTGGAAAACTTGCTGAAAAAATCACGATTGTCCCGGGATGGGAGGGGGCTATTGCTGTAGCTTTGGGGGAAGCTAGCTCCGCCCACACTATCTCCACCACGCGTCATGCCCATGACGCTATTACATCTCTGCGAGAAGGCTCCATTGGCCGCTCCATGTTCCTTATTGAAAGCCATGATGTGGACACGTTCCGCCTGGATAGCGATTTACCAACAGGTGCACAGTGGGCACTTGATGTTGTTACTGTTCCTGATTCACTACAAAGTGCGGTGACAACATTACTTGTAGATGTTGTTCTTGTAGAAGATTTGGAAACTGCAGACAAAGTTATTGCTGGCGACCGCAGACTCCGCGTTTTTACCCGCAATGGAGATTCTTGCGGATGGGGATGGACGTCGGGTGGTCCTCGCACTGCACATAGCGCTGTAGAGCTTCAAGTAGCTATTGAGGAAGCCCGTAAAAACGAAAAAGCTGCCCTCAACAACGTCGAAAAAGCACAAGCTGCTCTACGCGGTGCAGAAGATGATTACCGCACTCGTACTGAAGCTGCCGCACAGGCACAAGCAGCTCTAGTTGAATCCGACTCGGCAATTACGACGCTTACCAAGGAACTCGCTCGCCTTACGGCTAGTGGGCGTGCAGCTACTCTGCACAAGGATCGTCTTACTGAGCAACGCAATCAAGCGGAAGAACAACAGCGTACATTGATGGCAGAGCTCACAGATCTCGAGGAGCGGCAGCGTCTTGCTAGTGAGGAGCAAGAAGAACCCACGTTATTCGACGATACTGCCACTACTGAGGCTGCCGCTGCAGTAGCCCACACGCGGGCTGCTGAGATGGAGGCTCGTCTTGCTGTTCGTACCGCGGAAGAACGTTCAACCCACATACATGGACGTGCTGATTCTCTGCACCGTCAAGCAATGCGGGAGCGTGATTTGCGGAAACGCGCTGCGCGTCGAGCTGCCACTCGACAACAAGCACTTGCCATTATTGCTGCTGTTCAGGAAGCAGGGGAAGATCTCCAAGCTTCACTCCGTCAGCATCTCGCAATAGTGGAGGAGCATCGCCAGCATCTGGCGGCTCAACAAACGAAGCTCACTGAGCACCTTACTACCACCCGTCAGCAGTGTCGTGATGCTCAAGTTGAATGTGAGCAATTACGGGATGCTACCCATAAAGATGAACTATTGCGTGCTCAAGCGGCAGAGCGGTTGCGTCTTATGGAAGAACAGATCTTGGATGATCTGGGGATGGGAGCGGATGACCTCCTCGCAGAGTATGGTCCCGATGTGCCACTTCCGCCGTCTGCTCTGGAAATGCAGGAATATGAGGAAGCGAAAGAGCGTGGCGAAAACGTCAGCAAACCACAGTCATTGCCATACGATCGGGAACAGCAGCAAACACGTCTGCGCATAGCAGAACGAGAATTAGCACGCTTAGGGAAGGTAAACCCACTAGCATTAGAGGAATTCGCGGCCCTGCAAGAACGCTATAGTTTCCTCTCCACCCAGCTAGAGGACATTAAAAAAGCGCGCCAGGATCTTCTTGGTGTCGTCGACGATGTTGATGAACGCATCCAAACGGTCTTTGCGGAAGCCTTCCACGATGTAGCACGTGAATTCGTCACTGTTTTCGCCACACTCTTCCCGGGAGGTGAGGGGCGGCTTTACCTTACTGACCCAGACGACATGTTGAATACGGGTGTTGAGGTAGAAGCTCGACCTCCGGGAAAGAAAGTTAAACGGCTTTCGTTGCTTTCCGGTGGAGAGAAATCATTAACTGCTATAGCGATGCTCGTCGCTATCTTTAAAGCACGTCCGAGTCCGTTCTATATTCTCGATGAGGTCGAGGCTGCGTTAGATGAAACTAACCTGCATCGGCTCCTGGGATTATTTAAAGAGCTGCAGGAACATTCACAGCTTCTGATTATTACTCACCAAAAACAGACAATGGATCTTGCTGATGTGCTCTACGGTGTGACGATGAAGGGTGACGGTGTTACTCGCGTTATCTCGCAGCGTATGCATCCAGTACAGCGCATAGATTCAGCAGAGCAGCATGATGAATGACGATACAGTTCGGCTTGATGCATGGGTACATGGCTATGTACAAGGCGTTGGTTTCCGCTGGTGGACTCGGTGTCGAGCCCTAGAACTTGGTCTGGTGGGAAGCGCCACTAATAAGAGCGATGGGAGAGTCCATGTTGTTGCGGAAGGAACTCGCTCCAGCTGTGAACACTTAGTGGAGTTGCTCCGTTCGGGGAGTACCCCGGGACGTGTTGATCTAGTTGTGGAAAACTATACACGTCCGCGCGGTTTACCAGCAGGTTTTTACGAGCGTTGACGTGTTGTTTAGGGGCGCGGATGAATAGTGAAACCTTGGGACTGTACTTCTCGCTGCAATGCCATGGCTTCCTGAGCTAGATCGAGCCCCTTCTTTGAGCGAGCCATGAGGCGTACTCCGCTAATCTCAGAAACCCATTGCTCTGGTTGTCGCGTTAGTGTTTCTCCAAGGTCATCAGCCATGCCTACAAAAATATCCCCGTTTGTGAAAATAAAAACGTAAAGGCCGGGAACACAAGAAAAGCGCCGTTGGTACTTCAGTGATGTTGATTCTGCGTAGGGAATTTCAGGTCGGAAACCGCGTTTATCAGCCCATTCGTTAATAGTGGCTCGCATGTCATCAGCAGTTATAGCGCTCATTGGAATCCTTCTGGATAAGGCATAGCATTATTTTTTACTAGTGTTGTCTTTATTATTGTGATGGCTATAGGGCTAACACCAAATCCACGTCTTCTTTTCTCATTTTGTGGAGTCTCGTTCTGCAAGGATCGTCAGAACCTGCCACACTATTAGCGTGGATACTAATACTCTTATCGCGACAATCATCGGTATTGTCATTGGCGTTGTTATTGTTGCTGTTGCAATTACTCTTGCCGTAGGAGCCAAGAAAAAGAAGCAAGATGCTATCTCGTTTTCTGAGAAAGAGCAGCTTGAAGGCAAAGAACGAAGTGGCTCATACAATGCGGGTGGGCAATTTTCTTTCTCGGAAGGAGAAGGAAAACTTAAAGATACGGTGCCTCTTCAACAGTCTGCGCCGAAAGTATCTCAACAATCTGTAGATACGACACTTTCTAAGAAAGAATCGGTACGGGAAGAATCTGCTATTGCAGAACCCAATAATTCTGTCGATACCTCAGCTGAAATTACTCCCGACACTAGTGTTGGCATCGGTACCGAAAGTGCTGCTGAAACTGCCGCCGAAACTAGCGAAGAGACTCACAGTGAACCCAGTACTGGCACTGTTCCTGTTGCTGTCCCTATTACTACCCCTGCAAGCACCGATGTTTCTATCCCTGTAGATAATGGTGCAGAACCAACTGATACGGCTACTGTTGAAGAATCAGTAGATGAGACAGAACATACAGTAGAAAAAGAAAAAGTTCCTTCTGCACAAGGTCGTCTTTCTCATTTACGTGGTCGTCTCGCTCGTTCTAATAACGTTTTCTCCAAGGGACTTCTTGGTATTCTCGGTGCTGGGGACCTAGACGAAGACGCCTGGGAAGAAGTTGAAGATACTCTCATCATGGCGGATCTGGGGACGACTATCACTATGCGTGTAGTGGACCGCTTGCGGGATGAACTCGCTAGTTCAAACATCCGCGATGAAGCAGGTGCGCGCGCTCTGCTCCGTGACATTCTTATAGAGGAATGCCACCCGGAGATGGATCGCTCTCTCAAAGCTCTTCCACATGATGATCACCCGGCAATTCTCCTTATGGTGGGTGTGAATGGTACTGGTAAAACGACAACTACTGGCAAACTCGCACGTGTACTGGTGGGGGATGGTAGACGAGTACTACTAGGTGCTGCAGATACATTCCGTGCTGCTGCCGCTGATCAGCTCCAAACATGGGGAGATCGTGTAGGAGCCACTACTATTCGTGGCGCTGAGGGATCTGACCCTGCTGCTATTGCCTTTGATGCTGTAGACGCTGGAGTACAGCAGAATGTTGATGCAGTCCTTATTGACACTGCTGGCCGTCTTCACACTAAGACCGGTCTTATGGATGAACTCGGCAAGGTGAAACGGGTGGTATCAAAGAAGGCTAGTGTTGATGAAGTACTTCTTGTTCTTGATGCCACAGTTGGTCAGAACGGTATTCTGCAGGCAAAAGAGTTTAAGAATGTCGTCGACATTACCGGGGTTGTGCTCACCAAACTAGATGGTACGGCCAAGGGTGGCATTGTTTTCCAAGTTCAAGAAGAACTGGGTGTGCCAGTGAAGCTTGTGGGATTAGGTGAAGGGGCGGATGATCTTGCACCCTTCGAACCGGCTGCTTTTGTTGATGCACTTTTAGCATAGATATTTCGTCATTTATGGCAATGGAGTTGTTCTACCTGCGCTTGTCGGAGCCGACAACGCTTCTGCGCGGGTAGACGGGTAACATGAGGGAGAAGTGACGGGCGTTCTTGCGCCCTGCCCCCGTTTCCTGCCCCCGTTTCAGGAGTAAACACACGTGTTTGAGTCTCTTTCCGACCGCTTAGGAAATGCCCTCAAAGGTCTTAAAGGCAAAGGTAAACTTACCGATGCCGACATTGACAGCACTGCGCGCGAAATTCGTCTCGCGTTACTGGATGCTGACGTTGCACTTCCTGTTGTGCGTAGTTTTATTAAGAGAGTTAAAACTCGTGCAAAGGGTGCTGAGGTACATGCTGCGCTTAATCCGGCACAGCAGTTCGTCAAGATCGTCAATGAGGAACTTATTGAGATTCTGGGTGGAGAAGCTCGTAAGCTGAATTTCTCCAAGAATCCCCCCACGGTTATTATGCTGGCGGGTTTGCAGGGCGCTGGTAAAACGACCCTCGCCGGTAAACTTGCTCGTTACCTCGCGAATAATGGCCATACACCCATGTTGGTAGCGTGCGATTTGCAGCGTCCTGGAGCGGTAAGTCAGCTACAGATTGTAGGGGAGCGTACCGGTGTACCGGTATTCGCTCCTAATCCGGGCACCAGTGTTGGTGCAGGAGAAAGCCCTCTTGGCCAAACCTCTGGGGATCCGGCAGAAGTAGCGCGTCAGAGTATTGAAGAGGCTCGGCGTAAAGTCCACGATGTCGTCATTATCGACACTGCTGGTCGTCTTGGTATTGACGAAGAACTCATGGGGCAGGCACGGGCTATCCGAGATGCTGTTAATCCAGACGAGATCTTCTTTGTTCTCGACGCCATGATTGGCCAGGATGCTGTCTCTACAGCTGAAGCATTCCGGGATGGCGTGGGGTTTACTGGCGTGGTACTCACCAAACTCGATGGTGACGCGCGTGGTGGTGCTGCGTTATCTGTCCGTGAAATGACTGGCGTGCCCATTATGTTTGCTTCCACGGGTGAAAAACTAGAAGATTTTGATGTTTTTCATCCGGAGCGTATGGCCAGCCGTATTCTTGGTATGGGAGATCTGCTTACTCTTATTGAACAAGCAGAGCAGGTTTTTGACGAAAAAGAAGCGAAGAAAACTGCCACTCGTATGATGAGCGGTCAGTTGACGCTGGAGGATTTTCTCGACCAATTGTTGATGGTGCGTCGCATGGGGCCACTGTCCAATATTCTCGGTATGATGCCGGGCGGAAAAGAAATGCAGAAGGCTGCTGCACAAGTAGATGAGAAGCAGCTTGACCATATTCAGGCCATTATTCGTGGTATGACACCAGCGGAACGGGAAGATCCCACAATTCTTAATGCTTCTCGCCGGCGTCGCATCGCTGCAGGTTCCGGCGTGACAGTAACCGAAGTCAACCAATTAGTGGAGCGTTTCCTCACTGCCCGTAAGGTGATGAATAAACTCACGAATCGGATGGCGTCTGGTGGGAATCGTCGGAAGGGCAAGGGTAAGAAGGGGAAAAATAGTAAAAAGGGGAAGAACCGTTCGCAGCAGCGTATACCGCAGGGTATGCCAGGCATGCCAGATCTTTCTCGTTTAGCTGGGGGACTAGGACAAATGCCTCCGGGGCTAGAAGGAATGGATTTAAGCAAATTAAAGTTCCCCAAGTTTTAATTTCTTTCCTGTCGTTATTTCTGGCAGAATAGAAGACCAGTCTCCGTTAACACGGAATGACTGTACAGAGGGCGTCGGACTCGGTTTCTCGGACATGTTTCCCAGATGCGCCGGCCGACCGTCACACCCACTCGAGGGGGAAAACCGGATGCAGTCTGCTGTATTGCTGAATTCCCCTGTGACACAGAAAAGGAGCCATTATGGCTGTCAAGATTAAACTTATGCGTCTCGGTAAGATTCGCACCCCTGAATACCGCATCGTTGTTGCAGATGCTCGCACTCGTCGTTCCGGTCGTGGCATTGAGACCATTGGTCAGTACCACCCGAAGCATGAGCCCAGCATCATCGATATTGATTCCGAGCGCGTTCAGTACTGGCTCGGTGTTGGTGCTCAGCCCACAGAAGCTGTTCTAAACCTCCTCAAGATCACTGGTGACTGGCAGAAGTTCAAGGGTCTTTCTGGTGCTGAAGGTACCCTCAAGACTGTTGAAGAAAAGCCCTCTAAGCTGGATCTTTTCAATAAGGCTTTGGAAGAGGCTGCCAACGAGCCTACCGCTGAAGCTATTACTGCTAAGCGTAAGGCCGACAAGAAAGCCAAGGAAGAGGCTGAGAAGAAAGCAGCTGAGGAAGCTGCTGCCGCTGAAGAAGCTGCTTCTGAGAAGGAAGAAGCTGCAGACGAGGCTGCTGAGGCTGAATAAATGCTGAACGCCACCATTGTTGCGGATGCCGTAGACCATTTGGTTCGTGGCATTGTGAGCAATCCGGATGACGTGGAAGTCGCCCTGGTACACGGTCGTCGTGGCCGTACCATCGAAATTACCGTTAACCCGGATGACCTGGGAAAGGTTATCGGCCGCGGTGGTCGTAACGCCACGGCATTGCGCACTGTTGTCAATGCCCTCGGTGGACGAAACTTGCGTGTCGACGTTGTAGATTCCGATCAGTAACTACCATTACGCTGGAAGCAGAAGCTTGTAGTTGCTGCCAGCACAAGGAGTTACCTCATGGAATTAGCCACTGGCACCGTTGTTAAATCTCATGGAGTTCGTGGCGATCTTGTTGTCGACGTACGCACCGATTCTCCCGAAGAACGGTTTGCGGTAGGCACTACAATTACATTACGTCATACGAGCGGCGTTACTTCGCACCATGAAGTAACGGCCGCTCGTTGGCATCAGGGACGTTTACTTGTTCATCTGGCAGATATCAATGATCGCACTGCTGCGGACAACCTCCGACATGCTGAATTTATTATTGACTCGGCAGACCTCACTAATGCTGATAATCCGGAGAAGGATGAATACCATGTCACGTCACTTATTGGACTCAATGCTGTGACGCGAGGGGGAGAGGTAGTGGGAGAAGTAACAGATGTCCTCTCTTACACAGCCCAGGATCTTCTTGTTATTACCGATGCAGAAAAGACGCAGCATCTTATTCCTTTTGTGAAAGCAATGGTGCCGGAGGTAGATATTGCAGGAGGACGGCTGGTCGTTGATCTTCCTGAAGGATTGTGGGATCTTTCATGAAATTAGATATCTTCACTATTTTTCCTGAATACCTTGCTCCACTTCACCAATCACTTCCTGGAAAAGCAATAGAAGCGGGCACAGTTAAGGTAGAAGTTCATAACCTGCGGGACTTTGCGCATGATGTGCATCGTTCTGTCGATGACACTCCTTATGGTGGAGGTCCAGGTATGGTGATGAAACCAACTGTCTGGGGTGAAGCGCTAGATACTGTCGACCTTGCAGATGATCCACTTCTCATTGTGCCTACGCCGGCAGGTCGGCCTTTTACACAACACGATGCTTGTGAGTGGTCAACAGAGCAGCACCTTATTTTTGCATGTGGTCGATATGAGGGAATTGACCAGCGTGTTGTTGACGATGCACGTCGGCGGATGCGTGTTGTTGAAGTATCCATCGGAGATTACGTTCTTAACGGGGGAGAAGTAGCCGTACTCGTTATGAGTGAAGCTATTATCCGTCTACTTCCTGGCGTACTTGGCAATAAGCGGTCCTATGAGGAAGATTCTTTCTCGGATGGTTTATTGGAGGGTCCGTCATACACTCGCCCGGAGGTATGGCGTGATCTTGCTGTTCCGGATGTTTTGTTATCTGGGCACCATGCGCGTATTGACCAATGGCGTCGTGAGCAATCATTACGACGTACATATAAGCGACGCCCAGATCTTCTCAACACTGTAGAACTTTCGCAACGTGATCGTGCATTTCTTGATTCGCTTCACGGAGATGACGATTAAAGGGATTTCCCTGGAGTGATTAGGGAAAACTGCTACTATGTGGCACAATTATTTCGTTGTTTGTGGACTATACGTAGTACGCAAGCTGCCTGATCGGGGTACGAACCAGTTGAGCATGTGCCGCTAGGTTCCTCTGCCTTATGACTAGCATACAAGGAACTTGTTATGAACCTTATTGATTCCGTTGACGCACAGTCGTTGCGAAATGATATTCCGGATTTCCGTCCTGGCGATACCGTCAACGTTCACGTGAAAGTTATTGAAGGCTCTAAGGAGCGTATCCAGGTCTTTAAGGGCATTGTTGTACGCCGCCAGGGCTCTGGTATTCGCGAGACCTTCACCGTACGTAAGATGTCTTTCGGTGTAGGTGTAGAGCGTACCTTCCCGGTACATTCTCCCAACATTGACAAGATTGATGTTGCTGTTCGCGGCGATGTTCGTCGCGCTAAGCTGTACTACCTGCGCGATCGCCATGGTAAGGCAGCTAAGATTAGGGAAAAGCGCTAAGTCGCATTTTCTACTGAGACTTCTACGAACCGGATCAGGAGCATCAGGACTTCTGGTCCGGTTCGTCGTATCCTGTACACAGAGTAATTACCGGACGCGCTATCCTCTATCGCGCCACAGTGAAAGGTTCTCCTACAAAGCATGCTTGGTCGCAAAGAAAAAGACACTGCTGACGCTGTTAATGCGGATAAAGAAGAAGAAAAATCCTTCGGAAGTAGCGTGTTAAGTTTCTTCAAGGAATTGCTCATCATTATCGTTATCGCGTTGGCTATTAGCGCTTTTGTGCAGAATATTTTTGCGCGTGTCTATGTCATTCCCTCTGGATCTATGATCCCTACCCTGCAAGTAGGGGACCGTATTCTTGTCGATAAAATGACATATCGGTCTAGCGATCCCAAGCCCGGCGATGTAGTAGTTTTTAAAGGACCAGATTCCTGGAATGAGTCTTTTGAGTCCAACCGATCAGACAATTCCTTTGTCCGTGCAATGCAGAACACGGGCACTTTCTTTGGACTTGTTCCACCCGATGAGAATGACCTTGTCAAACGAGTTATCGCAGTAGGTGGACAGACAGTTCGTTGCCAGCCGGGGGATAAGGGCGTCACTGTGGACGACCATGTTATTAATTCTTCCTACATACTCTATCCGCCCTTTATCGACTGGGGTGGGAATCCTAACGGTTCCAATGCCTGTGGAGGCCCATATTTTGGCCCCGTTACTGTCCCCAAGGGGTTTATGTGGGTAATGGGAGATAATCGTACAGATTCAGCAGACTCGCGTTATCACATGCAAGATCAGTATCACGGAACTGTTCCAATTTCTAACGTTCGAGGCAAAGTCCAGTCCATTATTTGGCCTGCTGGGCGGTGGCATAAGGTAAAGAGTCAACCACTCCCGCAACCAAAGTAATCGGCCCAGATGCTACTGCGGTAATTGTCGCTATGGGAAGAAAATCTACAGACATGTCCCATCTTCACGAGATGGAACGCGTACTGATATCTCATGGGTGTGGGCCAGTAGCAGGAGTAGATGAGGCGGGCCGTGGTTCCTGCGCAGGACCACTTACTGTGGCTGCGTGTATTCTCCCTATGCAGCCGGTACCGGATCTGGACGGACTTACCGATTCTAAAAAGCTCACTCCCGCGCGGCGTGAACGATTGTTCCCCCTTATTCAAAAATATGCTGTGGCCTGGTCTATTGTGCACTTTAGTGCAGCAGAGATTGATGATAGTGGTATTCAGCATGCCAATATTGAAGGTATGCGACGGGCAGTTGCCCAGCTAGCGATATCTCCTGGCTATGTATTAACTGATGGTTTTTCAGTACCAGGTCTACCAATGCCGTCACTTCCTGTCATTAAAGGCGATGCCAATGTTTTGTGTATAGCGGCTGCTAGCGTGCTCGCCAAAGTAAGTCGAGACCATATTATGGTTCAGTACGCTGACGAGTATCCAGAATATGGTTTTGAGAGACACAAGGGCTATGCGACCGCATCACACCAGGCTGCTATGGAACACTATGGAGTGAGCCCCATACATCGGATGAGCTATGCGAATGTAATGAAGGCTCACGCTATTGCAGGAATGCGAAAAGCGGCACCTGTTAAGGAGGAGTAGCTAATGGGCGTAGATGATCTAGAAGACTATGAAGCAAGGATGGAATTGTCCTTGTACCGTGAGTATAAGGACATCGTTAGCCAATTCAGCTATGTCGTAGAAACCGAGCGGCGTTTCTACCTTGCGAATGCTGTCGAGATGATTCCCCGTAATAGTCAGGGCGAGGTGTACTTTGAAGTACGCATGTCCGATGCATGGGTATGGGACATGTATAGACCAGCACGTTTTGTAAAAAATGTCCGCGTATTGACGTTTAAAGATGTCAATATTGAAGAGCTTGATAAGCCAGACATTGAGCTTCCCTAAGGGGTGTTTTCCACAAATATAGGGCACTGTGTATAGGATGCCGCTATGACGGGTAATGGTGCTCCTATACGTATGTGAGTGCGGCATGCTGTAGGGCATGACAGATACATTAACGCCGCAAGAACTTGGAGTTTTAGGCGAAAACCTTGCAGTTCAATGGTTGGAAGACCGTCACTACACCATTGTGGATCGTAATGTACGTATCCCCGGAATACGTGGTGAACTCGATATTATTGCTTTCGACACAGAGACAACTGAACTTGTTTTTGTGGAAGTAAAAACACGGACAACAACTATTGCTGGTTGGCCAGAGGAAGCTATTACCCGTAAAAAAGCACGTACGATTCGTATGGTTGCTTCAGAGTGGTTGTCACATGCATATGAAGAACCACCGGAGGGATTCCCAGATCATCGAGGGCTTCGCTTTGATGTTCTTTCATTACTAGGTAATCCCACTGAAGGGTTTTCTTTTCGGCATTTCCGGGATGTTCTCTCATGAGTTTGGGGGTCGCATACAGCCTGACAATGCAGGGTTTGCATGCGACACTCATCGCAGTGGAGGCGCATTGTGGGGGAGGACTGCCCACTATTCATATTGTGGGACGAGCTGACACTGCAGTTCGTGAGGCTGGGGATAGAGTACGCTCAGCATTTTCCACAATTGGTCTTCCCTGGCCTCGTCAACGATTAACGCTTTCGCTTTCGCCTGCGGATATTCCGAAAACGGGAGCTCACTTTGACCTCTCTATTGCACTCGCTATTCTTTCTGCACAAGGACATATACCGGAGTTATCTTCACGACAGCACCCTATTGCTGTCCTTGGAGAGGTTGGGTTAGACGGCAGTATCCTTCCTGTCCATGGTGTTCTTCCCATGGCGGCCGCAGCATACGATGCAGGTATCCGCACTCTTATCGTGCCAACAGCTAACCGCGCGGAAGCGTCCCTCGTAGAAGGATTACAGATCCTAGATGCAGCAGATCTTGCCACTTTGGTAGGTGCGCTCCGCGGCGATCTTCCACGAGATGTCCTTGTACCTTCATCTTCTTTGGATAACAAGCCTTTAGAAGCACTTGAGGTGCCACAAGATAAGGATTTTGCCGATATCCGCGGTCAACGGTCAGCAGTAGAGGCCGCACTCGTGGCAGCTGCCGGCGGACATCACATGCTCATGCTGGGCCCTCCAGGCGCTGGAAAATCAATGATTGCACAGCGCCTTCCTACCATTCTGCCGAGGTTGAGCTATGCGCATGCGCTTGAAGTTACTGCAGTGCATTCTTTAAAAGGATGTCTTGATGCTGAGCATCCACTTATAACAGTTCCTCCCTTTGAAGCCCCGCATGCGGGAATTACTGGACCTGCATTATTAGGAGGAGGGAGTGGTTACGCATCACCAGGTGCAGTATCGCTAGCGCATCGAGGAGTGCTCTTTTTAGATGAGTGCACAGAAATTCCCGCATCTATTCTCGATATGCTACGTGCACCTCTACAAGATGGGGAAGTGCGCATTAGTAGAAGTAAAGGGACAGTGACATACCCTTCACGTTGTCAGCTTATTCTGGCTGGTAACTCGTGTCCGTGTGGGGCTCCAGCACCGCAAGAATGTCACTGTTCTAGCGCTACCCGGGCACGTTATCGTGCGCGTTTATCCGGTCCTTTACTGGATCGTGTGGATCTGCGTATCCGGGTTGAAGCTGTTGGTTTGGCAGCTCTTACAGAAACTCAGGGAATTACTTCTGCCTACCTGCGCGAGAAAGTTATAGATGCACGGCAGCGAGCTTATAACCGATGGGGAGGAGAGTACACCAATAGTGATGTATCAGAAGCGGTTCTCAATGAACATCGTTTATCCGCCGGTACTTTAAAACCTGTACATGCGCAATTGCGTTCGGGGATGATGTCGGCGCGTGGATTATCTCGCACTATCAGAGTGGCATGGACACTCGCTGACCTAGCAGATAAATCTATTCCTACCAGTGATGATATTGCCAGTGCACTCAAACTTCGCAGACCTATCGACGATCTTTAAAAGTGAAAAATAAACCATGAAATATTCTGATACTGAACTAGCCTGGGCATATCTTGCCCGTGTAGCAGAAGGTCCCTGTGCACCACTGGCGGATTTAATTGCACATGTTGGCCCGGAATATGCTGCCGAAGTTATCCGTAATAAGGATGTTTTACCGGATGCCTTAGAACGAAAAGTGCGGGCTCGGCGGGAATGGGATTGTGCTGTTGATGACCTTGATTCTGCACATGCTAATGGTTTCCGATTACTTACTCCCGACCAGCCAGAATGGCCGAAAGAACAGTTAGCTGTCTTTAATTATGATGCAGTACACGCACGTCAAGAACACGATAATGCCGCGTATGCTCCCTACGCTTTATGGGTAAAAGGAGATATAGATGTTCTACAGTGTGCAGCAGTAGCAGTAGTAGGGAGTCGACATCCCTTTACAGAGGGAAAACAGATAACGACCGAACTTTCGGCAGAAGTAGCTGCGGAGGGTGTTGGTATAGTATCCGGGTTGGCATGCGGGGTAGACGGCATTGCTCACCGTACTGCGCTGCAGATGGGGGTACCAACTATGGCTGTTATCGCTTGTGGATTGGATCGTGTGTATCCAGCACAACATTCTGCTCTTTATAAAAGTATTGCTAATCACGGTCTTATCGTCAGCGAATATCCGCCTGGAACACGGCCAGCGCGGTATCGTTTCTTGGCTCGTAATAGGCTCCTTGCTGCTTTCTCGCAGGGGGTAGTGGTGACGTCCGCAGCGTGGAGATCAGGAGCTCTTAATACTGCCAGTTGGGCACGTGATCTTGGGTGTCCAGTGATGTCAGTGCCGCATAGTATTCATGACGTGGATGGAGCTGGGTGTCATCGGCTTATTCGTGAGGGGGCCACACTTGTGACGCGTGGTGAAGAAATTATGGAGGAAATCGGTCCTATTGGACAGCTGGCTTTACCACTAGAAAATTCTTCTTTGCCGACAGATCGGTTGACACAGGACAATAAAAAAGTATGGAATGCCATCTCTCCGTTTTTCCCAACATCTCTCATGGAGATATGTACAGAAACTGGATTGGAGACAAAAACTGTTCAGATGTCTCTAAAAAGTCTTTGTGACTGTAAACTAGTCTCCATCACTGCCGGACGTTGGATAAGAAAAGAGAGTGCGTCGCATGAAGAACGGGTGCCTCATTGTTAATCTGGGTAGCCCAGAGGAACCGACTGAAGACGCCATTCGCAATTTTCTGCGCAACATGCTGAGTGATCGTTGCATTGTGAATCTTCATCCCATCCTATGGAAACCCATTCTCAACGGCATCATTCTGAAGGTACGGCCACATAAATTAATTGATCGTTACCAAGCGATGTGGACTCCGCATGGTTCTCCTCTTTCCGTCATCACCCAGCAACAATGCGCCATGCTACAAGAAGCGCTTTCCCATGTTGACGTACGATACGCATTCTGTGCATCATCACCCACCATTGAGGAAGCTCTTACTGATTGGGATATTGATGACCTCACTGTTATCCCCCTCTACCCACAATTTGCAACGTCAACTGTGACCCCAATTGTCACAAGAGTTATTGATTTTTATGACGCTCTTGCATGCGACAAAAAGCAATCGCTACCTGGGGATAGCACGGTGAGGGGGAGCAAGGTACACCCGCATCTCCATTTTGTATCTAGCTATGCGACCGAACCTCACATGATCCACTGGTATCAGCAACAGATTAGGGATCTATGCGCGACTGTGCCCTACGACCATGTTCTGCTCTCGTTTCACGGAGTTCCTGACCAGCGCTATCACTGCGCGGCACACTATAAAGCACAGTGCATAGCTACCCGCGATGCCATTGCGGCCGCTTTCCCAGATCTTCCCATCTCAATTAGTTTTCAATCTAAATTTGGTCCAGGAGAATGGTTAGGTCCATCCACTGCACAACGAGTTACAGAACTTCCCGCTGAAGGAGTAAAAAAACTCCTCGTAGCGACACCCTCTTTCGTTGCAGACTGTCTAGAAACACTAGAAGAAGTGCGCCTCGATTATCGAGATCATTTCTTGCGCGCAGGCGGCCAGATATTCGACGTTATTAACCCTATTAATGCGGACCCTGCTTTCGGAAAAACTCTTTCCTCGCTCTATCGTAGTGTGCAGAAAATATCCCCAAGTACTTCCGAATTTTGCTGAGTTTAATGGGGTTTTACCCCATCTGTAGTGGTCTTCTGTAAAGCTGTCTGGGGAAAGGTTGATTTCTCCGTTTTTCCCTTGCACAGTAGAACTATGGGACGTGGACAGCGAGCACTTACAACTGTGTACTCTGAGTTACCCACGCCATGGTCTGTCGATCTGGATGAGTTCGGGGACTACGTTGCTGTACGTCTCCAGCTATCTGCCAACACGCAACGTTCCTACCTGGCAGATTGTCGTGGTCTTATTGATTTTATGCTTCGTGTAACCCAGCCCGGAGTGGACCGCACAACCATAGCGGAAACCGATTGGAGCCAACTTACCCTCCCTCTTTTACGAAAATGGCTTTCGCGGGATGTCATGCGAGGAGTAGCTCCTGCTACTATTGCTCGTCATGTTGCATCTGTGCGGGCACTCTGTGGGTGGGCAGTACAAACCGGTCGGCTTGCCAGCGATCCCTCTGTGCGGTTGCAGACACCACCTGCTAAAAAGCAGCTTCCGCAAGTTGTTCATCAGCAACAAATGGACGAGGTACTCTCTCATCTCGCCTGTGCAGCGGCAGAAAAGGAGCCAATCGCTATTCGGGACTGGCTCATTGTGGAGTTACTCTACGATACCGGGATTCGTGTTGCTGAGCTTGTCAATCTCGATCTGGACAGTGTTGATGAGGAACATCGTATTCTGCACGTTATCGGTAAGGGTAACAAAGAGCGCGTTGTTCCTTACGGTGTGCCTGCGCAGCGAGCTTTGCGCATGTGGTTGCAGGACGGTCGTCCGTATCTTTCCAATCAACGATCCCAACACGCATTACTGTTAGGAGCGCGTGGGGGGCGTATTGATCCTCGCATTGTCAGGGATGTCGTTCATGCTTCTACCGGGGAAATACCGGGTGGGGTAGAGGTAGCACCGCATGGGTTACGTCACTCGGCAGCTACCGCGTTGCTGGAGGGCGGCGCAGATTTACGTGTTGTACAGGAGCTTTTAGGACACTCATCGCTGTCTACCACGCAATTGTATACGCACGTTTCACCGGAAAGACTACGGGCAGTTCATAAGCAAGCTCATCCGCGTGGCTGAGAAGTACTTAGTTGAGGCGCAGTTAATCAACCCATCGTAAGAGGCTCAGTGGCAGAGAATCTATGAGCAGCCACGGATTAAGGTAGCCAGAATTGTGTCCGTGGCCCCATCGTGCTCCCCAGTGCAGGCATACTCCCGTACATCCCGCATGACCTGCTAATACTGTGCCAATAATCTGTCCACGTTGTACCTGCTGGTTCTTCTCTACCAGCGGGGTAATAGGTTCGTAGATTGTGAAGAGGTGCTCTCCTGTGGGAACGAGGGGAGAAGGACCATGGTCAATAACGACCAAGGGACGATCAACAACAACTCCTGCGAAGGTAACTATTCCTGCACCTGCTGCATGGACTGCTTCGTTCGTGCGGCTCGAAAGGTCAACTCCTCGATGTCCACGAGACCAACGTTCCGGCCCTACCGAGAAATCGCGGACAGTGTGGCCGGGAACAGGGGGAATATATACTGATGCAGTATGAGCTGGAGAGTAAGTGACAGCAGTATCTGCCTGGGAAATAGTGTCATTGCCAGCAGTCAACAGAATGGCGAGAGTGAATACCACCGTCAGAATAGATGCAGTAACGCGTCGAAAAATGCGTGACATAGGTGCCCTTTCCTCACTATTGAGGTGATGTGAAAAATTCTCGAGTGAATGATCCCTAGAGTATGACCTATATGATTCGATTTTGGGAGAGCTACTAGGTAAAATATGGCCTGCGATATGTGTATAAAGAGGCACAATCGACTTCGCGTAGAAAGTACTATGGTGGGAATTCCGTCCACTCGCGGATAGGAATTTTCCACATAGCACCAGGATCCGGCAGTTATGCATAGTGATACTGGTGAGGAGGACCCCGTGGTTCACGTAGTGACGGGTAAACCTCTTTTCTACCAGGGTGTTCTCAAAGTGAGAATGCACTAACCACATGTAAGAAAGCGAGGATGGGGACTGCAGCCGCAGGCTGTTTTTAAGTCTCCACTACAACATGGCTGTTGTAACTATGAAGCAACTGCTTGATGCAGGTGCACACTTTGGTCATCAGACCCGCCGTTGGAATCCTAAGATGAAGCGTTTCATCTTCACTGAACGCAACGGTATTTACATCATTGATCTCCAGCAGACTCTTACTTACATTGACGAGGCCTACGACTTCGTTAAGCAGACTGTTGCACATGGTGGCAATATTCTCTTCGTTGGCACCAAGAAGCAGGCTCAGGAAGCAATTGAGGAAGAAGCCAAGCGCGTTGGTATGCCTTATGTGAATCACCGCTGGCTGGGCGGCATGCTGACCAACTTCCAGACTGTTCACAAGCGTCTTCTCCGTCTCAAGGAACTTGAGAACATGGAGCAGACCGGTGGTTTCGAAGGCCGCACCAAGAAGGAAATTCTCATGCTCACCCGTGAGAAGGACAAGTTGGAGCGTACCCTTGGCGGTATCCGCGACATGACCAAGGTTCCTTCCGTCATGTGGGTCATCGACACCAACAAAGAACACCTGGCCATTGCTGAAGCCAAGAAGCTTAACATCCCGGTCGTTGGTACTCTTGACACCAACTGCGATCCCGACGACGTTGATTACCCGATTCCGGCTAACGACGACGCCATCCGTTCCGACGCTATTCTCACTAAGGTGATTGCCTCTGCTATCGCCGAAGGCCTGCAGGCTCGTGCCGAAGAACAGGCTGCAAAGAATAACGCCGCTGAAAAACCCGGCGAAGGTGAACCACTTGCTGAGTGGGAAGCCGAGCAGCTTGCTGCCGCCACTGATGCTCCGGCTGACAAGGCCGCTGCTGATGAGGCCCCCGCAGCAGAAGAAGCTCCGGCTAAGAAAGCCGCTGCTGACGCTGAGTAATCACTCCACACTTTAGGAAGGTTGCCACAATGGCCAATTTCACTGCCGCAGACGTTAAGCGTCTTCGCGAAATCACTGCTTCCGGCATGATGGCATGCAAGGAAGCCCTCGCTAAATCCGAAGGCGACTTTGACAAGGCTGTTGAAATCCTACGTATTCAGGGTGCTAAGGACGTGGGCAAGCGTGCCGAGCGCGCTACTGCTCAGGGTCTTGTCGCCTCTAAAGATGGCGTTGTCATTGAGCTCAATGCCGAGACGGACTTCGTCGCCAAGAATGAGCAGTTCATCAACCTGGCTGACCGTATCGTTAACCTCGCTGCTGAAAAGCGTCCGGATACTCTTGAAGAGTTGCTTGCCCTCGATCTCGATGGCCAGACCGTTGCTGACGCTGTACAGGCTCTTTCCGCCATCATCGGCGAAAAAATGCAGCTACCTCGCTACGGTAAGCTAGATGGTCAAGTTTCTACCTACATGCACAAGCGTTCTGCTGACCTGCCACCGCAGGTTGCCGTCCTCGTTCAGTATGAAGGCGATGGCAAGGATGCTGCTCACGCAGCTGCCATGCAGATTGCAGCACTGAAGCCGAAGTACGTCACTCGTGACGAAGTTCCGGCCGATATTGTTGCGAAAGAACGTGAGATTGCTGAGGCTACCGCCCGCCAGGAAGGTAAGCCCGAAAAGGCTCTTCCGAAGATCGTTGAGGGTCGTCTCAATGGTTTCTTCAAGGATGTTTGCCTAGTTGATCAGCCTTCTGTTGCTGAGAGTAAGAAGTCTGTTGGCCAGGTACTCGATGAAGCTGGTGTGAAGGTTAACGCCTTCCTCCGTTTCGAGGTTGGACAGCACTAGACACTCCTCAGAGCTACCGCTACGGAAAGCTCTAAGAAGCATACAAGCAGAGTCACTGTGTTTCTTATCAAAGGAGTCTCACAGTGACTCTGCTTTTTACTATCATTGAGAGAAGCACACGTTTTACAACCTTACAAAGGGGTTCACATAATGTCGGAGGATATTTCCTCACGGTCGCACTACAAGCGCGTCCTGCTTAAACTCGGTGGCGAAATGTTCGGTGGAGGGGCTGTCGGTGTCGACCCCGACGTGGTTGACTCAGTTGCTGCCCAGATTGCGGAAATTGTTGAAGCTGGAACTGAGGTAGCTGTAGTTATCGGTGGCGGTAATTTCTTCCGTGGACGTGAACTCTCTAAACGTGGCATGGACCGTTCTCGCTCTGACTATATGGGCATGCTGGGAACTGTCATGAACTGTTTAGCACTCCAGGATTTCCTCGAGCAACGAGGTATCACTACTCGTGTACAGACTGCCATCACGATGGCACAAGTAGCGGAACCCTATCTGCCGCTGCGAGCTATTCGGCATCTTGAGAAAGGTCGAGTTGTTATTTTTGGTGCCGGTATGGGGATGCCGTATTTTTCCACGGATACAACGGCTGCGCAGCGCTCGCTAGAAATTGGAGCAGATGTGCTTCTTATGGCTAAAGCTGTTGATGGTGTTTACACGGATGATCCACGCACTAACCCTAACGCCACTATGTTCGACCACATTACTGCTCGTGAATGCCTTGATAGGGGACTCCAAGTAGCGGATGCCACCGCATTTTCTCTCTGTATGGAAAACAAGATGCCAATTCTTGTTTTTAATTTGTTAAAACAAGGAAATATTGCACGAGCTGTTAACGGTGAGGATATCGGTACGCTCGTTATTCCCGAGTAAAGCACCTCATAGTCAACCCCCACCATTAAAGGAAATATTTCATGATGATTGACGAGATTCTTCTCGAAGCCGAAGACAAAATGGATAAAACTGTGGAGCACACACGTGAAAACCTCAGTACTATCCGCGCTGGTCGCGCTACTGCTGCTATGTTCAGCCACGTTATGGCTGACTATTACGGAGTGATGACTCCCATTACACAGATGGCGACAATCAACATTCCAGAAGCTCGACTTGTTCTCATTAAACCCTACGAGCAGAGCCAGATGTCCACTATCGAAAATGCTATCCGCAATTCCGATTTGGGCTTTAATCCCGCTAACGATGGGCAAGTACTACGTATTAATGTTCCGCAGCTTACTGAGGAACGTCGCCGTGACCTTACTAAGCAGGCTAAAACTAAAGGCGAAGAAGGCAAGATTGCTGTTCGTGGTATTCGTCGTAAAGCCATGGAAGATTTGAAAAAATTGGATAAGGATGGCGACGCCGGGGAAGATGAAGTAAAGGCGGCTGAAAAAGAAGTAGACGCCCTCACTAAAAAGTACACGCAGAGTATTGAAGAAATGGTGGCCGCTAAGGAAACCGATTTGATGGGGGTATAGTAGTGGCTTCCTCTTCGACGCCTACTGCGACTCCGCGAAAGCGAAATCCGGGACGCAATCTTCCAGCTGCTTTCGGTACGGGAATTTTTCTTGGTGGAATTGTTCTCTTTGTTGTTCTGGGAGTTCCGGCACTTACTGACAATAGGCTCACTGCTCAGCTGATATGGGCTGTGCTAGTGGCTATTCTGGTCGTTCTTGCGCTTAAGGAAGTGCTGGATCGTCTCCACGAACACGGATACCAGTTACCATCTATTGCCATACATCTGCTGGGGCAAGTCGTTGCATGGTCTGCACTAGCCGGTGTACGAGGCATTATGGTGGCTTTCTTACTATCCATCATGGTGTTTGCGGTAGTTCGTCTTTTCCTTGAGGGAAATAAGGCTGCACCCAAAAACTGGTTACGGGATACGAGCATGGGAGGATTTCTCCTTGCCTGGATCCCTCTTATGGCAGCCTTCACTACTGTTTTAATGGGCTTTCAATCTGCGGAGAGAGGTATTAAAGGGAACCTCATCCTCATCACCTTCATCGTCACCGTAGTGTGTTCAGATATAGGCGGATATACCTTTGGTGTTCTTTGGGGAAAACATCCTCTCGCTCCAAAAGTGAGCCCTAAGAAATCCTGGGAAGGTTTAGCCGGGTCACTTATCTTTTCCCTGATTGCCGCTATTCTAATGACAGTCTTCCTCTTGGATCTGTCCTGGTGGGTGGGCGTACTACTGGGTATCGGCCTGGTTTTTTCCGATATTTTCGGAGATTTGGCTGAATCCCAGTTCAAGCGGGAATTGGGGATTAAAGATATGAGTAATCTGCTTCCCGGGCATGGCGGTATGATGGACCGCCTTGATGGCATTCTGCCGAGTGCAGCAATGACGTGGATTGTTCTTACGATTATTGTTGCAGTTAACGGGTTGTTGTAAGTACAGACTGCGTGTGCTCCTACAATGTGACCTGTAAGTACTTCATTTGTAACGTACTGTTACGCATCTCATGAGAGTAGATACTGTATTCGATGACGGTTCCTGTCCCTCTTGCCCGCGGCCCACGCCGGGGATTGCCGCCCACGCATTTTGCTGATCTCACTATTCCTGAAGTGAAGGAGAAGATGCGTGAGCTTGGTCTACCAGCTTTCCGGGCTGATCAGATTGCGCGTCATTATTACGAAAGATGCGAAGCAGACCCGTTGGAGATGACAGATCTTCCCGCAGGTGTCCGTGAAAAAGTAAAAGAGGCATTGTTCCCGCAGCTTCTTCACCCTGTTCGCTATATTGAGGCAGATGGGGGAGAAACTCGTAAGACACTCTGGAAATCACCTGATGGGACGGTTCTAGAGTCTGTCCTCATGCGGTACAGCGACCGGGCAACACTCTGTATTTCTTCGCAAGCGGGTTGTGCGCAAGCGTGCCCATTCTGTGCAACTGGACAACTTGGTATTCAACGTCAGCTCTCTGCAGCGGAGATTGTTGAGCAGGTTCGCGTTGCTGCTCACATGATGGACAGTGGGGAAATGCCGGGAGGTCCGGGACGGTTATCCAATGTCGTGTTTATGGGAATGGGTGAACCACTCGCTAACTATAAACGCGTACTTCGTGCGATCCGACAAATTACCTCTCCGTCGCCACAAGGGTTCGGAATTTCGCAGCGACATGTAACGGTGTCGACGGTGGGTGTCGCTCCTGCTATTCGTCGGCTCGCCGATGAAGATCTTGCCGTGACGTTAGCGATTTCTCTGCATTGTCCTGATGATGATCTGCGGAATACGCTTGTCCCTGCCAATAATCGATGGCCACTGGCGGATGTTATTGATGCAGCACAGTACTATGCGGATCGTACAGGACGCCGTATTTCTATCGAGTATGCCCTTATTAGAGATGTTAATGACCAGTTATGGCGTGCAGATATGTTGGGACAGTTGCTGCACCACAAACTGCACCAAATGGCACATGTTAACCTCATTCCCCTTAACCCCACTCCGGGTAGTGAGTGGGATGCTTCTCCGCGCGCCCGCCAGGATGCTTTTGTTGAGCATGTACGCGCACAAGGCGTGACGTGTACTGTCCGTGATACACGCGGGCAGGATATCGCTGCAGCATGCGGTCAGCTTGCTGCAGAAGAGAAGTAGACTAGGCGGAAAGTAGAAAGAAGGATCAGTGACAGAGCCACGTTCTATTCTCTTGCTTGGGTCCACCGGTTCTATCGGTACTCAGGCTCTTGATGTTGTTCGCACCAATCCGCATTTATTCACTATTACGGGTCTTGCTGCAGGGGGACATTCGCGTAGATCCATCGATCTTTTATGTGATCAAATTGCCGAATTCGGTGTCACTGAAGTTGCTGTTGCCGATGCTGATGCGGCACAGATTGTACAAGATCGTACTGGCATCAGTGTTCGTGTGGGGGAGAGTGCTGCAACGGATTTGGTCAACACTGTCCCCGCGCATACCGTTCTTAACGGTTTGGTGGGTTCACTGGGACTTGGTCCCACATTGGCCACTATTGCGGCGGGGGAGATTCTCGCATTGGCGAATAAGGAATCTCTGGTAGCAGGTGGTGAGCTTGTTATAAAGGCAGCGCAGCCAGGACAGATTGTTCCAGTAGACTCTGAACATTCTGCTTTTGCACAGTGTCTGCGCGCAGGACGTACACATGAGGTAGCGCGACTAGTTCTTACTGCTTCCGGCGGTCCGTTCCGGGGATGGACTCGCGCACAATTGGAATCAGTGACTCCCCAACAAGCAGGTGCTCACCCCACGTGGAGCATGGGTCCTATGAATACCCTTAACTCTGCCACTTTGGTGAATAAAGGGCTGGAGCTTATTGAGGCACGTTTACTGTTCGGGGTGGACTACGACAATATCCAGGTGGCAGTGCATCCGCAATCGATCGTTCACTCCATGGTGACATTCTGCGATGGCTCTACTATTGCCCAGGCTTCTCCACCGTCTATGAAGATACCTATCGCGTTGGGAATGATGTGGCCGAATCGTGTTTCGGAGGCGGCTCCCGCGTGTGATTTCAGCCAGGCTCAAACATGGACTTTTGAGCCTTTGGATAATGAGGTTTTCCCTGCTGTAGAACTAGCACGGGAAGCAGGACGAGCTGGTGGAACGATGACAGCCGTCTATAATGCCGCCAATGAGGAGGCTGCGGCAGCGTTTTTAGCAGGGAACTTATCATTCCCCGCGATCGTTGACACAGTAGCGGATGTCCTTTCTGAAGCTGACCAGTGGACAACCACCCCAGCCTGCGTCGATGATGTTCTCGCCGCAGAAGCGTGGGCCCGTGCTTGCGCACAGCAGAAGCTCCAGGAGCGTTTATGAGTTTTGCCCTCGGTATTATCCTCTTCATTCTCGGTATTGCGATTTCTGTCGCTCTACATGAAGCAGGACATTTACTGACTGCCAAATGGTCGGGAATGCGAGTTCGCGCCTACTTTATTGGCTTTGGTCCCACACTCTTTTCGTGGCATAAAGGCGGAACCGAGTACGGTTTTAAAGCTCTCCCACTTGGCGGCTATTGCGATATCGCCGGTATGACCATTCTGGATGAGGAGCTCACGGAGGAAGAAGCTCCCGACGCTATGTATAAGAAGCCGGCATGGAAACGCATCATTGTAATGCTGGGCGGTATCATCATGAATGTCTTGCTGGGAATTTCTCTTATATGGGTGGTAGCTGCCGCCTGGGGACTACCAAACACGAATTCTCCCATAGTGACTCGTGTCGCTGCGACCACGTGCGTAGCTGATCAGCATAGTGATGGTTCCGTCGCAAAGTGCTCTGGGAACGGCCCTGCTGCAGCTGCTGGTATTCGCGCGGGAGACATCATTACGCATGTTAACGGGCATAAAATTCAGAATTCCGCGCAGGTTATTTCCCTTACCCAGTCCGCCACCACAGATGTGGAATACACAGTAATGCGTGACGGTAAGACATATACCTTCCATGTTCATCCGGAGCAGGCGTTTCGCCTCGTGAAAAAACCAGATGCTGGTAAGGATGACAAAGGTACGCTCACTAAAGTTGCTGTTGCTGGCGTAAGCGTTCGAGAAGAACCGCTAGAGCCAATACGACACTATAACGGAGCCACCGCATTCCCCGCGGCGATGAAATTCTCGTGGGAAATTAATGGGGCTATTGCTAAAGCGCTTGTCCATATTCCAGCCCAGATCCCCGGACTTGTTAAAGCCATTTTTGGGGGAGAGCGTTCCGCAGATAGCCCCATGAGTATTGTGGGGGCATCTGTTGCAGGTGGCGATGCGCTCGCTTTTGGGTCCTGGTCAGTATTTCTTATGCTGCTGGCGCAGATTAACTTCTGTCTTGCACTCTTCAACCTCATTCCGCTGCCCCCATTGGATGGTGGCCACGTTGTCGTTGTTCTCTACGAGAAAATCCGTGATGGTATCCGTCGTCTAGAAGGTAAAGATCCTAAGGGGCCAGCTGATTATTCCAAGCTTATGCCCCTTACCACCGTTGTCGTGGGGTTGCTTGTCCTGCTGTTCATTGTGACAGTGGTAGCGGATGTTGTGAACCCTGTTCGGCTTATGCAGTAGAGATCTGCAGTGACTAGCATTAGAGAGTAGCGCAGAAGGGCGCTTTACGCCTTTCGAGAGGAGAGTCATCGTGACTGATGTGAATCTGGGTATGCCCGAAGCCCCGGCACCGGTGCTTCATCCCCGTCGAAAAACTCGCCAATTAATGGTGGGAAATGTTGGTGTAGGCTCCGATTTCCCTGTCTCCGTCCAGTCGATGACAACTACTCGGACGCATGATGTTACTGCAACGCTGCAGCAGGTTTCTGAGCTTGCGGCAGCCGGCTGCGATATTGTGCGCGTGGCCTGCCCCCGACAAGAAGACGCAAATGCATTAGCGGCAATTGTGGAGAAAAGCCCCATACCGGTTATTGCTGATATCCATTTCCAACCACGCTATATTTTTGCTGCTATTGATGCAGGCTGTGCAGCAGTACGCGTCAATCCCGGCAACATTCGCGAGTTCGATGGGCGTGTGAAGGAAGTTGCTACGGCAGCTAGTGCTGCTCATATTCCTATTCGTATTGGTATTAATGCTGGTTCCCTCGATAAAAGACTTCTTGAGAAATATGGGAAAGCTACTCCGGAAGCGCTTGTCGAGTCTGCATTGTGGGAGGCAAGCCTGTTTGCAGAGCACGACTTTCACGACATCGTTATTTCAGTGAAACACCATGATCCTGTCACCATGGTACGTGCCTATGAATTGCTTGCCGCCCAATGTGATTACCCGCTGCATTTAGGTGTTACTGAGGCAGGTCCTGCTTTCCAAGGTACGGTTAAATCCTCTGTCGCCTTCGGCACTCTGCTCTCACAGGGAATTGGCGATACTATTCGTGTCAGTCTCTCAGCACCGCCAGTGGAGGAGATTAAAGTAGGGGAGGCCATCCTGCGTAGCCTTAATCTTCGCCCTAAGCGTCTAGAAATTGTGTCGTGTCCTTCATGTGGACGCTGTCAGGTTGACGTTGTAAAACTGGCTAATAAAGTCGAAAATGGTCTCAAAGACGTATCCTTCCCGTTGCGCGTGGCGGTTATGGGTTGCGTTGTGAACGGTCCTGGCGAAGCTCGCGAAGCTGACCTGGGCTGTGCGTCAGGTAATGGTAAAGGACAGATTTTTGTGAAAGGTAACGTCATTAAGACTGTACCCGAGCAAGAAATTGTTCCTACTCTTATTGAAGAAGCCCAGCGCATAGCCGATGAACAAGGCCTTACCGAGCAATAATGCCACTGCCCACACCGTACCTACACACACTCAATTGGTAGAGGAATATTTATGACTCGTGCACCCCTAAAACCTGGTAAACCTACCCCCATCCGTACTGTTCCCGCCGATATTGAACGCCCGGAGTACGCATGGAAAGACGATGTTCAGGAAGCCATCGGCGAACCGTATGTACAAACCCCTGAGGTTATTGAAGCAATGCGGGAGGCCTCCACGATTGCTGCAGATGCGTTGCAGGCTGCCGGTGAAGCGGTTGCTCCCGGTGTCACAACGGATGAGGTAGACCGTATTGCTCATGAGTACATGTGCGATCATGGTGCTTACCCCTCTACGTTGGGATACCGAGGATTCACAAAATCCTGTTGTACATCCCTTAATGAGATTGTGTGCCACGGTATTCCGGACTCTACAGTGATCCAAGAAGGGGACATCGTCAACATTGACGTCACCGCCTTCAAAAATGGTGTTCACGGAGATACAAACGCAACATTTTTCGCTGGTGAACCCAGTGAAGAACATCGACTACTTGTTGAACGCACCCATGAAGCTATGTGGCGTGGCATTAAAGCTATTCGTCCGGGACGCCAGGTAAATGTTATCGGCCGAGTCATTGAATCCTATGCGAAGCGCTTTGGATACAACGTGGTCAGGGACTTCACCGGACATGGGGTAGGCCCCACTTTCCACAATGGTCTGGCTGTTCTGCACTACGATGAACCCGCCATTACCGATGTGATGGAACCCGGAATGACACTCACCGTGGAACCGATGATTAATCTCGGCTCGCTAGCCTACGATATTTGGGATGACGGATGGACTGTCCAAAATCGGGATCACCAGTGGACCGCACAGTTTGAGCACACCATTCTTGTCACAGAAGACTCCTATGAGGTTCTGACGATCCGTTCAGATGGTAGCGGTGACCCTGCGCACCTCTAAATACGCATCTTTATAACGAAACAGACAGGCTAAGGGCACATCGAGTAGTTTTCTCGATGTGCCCTGCCCTTTTATGGTTTATTTCCGCGCTTCTATCTGGCAATTGGGTTGAGCTCCCCGATGAGTAGCATGCGCTAAAGCCCAACGGATAACGTGGAGTGCACGGTAATCCATATGCGTATCAGAGTGCCCTATCTTCTCGGAAGCCGGTATGTTGCACAACTGTTTAATGTTGATGTTATAAACAGTTGCTCCTTTTACCGGATCAGTAATGAATCCTGACTGCCACGGCGTTGCTTGATTATCGTCCGGGGTAACCATCACAACATACGTAATGCCAGCCACTGTATCTTTGTGCGTGTTGAGGTTGTTGATGAAGGGGGAACCTACCATTTGGTCATAGACGGCAGGACCTACAATGGGAGCGGCAATAATGGGGAAGAGATGTGGCATGGCTTCTTCAACAATTTTGGAAGCGCCCATGAGTGTTGTGCCCTGATGGGTTCCAGCAAGCATCATGGCGATACGTACGTCTTTGCCGCCATAGCGAGTAATACGGTTACGGATAATGAGACCGCCTTGTGAGTGACCGATAAGGTCAACTTTTTTAGCTCCGGTTTTTCTTTTTACCTTTTCGATGAAGGCATTAACCTGGTCGGTGGTCTCATCGACGTGGGCAGTTCCGTAATACTCTGGTTTTATCAGGGTATAGAGATTGTCATTATGGCCAGCGTCAATACCGAAAACGCAATATCCTCTGTCGTGCAGCATCTGAGTAACGTCAATTTGGCTCAATTGCCGTGAGAACGTTCCATGAATCATGATGACCGGGGTGGGGTGCTGGGAGGAACGACAATCCCAGTGGTTGAGGATGGTAGGTAATCCGTCTTTTGTTGTGGGTACTGTCTTTTGATCGATAGCAGTACTGGTTATGTTTGTGGTAGTAGTGGCTTGCGCCGTAGGCATGTTAGCTGACGGGTATATGCACACTAGCACTAGAGAAGCGAGAACTGTGCACATTCTATGTGAAAGGCGGCTATTTGTCTGTGAGAGGCGACTATGGAACATGGTTACTTTCTCCCGTAGTTGAACCTTTCTACAAAAGTATGGCCACCAGTTATTTCATAGTGTGCTGAGTGTACTGGTGGCCATACTGTAGAGCTATCTCACATGTTACTGGAGCTCAAGGCCGAGTAAAGCGTTCTCGATAACTTCAGTCAGCGCAGGGTGAATCCAGTATTGACCGCGTGCCATATCGTTAACTTTCAGTCCGAAACTCATTGCCTGGATAAGCGGCTGGATGAGGAGGCTAGCCTCGTGTCCCAAGATATGTGCGCCGAGTAGCTCACCGGTTGCTGCATTGGCAATAAGTTTGACGATCCCGTGCTGGTCCTCCATCGCCCAGCCATAGGCAACGTCACCATACTTTTGCACCTTGACGGTAACGGGGAAACCTTCCTCCGCGCCTTTCTTACGAGCCTGTTCTTCAGTAAGACCCACATTGGCGATTTGTGGATGGGTAAAGATTGCTGCCGGGACTACACTGTGTGGCATTTCTTGGTAGTCGGCAGGGGAGTCTGCCATAAGGTTGTGCTGGACAGCGCGCATTTCCGCGTTAGCAACGTGCTTAAGTTGGTAGGGAGAGGAGATGTCACCAAAGGCCCACACATCGGGTGCAGTGGTACGCCCGTACTTATCGACAACAACGCGTCCCCTTTCAACCTTCACACCGGAACCATTGTCGAGGCCAAGGCGGTCGGTGTTAGGGGTACGTCCGGTAGCAACTAGGAATGCGTCACCGGTAACAGTGCTGCCGTCTTCAAATGTAATGGTGGTTTCGAAGTAGGAAGACCCATCTTCACGCTGCTTCTCCACCTGGTCGATAGCTGTCGTTCCCTGCCCTAAACGGACATCCCATTTCTCCCGAGCGATCTCAGTAAAGAGCTCAGATAGTTCATTATCGAGATGTTTAAGGAGCACAGGGGAGCGGCCGATAAGGGTTACTGTGGAGCCCATACCGGAGAAAACATTGGCGAATTCTGTAGCAATATAGCCGGATCCAAGAATGACGAGGTGTTCGGGCACTCGGTCAATACGCATAATATTTTCATTGGTGTAGTACTGCACACCAGACTCAGCGACAAGTCCGGGGATAGCGGCACGTGAACCAGCCGCGAGAACAACACGGTCAGCGGTGATCTCATGGGTATCAGTACCATTGCGATCTGTTACGCGGAAACGTTTCTCACCAATAAATTCAGCATGACCGTAAACATCGATATTGTTGCAGTCTTCTACACGGTAGCGTTCGCCGGCAGCGGCGATGGGGTCGATACGGTTCCAGACACGGTTGACGATCTCATCCCATCGAATGTTGTTAACGTGGGCATTGACGCCAAGGCGGTCGATATCGTAGAGGTCATGAATACGGTCTGCAGGGTAGACGAACATTTTAGTGGGGATACAACCGACGTTGAGGCATGTACCGCCAAAGATTTTGTCTTCGCATAAAGCAATCTTGAGATTGTCGAATCGTTCGTCAAAGAGTGAGTTACCGGATCCGGTTCCAATGACGACGAGATCATAATGTGCTGCAGCCATTATCCATCCTTGTGAAATGAGAGTGTCAACAACGCTAGGGGAAGTTTCTCGCCAAAACGAGAGGTGTTACCTCCATGGTATACATCAGAGAAGGGTGTTTCGTCTCACAAGTGTTTTCTATAAGTGTGATTAGTTCATAACCATGTCGTGGCATGTGCAATTCAAATAGGGATTTTCTGTAAAAGACCGATAGTGTAGTGATAATCAGTTTGTTCCCACTATCTTCACTGTAGAAATCCTGAAAAGGAGTTCTCTTTCCATGACTGACGCCCCGCAGGCGGCTGCGCCACAAGAAAAAGTAAGTGCTTTTGGCCTGCCTCTATTAGTTCTTTCACTCCTCCAATTCATGGTGGTTGTGGATGGCACCGTCGTCAATCTGGCACTCGCACCTATTCAGCGAGAACTAGGACTTTCAGAATCAGCAAGTTCTTGGGTTATCACAGCGTATGCCCTTGCCTATGGTGGTCTTCTCCTCCTTGGTGGCCGTATTGGAGATGTCTTAGGGCGTAAACGAGCATTCCTCATTGGAGTGGGAACCTTCACCGTGGCCTCCCTGCTATGTGGTCTTTCCCGTTGGCCTATCATGCTCATACTGTCTCGTGTCCTGCAGGGCCTCGGGGCAGCGATTGCATCACCGTCAGGTATGGCGCTTATTGTGGTGACCTATCCCCCCGGAAAAGCACGGAATCAAGCTTTCGCCGTATGGTCTGCCATGACGGGATTGGGCTCAGTTTTTGGTCTGATTATTGGTGGTGCCCTCACTAGCATCTCCTGGGAATGGATTTTCCTTATTAATGTGCCCATTGGGATTTTTATCGTCATTGCTGGCCACTATGTGCTGGGTGCAGTAGAAGGACAGCGAGTACCACTGGATATATGGGGTGCTATCCTCGCAACCTTGGGGTCTACCGCACTTGTTTTAGGTTTGACGAGTGCTGGTAAAGGTGCTTCAAATCCTGTTTTTATTGTCGCTATGCTTGTCGGTATTGCATCCCTCGGGGCATTTTTCATTACTCAAAAGCACACGGAGAATGGAGTTCTTCCACTTAGCCTTTTCACTCGCCGGGATCGCGTGTTCACATTTATCGCGATCTTTTTGCTAGGCGCAATTATGACTACGGTAGCTGTTTTCGTCGCGCTCTACGTACAGACCATTCTGAAATACACCACACTGCGCGCTGGACTAGCTTTTATACCGTTTGCCTTTGCACTTGCTCTTGGTGCTGCTACAGCTTCCAAAATATCGATGAAGTGGGCTCCCCGGTGGATCATTTTGGCGGGTTGTATCTTTATGGTTATCGGCTTTGGGTGGGGGACTGCCATTAGCGAAGAGTCCACATTCTGGGCTGACATCTTCCCACCCACATTGATCATTGGCTATGGAGTTGGATTAGTCAGTATTGCTCTTACGCTTTCTGCCGTGGCCGGTGTGAAACCCATTGATGTTGGCCCGTTGACTGCCATTTCTTTAGTTGCACAAACGCTGGGTGGACCTATTGGTCTTGCATTTGCTGGCGCGTTGGCACAGTCCTATACGCGCCATCATGGGGGAGCAGATATCCCCGTAACAGAGATGAATTCTGTGCAGTTGCATGCACTTGGTGAAGGGTATCTTCTCACTCTTTTCGTGTGCTTGGGATTAGCGGTTGTTATGGGAATTCTTAGCGCACTCTTTATCCGTTTCACTGTTCCCGACGTTGTGGAGGGGCAGAAAGCTAATGAGGCAGCTAACGATCTTCCGTAATTGTGCACTCTAGGCGGGTCTCTTTCAGTTTGTTCTTGATGGCCTAAAGTGTGTCTTACGTGCAAAAGGACTAGGCTAACTCTGTGATCACCAGAATGTCGACGCTATTTTTGCGTACCCTCCGAGAAGACCCCGCCGACGCTGAAGTTGCTAGCCACAAATTGCTAGTCCGCGCCGGCTACATCCGCCGCATTGCCCCCGGTATTTATTCTTGGCTACCGGCTGGTTTACGAGTTCTCCGCAATATCGAGAAGATCGTGCGAGAAGAAATGGACGGCATTGGAGCTCAACAGATTGAACTCCCCGCCTTGCTACCACGTGAACCATATGAGACCACCCACCGGTGGACGGAATATGGGTCAGCATTATTCCGGCTGAAAGATCGTAAAAATGCCGACTATCTCCTAGGGCCCACGCATGAAGAACTTTTCGCGCTGACAGTGAAGTCACAGTGCACCTCGTACAAGGATCTTCCTTTGGTGCTTTACCAAATTCAAACGAAGTACCGTGATGAGGAACGACCCCGCGCCGGTCTGCTCCGCTGTCGCGAATTCGTTATGAAGGACTCCTATTCCTTTAACGTTGACGATGCTGGCCTAGAAGCAGCCTACCAAGCACATCGTGGTGCCTACCAGCGTATTTTTAACCGGCTTGGGGTGGAATACGTTATTTGCACGGCCATGTCTGGGCCGATGGGGGGATCTGCCTCGGAGGAATTCCTGGCAGTATCACCGGCTGGCGAAGATACTTTCGTCCGCTCCACTGAATCAGATTACGCAGCCAATGTAGAAGCTGTACGTATTCCTGCTCCACCGGAACAATCCATTTCTGATCACGCAGAGATGATTACTGTGTCAACTCCGCACGCCGGTACTATTGAGGAACTCGTCACCTGCCTCCATGAAGCTGGGCATACGACGGTGACGGCAGACCATACTCTAAAGACACTCATGGTTAAAACACGTCAACCAGGCGGAGAGTGGGTACCAATGGGTATTGGTATCCCAGGTGATCGTGAACTTGAGCAGAAGCGTCTAGAAGCTGCTTTCGATCCCGCTGAAGTAGCGCTTTTCGAGGCAGAAGATTTCGCTAAGTACCCCTTCATCAAGAAGGGCTATATTGGGCCAATTGAACTGCTTAACAATGACATTGAGTACTATGTTGATCCCCGTGCAGTAACAGGTACTTCCTGGGTTATTGGTGGCGGCGAAGTGGATACTCATCGTCTTCATGCAGTCGTAGGTAGAGATTTCATTCCTACAGGTGTTTTAGATGTTGCTACTATCCATGAAGGCGATCCCGCCCTCGACGGAAACGGCACATTAACACTGGCTCGCGGTATCGAGGTTGGACATATCTTCCAGCTTGGCCGCAAATACACTAACGCTTTCGATATTGACGTCTTGGGTGAAGATGGTAAACCCCAACGCGTCACTATGGGATCCTACGGTATTGGTGTATCGCGTTTGGTTGCTGTTATTGCTGAACAGTCCCATGACGATAAAGGGTTGCGCTGGCCAGAAGAAGTTGCTCCATGGGATGTCCACGTTGTTATCGCTAATAAGACTGAAGGCGTAGCTGAAGCAGCAACTGACATGGCAGAACAGCTATCCGATGCCGGATTGGAAGTACTCCTCGATGATCGAAAAGCCTCACCAGGAGTGAAGTTTAAAGACTCCGAGCTACTCGGTATGCCGCACATACTTGTTATTGGCCGCGGCTGGGCCAACGGCAAGGTGGAACTGCGAAACCGTCTTACCGGGGAATCTGAGGAAATGGATCCAGCAGATGCTCTCGCCGTGCTTACCAACCGTTAGTATGACCCGGTAGTCCGATCTTTAATACGAAAAATCATTGCTGTGGTGTGTCTAGTAATAAGACACACCACAACGCATATTTTCTTTTTGCACTTTTACCGGTCTGAGAGGGACGAAGGAGACACCTTATTCGAGGGCGTCATAGTTGAAGACATCATAGTAGTCGATGATGGTGTACTGAGTACCGTCCTATCATTCTCCGGTGACGTAGTTGTCGAGTGAGATGAAATAGTCGGTAGTGTCGGCGAAGGCTGTGCCCCCGGATCCACCTCGTGAAGGTCTTTACCCTTCGAACGATGCAGCCCGGGAAATGCATCGACACTAGGTGTAGTACCAGCTGCAATACGCCAGCGTGCCGTCCATTCTGCAGTATGCAGAAGCGCCCGCATGGCTAATTGACGACCATCTGGCGTAGAGCACTGCTGTAAAGCATTCACCCAAGCAATGGAACAGTCATCTTCAATTCGGGCAGCTAATTGCATAGCGGTAAGGCTATCCCACACTTTTTTAGTGGATGTATAAGCCACTTCCGGTTGCGGGAGGTCCTCATCTGAGGACTCAATAATGTGGATAATACGATCACGCCGGGCACGATGTGCTGACCATACAGTGGCAACGGAGGAATTGTAGGTATCGGAGACATAGGCCGATACAACACCGTAGCCAAAAATAGCTGAATATTCGCTGCGGAGTGCTTCACCGAGAGCTTTGGCATCAGTATCAGAGGCCATTAGAGCACCACCTTTGCAAGAGCATTGCATGAGGCAGCAATACTGCCAGCTAGACCTGCTCGATAACCAGTATTGTCAGCAACAATGTTAAGCGCTTCCTGCGATGCTTTGAGGAGATGCTGCTGTAGCAGTTTTAGTGAAACAGGAGATTTTTGGGAGATATGCGGAGGCTCAGAAGGAGCCTTCCATAGCTTCTCCTGCCTTTTAATTTCTTCTTGCAGAGCCTCAATATGGCGTTTCCGCACAGTAATAATATTTTTTGTGTGGGAAGAGAGGGTAGTAAGGCTAAGAGCTGCGTGAACATCGCATTGTGCGCTATACAACAATTGATAGAGCGGATCAGCAGTATCGTGTTTGCCAAGGCTGCACCCGGCCATAAGGGGAGTAAAGCCTAGTGAAACCGCACCTAATAGAAATTTTCTTCTATTACAGTGAAGCGCCAATGAACTGTCACACAATTCCATTGGTGTGTTCATTGGCGTGTTGGCCGCTTGTTGTACATTTATAGTCACGTTATTTATTGTGCCAGAGTTGTCGTGAGAACTGCGTGTCTGGGTAAGACAAAAGATGCGAACTTCCTCCCGAAGATGGGTATCCTAGAGACGATAACACAATCGAAAGAAGGCAGAATGCCCCCCTCCTCGTCTGACGAGGCCACTGGCCTCTCCACCGAAGATTCCGTGGCAGATATCGTAGCTCCGGTGCTCAGTGAGCATCAGGCGGAACTTATTGATGTTGCGTTCCGCCGTGAAGATGGTCAACGCATTATTGAGATCTGTGTTGATGACGATTCTGAGTGTGGTCCCTCTCTTGACACTATCGTGGCATTATCCGAGATACTCTCTCAGGTACTTGATGCACACGATAAAGGTTCTGCACCCTATCTTTTGCAAGTTACTAGTCCGGGACTAGACCGCCCTCTTACTCGTGTGCGACAGTGGCTTCGGAATCGTGGTCGTCTTGTCACCATCGATACAACAGATGGGGAGTCGCTACGTGGACGTATCGGTCCTGTACGTGATAACGCTGTTGTTATTCTTACTGTTCCGACAATGAAAAAGGGACAGCGGATTAATCCCAAACGTCTTACGGTGCACACTGTGCCATTTACCTCGATTGCGCTAGCAATGATTGAGTTTGAATTCTCCGAGCCCTCTGACGTGGACTGGGAGATCGTTATGGACGATGACAAGCTAGCCGCATTTGTCCACCAGGAAGGAAAGTAACAAGTGGATATTGATCTCGCTGCATTGCGCATGATTGAGGCTGACAAGGGAATTCCTGTCAAAGACATGATTGACACTATTCGACAAGCATTATTAAGTGCTTATCGGCATACAGAGGGACACCAGCCACATGCATCGATTGATATTGATGAAAAGACCGGTGCTGTTTCTGTCATCGTTAAAGAAATTGATGAGGATGGTGCTGTCATCTCAGAATACGATGACACTCCTCGCAATTTTGGTCGAGTAGCAGCTACAACTGCTCGACAAGTTATCCTGCAGCGTCTGCGTGATGCTGAAAATGATCGCACCTATGGTCAGTATGCTGCGCAGCAGGGTGAGATTGTTGCTGGTGTCGTACAACGAGATGCGGCTGCTAATAAACGTGGCATGGTGGTTGTGCAACTTGGTACTGAGCTTGATTCACAGGAAGGTATTCTTGCCCCCAGTGAACAAGTCCCAGGTGAAAGCTACAACCATGGCGATCGTTTGAAATGCTTTGTGGTGGGGGTACGTCGGGGAGCTAATTCAACACAGATTCTTCTTTCACGAACACATCCCAATATGGTGAGGGAACTGTTCCGCCTAGAGGTTCCTGAAATTGACGCAGGTGAGGTGGAGATTACGTCCGTCGCCCGTGAAGCTGGGCACCGTTCAAAGATCGCTGTGCGCTCTTTGAAGGATGGCATTAATGCTAAAGGTGCTTGTATTGGCACTATGGGGCAGCGTGTCCGTAACGTTATGCGTGAACTGGGAGGCGAGAAGATCGACATTATTGATTGGGACGAAGATCCTGCAGTATTTGTTGGTAATGCACTGTCTCCCGCGAAAGCTCTTTCCGTCACTGTGCTAGATGAGGAAACTAAAGCAGCGCGTGTTGTTGTCCCCGATTATCAGCTTTCTCTTGCTATCGGTAAAGAGGGGCAAAATGCACGTCTGGCGGCCCGGTTGACAGGGTGGCGTATTGATATCCGATCTGATGGCGTCACAACAGAGCCTCCGGAGCATGCTGAACTCTAGTTTTAGCGCATTATTAGCCAGACATATCGAAATTCGAGGATTTACCACGGAATTCGATAGAATAGCCTGTGGCTATATGTAAAGTTCATCGTCCTACCCGTATGTGTATTGTCACGCGGGAAAAACGAGAGTGTGCGGCGCTGTGGCGTTTTGTTAGCAGGACAAATGCTGGCGGAACAGAGTTAGTGTTTGATCCACAAGCCGTGCTTCCTGGTAGGGGAGCATGGATTCTTTCGGATCAGCATGTCTATGAGCTCGCGTTACAACGACGTTCATTCCAACGAGCTTTACGAGTGCAAGGAATGCTGAACACCGATGCTGCGACTCAGGCAGTATCAGAATGGTGTAGCACCCTAGACGAGGAGGTTCACTCGTATGAGTGATACCTCGTCAGTAGATATGAAAGTGAGACAAACCCCTGATGAGTACACCGTGAAGTCACTACGATGAACGGCAATCACAGTAATCATTGAGGTCGAGCACCTTTTCGGCGCTTGGCCTCTGAGTGAGGAGAAAAGTGGCTGGAAAGGCCCGTGTCCACGAGCTTGCAAAAGAGCTCGGAGTTACATCCAAACAACTTTTAGAGACCCTGAATGAACAGGGTGAATTTGTTAAGTCTGCGAGTTCCACCGTCGAAGCTCCAGTTGCGCGACGTATCCGCAAACTATTTGCTGGTAAAACAGCACAAGCAGAAAATACCGATAAAACAGCGGAAAAAACGTCTTCACGTGCAAAACCTGCTGCGGCGAAGAAGTCTCGTAAAACTACCAGCAGTACGAATTCTGTTTCGCCTGCTACGGTAAGCGCTGCTAAACCTGCTAAACCCGGTGCAGCCAAGAAACCTGTTCCGAAGCCCGCACCGGCTAAGGCCAGTAGTGTCGCAAAAACTGACGCTGCTAAAACATCACGAAAGCCAACTCCTGCAACTGCGGCTAAGAGCGCTGTCAAAACAGCTAAAGCTCCTAAACCTGGTGCAGCTGCTAAACCGCGTGGTTCGCATCCTTCCCCCGCAGCTGTCGCAAAAGCTGCGGCACGTCGTCCGCATGTTGCTAATAACCCATTCTCTACACCGGATGAGCACCCCGCACCCCGTCCTATGCCACGTCCGGGTGGTCGTGGTGGACGTCCCGGTTCACAGGGTGGACAAAATAATCAAGGTGGACGTTCCGGCGGTCAGGGTGGTCGTTCCTCCCATAACCGCGGGAATCGTAATGGTGGGGAGAATCGTCGTTCCGGTCGTTTCCCCACGCCTACCGTCATGCCTCGGCATTCAGAAAATCCTGACGCTCCACGCTCACATTCTGGTGGTCGTGGTGAACGCGGTGGCGGTTTTGGTGGCCATCATGGCCCGGGTGGACAGCCCAATTCTGGTTTTGGTGGCGGTTTCCGGAGTGGTCGTGGTGGACGCCGCGGCGGTACAGCAGGTGCTTTTGGACGCCCCGGTGGCGGTCCCCGGCGAGGAAAGAAGTCGAAGCGTCAGAAGAAGCAAGAGTATGAAGCAATGCAGGCACCATCAGTGGGTGGAGTGCGGCTTCCTAAAGGAAATGGCGAAGTTGTTCGTCTTTCCCGCGGTGCTTCACTAGCTGATTTTGCGGAAAAGATTGATGCTAACCCAGCATCTCTCGTGCAGGTTCTTTTTAACCTCGGCGAAATGGTGACGGCTACCCAGTCCGTCTCTGACGACATCTTGGAGCTGCTCGGCGACGAGATGAATTTCAAGGTTCAGGTTGTGAGCCCCGAAGATGAAGATCGCGAACTTCTTGAGTCCTTTGATCTTCAGTTCGGTGCCGATGAGGGCGACGATGATGAATTAAAGCGTCGTCCACCTGTTGTCACCATCATGGGCCATGTTGACCACGGCAAGACCCGTCTGTTGGATACCATTCGTCGTACTAATGTAGGTGAGAACGAAGCGGGTGGAATTACCCAGCATATCGGTGCTTACCAGGTACGTCTGCCGATGGATGGACGCACTCGCGTTATCACTTTTATTGATACCCCAGGTCACGAAGCATTTACCGCTATGCGTGCACGTGGTGCTAAATCTACAGACTTGGCTGTTATTGTGGTCGCTGCCGATGACGGTGTTATGCCGCAGACGGTGGAAGCTATTAACCACGCGAAGGCTGCGGATGTTCCGATTGTCGTTGCTATTACGAAGATCGATAAGGAATCCGCCAATCCGGATCGCGTACGTGGCCAGATGACCGAATATGGTTTGGTGCCGGAGGAATACGGTGGCGACACAATGTTTGTCGATATTGATGCCAAGCATGGTGTCAATATCGATAAGCTCCTAGAAGCTATCCTCCTTACTACTGATGCCACTTTGGATTTGCGTGCTAATCCGGATATGCCCGCACAAGGTGTGGCTATTGAAGCCCACCTCGACCGTGGACGTGGTCCCATGGCTACGGTGCTGGTACAGCGAGGAACCTTGCATATTGGCGATTCGATTGTGGCTGGCGGATCCTATGGTCGCGTTCGTCGTATGGTTGACGAATACGGTAATGATCTTGAGAAAGCTAAGCCGTCTCGCCCTGTACAGGTACTTGGTCTCACCAGTGTTCCCGGCGCAGGCGACAATTTCCTCGTCGTTGAAGAAGATCGTATCGCTCGCCAGATCGCAGAAAAACGCGACGCACGCAAACGCAATGCCCTTGCTGCCAAGACCCGCAAGCGCGTCAGCCTGGAAGATCTCGATGAAGTCTTGAAGGAGACCTCGAAACTCAATCTCATCCTCAAAGGTGATAATTCCGGTACCGTTGAGGCTCTGGAATCTGCCTTGCTGGATATTGATGTTGACGACGAAGTTGAACTCAATATTATTGACCGCGGTGTTGGTGCTGTTACCGAAACTAACGTCAGATTGGCGCAGGCTTCAGATGCTGTCATTATTGGCTACAACGTCCGTGCGGAAGGCAAAGCAACAGAAATTGCCAACCGTGAAGGTGTAGAAATTCGCTACTACACCGTCATTTACGAGGCTATTGATGAAGTTGAGAAGGCTCTTAAGGGTCTCCTCAAACCCATCTACGAAGAGCATATTATTGGCCATGCTGAAATCCGTGCTCTCTTTAAGTCCTCCAAGGTCGGTACAATTGCTGGTTGTATGGTCAAGGACGGTATCGTGCGTCGTAACGCGAAGGCACGTATTGTTCGTGACGGCAATGTGGTGTGCCCGGAAACTTCTGTTAATTCACTACGTCGTGAAAAAGACGACGTTACAGAAGTTCGTGAAGGTTTCGAATGTGGTCTTACCGTTGGCTACTCCGATATTCGGGTAGATGATGTAATCGAGATCTACGAGATGGTGGAAAAGCCGCGCGACTAGTCTGACTAGTGTGACTAGCCTGATCGTATAGCTACATACCGCATACAGTTAGTGCATAGTGGATGAACGCCCTTCCGTATAGTGAAGGGCGTTCATCATGCGGTGATGGGCTTTCATCATGAGCTTGGGTATTCTCAAAGGTAAGAATTAACTATTGATGTGAAGAGGGCCTTATGACATCATCACCTCGTGCACGCCGTTTGGCGAAACGAATCGGTGAAATTGTGGCTACTGCGATCGACCGAGAAATTAAAGACCCTCGCTTGCACTACGTCACGATTACCGATGTTCGCCTGACCGGTGATTTACACGATGCCACCGTGTATTACACAGTGCGTGGTGAAACGCTCGATGAGCGTCCTAACGTTGCGGCCGCTGCAGCAGCATTGGATAGGGCAAAAGGGCAGTTGCGCACGCTTGTCGGTAAAGGAACGGGGGTACGTTTTACCCCTACCCTTAGTTTTGAGACAGATACTGTACCCGATGCAGCACTGCATATGGAGGAGCTTCTTGCGCGAGCTCGTGCAGCAGATGCCGCAGCGGCGAAAGCTCGTGAAGGTGCATCCCCGGCAGGAGATGCGCATCCCTATCGGGTAGATGGTGCAGAAGACGATGAAGAATAGTTAACTGCATTCGCAATTGTGAGTACTGCACGTAGGTAACACGTAGTACAGATACACAGTACAAATACACAGTACAGAAAGGTAATCTGTGACAGCACGGAACATCTCTATTACTGACGCGGCTCGCCTTTTTGCTGAGAATGCTCACCGTATTGCTGTTATTGGGCATGTTAATCCTGATGCTGATGCTATTGGGTCGGGATTAGCAGTGGTTCACGCTGCCCATCTCTTGGGTAAAGAAGCATGGTTGAGTTTTGCTTATCCTGATGAGACTCCCGAGACTCTCCGCATATTGCCAGGTGCAGACACTATTGTGCGGCCATGCGATATGCCGGATGATATCGATTTTGTTGTAGTTGTTGATTGCGGTTCGGCCGATAGGATGGGTGTACTCCACCATCTAGCGGAGAAAGTTCCCTATACGCTCATTATTGATCATCACCGTTCCAATGACGGATTCGGCACCCATAGCGTTATTGTTCCTCGTGCCGATGCAACAGCACAGCTTATTCTCGATTTTCTCGATGCTTTAGGAGTTGCCTTAACTCCTTCTATTGCGTCGTGTCTTTTCGCTGGGCTCCTCACCGATACTGGTGGTTTCCACTGGGGGAGTGCCCGCGCTCATGCTGATGCTGCCCGCTTAGTAGAAGTTGGTATTGACGCCGATAGTCTTACTCGACAATTGATGGATACGCGCCCTTTTAGCTATCTGGAGCTTTTGGGAACGGTGCTGCAAACAGCAACATTATTACCCGATGCGGGGAAAGGCCGCGGGCTTGTCTATGCCACAGTTCCGCATGACGTATATAAGAATGCCCGACCCGAGGACGTACAGGCACTTATTGATGTTGTTCGTACTACCGGTGAAGCAGAAGTGGCACTTGTCATGCGGGAAATGACTTCAGGTGTATGGACAGGTTCTTTGCGTTCTCGCAGTCTTGTTAACGTAGCTGACATTGCTCGCCATTTTGGGGGCGGTGGGCATCGGCAAGCAGCCGGGTTCACTGTTACCAGTAGTTTGAACGATGTCCTTCACACAATTCTTCGCATATTAGACAATCCGCCTCTCCATGACGGGTATCGGGCTTTAACACCATAATGAATTCTTCTGTATCACTCAATTCTTTTCGTAAGCTTGTACCACAGTTGCTGCGTCTAGCACTCCCGGCGCTTGTCGTACTAGCTGCGGAACCGCTGTATGTCTTATTTGATACAGCATTGGTCGGTCACTTAGGTGCTATTCCACTGGCTGCTTTATCTGTAGGCGGTACAGTATTGGCTGTTGTGTCGTCACAGCTCACTTTCCTCTCCTATGGAACTACTGCTCGATCAGCTCGCTACCACGGGGCGGGAAAACCTCAACTAGCACGCCAAGAAGGTGTCCAAGCTAGTTGGTTAGCTATTTTTGTTGGTCTTGCCATCCTTATCCTTATGCAGGTGTTTCTTAATCCACTTACGAAACTTCTTACCGGCGGGGGAGAACTTGCTAGCGATACTCTTAGCTGGTTGCGAATAGCACTTTTTGGTGTTCCCTTTATCCTGCTATCCATGGCGGGAAATGGGTGGATGCGCGGTGTTCAAGAAGTACGTCAACCCCCCATTTTTGTTGTCGTGGGATTTGGTGTTTCTGCTATCCTTTGCCCTGCTCTTATCTACGGATGGGGATTCCTGCCCTCTATAGGTCTCAAAGGATCAGCATGGGCAAACGTTGTAGGACAATCTCTAACAGGTATTCTCTTCACCATTGTCTTGATTCGCTCCGCCCACCGCTACCATCTTTCGTGGAAACCCAATCGGGAGATTATCCGCCAACAATTGCGCATGGGGAAGGATCTCATTGTTCGTTCACTCGGATTCCAGGTGTGTTTTCTCTCCGTTTCTGCGGTAGCCGCTCGCATTGGCGCAGAAGCTCTGGGAGCACACCAAATTGTGTGGCAGATATGGGTCTTTACATCACTACTACTAGATTCTGTGGCCGTCGCTGCACAATCATTAGTAGGGGAGTCCTTGGGAGCGCATCGCACCACTGAAACGGAACAGCTAGGAAAGCATATCGTCGCGAGCGGCACAATTATTGCAGTCGTTATCGCAATTATTTATGCCGCACTCTACAACGTTATTCCTCGCATTTTTACCAGTGATAGTGCAGTACTTAACTGCGTTGGTATTCCCTGGTGGTTTATGGTGTGTCTACTCCCCGTGGCCGGTGCCGTATTCTCCTGCGATGGAGTCTTACTAGGTGCCGGAGATGCTGCTTTTCTCCGTAATGTGACGGCAGGGGCAGCGTTTTGCTGCTACCTACCCATGATCTGGTTAAGCTACAGCTTCCACTGGGGATTAGCCGGTTTATGGGGAGGATTTGTCCTCTTCATCATGGTGCGCGCAGTAGCAGGACTTATCCGGCAATGGCGCGGAAAATGGATCATTTACGGCACCCCGGAAGAACTCGCGTGAGCATAGTGGTAGCACCGTCACCGGAACAGCACCCATTCGAGCGCCTTTATACCCGCCTTTGCGATATTCTTGGTGCCAACGGTAGCAGTCTCGGTAGCACCCCCAGTAATGACGTTGTAGGTAACTACAGCTGCGATGACAGTACTTTTACTCCCTCGCAGGCTGACGCTCAGTGGGCTCTCGCACGTATTCCGCTAGAAGAACAAGCCCTCGTAGAACATGCAGTACCAGCTCGCCAATGGGAATTCGCCCGAACCCGAGAGCTTGCCCATTCCGCCCTCACGCAATTAGGGGAACCATCAGCAGTAGTACTGCGAGACAGTAAACGTGCCCCACTATGGCCAGAAGGTATCACCGGTTCACTAACCCACACACGAGGACTCCAAGCAGTACTAGCGGCTCACCAAGGAAATATTCTGTCTATCGGCCTCGACGCAGAAATTGCCCAACCCCTCAGTCCAGACGTGCTGCGTACCGTCACCACCCCGCAAGAACGCCTCCTGCTACAGCAGCAAACAGCACAGCTCCCACTAGGCATCGTCCTGTTCAGCGCTAAAGAATCCCTCTACAAAGCCTGGTATCCACTAACACAAGAATGGCTAGGGTTCACAGACGCACACCTAGAACTCACCACACAGAATGTGTCATCACACCACCACAGCACCACACCCACAGCAGCAACAATAAAGGAAACAAGAGAGATAAGAGGGTCAGGAACTTTTGTCGCACGCGTTCAAACACCTGTTATTGAACGCCATCGACAGAAATCCCCAATGAGTCAATACTTCGCAGAATGCACAGGACTATGGGAAGTCGGCGACGGAGTCATCATCACCGCACTAGTTGTGACAACACCCAGATTATGAAGACACCCAGGTAAACTAACCGGTATGTCTCGTCGCCCCGTCTCACTAGCCCACTCAGGTCTCGTTATCGTCGATAAACCTGCCGGTATGACCAGCCACGATGTTGTCTCAGTACTGCGCCGGGCTTTTCAAACACGACGAGTAGGGCATGCTGGAACACTCGATCCGGCAGCGACAGGTGTTCTTGTTGTAGGGATTGAGCGTGGTACGAAACTTCTGCCGTTTCTCGTTAAAGATTCGAAAAGCTACCAGGCCACAATTCTTATTGGACAAGCTACCTCCACAGAAGATGCGGATGGGGACGTCACTGTAACGGATTCGCGAGAACACTTAGATCGTCTTACTGAAACTGATCTTCATACTGCTGCAGCACAATTGACGGGTGACATTGAGCAAGTTCCATCAGCAGTATCCGCTATTAAAGTGAACGGTGTTCGGGCATACCAACGAGTGCGGCAGGGAGAAACTGTCGATTTACCGCCCCGGCCTGTACACATAGATGAGTTCACACTTTCTCATATTCGAAGAACACCAGAAGGCTGGTGGTTGCTGGATGCGGTAGTGAGTTGTTCCTCCGGCACCTATGTGCGGGCTTTGGCTCGCGATCTGGCTGCTGCGGTTGGTGCGCATGCTCATCTGACGGAACTTAGGCGTACGCGGGTGGGTGCTTTTGATCTCAGCTGTGCGCAACCATTAGATGTTTATCGTGATGCTATAGAGTCTGGTACTTATCCTTCCCTGACTCTGGATCTGGACGCAGCGACGCAGATGGGACGAGAGACTCGTCACCTTTCAACCGAGGAAGCGACTAAAGTCGCGTTAGGTCAGCGTATTGCCCCCAACGGAATGTCTGGAATTTATGCCGGTGTTGATCCTGATAATCACACAATTGCCCTGCTAGAAGAGGAAAAAGACGCTAAAGGGATCCGTATTGTGCGATCTGTATTCGTAGCTCGCCCGGCTACTTTGCAGTAATGACCAATTCTCTCCACTGCCCACTACCTATTACCCTTGTAGTGTGCATATTTGGCAAGGTGTAGAAAACTATCCGAGTGATCGGGGACACAGTGTTGTCACCATTGGTGTCTTTGATGGAGTGCATAGGGGACATGCTCAATTAGCGCATGCTGCTGCTGACTATGCGGCGAAGCATGGAGTTACTGCTCTTATGTTGAGCTTCCATCCTCACCCTTCCTCTGTAGTGGGTAAGGGTATTGCGCCCCTGCGGCTATCCACGATTGATTTTCGTGCACAGCTTGCACAGGAGAATGGTATTGACGACTTTGTCGTACTGAATTTTACGCCGGAGCGAGCAGGGCAGGAACCGGAAGATTTTGTTAAAGAGGTACTTGTTGACCGCCTGCATGCCGTTCACGTTGTTGTGGGGGAGAACTTTACTTTTGGTGCGCGAGCTGCAGGGACTCCAGAGACTCTTGCTACTTTAGGGGAGAAGTACGGTTTTACTACTGAAATTGTTCCTCTCTTACAAGAAGACGGGCACACTGTATCCAGTACGTTTATTCGCCAGTCGCTAACAGAATCACGTATACAGGACGCTATTAAAGCGCTTGGGCATCTTCCTCGGGTAGAAGGGGAGGTTGTCCATGGGGCCGGTCGTGGCGGTCGTCAACTTGGTTTTCCCACTGCGAATATCAGTTTTGCCAGTGATATAGCTCTTCCCGCCGATGGTGTGTACGCCGGGTGGTTTGCTGTTACTGATAAGGAACCCATTGATGGTTCTATGGAACCTCGAAAGTGGTATCCCACAGCTGTATCAGTAGGAACTAACCCAACATTTGATGGTGCTGTTCGCACTGTTGAAGCATTCGTTCTTGATGAGGATGCTGATCTTTACCATCGATATGCGGTAGTAGAGTTCGTTGATCGAGTTCGCGGTATGGAAAAGTTTGATTCTGTCGATGATTTGCTGCAGTACATGAATCGTGATGTGGCAAAAACACGGGAGATTCTTCATAATTCGACAGTTCATCCCACCAAGTTGAACTGAATATTTCACTAAAGCTAGCGGAGCTGAGTTCGCTTTTTAACACTTTTCCCTGATAGACTCACACAGCGGTGTTCACTGTGGTTCGTGGCGGTGCACCACCTTCTTCGCACTACCCTTTGTAGTACTGCTAAAGAAGGCTCTTTTGATACACGACACTGAAAAACAAGGAGTAATCTCGTGGCCCTTTCGTCCGCTGAGAAGAAAGAAATCCTCGCCGAGTACGGTCTGCATGAGACTGATACCGGTTCTCCGGAGGCCCAGGTGGCTCTCCTGTCGAAGCGTATTGCTGACCTGACTGAGCACCTCAAGGTTCACAAGCACGATCACCACTCTCGTCGTGGTCTACTGCTTCTGGTTGGTCGCCGTAAGCGTCTACTCAAATACCTTGCTGATGTCGACATCGAGCGTTACCGCTCCCTGATCGAACGTCTGGGACTGCGTCGTTAAGCAATAAGCGCTAATAGACGTTATTACCGTAGGAGACCCCTTTACCACCGCATATAGCGGGTAAAGGGGTCTCCTACATTTATATGGGATTTACATGGGAACATGACAAAGGGATGGGAGCCACGTACGTGGCTCCCATCCCTTTTAAAAAGTGTTTTAGACGCCTTCTGGGAAATCTACAGGAGGCATTGTTGACCAGGGGAAGTTAATCCATCGGTCAGTACGCTTCCAGACATAGTCGCACTTAACAGTGGAATGAGGTTTCTCAAAGACTACGGCGCAGCGCACATCAGCTACGTAATCTTGTACGAAGTCGTACACAAAACGAAGAGTTGCTCCAGTATCTGCAACATCATCAGTGATAAGGACACGCGCACCTTGTAACATGCCCGGTTTCGGTACAGGAGGAAGCATAACGGGAAGATCCAAACGCTCATTAATGCCCGTGTAATATTCCACGTTCATAACATGGAGATTTTTGACGTTGAGAGCGTATCCCAAAGCACCTGCAACAAAGAGGCCACCACGTGCAATAGAGAGAATGAGATCTGGTCGGTAGGAGTCGTCAGCGACCATATGCGCAAGCTCACGAGATGCAGAGCCAAAGCCTTCCCATGTCAGTACTTCACGATCGGGCATGTCAGTCATGGTGTAGCCTTTCTGATGTGGCGTGCATTGCGGGGTGTGAACACACGCGGTCTTCTCGTGTTGACTCTCGAGCACATAGGTAGGGGCGAGAATCGTATAGATTATTTACGTTATAGTATGCCTGAAAAGCAGTATAAGCACGTAATAACAAGGGCGTGACTTATAGCACGTGTTCTGTAAGAGGGATATCTTGCTCTGGCCAGGTGTGACTATCCCCACTGAGTTATCACGGTGTTTGCTACACTAGGGATGTCATATAGGCCCTTATTGTGGCCATCCATTGGAGTTACCCACGTGTGAACGGTCCTCGGTGGTGGTTGTCGGACAAGCGCTTTCGACATAATTCTTGTGACGCGATAAAAGACGAGAAAAATGTGTCACACAAGAAAGTAGAAAGAAAGATTCCGGCAGCTTCGATCGATGACCATGTTTTCGGCGGAGTAGCTCCCAGACGAAAGATGTATATCTCTTATGACTGAACTCCGTGAGTTCGAAGTGGAAGAGGGAGTTTTTGAAACCGAAACCACTATCGATAACGGTGCTTTTGGCACACGCACTATTCGTTTTGAAACCGGTCGCCTAGCAAAACAGGCCGCAGGTTCAGCCGTCATCTATCTCGATGATGAAACTATGATGCTGTCCTGCACCAGCGCTTCTAAGCAACCCCGTGAAGGATTCGATTTCTTCCCCCTCACCGTTGATGTGGAAGAGCGTATGTATGCGGCAGGACGTATCCCCGGCAACTTTTTCCGTCGCGAGGGTCGTCCCACCACCGATGCCATTCTTACCTGCCGTCTTATCGACCGTCCGCTACGCCCAAGCTTCGTCGCTGGCCTCCGCAATGAGGTACAGATAATTGTCACGATGTTAAGCCTGCGCCCAGGCGATATTTACGACTGTGTTGCTATTAATGCTGCCTCGTGTTCTACCCAGCTAGCTGGACTACCATTCTCGGGTCCGGTTGGTGGTGTCCGTATTGCTCTTATTCCCACTGAAGACAATCCCGAGGGACAGTGGGTGTGTTTCCCAACTGTAGAGCAGCTCAAGATGGCTGTCTTCAACATGGCTGTAGCTGGCCGTATTGTTTCTGAAGACGATGGCACGGGTAAGCCAGAAATCGCAATTATGATGGTAGAAGCCGGTGCAACGGAAGACGTTGTTGAACTTGTTGCCGGTGGTGCACAAGCACCAACAGAAACTGTCGTTGCGGGTGGTTTGGAAGCCGCTAAGCCCTTCATTGCCCAGCTCTGCCATGCTCAGCAGCAGCTTGCTAGTGTTGCTGCCAAGGAAACCGGTGAATTCCCACTCTTCCCAGCGTATGAAGATGACTCCTTCGCCGCTGTCGAAAAAGCTGCTAAAGCGGAATTGGAAAAGATTTACACCATTGCCGATAAGCAGGAACGTGAAGCTGCTGATACCGCTCTGAAAGAAAAAGTCTATGAGGAATTGGCAGAAGAATTCGAAGGCCGGGAGAGCGAAATCGGTGGGGCATATAAAGCCATCACAAAGAAGATCATTCGCCAGCGCATTCTGAAAGATCACTTCCGTATTGATGGTCGTGATGTTACTGATATTCGTGCTCTTTCCGCCGAAGTTGAGGTCGTTCCACGGGCTCATGGGTCGTCTCTCTTCGAGCGTGGAGAAACTCAGATTATGGGTGTTACCACTCTTGACATGCTGAAGATGGAACAGCAGATTGATTCTCTCGGTCCTGATGAGAGCAAACGTTACATTCACCACTACAACTTCCCCCCGTATTCCACTGGTGATACAGGCCGCGTTGGTACCCCGAAACGTCGTGAAATTGGCCATGGTGCCTTAGCGGAACGCGCTCTCCTCCCCGTCATTCCTTCGCGTGAGGATTTCCCCTACACTATTCGTCAGGTTTCTGAAGCTCTCGGTTCTAACGGTTCTACCTCGATGGGTTCCGTCTGTGCTTCAACCATGTCCCTGTTGAATGCGGGAGTTCCCCTTAAAGCTCCTGTTGCCGGCATTGCTATGGGGCTTGTATCAGATGAAGTTGACGGCAAGATGCAGTACCAGGCACTGACTGACATTCTTGGTGCTGAGGATGCCTTCGGTGATATGGACTTTAAGGTTGCTGGCACCGAGGACTTCATTACTGCTTTGCAGCTCGATACAAAGTTGGATGGTATTCCTTCACAGGTGCTCGCTGGAGCATTGACACAGGCTCGTGATGCCCGCCTTACCATTCTGGATGTTATGAGTGAAGCAATTGATGGCCCAGACGAGATGAGTCCTTACGCTCCACGTATCACCAGCGTTAAGATTCCCGTCGATAAAATTGGTGAAGTCATTGGGCCTAAGGGCAAGCAGATCAACACTATTACGGAAGAAACTGGCGCCAATATCTCTATTGAGGACGATGGCACCGTCTATGTTTCAGCTACAAACGGTGAATCCGCACAGGCTGCGATCGATCGCATCAATGCCATTGCCAATCCACAGCTTCCTAAGGTAGGGGAGCGTTTCCTCGGCACTGTCGTCAAGACAACCGCTTTCGGCGCATTTGTGTCACTGCTGCCTGGTCGTGATGGCCTTGTCCATATCTCTAAGTTGGGTAAGGGTAAGCGCATTGCCAAGGTTGAAGATGTTGTTAATGTTGGCGATAAACTCCAGGTGGAAATTGCTGATATCGATAAGCGTGGAAAGATCTCTCTTATTCCCGTCGATGATAATGCGGATACCAAGAAGTAACGTCTAGGCGTTTATCTGTTAGTGGGGCGCACGCTTCAGTAGCAGTGGGTAACGACATACAATAATAGGGAAGTCCCGATCCATATTCTGTGGATCGGGACTTTCTTTTCTTTCTTGTCTTTTTAGCTTTGTATTTGGCAAGCAGTTTACTGGAACGATTCTTCTATTTTTTCGTGGTGTTGTTCCTTATACGATCTAGAAAGCCCAGCTAATCCCTATCTTATGCATGATGTCACTGTGAATACAGCACAAGAAAACGATTCAGAACTTGCTTTATTAGTTGCCACGCATTCTTCTCAGTAATGCGTGGACTGTTAGTGTATTTTCGTCTGAGCAAAATGCTCGGTACCCAAGGTGTGCTTCTATGGACACCGCTTTAACGACATTAACGTCCGGTCACGCCCTCGCTTGAGATGTGTAACAAACCATGCTGGTTTGTTGTGTATTGAGAGTGATAAGGACGGCTTAAGGAGACCAATGATCCTCGCTCAAGGTGCGGTAGACTACAGGCTGGATGCCGTCTGGGTGGACTACCTGATTATCGCCATTTATTTCTGCTTTATTTTGGGCATCGGTATGCTTGCTCGACGTAAAGTCTCAAGCAGTATTGACTTTTTCCTGTCGGGGCGCAATCTTCCGGCATGGGTAACTGGTTTGGCATTCATTTCCGCGAATCTGGGTGCTACTGAATTGATGGGTATGTCCGCTACTGGTGCTCAGTACGGGTTCCCCACATTCCACTATTACTGGGTAGGTGCTATTCCGGCTATGCTCTTCCTGGGCGTAGTCATGATGCCGTTCTACTACGGTTCCAAAGTACGTTCCGTACCAGAGTTCATGTATGAACGTTTCGGTATTGGTGCTCACTTAGTGAACTCCATTTCGTTTGCACTTTCGCAGCTCTTTATTGCGGGCACAAACCTGTATCTGTTGCAGTTTGTCGTGAATCGTCTTTTTGGTCTACCGATGTGGGTCTCGCTCATCATCGGTGCCGTCGTGGTGCTCGCATACATTACGTTGGGTGGCCTATCAGCCGCAATCTACAACGAAGTAATGCAGTTCTTCGTTATCGTGGCCGGTTTGCTTCCCCTTACTCTCATTGGTTTGCATCGTGTTGGTGGATGGAGCGGTCTAAAAGACAAAATTTCCAATGATGGACTGTTAGGCGATAAGCAGTTGCACACCTGGCCAGGTGAAGCACTGTCTGGCTTCAATAGCCCTGTCCTTTCCGTTATCGGTATCGTTTTCGGCCTCGGATTCGTCCTCTCATTTGGTTACTGGACAACGAACTTCGTTGAGGTACAGCGTGCAATGGCATCTAACACAATGGATTCTGCCCGCTGCACACCTATCATTGGCTCGTTCCCCAAGATGTTCATTCCGTTCATCGTGGTTTTGCCTGGTATGGTGGCCGCTGTTCTTGTCAATGAGATGGTTGAGTACAAGGGTATGGCCTATTCAATGGGTGCAGAAGCCGCTACGGATGCTTTCGACGGACTGAAGTACAACGACGCCATCTTGTTACTTATGCGCGACGTTCTTCCAAATGGTCTTCTCGGTCTCGTTCTTGCAGGTCTTTTGGCATCCTTCACCACTGGTATGGCAGCTAACATCTCCTCCTTTAACGCCGTCTTCACCTATGACATCTGGCAGCGGTATGTCAAGAAAGACAAAGACGATACGTACTATCTGAAGGCCGGTCGAATCGTCACAGTTGTTGCCACCATTATCGCTATTGGAACGTCTCTCCTGGCGGCTCGCTTCTCTAATTTGATGGACTACCTACAGACTCTGTTCGGGTTCTTCAACGCTCCGCTGTTCGCAACCTTTATTGTGGGCATGTTCTGGAAGCGTATGACACCTACAGCTGGTTGGGTTTCCCTGTTGGGAGGTACATTCTCCGCTATTATCGTCTTTGTTCTTGGACAAGTCGGCATCATTGATCTCCCTGGTCAGGGGCTAGCGTTCATGTGTGCTATTACGGCATTCGTCGTAGACGTATTACTAGCCGTGCTAGTGTCCCTGTGCACCAAGCCAAAACCTGCCAGCGAATTGGTGGGCTTCGTGTACTCCGAAACTCCTAAAGAGCACTTCCATGATCCACGCGATATTGGTCGCCCATGGTTCCGTCGTCCGGTACCACTGGCTATCATCTCGCTAGTATTGGTCATTGCTCTCAATATCGTCTTTGCTTAGGAGCGAATACTCATGGCTAAGAAGACTACCACTGCTGGTGCCTTTGACATCCGCAACATTATTGGTCTGCTACTCACCATTTTTGGTGTTATTCTCACCATTCTCGGTGGCGTCTCGTACGACGATGCAGATGCAGCTAAAACGGGAGACGTCAACATCAACCTCATTGTGGGAATTATCATCCTGGTAGTAGGCGTGTGTTTCCTCCTTTGGGCTAAAGCACATCCACAGGTCGTTCCCGCTGACCCGGATAGTATTCAAGAAGCAAACGAGATTAATGATGAAAAAGCCGTTTCAGGCGGCGATGCGTTTGTCTCTCTCGATGATAAGAATGACAAGAAAGCATAGCTTACAGGTCATATAGAAGTGAGCCCCACTCGTCATAACAAGTACTGTGCGAGTGGGGCTCATTTCATCATAATGAAGGCAGATAATCGTTAAAGTATCTCATGTAGTTTCGACATGTAGTTTTGAGGAGTACTAGTGTTCCACTCACCACACCAAGTAGAAATAAAATACACAAACAGTGGTACAACTCCGATTGTTAGAAAGACTACTACCACGCTATCCGATGGTCGTGAGTTAATTTATTTTGACGATTCCGAGCCATATCTAAGCGGGACAGCAACGCGTGAGCTACATGATGGTCGTCATCTTCCCAAGTCCACTCCGCTGAGCTCAATAAGAAGGGATCCTCTTACTGGGGAATGGACAGCTTTGGCTGCGCATCGTATGAATCGCACGTTTATGCCACCAGCCAATGAAAATCCCCTTGGTCCCACTCAGTCAGGGCAGCTTCCCACTGAAATACCTGCTGATGATTACGATGTAGTTGTCTTTGAGAATCGTTTTCCTTCATTTGCGCGAACTGCTTATCTTAATGAGGAATTACCGGGATACGTTGACAATATGGAGTTAGTACCCCAGGCTCCCGGACGTGGTCGTTGTGAAGTCGTGTGCTTTAGCCCCCACCCAACAGATAGTTTCTGCCAGCTCTCCCAGAGAAGAATTCGAACAATTATTGAGGCCTGGGCGGATCGTACTGAAGCCCTGTCAGCCCTCACGGGAATTGAACAGGTTTTTTGCTTCGAAAATCGTGGCCCAGAAATCGGTGTTACATTACAGCATCCGCATGGCCAGATTTATGCCTATCCATTCCTTCCACCACGTACACAAGCAATTCTGCGGCAGGCGCGTCAGTACTACGAGGATACGGGGCGGCAATTACAGCATGATGTCGTCATGGCTGAACTTGCTGCGAAAACACGTGTTGTTTGCGAAGGGGAGTACTGGTTCGCGTATGTTCCAGCGGCAGCGAAATGGCCACTAGAAGTTATGCTCGTACCGCGTCGCGATGTCCCAGATTTCCCGTCTTTATCAGAATCAGAAAGAGCAGAACTAGCAGTTATGTATCCTCGCTTACTGCGCCAAGTTGATAAATTCTTCCCTGGTATTGAGAAAACTGCCTATATCGCTGGATGGAATCAGGCACCTGTTCATGAGGGCCGTGAATTTGGGCGTCTCCATCTACAACTTTTTAGTTTGCGCCGTTCCCCCGACAAGATGAAGTACCTGGCTGGTTCTGAATCTGCTATGGGGGTGTGGATTAACGATACGACACCGGAACGTATCGCTGAACGACTTCGAGAGGTTGCTGAGAAATGAGTGATGTATTAACTGCTACTGCGGATAGTGCTGCACAGCTTTTTACAGATACCTATGGTCATCAACCAAAGGGTGTATGGTCTGCCCCCGGACGTGTCAACGTTATAGGCGAACATGTTGATTACGCAGGTGGTATCTGTTTACCTTTTGCACTTAACCGGCGTACATACTGCGCAGCATCCTCACGCAACGACGGTATTATTCGTCTTGTTTCGCTGCTTCCTGGCAGAAAGAAAGTTTTTCACTGGGAAGGTCGTATCAGTGATATCGGGCCGGGTCATCCGCGCAGGTGGCCAGGGTATCCCGCAGGTGTTATCTGGAGTATGTGGCAGGATGCCGCAACTATAGGAGTATCTCTGACGGAGACTTCCGGCTTTGATATGGCCTTTGTCTCTGATGTTCCTGTAGGGGCTGGTCTTTCCAGCTCTGCTGCAATTGAGTTGGCGACAGCGTGTGCTGTTTTTGATCTTGTTGGTCCGGGACTTGATAGCCTTTCAGAAGGTCGTAAAGATACGCCTTCACAGCACATCATTAAGGCGTGTATTCGTGCTGAAAATGAAGTTGTAGGTGCTTCCACTGGTGGGCTAGACCAATCCATTTCGTTTCGTGGGCAGGCTGGTAAAGCCTTGGAACTCGATATGGGGGAGGGTCTTATCTCTGATGTTCCCTTTGATCTTGCAGGGAACGGTTTAGCCATTCTCGTGATGAATACGAATGCACCCCATAATTTAGGTGATGGTCAGTATGCCTCTCGTCGCGCTATCGTCGATCGAGTTATGGAGGGATTACATGTTACTGAACCGCATCGCGAGCATAAATTAGTTGATCGAGCACTAGAGTGGGCAGCGCAAGAACCAGAAGCTTCTGTTAAGGAAGAAAAAGAGGAATGGCTAGACTTGGTAGCTCGTCGTATGCGCCATATTGTCACAGAGTCGCGCCGTACAGAATCTCTTGTCACAGCGTTGCGTAAAGGTGCGTTGGGAAATCCTAAAGATAAAGATGCTGTGTGTGGGCTTGAGCAAATAGGTGGACTTATGACCGCCTCGCATGAGTCCTTGCGCGATGATTATGAAGTGAGCTGCCCAGAATTAGATAGTGCAGTGGATGCTGCTTTGGAGGCAGGGGCATGGGGTGCTCGCATGACCGGTGGTGGTTTTGGCGGTTCTGCTATTGCTCTTATCAATGCGGAAGATGTGGAAAAAGTTGAGGAAGCAGTCTTAGCAAGTGCACGTCAGCTCGGTCTTGCGACACCAACGTTCTTAGTCGCTATTCCCTGTGATGGAGCACGGCGAGAAAAGTAGCCAGGCGGCGTGTGAAGAGGAATGGTGTAGACGCAGAGTAGACTGGGGCAAAAAGATAGGTGAGTGTGATACTTACAGTTAGTGTTTGTGAAATCGGGGGAGAGAAGGATAGAAAATGACTGAAGTACATAAAGTTGGCGTCATAGGTGCTCTTGGACGAGTTGGCAAGACTATGTGCGAGGCTGTGAAAAATGCTTCTGAAATGGAACTTGCTGCTGCTATAGATCGAGATGATGATCTCCAGACTCTCCTCGATAATAATGTTGATGTCATTATCGATTTCACTCATCCTGATGTTGTGATGGGTAACCTGGAATGGCTTATCAAGCATGGTATTCACTGTGTTGTGGGTACTACTGGTTTCACTGAGGAACGTCTTAACCAAGTACGAACCTGGTGCGCAGAAAATCCGGATGTTAGTGTGCTCATCGCCCCTAACTTTGCTATCAGTGCCGTCCTTTGCATGAATTTTGCTGAGCAGGCTGCTAAGTTCTTCGAATCTGTTGAAGTTATTGAACTGCACCATCCCGATAAAGCAGATGCTCCTTCTGGTACTGCCACAACAACAGCGCAGCGTATTGCGACAGCTCGACATGATGCCAACGTGCCCGATAGTCCGGACGCTACTACACAAAGCCTAGAAGGTGCGCGTGGTGCAACTGTCGATGGTGTCCACGTTCATGCGGTTCGTTTGCGTGGTCTTATTGCACACCAGGAAGTGCTACTTGGTGGTCCGGGGGAGACGCTGACAATTCGTCAGGATTCTATGGATCGAACTAGTTTCGTTCCCGGAGTATTGCTGGGTGTACGAGAGGTAGCCCAGCGGCCTGGTCTTACTTTCGGCCTTGATGAGGTGCTAGGACTAGCATGACCAATTTGGTCACGATGAGGGTACAGCTAGTTGCCTATACGCATTTTGATCCACCGACCGATTTAGGGTGGGAGACAGATGCGGAAGGCTCGGAGGCTCTCACTGAATTCGCGGGTCGCGCGTGTTATGAAACGTGGGATAAGCCGAATCCGCATACTGCCACAAATGCTGGTTATATTCGGCATGTGTTGGAAGTAGGACATGTTTCGCTGCTAGAGCATGCCAATGTAACGTTCTACATCACGGGTATTTCTCGTTCCTGTACGCATGAGTTAATTCGGCATCGTCATTTCTCGTATTCCCAGCTTTCCCAGCGGTTTGTTCCGGAGGAAGATTCTCTTGTTGTTCCTCCTCCCGCGCTTGTCGATGATCCTGAACTAGTGCAAGTGTTTACTGAGGCCGCAGAACGCAGTAAAGAGGCATATCGAAAGCTCTTAAAAGAGCTGGAGAAGAAGTTCGCAGATGAACCCAATGCCTTATTACGGCGGAAACAAGCACGTCAGGCTGCCCGTGCAGTGCTTCCTAACGCAACTGAAACACGTATTGTTGTAACGGGTAATCTGCGCTCGTGGCGTCATTTTATTGGTATGCGTGCTACTGAGTATGCGGATGTGGAAATTCGTCAGCTAGCAATTTCGTGTCTGCGGCAGCTACAAAAAATTGCTCCGACAGTTTTTGGTGATTTTGAAATTTCTGTCCTGCCTGATGGATCAGAAATTGCCACTAGCCCTTATGCAATGGATTAGCGATAAACAGTAAGCATGTACCGTAATTTAGGGAAGAAACGGGGCATCGGCAGGCCCAACATTGTCCAGGGTTCTTTGATCGAGAAGAGAAACGGGTAGTCTAAAACATATGACGAACGGAATGGTAAGTACTCGCGCTGCAGAGCATTTTGGAACTGTCCTTGTCGCAATGGTGACTCCCTTTGACAAGGATATGAAACTTGATGTTGATGCTGGTGTGAAGCTTGCCGCGAAACTTGTCGATGATGGATGTGACGGTCTGGTACTGGGAGGTACCACCGGAGAATCACCGACAACATCTACCGCCGAAAAATTGACCCTTATTAGAGAGGTTAAGAATGCTCTCGGTGAGCGTGCAAAAATTGTGGCAGGAGCTGGAAATTACAGTACAGATTCCTCTGTAGATCTTGCACAACAGTCTGTGAATGCGGGAGCTGATGCGCTTCTCATCGTTACCCCGTACTACTCCAAGCCTCCTCAAGAAGGCGTTTATCAGCATTTCAAGACAGTTGCGTCTGCTGTAGATGCTCCTATCATGTTGTACGACATTCCCGGGCGTACAGCTACTCCCATTGCGGAAGAAACTGCTATGAGATTGGCAGAAGTTCCGAATATTGTGGCTATTAAAGAAGCTAAAGGCGACTTAGCTGCGGGTGCCCGTCTGTATCAGAAGACAGAGTTAGCTCTTTATTCTGGGGATGATCCCATTAACATTCCATGGCTTTCTGTAGGAGCTACGGGGTTTGTTTCAGTCGTTGGACATTGTGCTGCGCGAACGCTACGAGATATGCGTACTGCTTTTGACCGTGGTGATCTGGCGGAGGCATTGCGTCTTAACTCCACTATGTTCCCTCTTAATAGGGCTATGGCGCGATCTGGGGGAGTCAGTTTTGCGAAAGCAGCCCTTGACATAATGGGTATGTCGGTGGGTAGCCCTCGTCTTCCGCAAGTGCCTCTATCAGATGAGGCACGAGACGCTCTCTTAGAGGATCTACGCCAGGCGGGTGTAGTGTCGTAGGTCGCAATGGGCGATTGTGCTGTATGTACGTTAGCCACTATGGCCTTATTTATTGGAAGGCAGTGGTACAGGGGGATTCATGGGGGACTGTGCCGTTTGGCATATTTCTATACCGTTCGCGACGAAGATTGTCGCTCTATTCCCTTGGGGAATAATTAGTTGAAGGAAAAGTATGTCTAATACGAAACGTACCGGTCGTAAACGCGCTACGCGGCGCATGGGACCGCCACGGGAGAGCTCTGAGCTCACTGCTAAACCAAAAACTAAAAAAGCTAGGAAGAAATCATCACGGAAAAAGTATGTTGAGCCTAGCTACAGTGGTGTCCAAACAATGCAGGGAATGGATCTTTCCGAGCTTCTTCCCGCCCCTAAACCTCTTGCATCAGGGGCAATGAGGTTAGTTGCATTGGGCGGAGTATCGGAAATAGGTCGCAATATGATGACCTATGAATACGATGGCCATATTCTTATTTGTGACTGTGGTGTGTTGTTCCCCAGTGCGTCAGAACCCGGCATTGACCTTATTCTTCCCGACTTTAGCTATCTTGAAGACCGTCTTGACAGTATTGACGCATTAGTTCTTACACACGGTCATGAGGACCATATTGGGGCAATTCCTTTTCTTCTTAAACTCCGCCCTGATATCCCGATTGTGGGAAGCAAGTTTACGAATGCACTCGTAAAAGCCAAATGTGAGGAACATCGTTTACATCCTCAGTGTATTGATGTCACACGAGAGTCTGTCTACAAAACTGGACCTTTCGCCGTAGAGTTTTTCCACGTTAATCACTCCATTCCCGGAGCATTAGGCATTGTTGTAAAGTCTCCGGCTGGCGTCGTTGTACAGACTGGTGATATCAAAGTCGATCAGACTCCGAAGGATAATATTCCTACTGATCTACCGGCTCTTTCTCGTTTTGGCGATGATGGTATTGACCTCATGTTGGTCGATTCAACGAATGCGACTCACAAGGGATTAGCACCTAGTGAAGCGGAGATTGAACCGACATTGCGTCGGCTTATTCGCGATGCTGAACAACTCGTTGTTGTGGCATGTTTTGCCTCTAATGTAACGCGTGTACAGATGGTTGCAGATGCGGCAGTATCTGCGCATCGCAAACTTGCGTTGACGGGGCGTTCCATGGTGCGCAATATGGAAATTGCGCGAGAGATGGGACTTTTTACTATCGCTGAGGAGAATCTTATTGATGCTCAGGACATCGATAAGTATCGTCGCGATGAAGTTGTTGTCATGACTACTGGTACGCAAGGCGAAGCCATGGCGGGTCTGTCCCGTATGGCGCGTAGTGATCACCGTCAGGTGAGCTTACAAGAAGGCGACACAGTTATTATGTCGTCCTCTGTTGTACCAGGTAATGAAGAATCTGTTTATGGGATGCTAAATACCCTAGAACAGCGGGGGATTAAGGTTATTACTAACCATGACGCAAACGTTCACGTTTCGGGCCATGGTTATTCCACTGATTTGCTGTTCCTTTACAATGCTGCACGCCCTTCTAACGTTATGCCGGTACATGGTGAGTGGCGTCATCTGCGGTTCAACCATGATCTTGCTATTTCTACCGGAGTATCCCCAGAACGTGTTGTTATTGCTGCCAATGGTGTGTGCGTAGATCTTTTTGAAGGTCGCATAGCACTTGCTGGCCAGATACCGGTGGGGCACCTCTATGTTGATGGTCTCTCAACTGGTGACGTTAGTGAAGACGTGTTGGCAGATCGCGCCATTCTCGGAGAAGGAGGGTTCATTGCTGCCACAGTAGTTGTTGATCGACGCACAGGTCGCCCATTAGCCACACCACAGGTTATGGGGAAAGGCTTTACCGATGAGCCGGATGCTTTAGATGAGGTTCCGCAGCTAGTTGAAAAGACCTTACAGAAACTCGCAAAAGAGGCAGAAAACGATCCTTACCGGTTGGCGCAAGCTGTGCGGAGAACAGTGGGGAAGTGGGTTGCGAAAAAGTGGCGTCGCCGCCCCATGATTGTGCCTACGGTTATTATGGCTGAGCCACCGCAGAAATAACGGAACACGTTCTGTTAGCGGAGTTTTCTATAAAAGGCATGTTGCTCATGTTATTAGTGTGACTGTGCGAGCTACACTAATAACATCGCTATAGCCGGTAAGACACCATTGTAGGAGAGGATTCTACTTTTACTGTGAGCGCATCCCGTGCCCCAAAAAAAGGTCGCCGATCTGCTACTAATGCTGGTCGGCGTCCTAGTGCACGTCGAAAATCGAAACTGCCACAATCTCGACGTAGGCAAGCACAATCTTCGCAGGCTCGTCCGGTGCCATCTGCTTCTGATACAAGCCAAAGTTTTGGCGAAAAAGTTAAAAAAAGTTGGTCTGCGTTAACAGAAAAATGCCATAAAGGGTTTCATGCGATTAGTCGTGCAGGCGATATTGATGCCGGCCACGCCAGAGACGGATGGGCTCTTTTCTGCTTTGTTCTGGCTATTATTCTTGGAGTAATGCTGTGGGCACCGCTATCCGTGCCTGTCGGACGATACGTCTTGAGTGGGTTAAGCTACATTATCGGCACAGCAGTCCACCTCATCCCAGTACTTCTTGTCGGTGCAACGCTAGTATTGACACTCACTCCGCCCATTGCAGAAGAGCGACGCATACCTACAGGAGTAGGAGGATCTCTTCTTACCTGGTCTATCCTCGGTATTTGGCATATTGCCAGTGGACGAGCACAAACAATTGATGATGTACAAGGTGGAGCAGGCGTTCTTGGCTTTATTATTGGGGAACCCCTTGCTAAAGGACTTACCTCGCCGCTATCCATCATCATATTTTTAGCGGTTATATTCTTCAGTCTCCTGTTATTAACTAATCGTCGTATCCAAGATGTAGGACGATGGTTACGCAACACGTGGATGCGGGTCCGTCAGTGGTGTGAGGAACGCAAGCGTGACGATGACGACGATAGTGTAGACGAAGACGGCAATGATGATAATGATGAAGACAGCGACGAATTCTATGAAGAGGAAATAGAGTCTGAGGCTTCCTATCTTTCTCGAACTCCGGAGGAAAATTATCCTACGGAGGAAGACGCGCCTACGGAACTTGCCCTTATGCGTCAACAATGGCGTGAGCACATGTCCCAGTACGATGAGGATGAGCACGCTGAGGACAATAAAGAAACTCTGGATACTGCTGTACTGCCTGTACCATACGCAGATGATCGTGATGAAGACGATCTAGTGATGAGCACGGAGTTTTCTGATACGGACTATCAACTCCCCGATGCAGAGCTCCTCATTGCGGGTGAGCCTCCGCGTGGTCGTTCACACGCTAACGATCTTGTCATTGATGCCATCAATAGCGTCTTTGAACAATTTTCAATTGATGCCGCCGTCACCGGAATGAGCCGTGGCCCCACAGTAACGCGCTATGAAGTATCACTTGGGCCGGGAGTCAAAGTAGAGAAGATAACAGGCGTGCAACGCAATATTGCTTACGCTGTCGCCAACGACAATATTCGTTTGCTTGCCCCCATCCCCGGAAAATCTGCGGTTGGTATCGAGGTTCCCAATACCGACCGTGAGATGGTACGGCTTCACGACGTTCTGACATGCGATTATATGCTTCGCAATACTGATCCGATGATGATTGGTATGGGGAAGGATATTGAAGGCGGCTTCGTTTATTCTTCAGTGGAGAAGATGCCTCATCTTCTTGTAGCAGGTGCTACCGGCTCCGGTAAATCTGCTTTTGTGAACGCTACATTGATTTCAATGCTGGTGCGTTCTACGCCAGAACAGTTGCGTCTTATCTTAGTTGATCCAAAGATGGTGGAATTGACGCCCTATGAAGGTATTCCACATCTCATTACTCCTATTGTGACTCAGCCTAAAAAGGCTGCTGCTGCCTTGGAATGGCTAGTAGAGGAGATGGAACAGCGTTACAAAGATATGCAGGCTACGGGCACACGGAAGATCAGCGACTTCAACGCAAAAGTAATTTCTGGAGAAATTACTGCGCCGCTTGGGTCGGAGAGAGTATACAAACCGTATCCCCGCATTGTGTGTATTGTCGATGAGCTTGCAGACCTCATGATGACATCTGGCAAGGAAATAGAAGATTCCATTGTGCGTCTTACGCAAAAAGCTCGTGCGGCTGGTATCCATCTTATTCTCGCAACGCAGCGTCCTTCCGTTGATGTTGTGACGGGACTTATTAAATCTAACGTTCCTTCCCGACTGGCATTTGCAACATCGTCACTGACAGATTCACGCGTCATTCTGGATCAAGGTGGGGCAGAGAATCTTATCGGTATGGGTGATGCACTCTTTATCGCGCAGGGTGGACGTCCTGTCCGTATGCAAGGTGCGTTTGTGTCGGATGAAGAGATATACCGTGTTGTATCCTTTATCAAAGAGCAGGCGGAACCTGAATATACAGAAGGCGTTACGGAGCAGAAGAAGCAAGACCGCGAGATTGATGAAGAGATCGGCAAGGATTTAGATGACCTCCTTGCCGCCACTGAGCTTGTTATCACTTCCCAATTCGGTTCCACGTCTATGCTTCAGCGCAAGCTACGTATTGGTTTTGCGAAAGCAGGACGACTTATGGATCTTATGGAATCACGTGGCATTGTGGGGCCGTCAGAGGGGTCAAAGGCCCGCGAAGTGCTAGTGAAGCCAGAAGAACTGGAGGCAGTAATGTGGTCACTCAAGGGTGGGGATCCATCCGATAACTGAAATGGCTAGTTGGAATCATCTAGTCCTGGAGAATACTTAGTACAAGCTTTTAGTGTTGTGTACACTGGAGCAAGTAGGAGGGGAGTATCCCAGTTCCGCACTCGTCGTCAACACGTTAGGTCCGCATTTAACCGGCGAACGGGCTCAGGGCATATCTGCTGAGGATGTGACCACTGAAGCGGGAGAGACCTCCGGAGAGTAGTGCGCTGTGCGCATCCCCGGAGGGAGTTTTGTGGACGTTAATGCCCTAACGTGGTTTATCAGCATATTAGTTATCATCGGATTTTTTGTCTTTGATTTCTTTTCACACGTTAAGACCCCACATGTGCCGTCATTAAAAGAAGCTGCATTGTGGTCAGTTTTTTATATTGTTGTCGCATGTATTTATGGTGGTTTTCTATGGTTCTTCTGGAAAGAACCAGGTAATCCCCATCAACATGGGATGGAATTTTTCGCAGGCTACGTCACTGAAAAATCGTTATCCGTAGATAATCTTTTCGGGTTCGCTCTTATTTTGGGTAATTTCCGTGTACCACCCAAATATCAGCAGAAAGTTCTCCTTATAGGTATTGCTCTTGCCCTTGCACTGCGTGCCATCTTTATCGGAGTTGGTGCTGCAGCTATTAGCGCGTGGGCGTGGGTGTTCTACCTCTTTGGTATTTTCCTGTTGTACATGGCTGTCAAAGTTGTTGTGGAAGAAGTTAAAGACGAAGAACCTAAACCTGTTAGTGAACAAGCACCAGTAAAACTTGCATCGAAAATCTTCCACGTTAGCAAGGAATTACATGGTGATCGATTAATGTTTCGACGCGGCGGGAAAGTAATGTTCACTCCGCTGTTCATTGCCTTAATTGCGATTGGCTTTACTGACTTAATCTTTGCCTTAGACTCCATCCCCGCTATTTTCGGTCTGACGAAGGAACCCTATATCGTCTTTATGACTAATGCTCTCGCTTTGTTGGGGTTGCGTCAGCTCTATTTCCTTCTTTATGGATTGCTTGATCGTCTCTCTTTTATGAGTTATGGACTATCCATTATCTTGGGATTCATTGGCGTTAAATTGGTCCTGCACGCACTACATGACAACAGGGTGCCCTTTATTAACGGTGGCCAGGCTGTTCACGTGTGGGAGCCGTCCATCACATTCTCACTACTGTTTATTGTCGTCGTTTTGCTGCTCACTATTATTGCGTCAGTTACTAAAAATGCGATAGATAAGCGTCGTGATGGAGCTGAAGATCTTGATCACTTACAAATGTCTGCAGAAACTCGTCAATTGAATGATCTGCACCAGCAAAGTTCTTCGCACGCCCTTGTTGACGTTGGTTGTGACGGGGATGAACCGCTTTTTCGCTGTATACATCGTAAAAAAGGGAAAGCCGTATAACTCATATAACTACGGTGTAGCCGATAGTGAAGACAATAAGGGGAGCTTTCCTGATGGCACATAGTGGCGCAGGAAAGCTCCCTTTATTATGAAGTGTTTAGCAGTCGGTAAAAGCACCAATCACGGATTTCCACTCATCGCAGAAGCGTTCTGCGACCATGCCGTTGACATAAAATGGATCATGATTCATGAAGTGAAGAGCGTCGTCCTTATCCTGCGCTTTTACCAGAATAAGAGCGCCACTGCCGTCTGTTAACGGTCCGGAAGCAAGAACAATATCGCGTTGTGCACCTTCTCCTAAGTAGGCCCGATGCTGTGGACGTAGCTTATCCATCATTGCAGCATTTGCGTCATCATAGACATAGCGGAAAACGAAAACGGACATTGTTTACTCCTTGTCTACTCCTTGTGGTTTTATATGGGCCAGCATACGCGTGTTCCCCAATGTATTGGGTTTCACGGAAGAAAGGTCCAAAAATTCGGCTACACCGGCATCATACGACCGCAGCATTTGCTCATAGGTCGTTCGGCTTACTGGAGTTCCTTCTATTTCTTTAAATCCGTAGCGTGCGAAGAAATTAACTTCAAAGGTAAGAACGAAAACGCGTTCTAAATTCAGTTGGTGGGCTTTCTTCAATAGTGTGGTAACGATAGTGTGCCCGATACCATGGTGATGAGCTTTGGGATGGACAGCGACAGTACGTATCTCGCCTAAATCAGACCATAAGACGTGTAGCGCACCGCATCCAATAATGTGACCTGCGGATTCTACAACAACGTATTCTTGTAAAGCCTCATAGATATCAATGAGATTTTTCTCGAGCAAAATTTTCCCGGCGTAGATATCCACTAGAGCTTTAATCTCAGGTACATCATCTGTAGTTGCGGTGCGAATGTTGATGTTGGGTATATCGTCTGCCTGGGTATTTTCCATAGCAATTAGAATAGTCCTTCGGCAAAGTCTACGTAGGCAAGAGGGTTAGGATAGAGAGTAGAGGCGTTGAAGCGACGTAAAGGGTGGACCATGGCGGTAAAGGAAGAATCACAGGCAAAAGTATGGAATCTTCCTAACATTTTGACAGTGATTCGTATTATCCTCGTGCCTGTATTCTTGGTGGTGTTCTTTTGTGGAACGCCTACGTATAAAGCTCGCGCTTGGGCAGTCGTTATCTTCTGTGTAGCCATGGCGACAGATACTGCAGATGGTCGTATTGCTCGCCATTACGATCTCGTGACGAACTTCGGCAAAATTGCTGATCCTATTGCAGATAAAGCGATTATGGCTGCCTCGCTCATTAGCTTGAATGTTATCGGTAAATTGTGGTGGTGGGTTACCGCTATTATTTTGATTCGAGAAATCGGTATTACCGTTTGGCGATTCACTGTTCTTAAAGAGCGTATTGTTCCGGCTAGTCGCGGTGGAAAACTGAAAACGATGGTGCAGACTCTGGCAGTTTTTCTCCTGCTCATTCCTTATGACGGATGGCTAGAGTGGTGCGGTTGGATCGTCATGGGTGTCGCCGTGGTTCTCACCATTGTGACTGGTGTGGATTATCTATGGAAGGCTTATCATCCTTCCCCGGAAGAACCAGAGAATACGATAGCTGATAACGTCGGAACTGTTCCCCACACTGCTGTTAAGCTTGGGAAGCAAGGGTGAGTTATGGAGTGCTCGTCTTCCCTGGCACATGTTGTTATTAAAGAACTTACTGGGCAGAAACTCACTATAGCTGCGGCAGAATCGTTAACTGCAGGCTTATTCTGCGCTACTCTCGCTTCAGTTCCGGGAGCAAGTGCTGTTCTACGGGGTGGATTGGTCGTGTATGCGACTGATCTTAAACACCAATTAGCAGGCGTCTCTACGCAGACATTGCAGCGGGTTGGGGCAGTAGCAGAAGACACTGCTAGAGAGTTAGCTGTAGGGGCTAAAAAACAGTGCGGTGCGGATATCGGAGTTGGTCTTACCGGGGTAGCTGGTCCAACGAAACAAGATGGTCATCCTGTAGGAACAGTTTTTATAGGAGTAGCTTTACCGGAAATACCGGTATGTGTACGCCAGTATCATTTCACTGGTTCGCGCCAAGAAATCCGAGAGCAGAGCGTGTCAGCAGCTTTGTCCCTTGTACATGAGCATATACAGACACAATAATGCGGGAATTAATTTAGCAGCACCGTGGTTATAGAGAGTGTGAACAATACAGTTAATACCGCAATAAACAATTCTTCCCCGCTTCTTCGCGAGGCATTGGGGACAGTTCTTCGTGCTTACCGTCTGGATGCTAATCGGACGCTTCGTGATGTTGCTGACAGTGCACGTGTGAGCTCTGGGTATTTATCCGAGCTTGAGCGCGGGCGAAAAGAAGTCTCTTCTGAGGTGCTTCGTTCAATCTGCGATGCTCTCGGAGTGAATCTAGCTGTAGTTTTACGTCGTGCTGCCTATGTGATGGGGCCTGAAGAAGACGTTACGCTTCATGCTGTCGCGTAGTCTTTATTTACTAGATAAGAAGTAACGACGTTAGCTGCGCTAGCTCTCCTCTATACGAACTGTTCTGTACTATCGGAGGTAGTACTTCCCTACAAGAAGTCTGTGCTCCACCCCTCAATAGGAGAGGGTGTACTGATGCGTATGTACGGTGAGGAGAAATGATGGCCAATCCTTTTATTAAGGCTTGGAAATACCTCATGGCGAAGTTTGACTACACAGTTGAACAGGATGCTGATCCTGCAATACAGATTGAGCAAGCAATTGCTGAGGTAAAACGTCACCACCAAGAGCTTTCCCAGCAGGCGGCAACTATTATCGGGAATCAGCGTCAACTGGAGATGAAGCTAGATCGCCAGCTATCTAGTGTGGAGAATATAAAAAATAACGTGAGGCAAGCACTCCTCATGGCTGAAGATGCACGTAGAAAAGGCCATGCTGAGCAAGCCCGTGACTATGAAAAGGCCGCCAACGCTTTCTCTGAACAGTTAGTGAGTGCGGAGAAGACCATTGCGGATCTCAAAGTGCTCCACGAGCAGACACGGGGGGCTTCTGATGCTGCCCGCGCTGCAGTAGAGCAGAATGCCCGTCTTATGGAGCATCAGCTAGCAGAGCGTACTAAACTCCTGAATCAGCTTGATCAAGTGAAAATGCAGGAAAAAGTTGCGCAGGCTGTGCAACAGATTAATGGGACAAATAGTGATAGTTCCACACCGAGCCTAGAACATGTACGGGATAAAATTGAGAGCCGTCATGCTCGCGCTATAGGGCAGACTGAGCTTGCTGATAGTGGTGTGGCACAACAAATGATGGAAGTGGAAGCAGTATCGGCAAAGACGCGTGCAAACACTCGTCTTGCTGAAATTCGTGCTGAAATGGCTGCGACTGGTGAACTTCCGCAACCTCATAACTCTTCTTCTAAGGGATAGAAGGCTAGTCAGTCGTATTCTTTTTACTTACTGTCGTGGTGACTATCTGAGTCGTCCATACCGCGAGCCAATAGCGCATCGCCCACTCCGTCAGCATGGCGTAAAACGCGGGATAGTACAGGGGTAATAAATGCTCGCAGGGAGCATCCTCCATCCCGAGACCATAAAGACTCCTGTACATCGGTGACGATAGCGGAAATAACCGGCACAGACTGTACAGTGAGCGCGAAAGCTAAGGCAATGCGTTCTGTAGGCACTTTAAGTTTCGCCAGAGGACGGAGGAGAACCATATATCCATCTAGCATTTCTGTAACACGTGTCGTTAGAGAAATAACAATAGCGGCCAGGATACAGCAGAGAATAATACCAGTAATTCGTAATGCTTCCTGCCACGATACTGCCCACCATTGATACAAACCGATAAGGACAAGAAGCGGTAGCGTCGGCCATACCTGCTCCCATACGATCCGTACAGGAACACGTGTTATGAACAATAGAATGATGGCGATAGCTCCAGGAATACTAAGCCAGAGCACCTGACGGCAGCCAAGGCTGACAGCAAGTATCCACGCGATGAGTACCAGAATCTTGAGAACGGCAGGGGTGCGGTGAAGAAAACTATTACCAGGGTGATAGGTCCCCAAGACATAATTTTTCATAACAGTTTTGCGTGATCTTCCTCGACATCGATCAGTGTTTCATAAGCGTCGAGAGACTCTTGTGGAGTTCCATCGGCAAAAATAGTGCCATTGTTAATAACGATGACACGATCCATTTGGCGAAGTACGGAAAAATCATGTGAGACAAGCACTATCTGTGCATCTATACGTTGGAAAATGCGAAGAAGTCGTCGCGTATTACGAAGATCCAGAAGTGCAGTCGGTTCATCTGCCAGAATGAGGTCTGGTTCGATTGCCATAATCGATGCAATCGCAAGAAGTTGTTGTTGTCCTCCTGATAGTTCATGAGGTGAGCAATCAGCTCGTTCCGCTAAGCCGAATTGATCTAAATAATGAAGTGCGACGTTATGGCGTTCCTTTTTGTCTTTAATACGGCGGCGCAGTGAGAATTCCACGTCTTCGCAGAGTGTGGGCATAAGAATCTGTGTGCGTGGATCGGAGAAAATAAAGCCAGTGTGATGGCGTATCTCGGCACTTTTTTTACGAGTGTTATGTCCGTTGACAATAACGTCACCACGGGTGGGGATAACAAGTCCATTCATCATGCGGATAAGAGTGGATTTACCCGAACCATTGGGGCCGGTAATGCCAATACGGTGTTCGGAAAGGGTAGCGGTGATATGTCGTAGGATGACTGCACTCTCATAGGCGTGTGACACATCGTGTAGCTCAATCATGGGATGTGTACTCTTTGTCGGTGGAGGCAGTTTTATCAATGTTACCGGAGCTATTGGAACTATCAGGGATATTAACGGTATTAGCGGTATTGATGATAGGTGAGTCTGTTACGGCCGCATTATGTTCCGGGGAATCAATCTGGTCAAGAGCTGATTGTGCCTGGTCATCCTGGGTCTTTGCAGGACGAATATGGGGGAGAGCTTTAAGCTGGGCGGCAGTGACGGAGGCCGCCACGACTATTTTCAATAGGTCGCCAGGTAGATAGGCAGGCAGTGTGACGAGAGCTGCGGTGAAGGAGACATGCCCCACGATCATCATTCCAGCGATGCCACAGGCATAATTGACCAGGATTCCTCCCACGATGCCAGCCAGAATGTTGATGAGGACGTTACGTCCGGAACGCCAGCGGCTGATAAGTCCGATGACGGCAGCTGCTGGAAGGTATCCGAGGAAGAACCCTGCAGTGGGGGAGGTAATAGCGACAAGACCGGAACGTCCTCCAGCCAGAATAGGTAGCCCCGTGCACGCGAGGGCAATGAAGAGAAGTGCTGACAGCGTCCCACGACGAGCGCCTAATACCATTCCCATGAGAATAATGCCGAGATTTTGGACGAGGATGGGGACACCTAGTGGACCAGCGGGAATGGGTGGGATGAAGCCTAGAACGATAGTGAGTGCAGTGAAAACGGCGATATAGGCCAAATCTTTTGCAGAGGATGATTGCGATGTTTTGCTCATGTAATACCAGTCGTTAAACATTGTTCAATAGTTCTGTGATTAGAGCATATGCTACTTGCTAAAAAGACGCTAGGCTAAACGTGTGCGTATGACAGAATTTGAAGTAGCTCTCCACCGTGAATTTGGAGAAATGGTGGGAGATACTCTTCTTAACGATACGGTGCTCAGTGAGTTGGATGGAAAAACTCCACAAGAAGCATTAGATAGTGGATATGAAATCCGTGATGTGTGGCTTGCTTTGTGTCGTCATCAACAAGTTCCGGAAGAACGACAGTGGGGACCAGATATTGGTGCTGGGGACATGGTCGAATAAAGAATGAGAAACTGGACACGTTTCTCTAGAAGTAGAAATTCGAAAGTTTGTTCTATTAGACTGTGAATAACAAATTTTTTGTTACTGGGCTTTTTTATAGTGATTAGTGACAGCATCGGTAACAACGGTGAAATACCATAAAGGAGAAATAACTCATGGCTGCAGGAAAGCTTCCTGATCGGGAAAAAGCGTTAGAAAATGCCCTTGCCCAAATTGATAAACAATATGGGAAAGGCTCCGTGATGCGTCTGGGTGACGATCAGCACCAGGCTGTTGCAGCTATTCCAACAGGCTCAATTGCTTTGGATATTGCTCTGGGTATTGGTGGTTTGCCGCGTGGACGAATCATCGAAATTTATGGACCAGAATCATCAGGTAAAACTACTGTGGCTCTCCATGCAGTTGCCAATGCGCAAAAAGCCGGTGGTATTGCAGCTTTTATTGATGCTGAGCATGCTCTTGACCCGGAGTATGCACGAGCATTAGGTGTTGATACAGACGCATTGCTCGTCTCACAGCCTGATACTGGTGAACAGGCACTCGAGATTGCCGATATGCTCATTCGTTCTGGAGCGATCGATATTATTGTTATCGACTCGGTTGCGGCTCTTGTTCCACGTGCTGAAATTGAAGGTGAAATGGGAGATAACCACGTTGGTTTACAAGCCCGTTTGATGAGCCAAGCATTACGTAAAATGACAGGTGGCCTTTCTGCTTCAGGCACTACCGCCATTTTCATTAACCAGCTTCGCGAGAAGATCGGTGTCATGTTCGGCTCACCGGAAACAACGACTGGTGGTAGAGCACTTAAGTTCTATTCTTCAGTACGCCTTGATGTTCGACGCATTGAAACATTGAAAGACGGTACTGAACCAGTAGGTAACCGCACTCGCGTCAAGGTTGTGAAGAACAAGGTTGCCCCACCATTCAAACAAGCTGAATTCGATCTTCTCTATGGACAAGGTATTTCTCGTGAGGGATCTATCATAGATATGGGGGTTGACCAGGGATTTATCCGTAAATCTGGATCATGGTACACCTATGAGGGAGATCAGCTGGGGCAGGGTAAAGAAAAAGTACGGACCTATTTACGGGACAATCCCGCCCTGTGTGACGAAATTGAGGAGAAGATTCTCCGGAAACTGAAGATTGGGGCTTATGCTGCTGAACCGGATGAAGAAACTCAGGCTACTGAGGACGACTCTGTAGATTTCTAAGTAACATAGATTTCTCAGTAACCAATGAGTAATGATCGACGACAGCACACTCTTGAGGTACTGCGTCATGCTACCGAAAGTGTGCTGTCGAAGCCTCAGCAAAAATCTACTAGTTCTACTAGCGATAGCCTTAATGATCGAGCAAGGGAAGCAGCTTTACGGCTTCTTTCAGTACGGTCCCGAAGTAGCAAAGAACTAGCAGACCGACTACAAAGTAAAGGATTTCCCACAGATATCGTTGATGATCTCATTGAACGATTTGAGCGGGTTGATCTTCTCAATGATGAGAGATTCGCACACGAATGGGTTTCTTCATGGTCACGACATAGTGGTGGAGGAAAAGCTGTTCTGCGGCAAGAGCTTCGTCACAAAGGTATTGCACCTTCCATTATAGAAGCGGAGCTTGAGAATCTTTCCCCGTGTGTAGAAGAAGACACTGCACGAGCACTTGTCTCTCGTAAAGTGAAACTTATTGATGCGGCATCCCTTATTGAATGGGAGTTTTTTCAAAAACAACAGCGAAGGCTCTATAGCATGCTGGTGCGCCGTGGCTTTTCCAGTGAATTAGCACAGCGTATTGTTAACGAAGCTCTGGTAGCACATCGTGAGGGATACGACTCCAACTAAAGAAACACTCTTACGCTCAGGTACACTAGAAGACCTGCCTTGTCCTAAATACTATCCAGTGTGAAGGGGAGATCAGTGGAGCGCAGGCAATACGAAATTCGCACCTTTGGGTGCCAAATGAATGTGCATGATTCTGAACGTATAGCAGGTGTTTTAGAAGCCGATGGCTATATACCTTTCTCTGGTGAGGGAATCCCCGACCTTATTGTTTTTAACACCTGTGCTGTGCGGGAAAATGCAGCGAATCGGCTGTATGGAACACTAGGACTATTACGACCTCTAAAAGAAGAAAATCCTCATCTCCAATTCGCTGTTGGCGGTTGCCTCGCGCAAAAAGATAAAGATGCTGTTGTAGACCGTGCTCCCTGGGTTGACGCAGTATTTGGGACGCATAATCTTCGCTCATTACCAGTACTTTTGCGGCGTGCTCGTCACAATAAAGAAGCACAGGTTGAAATCTATGAGTCACTCAAAGAATTTCCCTCTACTCTTCCTGCCAAGCGTGAATCGTCCTACGCAGCATGGGTATCAATTTCAGTAGGGTGCAACAATACGTGTACCTACTGCATTGTTCCATCCCTACGTGGTAAAGAAATTGATCGACCACCTGCAGATATCGTTGCCGAAGTGCAGAGTCTAGTGGATGAGGGAATTCAAGAAATTACCTTATTAGGGCAGAATGTTAACTCCTATGGCATGAGCTTTGCTGATTCGCAACGTCCACGGAATCGGCAGGCTTTCTCTGAATTACTGCGAGCATGTGGAGAAATTCCTGGACTTGAGCGTTTGAAATTCACTTCTCCGCATCCTGCCCAATTTACTGAAGATGTTGTTCTGGCTATGGCGGAAACACCGGCTGTATGTCCACAACTGCACATGCCTTTGCAATCAGGATCAGACCGAATCCTACGGTCAATGCGGAGATCCTATCGGCAGCAGCGTTTCCTCAACATTGTCGACAATGTACGTCACTATATGCCGGATGCTGCTATTACTACTGACATTATTGTGGGTTTCCCAGGAGAAACTGAAGAAGATTTCCAAGAGACTCTCAATGTTGTCGAAAAAGTACGTTTTAGTAGCGCGTATACATTCCAGTATTCTCCTCGGCCTGGTACTCCAGCTGCGGAGATGGAGGATCAGATTCCGGCTGATGTTGTGCAAGAACGCTACGATCGGCTTATTGCGCTGCAGGAACGCATTACTCTTGAAGAAAATCAGAAGCTGATAGGCTCCACGCAAGAATTGCTTGTCACTGCCCATGATGGCCGTAAGAATAATGCCACTCATCGTCGGAGTGGACGGACTCGGTGTGGTCGCCTTGTGCACTTTACGCATCGGGGGAGTGAAACGGTACGGCCGGGGGATTGTGTAACGGTCTCTATTACGGGCGCTGCTCCACACCATTTGCTCGCTGACAACGGGGTTCTGTCAGTGCGGCACACTCAAGCTGGGGACAATTATGAAGCGGGTATTCAACCACAAGTAAAACCCGTAGGCGTTGGTTTAGGAATACCCACGTTTAGAACACTCGCTGATGAGAAATAACAGATAAGAAATAACAATTGTAGGGATGGGCTGTATCTACCAGACGGTATTGATCCTGCCCATCCCCACAATTGTTGTAGTGCTGATAATCTAGTTTGTCTATTATCTAGAGTTCGTTCAGAGAATTCTCAGCAGCTTTTGCCCATTCAGTCCATTGGGCAGCTTGTGCACGAGCCTTTTCTGCATCCTTTGTACGGCCTGCTTTGTCGGCTTTTTCTGCCTGTGCTTCAAAATCTTTCACACGGTTCCAGAATTGCTGTGCACGAGCCTGTACTTCCGGATCAGTCCTCTGCCATTCAGCCTTTTCAAGGTCTGTCACATGGCGTTCGAGACTACGGATAGCATCGTCAAGGGGGCGCATATCAGCGCGCGGAACTCGTCCAATTTCTTCCCATTTGCCCTCCAACTCATTGAGGAGAGTACGTGCCTCTTCACAATCACTCGCATTCTTGATACGAGGGGAGTAAGTGTTGAGAAGCTCAGTTTTCGCAGCACCATTTGCGGCAAACTCTGAATCTCGCTCGTCGAGGACAGCTTTTCGGCGGTCGAAGAAATGGTCTTGTGCCTTCTTGAAGCGTGCCCAGAGGGAATCATCCACATCTTTTTGGGCGCGACCGGCTTTCTTCCATTCCTGCATAAGACGGCGATACTCACTAGCAGTATCGCTCCACTCTTCCGAGTCCTGTAGTGACTCCGCTTGAGAAACGAGTTCTTCTTTCTGACGAGCTGCAGTAGCGCGTACTCGATCTAGTTCCGCAAAGTGGGAGCCGCGGCGACGGTTAAAACTTTCACGGGCACGAGAGAATCGTTTCCACAGTGCGTCATCTGTTTTTCGGTCGATTCCATGAATCGTCTTCCACTCTTCGAGGATCTCCCGCAGACGATCGCCTGACTGCTTCCAAGTTGTAGCAGATTCACCGATGGCTTCTGCCTCTTCCACAAGCTTTGTTTTTCGCAGAACGGCAGCTTCACGTTTTTGCTGTCGCTGTTCTTTAGCTTTCTCTTCCGCTGTAAAAGAGTGCGCAATAATATCTTGTAGGCGTTTATCTAGGGCAGCAATATCACCGATAACTGCAGCAGTGCTTAAAGATGCTTTGAGGTCCTCCGCATGTTTACGTGTTGTAGCAGCTTCTGCAGGATGACTGTCTAGCCGTCGTTCTAGGAGTGCTACTTCAGTAACTAAGTCATCATAGCGGCGACCAAAGTGGGCGAGACCTTCTTCAGGTGCTCCTGCCTGCCACGTTCCGATAAGACGCTCTCCGTCAGCTGTTTTTACCCATGCAGAACCGTCATCGTCAACATGACCCCATTTTTCCGGTTGTGATCGTGGGGGGATAACGACTGAGCTGCGGCGACGTAATTGTGCCGGGTTAGGGGCTGCGGCTCCCGCACCAGGGATGGGGTGGGAAGACGAAGGGGTGGGAGACGGTGTGGTATCGGACATTACTGCCTCATCTCTGCCGCGCGACACGGCTGCCAAAGTGAAACTACAGCGCATTCTCTTGTGAAAATGTGCGTATCTTTAGGTTAACGGCTTAACCCATACTTTTTTCTAAAAACTGCAAGAATTTCGAGATGTGAGAGGATAGGGGGAGCTCTCATCATAGAAAGATCTGGTGTAATGCCTGCAATGCCATCGTCATCGCCTACTCCACTAGCTGTGATTGGCCCGACCGGATCGGGAAAATCGGCTCTTGGTATTACTCTTGCTGAGCGATTCGGTGGAGAAATTGTTAATTGTGATGCTATGCAGCAGTACCGCGGTATGGATATTGGTACAGCAAAAACTCCTGTGGCAGAAAGACGGGGTATACCTCACCATCAGATCGATGTATTAGATGTGACGGAAACAGCGACAGTTGCACGCTATCAGGAGGCCGCCCAGCTAGATATTGAGCGTCTTCTTAAAAGAGGAGTTGTTCCCATTATCGTGGGCGGCTCTATGTTGTACATTCAATCGCTTCTGGATGATTGGAAGTTTCCTCCCACTGATCCGCAGGTTCGTGCATATTGGGAAGATCAGCTTGCGAAGCGAGGTGTGGCAGACCTGCATCGGGAATTAGCGCAGCGGGATCCTGTTGCGGCACGCACAATTCTGCCGACAGATCCACGTCGTACTGTGCGGGCATTGGAGGTTATGGAACTTACCGGTCAACCTTATACGGCGTCGCAACCACAGCGTGGCGCTCCGCCACGGTGGAATACCCACATAATTGGTCTTTCTGCGGATGTGGAATGGCTTGATCCCTGCTTACTACAGCGAACAAAACGAATGTTCCATGATGGTTTGGTGGAAGAAGTACGTGAGCTGTGTGGGAGAGGCTTACGGGATGGTACGACAGCTGCCCGTGCTATTGGGTATAGCCAGGCACTTAGTGTTATTGATGGGGATAGTACTGTTGATGAGGCTATTGACAGTACCTTTATTGCGACGCGTCGTTATGTTAGGCGTCAACGTTCCTGGTTTAAACGAGATAACAGGATAAACTGGTTCTCAGCATCCGCAGATTCTCTTGTTGACGATGTGTGTAGTGCGATTTCCTCATGATAGGAAATGTAGCTGTCCGCGATAACGTACAAGCTTTTACACGATAAGGATAAATGGCAGATGGTTGATGAGTCACTCTTCCGATATAGCGGTGATGACTCGAAGCGTGGGCATGTCCAGTCGGTGGATCGTTCTCTTCAGTTACTTGATGCATTGGCCGATATGGGGGGAATAGCGTCTCTTTCAGATCTCGTTGTGCACACCAGCCTTCCCGTTGCCACAATTCATCGTCTTATTGGGACAATGCGGGATGCCGGTTACGTGAGACAAGAAGCAAACCGTCAGTATGCGCTTGGTGTGCGTCTGGTGCGGTTGGGGGAAAGTGCTAGCCGGCTGGTGGGCGATTGGGTGAAACCTACTCTCCAAAAGCTGGTAGATTCCACCGGAGAAACTGCCAATATGGCCATGCTTGATGGCAATCAGGCTATCTATATGGCAGGTGTGCCTTCTCCGCATATGATGCGTATGTTTACTGAAGTTGGGAGACGTGTCGGAGTCCACAACACAGCAGTGGGGAAGGCTCTTGTGGCATGTCTCGACGATGCCACTATTATGCGCATGTTGGAAACGCAGGGGATGCGTCCGGATACTGAACACACAATTACCAATCCAGAGAGGTTTCTTGAGCATATTCGAATTGTTCGCGAAGCTGGATATGCCACCGATGAACAGGAAAAGGAAGCCGGGGTACGTTGTGTAGCGGTTGCCCGTGTTGTTGGTTCTACACCTATTGCTCTTTCCGTATCTGGGCCGGAGGCTCGTTTTACTGTGGAGAAACGTAATGCGGCAGTGACGATTCTCCAAAACGCAGCAAATAGTATTCTCTGCTAGCAAAGGTTACTGCATGTTTTTTCTGAAAGCTCACGGTACACAGAATGACTTTATTGTGCTTCCGGATCCGGAGTGTACGGTGCGTCTTACCGCTTCTTCTGTTGCTCACCTGTGCGATAGGCGGCAAGGAATTGGAGCAGATGGTGTCATTCGGTTAAGCCGTGCACGCGATCTTCTTTCTGCGGGCGAGCTCATGGAGCTTCCCGAAGGAGTAGATCCAGATGAATGGTTTATGGACTATCGCAATGCTGATGGTTCTTGCGCAGAAATGTGTGGGAATGGGGCCAGAGTATGTGCGCATGTTCTTCTCACACAAGGATTGCTTCCGGAAGATACTACCCAGGGAGCATTTGGGACACGGGCTGGACGTAAAAAGTTTCGGGTATATGGGCTCAGCCATGATGGCCTGATCGCGGACGTTGAGATAGCCATGGGGAAGGTTGACTTGCGAGGTATTTCCTCGGCTGATTTTGCGGGACGGCATATCGCTGGTCTTGCTCTTTCGGTAGGAAATCCACATTTGGCATGTGTACTTCCTGGTTTAACTGTGGAACAGTTGGCAAGCATGGATTTTCGTCATGCTCCTGGTATCGATCCCGAGATGTTTCCCGCTGGCACTAATGTGGAAGTTCTTACTCCACTTGTTGACGGTCATGTCACCATGCGTGTCTATGAGCGTGGTGTGGGGGAGACGAAGTCGTGTGGTACTGGCACAGTAGCAAGTGCTTTTGCGGCTCTTGCTGATGCTGGAGTGGAGAATGGCACCGTATCCGTCAGTGTTCCCGGTGGTGAATTACAGGTGAAATTCACTCCAGATAATAGCTTCCTCCGTGGTCCCTCTGTTATCGTCGCCGAAGGAGAGTATTTCGAACCTTATGCATGAACCAACCCGCGGTGAGATGGAGTTAGAGGAGCGATCCTCTTTACGCCATGTGGTGGGCCTTTCCACCGAACTTCAAGATGTTACTGATGCTGAATACCGTGAACTGCGGCTTGAGAAAGTCGTATTAGTAGGGGTGTGGACGGAAGGTTCAGTAGCGCAAGCGGAAGCGGCCATGGCAGAGTTGGCTGCACTATCTGAAACTGCGGGTGCGGCAGTACTTGATGTCCTCATTCAGCGACGTGATAAACCGGATCCAGCAACATATATCGGATCGGGAAAAGTCCGGGAAGTAAAACAGGTAGTAGACGAACTGGGAGCAGATACAGTGATCTGCGACGGTGAGCTTTCTGCCGGACAACTTATTGCCTTAGAAAAAGCGATCAACGTTAAGGTTATCGACCGTACAGCTCTTATCCTTGATATTTTTGCACAGCATGCTTCCTCTTCCGAAGGTAAAGCACAGGTGACACTTGCGCAGATGGAGTACATGCTGCCGCGGCTACGCGGTTGGGGCGACACGCTATCCCGACAGGCGGGTGGCCGGGCAGGCTCTAATGGCGGTGTTGGTTTGCGCGGTCCTGGTGAAACGAAGATAGAAACGGACCGTCGACGTATTCGTCAACGAATGGCGAAATTACGCCGTGAATTAGCGGATATGAAGATGTCTCGGCAAACAAAGCGCCAGCGTCGGCATACAGGAGATACACCCTCCGTCGTTATTGTAGGGTATACGAATGCCGGTAAATCTAGTTTGCTTAACCGGATTACGGGAGCCGGAGTACTTGTCCAGGATGCCTTATTCGCAACTCTTGACCCTACAACTCGTCGGGGTGAATTACCCGATGGTCGAACAGTGGTGTTTACCGACACTGTAGGTTTTGTACGATACCTACCTACACAGTTAGTTGAATCGTTCCGTTCTACTTTGGAAGAAGTAGCAGATGCCGACATTGTTGTGCATGTCGTGGACGGTTCAGACGATTTTCCTCTGCAGAAGATTGAATCAGTCAATGCGGTACTTGCCGATGTTGTTGCCGACTATGGGATTGAATTACCTCCGGTATTAACTGTCGTCAATAAGTGCGATGTAGCAGAGCCTATTACATTGGCGCAGTTGCGGAGTGAAATACCCAATACAGTTTTCGTATCTGCACATTCAGGAGAGGGGATAGAGGAGTTCACACAGGCTCTCTCGCGTTTATTAGATATGCGGGAGACAACTGTCCACGCGCTTATTCCTTATGATCATGGGGAGGTCGTGTCTCGGCTACATGAACATGGGCGTGTACTTAGCGAAAAACACGGACCCGATGGAACAATCATCGAGGCCCGTGTTCCGCATGCGTTAGCGCAGCAGCTTCAATTATTCTGCGTCTAGATCTTTTTCAATAAGATCCGCAATAGTATTAACTGCAGCGACGTTTTCTGACGCAACTGTTACAGTCTGACCGTGTTCTACTCCCAGGCTCATAACGAGGAGCGCAGAAGTGGCATTCACTGGTTCTTCGCCTTCAACTGCGATCGTAATCTCTTCATCGAATTTAGCGGCGGCATCGGAGATAATGCCGGCAGGGCGCGCGTGCAGGCCAATGGCGGAGCCAACAACAACATCTTTCGCAGTCATAATTCCTCTGGTCTCTGTGAAGCTTACGACAATGATTCTAGTTTATGCTCGGGTAAGTATGAAAAGTAGCGATTGTGTCTCCTGTGGTTTTATTCGCTGGTAGGTTGAACGGCACTTTTTTCTTCTCGCTTATGGTGGGCAAGTGCCTTTAAGAGGATAACGACCACTGCTGTTACGAGCGTTCCTGCTGCTATTGCTGCAAGAAAACCTAGCGGGTTGTCCATTGCAAAGATAACAAAAATACCGCCGTGGGGAGCCCGGCACCCTACATGAAGTGCCATAGAAAGCCCTCCTGCAGTAGCGCCGCCGAGTATTGTTGCCGGAAGTACCCGCAGTGGGTCTGCAGCCGCAAAAGGAACAGCCCCTTCTGTAACAAAAGAAAAGCCCAACAACCAGGCAGCTTTTCCATTTTGCTGTTCATTGCTGGTAAAAAGTTGCTTACGTAGTGTTGTTGCCAAGGCAAGGCCCAGTGGTGGGACCATTCCTGCAGCCATACTTGCTGCCATAACCGCGAAAGCTCCACTAGATTGTGCGGCTAGACCTGCAGTGGCAAAAAGATACGCCGATTTGTTGATAGGTCCGCCCAGGTCAGAACAGATCATGACACCAAGTAGCACTCCTAGGAGAACCGCTGAAGTGTCATTCATACTGGAAAGCCAGTTTTGTAGTCCTGTCATTGCCCAGGCCAGTGGTGTGGCAAGGCCAAATATCATAAGTGAGCCGACGATTAGGCTACCTAATAATGGCAGAATTACCACCGGCATAAGTGTTTCTAACCACTGTGGAACAGGAATAAGGCGGAAGAGTAAGACAACAAGTCCCCCCAATAGTCCAGTGACTATTCCTCCCAAAAAACCTGCTCCTAGCAGTACTGACACTCCGCCGCCTACAAATCCAGGGGCAATAGCTGGCCGTCCACCTAATCCATAAGCGATATACCCAGATAGCACCGGCACAATAAAATCCATTGCCATCTGGCCTAGTGAATAAAAGACAGACCCTATGTAGAGGGGAACCCCACAGCGGCTCGTTGTTAGTGTGCCGTCACCTTGTGCTCCTAACAGATAATGCATGTGAGGAGGAAGATCGCTTAAGGAATAATGTAGAAGGACTTGTCGGGCTACGTTACTTACCTCGTACCCTCCAATAAGAAAACCAAGCGCAATAAGTAAACCACCAGCTGCAATGAAAGGAATCATGTAGCTGACGCCCGTCATAACTGCCTGTCCAACACCTGACAATTTTCCGCGGAATGATGATGGAATGCTCTTAATAAAAGCTGTACGACTGCGATGGGGGCGATTACGGTGCGCGTTTTCGCTACCGAGTCCCGATTCTCCACGAGAAAGTCGTGCGAGTTCAACTGCTTGTTGAATAACAGTGTTGGGAGAATTTAAGGCTTGTCGTACTCCCACAGAAATTGAGGGGAGATTAACGAAACGTTCCCGATCTTTGATGGACACATCAGAAGCAAAGATAACGACGTCAGCGTTATCTATTTGCCGCTGGGTTAGCTGGGTATTGTCTCCTGCTCCTTGTGTTTCAATATGGAGGTCAACATTGGGAAAATTATTGCGGACAGATTGCTCAAGGGCTTCTGCTGACATGTACGTATGCGCAATACCGGTAGGGCAGCCTGTTACTGCAAGAAGCTTTAATTTGTTATTACGAGCGGGTGCAGGGGGAAGAAGCGGTCCCGAATTACCTAGTGGCCCATTGAGAAGCTGAAAAACCTCAGTTGGGTCTTCAGCTGTACGTAATTGCGCAAGTACTTCGTCATGGACAAGAGCTCTAGCTAACCGTGAAAGTAGTTTCGTGTGGCTAATAAGCCCATCAACGGGGGTCGCTAGGACGAAGATAAGATCAGCAGGACCGTCATTGGCTCCAAAATCAACGGGGTGGGAAAGCCGTGCGAAAGCAATAGTTGGGAAGGCAATAGCTTCTGTACGACAGTGGGGGATAGCTATTCCTCCAGGGAGGCCAGTTGCCGACTTATCTTCCCGAGCCTGTATATCGTGAGCTAACTGTTCAGCATCACCGGAGCGGCCAATATCTTGTATCCGCTGGGCTAAAGCAGTAATAACATCGCTTTTTGACTCCCCTAGATTGGCGTCGAGAAGGATGGCGTCTGTTGACAGAATGGTGAGAAAACTAGGCGCCATGGCGGTTCTCATACCTTTCTGTCATACGGTACATGACGATAGTACGTTTGGGGATGCTAGAGGTTGATAATGATGAGTTTGTAGGGGAGTAAGGGAAGTACTGATACCAGATTAGTAGGGCTTATTTTGGCAGATTGTGGAATATGTGTGTGGGAGAGGGCTCCGCAGTACTGCTGTTGTGGTAAATATAACTAAACATTTCTCTAGCCATCTTACTGAATCGTGCAGTACTCGTACTAAATTGAATTAATGGCAATAGTTGCAGCACTCATTGCAAAAAATAACAGTTACGAGTAACGGAATAATTTGACCAGGTAGAAACGATTAGGCATATTTAGGAAGTAATCTGCCCACCGAGCAAAAACTCCACTACCTCCACAGTTGTTTCCACTATGTAGGGATGCAACAAGTTTCCATATATGGGAGTGGTGGTGGAATGCGATGAAGGTTTATATGAGGAACACTGGATTAACCAATGACCAAAACAGAGTACTACAGGGTATTGCTGTAGTACCTGGTGTCGTCAATGGTTCTGTCGTCTGGTTCCGTCATGGACCTGAATTGCCACGTCGTGGTTACCGTGTAAAAGTAGCTGATCGTCCTGCCGAACTAGAGCGTTTTCACACCGCCCTCGATGAAGTGTCGGAAAGTCTACGCGAGCAGTCAAAACAACTAACAGGAGTTACCGCTGACGTCATCCGCTCAAGTGTCTACCTAGTTACTGACCGTGGCTGGGTAGGACCGGCAGAACGAGACATTACTGCGGGCATGACGGCAGAAGCAGCCACGGGTCATCAAATTGGTCGTTTCATTGAGCTGCTTGAGCGACGCGGGGGATTCGCCGCTGAACGCACCGCAGATTTACGCGATATTCGCGATCGTATTGCGCGCCGCTTACAAGGACTTGAGGAACCAGAACTTCCAAAACTAACATCCTCTTCCATTCTTGTGGCGGACGAGTTAGCACCAGCTGATATTGCTGCTATCGATGCACATAGCGTGGGAGCTATTGCAACTATTAGAGGCGGTCTAACAGGACACATTGCTGTAGTTGCTCGACAGCTAGGAATCCCTTATGTTACTGGCGTTACAGACCTCACTGTATTACCTGAAGGCACTAGTGCACTCCTTGACGGTGTGCGTGGACTGATTATTGCCAACCCTTCTACCGTCATGGTGGAACAGCGATTGGCATCTGACGAACGCCATCGTGAACAAGTTGAAGCATGGAACGGGCCAGCTCAAACGCGAGACGGAGTGCACGTTCATCTACTTGCTAATGTGCAGGACGAAAACACTATTGACGAAGCACGTCGCACAGAAGTGGATGGTGTCGGACTTTTCCGAACAGAACTATGCTTTATCGGTCATTCCACTGAGCCAAGCGTAGATGAGCAGGCCTCCATCTATGAAAAAGTTTTTCAGGCGTTTAAAAACCGTGTTGCTATTCGTACCCTTGATTCCGGCTCGGACAAACCGCTGAAGTTTGCCCAAACGAGCCGCGAAGAAAACCCAGCACTTGGTATGCGTGGTGTACGCATCGGTTTACAAAACGAGGAACTTCTTATTCGTCAACTAGATGCTATTGCAGAGGGGGCTCGCCGCGCCGGGTTATCCGGTGACGATGCTCCTAAAGTTATGGCCCCCATGATTTCTCGAGTATCAGAAGCGCGACGATTTGCTGCATTAGTACGAGAACGTGGTCTTATCCCCGGTATTGTGGTTGAAGTTCCCGCGACAGCTATTATGGCGGAAATGTTTATGCGGGAGGTCGATTTCTGCTCTATCGGCACAAACGATCTTATCCAGTACACTATGGCCGCAGATCGCCTTTCTGCTGATCTTTTTGAGCTAACAGATCCATGGCAGCCAGCTGGCCTACGTCTTATTAACACCGTGGTACAGGCGGCGAAGAAGTGTGGTAAGCCGGTATCTATTTGCGGAGAATCGGCAAGTGACCCCTATCTTGCACAGGTCTTTGTGGGAATGGGAGTAGATTCACTCTCAATGGCTCCCAATGCTGTTCCTGAGGTTGGTGTGGCCCTAGAGAAATGGAATATGCGACATTACCAGGACTTAGCACAAGAAGTTCTTAAAGCCGAGGGAGCTCACCATGCCCGTCGAATTGCCTCCGATTACTTTGCGCAATTAAAGGACATGGAAGATCGAATGGAAGACTAGCAGAACCTTCTAAACTTTCCGTAGGACGGCGACCACTTTACCCATAATATGGGCATGTTCACCAGGTATTGGGTCGAATACTGGATTGTGAGGCATAAGCCAGACTCCACTGCTGTCGTGAAGAAAAGTTTTCACGGTGGCTTCATCTTCAATGAGTGCTGCGACAATATCGCCATTTTCCGCAACATTTTGGGATCGGACTATGACCCAGTCCCCATCGCAGATGGAAGCATTAATCATGGATTCTCCGACAACCTGTAGCATGAACAGATCCCCATATCCCACAACATTGCGGGGGAGCGGCATGATATTTTCTATATTCTCTTCTGCCAAAATGGGAACTCCTGCAGCAATACGGCCAACAAGAGGGACGAAAGCAGTACTATCGTCGTCATTGTTTAGTGCTGGGGAGTTAATGTTATCCACGGAAAGTTCTTCGCTTGCGCGATCAACATCGATAACTTGCATTGCGCGTGGTTGATTGGGGAAGCGTTTAATAAAACCAAAACTCTCTAGATTATCCAGTTGATATGACACAGATGACGTGGAGTTAAGGCCGGTGGCATCACAGATTTCGCGGATCGTGGGTGGGTAGCCGCGCAGATCATTTGCATCTTTGATGAAGTCATAGATACGCCGTTGGCGTTCCGTTAAGTCTTCATAACGAGGACGTCGATGAGAACCGGCTGCCATGGGTAGTTCCTCTACTCTCCATTGCGATGTAGTGACGTACTTTTAGACTACGTAGAGAAATTATGTAAATCAAACATTTGTGCGAATAAACAGAACTTTATTTTTTGTTACAGCGTCTTGATAAGAATGAAGTGTCGAAAAAATAAATCGTACACATGTTCGAATAATGATGTACACTAGTTCAGTACAGTCGCAGTACAGTCCAGTACCCTGGAACAATTAGGGAAATGAGGTTATAGAAATGTCGACTATGTCATCCATGCTGATGGCTTCGTCATCGCGCTTCATGAACTATTCAGCAGATTCCTCTACCGATGGAATAGATACTGTGTTCGATAGGAAAGAGGCTAAATATTGCCAGTCTCGGATGGATCCAGTGATTTCTTCTAGGGAACAAGCTTCTGGTGTGCAAGCAGAGAAAAGGAACCAAGGCTCTTCCCTGAGATACCGGGGACGGCGTGGTTCCTTTACGTATGACCGATGCCAGCGGGTACGTACTCAACGACCAGTGGCAGGAGAGAGTGATTCTTCTTCACGGGCAATTGATCATGAACGGTATGGTCTTGGGTCGTCGGTAAAAGCCACGCAGTGGGAACAAATAACTATTCTCCTGCTTTTAACAGTTGTTATGGGGATTCTTGCGTTTACCATTGTGCAGCTTACTGGGGATCCAACTGCGTCTCTTCCCACGAATCTTGCATCTGTTAGTGTGCAGTCGGGAGATACTTTAGGAAGTATCGCCCTTCACTATGCTCCGCATGCAGATGCTGGTGCGGTGATAGCGCGTATCCAGGAACTTAATGGTCTTACATCTTCCGCTATTTCTCCTGGACAAGTTCTTGTGGTTCCAGCGGGTCTCTAACCCTATATATTGTTTTAGGGGAATAAGATAGCAGTAGTTACATTCAAATACATTTACTACCTGTACCACTAGCTATAAGGATGTAATAAACCGAAATGCGCTGTCCTTTTTGTCACTCTCCGAATTCGCGAGTAGTCGATTCGCGCTCTATTGATAACGGGAAGATCATTCGTAGACGGCGAGAATGTCTCAGCTGCGGCAAACGGTTTACCACCCATGAGACAGCAATCCTCAACGTCATTAAACGCAGTGGTCTTTCGGAACCTTTCTCGCGAGATAAAGTTCTTCGTGGTGTACGACGTGCATGTCAAGGGCGTGATGTTTCTGAAGATGAACTCAAACTTCTTGTTGAAAAAGTAGAGGCAAATGTTCGCTCTACTGGTGCGTCTGAAATCCCATCCAACGAGGTGGGATTAGCAATACTCGGTCCATTACGTGAACTGGATGAAGTTGCCTATTTACGGTTTGCCTCAGTGTACAAATCCTTTACATCATTAGAAGATTTCGAAAAAGAAATGGCATCTTTACGGCATGATCACGAACATACTGAAGCGGACAATGCCGGCTACGAGGATCTCTAATCAGCGCAGTTAAAGAACAGTACATCGGTCCTCACTAGGGAAGGGACGCTATCTCTTTAAGCAATTTCTTCTCTGATACTTTTCCTCTCGTTCCTAACTGCTGAGCAAAAGTACTCACTTTAAACTCTTCAAAAAGCCAGCGCACATGCTTTACCTTCACAGAATCGTGGGGTGACGGTGCTCCGCATTTTTCCCACAAAGCATCTTCAACATGGTAAAACGCACTAATAGACGATGATGGAGGATCCTCCCATTGCCCATTGCACAGTATCGATTTACGGGCACGCTCTTCCGCAGCCTGGAGGTAGCGTGGAATATCCTTAAGACGGGTAGCACCATGCGCAGTAACGAAACCCGGACTCGTTAGCCACTCCACTTGGTCACGAATATCGTTGACAATACCGTCACCCTCTGGCAGATTCCTCACAACACTAAGGCGAGCTTCTATAACACGTACAGTTAACAGTGCAATTGCGCGTTCTCGGGAAGGGACTTTGTTCTTAGCATTCTGCTGTAATGCCACAAAACCGGAGTAGGTCAATGGTGGGGTACCAGCCAGTGCAACAATATCTCGAACGGCACAATGGTGGCAGTCCATGCGTAGTTCCTCTTCTCCACCTGGATAACTACGTAACGCCATCTTCTGAGATTGTGGAACTCCGTTGAATAATTGTCGGCGAGCAGCAGGAAGCTCCTCTAATAACAGCGTAATAAGTGCTGTGTATTGAGCACTACGCGCAGCAGCTGCCGAGGCAAATGCGTGTACATACCAGCCGTCGTTCTTTCGCTGCAAAGCAGGAAACGCTGTCACATTACCGTGCGATACGTGTTGCGGTATATCCCCAAGTTCTTCCGTCCACGTAGCAAATGGTCCTTTTTCTACCCCCGTAAACGTAGAGCTAATAGCATTGGCACTTGTATGGTGCTGACGTCGTTGCAAAGCCTCTAAGTTGCGGTCTGCATCAATGGCTTTCTCGCGTTTGTTGATAGCGACGAAGCGCATTGTTAGGTGTGGCGGTAATTCAGCGTTCGTAATAACGGGGAGAGGTACAGTCACCCCACGCACTGTGTGCAATGCTTCTTGAAAAGCACTAGCAAAATCGCGGGTTAAATCTTCTTGTAAGACGCCCATAATGTCCTGCGCAGTATCGGGCAGGGGAATAAACATGCGGCGGTAGTCCTTGGGGAGTCCGCGTAGAAGAGTAAGGACTAATTCTTCTCGCATGCCAGGGACAAGCCAGGTAAAAGGTTCAGGGCGGACAGAAGGAAGCTGAGTCAGCGGGACAAGAACAGAGATACCGTCATCGTCAAATCCGGGCTTAAAAGAATAATCAAGGGAAAAAACCATTAAGATCATCCGGGTAGAGTGAACTATCTTCACCGACGGAGGATGCGGTGCGGATACGCTCCTCAGAAAATTCCAATGCTGCGCGCTGCTTCGGTGATGCATGTTTCCACCATTGGTCAAACTGCACTCGCGACATCACAGTATCGGGTACGACCTCCGCGAAAAGCCCCGCTAAAGTTTCTTCATCAATGACGCTGCCACGCTGTCGAGCTTTTTCCTCAAAAGCCTGTAAATGTTCAATTGTGCTGTCATTAGCGGCTTTGAATGAATAATCTCGATTCCAATCCCCCTGGACTAAACCATGGAGGAGAAACATTTCCCGAGATAATTCCGGATCAATTTTCCGGTAAGAAATAAGACGTTCTACAACAAGTGGAACACCCCACAAGCTTGTTGTCTCGTATGCCTGTACTTCACCGCGGGAATGAGACCAATGCGGTTCCGCATAACGATGAGACACCATTTCCCCGGCAGCTTTCTCTACCCATTCAGGGTTAATAGCTGCTACTGTACGAGCCCACACGCGGGACGTTTCAACAATTTCATAGGCCATGAGGAAACTAGTTTTTCTAGCCACACCACTGCTGGGGAAGATAGCGAAACGTTTCCCGCGAGTGCCTTGATAATCTCTCGTATCACTAATACGAGAACCAATATGGCTCAGTAAACCGGCGAGAAGCGCACGGTGTATAGCATCCTCATTAACTCCACCCTCGTATTGGTGGGACTTCCATGACCATTTGAGCTCATGGCAAATATCTGTGAGTTGCTGTACCAAATCGAGCCATTCGCGATAGCGCATCCAATGGAGAAATTCTTTTTTACAGAGTCTACGGAAAGCTGAGCGAGACAGCTCTTTTTGCTGTTTATGAAGATAATCCCAAAGCTGTAAATAGGAAAGAAAATCACTGTGAGGGTTACGGAAACGAGCATGCAGCTGGTCCGCTTCCTGTTGCTGTTCACTGGGGCGTTCTCGAATATCTTGCAGAGAAAGCCCCGCTACGATAACCATGACATCCCCTAGAACACCACGGCGTTGCGCTTCAATAAGCATACGAGCTAGGCGTGGATCAGTAGGAATGCGAGCCATGGTGCGTCCCGTGCTGGTCAGTGCCATATCGTCACGAAGTGTGCCGAGTTCTCGCAGTTCCTGTACGCCGTCTCGAATAGAACTTAATTCTGGGGGATCAAGGAAGGGGAAATCTTCTACAGATCCGAAACCAAGGTCTGCCATGCGGAGAATAACAGCAGCTAAATTAGTACGCAGTATTTCCGGCTCAGTGTAGGAAGGACGAGCCTCAAAATTTTCTTCAGAGTAGAGGCGTAACGCAATACCGTCAGAAAGACGGCCACACCGTCCGGAACGTTGCCGGGCAGAGGCTTGTGAAATTTCTTCGATGGGGAGCCGCTGGATTTTTGTTCTGTGTGAATAGCGAGAGATACGGGCTGTACCAGTATCAATGACGTAGCGAATACCGGGAACTGTGAGTGATGTTTCAGCCACATTGGTAGCTAACACAACGCGCTGCGTAGTGTGCTTTTCAAAGACACGATGCTGTTCTGCGGCAGAAAGCCTACCGAAGAGAGGAACAATATCAAGAGCGGGGAATTGCTGTTTACGGAGTGCTGCTTCGGCTTCTCGAATTTCTCTTTCACCGGGGAAGAAAGCGAGGATATCGCCTCCTTCTACAGATGATTCTGTGTAGAGTTCGGTGACGGCATCAACGAAAACATCCAGAGGATCGTCGTCTTCCGTACCGGGACGGTAGCGGATCTCTACAGGGTAGGTACGCCCTGATACTTCGATGATGGGGGCAGGTTTACCGTCTATGGCGAAATGTTCGGCGAATCGTTCAGTTTCAATAGTTGCCGAGGTAATGATGATGTGAAGATCGGGTCGTTGCGGAAGAATCTGTTTAAGGTAGCCGAGTAAAAAATCGATGTTGAGACTACGTTCGTGGGCCTCATCGATGATGATGGTGTCGTATGCGCGTAGTAGCCGGTCGTGGTGTATTTCTGCCAGTAGGATACCGTCTGTCATAACTTTGACGAGGGTGTCTTCAGAGACAGCATCAGTAAAACGGACTGAGTAGCCAACGAGGTCACCGACGGAAGAGTGAAGTTCATCGGCAATACGCTCTGCTACAGAACGAGCTGCAATACGACGTGGCTGAGTGTGGCCGATAATACCGCGGGTGCCCCAGCCTAGCTCCATACAAAGCTTTGGCAGCTGGGTTGTTTTTCCGGAGCCGGTTTCTCCCGCCACAATAACTACTTGGTGGTGGAGGAGTGCGTCACGAATATCGTTTATTCGTGCACTGATGGGTAATTCTTGAGGATATGAGATGTGGGGGAGAGTCTCTTGTCGGAGCTGTAGTTTTAGTTCCGCTGTTTCTAAGTCCTGCTCAATTGCTTCGCATGAGGATATGGAACGAACATGCTGGATACGACGACGCAGCTGGTCATAATCTCGGAGTGTGACTTTTTCACCAGTTCCTAGTCGGGAATAGAGAGCATTCCGACGGTGACGGACGTCTTCGGGTAAAGGTCCGCGTGGTTGGGAACGGTGGCGGTTTCGAGACATGAATTTAGACTACTCGGAAAAAGGGACGGGGCAGAAAGAGGGTGGTGCTTCCTGATCAGTGTAGGAAGCACCACCCTGGGAGGATCTTCTCTCTGCGGGGAGAGAGCTTAGCGGACGGTGTATGTCACCATGCTCGGCGTATTGTTCACATTCGATCCAAGATAAATGCGGTACAGCCCTGGCATGACGACGAACCTGTCGGCTTGAGTATTCCAGTAGGCGAGTTGTCGAGGCTCAACTGTTATGGTGACGGTCTTGGTTTCTCCCGGGCAGAGGTAGATCTTGCGGAATCCAGCAAGTTCCTTCGGGGGAACAGGAATACCCTGCTGGGAGGGCTTACCGATGTAGATCTGCGGAACAGTTGCGCCGGCGCGTTTACCGGTATTGGTGACGGTGAACGTTACCTTGATGGGAGCGTTCTTAGCACCGGAGGTCTTGTATAGGCGTGGTGTTCCATAGGCAAAGGTGGTGTAGGAAAGACCATAGCCGAAGGGGAAGAGTGGTATTTGGTTATTCGCCACATACCAGCGGTATCCCACAAAGACACCTTCACTGTAGATGGGTTTAAGTCCTAGCGGTTTACCGGGGAACTGCTCGCGAGTGTTGGCGGGCCACTGGCCATCTTCCTGCGGGAAGGTTTGTGTGAGGTGGCCGGAGGGATTCACATCACCGTAGAGTAGCGCTGCGGTTGCTTTGCCGCCGGCTTGCCCAGGCTGCCACATATTAAGTACTGCAGCAACGTTATTTAGCCACGGCATAGCAATAGGGCCGCCGGTATTGACAACCACAATCGTGTTTTTATTAGCTGCCGCAACCTTTTCAATGAGTTTGTTCTGGTGTGGCAGAAGTTTGATAGTAGGTCGGTCCGCTGCCTCCATTGTGAGGTTAGTGACGAAGACGATGGCGGTGTCGGCTTTCTTTGCCTCGCGGGCAGCCTTTTGTAAGTCAGTTCCTAGAGAATAGGTGACTTTTGCACCGTGAGAGCGCTTCGTAATTTCGTCTAACGCTGTATCGGTCTTGGTGGGTTTGACGTTGGATGAGCCGCCTCCGCCCACAGCGAATTTAGCGGAGTCGCCGAAGACTGCAATATGGCGTGCTGTTTTATCGCTGAGAGGAAGAGCAGCATTCTGGTTTTTGAGGAGTACTGCGCCTTGCTCTGCAATCTTTTGCGCAGCGGTATCGCCGCGGTCTACGTTGATGGGGTGAATGTTCTTGGTGCGGTCGAATATGCCGAAGCGGAACATGACGGTGAGTGTTTCTTGGACACGCGCATCAATATCCTTTTCGCTGAGCCGTCCTTGCTTAAGGGCTAAGCGGACAGCTGGTTCGAGAGACGTGAAGGTTTGCGGCATCTCGACGTTGAGGCCGTTTTTGTAGTCTTCAGTTGACCAGGATGCGGGGAAATCTGTTACGACATAGCCATTAAAACCCCATGCATGGCGAAGGTATTTAGTAAGGGTGTAGTAGTTGGAGCACCCATGTGTTCCGTTAATGGAGTTGTAGGAGCACATGACAGAACCTGGATGTGCTTGCTCCACAGCCATTTCAAAAGGCTTCATGTAGATCTCGTGGAGTGCTCGCTCAGGTACTTCAGAGTTACTGATGAGTCGAGAAGTTTCCTGATTGTTAGTAACGTAGTGCTTCAAGGTTGCAATTACTCCGGCAGATTGCATGCCTTTGACGTTGGCGGTGGCCATGGTACCGGATAGGTAAGGATCTTCTCCATAGTATTCAAAACCACGTCCGCCCAAGGGGTTACGGGCGATGTTAAAACCAGGACCATAAAGTTGGTCGGTTCCTAAAGCGCGTGCTTCTTCGCCTGCAACGCGGCCTTCAAGACCTGCTATTGCGGGATCCCAGGAAGAAGCATAGGTAAGCGGAGCGGGGAATTTTGTCGCATGATTTTTGCCATTGCGAACGCCGGCAGGACCATCAGACTGGACAAATTCGGGGATTCCCAATTCTGGAATGGGGGGAATGTATCCAGTGGCAGGAGTATGTGGACCGGTGAGTTTAGTTCCTGAAAGCATATGGATCTTTTGGGATAGGTCCATTGCCGAAACAAGTTTGGCGGCACGTTGTTCGGGACTGAGGGAAGTATTCATCCAAGGGCGCGATGATGCCTCTGCAGCACTACTTGTAAAAGAAGGAGTGAGCGCTATAACAGTGGCAATACCCAAGGTGAAAAGTCCTCGTGCAGTTTTTTTCTGGGAAGTAGACATAGGCTATAGCACGTCCTTATGGAGAATGGGTGGTCACCTTTTACACTATGCTTTTAAGTGGGAAAAAGAGAGCTAATAGTGACACGTTTGCCATTTTTAGTAAATATAGTGAACTATTTTTTCCCGTTTTATCACATAAAAAGTAGCAAATAGAGAGAGCCCCTCCGTGTGAGGAGGGGCTCTCTCTATTTACCTTAAACGGTAACCTAATGAATACTATGGCTTACTTGAAGACGGAGTTGACGACGTCCAGCTTGTTGATGGTGGGGTCGTTCTTCTTCCAGTCGCAGCCGCAGGGGCCAGCAGTCTGCAGGGCGTCGAGGACGCGGAGGACCTCTTCAACGGAACGTCCGACAGAATCCGGGGTGGCGGAGACGTACTGAATCTTGTTCTCGGGGTTGACGATGAAGGTGACGCGGTCTGCAACACCGTCAGCGTTCTCTACACCGGTAGCCTGAACGAGTTCGTGCTTGATGTCGGCGAGCATCGGGAAGGGGATTTCGAGGAGCTTGTCGTTGGTGGCACGCCACTGGAAGTGGGAGAACTCGGAGTCGATGGAAGCACCCAGAATCTGGCAGTCGCGGTCGAAGAACTCATCGTTCAGATCGCCGAAGGCCTTGATTTCGGTGGGGCAAACGAAGGTGAAATCCTTGGGGTAGAAGAAGATAACGCGCCACTTGCCCTTGAAGCTGTTGCTGTCGATGGTCTCGAAGTAATCCTCGGGGACCTCAGCGTTAATGTCGTGAAGATTGCCTCCCTTAAGTGCGGTTAGGGAGAACTCGGGGAATTCGTCGTCGATAGTAAGCAGAGCCATCTTGTACTCCTTCTGATACGTACCAATTATCAATCACCATGTTTTGGTGATTTCTTAGTCATTATCTTTCGCTTTCGGAATTGAAAAGTCAAGGTTTTAAGAGTGTATAATAATAATTACTATGGCTAATCAATCGTATCAACCAACCATTGCCCATCTCCGTGCCTTCGTGGCAATCGCGCACCATCGTCATTTTGGTGCTGCCGCACAGAGTCTCGGAGTTTCCCAACCGTCACTGTCGCAATCACTTGCGACCCTGGAGGAGGGGATTCATCGGACATTAATTGAGCGTTCTACGCGACGAGTTATTGTCACCCAGGAAGGGGAATCTCTTCTCCCGTACGCGGAAGCTGTTATAGCCGCCGCAGATCACTTTAAGGCCGCCTCGCAGGGACTTGGAAATGGGCTTGAAGGGGATCTCACTATTGGTCTTATTCCTACAGCTGCACCCTATATTCTGCCACAGGTATTGAGCTTAGTAACGCAAAATTATCCCAATCTCGCGATGACTGTTATTGAAGATCAAACGGCACGGCTGTTGGAGAGTCTTCGAGCTGGAAAAATTGATGTGGCACTTCTTGCACTTCCATTGTCAGAGACGGGATTTAACTATATCCCCATCTACCAAGAAGATTTTGTATTAGCTCTTCCTAAAGGTCATCCACTAGAAGGTCGCACTGATCTGCCCACCAGTGTACTTCGAGAAGTCCCTCTTCTACTCCTTGACGAGGGACACTGCCTACGTGACCAAACGATTGATTTATGCCATTCAGTAGGAGCATCGGTCGGCAAATCCAATACGCGCGCTGCCTCACTACCCACTATTTTGCAGTGCGTCTCCGCAGGAATGGGTGTTACCCTTATACCCGCTTCCGCTATTCCCGTTGAAGGATACATGAAGGGGATAACGATTGCGCGTTTCGCCGACCCGGTACCAGGTCGCAAAATGGGTCTCGTCTATCGCTCCTCGTCCACACGTGGCGGGGATTGGGAATCACTTGCGCGCACTATCGGTGAAGCTTTCATTAAGACAGTACGACCACGAAATCAGCGTAACTACCGGCGACGCTAACTATGAAAGATAGCCATGAGTACCCAGGCGCATAATATTACTTAATGCCAAGAATACTCATAATGGCGTCATACCAGTGAGCAGGAAGTTTATACAGTATTGCACTGTATTTCAAAGACTCGGGAATAAAGAGTTCTTGTTGTCCGGACTCAATAGAAGCAATAACTTTGTCTGATATTTCTTCCTCTGTAGGAGTATGGAGGATAGATGAAGCCCATTTCTCAGCAGTCGATTGCTTATTAGACGCGTAGTAGCTGCAAACGGTAAGGGTTTTTACAGCTGATCCTTTTGAGACAAGATCACTGCGAAGAGATCTCATAAAACTACGCGGTTCATGCTTTTCACCTGCATAATCTTCTTGTGATATGGGGCCGTTTACGGCAGATACAGAACTGAGTGACACGATATGCCCATGGTCACGGTCGAGCATGTGGGGGAGGAAAGCTTGAGTTACAGAAGATAGCCCTGTGGAATCAGCATGCGGTCCAGAAGTAAGCGGTGCGCTAGCTAGGTATGATGACGCTGAGGTTGGGATAGCTCTAGCTGCATGGATAAGAATATCTACATCTTCGAATTCTTCGAGAACCTGGCGAGCGATATCGTCTACCGCCTGTGTATCGGAAATATCAACTAAATATCCCGCAGCTTTACATCTCATCTTCGTGAGGCGAGCGACAGTTTCATCAAGAGAATCTTGATTGTCGTCCCAGATAATAACGGCTTTAGCGCCACGACGTGCACACTCTTCAGCTATAAGACGTCCGACGCTACTAGATCCACCGGTAATAAGAACAACACGTCCAGAAATTGCAGTGCCATCAGTTGGCGAGATTTTTTTGATGAGATTTTTAACCGCATTCTCAACCATGGCTGGTCCACCATTTTTAAGTAGTGGAAGAGCGTCTTTAATAACCTGCATAGGTACGTGCCCCATGTGAATCCCTTTCCGCAGTACTCGTTATTACCATTAATGTAACGCCAATGTTGATCATTCCATATCAACCACACTAGTCGTTACCGAACACAGATAGTTTCAAATACTGGCGAAGTACTCAAGGTCCGCAAAGGAAACGAATATTCAAGGGAAACCAGTCTCAAGGATAACGATGGAAAGACACCATAGTGGACGTTTGTGGTAAGCGATAAGACAAGCCACGGTGAAAACCATGATGAGAATAAAAATCGATAAGCTCGTCTCTACACTCTAAGGTGAGAGGGAGATCAGGCCGTGGAGGGTAGTTAAGAAGTGCTGTAGCCAGTCCATGCCCTCGAAACTTGGATGAGACAGCAAGACACGAAAGATAACACTGGGCGTTAAAACCACGTGCCCTTTTTGCTAGGAACGCTTCGTAATAGTAACGCCACGTGTGCTTCCCTAATAATCCCCACAGTGTCGGTACTGAGCGAAGAGCATGCTGTGCCGCGTGTACTCGATTTTTCCACGAGGTAAAAAGATGGTTAGGACTGTTGAGGTAGAATGCATTTTCTACTGTCCACAAAGCTACGCCCGCAACCTGTGGTGCTGCTAATTCATGTTCTTTCTCATGCTGCGGATCTGTCACCGCGACCATGAGTGTACCGTCTGCGAAGGCTTCCTCCGCCCAATGCGTGACGAGCGGTAAAGAAGCAGTTGCACGATCACTATCAGCGGGGAAAAGCCACGCTAAATACGGTTCAACAGGACCAAAAGACTCTGCTACAATCCTTGCTGCAGAAGGGATCTCATCTTTTTGGGCAGGACGTAGAATGAATCCCGTCGGATGCGTACTCACGACTCAACTCAATCCTTTACCTTTTATTGCGTTAAATCCTTCACGGTCAGAGACTGAAAATAGACTTCTCCTCGTGTATTGGACTCGGCACCGTCAACAACAGCATCAATAACCCATGAATGGTCTCCCTGCGGATCGCAAATAGTTTGGCGAACATTCCAGGTAGAACCGTTATCCGAACTATCAATGGTGATAAAACGGGCACTCCTAGCATCTTGGTCGGTAAGAATATCGTCATACTCAGCCCAGTATGGTTCTGTCTCCTCATACCAATCTGGAAATTCCTCTGCGATTCTCTCATCAAGTTGTGCAAGGGTTTTCGTATCGTCCAATGCGAGCAGAGATACATGACGAAACATCACAGTACGGATAAGTCGTTCAAAAAGATACCGATTATCGGTAAGGGCTGGCGGGGGAGTAGTGGCATCCCGCTCCTCTTCAGTAGGAACACGACCCGCTTGTAGGGCCTCCCACTCTGCTAAGAGAGAATTATCAACCTGTTCGATGAGTGAACGTAACCAGTCGAGAATGTCGCGTATTTCATCGGTGATCTTCTCTGCAGGAATAAGATGACGCAGTGTGTTATAGCAATCAGTGATGTAACGCAGGACAGTACCCTCTGCCCGAGAAATACCGTACGTTGCAATAACATCACCAAACGTCATCCCATTTTCAACCATTTCTCGGACGACAGACTTAGGGGATAATTCCCACTGACGCGCCCATGGGTGCTCTTCCCGATAACTATTAAGAGCAGCGGACAGTTCCTCAGCGAGTGGCTGTGGCCAGGTAATCTCATCTAACTCTGCCATCATTTCTTGATAGCTCACACCGTCGTCACGTAGTATCTGAGCCCGCTCATTTCGCAATTTCTTCTGCTGCGCATACAACAGTGGATAAGGATTCTCCACAATGGACTCCACAACCGAGAGAACCTGCAGTGGATAGTCAGGCGAATCTGTATCAAGAATTGTTAAATAGGCAAGTGCAAACGGGGCTAATGGCTGGTTAAGAGCTAACTCATGCGGTAAATCGCCACTAATATGCACCCAGCGATTATCCTCAAAAGGCTCAGCCTGACGTGTCACAACATCAGATTTTTCTAGTCCGCGAAACAGTTCAAACGCTTCCAATGCAAGAGCCCGCTGCTGTGCACGGGTTACAAAACTATTCGTAATGAGATGCTTGGTGTTCTCGAATAACGCACCCGGCCGCTCAATAAGGTTGAGGAGCATACTTGCCGTCATGTGCATACGGGGGACAAGTGTTTCCGACTCTGCTGTAGTGAGTTTCTCAAATGTTTTCTCATTCCAGCTGACAACGCCAGGCTCTTTCTTTTTCTTCTTCTGCTTTTGGCCCTTTCGGGTGGCACGTAACGCTTCAATCTCATCAAGCGGCGCCTGTACGATAACGAGACCTTCCGTATCAAACCCGGCGCGTCCTGCCCGTCCTGCAATTTGTTGAAACTCGCGCACTTTTACAATGCGCTGGCGGTGTCCATCAAATTTAGCTAAACCACTGAAAACTACGGTGTGGATAGGAACATTAATACCCACACCGAGGGTATCTGTACCGCAGATGACTGGCAGCAATCCAGCCTGTGCAAGACGTTCCACTAGTCTCCGATATTTAGGGAGCATACCGGCATGGTGTATCCCCACACCATGCAGTAAAAGGCTGCGTAGTGAGACACCAAAACTTGTGGAGAAACGGAATCCGCGTAATGCTTCTGCAATACGTGCGCGTTGTTCCTTAGTAATGAGTGCAGTTGATTTCAGCTGATTTGCGTAGTCGAGAGCTTCCCGCTGTGTGAAGAACACAATATAGAGTGAGCCCAATCCTTCTTCGAGGAGGGACAATACTGTCTCATTCAGAGGGGAGCGAGAGTACCGAAAAGTGAGGGGGACAGGGCGTTCCACTCCACCAACTTCAGTGACAACACGGCCCGTACGTTGCTGAAGCCCCTCTTTCCAGAGCTGAGTGTTGCCCAATGTAGCAGATAGTAAAACAAACTGTGTATGGGGGAGTTCGATGAGCGGTACCTGCCACGCCCATCCGCGATCTGGGTCAGCAACAAAATGGAATTCATCCATAATGACCAACCCCACAGGGCACTGATCCCCTTCGCGCAATGCTTTATTAGCAAGAATTTCTGCCGTGGCACAAATAATAGGTGCAGTGGGATTAACCGTTGCATCCCCCGTCATCATGCCTACATTAGATGCACCAAATATCTTGCACAAGGCAAAGAATTTCTCATTGACCAGTGCTTTTATTGGAGCAGTATAAAAACTTATCTGATTGTGGGTAAGTGCCCACCAATGCGCGAATGTGGCGACAAGACTCTTCCCGGAGCCTGTAGGAGTAGACAGGATAAGATGATCGCCAGCACTGATGGTGAGGAAAGCCTCGGATTGGGAAGGATATGGTGTAATTCCCGACTCTTCTAGATATCGCTCAAAACACTCAATGACAGACGTATCAAGAAGGGAATCAGGGCAGTCAGAGAGCTCGGAAAGATAATCAGCTAAGCAAGGAGTAGAGGAAGTCACAGACTATGCGTCGCCTTCCTCATGCGGTGGATCAGTTCGGGAATCCACTTGCGAGAGGAACTTTTCCAGTTCTGCACCAAGCTTGTCGGAATTTTTAATATCCTCCGCAAAGATTTTCAGATCTGCCTCCGCAGTCTTTTTACGTTCGTGTTCTTCTTTAAAAGAATCGTAGGTTTCTTCCATAGCGCGAACTACTGCAACAAGCTCAGGATTGTCATCGATTTGCTCATTAACATCGTTCATGAGCTTATCCGCGTCTTTTTCAAGTGCACCGATAGGAATAGATAAATGGCCGAAACTCTGTAGCACGTGAAGAAGCTGAACTGCGGCAGGTGAGTAGCGGGATTGCGCAAGATAATTAGGAACTTGAGACGTAAACCCGTCTATATGGAAATTCTCTTCTTGAAGAGAGTAATCGAGATAAGCATCAAAACTTGCGGGAAAACGCATAGAGCCTTCCCATTGGGAAATATCATCACTCTCATAGTGTTGAGAACCATGGTGGAAACAGGGCGCTTGACGAGTATGCGGAATACCCATTGCTGCAGAGCACAGTCCAATGATCTGTGTAACACCATAGGACGATAGAATACTGGACAGTTCGCGGGCTAATTGATCCCAGTACAAATCAGGCTCCGCACCTTCAAGAAGGAGGAATGGGTGGCCAGTATTGTCATACAGCATCCACAGTTGTAGGTCATGCGGATGGCAAGCTTCAAGCTTCCCATCACACATCAGTAATGCTGGACGTCTATTGGTGTATTCAATAATCGCATCCGCGGTAAACTGTGCAACGAGTTCTTTTTCTAGCGATCCTAGAAGATGTTGAGTGGTAATTAGTAATGCATCACCAGCATCAACGAATCCTGTTAAACCGTGTACGAAGGGCACGTTGTCAACACCATCGGGAAGTGTCGGACGTGGAAAGTGTAATTGATACAGAGAATCAGGCATGTCGTCACTCCTTTCTAGGCGGACAAATAGATTAGCGCTCTCTATTACGAGCATACTTGGTTAATGATCTGCTAGCTTTCTAATGTCAACATACGCTGGCTTAACGACAAATCCAATGGGCGCTACCTCCTGCAGAGATGAAACCTCTCGAGTAGATTGGGAATATGAAGATTCGATGCACACGGATAACCCGTGCTGTTCTCGCTCTTTCTATGGTGGCATCACTAGTTTTTATTCCAGGTTGCGGATCGCACCATACAAAGAGCGATAACTCTGCAGCACGTAGTACGACAACGGAGCGTCCTGACAAGCGCTCTGCCGGGCGTAATCACTCTTCGCATCGAGATAGTGTAGAACATTCTGATAGTTCTTCACCTGGTGATGACTACCCTTCACACCATGACGAATCCCATAGAGATTGGGTAGCGTTTCTCCAAGATCCCGCTAACTATCTTTTAGAGAAAGGTGACTTTCCTCAAGGCTATGTAGCCCGCACATTGAGCCTGACAGAAAGCGGTAAAGCTATCCAGGATGTGGGGCGGGCTGGAGTAAGTGTCGAGAATTTCCCAGAATCCTGTAATGGAGCTGCCGGACGTATTGGTACCGCTAACGATCGGATAGCTATACAAATGGCATCCAAGCAGAATCATTCACTCACACTAGTTGTTATTAATAGTTCTGATCCCAATGCTGCGGTGTCTACGTGGGCACAAAAAAATAATCAATGCCCCACGTTTTTGTCTCAAGAAAATGGAGTGACATCAACAGTCACTGTGGAGAACACGCATAGCCCAGAGGTTAGTGGTGCTCATAGTGTGGGCTACCTGGTAAAAACAAAAACGACTAATTTGCGGGGGACTACTACTCAAGAACAGCTTCTTTATGCTGTTCCGATGGGTGAAGTCGTCATAGAAGTTATGGGGATGAATTTTGGTGGACCCGTCAACCGTCGTGAGGTTGATGAAGTTTTACAGCAAGCTGTCGCAAGAAGTAGTGAGATCCATAAGCAGGCTACTGTAGCAACAGAGCATAAAAAGCATTCAGCATCAGTTCAGTAAGCAATATGTCTGTGTATTCACAATTTTGTCGTTGTGTGGACAAGTGATGGTTGTACGGGGATATCACCTATTAGTGTGACGCTTCTCTGACACAGTAGGTGCATGCATCGCACGATTTCTTCACCGGGGAGCCTAATTGCACAGCTCCCATATTTCTATGGATTCGATCTTCAAGACTCACTCATTATTATTACGACGACGTGTACTACTCACCTGGTGGGTCCACTTATTCGTATTGATATACCACACGAGAAATATATGGACGATTGTCGAGTGACGATCACGCGAGCCTTACGCCAGTTATCTGATCGCGAATATAGTGAGCTCATTATTGTGTTGGTTAGTTCTCATTGGGATTCAGATGGTGCACTATACGCTGATGAAATAGAGGAATTATGTGAGGATACAGCATATAAAACAGGATTTACCATTCGAGATTTCTACATGGCGAGAAGCTGTCATCCACAAGATCGCTGGGTATCTCTTTTTACAGGAGAGCAAGGAAAAGTTTCGCAGGAACCTTTAGCAAGAGATTCTCACATTCCTGCTGATGATTCTTTAAATGTCTTCACAACGGCAGAATATTTATTATCACGGGAAGATACGCGTCATTCTTTAGAAGAGCACATTAATGACACCTCTTTATTATCTGCGTGGGAAGTACGATCATCCCATGTAGCTTTTCTCCCTCTTCCTACCCACGATGAACTCTATACATATTTAGATTTCTCTCCTACGACGTCGGTTAAAGATAAGGCCGCAGTCTCTCTGCATCAATTTTTTCTTCGCACTATAGAGTCTTATCAGGGCGCAGATGGTCTTATCTCCCTACTTGTAGACGACAAAGCAGAGCGGTGGGTTGCCTGGATGTGGGTACTTTTACCCACATTAGACTTGTCTACACGACCTTATGTACTACTAACAGTTGCTTTATGGCACTATATGCACGGTGACGGATTCCGAACTCATACTCTTCTTGACCAGGCGGAATCGATAGACCCGACGTGCGCGAGTGTGATTACGCTACGACAGTTACTCAATCTCTGTGTAGAACCAGCCGCTATACGAACCGTTATTGATGAAATTGCAGGATCTCAATAGAAGACTGTGTCAATGAGTTAGCGATTTTTGTGTGCAGCGAAAGCGCGATCGCCTAGCCCTTGGGTGAAGTTCCACGCATCGCTAACAATCTCTTCAATATCAGTATGCTGCGGATTCCATCCAAGTTCTTGCTTAGCTTTATCCGACGAGGCTATTAACGTGGCAGGATCACCCATACGACGTTGCGCAATTTCGGCAGGAATAGGACGGCCGGTAACTTTACGACAAGCCTCTACTACTTCCTTAACGGAAAAACCTTCTCCAGAACCCAAATTAAAAATAGAATGCTTACCAGCAGGGGATTTTTCTAAAGCTAAAATGTGTGCATTAGCTAAATCAAGAACATGAATATAGTCGCGAACACACGTGCCATCCGCGGTAGGCCAGTCATCTCCGAAAATGTAGATTTTATCGCGATATCCCATGGCCACTTCCAAGACCAACGGGACAATATGGGTTTCTACTCTACGATTTTCGCCTGCACCATGGTAAGCACCAGCAACGTTAAAGTAGCGAAGTGACGTTGCTGTTAGACCATAGGCATTGCAGTATGAGGTGATGGCCATATCGATAGATAGCTTCGTCGCTCCGTAAGGGTTAGTAGGACGAGTAGGCATATCTTCTGTAATAGGCACAACGTCCGGTTCTCCATAAGTGGCAGCGGTTGAGGAGAACACTAAACGAGGAACACTGTTATCGCGGATCGCATCAAGTAGAGCCAGTGTAGTTACAACATTGCCCTGCCAGTACTGATCCGGTACTTCACACGATTCCCCAACAAGGGAACGAGCTGCGAAATGGAGGACGCCATCGTAGTGCTCTGCAGAAAGAACATCCTGCGCGATGTCTTTAACATCGCCCTCGATAAAACGTGTTCCTGCTGGAACGGCATCTCTGGTACCAGTGGATAAGTTATCGATAATAGTGACGTCGTGACCGCGTTCTACGAGAACAGTAGCTACGCAGCTACCAACGTATCCGGCTCCACCAGTAACCAGTAATTTCATTTACTACCTCTTTACAGGTTCAACGTAAAACGCGTGTGCCATATCGTTAGGAATGGTAATCCATTCTCCACCTAGCGAACGCAAGGAAATAATGCCACTATTTTCTTTCACACTAACACGTGCACCGGGACCAACCTCATTGGCGATAAGACTATCGACAATGTCCTGGTCAGTTTGTGCAATTTCTCCTACCTGACGCAGCGTAACAATAGCGGGGTCGTCCCCAAGATCAATTTCAGTAAGACGAGGATAGATAGAGAGATCCTCGCTATCAGCCGAAATTTTATCTAGCCCAGGAATAGGATTGCCATAAGGAGATCGATGTGGATGGTCCAGTACATCCATGAGATGACGCTCTACATTCTCACTGATGACATGCTCCCAACGGCACGCTTCATCGTGAATCTCTGCAACATCCATGCCGATAACGTCAACAAGAAGACGTTCTGCAAGACGGTGCTTGCGCATTACTGCAACAGCAATTTCACGTCCTTTATCGGTGAGATGCAGCTCTCTGTTGGCTTCAACGGTGAGAAGTCCATCGCGCTCCATACGTGCTACTGTCTGACTGACAGTAGGACCTGACTGCTCAAGGCGTTCGGCGATACGAGCGCGGAGCGGAGTAATACCTTCCTCTTCGAGTTCAAGGATGGTCCGCAGATACATCTGAGTAGTATCAACAAGCTCTTTCATATGAGAGTTTTTCTCCTTAATGAGCAGACCGGATTAATAACACATTAGCCATATTTATCTTAGGACAAAAATACATAAAGACCCTGCCTAAAAGACTTTCATAAGAAGAGAATCTAGACAGGATCTCTGCGATTTCGCTAGCAGCTAGCGCAAAATTGAGGGTTAACTGGCGTAAGCACGAAGGTGATCAATATCTTCGCTTTCACGAAGACGCTCGAGCACCGTTCGTTCAATCTGGCGTACACGCTCACGCGATAGCCCAAATTTCTTGCCAATATAGTCGAGCGTGTGAGTTTCGCCATCTGCGAGACCATAACGCCACCGTATGACGTTGCGCTCACGTTCGCTAAGACCCTCTAAAACGGCGTGGACATCATCAGCCATGAAGCGAGTCATCGTGTATTCGACAGCATCTAATGCATCGTCATCCTCGATGAAAGACCCCAAAGGAGAGTCATCGTCAGAACCCACTTTGGTATCGAGGCTAATAGGATCGCGTGCTTTATCGACTAAATCAAGAATTTTTTCAACTGGAATACCAGACTCTTCCGAAATTTCTTCCCACGTAGCTGGGCGACCTAGCTGCTGGTTAAGTTCTCGCTTAATGCGCGATATCTTATTGAACTGTTCTACAAGGTGAACAGGAAGACGGACAGTACGGGTCTGTTCCGCCATGCCTCGCGTGATGGCTTGACGAATCCACCAGGTGGCATACGTGGAGAACTTAAATCCCTTGGCATAGTCAAACTTATCTACAGCACGAATAAGGCCAAGATTTCCTTCTTGAATGAGATCAAGTAGTGGCATGCCGCGTCCGGTATAACGTTTTGCCAGCGATACAACAAGGCGAAGATTCGCTTCAAGAAGTTGTTGACGAGCTAGTTCACCATCGCGGGCAAGCATACGAAGCTGAGCACGACGAGTAGCTCCATATCGTGGATGTTCCTTGAGTAGGTGATCCGCATAAATCCCTGCTTCAATACGTTTGGCTAGCTCTACCTCTTCTGCAGCAGTCAGCAATGGCCGTTTACCGATTTCATTAAGATAGACACGAACAAGATCCGCTGTTTGTGAAGGGCGGTCGAGATCTTGTCCTTGTGTTCTATCAACGATTGCGGTTGCTGCGGTGCCTGAGGTCATGAGGATCCTCCTCATCATGATGTCGATTCACTCAGTTCAACGCATAACCGGCCAAAAGAGTTCCCAAATTAGGAAATTAATTACAGCGTAATGATTCCGTGCAGGTAGAGAGTATAGAGAGCCTGACAAATAGCTGAACGAAAAACAGTCCAGTCCTCATTCTGAACAGTGCACAACAGTTGTGCCGTTTCTCCGGCTGAAAGTCCTTCTCGGGAAAGACCATTAAGAAACGCACGAAGAGACTCATCAATCGTATGACGGAAGCTGGGCATGTCAGCACGAGACACGACAAGGCTGCTCGTTGTCGTACCTTGTCCCTGCAGTGATGGGGTTGCAGTCTCTATAAAGACAGTTTGCGGGGATAAAGCGAAATGTTGTGATAAGAGGTTCTCGTCATCCCATCGCTGAAGATTATCCCATCTTTCCCAGCGGGCAAGACATTCTGCAGCAAGAGCATCTCCAGAAGGAGTAGTGAGTTCCTCAATCATAAGACTTGACGGTTTCGTCGTTTTACGAAGGAAAATGATGCCGAAGCCCACACCTTCTACATTGTTATCACTGAAGTGAGTAAGTCAATCGGCAGCATAGTTGTGCCACTGTGGATCTGCAGGGTCTCTACCGGAGTCTTTCATCCATGTAGAGACGTAGAGAGCCGGATCTACACAGTCTCGTTCGACAATCCATGCATCGACACCATGAGGGGCTATCCAGCTCGACAAGCGAGCGCGGTAATCTTCATCAGAACAATGTACCCATGCTCCTAATATGGTGGCGTGTCCTCCCTCTTTAAGGTGAAGTGGAGCATTCTCAATCATTAGTTGGGTAGCCCCATCAAGATCTAAACTTGAATCTCTATAGGAGTGGGTTATGTGTTGTGAGGCAACGACAAATGGAGGATTTGCGACAATGGCATCGAATTGTTGATCATGTACTGGCTCAAACCATGATCCCTGTCGGATATCTACCATTGTCTGTGCAGTAGCAGAAGAATCATCGCGGGATGCTACGGGAATCTGGTTTATAGCCAACGTAGCCTTTGTTAATTCACAACACCGTGGTGAAAGATCCGTTGCCACAATGTCATTAGCGTAATGTGCTGCGTGAAGAGTCTGAATTCCACAGCCTGTTCCTATATCTAGAAGAGAATTAACTGGCTCAATAGGAGTTGACCGCAATAGCGACAGGGATGCTTCTCCTACTCCTAAAACATGGTCGTCATGGGTTTTTGCAGGGAAAAGAGCCCCATCGAGATCTGAAAACACCCACTGTACTCCAAAACCTGTATCTATAGGACGAACATCAAGTGCCACTTGATAATTCATGCCGTCACTAGATGTAAAAAGAGCACAATTCAGAAAACTTGCGAGGGTGTCATCATCTTGTATGCGGAAGAGAGCACCAATATCCTGAGCACTCATCGAATCGCCTAAAAGGAGTAGGCGTACAAGCTGTGCCAAGTCGTGCGTGTCATTATCTCTACTATGGTCAGTAGCAAGCCATACCGGTACCGGTTCATGACGGAAAAGTGCGCTAAAAGCTACATCGCCCAGTAAATCGTGCAGTCCATCAATTGTGTAGTTAAGACGAATAAAAGTCTGCCGGAGAGTATCAATAACAGTATGAGGAATAGTCACGTCACTTATTCTGACATAGTTCGAACTAACCAGGTGCCAACCTTACAGACATAAACAGTGGAAAGAGTGGATGGATAACATAAATTGGAGGACAATGTAGCCTGTGAGTACAGCGAATGATGTTTTAGAACGTCCTGATGTTGACGTTGAAGAAAAAACTACCGATGAAGCTCCTAAATATTTTCACTATGTCAAGAAAGACAAGATAGTGGAAAGTGCCGTTACGGGAAGCTACGTAGTTGCCTTGTGCGGTGAAGTCTTCCCGGTGACACAAACACCCAAGCCGGGATCACCCGTCTGCCCAGAATGCCAGCGAATCTACGATACGTTGCAAAAATCTCGATAATTGTACTTATGGTGTGAGAATCTAGAAAGCGGGAGGCTAGCATTATTGCTAGCCTCCCGCTTTTATTTTCTGATGTTGTTTCTAGTCCAGATAATCGCGCAAAACTTGGGATCGTGAGGGGTGACGGAGCTTAGACATAGTCTTGGACTCAATCTGGCGAATACGCTCGCGAGTAACTCCATAAACTTGACCAATCTCATCAAGAGTACGAGGTTGGCCATCAGTAAGACCAAAACGAAGCCGTACAACACCCGCTTCGCGCTCAGACAGGGTATCTAAAACATCCTGTAGTTGGTCCTGCAGCAAGGTGAAAGACACAGCGTCAACAGCAACAACCGCCTCAGAGTCCTCGATGAAATCACCGAGTTGGGAATCGCCTTCATCGCCAATAGTTTGGTCAAGAGAGATAGGCTCACGCGCGTATTGTTGTATTTCCAATACTTTTTCAGGAGTAATATCCATCTCTTTAGCAAGTTCTTCTGGAGTAGGTTCCCTACCTAGATCCTGTAGAAGTTCTCGCTGAATACGACCGAGCTTATTAATAACCTCAACCATGTGCACAGGAATACGGATAGTACGCGCCTGATCTGCCATAGCACGGGTAATGGCTTGGCGAATCCACCAGGTGGCATATGTGGAGAATTTATAGCCCTTGGCATAGTCGAATTTTTCAACAGCGCGGATAAGACCGAGGTTGCCTTCTTGGATAAGGTCAAGGAAGGCCATGCCGCGGCCAGTGTAGCGCTTAGCTAATGACACAACGAGACGAAGGTTGGCCTCCAAAAGATGATTCTTCGCTTTGTCTCCATCTCGAATGACGAGTTTAAGATCGCGGCGTTGTGAGGGTAGAACTTTCTCTTCTCCGGCTTCCAGCTCTTTCAAAAAGTGCTCAGCATAAAGGCCGGCCTCGATACGCTTAGCGAGATCTACCTCTTCTTCCGCATTGAGCAGTGCTACCTTGCCGATTTGTTTAAGATAGGCGCGCACTGAATCCGCAGATGCAGTAAGCTCAGCATCTTTGCGAGCTTGTTTGAGGGCGGCAGATTCCTCTTCATCCCATACAAAGTCCTTCGAAGTGACTTTCTTCTTCTTTTTGGGAAGGGCTCTGCCCGTGGATGTCTTAGAGAGAACACGAGAAGCAGGGGAGTTGTCAATGACAGGAGTTTCTTCCTCCTCGTCATCGTCTTCTTCGCCCTCAATAACAACGTCGTTTATGTCGTCATCATCATCGTCTTCGTCTTCATCGTCATCGAGGGGTGTGACATCGTCGTCTAATCCAAGGTCGTCATCTGTAAGAGCGGCGCTGTCAAGATCATCGTCTAAATCCTCGTCGAGATCGTTGTCGAGACCCTCGTCAAGGTCAAGATTGTCATTCTCAAGTGCGTCTTCAGCAGTTTCCTCATTATTGAGGACGATGTTTTCTTCTTTATCAGTTTTCTCGGTACGTTTCTTAGTACCTTTTTTAGTGCCACGTGTAGAAACAGTTTTTGTATTTGTACGCTTACGTTTCGTCTTTTTAGCAGCTGTTTCGCTTTTCGCCTTTTTTGTTGTTTTTGCTGTACTTGACGCGCTGCGTCCAGTGCTCTTTTTTTGAGAAGCAGCTTGAGATGTTGCAGTACCAGTCGTTGCAGAATCTACATTCTTTGTTGATGCAGAAGAAGTTGGACGACGCCGCGCAGTAGTGCGACGGGTCGTTTTCTTTTTCTCTGAAGTAGTGGAGGCGGAGGTAGATTCGCTCTTAGAGGCTGCCACAAAAAACCTTTCAAGACTAGGCGAATATGACGTCAATTATTGCTTCCGCGCAATAAATACAATAAATATTCAGTGTAAATATAGGGTAAGTACACTGTAAGTACACGGGCGCGGAAAGCACACACAGCCATTGTACCGACTAGCTCATGATATTGCCGAAACACTGTTATAAGACGCGTGTCACAATGCGGTAAAACGACATGCGCAATGTGGCGATTATCAGCTAGATCTGAGATAAGACGCAGCGGTGTTGTCCGAGAAGTTATAAACGAGTAAATCTAGGGGCGAATACCGTTGGCAGCAGCATAGGCGGCACCTACAATTCCAGCTTGATTACGCAGTTCAGTAGGTACTATTGGAGTGCGAATATCAAGGTCGGGCATCCACTTTTCGTAACGGCGAGAAATGCCACCACCAGCAATAATAAGTTCCGGCCAAAAGAATTTTTCCATTCCACGAAGCATAGTGCTTACCCGTGCTGCCCACTCGGACCAGGAAAGATCCTCACGTTTTCGTACTGCTGCGGACGCATAAGCTTCAGCATCCATACCGTCCAGTTCAAAATGACCGAATTCAGTATTTGGCACGAGAATGCCATTGTAGAGAACTGCTGAACCGATTCCGGTACCAAACGTTAAAAGTACTATTAATCCTTCAACATCTTTTGCGGCACCAAAGTGTAGTTCGGCAATACCCGCTGCATCAGCATCATTGACAACCGTGATTTCCTGGCCTGGAAGATGATGCGTAAAGAGGTCTGGTACATTCGTGCCGATCCACGACTTGTCAATATTGGCAGCAGTTTTAGCAGTTTGCTGCTGAATAACGGAAGGTAGAGTGATTCCCACCGGTCCGTCCCATTCGAAGCGGTGAGTAATTTCAGCAATAACGTCGGCTACTGCATCGGGGGTAGCAGGCTTGGGAGTAGCAATTCTTATGCGTTCACCGATGAACTGCCCAGTATTGAGATCGACGAGTGCGCCTTTGATACCGCTGCCGCCAACGTCAATGCCGAATCCACGAAGTTGTGACTGGAGACCGTTTTCCGTCATGGTGTTCCTTTGCACTGGAGAAGCCTGTGAGGTCATGGTGCTCTACCAATATCTTAGTCAACATAACCTGGCAAAGATCACGCTAGAAGATACTGAATCGCTCCAGATATGATTATGGAGGGTAAAACGAGTTCTGCCAACTCTGTTGCCAGACGTAGCATAGTAAGTGACAGATCAGAGCTTCTCTGATCTTATTGCTGGCATCGTAAATAAGTGATTTTCAGAAAGACGTATCGATATGGCTGATCCTACTACCTCTTCATCTCTAATTACTCCCGCTGAACTGCGCGACTTAGCTGTTAAGATGGCGGCAAACTCCGCCCAGCTCGTTGCCCGCCGACGCGCAGAATTGCTGTCTGGAAACACTGCCAGCACGGCAACTGCACTTGGACAGCAACTTAAGACAACGGAATGCGATCCTGTCACTGTCGTTGATAAAGAAAATGAGAAAGCTCTGCGTGATTTCCTCACCAGTACTCGTCCACACGATTCAATTTTGGGAGAAGAAGGTGGGGGAGAAGTCATGACAGGTGACGAGAACGCCGTCACCTGGATTCTCGATCCCATCGATGGAACCGTCAATTTCCTCTACAATATTCCCGCATATTCAGTATCAATTGCTGCCGCTATGAACGGTAAAGTTGTCGCTGGTGCCGTCGCCAATATCGTGGGTAATGAAATCTTCTCTGCACACCGCGGAGGAGGAGCAAGCGCAATCAGTGTAGAAGACGCTCTTGCTGATCCTCAGAATGCGCGTACTGCTCCGCGTCTCAGCTGCAATGAGCCCGCCAATTTGGGGGTAACACTACTGGGTACGGGATTCTCCTACACTGCTTCAAAGCGAGCTCTTCAGGGCGCGCTCTTCTCCAAAGTGATTTCGCATGTCCGTGATATCCGTCGATTGGGTTCGGCAGCGTTGGACCTATGCTTTGTTGCAGCAGGTCGTTTAGATGCCTACTACGAGCACGGTCTACATCCATGGGATCGTGCTGCAGGTGGAATTATTGCACAGGAAGCAGGTGCCGTCACCGCTATTCCAGATCCTGCAGAGATTGGTCATAAAGGTACTCTCAACTACGCAGTAGCGCCTTCTGTAGCGAAAGAATTTCTCGCCATGATGGAAGAAGCAGGTGGTCTGCAGCCCATGCCGCTGCCTTAACACTCCCAGTTGGTGAAAATAATGGCAGGGTTCCCATCTCCTTGAGGCTAGGAACCCTGCCATTATCTTTTAGTTCAGCAAATAAAGTTAGGACTGCTCCGGCACTAAATCGATAGCACCACAGGGGCATTCTTCAACGCATATACCGCAGCCCTTGCAGTAGTCGTACTTAAATTCGTATTCGCCCGGTTTGATCTTGGTAATTGCGTTGTCGGGGCAAACACCAAAGCAGTTATCGCATCCGAAGCAGTTACCGCAGGACATGCAGCGACGTGCCTCAAATAGTGCAGAGCCTTCATCTAAACCAAGGACAACCTCATCAAAAGTAGAAGCACGACGAGCACCCTCTAGCTTCTCTCGAACCTGTACGGGGGCATCCGCGTAGTACCACGTGGAAAGGCGATCAAAAGTAGCATCTGCGTGCTTCGGAGCCGGGTGGTACTCGGTATCACGGAGGAAAGCATCAATATAACGAGCAGCTTTCTTTCCATGTCCAATAGCGACGGTTACTGTGCGCTCAGACGGAACCATATCGCCACCAGCAAATATACCGCGGTGGCCGGTCATCATTTGGTTATTCACCTGCACAACGCCATTACTAATTTCAATCTCATCATCATTTTCTACAAGCGACAGGTCGGCATCCTGCCCCAGTGCCATGATGAGAGAATCGCCCTGTAAGGTTTCATACTCGCCAGTTGGTTGGGGGAAACCATTTTCGTCGAGTTCCATTTTCTCGATCTGGATTTCGCCCTGGTCAACATGCTTGACGGTGGAGAGCCAACGCATGAGTACGCCTTCTTCTTCGGCTTCTTTTACCTCAGAATCATGGGCGGGCATTTGGTCTCGTGTACGACGGTAAAGAATGACGGATTCAGATGCGCCGAGACGGCGAGCTGTACGGGCGACGTCAACAGCGGTATTGCCACCACCATAGACATAAACGCGACGGCCAAGCAATGGCTTATCTTCAGCGTCTTCATCTGTTACGCCGCGGAGGACGGATACAGCATCGACCATATTGGCAGCAGAACCTGCTGGGATATTGACGTTTTTACCAATCTGGGCACCAACAGCAAGAAATATTGCGTCGAAATTCTCAATTTCCTTATCGACATTCTCAACTTTGGTATTGAGCTCAATGGTGACACCCATATTTTCGATGCGTTCGATTTCCGAGCGGAGAATGCCGCGGGGGAGACGGTAAGCCGGAATGCCAAATCGCATCATACCGCCAGCCTCTGGGCCTGCATCACGAATGGTGACGGTGTGTCCGGCACGACGCAAGTGATAGGCAGCGGAAAGTCCGGAGGGGCCAGCTCCGACAATGAGAACTTTTTTCCCAGTCTCTTCCTGTAGGAGGGGAACGGTCCAGCCTTCTGCGATGGCCTTATCTCCAAGGAAGCGTTCGATGGCATTAATACCTACGGCTTCATCAACCTGGCCGCGGTTGCATGCTGTTTCACATGGGTGGTAGCACACGCGTCCCATCGTTGCTGGCAAGGGATTATTAACCATAATCTCCCGCCAAGCAGCTTCGTAATCTCCCTCCTCGGCATGGTAAAGCCATTCTTGAATATTTTCACCAGCAGGACAGGCCTTGTTACAAGGAGGCAAGTTATGAACATAGACAGGGCGTTCGGTACGCCATGAGCCCGTTTCGTTTGCAAGAGAAGAACCAACTTCCAATGTGATAGCAAACGGTTCAGAGGTGTGGGCAGCACCTTTAGATTCCGGGACAGTCATGTCCTACTTCTCCTTATGTTCGCTTTTAGCATCAAGAATGTGTTGCTTATGCTTTTTCGCTTCTTTATCAGCTTGAGTCGTTTTAGCAGCGTCACGAACAGCCCTGGCAAAACGACCCTCGGGGTCATCTCCTGCTGACATCACGCGTTTAAGGACGTCATCGTCAAGACCTTCCTCATCGATCAGCCCATAGCGGCGAATATTGCGGTCAGCCATAGCCTGCAGACGAGTCAGTGTCTCCGTGTCTTTATTTTTGAAGATATGCGCAAATCGACGTTGCGGTCGTAAGTATTCTTCGACCGGCACTGGGCGACGAATTTTCATGACTGACGTTATTTCGCCAGCTTCTGCCTCATAGACCGGGAACAGGCCAGTCTGTGTAGCAAGACGGGCAAGTTTAACAGTATCGCGGGAGATTGATCCCCAACCGAGCGGGCACGGCACCAAGATATGGATATAGCGAGCTCCGTGATACTGCATAGCCTTTGTGACTTTATATTCAAGGTCACGCAGGTCAGCTACAGTTGCTGTAGCTACGTAGGGAATTTCATGAGCCATGGCAATGCGCGCCATATCTTTACCCTTACCAAACTCATTACCGGGGTGTGAACCAACTGGCTGAGTAGTAGCAGTACGTGCGGTAGGGGGTGTAGAGCCGGAGCGCTGCACACCAGTGTTCATATAGGCCTGGTTGTCGTAGCAGAGGTAGAGGACATCGTCGTTACGCTCAAACATGCCTGACAGGCAACCCATACCAATATCGACAGTGCCGCCGTCACCACCTTGTGCAATAACGCGGATATCGTCCTTGTGCTGGGCGCGCAGACCAGCAGCAGCACCTGCTGCAACTGCCGGGGCATTGCCAAATAGCGAGTGGAGCCATGGCAATGTCCAAGATGTCTCTGGGTACGGAGTAGAGAATACTTCCAGACAGCCTGTGGCATTGACGGCAATTAGCTGGCCATCTGTGACAGACATGGCTGTATCCAGCGCATAGCGGGCACCGAGGGCCTCACCGCAGCCTTGGCATGCTCTGTGACCAGATGTTAGAGAGTTGTAACGGTCGGGATCAGACTGCACAGAACGAAGTTGTTCTTCAGCAAGACGGTTACCAACTGCGTAGGAACCAACCTGGTAGAACTTAACTTTTTCACGAGCTGGAATGGAGGTCTCGCGAGTTGACGGCATGCTGGGGAGGGGAAGACTTACTTCACTCATTGTATTTACCTCCTAGTTGTTGCGGGCATTTGCCGCTTGATTAGCACGAGTATTCACGTCTCGAAGCATGTTTTCTGCCATCGGACCAGAACGGCGAACTGTTTCTTGGCGCTCAAGCTCGGCCTCCACAAGAGTGCGGTCGAGATCGAGGAAAGTAAGCGGTTCAAGCTCATTCTTCTGGGCAGAATCAAGCATGTCGTGAATGGAATGTTTGGTGATATTACGTCCGCCAAGACCTGCAATTACTTCGTACAGATCGGGATGGAGATCGGGGTCGATATCGCGGAGAGAATGGAAAATGTGGGAGGAGACGATACCACCAATTCCAACTTGGAAAGCTTTTTCAAAGCTAATGATGGTTTTGGCATTCTTTAGGGCATTTCCAACGGCTTCGAAGGGGAAAGGTCGGAAGGAGCAGATGGAAAGAACACCGATTTTTTCGCCTTGTGCACGACGTTCATCAACAACGTCTTTGAGCGTTCCCACAACGGAGCCAAGAGCCACGATGATGGTGTCGGCGTCATCACAGTGATAGGTGTGAATAAGTCCACCAGATTGACGGCCAAAGATTTTCTCAAACTCTTTTTGAACCTGTGGGATAAGTTCACGAGCTTGCTTTTGTTTGTGGTGTGCGAGGTAACGAACTTCGGTGAATGCTTCAGGACCGACCATGGCGCCAATGGACATGGGGTGTTCAGGATCGAGTACCTGGCGTGGTTCATACGGGGGGAGGAACTTAGCGACTTGTTCTTCTTCCGGGACATCTACTTGCTCGACTGCGTGAGTCAAGATGAAGCCATCCATACATACCATGACAGGTAGTGAAAGTTCCTCCGCAATACGGAATGCCTGGACGTGGAGGTCGGCAGCTTCTTGGTTTGTTTCTGCGTAAAGCTGTAGCCACCCGGAGTCACGCTGGCTCATAGCGTCAGTGTGATCATTCCAAATGTTAATAGGGGCACCAATAGCGCGGTTGGCCACTGTCATAACAATGGGAAGGCCGAGACCAGAAGCGTTGTATACGGCTTCCACCATGAAGAGCAAGCCCTGTGATGCTGTTGCAGTATAAGCACGAGCACCTACTGCGGAAGCACCAATGGAAGCTGACATAGCAGCATACTCGGACTCCACATTGAGGTACTCGCAGTCCTGGAGTTCTCCATCCTTAACTAATTTAGAAAGGGCTTCGACGATGTGAGTTTGGGGGCTAATAGGGTATGCGGCAACGACCTGTGGTTTACAAGCGGCAACAGCTTGTGCCATGGCCTGTGAGCCTTCAATTTGCTTAAGCACTGGCATGTACCTCTTCGTGAGAGAGCAGTTCCGCGGCAGCCTGAGCTGCAGCAATGTTCTTTTCTGCAATTGGCTTAGGGAACTTTGAATGAATAGCCTTCGTAACAGCTTCCATAGAGACAATGTCGGTGAAAGCAGTAACGGCACCGAGAAGAACCGCATTTGGGACATTGCGCCCCACGTATTGGAATGCGAGATCGGTAGCGGGAATAAGACGGATATGTCCAGGGATATGACTGTTGACAAGGTCGTTGAGATCTAACTCATCAAATGTTTTTGTTGAGTTGATAAGGGCATAACCGTCAGGTTTTAAACCTGAAAAGACATCCATAATTGCCAGCAGGGTGGGATCCTGGACAATGATGAGATCCGGTTCAAGTACAGGTTCGCGAGTGCGGATTTCTGTATCCCGGATACGACAATATGACACTACTGGGGCGCCGGTGCGTTCAGAGCCGAAGCTGGGGAAAGCTTGCGCACAGTGTCCATCTTCAAATGCAGCAAAGGCGAGAAGGTCAGATGCAGTAACTACACCTTGTCCGCCTCGTCCATGAATTCGTACCTCAACCATATTTAGAACTATACGGCTGAAATGGAGAGGTTACCTGTGTAGTAGCGGCGTTTATAGCGTAATTACGCTACATATATCGGAACGAATAGCATTGTTTTTAAATTTTTATATATAGAGACAATATTTCTTAGATTTGCTGTATGGGAAAGTTCTGGTAGATGAACTCCATATAGCCTTTTATCAGCTAATTTCCGTATTGTGGAATATTATTTCCATATAAAAATTTTTTTAAAAAATTTCCATAATTGCTCTATTAAAAGGTAAGCCTATCCTAATTATTTGTAATGTACAAGTGCTTTATCTGGATCACGTGATAAACGGTATAACAATGCGGCTATGACGATCTCATAGAGGAAAATCGAGAGTGTGGAGAGAGGCTATACGCGCGTAATTTTGAGACTTGACAAAAATGCGAGAATCTCTAGCAGAGAAAGCTATGAAAAATGTTCGCATTAGCTAGCATTAGGGCCTTTCTTTCTGTAATATGCCGTTGTCGAGCTAGGCCTACATTATGTGGGTATAGGCACCATCTCGTCTCTTACTGCGACGATTAAGGAATGAATTATGGCGACTGACTACGACGCACCGCGTAATAACGACGCTGACGGTCTTGAAAGTAATTCTCTTGAAGAATTACAAGCAGGCCGCGGGGAGAACCAAGCTGGTTCTGCAGAAATTGATGAAGTAGATACTGCCGAGTCGTATGAGCTGCCTGGCGCCGACTTGTCTGATGAGGAACTTACTGTCCGCGTTGTTCCTAAACAAAAAGACGAATTCACGTGTGGTGTATGTTTTCTCGTACAGCACATTAGCCGCCTTGCGTATATCGATGAGGATGGCACCATGGTGTGCCAGGATTGTGCTGGATAATCTATTGTGCAGTTCCTTAAAGGCCATGCAAAGGAAAATCTTTGCGTGGCCTTTAGGTCTCCATAGCAATTAATGCAGCGGTACACTCAAGATCATGTCTGGACTCACACCTACCTCTTGTGTTGTTAATATCGTTCGCCTTGATTCGGAGCTTCCTCTTCCCATGCGTGCTCATCATGATGATGCAGGGGTGGATCTTTACTCTGCGGAATCTCTCACACTAGAACCCGGACAGCGACAACTTGTCCGTACTGGTATTGCTATTGAACTTCCTTTTGGGACGGTAGGTTTTATCAATCCACGTTCAGGACTTGCTGCTCGTAGTGGTCTTTCTATCGTTAATGCGCCTGGTACTGTGGATGCTGGTTACCGTGGAGAGATCAAAGTGTGCCTTATCAATCTTGATCCACAGCAGTCTATTGAAATTAAACGTGGAGATCGCATTGCACAGTTGCTGGTTCAACGTGTTGAAATGTTTACATTTAATGAAGTAGAAAAGCTTGGTGTATCCGAGCGAGGAGAGAATGGCTATGGCTCTACCGGTGGTCATTCAACGCTTGTAGAAGGCTAGTTAATGTTTGGATTCGGAAAGAAAAAAAAGAAAGCAGCACAGAAAAAGAGCGCTGTAGCAGAAGAGACAAGTGTTAAAAACGCGAGTGCTGAAGGCACGAGAGATACCTCTGAGAACTCGGTAGACAGTGTCGTCACTTCAACAGCTAGCTCCAGTAATACTGGCAGTCAGGTTCCTCCTCAGGAAGGTCCGTTTGATGAGTCAGATGGCACTATAACGGGGCTTCTCGACCCCGATGGTGAAGGACTTGGCATTCTTGATTTTGGGGCCTATGCTTTCGTTCCTCCTGTCAATACACAACTTCAGATTGAGTCATCTGAAGAACAGAACCTTGTTGTACACGTTCTGTCAGGGCAAAGCAATATTACGATAGATGCGTATGCGGCTCCTAAAACGGGGGGCCAATGGAGATTTGTCGCCTCCGAGCTAGCAGATGGTTTACGTAACCAAGGTGCAAAGGTTTCTATCCAAGATGGTCCTTGGGGCCGTGAGGTCATAGGATCCGCCGCAGAGTCCGTTATTCGTTTTATCGGTGTGGATGGCCCTCGGTGGATGCTCCGAGCTGTTATCGTCAGTAGTCCAGCAGAAGCTGAACAATCTGCTGAAATAGCACGCACAATGTTGAGCCATACTGTAGTACGTCGTGGTACAAATCCCATGCCTGCGCGTACCCCCATTCCGTTGGTGCTTCCCATGGAGATTCTCGAACAGATACAGGCCGAACAACTTCGTCAGCAAGAGGACACGAAATTGGCTGCCGAACAGGCGCGGAAGCGTGATGCTGCAGATAATGGCGAAGCGCTTCAACAATTTGACCAATCCGAGTCCTAAATATGAGTTCTTCCTCCTCAATTCCGTGCGAAGATCCACAGCAAGAACAAGATAAAGACTGCACTCTTCAAGAGGATAACGACGCTCTTGAAGAGACTCTCTTGGAGCGTATGGGCGGATGGCGTGGGGTGGTGTACTCCACGCTTCCAGTTGTGGTTTTTGTGCCCGTTAACGCGTGGAAGGGACTTATGCCCGCGCTATGGAGTGCTTTCGCTATCGCCGTCGTCATTTTTCTTCTCCGTCTTATTCGTCGAGAAAAACTTACCCCTGCCGTATCTGGCCTAATAGCGGTGGCATTGTGTGCCTTTATTGCTTATCGGATGGGCAATGCTAAGGGATATTTTGTCTGGGGAATTTGGGTATCGGCTGCCTATGCAGTGATATCTATCATTTCCATTGTGGTTCGGTGGCCTTTAATTGGTGTTGTACTGAATCTATTGAATGGGCATGACCAATCGTGGCAAAAGAACAAGACCAGTCGCTATTGGTATGATCTTGCTACTTTTGCGTGGGCCTTAGTATTCGCCGCTCGCTTTGCTATACAACAGTGGCTTTATCTTAAAGATGCAGCAACTGCTTTGGGGGTTACTCGTATCGTCATGGGATGGCCGCTTACTATTGTTGCCGTCGTTATCACTGTTTGGGCTGTCAAGAAGACAACACGGGAACAGTCTGAATCTTGTTCAAAAACAGATTCGTGAGAGTGAGGGTGGTGTAGAAAGTGCATAACGACTCTACGAAGTGCTTGCCAGACCCAGAGGCAGAGACTCTCGATAACTGTATACGCGTTAAGTGTGGTGGTCCTGCGCATGGGGGAGCTATGGTGGCGCGACATCATGGTCGCGTTATTTTTGTTGACGGTGCATTACCCAATGAAGACGTTACTGTCTGTGTTACGGAGGAGAAAAAATCTTTTGTACGCGGATATGTCGTCGATATTCATTCAGCGAATCCTGAACGACGAGACCACGTGTGTGAAGCAGCAGCGGCTGGAGCCGGATGCTGTACATGGGATAATGCCTCATTAACTCTGCAGCGAACGATGAAGGCACAGATTGTTGATGATCTTCTTCACCGTATTGGTGGTTGTTCTCATATTCCCTGGAAGGGGTCTGTTACTCCGCTTTCTGGAGAAACATTGTCTGGAGAACCCAATACGGATGGAACACAGTGGCGAGTACGTCAGCGGTTGAGTATTAATAGTCGTGGAGAAGTGGGACCTTTAGCAGCGCGTTCTCACACTGTTATTGCGGCTACGTGTTCGCAGGTAGTACCACTATTATCCGGTTCTCCTCGAGAATGGGGGATCGCGGATGAAGTAGCTTCTTTGGCAGGTACGTCATCTGAGCTAGTCTTGGCGGCTGACTCATTAGGGGAACGCCATATCGTTTCTCTAACGCGCGAACAACGGCACTATCGTGGATCTCGCCGTGCACAAGCTACTGCCCGTCGTGCTCATACTTCCCATATTGTTCGTCGTGAAGTTTTAGAAGGATCTGGAATGGCGACGGAGAGAGTTCTGGGACAGGAATGGCATATACCAGCTGATTCATTCTGGCAGGCGCATTATGCTGCACCAGCTGTATATGCCCAGCTTGTGTGTGATTGTGCGGATTTACATGATGGTGAGTCAGCCTGGGATTTATATGGCGGATGCGGTATTTTTGCCCATGCATTATCGCGTGCAGCATCCCACTCCTGCGCTGTTGTTTCCGTTGATACTGCAGGCCCAGCAATAGCTGCGGGAAAAGCTAGTTTTCGCCACACTGGCCAAAAAATTTCTATGGTGGAAAGTTCTGTTTCACAGTGGCTGCACAAAGGTGTTTCTGCTGACGATACTGCACCCGCTACAGTAGTGTTGGATCCTCCACGCGCAGGGGCGGGGAAAGATGTCGTGTGTGGAGTTGCAGCCCATCAACCTCGAACTGTCATGCATTTTGGGTGTGATGCTGCAGCTTTTGCACGCGATCTCCATTTGTGGAAAGAGAATGGTTACGGTATCTCTGAAGTGCGCATTTTTGATAGTTTTCCTAATACCCCTCACATGGAGTGTTTCGCTCTGTTGAGGCGTCTACTCTAAACTGTATTAGTCCTCAGCGGACGAGTTTATTGTTAAGGAGGTGCCATCCGTGTCGCTTCTGGAGCATATTAATGAACCTGCAGATTTGGCGGGGTTGACGTATCCCGAAATGCAAGAATTAGCTGAAGAGATCCGCCAATTTCTTATTCATAGTGTCTCCCAAACTGGTGGTCACCTTGGTCCTAATCTAGGCGTTGTGGAGCTGACTCTCGCAATACATCGTGTTTTCACATCTCCGCAGGACGCTATTATTTTTGATACTGGCCATCAAAGTTACGTGCATAAGATCATCACTGGTCGGAGAGAACGCTTCAATACCTTACGACAGGCAGGTGGACTATCTGGTTATCCCAGTCGCTCAGAAAGTTGTCATGACTGGGTTGAATCTTCTCACGCTTCAGCTTCGCTGTCCTATGCAGATGGTCTTGTAAAATCGTTCGCTATTGATGGCATTCGCCGTAACATCGTTGTTGTTGTTGGCGATGGGGCTCTCACCGGAGGTATGACGTGGGAGGCCCTCAATAATATTGCTGAACATAAGCATGCGTCGTTAACCATTGTTGTTAATGACAATGGTCGCTCCTACGCTCCTACTATCGGGGGATTAGCAGAGCGTTTAACGCGGCTACGTACTGAAAACGCCTATGAGTGGGCGATGTATCAAACGAAGAAAAAACTGAAGGAGAGGGGTAAATTCGGACAATTTGTCTATTCGCTTCTGCACGGTTTTAAAACGGGTATTAAAGATACAGTTGTCCCCGAACCTCTTTATAGTGATCTAGGGTTGAAATATATTGGTCCAGTTGATGGGCATAATCAACGTGCTATAGAAACTGCTTTGAAACGAGCACGAGATTTTGATGGCCCGGTAATAGTGCATGCGGTTACTCGAAAAGGGGAAGGGTACCCGTTCGCAGAACATGATAAACGCGATCATATGCATACCACGGAGGCTATAGATCCAGAGACAGGTATCTCCCTCGTTCTGCATAGGCCAGGATGGACAGAAGTCTTTTCAGAAGAAATGCTCCGACTTGGTGCAGAAAGACCAGATATTGTGGCCATTACCGCAGCCATGGCAGGTCCAGTAGGTCTTGTTCCATTCCGTGATAAATATCCTGATCGATTTTTTGATGTAGGTATTGCGGAACAGCATGCTATTGCTTCTGCTGCAGGGTTGGCATTGGGCGGTAAACACCCCGTAGTAGCTTTGTATGCTACCTTCCTTAACCGTGCTTTTGATCAGCTCTTGATGGATGTTGCTCTCATCCATCAACCGGTTACAGTCGTGCTTGATCGAGCTGGGGTAACAGGACCAGATGGTGCAAGTCATGATGGTATGTGGGATCTTTCTTTAATGAGTGTTATTCCCACAATGCGTGTTGCTGCACCTCGTGATCCGCGCACACTGCGTGAAGAGATCAATGAGGCCGTCGCCATTGACGATGGTCCAACAGTAGTTCGTTACCCTAAAGGACCAGTTACTGACGATCTCACTGTTATACGCCGTACTGAAGATGGTGTTGATATCCTTTTTGAAGAGGGAAAAGATGTCCTTATTGTGGGTGTCGGGACTTTTGCACGCCGTGCAGTAACTGCTGCGCAGAAATTGGTACAAGAGAATATTGGCGTCACCGTTGTGGATCCTCGTTGGGTACTTCCTCTTCCGGAATATCTTCTCCAGGAATCAGGTAAGTATCGTCTAGTGGTTGTTTATGAGGATAATGCCGTCAACGGAGGTATTGGTTCTGTTATGAGTACTGCCTTACATCGACGTGAATGTGATGTACCGTTACGACAGTTAGCACTTCCACAAGAATTTTTACCGGTCGGTACCCGCAAGGATCTTCTGAAAAATTACGGTTTGGACAGCAGTAGTGCAGCTCACCGTATAAAAGAATGGTTCCAGAAAATTAGCGGGTAAACGCCACAAGAGATATCTGTTACTCAACTGGAACAGCGAGCTTTTCCGCTAATGCTCCTGCTACATGAGCAATTTGCCAGGGACGTGCCTGCGAGGCAACAAGACTGGCAGTAATAGATTCCGGCGAGTTCTCCTCTGTCAGCGTCCAGCTGAGTGTCCGCAGTGCCTCACCCGCAATAAGATCTTGTGGCTCAATTCCTAGTTCTTCTGCAATACGCTCAGTAACCGTGCGGCACTGTGATAATTTGTGTGCCGCATCTGGATTTAGTCGTTTCCATTGAGATTGATGAGGTATGGGCTGATCACTGTGAAGCAGTAGAGGTGGCAGTCTATTCGCGGGAGTATGTAAACCATTTTTAACGGTGTGCAGCCAACGATTACGGTAGCGGAGTCGTCCTGTTCCTTTAAGAGTCTGTAGGTCCGCTGCTGTCGTTGGCTTAGCTTTCGCTAGAGTAATGATGAGACGGTCAGGAAGAAGTCGTCCAGGGGCAATATCTTTTTCTGCCGCTAATGCATCGCGTGATATCCACAGCTGACGAGCTATTTCCATGTCTCGCCGGGTTTTTAGAGTATGGATGTGTGAGATACTGCGCCAAGGATCTTTTTTCGGTGCAGGACTGGGTTTACACCGTTCAAATTCGCATTCTTGGTCAATCCATTCGGACCGTCCGCGGTCTAATGCTTCTTTGTATAGTTCATCCCATAGTTCTACGAGATATTCAACGTCAAGAGCTGCATAGTTAAGCCAAGAGTCGGGGAGTGGTCGGCGAGACCAGTTTTCAGCACTATGGTTTTTAGCAAGATGTAGACCAAGAATTTCTTCGGTAAGGTGTCCCAAATTGCATCGTTTATATCCCAGAAGGCGTCTGGCAAGTAGTGTGTCTGTCAGATATTGAGGAGTGAGCCCTAACTCCCGTAGGCATGGAAGATCTTGATCTGCGGCATGAAGGAGCCACGTGAGTGGATTGATGGCCGATGCGAGTGGAGCGAGGTCTTCTTGCGGATGGGAGAAAGCTGTGGGATCAATGAGATAGGTTCCTGCACCCCTCCGGCGAAGTTGAATAAGCTGAGCCCGTTGAGAATAAGTGAATCCGCTTGCACGCTCAGTATCAAGTGCCAGGATCCCTACGCCAGCAGATAACGACTCAGCTGCCTTTGCTATATCGTGGGTAGTGTTTAAAAGAGGGGGAAGTCCTTCTCGTGGAGCATTTACTGGAATGGGCGCAGAGTCAGGTGTTAGTGGTTCTGGTGGCGTCGATGAACCATTAGGCATGATGTCCTTAATGATGTTTCGAAAGGTTTGTTACTCCGACAGGAGGTAATCCTGCGACAAATGCGAGAGTTTCGGCAACAGCCTCAAGATGGGATGTCATAGCATTATCTTCTGCCGTCCACGAAGCTCTTAACTCTAGCTGGTAGGCACGTGGTGGCCCAGATATATCTCCGTAACGAACTGAATGCGTTGCAGTGACGGTGCCACCCAGCATGGAGAATTTAACATCGCGTTCGTGTAAACCATCTACTAACCATGTCCAGGCAACTTCAGTGAGCATGGGGTCTTCCGCTACCGCAGCATCCATATCTGCCTGAATATAGGTCACAATGCGAGTTGTCCCATTCCAGGCATCTTGACCACTAGGGTCACAGAGAATGATGAAGCGTCCGTACGCATCACCTTCGCTTTGTTCAGGGATAATAAGTTCGTCCGGGTGGGATACTTCCAAACCAACGGCATAGCTAAGGGGAGCAAGTCGTTGCGGAGGACGAATAGGTCCAACTTCAATTTCAGGACGGAATTGAGCGGTTTTAAGAGAATCGACTGCACTATCAAAGGCTGTAGTGTCGAGGCTATTTTCTTCGCTGGTCACGATTATTACGCTAAAACACTGAGAGAAGATTCCCAGTTGACGCGCCGAGCTTTGACAACTTTGAGCGAGTTTCCCTATAAGAATGCAGTTTTACCTGTTGGATAAGTAGGGTCTTGTATTTTTCGGGCTACACGATACCGCCACAAAGACACGATGAAGATGATGATAAGTAGGAGCAGCCATCCGATAGTGGCACGGCTATATTCGAACCAGCGTCCGTAGGTAATCCAGCGTGTGGAATACCAGCGGTGTTCTCCCAGAATAAGATATATAGCAAGCCAGGCTGGCCAATTTTTAAGAAAACTGGCCTTGCTTACAATTGTCATCACCATGGGGATAAGCATGATGGAGTAGTACCGTTGGCCGAGCGATCCACCTAAAAAAGCGATGAGGAGCACAGTTCCTGTAACTGTTGTAAGCCACAATCGACAATCAATAGTTCGATAAGGCTGCAGTAATACGATTGTGGCTAGGCCAAGCATGATGACAATAATTCGAATAGTCCATGTAAAGGCCGGTGGTGCGCCCCAATAGGCTAACCAGCCAGCAATGGAATTATTGTAGTAGTCACGTACTTCACCTAGATATTTAACGGTGCGAGTCCAATATTCTGCAGGATCAGCAGCGATATAGTATCCAATAATGTTGAGGACAGCAGGAATTGCGAACGCGGTAATAAAAGGCCGCCATCGTTTCAACAAAATGGGGAGAAGAAGAAGCGGAGCCAGCATAGGCTTTATTGCCAGCGATATACCTAGTGGGACTCCCGCCCACCAATTTTTATTGTGTAAAAGCAGGTAGAGAAAACCGACTTCGCATAAGTAGACAGCTCCATTTATATTGCTGAATACCAGTGTGTTGGTAACGCCTTCGGAGATAAAACTAGCGAAAAGAAGGATAGGAAGAGCACAGCCTTTCAGACTGAACTCAAACATTTTCACCAAAATAATGGAGGCAAGCACTATACAGAGCGCATTAAACCCTATGAACACCCAGCGGCTGATCGTCTCATTAGTAATAAATCCGAATGGAGCCAGGAGGAGAGTACCCGAGGGGGAGTAGAGATAATGTGGATTAGTAAAATTGTAATTATCTGTATAAACGGGCTGACCTGCGAGAAATTGCTTTACTGCGTCATAAACAGGAGCGAAGTCATTAGTGATATAGCCATTAACTGCTTGAATAAAGACTTTATACAGTATGACGAATACCGTAAGCGGCCAAAATACAACAGTGAGTACTTTGTTGAGGGAGTGTTTATCCCATGTACTAGCTGTTGATAAAGGCGCAGGTGATGCCATTCTTTTCCTCGTGGATATCAGGTGATTGACGGTTAGGCGGTACCGTTACTGAACCTAGTCTATGAGCTTACTTAGATAGAGAACTAATAAGAGGTTTCTCTAAAACGACATCATCATTACGAGTTTTGCCTACGTAGTAGATTCTCGTTCCAACAGGTGTAAAACCCTGCTTTTCATAAAAACGCAAAGCACGCTTGTTATACGAATTAGTTGCTAACCACAGACTTGAATATCCGCATGCAAAGGCCTGTTCAACAGCATGTTCCATGAGAGCCGTAGCAATACCACACCCGTGAAATTCTTTTCTTACATATAGCTTATCCACGCCTAGTGACGGTTTTTCTTGCAGATTCTCATAGGCCGTGGGATCCATTTCTGCACCGGCTACAAGCAGCATATAGCCTAGTAGTTGGTGCGAATTTTGATCCTCCGCCACTACTAAATAGTGAGCTATATTACAGAGATGGTTCAGTAAACGCTCTGTACTGAACTGAGACGCACAGTGCTCGATAATATCTTCAGGACCAACACTGTCGGGACATGCCATGGGAAATGTTATGTACGCAAGTTCATTAACCGCAGAGATATCATCTTCTCTAGCAGACCGAATAGTACAAGAGGGAGTGGGCTGAGAAAGCATGACTATCAGTGTAAAGGAAGAAGAGTCTTTATTTCGAGCTGAGACGTAATCATCTAACGATTCCCCATAACAAAAGCGGAAAAGAGGAGTGACTGCACTCTCCATGAACGGATAAAACAAACTAAGCAGTGGCAAATAGCAATGTGACGGCCTTTCGACCGTCACATTAAGTGGTGCGCGATACTGGGATCGAACCAGTGACCTCTTCCGTGTCAGGGAAGCGCTCTCCCGCTGAGCTAATCGCGCAGGCTTCAAAAAAAAGAGAGGTGGAGACGGGAATCGAACCCGTGTGCACGGCTTTGCAGGCCGTTGCCTCGCCACTCGGCCACTCCACCGCAGGTGTTTCCACCATGGAGCGGATGACGGGATTCGAACCCGCGACCCTCACCTTGGCAAGGTGATGCGCTACCAACTGCGCTACATCCGCATTACATTCCCTGAACTCATGTTCTTTCGAACGACGCTCGCTCTTGGGCTTGCTCCGATTACATTAGCGGACAACAAGCCCCTGTGCAAAATCGCCTGTTCACAGGTGTGTTGCATGTTGTTTACGAACTCGTTTTAGCGTAGACAAGTTATCCGCTAGCACGGTCCAGAATGGGTCACTTCACAATCGTGTGGCAATACGTTACGTGGACACGCTACGTGGACAGTGCTTCGAGCAACACTCTAGGAGATCCTCTGGGCAGTACTACTGGCATGTCACGTGCTGCTTGGACAAAGAAGCTGCAGTCTGCTAGATTCTTCTCATTGTAGTTGATGCTATCTGGGCGAGTGACACACTCACAGAACGGCTGAATGGCATCGATATGCAAAGGGTCCCATGGCTCAGTGGAAGAGCGTCCCGTTCACACCGGGGAGGTCGCTGGTTCGATCCCAGCTGGGACCACTTTTTGTATCGTAGTACTGCTCCTGGTTCACTCTTCTCCAGCAGTAAGAAGGATCCTCACTACGCTGCGTGGAATATTCGTGCTTCTTCGCGCTAAGATGATCAGGTAACGTCGGTAGCTACCAGGTATGTAGCACCGCACCACAATCAAGGAGCATTTCCTCGTGTCGAATGACTCATCTTCTCAGCAGGCCGCCTTCACAGCGGCCGATCTTGTATTTTCTGTCCCTGCTGGTACGCGCGCTGGTACCGCACTTCGCGATACTGACCTACCGACAAAAGGCAGCACGGCAATACTCGGTGTCACCACTAGTGACGGGACTATCCACGATCTTGGTTGGGTAGCCGATAGTGACACTACTGTTACGGGTATCCCCGCCAACACAGAAGAGGGTCGTACTATTATTCGCCACTCTGCTGCCCACGTGATGGCGCAAGCGGTTCAGCAGCTGTTTCCTAACGTCAAATTCGGTATAGGGCCAGCTATTGAGAACGGTTTTTATTACGATTTCAAAGTCGATGAACCATTTACTCCAGATGATCTTAAAGCGATTGAAAAAGCTATGCGTAAGATCATCAAACAAGGGCAGCAGTTCCGGAAATACTCATTTAGCAGTTTGGCTGAGGCGGAAGAGTTTCTCGCTGATCAGCCTTATAAGCTAGAGCTTCTTCGTGAAAAAGCGCAGGGTGCCACCTTCACTGGTGAAGAATCTGGCGATATCAATGATGGTGACATCACGGTTTATGACAATGTCAATCCGCGTACTGGGGAAGTACTGTGGAGCGATATGTGCCGTGGCCCGCATGTACCAACCACGAAGTTCATTCCCGCATTTCATCTGACGCGCTCATCTGCAGCATACTGGCGCGGTGACCAGAAAAATGACGCGATGCAGCGTATCTACGGAACTGCGTGGGAATCGCGGGAAGCCATGGACGAGTACCTCGATCGTATGGCAGAAGCAGCGAAGCGTGATCATCGTCGTCTAGGTACAGAGCTTGATCTCTTCAGCTTCCCCGATGAGATTGGTTCGGGCTTCCCCGTATTCCATCCCAAAGGTGGCATTATCCGCAACGAGATGGAACAGCACTCACGGCGTCGTCATATCGAAGCCGGCTACCAATTCGTTTACACCCCCCACATTACGAAGGGGGATCTGTTTAAGACTTCTGGTCACCTTGACTGGTATGCGGATGGCATGTTTCCTCCTATGCATTTAGATGAGGAACTCGATGAAAATGGGGAAGTTCGTAAGGCTGGGCAGGATTATTACGTCAAGCCGATGAACTGCCCGATGCATAATCTTATTTTTGCTTCGCGCGGTCGTTCATACCGAGAACTCCCTCTGCGTCTTTTTGAATTCGGCACTGTGTACCGATACGAAAAGTCAGGTGTTATTCATGGTCTCACTCGTGCACGTGGGTTTACTCAGGACGATGCCCATATTTACTGCACAGAGGATCAGCTTGAAGAAGAACTCACCAACGTTTTGAACTTCATCATTTCATTACTGCGTGACTATGGTTTGGATGACTTCTACCTAGAACTATCCACGAAGGATCCCAATAAGTTTGTTGGATCAGATGAGATTTGGGAGAAATCCACCAGTACTTTGCAGCGCGTCGCAGAGGCATCTGGACTGGAACTTGTTCCAGATCCGGCGGGCGCTGCCTTCTATGGCCCGAAGATTTCTGTACAGGCACGTGATGCTATTGGCCGCACGTGGCAGATGTCCACTGTACAGCTGGACTTTAATCTGCCTGAGCGTTTTGGTTTGGAATACACTGCTCCTGACGGTAGCAAGCAGCGTCCTGTCATGATTCACCGTGCGCTCTTCGGTTCTATTGAACGTTTCTTCGGAGTTCTGACAGAACACTATGCAGGTGCTTTCCCCGTGTGGCTAGCACCTGTACAGGTGATGGGAATTCCTGTTGCGGATGCTTTTGCTCCATATCTGCAGGACATCATCGCAGAGCTATCTGCACGCGGTATTCGTGCTGAAGTAGATCTGAGCGATGATCGTATGCAGAAGAAGATCCGTACGCACACCACCCAAAAAGTCCCGTTCATGCTGTTGGCGGGAGCTCGCGATGAAGAAGCAGAAGCCGTATCGTTCCGTTTCCGTGATGGTTCTCAAGCCAACGGAGTACCTCGTGCTGAGGCCATAGATCTTATTACGGAATGGGCGCGTTCCCAGCGCAATGAGTCGCCTACCGCTGAGTTGGTAAAGGAAGAACGTGCCAAAGCCTGAGTATGTGGATACCGGGGCAGGGGAGCCCAATAAACTCGAACGTTTATGGGCTCCCTACCGTATGTCCTATATCGCGGAAAACCCCGATCCCGTGGAGAATAATACTGAGAATGGGGAAGTAGCAGAGCCATCTGACCATGATCCTTTTGTGAAAATTCCGCAAGGGGATGATGAATCTGGTCTTATCATTGCGCGTGGAACATTCTGTTTTGTGTGTTTGAACTTGTATCCCTACAATCCCGGACACGCTATGGTCATTCCCTATCGAAAAGTCGCACATTATGAGGATCTCACCGAAGATGAGGTTTTAGAGTTATCGTTGATGACGCAAAGACTCATCCGCGTGATTCGTGCCGTTTCGCATCCTGATGCATTTAATATAGGTTTTAACCTTGGCAGTGGAGCAGGCGGATCAGTGTCGGAGCATGTACATCAGCATGTTGTTCCTCGCTGGATTGGTGACGCCAACTTTATTACTCTTTTCGCAAACACTAAAGTGCTCCCGCAAACATTGCGAGAAACACGCCGACTACTGTCGGAAGAATGGGTACGTCAAACTGCCGACAGAGATAGTTCGGTATAAGGAGAAGCTGTGATCGGAAAGTATCTTCGTCCGGGGATCTCGAAAATAATTAACCCGATAGCTCGCGGGCTTCTCAAAATTGGTGTTACGCCGAATATGGTGACTGTTTTTGGAACAGTTCTCAATATTACTTTGGCTATTGTTTTTATTGCTGCTACTAATCACATCATCATTGGTTCTTTACTGTTGGGATTGACGGTTTTTGTCGATCTTGTTGATGGTGCGATGGCGCGACAAATCGGCCATGGTACGCCGTATGGTGCGATCCTTGATGCCACCTTGGACAGGGTCGCAGATGGTGCGGTTTTTGGATCAATTTTGTGGTGGGCTATGGAGAATCGCGCTGGCGATACCTGGCTTCTCATCACAACACTTGTCACCCTGGTCTTTTCGGAAGTTATTTCCTATGCCAAAGCACGTGCAGAGGCTTCGGGAATTCCCGTCAGCGTTGGTCTTATTGAAAGGCCTGAACGCCTCATTATTTCCTTGGTCTGTCTGTGCCTTACCGGTATCGGTATTCATTACAATGTACGGTGGTTGTCGTACTGTATTGATGCCGCCATGTGGGTTTTGGCCATTGGTAGTATTTTTACCGTTATTCAGCGTCTATATGTAGCTTCGAAAGCTCCAAATGCTAGAGAAGATTTCACCGAACAGGATAATTAATCCTTTTATATAAATCGCTGTAGAGAGTTTTGCGGCGCTTTAACAAGGAGTTTTACCTTTATGGTTGAGCTACATAACTGGTTAGTGGAGCTGCGCGAAGGACTATCCGATAAAGCCTATGCCTTAGGGTGGGCTGCAGTGAAAGCGCTTCCAGGTTCTCTTTCTGAATGTCTTTTCAATCAGGCTGCCGATGTTATTGCGCGTTGTAAAGATTTCACACAATTACGGAGGAACCTTGCGCGTGTTATAGGTGTTGATGGGCCAGAGGAAGTCCCTGATGGCCTAGTGCGGGACTCTATTAGGTCCTACGCTCGATATTGGAGAGAAGCATTCTGTCTCCCCACTATGAATATAGAGGAGCGTTTCTCCGAACTAGATATTTCTGTTACTGGGAAAGAACATATTACTCATGCTCTAGAAAAAGGTCATGGTGTTATCCTGGCGCTTCCACACTCGGGTAACTGGGATATGGCGGGCGTGTGGCTTGTCCAGACAGTGGGAACATTTACTACTGTCGCGGAAAGACTCAAACCCGAAAGTCTCTATCAACGTTTTGTTGATTATCGGGAAAGTTTGGGATTTGATGTTGTCCCTCTTACGGGGGGAGCAGTTGCTCCTATGCAACGACTGCGAGAAGCATTGTCGCATAATGGGGTCGTGTGTCTGTTAGGCGAGCGTGATTTGCGAGCTCGAGGGGTAGAAGTAGTCTTTTTTGGCGAAAAAACACGTATGCCTGCTGGGCCAGCTAAACTGGCTATTGATACAGGTGCTGTTCTTTGTCCCGTTCATTGCTGGTATACATCACGTGGGTGGGGAATACGTATAGAAGAGCCGTTGGATACCAGCAGGGGAGTGGAATTCACTACCCAGAAGTTGGCAAATGTTTTCGAAAAAAATATCGCTCAGCATCCAGCGGATTGGCATCTGTTACAGCCTTTGTGGCTCAAGGATCTATCAGCTGGTCATCTTTCTCATATTGAAGAAGGTGTGAAAAGGCTCGAACGGGAGAAGGACGACTAACACATGCGTATTGGTATGATCTGCCCTTATTCTTTTGATATTCCTGGCGGAGTACAAATACACATCCTTGAGATTGCGAATGAGATGATTGAACTCGGCCACCATGTCGAGGTTCTGGGGCCGGGAGAAAAAACTGACAGTGTACCGTCGTATGTCACACTGACGGGGAAAGCTATTCCTATCCCCTTCAATGGTTCAGTAGCTCGTTTGAGTTTTACCCCACAGCATTGGCGTGCCGTTCGTAAATTTATTGCTGAAGGTGACTTTGATGTAGTGCACTTACACGAACCTGCTTCACCTAGCCTCACAATGTGGGCTACATATATGGCACAGGGGCCACTTGTGAGCACATTTCATGCTTCTGGAAAACCTAGTGCTCTTGTACGAGTATTTCGATCTTTTTTAATGAAGCGGCTAGAGGGTATTAGCGGGCATATAGCCGTATCTAATATGGCTCGACGCTGGCAAATGGATGGGATTGGGGGAGATGCGGTACTGATCCCCAATGGGGTGAGAGTATCAAAATTCCGCACAGCAAAGCCCTTACCTGGGTATGAAGTGAATGATCATCCCGTATTGCTTTTCTTGGGGCGCTATGACGAACCGAGAAAAGGAATGGATGTTTTGATAGATGCACTTCCACGGGTTTATGCACAATATCCAGATGTTGAACTAATGGTTATCGGCGATGGGGATGCTGCGATATTACGGGAAAAACTTGCTGGAAAAGTGGGTACCCTCACTATCTTGGGGCATGTTTCTGATGAGGAGAAGGCGTCCGCTTTTCGTTCTGCCAGTATTTACGTTGCTCCTAATACAGGAGGAGAAAGTTTCGGAATTGTCCTGGTTGAGGCAATGTCAGCAGGTGTTCCCGTGGTAGCCAGTGATATTCCTGCTTTTACAGCGGTGCTAGATAAAGGGGCTGCTGGATGGTTGAGTTCTGTGGGGGACTCAGACATGCTAGGCAAGACAATTGTGCAAGCACTCACTGATAAGCATGAAACAACGGCAAAGGTAGTTCATGCTACAAGTGTGGTAGCGCAATATGACTGGTCAGTAGTAGCTCAGCAAGTGCTGGCCGTGTATGAAACTGTCACATTAGGTGCAGGAAAGGTGCAGCTCAAATGATTTCTTTACCAATTTGGGCTGTTATTCTTATTAGCATTGTCGCTATTGCTGTCATTATCACTGCTACCTGGGCGTATTTGACGGCACAACGACTTCACCGGCTGCATAAGCGTTGTGAACAAACTGCGATTGCTCTTGAAGGTGCGTTAGATAGACGTGCATTATCTGCGCGAATGGCGGCTCGTGAGATGAGAAGAGTCGCCGCAGATCTAACCACAGATCCGGATAAAGCCGCAGAGATCGTGACTGATGCTAATACAATTAGCCATTGTGCACATATCGTGGAATCGACGGTGTGCACGCAGTTACTTGATATGCGGGAGCGGGAGACTGTCGAAAATGATCTGACGTTGGTATTGCGGCGTTCAGATTTTTCTTATATCGGTCGTGAGTATGTCGCAGACTTACAAGAAGCAGCATTGCGAGTTAATTTGGCGCGTCGCTTTTATAACAATGCAGTTCGGGAAGCCCGCACAGTTCAGACTATGCCAATGGTGCAGTTTCTGCATTTAGCGGGGCACGCTCCAAAGCCCTACTTTTTCAATATTGTTGATCAATCGTGGCCGGATATCGATGTGCAAACGCATGATGATAGTTGGGACTCGGTAGAGTTAGAGAATTCTTCGCACGCTGAGCAAGACTGACTTATCTTCCCGCATAGTAGTTTAAGCTGTTAAGGATAGTTTTTATTCTGGTATTTCCTTTACAGGATCAGCAGAGAACAGGAGTCATTAATGACTAGTGACAATCAGACCGGTACGTATCGAGTAAAACGCGGCATGGCTGAAATGGTTAAAGGCGGCGTCATTATGGATGTCGTCAATCCAGAACAAGCACGTATCGCTGAAGATGCGGGTGCAGTTGCGGTGATGGCTCTTGAGCGTGTTCCTGCGGATATTCGTGCACAAGGTGGTGTAGCACGAATGTCGGATCCGGACATGATCGAAGGCATCAAAGATGCCGTTACTATCCCGGTGATGGCGAAGGCCCGTATTGGCCATTTCGCAGAAGCACAAGTTCTCCAAGCTATTGGGGTGGACTACATTGACGAGTCAGAGGTTCTGACTCCCGCTGATTACAGCAATCACATCAATAAGTGGAATTTCACGGTTCCTTTCGTGTGTGGAGCTACTAATTTAGGTGAAGCACTGCGACGGATAACTGAAGGTGCCGCGATGATTCGCTCTAAAGGTGAAGCTGGTACGGGTGACGTCTCCAACGCTGTTACGCATATCCGCTCTATTAATGCCAGTATTCGACGGCTACAAGCAATGGACCCGGATGAACTCTATGTTGCTGCTAAAGAACTGCAAGCTCCATACGAGCTAGTGAAAGAGGTCGCGGAAAAGGGAAAGTTGCCGGTAGTTCTTTTTACTGCTGGTGGTATTGCTACACCGGCAGATGCCGCAATGATGATGCAACTTGGTGCAGATGGTGTGTTTGTTGGTTCCGGCATTTTTAAGTCGGGGGATCCGGCAAAACGAGCTGCCGCTATCGTTAAAGCAACCAATATGTATGACGATTCTAGTGTTGTTGCTGATGTCTCGCGGAGTCTCGGTGAAGCAATGGTGGGTATTAATGTTGATGATCTTCCTGTCGATCATCGTCTTGCAGATCGCGGCTGGTAAGGATACTGATTTAGGTTTATGTCTGCTCCTCTTATCGGCGTTCTCGATATACAAGGTGCTGTCACTGAACATATTGATGCTTTTCAAGCATGTGGTGCCACAACACAGAGAGTCCGTCGGCCTAGTGATCTCCATAGTCTTGATGGACTTGTTATTCCCGGTGGAGAATCTACAACGCTCAGTAAGCTGCTAACAGTATGTGATATGTGGGAGCCAATAGCAGATTTGCTGCGGGAGGGTCTTCCTGTCTATGGTTCATGTGCTGGTATGATCCTTTTGGCTAAAGAAGTGCTGGATACGCGTCAAGATGCACGCTGCTTCGGCGCGATGGATACTACTGTCCGCCGTAATGCATTCGGACGCCAAGTGGATTCATTCGAAGCAGATTTAACAATTACTCCGCTTGGGATGAAACCGTTTAGAGGAGTTTTTATTCGAGCTCCCTGGGTTGAAAAAGTTGGGAAAGCTGTGGATATTCTCTGCACTGTGACTGATACGCACGGTAACACTAATCCCGTAGCAGTTAGGCAGGGGAATGCCTTAGCAACTTCATTCCACCCAGAGCTTGTTACAGATCTTCGTATGCACCAGTATTTTTTGTCGATTGTGCAGGGTACCATGTAGGTTCTGCACGTGTAGATTCTGCATGCTCGTTAGCTAGGCAGTACATTGTATATAGCTAATTTTAGTTTATAAGGACGTATGTGGTGCTTACAGTACGGATAAACGTATATAAAGATGTATGTACCACGTTGAGGGAAAGGACGTGACACTATGAGTGGCCACTCCAAATGGGCGACGACTAAGCATAAGAAAGCTGCAATTGATGCTAAGCGCGGCAAAATGTTCGCCAAGCTTATCAAAAATATTGAGGTAGCAGCGCGTACCGGTGGCGGAGATCCGGCTGGAAACCCTACCCTCTATGACGCCATTCAAAAGGCTAAGAAGTCTTCTGTTCCTGCAGATAACATCGACCGTGCTGTTAAGCGTGGTTCTGGTGCCGAGGCTGGGGGATCTGACTGGGAAACCATCATGTATGAGGGATACGGACCTAATGGTGTTGCTATCCTCATTGAGTGCCTTACCGATAATCGTAACCGCGCCGCAGGTGAAGTTCGCATCGCTATGTCTCGTAATGGGGGCAATATGGCAGATGCCGGTTCGGTGAGTTATCTGTTTAATCGCATTGGTGTCGTTGCTGTGGAGAAGAAAGACGGCATTAGCGAAGACGATGTTCTTATGGCGGTATTGGATGCCGGCGCAGAAGAAGTTGTCGATCAGGATACTACCTTTGAGGTAACGTGTAGTCCCTCTGACCTTGTAGAAGTTCGAAAAGCTGTCCAGGATGCTGACCTTGACTACGAGTCGGCTGAAGCTGAGTTCCGTGCTGAAGTACAAGTGCCGTTAGAGTTGGACGGTGCGCAAAAGATCGTTCGTCTCGTTGATGCTCTGGAAGAGTGCGACGATGTTCAGAACGTATACACCAATATGACAGTTTCTGATGAGGTAGCTGCAGAGTTGTATGGCGACGAAGATTAGTTTTCTTCTCGCTAGTACAGACGCTGGTACAAGAAATTGTCTCGCTTAATTTCATTCCCTTGATGAGTGAGGACGGTGGTCATGTCTCAATCGTGTGTTGTAGGTATTGACCCCGGCCTCACTCGTTGTGGTATTGGGGTAGTGTGTTTACAACAACATAGTGCAGCGATTAAGCCAGTTGCTGTAGATGTTATCCGAACTCCCATAGATACTGATATAGCGCGTCGTTTACTGGATATATCGGAGGGAGTATCCACTATTCTTGATCGTTTTCAGCCAGATGCTGTTGCTATTGAGAGAGTTTTTACCCAACATAATCGCAATACTGCAGTGGGAACTGCGATGGCAGCGGGGGTTGCTGCTATGGAAGCAGCGCGACGTGATATTCCTGTAACGTTTTACACTCCCAGTGAGGTGAAAGCGGCAGTGTCGGGTAATGGCCATGCTAATAAAGCACAGGTTACTGCTATGGTGACACGTATTCTTGGTTTAGTTGAAGAACCTCGTCCTGCTGATGCCGCAGATTCGCTCGCCATTGCTATCTGCCATTTATGGCGAAATCCGCTACAACATAAACTTCGAGAAATTCAGCCGCCTTCTTCTGTTGCGGATGCTGTTGGCGTTCTTATGACGAGAACTCGTAGCAAGGAATTTTAAGTGATTGCTTCCCTTACTGGCACTGTTACTCGCATACTGTTTGACAGCGTCATCATTGACGTTAGTGGAGTAGGTTATCGCGTCTTTGCCACCCCGGGTACACTCGCGAACCTAACGTGTGGCAGCACAGAAACATTACTGACAGAGTTGGTAGTTCGCGAAGATGATCTCACTCTTTATGGTTTTGTTGATGGCAACGAACAAGATCTTTTCATTCTTCTACAAAAAACGTCTGGTATAGGGCCAAAGATGGCGCTATCAATTCTTTCTGTTTTTACTCCTGAAGATTTATGTAGAGCATTGTCACAAGAGGATATTGCACTACTTCAAAAAGTTCCCGGTGTTGGTAAAAAAGTCGCGCAACGTCTAGTTGTTGAACTAAAAGATAAAGTTGATGCTGTCGCTGTACAACCGACCGGTGTAGAGGGAACACCGACTACTTCAAGTGTTGCAGTAGAAGTGGAAGAAGCTCTTACCGGTCTAGGCTTCTCTGCACGTGAAGCAGAAAATGCCATTTCTAGTATTCTTAAACAGCAAACAGATGCAGATACTTCCACTGTTTTGCGAAAAGCCTTAGCGTATTTGGGAGCACGGTCATGATCGAATTTACAGATGATGATTTTGTTTCTGCGCGGCGAGGACTGTTGGGGGATGAGTCTGCCTCATCTGCCTCCGAAGAAAATGTGCTTGCTGGGACAGTACTGCGGGGAGAGAATGAGGAGCTAACCCTTCGCCCTACTGATCTCACAACTTTTATTGGGCAAGAGAGAGTCCGAGAACAACTTGATTTAGTGCTTAGTGGTGCCCGTAGTAGGGGAGTAGTTCCAGATCATATTCTCTTCAGCGGTCCTCCCGGCCTTGGCAAAACATCACTGGCCATGATTATTGCAAAAGAAATGGGGACTACTTTACGTAGTACGTCTGGACCGGCCCTTGAACGACCTGGCGATCTTGCATCGATACTCTCCAATTTGCAGGAGGGGGACATTCTGTTTATTGACGAGATTCATCGTATTTCACGTCAAGCAGAAGAGATTCTCTACCAGGCAATGGAGGATTTTCGTATCGATGTCATGGTCGGGAAAGGACCTGGCGCTACATCTATTCCTCTGAGTCTTGCACCTTTTACCCTGGTAGGAGCGACAACTCGGGCGGGGCTACTCACTAGTCCACTACGAGATCGTTTTGGATATACCGGGTATGTAGATTTTTACGAGGTTGAAGAACTAGAAGAAATTATTGACAGATCCGCGAAAATTCTCGACATCGATATTGCTCCCAGTGGTGCAGCAGAAATAGCATCGCGTTCACGAGGTACTCCGAGAATTGCGAATCGGTTGCTTCGACGAGTTCGAGATTACGCAGATGTTCGCTCGAAAGGACGTATTGACCGGAAGGTCGCGCGCGCTGCACTGTCAGTTTATGATGTGGACGATCTTGGACTTGATCGTCTAGATAAAGCGGTCTTAGAGACCATTATTCGCATGTACAATGGTGGACCTGTGGGGCTTTCTACTATCGCTGTAGCAGTCGGTGAAGAACCGAATACTATTGAGGAAGTGTGTGAGCCTTTCCTTGTACGAACAAGCATGTTGGCTCGAACTCCGCGAGGGCGAGTTGCGACTGCACGTGCCTGGGAACACTTGGGGTTAACTCCACCGTCTAGCACCTCAGCTACGGGAAAAACTCACAATACCAATCAAGCTGGGTTATTTTCAGATAACACTGGCACACTGTAATGGTGAAAGAATAATAGATAAGCGCATTGCGCTAGTGGGAAGGAAACCATATGGCTGGTTCAATAATGCTCATCGTTCTCGTTATTGCGATGATCGTCTTCATGCTGCTCGGGTCTCGTAAGCAGAAGAAGATGATGGAACAGCGTTACAGTATGCTGTCAGAGCTTCTTCCGGGTGATGAAGTATCCACTACTGCCGGTGTATATGGCACTGTAGTAAAAGTTTCTGATACGAAGATCGATCTTATGATCGCCGATGGAGTTGTTACGACGTGGGATCTGAACTCCGTACGCGGAAAAGTCGAAGATACTAAGAGCGATCTCGATGAGGAATTAGAAACAGCTGCCCACAGCGATAGTAAAGATGCCGATAAGCAGGAAGCTGCGCCTCAGCAGATTACTGAAAATAAACAAGAGGAAATGAATAATCTGATCATTCCTGATACGCCTGAAGGTCTAGACGGTATAGACGGGAAAGATTCAGATCATCCGAAGGACACTTCCACCGAGGATTCGGATAATTAAGCAAATGGCCGTAGTCTGGAAAAGCTAACGGCTTTTCTGGCTTAAACGTTACTTAAAGGAGTCCGACGACAGTGGCTGCTAACCACACGACCGCGACGCCATCGTCGAAGAAATCTACTCAGTATATTCTGTTGAGCGTCTTCGCGATCCTCGTGATTTTGATGTATTGCCTTATTTTCTGTACCGGTGGTGGTAAAGGCGCACCTAAACTTGGTATCGATTTACAAGGTGGTACCCGGGTTACCCTTACTCCTTCCGGTAATCCTTCTGATGATCAGTTGAAGCAAGCTCAGACGATTCTTATGAACCGTGTTAACGGTATGGGCGTTTCCGGTGCTGAAGTGCAGATTGATGGTGATGGCGATAACCTCGTCATTACTGTTCCTGGATCGAGTGCTGAAGATGCACGTAACCTTGGTACTACAGCTAAGCTTGTCGTGCGTCCAGTGATGGAAGCTCTCGGCCCTGACAACACTCAGGTGGATCAGCAGCCAAAAGTTAAAGATAAGTCAGATGAAACATCTGTCGATGTCCGTAAACGTGAAATAGAAGCACTGCGAGAATTCCGACAAGCACCCCTTAATGGTGAAGATGGGAAACCTCTTGCCGCGGATCAACAGTTGCGCATTTTGCGTGAAAATGCGTCGAAGATGACATGTCAGAAAGCTGACCGATTTGCCGGTAATGATGATCCTTCGCGTCCGCTCGTCACGTGTGATTCGCAAGGACAGAAATATATTTTAGGTCCTGCTCCTCTCATTGATCCGAATAATCCGAACGGATCACGTCTTGATGGATCTTTTATCAAAGCTGATACGGTCGAGGGTGGATTTAACAATCAACAGGGACATACATACGTATCCTTCTCTTTCAAAGGTAAAGGAGTTGATACGTGGGCACGTGTCACTAGCACATACACCGGTAAACAAGTAGCTATGGTGCTGGATTCTAACGTTGTTTCTGCACCGTCCATTCAAGAACCGATTAAAAACGGTAATACGCAAATTACTGGTCCGTTTAATACAGACGAAGCTGTCTCTTTGGCAAATAACCTGAAATATGGTGCTCTACCACTGAATTTCTCTTCACCAGATGGAACTCCTGGCGGTAAAGTTGACACGATTCCGGCTACTCTCGGTATTGCATCCCTGAATGCGGGTCTTATCTCTGGTTTAGTCGGTCTCGTCCTCGTTGCTATCTTTGCTCTTGCGGTCTATCGTGCTTTGGGCGTCGTCACCATAATTTCCTTGGTTGCTACTGGCGCTATGGTGTACGGAAGTTTGGTTTTACTAGGACGCTGGATTGGTTACACACTTGATTTGTCTGGTGTAGCTGGTCTTATTATCGGTATTGGTACTACAGCAGACTCCTTCGTCGTCTTCTTTGAACGTATTAAAGATGAGATCCGTGAAGGTCGATCCTTCCGCTCAGCAGTTCCGCGTGGCTGGGCGAAAGCACGTCGTACTATTGTCACTGGTAACGCCGTCACGTTCATTGCAGCGATCGTTTTGTACACTCTTGCAGTTGGTGAGGTTCGCGGATTCGCGTTCACCACTGGTTTGACTACTATCTTCGATATTTTGATCGTCTTTATTGTCACTTCGCCACTGGTGCTACTTGCTTCGCATCTGAAGTTTATGTCGAATCCACGCTTCAACGGTTTGGGCAAGCTGCAGGAGATTACTGCAGAGCGTCGTGCTGCCGCTGCCCGATTAGTTGAAGAAAGGCGCACCGCCCCGGTTGCTGAAGCTGCTACTGGAGAGGAGAAGTAAACATGGCAGAGAATCTTGCTCCGATCGATGTTGACGCTGAGCAATTTGATGAAGCTTATGGTTCATCAAATGATCCTGCAAAACAACGTCACTCCGGACTCACCCGTCTCTACACTGGTACTGGCGCCTTTGACATTGTCGGTAAGCGTAAAAATTGGTATATCGCCAGTGGTGTTATTCTTGCCATCGCTATTCTCTCTATCATTATTCGAGGATTTAGCTTTGGGGTAGATTTCACCGGTGGTTCGAAACTTAATATGCCGGCGGGCTCAAAGAATATTGAGACATCACAAGTAGAGCAGGTCTTTACAGATACTCTGGGTTTTGAGCCTTCTAATGTTTCTATCGTGGGGTCGGGATCTGGCCGCATGGTGGAAATCCAGTCACGGCACCTCGATAATGGTCAAGTTGCGCAGATTAAGATGAAGCTGGGGGAGGAGTTCAAACCTGAAGACTCTTCTGGACGTTCTGGTGCTTCTGCAATTGGAGACTCGACCGTGTCTAATACATGGGGAACGACAGTAACGAAAAAAGCTCTCTTAGCTTTGGTCGTCTTCCTCGTTGTTGTTGGTCTGTATATCGCCCTTCGTTTTGAACGGGACATGGCACTAGCCTCATTAGCATCGCTAGTTTTCTGTACATTTACTACCGCCGGTGTGTATTCCCTCATCGGGTTCGAAGTAACACCAGCAACGATTATTGGCCTTCTCACAATTCTCGCCTTCTCCATCTACGACACCGTCGTTGTGTTCGATAAGGTACAAGAGAATACTGAGGCGGCTCTTCACCATAAGCGACATACTTATGGAGAAGGTGCAAACCTGGCGATTAACCAAACTATTATGCGATCAATCAACACGACGATCATTTCTATTCTTCCCATTATTTCATTGATGGTTGTTGCGGTGTGGATGCTGGGGGTCGGTACATTACAGGACCTAGCTCTTATTCAGCTTGTTGGTGTTATCACGGGTACGTACGCATCCGTCTTCTTGGCTACTCCTCTTGTGGTTGATATCAAGAAACGCTTTAGTAAGGATGTCCAGGAACACGATAAGTCTGTTATAGAGTTACGCACATCAGAAAGTACTACTAAAACTGTCAAAGCAGCTGCTGACTAAGGTGCAATCACATGCGTAATTCGGTACTTCAGCGTATTGGAATTACTAGTATTGCTTGTCTACTATCGATCGTATTTTCTGGTTGCACACTGGGGAATCAACGTAGTGATGTAGTTGGTTACGGTCTTGATGGTCCCGTTATCGATTACAACACTTCCACTGTGGCTGGTTACACAGGAGGAAGTCTAGCTGCATTCCCGCGCGTTAATACGGGATTCTCGTATGTTGACGGCATGGGGAATAGACTTGCCGACACAGAGTTTGGAACCGTACAGGTTAAACTGGGAAAACCGACTCGTGTCGACATGTCTATCAATGAGCATGCTCAATTTTCTGATGGCCAGCCCATAACATGTGACGATATCTTATTGAGCTGGTTAGCTCGGCGTCCTCAAAAAAATAATCTTTTTCACGCTATGTCGATGCCAGGGCTTTCCGAAATCTCGACTATTACGTGTGATCCTCACTCTAAACACGCAAAGATAGTTTTTCGGTCTGAACAATTACCTCGTGATTGGCTCGCCTTATTCGGAGCTGGGTCTATCATGCCGTGGCATATCGTGTCAGAAAAAACGGGTGTACACGATATACGGAAGCTTCTGAGCGACAAGAATAGTAAAGAACTCCATCGAGTTGCTGATTTCTGGAACCATGGATGGCGTCTAGACCATTCCCCCTTAGATCTTGATCGGTTCGTCTCTTCAGGCCCCTATAAAATTGCCAATGTAGGGGATGATGGAACAATTACCTTGGAACGTAACGATAAATGGTGGGGCGACCCAGCTCGAGTTTCTAAAATTATCATTTATTCCACACGAGCTAATCTTAAACAGCAGATTCGTGATGGACACGTTCGCGTAGCAGATATCTCCTCTGAAGACACTAATCCGCCAACACCTGAAGAATCTACGAGTGCAGTAATTTCTTCAGAAAATATCATGCAGCTGCGTCTTTCGACGCATGGTGTTTTTTCAAATGTGCAGAGAAGACGTGCATTTTTGAGGTGCATTCCACTAGAGAAAATCACTGCATACATTGCGCGAAATAATGAGGTAACGACTACTCATTCCGAGGAAGTTCATAGCCATATACCTGCTGCCATTGTGCCTTTGGACAATGAGCCAGTTGCTCAACAGATATCGTCCTGGACTACGTTGGATCGTCGGCCTTCCAGTACGCGACCACCACGGCGACAACGTGTGAATGTTGTTTATCCCGCAGGATCTTCACATGCACAGCACATTATTAAATTGGTGTCGGAGGACTGTAAAAGTAGCGGTTTCTCTGTGGTAGGAGTTCCGACCGAAGTCTACACCGGAGAGATTCTTTCCTCTTCCCATGCGCAAGCGGCTCTTTTTGGCACAGCAGGAGCTGTTGGCCCGGGTGGTTCATTCGATAGTGCAAGTGGCCTTGTTGGATTAAGTCCGTATAGATTACCTGATTTCACTAGTGGTGATGCACGCGGTCTCTTTGCTACTGTTAGACGCCTCAATAATCTACAAGGTGAAACAATGCCAATTCAGCAAGATGGTAGTGATCGCTATGTAGAATTTGCCCATTCTGTTGCTCATTTCCAGCAGTATGTCTATGACATGGGGTATGCCATTCCTCTCTACGTACAGTTACGATGGCAATTTGTCAGAAATGATTTACAGGGAGTGACGCAAGGACGATCTGCAGCAAGTGTGGGATGGAATATGGATCGTTGGGGAATATAAGAAAATGGAAAGAGTGGTTCCAATGACATCCGATCTAGGGAAACAGATCCACAGTACAATTCGCTGGGTTCCTGATTTTCCGCAAGATGGTATTCATTTTGCTGATCTAACTCCGGTATTAGTTGATCCGACTATCTTTAATGGCATCATGCACCAGATGGCAGAGTGGGCAGGTGACGCAGATATTATTGCGGGACTAGATGCACGCGGTTTTTTGATTGCTGCGGGAGTAGCTGCTCTTAATAATGTGGGAGTTTTAGCGTTAAGAAAGGCTGGTAAGCTTCCTCCTCCTGTCTACCATGTAGATTATGGATTGGAATATGGTGAGGCAGCTCTAGAAATCCCTGCTGAAGGTCTTGATATAGAAGGCAAACATATTTTCGTTGTTGATGATGTCCTTGCTACCGGAGGTACCTCTCAAGCAGCATTTGAACTCATCGATATAGCTGGGGGAGTAGTGACTGGTTTCGCAACCATTCTAGAATTAGCAGATCTGGGTGGTAGGAATAATCTTCCAGATCTTCCTATATTTTCGATTACAACAGCGTAGCATCACACTTGTGTAATGTGTAATTAGCAACTGGCGGAGGTGATTCGATGGTTGACAATAATCCGTCTGTTGCTGGCAAAGGGGGATTCTCCTCACAAAGTATGCGTGCCCGTTTTGCGCGCAGGATGATAGGAAGCCGAACCACAGTCCCGCCGGCTCTTGAACCACTTATCGCGGTTCATCATAGTTTTCATCCTGGTGGAGATGTTGACCTTCTTGTCCGCGCATATAAAACTGCGGAGCGTCTGCACGAGGGCGTTTATCGTAAATCTGGTGATCCCTACATCACACATCCTCTAGCAGTAGCTACCATTGCAGCCGAAATTGGTATGGATACGGCTACTTTGGCTGCCGCACTTCTACATGACACAGTAGAGGACACAGACTATACCCTTGAGGAACTTACTGCTGATTTCGGTGAAGAAATTGCAGCGATGGTGGATGGAGTTACTAAGCTCGATCGCGTTGCATTAGGTTCTGCAGCTGAAGCTGAGACTATCCGAAAAATGATCATTGCGATGGCGCAAGATCCACGGGTACTCGTTATTAAAGTTGCTGATCGACTTCACAATATGCGCACTATGCGTTTTCTTCCACCGGAGAAGCAAGCTGCAAAAGCCCGGCAAACCCTTGACGTGATTGCTCCGCTTGCTGCTCGCCTGGGTATGTCAGCGGTGAAATGGGAATTAGAGGATTTGAGTTTTCATATCCTCTACCCACGCCAATACGATGAGATTGTCCGCCTTGTCAGTGAGCGGGCACCATCGCGAGAGCGTTATTTAGCACAAGTAATTGAAGAGATAGAGCAGGCACTCAAAGCAGCCAACATAGATGCTAACGTCTATGGTCGTCCTAAGCATTATTGGTCCATCTACCAGAAGATGGTTGTTAGAGGCCGCGAGTTTAACGATATTTATGACTTGGTCGGAGTACGAGTTATTTGTGACGACCTGCGGGACTGCTATGCGGCTGTAGGGGTTATTCACTCATTGTGGCAGCCTATGCCTGGTCGTTTTAAAGACTATATTGCGCAGCCAAGGTTTGGGGTTTACCAGTCCCTACACACTACTGTGGTGGGTCCGCAGGGGAAACCACTTGAGGTGCAGATTCGTACTCAAGAAATGCATCAAACTGCTGAGTACGGTATTGCGGCGCATTGGCGGTACAAAGAAACAAAGGGTAGCCATAAAGGTGATTCTGCAGAATTAGACCGTATGGCATGGATGCGTCAGCTGCTTGATTGGCAAAGGGAGGCTGCTGATCCGGGTGAATTTCTTGAGTCGCTTCGCTACGACTTAGCAGTTAAAGAAATCTTTGTGTTTACGCCTAAAGGTGACGTTATTACCCTTCCCTCGGGTTCAACACCCATCGATTTTGCCTATGCAGTACATACAGAGGTTGGACACCACTGTATTGGCGCAAAAGTTAATGGAAAACTTGTCCCACTGGAAAATACATTAAAAAATGGCGACGTTGTTGAAGTTTTTACATCAAAAGATCCCAGTGCAGGACCAAGCCGCGACTGGGCTCAATTTGTTGTTTCGGGGCGGGCTAAAACAAAGATTCGTCAGTGGTTTGCGAAAGAACGTCGTGAAGAAAATATTGAGGCGGGAAAAGAAGCTATAACACGGGAAATACACCGTGGAGGACTTCCGTTGCACAGACTCCTCAATAACGAGTCGATGGCGCAACTTGTCCAAGAACTTAACTTTGCGGATGCTACGGCTCTCTATAGCGCAGTGGGAAGCGGCAATATTACTGCTGGGCACGTTGTTAGTCGTTTAGTTTCTCTTTTCGGCACTATGGAAGAAGCAGAAGAAACGCTCACTGAGCGTACTGCTTTCCACACATCGCATCATGCCGTAAAAACGACCGATGATGCTGGTGTTCTTGTCGATGGTATGCCGGGAATCAGTGTAAAACTTTCTAAGTGCTGCACGCCCGTGCCAGGTGACGCAATAATTGGCTACATTACTCGTATGGGATCGGTATCAGTTCATCGTGCTGACTGTCCTAATGGACTTCACCTTATTGAAAAAAATAAAAATCGTGAGGTAAAAGTAGAGTGGGCGAGCTCGTCAGCAGCTGTTTTTCTTGTCTGTATTCAAGTGGAGGCTTTGGATCGGCAAGGGCTTTTATCTGACGTTACACATGCACTCTCTGAATCAAAGGTTGATGTTATATCAGCTCAAGTAAAAACTCTCGATGATCGCGTGGCTATTTCTAAGTGGGCATTCCAGATCGGAGATCCGCAACGGTTAAGTATTGTGCTGAATGCGGTTCGTCAAGTTGAGGGTGTTTACGATGTCTATCGCATTAATAGTGTTTAGAACGCATAGTAACTGTAGTGCCATAATGTCTGACTAGTGTTTGGCCAGCAAGTAGCACACTAGTAATAGCTGAATAGCAAATGCACAAATGTAGTGAAGGGGCAGTGCTTCATCTCAGCACTGCCCCTTCACTACGTCTTACGCTATGAATTTGTATTTATACACCCTATTTCGCTTTATGCTGTTCTACTCCAACAGTTTTCACCAGAGTCCAAGTTTTAATATCAACAGGAGTTGCTGGTGCACCGTCAGTTATCTTGCCGTCGGAGGGTGCTGCTGTACCGGGGGCAAGTACAATTCCGTATCCCTTGACTTTATCCAAGATTGAGAAGTCCGCTGGATCGACGACACCGATGACGGTGTAGCTGGGGGCAAGTTGTGTATCTGTGAGGGCGATAAAGAACTGGCCTGAACCGGTATTGGGGCCGGAGTTAGCAACAGCCACTGTTCCCTTGGGGTATGTAATTTGCTGAGCTTGCATTCCGTACTCGGCCCCAGCGGCATTAATGAGGTATTCGGGGAGCTCATCGGGGGTATAGAAACCGGGGTCTCCCATACCAGTTCCGGTGGGGTCACCACACTGGAGAACACTGCCTTGTTCACTGTTGAACATGCGGTGGCAGGATGTGTTGTTAAAGTACTTAGCCTCAATGAGCTTTTCAAATGCGGCATCATTACAAGCAGCATGACGATGGATAAGGTTTATCCGTATATCGCCAGCTGACGTCTTCAGTATGGTGATGGCTTTTCCGGTACGCGGGTACGTACCGTTGAGAGGAGCATCGACCGTACGAGTTTGATTCTTCAGCAGTTCCATGGCAGTGGGGGCGTAGGCAATCTGTGCATCAATTGAGGCCATACGCTCGTTGTACTGCTTTTCGGCTTCCCCTAATTGAGCCTGCGGAATTTGCAGTTTTTGCTGTTCCCACTGCTCTTCCGTCTGTTTTTTAGCATCAGTTAGTTGCTTCAGAAGGTCTGGAGTTTCACTTGAATGCACCCAGTGACAGCTTGACCATTTAGCTGCTTCAATGGCATCTTCGCGAGCCTTGTCATCTTTCTTCTTGTTGACAACGAGAACAATCGTGACAATTACAGCAATAATGACCACGATAGAAGTGATGATGAGGGCAACATTGCGACGATGTTTACGCTCAGCCTCGTTATCTTCCGCGATTTTTGCTTCCAGTCGCTCGCGGGCAGCGATACGGCGCTGCGCAGCTTTTGCAGCGGCATCATCGGCGGGGGAGACGTTTTCTCCTGCTTCAACCATGCTGTTGAGCTTGTCCTCAGGATTATCCCCGGCACCACTATTATTCTTGTCGTATACAGCCACTAGGCGTCCTTTCACAACAGACGTAGACATTAGAAGACTACCGCAAAGTCTTAAAATGGCCATGTTAAGACTAGTCGATTGCTTATTATTGTGCAGAAAAGAGGTCGGTATGAGAATTGCTACCTTCCCAGCAGGTGCTTTTCGCACAAATTGCTATATTGTTTCTTCCGATGACAGCAATGAGTGCATGATCATTGATCCAGGACAGGATGCAGCACCGCAAGTCTGCGACATTATCGATACCAATAAACTGCATCCAGCAGGTATTTATCTCACCCACGGCCATGCAGATCATGTTTGGAATACTCCAGAGTTATCAGAGAAATATGACATTCCAGTTGTTGTTCACCACGACGATATGTTCATGCTGAAGGATCCGGCGGTAGGAGTCGGAGCTGGCCTTTCTTCGGTGTTTCCCTTCAACGGGTGGAAACCCCCACGTCTCTTGACAACATACCAGGATAATGAATTATTAATTGGTGGATTGTCAGTGACGGTACTTCCACTGCCCGGGCATACTCCGGGGGGAGTGGGGCTTCTTGTTACGGATACGTCGACGGACTCGAGTGCTCCGACGGTATTGTTTTCTGGAGATACTTTGTTCAAAGGTGCAGTTGGTCGTACTGATTTATGCGGGGGCGACGCACAGACTCTGCTTGCTTCGATAGAGCGTGAACTTATCCCACTACCTGGTGACGTTGTGGTGGCACCAGGCCATGGGGCTACTAGTACGATGGCGGCGGAACGGGCCGACAACGTCTACTTACGTCGCTTCCGCTGACAGTAGAGTAAATGGGACATAATAGACAGGACACAATTATTCCCGAAGAGAAAGTAAAACGGATGGCTAAAGGATCAGCAGCTGCATCATTCCGAGCTCCTAAAGGTGTACCTGAGTATGTACCCCCGCTCTCAGCACATTTCCAGGCTGTCCGTGATACTCTCGCCGCAACTATTCATAAGTATGGATATTCGCATATTGAACTACCCATGTTCGAAGAGACTGGACTTTTTGCGCGCGGCGTGGGGGAATCAACTGATGTTGTTACGAAGGAAATGTATACCTTTGAAGATCGCTCAGGGCGGTCTTTGACGCTGCGTCCGGAAGGTACGGCGGGCGTTATGCGCTCAGTTATCGAGCACAATCTTGACCGTGGCCAATTGCCATTAAAACTCACGTATGCAGGCCCGTTCTTCCGCTATGAGCGTCCGCAAGCGGGTCGTTATCGTCAGCTTCAGCAAGTTGGTGTGGAAGCTATTGGTGTGGATGATCCGGCTTTGGATGCGGAAGTAATCGCCATGGCTGACACTGCTCTGCGGACATTGGGGTTACGCGGGTATCGTCTCGAACTCACAAGCTTGGGAGATCGGACGTGTCGTCCGGCTTATCGTGAGGCGCTTCAAGAATTTCTTTTTAACCTTCCTCTCGATGAGGAAACGCGTCGTCGCGCTGAAATCAACCCGCTTCGTGTTCTTGACGATAAACGACCCGAGGTCCGTGAGATGACGGAGGATGCTCCGCTCATGCTTAATCATCTATCTGATGAATGCAAGAGTCATTTTGAGTCGGTACTCCGTATCCTCGATACTCTGAGGGTGGAGTACACCGTCAACCCTCGCATGGTACGAGGATTGGATTACTACACCAAGACCACTTTTGAATTTGTGCACGATGGTCTAGGCGCACAATCTGGTATTGGCGGTGGTGGTCGCTATGACGGACTTATGGAGATTCTGGGTGGACAGCCACTTTCCGGTATCGGTTTCGGTCTTGGCGTTGATCGTATTCTTTTAGCGTGCCAGCAGGAAGGATGTGTCCCGGGTTCGGAGGCACATTGTGAAATGTTTGGTGTACCGCTGGGGGACGCTGCAAAAGAAGTAATGATGCCATTGCTTGCTGAAGCCCGCACACAAGGTATTCGTACAGATATGGTGTTCGGTTCTCGTGGAATGAAGGGAGCTTTTAAAGCTGCTGATAAATCTGGAGCGGTGGTTGCTCTGGTCATAGGGGAGAATGAACTTGCTGCAGGAACTGTTGTCGTGAAGGATCTTCGCAATGGTCAGCAGCAGGAAGTTGCGAAAACTGACGCTGTCGCTAGAGCCCTCAACATCATAGGTAAATAAAACGTTCTTTTTACTACGTATGTGCTAATAGTGCATGGTAAGTTCTGCTGCTTGTGAAGAAGCGGGTAGACTAAAACAACGTATGCCTATGGCTTGTTTATAACTTTCAGCATGAAAGGATTCTCGTGCTGCGCACGCATTTTGCTGGCGAATTGAACGCCGCTGCTATTGGACAGACTGTTACTCTCGCGGGCTGGGTTGCCCGTCGCCGTGATCACGGTGGAGTTATTTTTGTTGACCTTCGCGATTCTTCCGGTATTGCACAGGTTGTTTTCCGTAAGGCTGATGTTGCAGAGCAGGCTCACCATTTGCGCTCTGAATACTGCATTAAGGTCACGGGCGTTGTTGAGGCACGTCCAGAAGGTTCCGAGAATCAGAACTTGGCCTCTGGCGAGATTGAGATCAACGTTTCCGAACTGGAAGTGCTCAATAGCTGTGCGCCACTGCCTTTCCAACTTGATGATGAGCCTGGCGAAGAGATCCGCTTGCGGTACCGCTACCTTGATCTGCGCCGTGATAAGCCAGCGTACGATCTTCGACTGCGCTCGAAAGTTAATGCAGCTGCCCGCGAGGTTCTTGCTCAACATGACTTTGTTGAGATTGAGACACCGACAATGACGAGGTCCACGCCAGAAGGTGCACGCGACTTTTTGGTTCCGGCACGTCTGCAGCCTGGCACCTTCTATGCATTGCCACAGTCTCCACAGCTTTTCAAGCAGCTTCTTATGGTGGCTGGAATGGAACGGTACTACCAGATAGCACGATGCTACCGGGATGAGGATTTCCGTGCTGATCGACAGCCTGAATTTACTCAGCTTGATGTTGAGATGAGCTTCGTTGATCAAGAGGATATTATTGCTCTGGCAGAAGATATTCTTGTCAATCTCTGGAAACTCATTGGGTATGAGATCAAGACTCCTATCCCGCGCATGACGTACGCAGATGCTATGCGTCTCTATGGTTCAGATAAGCCCGATCTACGGTTCGATATTCAGATCGTAGAGTGTGCCGACTTCTTCCAAAACACTCCCTTCCGTGTATTCCAAGCTCCCTACGTTGGTGCGGTCGTTATGAAGGGTGGCGCATCGCAGCCCCGTCGTCAATTGGATGCTTGGCAGGAATGGGCTAAGCAGCGTGGTGCTAAGGGGCTCGCCTATATTCTCGTGGGTGAGGATGGACAGCTATCTGGTCCCGTTGCTAAGAATATTTCCGATGAAGAACGCGCCGGCATTGCTGCGCATGTTAACGCGGAGCCGGGTGACTGTATCTTCTTTGCCGCAGGCGATGTTAAATCTTCGCGTGCTCTGCTGGGTGCAGCACGTAATGAGATTGCAAAGAAGCTGGGTCTTATCAAGGACGGAGATTGGGCCTTTACCTGGGTTGTAGACGCACCTCTCTTTGAGCCTTCTGCAGACGCTACTGCCTCGGGTGACGTTGCTCTCGGTAATTCTGCATGGACGGCTGTGCATCACGCTTTCACGTCTCCAAAGCCTGAATCTATGGATACGTTTGATACCGATCCAGGTAGTGCTCTTGCTTATGCCTATGACATTGTCTGTAATGGCAATGAAATCGGTGGCGGTTCCATTCGTATTCACCGTCGCGATGTACAGGAACGCGTCTTTAAAGTAATGGGTATCAGTGAGGAAGAGGCACAGGAAAAGTTCGGCTTCTTGCTTGACGCTTTCAAGTATGGTGCTCCGCCACACGGAGGCATTGCTTTCGGATGGGATCGTATTACTGCATTGCTTGCCGGTGAGGAATCAATCCGCGACGTTATTGCATTCCCCAAGTCCGGTGGTGGTGTTGATCCTCTGACGGATGCTCCTGCTCCTATTACTGCCCAGCAGCGTAAGGAATCTGGAATTGATGCGAAGCCAGTTCGCACTGGTGAGCGTGAGGTAAAGAGCGAAAACTCTAAGGATAATGACTAGCACTGTTGATGACGCTATTGCGCTCGGTGAGCGAATACTGAGTGCCCGAGTGGGAAGCCCGGTCACCCTGTCGCATACCGAACGCATTGCGTCCGACTCTGACGCAGTTTTAGTGCGTGGTGTTACTTCAGATAGTCCCTTTCTTCCCTCTCGGAAAGTTGTCGTTAAAGTATTCCCCAATCGTGGAGAAGAACGCGATGGACTTCTGTTGCGGGAAATTGTGGGGTACCAGTTCGTCGGTTCTCTTAGTAGCGCAGCCACTTTTGGTCCGGAACTAATAGCGTACGACCTTGATGAACGTGCATTTGTCCTTTCCGATTTGGGAACAACATCTACTCTGCAGGATGTTTTGAATGAGGGGCAGCATGGTGCTGTAACCATTGCAGCATTACAGGAATTGGCTACCCTTATTGGTTCACTACAGGTTTCTACAGCAGGGCGCGAAGAGGATTTTCACGCACTGTTGCATCGTGCGCAAACAAAGATACCTGGTCTTTCGGTTCCTTTTTCTTCGCAAGTGTTAGCGGATACATTGCGTCGTGTTCCGAAACTACTCCACGATAAATTAGGAATCGACCTTGTCGAGTCGGTTCAAGACCATGGTCGTCGTAGTGTGAAACGCGCTGTTCAAGGAAGCTATCGAGCCTTTGGTGCGGCGGAGCTTATTCCTGAAAACATTCTCATGTCGCAGCGTAATATCAGGCTACTAGATTTTGCTTTCTGTGGTTACCGAGACATCGGTGTTGATATTGCTGCTGTGTTGTTAGGTTTCCCCTCGGATCTTAATGGTTATGAACTGACAAGAGAGGAAATCGACGCTGTTACCCATACGTGGGTTGAGCAAGTTGATGCCATGTGGCCTCGTATGCGGAGGAAACAATCATCGCGTAAACGTATCTTAGATGGCGCCCTCACATGGGCGTGGTTGAGTGTCAGTTGGATCCTTGGAGATGAACCTAACTTCGAGCATGCTGCCAGTAAAGACAAATTAGATACTGATGATATTGTGCGTTTTTTAGCAATCCGCAATTTAGAAAGACTTGGTACGCTAGCTGAGTACTGGGAAGATAGCGAGTTAGCTGACCATGCTCGCACAGTATCTGTAGCGCTTGCGGCTGTGGCTTAAGTCATTAATGGAGGAAGTATGGATAGCTCTTCTCCGGGTCTTTTTACCATGAATGATTCTGACGAGACAGTTGCCCACCATACTTCTACTGACGGGGATTCGTCTTCATCGCGTGGTGTTCGTCGGTACATTCGGGAGGGAGCTCCGCTCGCTGTACGGATGCGTCCACGTACCCTTGATGAGGTAGTAGGACAGCAACATCTGTTGGGAGAGGGATCTCCACTGCGTCGCCTTATTGAAGGTGAGGGAGTAAACTCCGTCATCCTTTATGGTCCTCCGGGAACAGGCAAGACAACATTAGCAAGTCTTATTTCGGGGGTCACTGGTAGAAAATTTGTTGAGCTTTCTGCATTGTCTGCTGGTGTTAAAGAAGTACGTCAGGTTATTGATGATGCACGCACTCGTCTTGCGTATGGCGTTGACACAGTACTGTTTATTGATGAAGTGCATCGGTTTTCCCGTACTCAGCAGGAAGCTTTGCTAGCAGCGGTGGAAAACCGTGTTGTTCTGCTGGTAGCGGCAACTACTGAGAATCCTTCATTTTCGGTAGTTGCGCCTCTTTTATCGCGGTCACTTGTCCTACAGCTTAAACCGCTAAAACCCGACGATCTGCGAATTTTATTAGAGCGTGCAGTATCTGATCCGCGTGGCTTTGGGGGGCATATTGAGGTGGAGGATGCCGCTTATACAGATCTCGTAAGGTTGGCGGGGGGTGACGCACGTCGCGCGTTAACGTATTTAGAGGCGGCAGCTGATGCGCGTTTTCATGATGATGATCCGCTTACTGTTTCTGATATTGAGCGTTCTACACCGGATGCGTTGGCGCGCTATGACCGTAATGGAGACCAGCACTACGACACTGTAAGCGCTTTTATTAAATCGGTGCGTGGATCGGATCCTGATGCTGCTCTCCACTATCTTGCCCGTATGATAAACGCGGGGGAAGATCCACGTTTTATTGCTCGTCGGCTCATAATTCTCGCCTCTGAAGATATTGGTTTGGCTGATTCCACTGCGTTACAAACTGCAGTGGCGGCAGCACAGGCAGTACAGATGATCGGTATGCCGGAGGGGCGTATTATCCTCTCGGAGGCGACACTTCATTTAGCAACGGCACCAAAATCCAATGCGTGTTATACCGCTATTGACGCCGCTTTAGAAGATGTACGGAACGGTGTAGTAGGTCCTATTCCACAGCATCTCCGTGATGGCCATTATGCGGGCGCGAAAAAGTTGGGAAACGCGATCGGCTATCAGTATCCCCATAACACTTCTGAGGGAATTCAGAAGCAACAGTATCCGCCTGACAATTTGGTAGGCAAAAACTACTATCATCCCACTGAGCATGGTGCAGAAAAACGAATTGCCCAGTGGCTACCTAAATTACGGACAGCTGTTCGGGGAGCAACTAAGAAGAATTAATTCTTAGGACAAAAGAGGGTTTTCTTTGCCTATGTCTCTGAGATATGGGTCCGCGTGTGTCACAAGGTAAGCTAAAGGGCGAGAAAAACGATACGCACACTGTGGAACTGCAGCTGCCCTTGCGTGTTGTTGCGCCTTATTGGTGTGGCGACCGTAGTAGCCACAGCGCGGTGTTTAAAGAAAAAGGATTCCATCCGTGCAAACCCACGAAATTCGGCAACGTTTTATTGATCATTACGTGAAAGCTGGACATACGCATGTTCCGTCCGCATCTCTCGTACTAGAAGATCCCACTCTGCTTTTCGTTAATGCCGGTATGGTTCCCTTTAAACCCTATTTTTTGGGACAACAGACCGCACCTTTCTCTACCGCTACTTCTATCCAGAAGTGTGTCCGTACGCTCGATATTGACGAAGTTGGTATTACCACGCGGCATAATACTTTCTTCCAGATGGCCGGTAATTTTTCCTTTGGAGCGTACTTCAAAGAGGGTGCTATTAAACATGCTTGGTCTCTGCTGACGAGCCCAGTTGACGAGGGGGGCTACGGATTCGATCCAGATTCGTTGTGGGCTACCGTCTACAAGGATGATGATGAGGCCTACTCCATCTGGCGTGATGGTGTTGGTATGCGGGAGGATCACATTCAGCGTCGCGGGATGAAAGACAATTTCTGGTCGATGGGTGTTCCCGGACCGTGTGGACCTTCCTCCGAGATCTTTTTCGATAGAGGACCAGCCTATGGTAAAGAGGGTGGACCTGTTGTCGATGAAGATCGATATATCGAGATCTGGAATCTTGTCTTCATGGAGAAGGAACGCGGAGAGGGCATCGGTAAAGACGGCTACAAGGTTATTGGGTCTCTTCCGCAGAAGAATATCGACACTGGTATGGGTATTGAGCGTGTGGCGTTCATTCTGCAGGGCGTTGAAAATGTTTACGAAACTGATCTGCTTCGTCCCACTATTACCACTGCGGAACGGTTAACTGGGTCTACTTATAGTGATGCTCCAGAAGACCATCAGGATGCTGTTTATTTCCGCGTTATTGCGGATCACTCGCGTACTGCCGTCATGCTTATTGCTGATGGAGTAACTCCTGGTAATGAAGGCCGCGGCTATATTTTGCGACGTCTTATTCGACGTATTGTTCGCTCTGCTCGTCTGCTGGGCGCGCATGGTCCTGTTATGGAGGAACTAACTGCTACGGTGTGCGACTCTATGTCACCTTCCTTCCCCGAGTTGGTGACAAAGCGTGAGCATATCCAAAAGCTTTGTGTAACAGAGGAAAAAGCATTTCTCCGGACTCTTGATTCGGGGATGAAGCTGTTCGCTGTGGAGGCTGCTGCGGTAAAAGCTAGAGGCGAGGATGTCATTCCTGGCGATGTTGCTTTTACTTTGCATGATACGCATGGATTCCCCATCGATTTAACTCGTGAAATGGCTGCTGAACAGGGAATGACTGTTGATGATGCAGCTTTTGATCGTCTTATGCAGGAGCAGAAACAGCGCGCTAAAGCTGATTCGCACGCGAAGAAGCATGCACATGCTGACCTTGGTGTTTATCGAGATTTTATCGATCAGCACCCCACTACTTTCACTGGTTATAACAGTCTTACTACTGACACCAAGATTCTTGGTCTCGTTGTCGATGGTGAGCATGTCGACCACGCAGATACCGGAACTCATGTTGAGGTCATTCTGGAAGACTCCCCATTCTATGCAGAAGCGGGAGGACAGTGTGCAGATTGTGGAACAATTACAACGGCACAAGGGTGCGTAGATGTCCGGGATGTTCAGAAAATCGGGAAAAAAGTTTGGCTGCATCGTGGCATCGTGACAAGTGGAACTATCACTGTTGGTTCTGCACAGGCGCAGGTAGATGCGGTTAATCGGCGTCATGGAGCGCAGGCGCATACTGCTACTCACCTGGTACACGCAGCTCTCCGCTCAATCCTCGGTGAAGAAGCTGTGCAAGCAGGATCGCTCAATAAGCCTGGATATTTGAGGTTTGATTTCAACTGGACGTCTCCTCTTACCCCGGCGGAACTCACCGAAATTGAAGAGTGGGTCAATACTGCTATTGATCAAGACCTTCCGGTAACAACGGAAATTATGGCTTTGGACGATGCTAAAGCTTCTGGTGCAATGGCACTGTTCGGTGAGAATTATGGTGATAAAGTTCGCGTTGTCACCATTGGTGAGGAGGGTAAGCCGTGCGTATCTAAAGAGCTTTGCGGTGGAATCCATGTTGCATCTACGGCACAGATTGGATCAGTTCGATTCATTGGTGATTCATCTGTGGGATCAGGTATCCGTCGAGTAGAAGCCTATGTTGGCCTCCAAGCGCTTGCTGCAGCTCGCAATGACCAGCGTATTGTCAACGATCTGATGGCTCGTTTTAAGGTGAAATCAGACGATGTTGTACCGCGTGTGGCTGCTCTTCAAGAAACAGTGAAAAATCTTGAGAGAGAGCTCTCTGATGTACGTATGGCGGCAGTATTGAAGGATGCTGGTTCCTTTATTGAGCAGGCTGTCGATATTAACGGTGTACAGGTGATCGCTGCGGAGGCTCCGCATGGAGCAGATGGTGCCCAACTGCGTACTTTGGCCTGCACTATTCGTAAGCATTTTGGAGAAAACCCGGCAGTTGTTGCACTGTTCACTGGTTCTGGGGAAAAGCTCCCATTTGTTGTTGCTGTTAACTCTTCAGCCGTATCACGTGGTGTGAAAGCCGGCGATATTGTGAAGGCTGCCGCTCCTGCAATTGGTGGTCGTGGCGGCGGAAAACCCGATCTTGCCCAAGGCTCGGGGAGTGACGCTAGTGGACTTGCGGAAGCTCTGACCACTGTTACTGCTGCAGTGCAGAAAGTTACTGTGTAAAAGTACCGTATAAAGCTACTGTGTAGGGTTTTTGTGGAATTAGATGATTACCGTCCTGACGTCCCGGGTGATGATGACCCGGGACGTGGCCGCCGGATAGCATTTGACGTTGGGAAAGCACGTATAGGCGTTGCATCGTGTGACCCAGACTGTATCTTGGCGACTCCCGTTGAGACTATTCATTTAAAGCATTATCCCTGGCCACAGGTTACCCTGCAGAGAATAGATAGCATTCTAACGGAATATGAACCCGTTGAAGTTATCGTCGGCTTACCACGTACATTGCATGGACGCGCGTCTAGTTCAGTAGAGATGGCTATTGGTTTTGTCGATGAATTTCGCACGTCGTGGCCAAAAATACCTGTACGCTTAGTAGACGAGCGATTATCAACAGTGGTTGCTACCCAGGCACTCCGTTCGTCGCAGGTAGCGAGCCGTGCACAACGAGCTCTCGTTGACCAAGCTGCCGCTGTAGAAATTCTTAATACATGGCTCGATCTTCGTAGACGACATTGTTGTCATAATGAGAAGGAACAGTGAGTGGGACGGCACAGTAAAGGGATTGACCCGCAAGACTATACGGAAGAATCTAGTATCGTTGCTGAATCTTCTGATAAACACGCGGCGCCCAGTGATAACGCCGAAGGATATAGCAATGATGCGAATAATATTTCTTCGCAATCTGGCAAAACTGTAAAAAGTCGGCGGTTTTCAATTGTCAGTGGCGTCGTGCTATTAGTCGTTGTCCTCTTCGCTGGAGCGATGCTGTACCATCACCGCAATAGGCACTCATATCCTGATTTTGAGGGACCGGGGACAGGATCGGTTCTCGTTGAAGTTACTCCAGGGGCGTCAGCTGCCTCATTAGCTCCAACATTAGTGGAAATGGGCGTCGTCAAATCTACTGGTGCTTTTATTCAAGCAGCTAATGATAATCCTCGTATTACGTCCATGCAGCCTGGCTACTACCAACTTCGTAAAAAAATGGCGGCTGTGAAAGCTGTTGAGAAGCTTCTCGATCCTTCTAACAGAGCAGGTGCAGTTAATCTCCCTGGTGGTGTAACGCTGGAAGATGTTCATGTTGTGCATGGGAAGACAGTTTTCGGTATCTACCATCATCTTTCTGTCGCATCCTGTTATATGAACGCGCAAAAAAAGCATTGTATTAGCAGTGCAGCCTTCCGGAATGCTGTTGCGAAAGCGAATCCTGCCCAGTTAGGTGTTCCCGAGTGGGCATACCATGCGGTAGCTCACGCAAAATATCCTGATCGTAAAATCGAGGGGCTTATTCTTCCGGGAGTTCACGTTTTCAATCCGACGCATAGTCCCCTCCAGATTATTCACGATCTTGTGACGGCATCGGCAGAGATCTATCAGCAGTCAGGTTTAGTAGAGGCTGCTAAGAAGCAAAAATTATCGCCGTACGAAATTGTGACAGGAGCATCACTAATACAGCGGGAAGTAGGAGTATCTGATTACGGGAAAGTAGCACGCGTTATTGTTAACCGGTTAAACCGTGATCAGCCCCTGCAGTTTGATTCAACTGTTAACTATGGTTTGTCTGAGCAGCAGGTTGCTACTACAGATGCAGATTGTGCCGCAGTGACCCCATGGAATACCTATGCAAAGAAGGGGCTACCAGCCACCCCTATTTGCTCACCTACAATGGATGCTGTACACGCTATGGAAAATCCCACTCCAGGTGATTGGCTTTACTTTGTGACAGTTGACAAGCGGGGCACTACTAAATTCAATGCCACGCTAAAAGGCCATGAACGAGATATTAAAGAAGCTCATCGCAATGGAGTTTTCGATAGCCAATAAAAGGGTACTTATCGCGGATTCGTAGAAAGGTCACTATGCTTGCCGCAGCAGTTCTTGGTTCTCCTATCGATCATTCGCTTTCCCCTCTTCTTCATGAATCTGCCTACCGCGCACTGGGTTTAAATGATTGGACGTACACTCAAATTGAGTGCACTGCCAGTGATCTTCCTAGAATAGTTTCTGCTGCGGATCCCGGTATGCGTGGATTTTCTGTTACCAGGCCATGCAAAGATGCTGCGTTGCGGTTTGCTGACGTTGTTTCAGAGCGTGCACATATCGTGGAATCTGCCAATACACTCATTCGTCGGGGCACAGAGTGGTATGCGGACTGTACAGACATTGATGGTGCATGTGCTTCTCTTAAAAAATCTGGTTACACCGGCGGCAATGTTCTTCTGCTAGGTGCAGGTGGAACATCTCGCCCGTATCTTTCCGCCCTTCGCAGTGCCGGAGTAGAAGGAGTAGGGAGAGTCGCTATTGCGTCGCGTGCAGAGGAACGTGCACAACACACGTTGCATGTTGCTGCACGGCTAGGACTGGATTATTCCTGGATACCTCTCAATGATCCTGAGATTTTGCGCGCTAGCTGTCATAACGCCACTTTAGTTATTTCGACTTTACCGGGTGACGCAGCTGCCGGATACAGTACATTTCTCCGTCGAACTCCACGTCTTATTGATGTGACGTATGCACCATGGCCTACCTCATTAGCGCAAGTAGTGGCAGATAATGGCGGTACAGTGGTCGGTGGACGGACAATGTTGTTACACCAGGCTGTCGCACAGATAGAAGCCTTCACCCAAAAAACTGTGACAGATGATGTTTTTGCCGCAATGGTAGCTTCCCTACAAAGGTCCTAAAAATCCTACACTGAGGGCGATTTACCCTCGTGAGGAAAAATAGTGACTGTATCTTCTATACCTTTTATATGTTCTACCGCTATCACAGTATTGTCTTTGCTATGGCTAGCATGGTTAGCGCGGCAGGACAGTGCAGCACGGCGTATCCCTACATATCTTGTGGGACTCGGAATAGTGTTAGCAAGCATGTATTCGTTCAGTGAAGGTGCCTGCGGTCGCGCAGTATGCGCTGGATTATGCCTTTTTGCCTGTTATCTCATTCCCTATGTCATGGGCGCGGGTATTGGTGGGGGAGATGTTAAAGCGGCTTTTCCCATTGGGATGTTTGTGGGGGCATTGGGATGGGCTGCTTGGTGGTGCGCGAGTGTAGGTGCATTTCCTGTTACTGCGTGTGTGGGAATAGGACAACGCATTATTCTCCGTCTATCTACGCAATTCTCGCACACCAGTGCCCACGATGAGATTCATAGTCTTACTATTCCGCATGGTGTCTCACTTGCTGTCGTCACTGGAATCATTCTTATTTCTCATTATCTGGTTATATTCCGCTAAGAATATGCCCAGTAAGGGAACGTATCGCCGTGGAGAAGAAGCGAAACATGACAGAATGGAGAAGTGTTTCGATGGACTACTGCAGGTGAATCCCATGGCCAAGCTCTCATCGCTCTCGTAGAGGATGTTATTTCTGGCCTTCCGCTTTCGACCGATGAGGTCGCTACTCAGTTAGCGCGTCGCCGTCTCGGCTATGGTCGTGGCGCGCGGATGAAGTTTGAGCAGGATCATGTCACACTCCTCACCGGTGTGCGACACGGCAAGACCCTGGGGGGTCCTATCGCTATTCAGATTGAGAATAGTGAGTGGCCTAAGTGGGAGAAAATCATGTCTCCCGACTATGTTGACCCTGCCGCTATTGATGATTTAGCGCGTAACCAGGCACTCACCCGTCCACGACCAGGACATGCCGACTTTGCCGGAATGCTCAAATACAATGCAGACGATGCGCGCAATATTCTGGAGCGTTCTTCCGCCCGCGAGACCGCTGCCCGTGTTGCTGCCGGTACAGTGGCGCGCTCTATCCTGCGGGAAGTGCTGGGGGTAGAGGTTGTCTCCCGTGTACTTTCCATCGGAAATTCCACCCTTTATGGTGAGGATGACCTTCCCACTAGTACCGATCAACGTCGTATTGATGAAAGCCCAGTGCGTGCCTCCCATCCAGAAGCAGAAGCGAGCATGATCGCAGAGATTGATGCAGCTCGCAAAGCTGGCGATACTTTAGGTGGCATTGTTGAAGTCGTCGTTCATGGTCTTCCTATTGGCTTGGGATCGTTTGTCTCTGGCGAGCGTCGTCTAGAAGCTAGATTAGCCAGTGCTTTAATGGGGATCCAGGCCATTAAGGGGGTAGAAGTTGGTGACGGTTTCGCACTTGCACGCCATCGCGGCTCTGTAGCACACGATCAAATGGATCCCACTGAAGATGGCATTATTCGACGTTCTAATCATGCCGGAGGGCTGGAAGGCGGTATGACCAACGGACAGCCGTTAGTTATACGTGCCGCAATGAAACCTATATCTACAGTTCCTCGTGCTTTAGCCACAATTGATATGGCGACGGGTGCACCTGCTACTGCTATTCATCAACGGTCGGATGTATGTGCTGTGCCTGCTGCTGGAGTAGTCGCAGAAGCTATGGTGGCTTTAGTTCTTGCCCAGGCAGTGCTGGAAAAATTCGGGGGAGATACGCTTGCAGAAACGCAGCGGAATTACCATGCGTATCAAGAGTATGTGAAGGAACGCCTGACATGGGCGAAGTAGCATGTTCTCCAGTCTGCGTTTTTGTGGGGCTTCCGGGTTCTGGGAAAACGACTGCGGCCAAAAGACTTTCTCGTGCGCTACAACTGCCTTTTGCGGATACAGACCAGATCATTGAAGAACGCTATGGAAAAAGCTGTGGAGAAGTATTCACAGAGCTTGGCGAAAAAGCTTTCCGTGACGTTGAAGAAGATGTGGTAGCAGAGGCCTTAGCGTCTTATGGCGGTATTCTCGCACTGGGTGGGGGAGCTATTTTATCGCCACGGACCCGTACTTTGTTGATGGACGTACCGGTTATTTTTCTCGATATTTCTGCCGCAGAGGGTATCCGGCGCACAAGTGGAACGGCTACGCGTCCTGTGCTTGCGGCGGCTGATCCCGTAGAGCATTATCGGCAGTTGTACCGCATACGGAGACCATACTATTTCGAGGTTGCGGATCTTGTCCTCCAACCAGAACATCGTAAACCGATTGATGTTATCGACGAGATCTGTACGTTCCTCGGCCGTACTCGCATTACTACCAATAGTGACAACTGAAAGAGTCTTATGCGTTCTACTGTGATTGATGTAAAAGCTGCACAGCCTTATCACGTTTGTATCGGCTCGCATTTAGTTCCAGATATTGCTGAACTGGGCAGTACTTTCCGTAATGTAGGCATCGTTTATCAGAAGAGCGTGTCCACTTTCGTTGCGGATATTGCTGCCGCACTTCAAAGTAAAGGGACTAATGTACATCTTTTTGCAGTTCCTGATGCGGAGGCTGGCAAAACCTTAGTAGTGGCAGAAGAACTCTGGATGAGCTGTGGTAATGCCGGTATTACTCGTGCAGATGCCATCATGGGAGTGGGTGGCGGTGCAGCCACTGATCTGGCTGGCTTTATTGCGTCAACATGGATGCGGGGAATAGCTTTTATTAGTTGTCCCACGTCGCTTCTTGGCATGGTAGATGCTGGTGTAGGCGGTAAAACAGGTATCAATAATGCCATTGGTAAGAATCTGATCGGTACTTTCCATGAACCGCGTGGTGTTTTTATCGATCTTTCGGTGCTGCATACACTGCCACGAGCAGAAATCGTCTCAGGTATGGCTGAAGTTGTGAAATGTGGTTTTATTTCTGATCAGCGCATTATTGATCTTATTGAAGAGAACCCTGCAGCAGTTTTCGATGTTGATGGTGCTGTTCTTCATGAGCTTGTGCAGCGTTCAGTACAGGTAAAAGCTGATGTAGTGAGCTGCGATCTACGAGAAACCGGCCTCCGCGAAAATCTTAACTATGGGCATACTCTGGCACATGCGATTGAGCAGCGTGAACACTATCTGTGGCGGCATGGGAATGCGGTAGCAGTGGGGATGGTGTTTGCTGCTGCACTAGCTCGTACTGCGGGATTATTGAATGATGCAGACGTTGCACGTACCCGTGCTGTACTTCACTCTGTGGGGCTTCCCACGACATACGAAGCTGGGGCTTTGGATGAACTGACTCATACTATGCAGTCAGATAAGAAGAACCGGAATGGGGCACTTCGCTTTGTCGTCCTCGATGGTTTCGGAAATCCCATCCGCTTGGAAAATCCCTCTCCCCAACAATTGGCAGATGCTTACTCCGTCATAAGCGAACCGGAAGGAAAATAGTCATGATTCATGTACTCAATGGGCCTAACCTGGGAAGATTAGGGAAGCGTCAACCCGACATTTACGGTTCCACGACTTTTTCAGATCTTGTCGCTTTGCTTGAACATGACGCTGCAGATTTGGGTGTTGACGTAGAGGTGAAGCAAACAGACTCTGAAGCCGAGCTGCTGGGGTGGATACATGATAGTGCTGATAAACGGGAGCCTGTTATTTTGAATGCCGGTGCTCTTACACACACGTCGGTAGCATTACGCGATGCTTGCGCGGAATTAACTGATTATGCCGGTTTTATCGAAGTGCATATCTCTAATGTGCATGCGCGCGAAGAGTTTCGCCATCATAGTTATCTTTCTGACATTGCTACCGGTGTTATCGTCGGCCTGGGGATTGATGGCTACCGTCTAGCACTGCGTTGGTTTGCACAGCACAACTAGTATTGCCTAATAACGAAGGGCGTAGGAGAGACTGTAAAGGAAAGATTATGGGGACAGTAGATACGTATCTTTCTCGGCGAAATCAGCTCCGCGAGAATATACAGAGTGGGAATATACAGAGTAAGAATGTGCCAGATGCCGTTCTTATTTTTGGGCTAAGCTCAATCCGGTATTTTTCTGGGTTTAGTGGTTCCAATGCACTGTTATGGATCGATGGTAGCGATGCGGCACGTGATGTTCTTATTACCGATGGCCGTTACACGACGCAGGCACGGGGTGAATGCCCAGGGTTAACGATTGATATACAGTCCTCACGTGGTAGTGCGGCATTGTGCGCGACCGCGGCAGAGCGTGGATTACATGCAGACACACTGGGGGTTGATGGAGAATTCCTCAACTGGCTCGACTACCAGGAAATAGCAGCATGGCTGAATACAGAAAATAGCGGCGGGGGGGACAGTACGACTATCCTTGCCCAGCTTGTTGATATTTCGCCACAAATAGCCCAGTTACGTGCTGTCAAAGACAGCGCGGAGATAGTTGCTCTCGATAAAGCTGCGCGTTGTGCTGAAGCCGCTTTGTGCGATCTTATTGATGAGAAGATTCTTGCCCCGGGAGTTACTGAAAATGAGGTAGCTGCACGGCTGGATTATCTTATGAAGATACACGGTTCTGAATGTGTGTCCTTTGAGACCATTGTGGGCACTGGCGCCAATGGTGCTCTTCCACACCACAGTCCAGATGGCACACAGATTAGTGCTGGTGATCTCGTTGTTATCGATTTCGGTGCAGTTGTTGATGGATATCATTCAGACTGCACACACACTTTCTGTATTGGTGATCCGCAACCGTGGCAAAAAGAAATCTCCGATATTGTGTGGCAGGCTCACCAAGCCGCAGTAGCGGCTGTTGTTCCCGGAATCACTGCGGGAAGTATTGATGATGCTGCCCGCGCTATTATTACCGACGCCGGATATAGAGAGTGTTTTGGCCACTCCACGGGACACGGAGTAGGGATTGATATTCATGAACATCCGTGGGTGCGGACAGGTTCACAAGAATCTATTGTTCCCGGCACAGTCTTTACCGTAGAACCAGGTATTTACCTGCCCGATAGGGGAGGTGTACGCATAGAAAATACCTATGTGCTAGAAGAAGATGGGAATGTGCGCTCTCTGCAGGCATTTTCCGCAGAATTGCTGCTTGTTTAGTAAACTACCATGAGGTAACGGTTGTACTGATGTAGCGTCAGCAACCATTCAGATATTTCGACAGAAAAGAGCTTATTGTGGCGAGTACCGCTGACTTCAAAAATGGCTTGGTGCTGCAGATGGACGGCAAGCTGCAGCAAATTGTGGAATTTCAGCATGTGAAACCGGGTAAAGGCCCAGCTTTCGTACGCACTAAGTTGAAAGATGTCGTTACTGGAAAAGTTGTTGACAAGACTTTTAATGCTGGCGTCAAGGTTGAAACGGCTACCGTGGACCGCCGCGATTTCACCTACCTCTATAAGGATGGAGAGGACTTCGTTCTGATGGACGAAGATACTTTTGACCAGATTACTGTTGGTCCGGAAATCCTTGGCGATGGTGCTCGCTTCCTTCTTGAAAACACCACTATCCAGGTATCTATGCACGATGGTGTGCCACTGTTTGCAGATCTGCCGGTATCAGTTGACCTCACTGTTGCCCATACTGATCCGGGCCTGCAGGGTGACCGTTCTTCTGCTGGTACTAAGCCTGCAACCTTGGAAACTGGTGCTGAAGTGCAGGTTCCTCTCTTCATTAACACTGGAGATGTCCTCCGTATCGATACCCGCAACGGTCACTATCTAAGCCGTGTCAACAATTAATCCCCCTCGGAGTTCTGCCATGAGTGGAGACGGAAAAAGCCGTCCTAGTCATGCTGGAAGCAGGCATAAAGCTCGTCAGCGTGCTTTGACACTTCTTTTTGAAGCAGAAAGCCGGGATGTCGACCCAGTTGAGTTAGCGGAGAATCGTCGTGACTATGCGCTGGAGCTGGCGCGTAGTGGCGAAGGCGGTATGCCGCTGGTAAGTGATTACGCTCTTGCCATCATTACCGGAGTGGCGGAAGAAATTGATCGCATCGACGAGATTTTAGCCTCCTACCTCACTGATTGGTCTCTTGATCGGCTTGCTGCTGTTGATCGCACAGCATTGCGTATCGGTCTCTGGGAACTACTCTTTACGGATGATGTTCCTGCCCTCACTGCTGTTGATGAGGCAGTGAGTTTAGCCAGAGAATATTCCGATGACGATGCACCACGTTTTGTTAACGGTGTGCTTGACAAAGTATTGCGCGATCGCGATGTCCTCAAAGAACAGCTTTCTCATACCAGTACTGTCGACGTGGTAGAGGAAGAATCCGTAGCAGATGACTCTACTCCTGCTGAAATTGATGGGACGGAAACTCGCTAACTGCATATCCGCATTCATTATGGTGGCCGGAACCTAAAAATCTGTTAGGTTCCGGCCATTTGCCGTATATAGGTAGTCTACAGACTGGTATACTCTGTATGCAGAGCAGACATCCTTTAACAAGCCGTCCAGAGAGGCGGAGAAGGAGGTCAGGATGAACGACAATGTGCAACTGCTTGACGCTGCGGACGTATCACGCACCGTCGCACGAATCGCCCATCAGATCATTGAGAAGACAGCACTTGACGAATCCTCGTCTAAGCGCGTCATATTGTTGGGCATTCCTACGCGAGGTAGCCACCTCGCTCACCGGCTTGCTTCGAAAATTGCTGAATTTTCGGGTATCTCTCCAGAAGTCGGATCTCTCGATATCACTCTCTACCGTGATGATTTACGTCAACGCCCCCCTCGTCCTATGGGGGAAACTCAAATCCCACGCGCTGGTATTGATGGCGCGTTAGTCATTCTTGTTGATGACGTTCTCTTTTCTGGACGCACGGTGCGCGCCGCACTGGATGCACTTCGGGATATCGGACGCCCAGATATTATCCAACTGGCAGTTTTAGTGGATCGTGGACACCGAGAACTTCCTATTCGACCCGACTATGTAGGCAAGAACATTCCTACTGCTCGTGCTGAAGGGGTTGCTGTTCACATGGAAGAAACAGACGGTGTAGATGAAGTTGTCCTCACTCGAGATATCACAGGAGGAGAGGCAGAGTGAAGCATCTCGTCTCGATTAATGACCTTGATAAAGACAGTGCCATTGCTCTTCTTAACCTGGCAGATGATCTGAAGTCTTCTCTGCTAGAACGGGAAATTCGAAAACTTCCCACATTGCGGGGACGTACTGTTTTTACTGTTTTTTATGAAAACTCAACGCGTACGCGTACTAGTTTTGAGACTGCCGCTAAATGGCTGAGTGCGGATGTCGGTAGTATTGCGGCTGCCAATTCATCAGTGAAAAAAGGGGAGTCTCTCCAAGATACGGGTCAAACGTTAACTGCTATCGGTGCGGATGCCCTCATCGTTCGGCATCCTAATTCTGGCGCACCGTATCAGCTTTCTCGCTGGCTTTCTCCCGATGGAATACATGGTCCGTCAATTATTAACGCAGGTGACGGACAGCATGAGCATCCTTCCCAGGCTTTACTTGATGCTCTGACATTCCGGCAGCATCATGGGGGATTCGAGGGACGGAAACTTGTCATTGTGGGGGATATTCTGCATTCCCGCGTAGCACGTTCTGATCTTCTTCTCTTCTCTAAGCTCGGTGCTGAGGTTGTTTTTGTGGCACCTCCAACATTGCTTCCTGTTGGTGTCGAGAATTGGCCATGTCGTGTAACGCAGGATCTTGATGCAGAGTTGAAAGATGCTGATGCTATTCAGCTTCTACGAGTTCAGGAAGAACGAATGAAAGCGGGGGAGGCGTTCTTCCCCTCTGTCCGTGAGTATGCTGCTCTTTACGGGATGAGCAAAGAGCGTCTCGGTATGTTGCGCGACGATGCAATTATCATGCATCCGGGCCCGATGATTCGTGGCATGGAAATCAACTTTGATGTTGCTGATTCTTCACAGACTGCTGTTCTTCAACAAGTGAACAATGGTGTTCACGTTCGTATGGCCATCCTCATCTCGCTTCTCACCGGTGACAAGGAAGCGTAATCATGCAGAAAGATACTATGACTTCACTTCTTATTCGCCACGTTCGTCCTTATGGTGAAGGCGACACCGTAGATGTTCTTGTTGAAGATGGATGCATTAGCCGTATTACTCCATGCGGAGAAATAACGTCTCTTCCAGATAATTGTGATGAATACGATGGCAAGGGCAATGTACTACTGCCCGGTCTTGTTGATATTCACGTGCATCTTCGTGAACCCGGTCGAGAAGATACAGAGACTATTGCTAGTGGTTCGGCGGCAGCTGCACGCGGCGGCTTCACTGCTGTTCTCACTATGCCCAATACTAAGCCAGTTATCGACAACAATAATCTTGCCGAAATGATATGGAGCAAGGGCCAAGAAATTGGTCTCTGCGATGTTTACCCTGTTGGCTCTATAACCGTAGGCCTGCAGGGTAAAGAACTTTCCGAAATGGGATTGATGAATAAGGGTAAAGCCCATGTTCGTTGGTTCTCCGATGATGGTAAGTGTGTCAATAATCCGCTGGTCATGAGGCGTGCACTTGAATATGCGGCAGGTTTCGGGGCAACTATTGCTCAACATGCGGAAGAAGATCGTTTAACAGAAGGCGCTATTGCCCACGAAGGGCCAATGGCCGCAAAGTTGGGAATGAAGAGATGGCCGCGCGCTGCTGAGGAATCTATTGTGGCGCGGGATATTCTGTTAGCACGTGATGCACATGCCCGTATTCACGTCTGCCATGCTTCTACTAAGGGAACCGTTGAGTTACTGAAGTGGGCACGAACGCAAGGTGTCACTATCACCGCTGAGGTGACTCCACATCACCTGCTTCTCAATGATTCTGTTCTTCCTACTTATAACGGTGTCTACCGTGTTAATCCGCCACTGCGGGAAGACTCAGATAATGAGGCACTTCAGCAAGCTCTTGTTGATGGTGTTATTGATTGTGTGGCCACTGATCATGCACCACATGGATCCGAGGAGACATGTTGTGAGTTCGCGAAAGCTGCCAATGGCATGTTGGGGTTGGAGACGTCCCTTGCCATCCTTGCTCAAGTGATGGTGGAAACTGGCCGTATGACGTGGCGTGATATCGCGCGAGTTATGAGTGAACGTCCAGCAGAACTTGTCGGTTTATCGGATCAAGGACGTCCACTTGCAGTAGGAGAGCCAGCTAACCTCACTGTTATTGATCCAGATGCCGGCTGGAAAGTACATGGCGAAGAGCTAGCCTCAATCGCCTCTAATACTCCCTACGAGGGCATGGAGTTCCGGGCCCGCCCAGTACTAACAGTGCTTCGTGGACATGTTACTGCCCGTGATGGGGTAGTTGAGTTCTAGGGCTCTATAGCGAGCAGAAGAGGAGAAAAGGAATAGTGAGCAAGCGGATTCCAGCAGCCCTAGTTCTTGAAGACGGGCGTATTTTTCACGGTCATGCTTTTGGAACTCTAGGGGAGACCCTGGGCGAGGCAGTTTTTTCCACCGGTATGACTGGTTATCAGGAGACTCTGACGGATCCTTCTTATCGGCGTCAGATTGTTGTCTCTACTGCACCGCAGATTGGTAACACTGGGTGGAATCGTATCGACGGTGAGTCCATGACTGCCGACCCCACCAATGACGCCGTTCGCCACGGCATGGTGGGAAAAATTCATGTTGCAGGATACGTCATTCGTGATTATGCCCATCAGCCGTGCAGCTGGCGATTAGATCACACGCTGCAGGAGGAACTAGAAGCGCAGGGTATTGTTGCTATTCAGAATGTTGATACACGTGCCATCGTGCGACATCTTCGGACAAAGGGCAGTATGCTTGCTGGCATCTTTTCCGGTGACGCTCTGGCCAGTGACGAAGAAATGCTAGAAAAGGTACGGTCACAACCACCAGCAGTTGGTCAGGATCTTGCGAGTGAAGTCTCTACGCGGGAAATGTATACCCTTGATCCAGTAGGCGAGCATCGCTTTACCATTGCGGCTATTGACTTGGGTATTAAAGCTAATACTCCGCGTAACTTTGTCAACCGTGGACTGCGTGTTCACATGTTGCCATCTTCTGCTACGTGGGAACAAGTCCACGATCTCGATGTTGATGGGCTTTTCTTCTCTAACGGCCCAGGGGACCCAGTCACTGCTACTGCGTCTATTGCACTCACCAAGGCTGCGTTGGAAAATGACGTGCCGCTTTTCGGTATCTGCTTCGGTAACCAGATTTTCGGTCGGGCTTTAGGGCTTGATACCTACAAGATGAAATTCGGCCACCGTGGTATCAACATCCCTGTGAAAGACCACCAAACTGGCCGTATTGCTATTACATCCCAAAACCATGGTTTTGCTTTGGAAGGTGAACCCGGCATGGAGTTTGACACTCCTTATGGTCGGGCACTCATCTCCCATAGTTGCCCCAACGATAATACGGTGGAGGGCGTCAAACTGCTTGATGGTAGCGCCTTCTCTGTGCAATATCACCCGGAGGCATGTGCTGGGCCACACGACGCAAACTATCTCTTTGATGAGTTTGTTGATCTCCTTGAGAAACACGACAAGAAGGGACAGAAGTAAATGCCACGTCGCGACGATCTTAACCACATTCTTGTCATCGGTTCGGGGCCTATTGTTATTGGCCAGGCCTGCGAATTCGACTATTCGGGTACCCAAGCATGTCGAGTCTTGAAGCAAGAAGGCATTCGTGTCTCCCTTGTTAACTCCAATCCGGCCACAATTATGACCGATCCAGAGTTTGCAGACTCCACCTATGTGCAGCCTATTACTGCAGAATACATTGAGAAGATCTTCCAGAAAGAAGCTGCTGACGGCCATCCCATTGACGCCGTACTGCCTACCCTTGGTGGCCAAACTGCCCTCAACGCAGCTGTTGATCTGCATGATCGTGGCCTTCTCGAGAAATACAACGTTGAACTAATCGGCGCCTCTTTCGAGTCCATTCAGCGCGGCGAGGACCGTCAAACTTTCAAAGATATTGTTGAACAGATCGGTGGTGAGTCAGCCCGCTCCCGCGTCTGCTACACCATGGACGAAGTCCATGAAACAGTTGAAGAGCTCGGTCTCCCCGTAGTCGTTCGCCCCTCTTTCACAATGGGCGGTTTAGGCTCCGGCATGGCCTACACAATGGAGGACCTGGATCGTATTGCCGGCGGCGGATTAGCAGCATCCCCAACAGCAAACGTTCTCATTGAAGAATCTATCCTTGGGTGGAAAGAATTTGAGCTAGAGCTGATGCGTGACCATAACGATAACGTCGTGGTTGTCTGCTCTATCGAGAATCTCGACCCAGTAGGTGTTCATACCGGCGATTCCATAACCGTTGCCCCAGCAATGACCCTCACCGACCGCGAATACCAGATAATGCGTGATCAATCGATCGCTATTCTGCGCGCTGTTGGTGTCGATACCGGTGGATGCAATATTCAATTCGCACAGGATCCGAAGACGGGTCGCCTCGTTGTTATCGAGATGAATCCGCGTGTTTCGCGTTCCTCTGCGCTTGCATCCAAAGCAACTGGTTTCCCCATCGCCAAGATCGCTGCCAAATTGGCGATTGGCTACACGCTGGATGAAATTCCTAACGATATTACTAAGGAAACCCCAGCGAGCTTCGAGCCGACTCTCGACTACGTTGTCGTTAAGGCTCCACGTTTTGCCTTCGAGAAATTCCCTGGCGTAGATGACACCCTCACCACCACGATGAAATCAGTGGGAGAGGCCATGGCCCTCGGCCGTAACTTCCGTGGAGCACTGAACAAAGTACTGCGTTCCCTAGAAACGAAGTTTGCTGGTTTCTGGACTCGTCCCGATGATGCTCTCACCAATAATGGGGAGAAAACTGTCGCGGATCTACTCGAAGAGATCAAACGTCCTACCGAAAACCGTATCTACACAGTTGAATACTTGCTCCGACAAGGTGTTTCGATTGACGATCTGTATGCAGCTACCGCTATTGATCCATGGTTCCTCGGAGAAATTAAAGCTCTTGTTGATGTCCGCAACGAGATTGTCAATGCCCCTGTACTCACCGGCGAGATGATTCAGCTTGCCAAATACAATGGCTTCTCAGATCGCCAGATAGCGTCCCTGCGCACAGAAATTGATGGGGAAGCGGGTGTTCGTAACCTGCGTAATCGCCTGGGTATTCACCCCGTCTATAAAGCAGTTGATACATGTGCGGCGGAGTTTGAGGCGAAAACTCCCTATCATTACTCAGCCTATGAGTATGATTCTGCAGCAGAGTCTGAAGTAGCCCCGCAGAAGGATCGTCCAAAAGTTATCATTTTGGGTTCTGGTCCCAACCGAATCGGGCAGGGCATTGAGTTTGATTACTCCTGCGTACACGCTGCTCAGGCGCTTTCTGCCGTTGGCTATGAGACCATTATGGTCAACTGTAACCCCGAAACTGTGTCGACCGACTACGACACCGCTGACCGCCTCTACTTTGAGCCGCTCACGCTGGAGGATGTCCTCGAAGTTTACCGTTCAGAATGTGAGTCTGGCGAGGTTGTCGGTGTCATCGTTCAGCTAGGTGGACAAACCCCCTTGTCCCTTGCCGCCAAACTGGAGGCGGAAGGCGTTCCTATTGTGGGAACATCGCCCGCTGCTATTGATCTCGCTGAAGATCGCGGTGAATTCGGTAAGGTTCTCGCTGCTGCACAACTGCCGGCTCCCCGCTACGGAACTGCTATCTCCTTCGAAGAGGCAGCGGAAGTCGCTAACGAGATTGGTTTTCCCGTCCTCGTCCGTCCCTCCTATGTTTTGGGTGGTAGAGGAATGGAAATTGTCTATAACGAGGATTCTCTCCGCGATTACATTGAACGCGCAACTGAACTCACTCCGAAACACCCCGTGTTGGTGGACCGTTTCCTTGACGATGCTATTGAGATCGATGTTGACGCACTCTGCGACGGTAAAGAGGTTTACCTGGGCGGCATCATGGAGCACGTCGAAGAGGCCGGTATCCACTCCGGAGATTCTTCCTGTGCGCTACCCCCAATGACGCTTGGACGCGGTGATATTGAGGCGGTTCGGCATTCCACAGCGGCACTTGCTATGGGTATCGGCGTCAAGGGACTCATGAACGTCCAGTACGCGTTAAAGGGGAATACTTTATACGTCCTGGAAGCGAATCCGCGCGCCTCGCGTACCGTTCCTTTCGTCTCGAAGTCAACATCTGTACAGTTGGCTAAGTGCTGTGCTCGCATCATGCTGGGTGCTACTATTGCTGAGCTTCGCCAGGAAAGTATGCTGCCGGCAGAAGGCGATGGCGGCACTATTCCTATGGGGCATCCTATTGCAGTCAAGGAAGCTGTTCTTCCCTTCAACCGTTTCCGCAAGGTAGACGGGAGAGGAGTGGATACACTGCTGGGGCCAGAGATGAAGTCTACTGGCGAAGTTATGGGTATTGATACCAACTTCGGTAAAGCGTTCGCAAAGAGCCAAACTGCTGCCTATGGCAATATGCCCACAGAAGGAACAGTATTTATCTCCGTCGCCAATACGGATAAACGTGCCATGGTATTCCCGGCACGTCGTCTCTATGATATGGGCTTCCGTATTCTCGCTACGGGTGGTACCAGCGACATTCTGCGCCGTAACGGTATCGACTGCGTACATGTGTACAAGCAGACCGGTGATGATGACCGTCCAGAAGGTGCCGAGAGCGTCGTTGATCTCATTAATTCTGGTCAAGTCGATCTCATTATTAATACACCAAAGGGTGATTCCGGTTCTCGGGAAGACGGCTATGGTATTCGTGCCGCAGCTGTTTCCCGCGGCATTCCTTGTGTTACGACGGTCTCTGGTGCAGGTGCATGTGTACAGGGTATTGAGGCACTGCGTGGAGAAGAAGAGTTTACTGTGTACCCGCTGCAGGAACTTCACCGTATGGATAGGGACCGCTAGTGTCACTCTGTAGCTCCAGTAAGCCTTTTGGGCTAGCTTTACAAGAGGCATGTGCGAAGACTGGTCGTCTTTGCGTTGGTATCGATCCCCACACTGCTTTAATGCAGCAGTGGGGACTCGAGTGGAACGTAGCTGGTCTGCGGGAGTTTACACAGATCTGTGTGGAAGCCTTTGCTGGCCGCGTAGCTCTTGTGAAGCCCCAGGTGGCTTTTTTCGAGTGTTTTGGTTCGCAAGGTTTTGCCATCTTAGAAAAGGCTCTTGCAGATTTGCATGATGCTGGAACTTTGGTAGTTGCTGATGCTAAACGCGGTGATATTGGCTCCACAAATAAGGGTTATGCCGATGCTTGGCTACGTGATGACTCTCCGCTTGCATGTGATGCCCTTACGGTATCCCCTTATCTGGGAGTTGCCTCTCTTGCCCCTCTTTTTACTGCAGCGCAGGAATCGGGGAAGGGTCTATTCGTTTTAGCCCGTACGTCTAATCCAGAAGGTGCAGTTATTCAAAATGCTGTTACCTCATTAGATTCCGATGAACGTATGGAGAATAGTGAAACGTCCTCATGTAGCGTCGCACAGTATGTTGTCGATTATGTGTCGGCATGTAACGCTATAGAAAAAGAGCGCTGGGGTATAGGTTCCTATGGCGTAGTGGTTGGTGCGACAGTACAGCAACCACCGCTTCTTGAAAACCTCTGCGGACCTGTCCTATTACCTGGTGTAGGGGCGCAAGGAGCTACAAAAGATGATGTTGATCGTATTGTTGGGAACAAAGGTACGTTAGGAATTCCGAATATTTCACGTGCACTTTTAGAATGCGGTCCATCTGTGGAAGACTTAGCAACGCAGCTTTCAAAGTTTAACTCTGAATATTTGGCGTAAACCGTTAAAACATGCTGTTGTGTTGCGTTGTACCTGGTCGTTTGGTGCTACGCTATTTAAGAAAATAAACGACACACACTGGTGCTTGGCTATTCAAGTACCCGGAACCGATAACCGTGTTCCGCTAATAAAAGTTATTTGATACGGAGGAATCGTGGCCCTTCCTGAACTAACCCCCGAACAGCGTGCTGCTGCACTCGAGAAGGCTGCTGCAGCTCGTCGTGCCCGTGCCGAGCTTAAGGAACACCTGAAGAAGGGCGAAACAGATCTTAAAACTGTTTTGAAAGATGCTGAGACTGATGAAATCATCGGAAAGATGAAGGTTTCCGCCCTTTTGGAAGCACTACCCAAGGTAGGCAAGGTAAAGGCACAAGAAATCATGACTGAGTTGGAGATTGCTCCCACTCGTCGTCTTCGTGGTCTGGGTGACCGTCAGCGTCGTGCCCTGCTGGAACGTTTTGGTTTTGGCGAGTAGTTTCCACTGTGTCTGACGAGACTAGAAGAACTTTTTCTGTATCTACATCCTCAGACGACAGAACTACTCAGAGGGGTCGGTTGGTCGTACTAGCCGGCCCTTCTGCTGTAGGAAAATCTACTGTCGTTCAGCGCGTGCGAGAACTCATTCCTAACCTGTACTTTTCTGTGTCTGTCACTACACGACAGCCACGGCCAGGTGAAGTTGATGGGCGTGATTACTTCTTTGTGTCGCCGCAAGAATTTCAGCACTACATCGATAATAATGAACTGCTCGAGTGGGCAGATATTCATGGTGGCTTGCAGCGTTCCGGTACTCCTCGCCAGCCAGTCGAACAAGCATTGGCGGAAGGAAGACCCGTTCTTGTTGAAGTAGATCTTGCTGGTGCACGGCAGATTCGTCACTCAATGCCAGGGGCTCAGCTCGTTTTTCTTGCTCCTCCTAGCTGGGAGATTTTGGTGGATCGTCTTGTCGGGCGTGGAACTGAAACTGACGATGTTATTCAACGTCGTCTACAAACTGCGGCAACTGAGCTTAAAGCACAGGATGAATTTGATCGTGTCATCGTCAATGATGATCTCGATAAGGCTGTTGCTGAGTTAGTATCCTGTTGGGATATTAAATAAAGTTATATAATCTTAATTTGCCTGTTTAGTGTGTTACCCCTAGAGTTGAAAAGTAACACTCTCAGGCACACGGAGGCACAGAACGTGGCTGAACAGAGCCTAAATGATGGTCTTGCAGCACCGAAGCCATACGAGCCACCGATCGGTATTACCGATCCGCCGTTGGATGAACTCCTTACTAAGGTGTCATCTAAATACGCACTCGTAGTCTTTGCTGCTAAGCGAGCCCGCCAAATTAATGATTACTACAATCAGCTTGCTGAGGGCATTCTCGAATACGTTGGTCCGCTTGTAGAACCTCGTTTGCATGAGAAACCGTTATCTATCGCAATGCGTGAGATTGATGCGGATCTTCTCGAATGCACTGAAGGGGAATAGCCTCACAGAAAACAGGATGTTTTTACAGGCTGCTGAATAGTTTCAATAAAAGCAAGTACCGCCCTGCCGTCATATTTTGGCGGTCGGGCGGTTTTTCGTGCCAATCTAATAGACGTCTGCCCACACCGCAGAAATGAGGAATCATATCGTGAGTACTGTTCGCCGTCTCTTCACTAGCGAGTCGGTTACAGAGGGACATCCTGACAAGCTTTGTGATGCTATTAGCGACACACTACTTGACGCTTACCTGGCACAAGACCCCCACTCACATGTCGCTATTGAATCTTTCGCCACTACTGGCCAGGTGCATATTGGTGGCGAGGTTCGTAGTGATGCCCATGTTGATATTGATGCCACTGTTCGTAACGCCATTCTCGATGTAGGCTACGACGATACCGCTAAGGGACTAGACGGTAATAATTGCGCCATTAATATTTCTATTGGCCAGCAATCTCTAGAAATTGCTGGTGGTGTTGATGTCAGCCATGAGGTACGCACCGAATGTGATGAGGATGAGCTTTCCCGGCAAGGTGCAGGCGATCAAGGACTCATGTTTGGCTACGCATGCACCGATACTCCCGAATTGATGCCTTTGCCTATTGCACTGGCACATCGGCTCTCCCGTCGCCTTGCTGAAGAACGTAAAAATAATGAACTGCCGTGGCTGCGCCCAGATGGTAAAACCCAGGTGACTATTGAATATGACGGTCATAAAGCAGTTCGTTTAGATACCGTCATCATTTCTACTCAACATGATGCGGGCATTGACCTTGACAGTGAACTAACCCCAGCTATTCATGATCGTATCCTCAACCCGGTACTAGAAAGCCTGAGCGGAACAGATCTGGATATAGAATCTCCACGGCTCCTCGTCAATCCTTCCGGAAGTTTCATCCTTGGGGGTCCTATGTGCGACGCCGGTCTTACCGGTCGCAAGATTATCGTTGACACCTATGGTGGTATGGCTCGCCATGGTGGTGGTGCCTTCTCTGGAAAAGATCCTTCAAAAGTGGATCGTTCTGCTGCCTACGCTATGCGGTGGGTTGCAAAGAATGTGGTAGCGGCGGGACTTGCTGATCGAGTTGAAGTGCAAGTTGCTTATGCTATTGGAAAAGCCGCCCCCGTCGGGCTCTTCGTGGAGACTTTTGGCACGGAGAAGTGCGATCCTCTGCATATTCAAGAAGCCATTGAGGAAGTATTTGATCTACGGCCCGGCGCCATCGTCCGCGATCTTGATCTTCTTCGCCCCATTTATCGGCAAACTGCCGCTTACGGACATTTCGGCCGTACTGATATTGATCTTCCTTGGGAGAATACTGATCGTGCAGCTGATCTTGCTTCACTAGCTGGATTGACTGCCTAATACATCACCTACTGGGTGGAGTGCCTGTGTTATTCTCACAGGCACTCCGCGTGTCTCTGGTAAGAATATAGACATGGCTGGTTCACCACATTTCGCATCGGAAAACCCTATTGCCCGGGTATTGCCGTTGCTTGATGTGCCGCATTTGGATAGGCCCTTTGATTATTCTGTACCGACTGATCTCTCTGATACTGCACAGCCGGGGGTCCGTGTCCGCGTCACTTTTCACGGTCGTCAGGTGGATGGTTATGTGTTGGAGCGCTGTGCGCAATCAGATTTTCCGGGAAAGTTAACTCCTATTCGTAAAGTGACTTCTCCACACCCGGTTTTCACAGGTTCGTATAGAGAGTTAGTGGAGTGGACAGCACACCGCTATGCGGGAACGATAGCTGACGTCATTCGTCTGGCGATTCCGCCTAGAGTTGCTCGCGTAGATAAGGAAGAGATACCCGCTACGCGAGTTCCCGATGTTCTGAAAAGTGTGGACGCAGATCTCTCTTGCGATCTTTTGGCGGAAGAATCGCGTGCCGCGTGGGGGCGTTACCGGTGGGGAACGAGTATGGTGGCGGCACTTCCACGGGGTGGTGTACGGGCAGCATGGCAGTTACTTCCGCATGAGGATCTGGCGGCGCGTGCCTGCGATCTTATTACTGTTGCTCGTGCAGCAGGAGGATCAGTTCTCATCCTTGTGCCGGATCAGTATGATCTTGATCCCTTGTATAACGATATTGTGCAGCGTTTAGGTGACACTGGCATTGCCGCATTATCTGCTGCGTCTGGGCAGGCTCCGCGTTACCGGAATTGGTTGTACGCATTTTATGGCGTTGTTGATGTGGTAATCGGTACTCGTGGTGCGGCTTTTACACCACTGCGGAATCTGCACACCGTTCTCATGGTGGATGATGGGAATGATATCTATGCGGATCTGCATGCACCGTACCCTCATCTGCGAGATGTATTAGCACATCGTGCGGAAAGCACAGGAGCTAATTTTCTCGCTGCAGGATGGTCCTGCAGTGTTGCGATGAGCTATCGCGTGGAGGAGGGGTGGGCGCATTATCTGCAGCCTGAGCATAGCGAGTTGAAGAAGGAGCTTCCTCGGATTACTGCTCCAGGAGACTCCGATAAAGCACTTGAGAGGGATCCTCTAGCACGGGCAGCCCGTATTCCACATACTGCTTTTCGAGCGGTGAAGGCGGCCTTAGAACGCAATGAACCGGTACTATTCCAGGTTCCTCGACGCGGCTATATTCCTACTTTAGTGTGTGGGAATTGTCGTGAGCCTGCACGTTGCCGCCACTGTGGAGGTCCACTTGGTTTGTCACGTAGCACAAATGCGGAGGGCGCCAGTATTCCGGTGTGTCGCTGGTGTGGTACACCGGAACCACGTTTTACATGCCAGCACTGTGGCAGCCATACCTTGCGAGCTGCTACGAAGGGTGCTGGTCGTACTGCTGAGGAGCTAGGCCGAGCTTTTCCAGGTTTCCCTGTTGTCCTTTCCTATGGGGATGAGCGAAAAGAACGTATTGCTGCTGGCCCTATGATTGTTGTCTCGACACCGGGGAGTGAGCCTGTTGCGCCGTCGGGATATGGTGCTGTCGTGCTTCTCGATCCGTGGGCACTCACGCAACGTCCGGATCTCTCAGCTGATGAAGATACACTCCGTTTATGGTGCAATGCTGTTCGGCTTGTCCGACCATTTTCGCAAGGTGGAGAAGCGATCATTGCGGGGGAGCCGCGTCACCCCCTTATCCAGGGACTTATTCGCTGGGATCCGGTTGGTGTCGCGGAGCGCCTTTGTGCAGAGCGTGAGAGTGCGTTGCTACCGCCGAGTCGTCATTTTATTGCGATTGATGGTCCTTTCTCTGCTGTGAAAGATTTTGTTTCTGATGTCACTGCAGAGGTTTCTGTCGACACTCTTGGGCCTATAGAGCTTCCTGTATTTGAGTCTCTCCCCGTTAGTTGTGCGGATAGTGGGGAAGAGCCACTGCGGATGCTACTGCGGGATAATGGGGATAATTTTGACGATATTCTTTCTGAGGTACGTAAAATAAGTCGCTATCGATCTGCGAAAACCAAAAACATACCGGTTCGTATCCACGTTGATCCTACTCGTATTGGCTAGTCTTCAGATATACGTCATCTACCGTGTAGAGTGATTATACTTGCTGGTAGATGGCATATTAGTGAAAGGGTTTTTATGGCGGTTCTTCCTATCCGACTTTTCCCGGATCCGGTTCTTCGTACCCGCGCTGATGAGGTGACGGAGTTCGACGGCGCACTGGAAAAGCTTGTGGAAGATATGTTCGACACTATGCGTGCTGATAATGGTGTGGGCTTAGCTGCACCCCAGGTAGGAGTGTCTCAACGTCTCTTCGTTTTTGATTGTGGGGATGAACAGTCGGGATACGTTATTAATCCGGTGTGGGAGCCTATTGGCGATGAAATGCAGTACGGTATGGAAGGTTGTCTTTCTGTACCAGGCGTCTATGGGGATGTGGAACGCTATAACCACGTTGTCGTACACGGTAAGGACTGTCACGGAAACGATGTCAGCTATGAAGGTACCGAATTGCTTGCACGCTGTATCCAGCATGAGAGTGACCATCTCGACGGCATTATGTTCATGAAGCAACAGTCTGCGGAGAATCGTAAACTCTCCATGGCAGAAGTCCGCAATGCCAACTGGTTTGGACAGTCCACTCTACAACCGCAGGGGTAGCACAACCTCAGGTTGTTTATTGTGCCCCCTTTTCTCTGTCCTAGAAAGGATCTTCATGCGGCTGGTTTTTGCAGGAACTCCAGAGGCGGCTGTTCCCTCTCTTAAAGCCCTCATTGATTCTCCACAGCACGATGTTGTTGCCGTCGTTACCCAGCCCGATGCGCCCGCTGGTCGTGGTCGTAAGGTACATCCTTCACCGGTGGCACAGTGCGCGGCTGAGCATTCTATCCCCGTGCTTAAACCAGTTTCTGCCAGCGATCCTGCTTTCATTGACGAACTGCGCGAGTATCAACCGGAATGTTGTCCGGTAGTTGCCTATGGTCAGCTGCTGCGTCCGGAGGTTCTGTCGATCCCTGCGCATGGGTGGGTTAACCTTCATTTTTCCCTTCTGCCGCAATGGCGCGGTGCAGCACCTGTACAATCGGCTATTTGGGCTGGTGATGAGATTACTGGTGCTACTACATTCCGCCTTGATGAGGGAATGGATACTGGTCCGGTCTATGGGACAATAACCGAGCCCATCCAGGCGACGGATACAAGCGAAACACTGATGCAGCGTCTTGCAGAAGTGGGGGCTCATTTACTCGTTGAGACAGTGGATGGCATTGCTTCTGGAATAGTAGAACCACTTCCACAGTCGACTGATGGAGTGAGCTATACGTCTAAGATCTCTACAGCAGATGCGCATATTCGCTGGGATCTTCCCGACCACCTTGTCAGCCGCCATATTAGGGCTATGTCTCCTGCTCCTGGAGCATGGACTATGCTTGGCGACTCTCGTCTCAAAATTGGGGGTGTAGAGGCTCTCCACCCTGCCGCCATGCAGTATCTCTCTACTCGCGACACTAAACTTCAACCCGGCGAAGTACTATTCACTGGAAAGCACGTCCTAGTGGGGACGGCTAGTGAAACTTTACAGCTTGCCACTATCCAAGCGCCTGGGAAGAAAATGATGAGGGCAGCAGATTGGGCACGCGGTGCTCATCTACAAGGAGGGGAGACGCTGCAATGAGTGGAGGATTCCGATCTCGGTCAAAAGTGGCGGCACAACGAAAGTCTGCTCAACAACACTCTGCACAGCAGCAACAACCGGCGCAGCGTCACACTGATACTGTAAAAAATACGCAAGTAAAGCATGATGATAAAGCATCGTCTCGCCACCACCAGCAGCATGCGCACAGACGCCGCGGACAAGCAATTGAAGATGCGGCACGCGAAACAGCGTTGGCTGTTATCCGCGCAGTGCGGGCAGATGGTGCTTACGCCAACATCGCGTTATCTCAGGAACTGCGGCATCGCCATCTTAATAAGCAAGATGCCGCATTTGCCACAGAGCTCGCTAACGGTACTGTTCGTGCCCAGGGGATTCTTGATCCTGTTATCGAGGAAGCGGCCCATCGTCCGGTCTCCGAAATCGATGGAGATTTACTGGATATCTTGCGTTTAGGGACATATCAACTACTCCGCACACGTGTCCCGCAGCATGCAGCCGTATCGACATCTACTGAGCTAGCACGTGCTGAACGAGGACAGGGCTCCACCGGTTTCGTCAATGCTGTATTGCGTACTATTTCCCGGAGTACTCCTACAGAGTGGGAAGAACGCTGCTGCCCACAGGAAGAGCGTGATCCGGTTGGAGCTCTTGCTTACCACACAGCTCACCCACGCTGGATTGTGGAGGCTTTTGCCGGAGCATTGCATGTTGGCGAAGATTCACCAGAACTCGCTGCAGCATTAGAAGCTGATGATACACGGCCAATTGTGCATCTTGTGGCGCTGCCGGGCGAAGCGACGGCAATGGAAGTAACCGCTATGACGGGGGGAGAGACAGGACCTCTCAGCCCCTATGCTGTACATCTGACAGAGGGCGGTGATCCAGGCCGTCTTGATGTTGTCCGCGAAGGACATGCACGGGTCCAAGATGAAGGATCACAGATTGTGGCTCTCACCCTTCGGAAAGCGCCGCTAGAAGGGGAAGACCAGGGGAGATGGCTGGACTTATGTGCTGGTCCCGGCGGTAAATCTGCACTCCTAGGAGCAGAAGCTGCCATCACTGGAGCCACTGTTACAGCGGTAGAGCCCAGCCATCACCGTGCAGATCTGGTTCGAAAAGCATGTTCTGACCTACCCGTTACGGTTGTAGAAGCCGATGGTCGAGACCCGCAGATTGATCCTGGCTTTGACCGTGTTCTCGTGGATGCTCCGTGTTCTGGGCTGGGATCATTACGACGACGCCCAGAGTCGCGGTGGACTCGTCAGCCCAGTGATCTCGCTGATCTTACTGTTTTACAGCATGAACTTTTGACGAGTGCAGCCCAACTAGTACGGCCGGGTGGTGTTATCGCATATTCCACCTGCTCGCCGCATCTTCGAGAAACCGAAGCAGTAGTGCGGGATGTAGCTATTGAAACCGGCCTAGATATCCTTGATGCCACCCAAATCTGGCCAGACTGGGCAGGTGAAGATAGTGTCTACCATCTCACTAGTGCCCCCTTCATCCAGCTGTGGCCGCACCGACATGGAACTGACGCCATGTTCGTGGCCCTCCTCCGCCGTCCCTCTCACGAGTCGTTATAGACGTAGGATTAAGTTATGCAACGAGAACCACTCATCGCCCCCTCTATCCTTTCTGCAGATTTTGCTCATTTAGCAGACGATATTGCTGCTATCGCTAGCGCAGACTGGGTTCACGTCGACGTTATGGATGGCCACTTTGTGCCCAACCTTTCCTTCGGACTACCTGTTATGAAAGCTGTCGGAAAAGTAACGGATATGCCTTTGGATGTCCACCTCATGATTGACGATCCGGAGCGCTGGGCACCCGATTACGCCAAAAGTGGAGCTTATTCCGTCACCTTCCATGTAGAGGCGTCAAAAGACCCTGCAGCATTGTGTGCAACATTGCGTGAGTTGGGGTCACGCGCGGCGATTTCTGTTAAACCAGGCACTCCTATTGAGCCCTACTTCGATATCCTCGATGCCGTTGACATGGTTCTCATCATGAGTGTGGAACCTGGTTTCGGCGGACAATCGTTTATGCCGGAAGTGCTTGACAAAGTGCGGGTTCTACGGGCAGAAATTGATCGCCGCAACCTGCCGACACTTATTGAAATTGATGGTGGTATTACTGTCGACACTATCGGATCCTGTTATCAGGCTGGTGTTGATGCTTTTGTTGCTGGATCAGCGGTATATAACCAGGTTGATCGTGCCGAGGCTATCGCAAAACTTCGAGAAGCCGCTTTGGCCTAGAGTTTATGACTGTACCGCCGCATCTTCCCGAAACGGTTCTAGCAGCCCTAGGCCATTCACTCACCCCCACTGAAGCACTCAATCTTGCTATCGCTGCGGCAGAAAGCTCACGCGGGTGTACCACCCCTAATCCGCCAGTGGGAGCAGTGATACTGGACTCAGCCGGATATGTGCGGGGGATTGGCGCTACACAGCCTCCCGGCGGTCCTCATGCTGAAATTCAGGCTCTCCGTATGGCTGGTAAGCATACAGTAGGGGGAACTGCTGTCGTTACGCTTGAACCATGTAATAAGTGGGGGAGAACGGGGCCGTGCTCGCATGCTTTAGCAGCCGCAGGTATTTCCCATCTGTACTACGCTGTCGCCGATGAGACCTCTTTCAAAGGTGGTGCACAGTACCTTAGTAAACAAGGTATACACTGTGTGCAATTTGATAGTGCTCGTCAGAAACAGGTAAAAGCAGAAGGTTTAGGTGCCTGGCTGCATAAACAAAAGACTGGACACCCACGTGTAACAGTAAAAATGGCATCGTCTCTTGATGGTTTTTCCGCGGCAGCTGACGGTACAAGCCAATGGATTACGGGGGAGGATGCGCGCAGTGATGCACATCTCGAGCGTTCCCGTGTGGACGCCATTATTGTTGGCACTGGTACTTTTCTGGCCGATAATCCCAGCCTAACTGCACGTCGTGCTGATGGAACTCTCTACCCGCACCAACCACACCGCTATGTTATTGGTACTCGGCCAATTCCCGGTGAGACCGTAGTATCACGCATTTCTGGTATGACTGTCTGCCAGGTTTCTGCCGGGTATGCTGCGGCGCCTTTTACACATCTTTGTACGCGACAGTGGGAAAACGTACTCGGCTACTTCTCTACTGTCGACTATCAAGATGTTTTAGTGGAGGGTGGGCCTCGTCTGGCTGGTGATCTTGTAGCTCGTGGATATGCTGATCGACTACTTGTCTATCTTGCCCCGCTTATTTTAGGACAAGGACTTTCCGCAGCTCATAGCTCACTTATTGACACTTTGCCGAACGCGCAGCGCTTTCAGTTCACAAGTTGTGAGAGAGTAGGAGCAGACCTCAAACTTGTTCTGGAGAGGAATCTTTAATGTTTACAGGCATTATCGAAGAACGTGGAGTTTTCGTTAAAGCAGTTGATACGGGTACTCCCGATAGTCCGTCGCAGCGTGTCACTATTGATTGCGCGACTGTTATGGAGGAAACACGACTTGGTGACTCCATTGCTGTTAACGGTGTCTGTCTTACTGTTGTAGAGATTCTTCCGCATGGCTTTTCCGCCGACATTATGCATGAGACACTACGACTTACCACTCTGGGAAAGTTATCTCCCGGTTGTGCAGTCAACCTTGAACGCGCTATTGCTATTGGGGATCGTCTCGGCGGACATATGGTGCAAGGTCATGTTGATACAACTGGCGACATTACTGCTATTAGTCCCGAGCATGTTGTGCGTATTTCTCTTAGCCCAGAGATTTTACGTTTTGTTGCTTACAAAGGCTCTATCACTCTTAATGGTGTCTCTCTTACCGTTTCAGCGGTGGGGGATACGTGGCTAGAGGTTTCTCTTATTCCAGAAACTCTTGCGCGCACAACTTTTGGGGAAGCACATGTGGGGGATGCTGTCAATGTTGAGGTTGATGCCATCGCTAAATATGTTGATCATCTCCTTACCCCCTATAAGTAAGAGATCTGTCACTGTTTTAATACCCCACGTAAACAGGTAATAGGCCATACTGAACCCATCATCACTATAGAACGAGAGTACGATCATGAGTCTTTTCGAGAGTATCGATACTGCCATTGAAGAATTTCGGCAGGGACGCCCCGTTGTCGTTGTCGATGACGATAACCGAGAGAATGAGGGAGATCTTATTTTCCCGGCAGCAGCAGCTACTCCAGAATTACTAGCTTTCATGATCCGCTACACCTCGGGCTATATCTGTGTCGGTATGGATGCTGGTATCTGCGATCGCCTCGAGCTGCCGATCATGTGGGAAAAGAGCGAAGACTGCCGACTTACTGCCTATACCGTGTCTGTTGATGCTGCAGAGGGAACCACCACCGGTATTTCTGCACATGATCGTGCACTCACTATCAAGAAACTGGGTGATCCGCAGGCTGTTGCTGCAGATTTCCACCGCCCCGGCCATGTTCTTCCTCTACGCGCTGTTTCTGGTGGTGTGTTCAAGCGTATGGGACATACTGAAGCCGGTTCCGATCTTGCTCGTTTAGCTGGATACCAGCCAGTGGCGGCATTGTGTGAGATTGTGTCTGAAAAAGATCCGACCACTATGGCACGCCGCGAAGAACTCCGTGAATGGGCTAATCGTCATCATCTCGCGATGATTTCTATTGCGGATTTGATTGCCTGGCGTCGCGTCCATGATCCTATTAACGAATGATAAGGGAAGAGACATTTCAGGAACACGAGGAGCGCTGCACCAGTGATCGAATTCGACAGTATTGAACAGGCCATTGCAGATATTCGTGCAGGCCGTCCTGTCGTAGTTGTTGACGATGAGAACCGTGAAAATGAGGGCGATCTCATCTTCGCTGCAGAAAAAGCAACACCAGAGCTACTTGCGTTTATGATCCGCTACACCTCGGGCTATATCTGCGTCGGCATGGAGGGGGAATTATGCGACCGCCTCCATCTTCCGGCAATGGTGCTCCACAGTGAAGATCCTCGACACACTGCCTATACGATCACTGTTGACGCAGCACAGCACACGACCACAGGTATTTCTGCGACAGATCGTTCTCGCACTATAAAAACTCTGGCGGACCCCACCTCTGGACCAGCCAGTTTGAACCGCCCTGGACATGTCCTTCCCCTACGAGCCGTTCCTGGCGGTGTTCTTAAGCGAGCAGGACATACGGAAGCTTCTGTGGATCTAGCGCGACTAGCCGGATGTACACCAGCTGGGGCACTGTGCGAGATTGTGTCAGAAAATGATCCCACTACGATGGCTCATGCGGAGGAACTGCGGGACTGGTCACATAAGCATGGTCTCTCCATGATTTCCATTAAGGATCTCATTGAGTGGCGCCGTCAGCATGAGAAACTTGTTGAACGAGTAACTGATACTAATCTACCTACCGCTTATGGCAATTTCCGTATTGTTGGTTATCGTTCCCTTATTGATGGACAAGAGCACGTCGCAGTTGTGAAAGGTGACGTTGCTGCCAATGATGGACAAGACGTTTTAGTCAGAGTCCATTCCGAATGCCTTACTGGTGATGTTTTCGGTTCCCGCAGATGCGACTGTGGGCCGCAGCTCCACCGTTCTCTCCGCATGATCGATGACGAGGGGAGGGGCATTGTTCTCTATCTCCGTGGACATGAAGGACGCGGAATTGGTTTGTTGAATAAGCTTCGTGCCTACCATCTACAAGATGAGGGTGAAGACACCGTGGATGCAAACCTGAAGCTTGGTCTTCCCGCGGATGCGCGTGAGTATGCTTCTGCGGCACAGATTCTTTATGACCTGGGTGTACGGTCAATGCGTCTGCTAACGAATAATCCAGATAAGCAGGAGGGGCTGGAAGGCTACGGAGTAGAGATTGCGGAGCGTGCGCATTTACCGCTGGACGTTACCCCTGAAAACCTTACGTATTTGCGTACGAAGCGTGACCGTATGGGGCATGTGTTGGAAGACCTTGACGCTGTAGTAGGTAGTGCTACAAGTGATGTGCAAAGTTCCGCCTGGATTGAGCATGATCATACTCGTCATGTGTCGGGATGCACGCACGATCATGAGGAGCATTAATACCTTCGTAAGGACGTTAGTCACCATCACGGTAGGATGGTGACTGCGCATGTCCCACACATAACCCTAGTATCTCATTTAGGAGCAGACATGGCTGAAGCAGGCCGTCCTGGTATTTCCTCTATTGACGCCACTGGCATGCGAGTAGGCATCGTTGCTGCGCAGTGGAATGCCGAACTGTGCAATCAAATGTTGAGCCGTGCTTGCGCAGTTGCGGAGGAGGCCGGTGCTACTGTCGATGTCTCCCGAGTGGCCGGTTCTATTGAACTGCCTGTTATTGCCCAACAATTTGCCCGAACGCATGATGCTGTTGTGGCAATTGGAGTCGTCATTCGTGGTGATACTGCACATTTCGATTATGTGTGTCAGTCTGTCACCGATGGTCTTACACGGGTAGCTCTCGATGAAAGTACACCTGTCGGAAATGCTGTATTGACAGTGAACACCGTAGAGCAAGCCCATGCACGCGCAGGATATGCAGACTCTGTAGAGGATAAGGGAGGCGAAGCCACGTATGCTGCGCTAGAAGTTGCTTGCGAGCTTAAGCGTCTTCGCCGCATGGATTAAATCTGATGGGTTCACCAGCAGATTTTCGTCCCGCTCCGGGAACAATCCCTACTAAACCGGGAGTGTATCGTTTTCGGGATAGTTATGGTCGTGTCATCTATGTTGGTAAGGCAAAAAATCTCCGTAACCGACTGAACTCTTATTTTGTCTCTCCGGAGAATGTACGCTCGCTATCTCGTCGTATGCTGAACCAGGCAGCCAGTGTGGAGTGGACTGTTGTCGCTAATGAAGGTGAAGCACTCCAACTAGAGTGGACCTGGATCCAGCATTTTTCACCACGTTTCAACATTCAGTTCCGAGATGATAAATCCTATCCTCTTCTGGCGATTTCTACGGCAGAGACGTTCCCACGTGTATGGGTGTATCGCGGAGCACGGCGTAAAAACGTGGAATATTTTGGTCCTTATACAAAGGTCGGGGCATTGCGTGACACTCTCGACCAACTCACCAAAGTTTTTCCTGTCCGTACGTGCACTAAGGGTGTTTTTAATCGGCATACGGCACTTGGCAGACCCTGTCTTCTTGGCTACATCGGTAAATGCTGTGCGCCTTGTGTAGGGAAAATAGAACCAGATGAGTATCATGCACTCATTACTCAGCTGGAACGCTTCTTAAGCGGACAGGATAAGGACATTGTCCGTACATTAACAGCGGAGATGAATGCGGCGTCTGCCGAACTCGATTTTGAAAAAGCAGCGCGTCTACGAGACCACATTGCGGCTTTACAAGCGGTATTGGAAAAACAGACTGTTGTCCTACAGGAAACTATGGATGCGGATGTTATTGGCATCGCCACTGATGAGATTGAAGCTTCTGTGCAGCTCTTCCGGTTTCGGCATGGTCGTATTGTGGGGCAGCAAGGATGGGTCATTTCTAAAACGGGTGATGCGGATTTAGGAGAGTGGGAAAAGGGAACACCGGATCCTGCTGTGCCTTTTATTGCGGAGAGTTTTCTTTCCCAGTTTTATAACACGCACACCGATGACATTCCACGGCTTATTCTTGTTCCAGAAATTCCCACCCAGTGCGAGGAAATTTCAGCGCAATTAGATGCACTCCGCCATGCCCATGTAGAGATTCGTCAACCGCAACGGGGTGATTTGGTTCGTATTCTCGACACAGTCACGGATAATGCCGCAGAAGCGTTGCGGCAACATAAATTGAAGAGAGCTTCTGATCTTACGTCACGGTCACGTGCATTAGAGGAATTACAGACATATTTAGGCCTAGAAAATCCACCACTACGTATTGAATGTACTGATATTAGCCATATTCAAGGGACAGATGTAGTGGCCTCATTAGTTGTTTTCGAGGATGGTTTGCCGCGTAAATCAGATTATCGGACTTATCTTATTAAAGATGCTGCAGGAGATGGGAAATCAAATGACGTAGGCTCTATCGCAGAAGTTACCCGTCGACGATTCCAGCATTATGCAGAAGATACTCGTACAGTTCCTGATGCCGAAGGGAATCTGGTGGTTTCTGAGCAGCATCGTTTTGCCTACCCCCCTCAGCTTTTCGTAGTGGACGGAGGTGCGCCGCAGGCCGCTGCAGCTGCTGCCGTATTAGAGGATCTCGGTATTACTGATATTCCAGTTGTGGGATTGGCAAAACGACTGGAGGAAGTATGGGTACCGGGCGAAGAAGAGCCGCTTATCCTGCCTCGTGATTCTGAAGCATTGTATTTGCTACAACGTGTTCGGGATGAGTCACATAGAAGGGCTATCGGTTTTCATAGGAAGCGTCGTTCCAAGAGCATGTTGGAATCTGAACTAGAAAATGTTGACGGCGTGGGTCCTTCACTACAGAAGGCTCTTATTAAGTACTTTGGATCATTAAAAAAATTGCGTGCTGCTTCCGTTGACGACATTGCACAGGTTCCTGGCTTTGGCCACTACCGTGCCCAAAAAGTTTATGCCGCTCTTCATCCATAAATCTGGCACACTAGAGAGGAGAATGGGCATAACAACTAATGCTCATATTGTAGATTCACGAGAGAGTGAGGCTCGTCCTGTGTCTACCGATCCACTTGAGATCGTCCTTATTACGGGTATGTCTGGTGCTGGCCGTGGCACTGCAGCACGGCTATTGGAAGAGTTCGGCTGGTATGTTGTCGATAATCTACCGCTGGAACTGATTGTTCGTACAGCAGAAATAACGCAGAATTCTAAGCGAGATATTCGCCGTCTCGCTATTGTTACTGATGTTCGCTCCCAAAATTTCTCTGGCTCACTGGATTTCGTTGTTCATGAGTTACGTGCGCGCGGGTGGTCTCCACGTGTATTATTCCTCGATGCCACAGACGAGGTTCTCATTCGCCGTTATAACCAGCTTCGTAAAACTCGTCCCTTGCAAGATAAACGCCCTTTGGAGGAGGGTATTAGGGATGAGCGGGAACTCCTTGCCGATCTTAAAAACCATGCTGATCTAGTTGTTGATACATCACGTCTGACCAGCACGAAATTGCGTGAACGTCTTTCTGAGTTTCGTGCGTCCGGTGATAAGGGGCTAGATATTATTGTTGAATCCTTCGGGTTCAAATATGGTGTTCCATTGGATGCTGATTTCGTTGTTGACATGCGTTTTCTCCCCAATCCTTATTGGGTACCAACGCTGCGCCCCCATTCCGGTTTAGACTCCGGAGTATCTGAATATGTCCTCAACAATAAAGTGGCAGCAGAGTTTATTGATAACTTTGCTCGTATGATCGTTCTAGCCACTCCTGGTTATAGAGCAGAGGGGAAGGCCTATGTCCTTCTGGGAGTGGGATGTACAGGGGGAAAACATCGTTCTGTCGCTACTACGATGGAGCTCACTCGTCGTCTCGCAGAAGCGCTTCCAGATGCTAATGTGACGGCGGTGCATCGGGATTTAGGTCGCGAATAACCCAGGAATATAGGCCTGCGGTGGGAAGAAGAGGAAGGTAATTCTGTGTCATTGACGGCAGAGCTTAAGGAAGAACTAGCAAAAGTTGCTGTCCCTCGTCGAGATCCATTGATCGCCGAGATAGCAACGCTATTGCGTTTTGTCGGTAGTCTTCACCCTAATGGCACAAGAGTTGAATTAAAGGCTGAAGTTGATTCGGAGCCAATTGCTCGCAGAGTCGTAGCAGCGGTAGAGCATCTGTACCACCTTTCCATGGAACTCAATATCCTTGGTTCGGGTGAAAATAGTCCGCACCGCTATTTGCTGCAGCTTAATTCTCACGGTACTGATCTTGCTCGATTATTGGGTCTGATTGATCGTCGGGGAGTACCGGTTAGAGGTATTCCCGCAGCAGTAGTGGCGGGATCTGTGGAGGATTCAGCCGCCGCATGGAGGGGTGCTTTCCTCGCTCATGGATCTCTTACTGAACCTGGTAGGTCAAACTCATTAGAAATAACCTGTCCCTGTTCTGAGGCTGCGCTAGCGATGGTGGGAACAGCGCGGCGTCTTAATGTCACTGCCAAATCTCGCGAAGTACGGGGGAGTGACCGGGTTGTGATCAGAGATGCTGAGCAGATCGGTAAAATGCTTCGTACTATTGGCGCTCCTGAGACCTATAAAGTGTGGGAGGAGCAGCGTAAACGGCGTGAAGTCCGGGCTACTGCTAACCGTTTGGCCAATTTTGACGATGCTAATCTACGGCGATCAGCACGTGCGGCTGTGGCATCTGCTGCGCGTGTCGAAAGAGCCATAGAGATTTTGGGTGACGATATTCCCGAACATCTTTTGGCGGCTGGCCTATTGAGGCTTGAACACCGGCAGGCTTCTTTGGAGGAATTGGGCCGTCTAGCTAATCCTCCTATGACGAAAGATGCTGTGGCAGGACGTATTCGACGCTTACTTTCTCTCGCTGATCGGCGTGCAGAAGAATTAGGCGTGCCTGACACTGAAACCGCTGCAGCAGCATGTAATCCAGATATACTCAATATGTAATAGATTATGAGACAATATATTAAGATTATTTTCTTTATTCCTCATTCGTAATGAGGTAGAACAAAATGGTCAAATGCGTAGACACACCATCAATGTGACGCGAATGCTGTCAGATATTATGTGTGTTTTTAATCACATGGACTAGTTGGCGACCTGGGGATACCCCATTTTGAATGATCAAAATAGTGCGAATTACAGGTTTAGCCACTATTCTTGGACTTGCTGGTGATCGAGAAATATCACCCAAACAGAACATCTATTTAAGGAGCTTATTGTGACGGTGCGAGTAGGCATCAACGGCTTCGGCCGCATTGGCCGCAACTTCTTCCGCGCAGTGGAAGCACAGCGCGCCCAGGGTAACACCGAAATCGAGATCGTGGCCGTGAATGACCTCACCACCAACGAGGTCCTCGCTCATCTACTCAAGTACGACTCCATTCTGGGTCGCCTTGACAAGGAAGTTTCCCACGACGACGAGTACCTCTACGTCGGCGATGCGAAGATTCGTGCTCTCTCCATCAAGGAAGGCCCAGCTGCTCTTCCTTGGGGTGAGCTTGGCGTAGACGTTGTTGTTGAATCCACCGGTATCTTTACCGATGCCAACAAGGCTCGTGGCCACATTGAAGCTGGCGCCAAGAAGGTCGTCATTTCCGCTCCGGCCAAGAACGAAGATGCCACCATCGTTATGGGCGTTAACGACGAAGTATACGATGGTTCCCAGGACGTTATCTCCAACGCTTCCTGCACCACCAACTGCCTGGCTCCGGTTGCCAAGGTCCTCGATAAGGAATTCGGCATTGTCAAGGGTCTCATGACCACCGTCCACGCTTACACCCAGGATCAGAACCTCCAGGATGGCCCGCACAAGGATATGCGCCGTGCTCGCGCTGCCTGCCTGAACATGGTTCCCACCACCACTGGTGCAGCCCGCGCCGTGGCTCTCGTTCTTCCGCAGCTCAAGGGCCGTCTCGATGGCTTCGCCATTCGCGTTCCGCTGCCCACCGGTTCTATCACCGACCTCACCGCTGTTATGAGCCGCGAAGTTACCGTTGAAGAAATCAACGCTGCTATGAAGAAGGCTTCTGAGGGCGAACTTAAGGGCGTTCTAGGCTACACCGAGGCTCCCTACGTATCCACCGATATCCAGGGCGATCCTCACTCCTCCATCTTCGATGCTGGCTTGACCCGCGTTAACGGCGAGCTCATCAAGATCGGCGCTTGGTACGACAACGAGTGGGGCTACTCCAACCGCCTCGTCAACCTTGTCGACCTCGTTGCCTCCAAGCTCTAAACTAGTAAGAGCATAGGCCATCGAACTTACCCGCCGTGGTCGTAATTCGATGACGATGTAGACTCCGAGCCTGGCCTATCATTCGATAGGCCAGGCTCGTTGTTTACCTTGACCCTTGATAATGACAATCAAGGATAACAATCTCATTTCGTGTAGCACTCTCTACACACGTTCATTGGAGAATAAAGTTATGGCAGTCCAAACTTTGGACGATCTTCTGGCTGAAGGTGTTGCTGGTCGTACGGTTCTCGTCCGTTCTGACCTTAACGTTCCTCTCAAAGATGGTGTGATTACTGATCCAGGCCGTATCACAGCATCCCTTCCTACTCTTAAGGCTTTGCTCAAAGGTGGAGCTCGCGTCATTGTCTGTGCCCACCTTGGTCGTCCTAAAGGCGAAGCAAATCCTGCTTTCTCCCTTGCTCCAGTTGCTGAAGAACTCAGCAAACAGCTTGGCCAGTTCGTTCAGATTGCTGATGATGTCACGGGACCCGATGCTGTAGAACGCGCTCGTGGTCTTAACGATGGCGATATCCTACTGCTACAGAACGTTCGATACGACGCCCGCGAAACCTCTAAAGATGAAGCAGAGCGTCAGTCTCTTGCAAAAGAATATGCTGCTCTCACTGGTGACAACGGTGCTTTTGTGTCCGATGGCTTTGGCGTTGTCCACCGCAAGCAAGCCTCCGTTTACGATGTCGCTAAGCTCCTCCCTGCCTATGCTGGCAAACTCGTTGAGCATGAGGTGACCACCCTTTCTCAACTCGTTGAGAATCCTGCCCGTCCCTATGCTGTAGTGCTGGGTGGTTCCAAGGTCTCCGACAAGCTTGGCGTTATTGAGTCTCTCGCGCCTAAGGCGGACACCCTCGTTATTGGTGGCGGTATGTGCTTCACCTTCCTCAAGGCGCAGAGCTACGAAGTTGGTACTTCACTCCTTGAAGAAGACATGGTTGATACCTGCAAGGAGCTTCTTAAGAAGTACGGCGATGTTATCGCCCTTCCCGTTGATATTGTCGTTGCCGATAAGTTTGCGAAGGATGCCAACGCGAAGACTGTTGCCGCAAACGAAATTCCCGATGGTTGGATGGGTCTTGACGTAGGACCAAAGTCCGTTGAGAAATTTGCTGGACGTCTTGCTGAAGCAAAGGCCATCTTCTGGAATGGCCCGGCCGGCGTCTTCGAATTCGAAAAGTTCTCCGATGGTACTCGTGGCGTTGCTGAAGCTATTATCGCTGCTACTTCCCATGGCGCTTTCTCTGTTGTCGGTGGTGGAGATTCCGCTGCAGCAGTTCGTACCCTTGGTCTCAACGAAGATGGTTTCTCCCACATCTCTACCGGTGGTGGCGCTTCCCTCGAACTTCTTGAGGGTAAAGAACTTCCCGGTATTGCCGTTCTACAAAAGTAATGTCCTAGCCCTATCTAAGGAGAAAAACTATGGCTCGCAAGCCACTTATTGCTGGTAACTGGAAGATGAATCTCAACCATCTTGAGGCCATCGCACTAGTTCAGAAACTATCCTTCGCCCTTCCCGATAAGTACACCGAGAATGTCGATGTCGCTGTGATCCCTCCTTTCACCGATATCCGCTCTGTACAGAACGTTGTTGAAGGCGACAAACTCGCTCTTGCCTACGGTGCACAAGACATCTCCACTCATGAGTCCGGTGCCTACACGGGTGAAATCGCTCCCTCTATGCTGGAGAAACTCGGCTGCACCTATGTTGTTGTTGGCCACTCCGAGCGTCGCGAGTACCACTCTGAGAGCAACGAAGAAGTAGCTGCTAAGGCTAAGATTGCTATTGCTCATAATATGCAGCCCATCGTCTGCGTTGGTGAAGCTCTTGATATTCGTGAAAAGGGTACCCACGTTGACTTCGTCACTGCCCAGACCAAGGCTTCTCTTGCTGGTCTAAGCCGCGAAGAGCTTTCCAAGGTTGTTATTGCCTACGAGCCCATTTGGGCTATTGGTACCGGCAAGGTAGCTTCTGCTGCTGATGCTCAAGAGGTATGTGGTGCCATTCGTAAGACCATCGCTGAAATCTCTGATCAGGAACTTGCTGACTCCATGCGTATCCTTTACGGTGGATCCGTCAATGCCGGCAATGTTGCTGAGATCGTTGCTGAAGAGGACGTTGATGGCGGCCTCGTAGGCGGTGCTTCTTTGAAGGCTGACGAGTTCGCCAAACTTTGTGCGCTCGCCGCTAATTCCGCTGCGTAACGATAAATTCTATTACGCCTAAAAGTAAGAGGGGTGTGTATAAAATACACGCCCCTCTTACTCTGCCGCTTGTGCTCTATCTCCTATACTTTGTCGTCCATAATGCGTGCCGTCTTCGTGTCTCTACATGTTTAACGGTATACTAGCCAAGTCTGCATATAACTTACGAAGGACACCATGAAGATCTTCCTACTTGTACTCGCAATCGTGAGCAGCCTAGTTCTGATGCTGCTGGTACTTCTCCATCGCGGTAAAGGCGGCGGTTTATCGTCCCTCTTCGGTGGCGGTGTCCAATCTAGTCTTTCAGGCTCTAGCGTAGTAGAGAAGAACCTCGACCGACTTACAGTTATCTTCTCAATTATCTGGTTAATCTCCATTATTGCAATGGGTGTTGTACTCCGTTTGGGCGTATAGAGCTCTGTATAAAAGATCCCCATTCACTAAAGGGAAGGGTCTTTCTCCTACACAGTAGTAGTAGAGAAAGATCCTTCCCTTTGTCTGTTGCAGAAACGGTCTTAAGGAATAATCGCCTACATATCTTTCATACGCGATTCAACCGAAGCAACAAGGTTTTTCCACGATTCAATAAATGCGGCTACACCTTGTTTTTCAAGCATTTGAACAACGGCGTTAATGTCAACACCCTCATCCTTAATGGCCTGCCAAATGGCAGCGGCCTCCATACTCTTTCCGGTTAAAGTGTCGCCTTTAATATCACCATGGTCAGCAACGGCCTTGAGGGTACGTTGGGGGAGAGTATTAACGGTGTGTGGTCCTGCAAGTTCAACAACGTAGAGGGTGTCAGGATAGGCAGGATTCTTGACAGATGTTGATGCCCACAAGAGACGCTGCGGATGGCCTCCTAAGGCCGCTAACTCATCGAACTTTCCCCCTTGCTTATATGTTTGTACGAAAATATCGTAGGCAAGACGGCAATTAGTAATACCCGCTTTTCCTCGCAGAGATAAAGCTCTTTCCGTACCTATATCGGTGAGTTGTTTATCAACGACAGTATCAAGGCGAGAAACAAATATAGAAGCAACAGAAACAATTGTCGAAATATCGAGTCCATTGTTTTGGGCTTCTCTTAGCCCCTCTATATATGCATTAACAACAGCCTCATAGCATTCCACGGAGAAGATAAGCGTGGTGTTGACACTAATGCCTTCGCTAGTCAGTTGCTGTATGGCCGTAATACCTGCTGAAGTCGCAGGTACCTTAATAAGAAGGTTGGGGTGGCTGAGTCGCTCCCATAATGCACGTGCTTGTTTTACTGTGTTTGCAGTGTCATGGGCGAAGCCGGGCTCTACCTCGATAGAGACACGTCCGTCTATTCCTCCAGAGGACTCCCATATCGGAAGAAGCTTCTTACAGGCTTCGTCCACATCTTTACAGATAAGAGAAAACGTTGCTTCAGAAGCGCTCTCTCCAGCGGCAGCGCACTGCGCAATAGTGGCGTCATAGGTAGAGGACATGGTGATGGATTTTTCAAAAATGGAGGGGTTGGTGGTAATGCCCACCACTCCCATCTCGTTAATGAAAGTGTCAACAGCACCACTGTCCAATAAGTCAGTGGAAAGATCATCTAACCAGACGGACGTACCTATTTTTTTGAGGTCCGCAATATGAGGATTAATAGACATCGAAATGTCCTTCCTTAGGCAGCCTAGTGCACGGCAGCAAGAGACTTTTTCGCTGCTTCAACGACAGCATCAGCAGTGATACCGAAACGTTCAAACAATTCCTCAGCAGGAGCAGAAGCACCAAAATGTTCAAGTGACACAGCCTGACCAGCATCACCCAGTAGTTTCCACCAGGACAAAGCAAGACCTGCTTCAACAGAGACACGCGCTTTAATATCCCTTGGAACAACAGAATTCTGGTAATCGTCATCCTGCTGTTCAAACCAGTCAAGGCACGGCATAGACACTACGCGGGCTTTAATACCTTCATTCATGAGCATCTCTGCTGCCTTAACTGCCAGGTAAACTTCTGAACCCGTACCAATAAGGACTACATCGGGAGTACCTTCGCAATCCTGCAGAACATAACCGCCGCGACGCACTCCTTCCGCAGATTTTTCCTTTGTACCAGCTAAAACCGGGAGATTCTGACGGGAAAGCGCAAGTGCTTTCGGCCCTTGCTTATCTTGAACAACAGCCTTCCAGCAGGCAACAGTTTCATTAGCATCAGCGGGGCGGAAAACAGACACACCGGGGATGGAACGCAAACCGGTTATTTGCTCAACTGGCTGGTGTGTTGGCCCATCCTCGCCCAGTCCAATGGAATCGTGGGTTAGCACATAAATAACGTTGGTTCCCATCTGCGAACCGAGTCGAATAGCTGGACGCATGTACTCGGAGAAGATGAGGAATGTACCGCCGTAGGGGAGTGTTGGTCCATGGAGAGCAATGCCATTGAGAATTGCCCCCATAGCGTGTTCACGAATACCGAAGTGGAGATTACGACCGTAGGGATCAGTATTCCACGTCTCTGTGGTGATAGAGGCTGGACCAAAGGACTTCTCACCTTTAATGACGGTGTTGTTGGATCCGGCAAGGTCGCATGAGCCGCCCCATAGTTCGGGAAGTACTGCGGCTAAAGCATTAATAGCGCTTTCGGAGGCTTTACGCGTGGCGATGGAGTCTCCAGCATCCCACACTGGTAGGTCAACGTCCCATTTTTCGGGGAGTTGACCAGCAAAGAGACGATCAAAGAGATTCTTTTTCTCCGGATTATTTGCAGCCCATTGATCAAAGCTCTTCTGCCATTCAGCATGGGCTGCAGCACCACGCTCAATTGCTTTCCGCGTATGAGCGATAACATCATCTGCTACCGCAAAATCTTCATCGGGATTAAAACCGAGGATCTCTTTAGTAGCGCGAATTTCTTCTGTTCCCAACGCTGCACCATGGCAGGATCCAGTGTTTTGTTTATTCGGAGCGGGATAGCCAATAATAGTGCGCAACACAATAAGTGACGGTTTATCAGTGACCTTTTTAGCGACGTCAATGGCCTCTTCAATAGCAACGATATTTTCACCACCATCGACATGCTGGACATGCCATCCATAGGCTTCATAGCGTGCCGCTACATCTTCAGTGAAGGCAATATCGGTATTTTCTTCGATAGAGATGTTGTTGTCATCGTAGAAAACGATGAGGTTGCCCAATTGTTGGGTTCCGGCGAGGGAACTGGCTTCACCCGTAATACCCTCTTCGAAATCACCATCGGAGGCAATAACGTAGATGTAATGGTCAAAGGGGGACTGGCCGGCTGGTGCTGCCGCATCAAAAAGTCCGCGTTCTCGTCGTGCTGCCATCGCCATGCCAACGGAGGTTGCAAGACCTTGGCCAAGTGGACCCGTAGTCATTTCAACGCCAGCGGTGTGGCCGTATTCTGGATGGCCCGGGGTGAGTGATCCCCACGTCCGCAACTTCTTAATATCGTCAAGTTCAAGTTCGCAGCCACTGAAGTAAAGCTGTATGTATTGGGTTAGAGAAGAGTGCCCGCAGGAGAGAATAAAACGATCTCGTCCCACCCAGGTGGGATCCTTGGGATCAAGCCGCATAATTCGTTGGTACAGAGTATAGGCAAGAGGAGCAAGGCTCATTGCGGTACCGGGGTGTCCAGAACCACATTTCTGGACGGCATCCGCAGCCAGTAGACGAGCAGTATCGACGGCTTTACTATCGAGATCAGTCCAATCGCTAGGGTAGTGCGGTTCAACATATTTCATGAGTTCTGGACTCAATGGCATGGAGGGGCTCCTTGTTCAGCGGTCGCTCAGCAGTCTTCCTGTATAAGTGTATGCGGATAAGTGGAAATATCGGCACAGATTATCAGTCGCTAGACGGCTTTTCTCTATTCCTGCAACAAAAGAAAGTTTACCTTAGGAGAGATCCCCATATCGTAAAGCGTGGTCGCGCTTAAAAAGTGCACGCCAGGTAAAGATCCCTGCGACAACGAGAACAATGGTCTCGATAATAATGACGACGTTGAGGGAGAAGGGCATAGTTCCTCCCTGCGGCATAATCCAAATAGAGACGATTGCAGAGATAACGACCACAGGAACGCGGTAACGACGATCATTAATCCATGCCGAAAGCGCAATAATGCCCCATAGTAAATACCACGGATGCATCACCGGGAAGCACAGCACCATAACAAGCATAGACATGCCAAAGCCTCCCACTGGATGGAGTTCTCCTCGATACACCTTCCATAGTGCCCATAGGAGGAAAACCATTGATACAAGCAGGCCAGCAGCAATAAAGAAACTGTGAATTGCAACATAGTGGTTACCAAGACCCAGTAATTTTCCACAGGCAGCGGCTGCTTTAGCAATATCATTCGTTAGCGTTAATACTGTGGGATACTGCGCCGCGGCACCGGTGGATGAAATCCACGTCAATGTAGTGCCACTCAAGACAGTAGCAAGCACCACGGTAATCCCCATGATTACCACCATGATCACACCCATAATGGGTACTGACCACCAGCGATTCCACCAGCGACGTGCCGCTTCTACTCCGAGGAATCCGAGTGCCACCACAGCTGGCAATTTGATACTGGCTCCCCACGATATAAGACATGCTCCCACAATAAGAAGTACCCATGCTCGCACCGAATGCCGGGGGTAGCGGGTTCCCTCCAGGCCAACTGCTAACCCTGTCAGGGTAAGCGCTAACATAATGCCTTCATTGTGAATACCTGCCACAATATGGAAGAGCGTTAGGGGGTTAAGAATTCCCAGCCATAACGCTGTCGCTATGCGCATATTGCAGCGACGTGCTAACCAACGGACAACGTACGCCAGTACGACAAGACAGACAAGAGCGAGGAAACGGTAGCACACAATTGCTGCCACAATGTTGTCACCGGTCAATGCGGCGATCAGTCGAGCTAGACCGACGAAACCAGCCCCATATTGGGCAGGTGTATGACGCCACTCTAGGGGAACGTTCTCAACGAAAGCCCCTCCGTGGAGAAGATCTTGCGGTCCGCCGGAGTAAACATCTAACCCATGGTCAGCTGCGTAGCCAAAGGCAATGTAGGAATAAACATCCTTAGAAAACAGTGGGGCAGTGAAGAAAAGAGGAAGGACCCAGGCTGCTATAACTGTCCATGTTTGTCCCTCTGTCATTTGGGTCACTGCTGTTTCCCCGCGATTGTAGTGTCGCAGGGGGAGGGCATAGCGCATCATTGTTAGCCACGCTACAACTATCACGCTTGTACCAATAAGGCATAAACCAACAGATGAAAAAGGTGCACGCGACAGAAGATTAATAACGGGGACGGATGTAATGGGATTCTGCGTCATGACGGCGCCTCCGCCCCAACCGCCAATAGCGACAAGCAATGCTGCCACTGCGCCGATAAGACGTACGATGCGCCATCGCCGTGTGGATTCTTCCGATAGTGGAGCAACGACGCATTCTTCTCTGCGGAACATGCGAACAGCAGCACTAGCGGAACGCCTCTTAGAGGAATCTCCATGAGCTGCTGTTGTACGCGCAGAAAAAGAAGGTAATGCCACACAGTAAGCCTAGCGGATAGAACCACAAGAAGAAGTACTGAACGACGTTAGGCTAACCTTGCTAGACCTAGGGAATTATTTAAGCAACACTAGTGTTAGCAAAAATAGGAAGTACGATGAAAAGGCCGCGGAAAAGAGGTACTGATGCGTTATTCCAAGCGATCAGCACAACCATTGCCGCAGATGAATCGCAATACGGCTCTAACTACTCGGGAAGCAATCGCCCGACTCCTGTTACATGGCCCGTTAACTGCGTCGGCAATAGCGGAGGAGTTGTCGCTTACTATCCCCGCCGTACGCCGTCACCTCGACATTATGGTCGAAGAAGGCGTAGCAGTAGCCGTTGATCCCTCTCCTTATCAAGAACGTGGACGAGGCCGTCCTGCAAAGTTATTCCACCTCAGTGATGTGGGACGTTCTCATTTTGGCCATGCCTATGACGATCTTGCTGTCGATGCGCTCCGCATGGTGCGTAAATTGGGGGGAGAACGTGCACTTGTCGATTTCTCCCAGCAACATATGCATGATGTCGTAGCAGGTATTACGCCCCTCGATAGGGATGCTACTCGCGCAGATGTTCAAGAATGCGCTGAAAAAATTGCACAAGCTTTTAATAAATGCGGCTATGCCACGTCTGTAGAAAACGCGCGTGGCGGTATTCAGATTTGCCAGCACCATTGTCCGGTAGCGCATGTAGCCCACGATTTCCCGGCTCTATGCGCAGCAGAACATCATATTCTCTCTGAACTATTGAATACACCCATACAGCGGTTATCCACCATTGCATATGGTGCTCATACCTGCACCACAAACGTTACTGTTCCTCATAACTCCATCCAGAACCATGCGGAAAGAAGTGAAGCATGACGAAGACTTTTCCCTCTGATATCGATGACGTCATTGCTGAACGAGATAAAAATATTGACACTATAGGCCGCTACGATTACGGCTGGCACGACAAAGATACTTTTGGAGCTAGTGCCCATCGTGGGCTTTCTGAAGATGTTGTTCGCACAATTTCAGCATTAAAAAATGAGCCCGAATGGATGCTGGAGACGCGCCTTAAGGCACTGAAGATTTTTGCTGCGAAACCTCTCCCCACATGGGGTCCCGATCTTTCTGGACTCGACTTCGACTCATATAAATACTTCGTGCGCACTACTGAACAGCAGGCCTCCACGTGGGAAGACCTCCCAGAAGATATTCGCACAACGTATGACCGACTCGGTATACCTGACGCGGAAAAGAAACGCTTAGTGTCAGGCGTTGCCGCCCAGTACGAATCTGAAGTGGTCTACCACAAGATTCGTGACGATCTGGAGAAACAAGGCGTTATCTTTGTGGACACCGATACTGGCCTGCGTGACTATCCTGAGCTATTCCGCAAATACTTCGGAACAGTTATCCCTGCTGGAGATAATAAATTCTCTGCACTTAACACTGCTGTTTGGTCTGGCGGATCATTCGTGTACGTTCCTAAAGGCGTCCATGTAGAAATCCCTCTACAGGCCTACTTCCGTATTAATACCGAAAATATGGGCCAATTCGAACGCACCCTCATCATTGTTGATGAAGATGCGTACGTGCACTATGTGGAGGGCTGCACCGCACCTATCTACCAAACCGATTCTCTCCATTCTGGTGTTGTCGAAATCATTGTGGAAAAGAATGCCCGGTGCCGGTACACCACTATTCAGAACTGGTCGAATAACGTTTATAACCTGGTAACTCAGCGTGCTAAAGCAGCTGAAGGAGCCACCATGGAATGGGTGGATGGAAATATTGGTTCCAAAATCAATATGAAATATCCAGCCGTCTACATGATGGGACCACATGCACGCGGAGAGGTTCTCTCCGTCCAATTTGCGGGAGAAGGGCAGCACCAAGATACAGGCGCCAAGATGGTGCACATGGCTCCTCACACCTCATCCAACATTGTTTCTAAATCAGTTTCCCGTAGTGGTGGGCGTTCGGGATACCGCGGTTTAGTGTCCATCCATAAAGGTGCCTATGGGTCTGCCGCTTCGGTAAAGTGTGATGCTTTACTCGTTGACGATATATCCCGCACTGACACTTACCCCTACGCCGATATTCGTGAAGATGACGTCACTATGGGGCATGAGGCTACTGTCTCACAGGTTTCAGAAGAGCAATTGTTCTATCTCATGAGCCGTGGCCTTACCGAAGAAGAAGCTATGGCGATGGTAGTTCGCGGATTCATTGAACCCATCGCGAAAGAACTTCCCATGGAGTATGCGTTGGAGCTGAACCGCCTCATTGAGCTCCAGATGGAAGGAGCAGTTGGTTAATGAACTACACCAAGTACACCGAGCATAAAGCGGATCGCATTTTCTCCACTGCTATCGATGACTTCCCTAAACCCCACGGCAAACTGGAAGATTGGCGGTTCACTCCGACTCGTCGTTTTTCTCCACTCGCCGAGCTTCCTGAACAATCCCAACGCGCATTGTGGACGGTGGGCCTTACTACTGCTGGCGCAGCTACTCTCCGCCGTGTTGCACGGGAAGAATCAGCCGCGGGTAGCGTAGAGCTACCCTCTGATCGTCTTGCGGCAGTTGCCTGGAATGGCAGTCCCAGCGTTGATGTTGTACAGTTTGCTGCCACAGATACACCAGCTGATCCCACCGTCATCACTATTGGTACTGGCAAAAAGCCTTTTACTTTTGGACATCTTTTTGTGGATGTTCCTGCTCATACCACCGCAGAGCTTCTCATCTACCGATCTGGTGCAGGTGCACTAGCAGATAATATTGAATTTTCTATTGCAGACGATGCATCCCTCACCGTTGCTTTCGTCAACCTATGGGACGACGATGCCGTCGTCGCTTCTGCGGAGCACGCACATCTAGGGTGTAATGCCCACCTCCACCATGGTGTTATCACGTTAAGCGGGGGAGCTACCCGCATAACAACGTCTGTCACCTATGAAGGTCCTGGCGGAGATGCTGACATGAGCGGCGTCTTCTTCGGTGGAGCTGGACAGCACGTGGAAAATCGGCTGCTTATTGACCACAGTGTGGCGCAGTGTCGCTCGTATGTTCATTACAAGGGCGCATTGCTGGGCAACCCCGAGTCCAAGCTGGGGGAGGCGCACGGTGTATGGGTTGGTGATGTTCTTATCCGTCCCCAAGCGCATGGCACTGATACCTATGAAAGTAACCGCAACCTTCTTCTCAGCAAAGCTGCCCGTGCGGATTCTATCCCTAACCTAGAAATTGCCACAGGACAGATTATTGGTGCTGGGCATGCCTCTACTACTGGTCGTTTTGATGAAGAGCAACTCTTCTATCTGCAGTCTCGCGGTATTGATGAAATAACGGCACGGCAGCTCGTCGTACGCGGATTTTTCCATGACATTGTTCACAAACTCAATCTTCCCAGTCTCGAAGAAGAGCTAGATGCCGTTGTTGTCCGCCAGCTTGAACGCGCTGGTCTCTAAAGAAACTCGTTACTAACCCTGCTAAAGGAAAACGCGCTAAAGGAAAACACCATGTCCCAACTTGTTATTAAAGACCTTACTGCGCAGGTCAAGCGTGCTGATGATACCGAGGAGCCCATTGAGATTTTGAAGGGTGTCAACCTCACCCTGAACTCTGGTGAAACTCACGCCATTATGGGCCCCAATGGATCCGGTAAATCAACTCTTTCTTATGTTATTGCTGGACATCCGAAATACGAGGTAACAGGTGGCTCCATCACCCTCGACGGGGACGATGTTCTCAAGATGACTGCCGATGAACGTGCTCGTGCGGGTCTTTTCCTCGCCATGCAGTATCCAGTAGAGGTACCGGGCGTGTCGACCTCCAGTTTTCTTCGCTCTGCGGCGGCTGCTGTCCGTGGTGAAGCACCCCGGCTACGTCAATGGGTGAAGGAAGTCCGTGGAGAAATGGAATTCCTACAGATTGATCCAGCTTTTAATGATCGTTCTGTGAATGAGGGTTTTTCCGGTGGGGAAAAGAAGCGTTTTGAAACACTACAGCTGGGGCTTCTTAAACCTAAGTTCGCCATTCTTGATGAAACAGACTCTGGCTTGGATGTAGATGCTCTCCGTCTTGTTTCGCAAGGTATCAACAAGTATCAGCAGGAAACGAATGGCGGTATTTTACTGATCACGCACTACACACGCATTTTGCGTTATGTAAAGCCAGATATTGTCCATGTCTTTGCTAACGGTAAAGTCGCGTTAACGGGCGGTCCGGAACTTGCAGATCAGCTTGAAGAGCATGGCTACGATGCGTTCGTTACGAAAGGTGCGTAATGCTTGACGTTCATTCTATACGTGCGGATTTCCCCATTCTCACGCGCACTGTCCGTGATGGGAAGCCTCTCGTCTATCTGGATTCTGGGGCAACGTCACAAAAGCCACTTCCCGTTCTCGATGCAGAACGTGACTTCGTGCTGCATCACAATGCTGCAACTCATCGTGGTGCTCACCAACTTGCGGAAGAGGCAACCGACGCATACGAGCATGCCCGCGAACTGGTAGCAGGTTTCGTTGGTTGTGCCATTGACGAGGTTATTTTTACGAAAAACTGCACAGAAGGTCTCAACCTCGTGTCCTACGTACTGGGGGATGATCGTGCTGGGCAGTACCGCGTCTCCGCTGGTGATGAGATTATTATCTCGGAGGCGGAACATCACGCAAACCTCATACCCTGGCAGGAGTTGTGCCGCCGGACAGGAGCCACTCTTAAATGGTTCCCATTGCGAGATGATGGGCGCCTTGATTTGGACGCGGTGGAGATTACTGAACGCACAAAAGTAGTTGCAGTAACTCATGCTTCCAATGTCACGGGTGCTATTACAGATGTTGCGACAGTAGTGGAGCGTGCACACCAGGTGGGGGCACTTGTTGTTCTTGATGCCTGCCAGTCGGTACCCCATATGCCGGTGAATTTCACCGCCCTGGGTGTAGACTTTGCCGCATTTTCCGGCCATAAGATGCTAGCGCCTTCAGGGGTTGGTGTCTTGTACGGCCGCGCACAGATCCTGCAGGCGCTGCCACCATTTTTGACAGGCGGTTCCATGATTGAACACGTCACCATGGAAAAGACGACGTATGCTCCACCTCCACAGCGTTATGAGGCTGGTGTACCTAATATGAGCCAGGTTGTGGGTTTAGGTGCTGCTGTCGAGTATTTGGATTCTCTTGGCATGGATAATGTCTTCGCCCATGAGCAAGAAATCACCAGTTATGCTTTGCAGGAACTTGGTAAGCTCACTGGCGTTCATATTGTTGGCCCCACCACTCCTGAAAATCGTGGCAGTGCTATTTCCTTCACTATTGATGGCATACATTCCCACGATATCGGACAATTCCTTGATGATGATGGCATTGCCGTCCGCGTGGGACACCACTGTGCTGAACCACTCCACACTCACTTTGGGCTATCTGGTACTACTCGCGCTAGCTTCTACATTTACAACACCCTCGATGAAGTCGACCGGTTAGTGGACGGTATTACGCGAGTACAGAAATTCTTTGGAGTTATCTAATGCGGTTGGAAAGCATGTACCAAGAGGTCATTCTGGACCATTATCGCCACCCCAACGCACGTGGACTGCGTGACAATTGGGATGCAGAAGTACATCACCACAACACCTCATGCGGTGACGATATTCGGCTACGTGTTCACCTAGACCACGATCCAGATGATCCGCATAACCCAGAAAAAACCGTCATTCGCGATATCTCCTATGACGGGGAGGGCTGCTCTATTAGCCAAGCATCCACGTCTATTATGACGGAGCAGCTTATTGGGCATACTGTGGCAGAAGCATTTGATATCTGTGATCGTTTTGAAAAGATGGTCACTTCTCGTGGCCAAGACGAGGGCGATGAAGATATCTTAGGCGACGGTACTGCACTGGCGGGTGTGTCACAGTATCCGGCACGTGTGAAGTGCGCTTTATTGGGATGGATGGCGTTTAAGGATGCTTCGTCTCAGGCGCTTGAAGGATCGTCGGACAATGATGGTGCACCTGCCGATGGGGGAGAGAAAGAGTAAATGGAACCGGATTTCACCTCATCACAGCAGCGTAAGCACAAGGAACAAGAGGACGCTGTTCTTAATGCTTTGGCAGCACTGGGAAGTGCTGCGCAAGAAGACGGAGAGAACCCGGATGTGGATCCATTAGCTCCTGCTGCCGCATCGTCTTCTACTGCGTCATCATCTACTGTGCTGTCTTCTGGCACCCCATCTTCCGACACGCCTAATGTAGATACTGCGGAGTCTGTAGAGACTGCAGAGTCTACAAATACTACAGAGCCTCCAGAAATTACTGACGATACTGATTTCTCTACCTGGACGGTTGATGACTATCGTGCAGTAAAAGCAGAGGATCTCGCAAAGCTCCCTGATGATATTCCGCTTGCTCCGGAGGCTGAAGCCCAGGAAGTTCGCGAGGCAATGTATGACGTTGTCGATCCTGAACTTGGTGTTAATGTTGTCGATCTGGGGCTTGTGTACGACGTCAAAATGGACATTGCACGGCGCGCAACTATTGATATGACCCTCACTTCACCAGCATGTCCGCTTACCGATGTTATTGAGGATCAGGCTTTCGTTGCAGTGTGTACAGAAGGGCATGCCCGGGCTTTGCGAATAAACTGGGTGTGGATGCCTCCATGGGGTGCCCATATGATTACAGATGATGGTCGTGAACAACTTCGCGCGTTAGGTTTTACCCTCTAAATGAAGTCAAAAATTATTACCGCCCTGCTAGCGATTCTTCTAGCGGTAGAGTTTGCGCTGGCAGCATACGCTATCCTTGCCCATCAATGGTTGGGTCTTATTGTGATGACGCTTCTTATTTTTGCGGTGATGTATTTTCTGGATCGTGAAGTTCGCCGCATGAAAGGGGAGTTGCCCCCGACATCCACTAATGGCAAGGGGCCTTCGCAACCATCTCACCGAGGTAAAAATCCTGCATGATAACGTTTACTGATCTGGAGGTGCGGGCAGGTGTTCGTACTCTCCTTACTGTTCCTGGCTCTTTAGTGGTGCATGAGGGGGACCGCATTGGGCTAGTTGGCCGTAATGGTGCTGGGAAAACTACCACTATGCGCATTCTTGCCGGCGAGACAGAGCCGTACGCTGGCACTATTGTGCGTTCGGGGGATATTGGTTATCTTCCGCAGGATCCTCGGGAAGGCAATCTCACAACAACTGTTCTCAGCCGGGTGTTGTCAGCGCGTGGACTTGATAGCATTGCTCGCAATATGGATCGTCAGCAGTTCATTTTAGAGACTACTGATAACGATAAGAAACGCGATCAAGCTATTAAAAAATTTACTCGTCTAGAAGAACGCTTCAATGATCTTGGCGGCTACAAGGCGAAGGGTGATGCTGCCCGTATCTGTAACTCGCTGGGATTACCGCAGCGTGTTCTTACAGAAGAGCTAGGGCATCTTTCTGGTGGTCAACGCCGACGTGTGGAGCTTGCGCGTATTCTTTTCGGCAGTTCTCAAGCTGATGGCAGTAAAAACAACACAACGCTTTTACTCGATGAGCCAACAAACCACTTGGATGCCGATAGTATCCAGTGGTTACGCGATTTTTTAATGCAATATACGGGCGGTCTCATCGTCATTAGTCACGATACTGAACTGTTGGATGCTGTCGTCAATAAGGTGTGGTATCTCGACTCCATCCGCGGTGAGATAGACACCTACAGCATGGGGTGGGAACGCTATCTTTCCGCACGCGCCGCCGATGAGCAGCGCCGCCGCCGGGAGCGCGCTAATGCCGAAAAGAAAGCAGCAGCATTGCGGGCGCAGGCTGCTCATCTGGGTGCTAAAGCCACAAAGGCAGCAGCTGCCCATCAGATGGAACGCCGCGCGCAACGTCTCCTTGATGAAGCTGCCGATGTTCGACAGGCCGAAAAGCATGCTCATATTGCTTTCCCGAAACCTTTGCCGTGTGGAAAAACACCACTGACAGCGAAAAATCTGTCGAAGAGCTACGGTTCTTTGGAGATTCTCACTGGTGTGGATCTCGCCATTGATAAGGGCAGTCGTGTCGTTATTTTGGGTTTGAATGGTGCCGGTAAAACAACGTTGCTGCGTATTCTCGCCGGTGTAGAGAAGTCTGATGGGGACGGCACAGTTATTGAGGGGCATGGTCTGAAGCGTGGTTATTTCGCGCAGGAACATGACACTCTTAACCCAGATGAGAGCGTATGGGACAATATGGTGCGCCAGGCCCCAGACGCTGGAGCGCAGGACCTGCGCGGTTTGCTGGGTGCTTTCATGTTGACTGAGCAGATGTGGGAACAGCCTGCAGGTACTTTGTCCGGTGGCGAAAAGACACGTCTGGCACTTGCTAGTCTGGTGTGTTCACAAGCGAATGTCCTACTTTTGGATGAGCCCACAAACAACCTGGATCCTATTAGCCGCGAACAAGTGCTTGAAGCACTGCGTACGTATGAGGGTGCTTGTATCCTCGTCACCCACGATCCGGGAGCAGTGGAGGCTTTACAGCCAGAACGCGTTATTGTTCTCCCTGATGGTGTGGAGGATCTGTGGGGCGATGATTATATGGAGATTGTCACGCTTGCCTAACCTCCGCATTTCTCGAATGCTCTCTCAGTTGTCCTCGTACAGCCTTCACATCTGAATGAATCATAGATAGCTAATGCCGGTGCAGCGCCTTGTTGAAGCACTGCACCGGCATTGCTACACCAGTACTGTGTTTATTGTTTTATCCGTTCTTTACCATGTTCCGCAGTACGTATTGCAGAATGCCACCATTCCGGTAGTAGTCGGCTTCCCCGGGGGTGTCGATTCGGACGACCGCATCGAACTGAACAGTATCACCGTTATCTTTAGTGGCAGTCACTGCGACAGTCTTCGGGATATTACCGGTAGTGAAGTCACTGATACCGTTGATATCAAAAACTTCTGTGCCATCTAGGCCTAGCGATTCGTGGCTTTCGCCTTCTGGGAATTGGAGAGGGATAACGCCCATACCGATGAGGTTGGAGCGGTGAATACGCTCGAAAGATTCCGCGATAACCGCTTTAACGCCGAGGAGGGCGGTGCCTTTTGCCGCCCAGTCGCGGGAGGAGCCTGTTCCGTATTCTTTACCACCGAGGACAACAAGCGGAATACCAGCCGCAGCATAGTGCTGTGCCGCATCATAGATAAAGCTCTGCGGGGCGCCATCTTGGGTGAAGTCTCGGGTGTAGCCACCACTTACCCCATCGAGTAGTTGGTTCTGCAAACGGATATTAGCGAAGGTGCCACGCACCATAACTTCATGGTTACCGCGTCGAGATCCAAAGGAGTTGTAGTCCTTCTGTGCTACCCCGTAAGAATCCAGATATTGTGCCGCGGGGGTGCCTGGTTTAATTGCGGAAGCGGGGGAGATGTGGTCAGTGGTGACGGAATCGCCCAACTTAGCTAGTACTCGAGCACCTTTCACGTCAGTAACAGGATCCGGTTCCAGAGTCATACCGTCAAAGTAGGGGGCTTTGCGAATATAGGTGGAATCGTCGTTCCATGCGAAGGTGTCGCCTTCCGGGGTGTCAAGGTTTTGCCAGTGTTCGTCACCGGTAAAAACATCGGCATAGTCTTTGGCGTACATGTCTTCGGTGATGGAGGACATAATGATGTCGTTAATGTCATTATCGGATGGCCAAATATCGCGGAGATAAACCTGTTTGCCGTCGTTATCGGTACCGAGGGGCTCTTTATCGAAATCAATATCAAGAGTGCCCGCAATGGCATAGGCAATAACGAGCGGCGGTGATGCCAGATAATTCATCTTGATATCGGGGTTGATGCGTCCCTCAAAGTTACGGTTACCAGAGAGAATGGAGCAGGCAGCAAGGTCATTGTCTTGAATTGCCTGGGATACTTCTGGAATAAGGGGACCACCGTTGCCGATGCAGGCAGTGCAGCCATAACCGGAGAGGTAGAAACCGAGTTTTTCGAGGTACTTCCACAGGCCGGCAGTGTCGTAGTAGTCGGTAACAACCTGGGAGCCTGGACCCATAGTGGTTTTTACCCACGGCTTCACGCGCAGGCCACGCTGTACCGCATTACGTGCGAGTAGGCCTGCGGAAAGCATTACTGATGGATTCGATGTGTTCGTGCATGACGTAATGGATGCGATGCCGATAATGCCGTGGTCTAGGTCAAAACTGCCGCGTTCGGCTGTGTCTACATGAACGGGGTGTGAGGGGCGTCCGGACAGATCGCCTTTACCTTCGGGATCACTCGTGTAGCTGCGAACAGTTTTCCGCCAGGTTTCTTTTGCCTGGTTGAGGGGGATACGGTCTTGCGGACGTTTCGGGCCGGCAATAGAGGGGACGACAGTACCCAGGTCAAGCTCAAGGTATTCCGAATAGGTTGCCTCTTTACTGGGGTCATGCCACAGTCCTTGTGCCTTTGTGTAGGCTTCCACGCGGGCGATAGTGTCGTCATCACGGCCGGTGAGACGCATATAGTTGAGGGTTTCTTGATCAATGGGGAAGATGGCGCAGGTAGAACCATATTCAGGGGACATATTGCCGATAGTGGCACGGTTAGCAAGTGGTACTGCGCTGACGCCTTCCCCATAGAATTCCACGAATTTTCCAACCACACCGTGCTGGCGAAGCATATCAGTAATGGTAAGAACAACATCTGTAGCGGTGACACCCGGCTGTGTTTGGCCAGTAAGTTTAAAGCCAACAACACGGGGGATAAGCATGGAGATGGGCTGGCCAAGCATAGCAGCCTCGGCTTCAATACCACCGACGCCCCAGCCCAGAATGCCAAGACCATTTTCCATGGTGGTGTGGGAATCAGTACCCACGCAGGTATCGGGGTAGAGGACACCGTCATTGTTCATAACAACGCGTGCTAAGTGTTCTATGTTCACTTGGTGCACGATGCCGGTTCCCGGGGGAACGACGCGGAAGTTGGAGAATGCTCCTTGTCCCCAGCGGAGGAATTGATAGCGTTCTTTATTCCGTTCGTATTCAACCTCAACATTTTTGGTGAGGGCATCTGGGGTACCGAAGTATTCGACGATAACGGAGTGATCGATCACCATCTCAGCGGGGTTGAGAGGGTTGACCTGGTCGGGGTCTCCTCCCAGCGTAGTGACAGCTTGACGCATGGTGGCCAGGTCAACAATGCACGGAACGCCGGTGAAGTCCTGCATGAGAACGCGTGCGGGGGTGAATTGTATTTCTACACTGGGGTCTGCGGAGGGATCCCAGTGGGCAAGAGCATTAATATGTTTTTCTGTTACATTGGCACCGTCTTCGTTACGAAGAAGATTCTCCGCCAATATCTTTAAGGCGTATGGAAGTTTATCAACTCCGGGCAGAGAGTTGATATTAAAGTAGTTGTACTGCTGTCCATTCACCTCAAGGGTGTCTAGAGCGTTGAAAGAATTAAGGCTCATACAGGCGCTCCGTTCTGAATAGATTAGTGTCTTCAGGTTACCTTACTTACTGTGTTGTCTCAGACATCTCGGTTGGTTAAAACAGTTAGCTAAGCCAGTAGACTAGGGGTATCTATGGGTATCTCTGCCGTTATAGAACGAGGTTTTATGTCTGACTCAGCTCCGCTACCCACATCGGTTTCTCATCCAGCGCTTCCTCATGGTGTTAATCCCGCTGCGATTGCTGCCGATCTACAAAAAGATGGAGTATCTGCAACTCCTCAGCTAGCAGGAGCTTTACGAGAACGTGTGTATCAGGCTCATAGCAAGGGAATAGATTTAAAAATTGTTTATTATCCGGGTTCGGATAAAAGTTTCACAGCTACTCGTAATTTAGCAGAGCTTCTCAAGCCTCATATTGATGGCACTATTGTGGTACTTAATGATGAGCAAATTGGCTCTGTGAGCCCCGTGTATCCACGTTATGTCATGGAACATGCAGAGATCGATGCTAATCGGATTATTACTAACAGTAAGCCTCCTTATACAACACAGCAGGTGCTGGCACGTATTGACACCTACATCCATGATGTCGCTGAGTCGTCTCTTAATTGGACTCCTATTATGAGCGGTGTTGGAGTGACTGTAGTGCTGACTATCACGGTGATAGCGACAATTTTCAAGAGAAAATTATCGGCGTTATCCTCGCGCATTACCTCATCCCACTAAATCTCATTATTTGGGCATCCTATTTGTCACGCTCGTCCATAAAACTGCAGTTAAATAGGGGAATATAGGGCTTTAAAGAGAGTTACATAAGAGTAATTCTGTTAAAGATGTTTCATATGGTGACGAAGTGTCGTACGGTACAAGTGTCACACTAGTGTAGATTGCCACATTCATGAATAGGGAAAGCCGTGTTCGGGGAAGAACACGGACTCCTGTTTTGTGTAAGTGGAAAGGAGTAGCTGTGAGCACCCCACACAAAGCCAACCGAAACACTGCCATCAAGACAACTGGACGAACACTAGTTGGTGTTGGTGTAACGGGCGCTGTTGCGCTCACTGGTGCCGGCTTCGGTCAAGCCCAGCCGCATATTGACAATCAACGAGAAAATTCAGGTCCGGATACAGATCTGGACGCCTTGCTTAAGCAACTCGCTACCACAAACCAGGATCTTGCTACCCTGCAACACCAGCTTGGCCAAGATCAAGAACGAGCAAACAAGGCTCTCGTAGACCTCCAAAGTGCTCGCCTCCGTGCAGCTGATGCTCAAAAAGAAGCTGATGCTGCAGCTGCTCAACTTGCCACTGCACAAAAAAATGTACTGCGCGCACAACAGCAGCTGAATACCATCGCTGCCGATGCTTATCGAAATACCTCAACGAGCAGTTCTACACTCGAGCTAATGAGTGGAGAAGATCCCGACTCAGTTATGGCGCGTGATGCAGTTATTAGCCGTGCAGCTGCACAACAAAGCTCCATTGTTGATGAACTCAAACAAGCCCGCGCCGTAAGCGCGAACCGCTCCTCGCATGCAAAAGAAGCAGCCGCCGCTGCAGAAGCTGCTACCCAACGGGCTGTATCGCGAAATCATGATGCGGAAGATACTCTGCTTGCTTCTCGCACCGCGGTACGCACCAAGCAAAAAGAAATTGAACAGCTTGCTAAGAAACGTGCCACCCTTACTACTAAGCTGCAGAAGATGCAGGTATCCTCCGCCCGATCACAGTCAGTTCATAATGGCACCATTGACGAAGCAGCAATTCGAGCAGGTGTAGTGCAAGGGGCAAGAAGCGGAGCAGCAATAACCCGTGCAGCTGTCCATACTGCAGCTAGTGCACATGTTGACCTTAGTCATGTGAACACAACTGCAGATCTCGCTAAGCTGCCGATAGAAGCACTGCAGTCTATTCCACCATCAGAGTGGAGAAGGCTTGGCGGAACTATTCAGAGAGAAGTAGCGAAGCAAAGCCCAGAAGCAGCTGTAGCCGTTGGCATTGCCACTGACGTAACTATTAAGGCAATACCACATTTGTCTATCGTTACTAATAGCATCGATCTTTTGGCTAGTGTGCCCGATGCCATTGAAGGCGATGGATCAGCAAGTTCAGTCGTTCCTGATACTGGCTCCATTGCTAAGCCTGGCGCCGCTGCCTCGCTGGATACTCTTTTCCTTAGTGCCCAGCAAAAAATCGAAAAGGTTATTAACCGTGGTATGTCTCAGCTGGGTGTTCCTTACGCGTGGGGCGGCGGAAACGTCGATGGCCCAACCCGCGGTATTCGAGACGGCGGCGTAGCGGATTCCTATGGCGACTACAACAAGGTCGGTTTCGATTGTTCTGGCCTAATGGTGTATTCGTTCGCTGCACTTGGCTATAACTTGCCTCACTACAGTGGCTACCAGTACACCTCTGGTACGCAGATACCGGCGTCACAGATGAAACGTGGCGACATGATCTTCTACGGTCCTGGCGGTAGCGAGCACGTTACCCTCTACCTTGGTGACGGCATGATGCTGGAAGCACCATGTTCTGGTGATGTTGTCAAGGTCAGTCCTGTCCGCTGGGAGGGTATGACACCTTACGTTGTTCGTATGGTTATGAATTAACGTTTATAACGTAGGAGAGTGGTGATAGCGCCACTCATTCCAGGCAGTACCGCGCGCCCGCTGAGCTGTTCGCAAGAGTGGGATAAGCGCGGTTTCTGCTGTCTGCGCATAGTGTCGTGTAACGGACACAATTGCAGCAACGTGGTCTGCCGCAAAAATCAATTGCAGATAATGTCCCTCAACACTCGGCGGATATGTAACAGAGTCGCTAATAAGTAATGCACTATCAATATCAATAAGGGCATTACGGAAATCCTCATCTTGTTGTTCGCTAATGATATGAGGAGTGTGCTGCAGTCTCTGTAGTGATGCTTCCTCCGCACGACGTAAGTCTCCTAATGCCGCACGCGGTCCCGCATTGACAATGGGAGGCAGTTGTCCCGGAAAGGGAACGAGACGCCACAAAACGACGTCACGCAGGGGAGTCATAAAACTAACCTCAAAAGGTCCGTCAGGGTGCTCATGCGGATGTCCTAGAGCCAATGCCTCACCACCTGCAGTACTTATTAGTTCCCCCAATGCGGTAGTACTGAGAACACTCTCTTCCTCTGTTGCGGATTCCACTAGTTCATGAGTACCTGGGGGAGTAGTAGGAAGTTCGCTATATGCTCCGGGCAGTACTTGTAGGAATCTTATGTCCCAGGGACGAGTTATACGTAGTAGTTCTACAAGACCGCTATATGTGTGACCATCACCAGTAACAATGCGGTGGTCTTTCCCCCATGGAAGAAGAGCTTCAATAAGATCATCCGGGCTGATTTCGCCACGGTGTAAAGCGGGAAGCCACCAGGTAGCGGAGAAAAGAGGAGAAGCCATGGCATCCAGCATAGTCACTATGATGGATGCCATGCCGCATTGGAATGATCGCTATGGACGAGACCCCCTAGCTAAGAAAAAAGCTCCGAAACAGTACCGCACAGTAGAGGGAACACGCGGACTTATCATCGAGGATGCCGCCACCGAATACTGCGGAGCTGTTGTGGGCTTCGAAAAATCAGATAGTGGCCTGCTGGTACGCCTCGAAGATCGCCACGGCCATGTGCGAGTATTCCCTACCAAACCTGGACTTTTACTATTAGAAGGGGAGCCCATTCATCTTATTCGTCCGCGTCAAACCCCACGTGGTCCACAACTTTCCAATAGTGGTTCGCGGCTCGCTGCACATCCGCAGCGGGCACGTACAGCACGCGCATCGCGTATATGGGTGGAAGGGAAACATGATGCTCTTATCGTGCAGCAAGTATGGGGGCATGATCTTGCCCAAGAGGGGATTGTGGTAGAAGAACTATCCGGTCTCGATAACCTTCCGGAGCGGCTTGCCTACTTTTCTCCCTCTCCTCAACGACGAGTGGGTGTACTGGCTGATCATCTCATCACTGGTACAAAAGAAACTGCATTAGTAGACAATGTTGGCGATAACGTTCTTGTCACTGGGCATCCTTTTGTCGATATTTGGGCGGCAGTAAAACCCGCAACAATGGGGATATCCGCCTGGCCAGACATACCAATGGGTGAGGATTGGAAAACTGGTACGTGCCAACGTCTTGGCTGGGGTACTCCACAAGACGGGTGGAGAAGAATTGCCGCACGTGTAAAAACGTATCGAGATCTTGACTCCACTCTTATTGGTGCAGTAGAACGCCTCATTGATTTTGTGACGGAGCCGGGGGCTCTCTGAGTGACGTTGTTACGGGCATTTTTGCGTCAATAACAAGGCCCACAATTCCCATGGCGCAACAACACAAGCCCACAAGAATGACCCAAGGATTGGCATGCCCCACAGCCGCCTCACCGAACAAAACACCCGCTGTAGTGCCGGGAGCGCTACACACTAATGTCGCCACTGCAAAAGGAAGCATACGTACCGGAGTAAGCGCGGCAGCATAGTTCAGTACAGAAAACGGGACAAACGGAATAAGCCTTAACGATCCGACAGCCAACCATCCTCGTTTTTCAAGGCGCTCATTAAGAGCATCCAACATAGGATGATGCAGGTGTTCTTCTACCCAGCCACGAAACACGTAGCGGGTAAGAGCACACGCTACTACTGCTGATAGCACGGTGGCACCAAGGCACACTGCTAATGCCAGCAGTGGTGGGAAGAGAATCCCCGATATTAGCGTGAAAAATGTGCGAGGGATAGGAAACAGGGTGAGGAGAACATAGCACAAGAAAAAAACGAAGGGGAACCAACGACCCAACCGTGCCACACCGTGGCGAACAACAATTAACGGCGGCACATCAGTAAGAAAAAGAAGAAGTATCCCCACAACAATAACGATGGGAATAATGAGTTGTTTCCACAGAGGAGCACTCCGGAAACCTGCCCATATTTCACGACAGATATAACACAGCAGTGACCATAATCTCCGAAGCGCTACACGCACCCCAGAAACCGGTTTTTCTGCCATTACTGAATCCTTCGTTGTCGCTTTCTCTCTCTATTGTATTTCGCTACTGCAACTATCTGCCGCGATTATCTCCTAGGTATCCACTGTTCTCTATTGTGACAACAGAAAAACCCTGCAGCATGGAATACCACGTGCAGGGTTTTTAGAATTTGTGTCCGAGGGGGGACTTGAACCCCCACGCCCGTTTAATTTGGGCACTAGCACCTCAAGCTAGCGCGTCTGCCTATTCCGCCACTCGGACTCACTGTGTAATTATCATGTGTAATTATCAACTGCTACCGTGAAGAACTCTTCTGCCTAATCCATGAGAATCTGTATGAATCTGTGTGAATTAGTGCGAAAGTGTTTCACTAGGTTGCTTGGATTAATTTACTGCAAACTCTACTAAAACCCCAAATCGCCTGTACAACGTAGATTATCGCGTTTATCTCACAGCAGATCCGACAGCTTCTGAAATAGATGAAAATCCGTTTTTGCGTAGCTTCTTCGCCAATCCTTTGTGGATATGGTGAGCCCAGAAAGGACCTTGATAAATGAACGCCGTATATCCCTGTAGAAGATCTGCACCGTGCGTTATCCGCTCCCATGCATCATCAACAGTTTCAATACCACCGCATCCAATCAGCACAATACGTCCCTGTGTTTTCGCATAGATCCGATCTAGCACCTCAAGGGAACGTTTTTTCTCCGGCTGCCCAGAAATTCCACCAGAACCCATTGCAGCCACCTTGGCGGCATCTGTACGGAGACCCTCTCGAGAAATTGTTGTATTAGTGGCAATAATGCCAGCCAGTTTAAGATCCAATGCTAAATCTGTAATCGCATCAATATCTTCATTAGAAAGATCTGGAGCAATTTTTACCAGCACCGGCACCTCAGATACTGCCTGCACTCCCTCCAGAATAGGACGCAGAGATTCTACAGCTTGCAAATCACGCAAGCCTGGAGTGTTGGGGGAGGACACATTCACAACAAGATAATCTGCCAGCGCACTCACCAAACGAGCAGATGTACGGTAATCCGCCACTGCTTCCTCCGGGGGTACTACTTTGGTCTTGCCAATGTTGATGCCAGTAATAGTGGTACCGCGGCGGCGACGTAAATTATTTGCGGCATACCCAGCACCATGGTTATTAAAGCCCATCCGGTTGAGCAATGCGCGATCCTCAGGAAGACGGAACAAACGTGGCTGCGGGTTACCAGGTTGGCCAGCAGCCGTCACTGTCCCCATTTCCGCATAGCCGAATCCCATGGGTCCCCATGCATCGGATGCTGCTGCATTTTTATCGAAACCGGCGGCTAGACCCAATGGTGCAGGAAAATGCACACCAAAAAGATCTTGGGCAAGAATATCGTCCTCGTAGTTAAAAACGGAGCTAGCTAATTGCCCTAACGCAGGTACCAGGTGAAGTGTTTTTATCATGCCGAACACAAAAGTGTGGATCTTCTCGGGGGGAAGAAGGAACATTGTGCGCTTCACGACTTCATATAACACTGGTTACCTACCTGCTGGGTTGAGGACTGTCATGTCTATCTTGCCACCCTTTAGGATAAACTGCTGACCATGCAGGAGGAAAAGCAATTAGCAGACTCTTTTCGCTAGGCTTAGTGACAGGCGAATGCAGCACCATAACAAGGAGCAAGTGTGGGGACTATGAGTTGGGCACAAACAATTGTGCTCTCTATCGTGCAGGGACTAACTGAATTCCTCCCAGTATCATCTTCTGGACACCTTAATATCGTTTCGCGTCTCTGCTGGGGAGCAGATGCTGGAGCTTCCTTCACTGCTGTCATACAACTTGGTACGGAACTGGCAGTCCTGGTCTTTTTTGCTAAAGATATTGTCCGCATTATCAAAGCGTGGTTTATTGGCCTATTCCACAAGGATCGTAGGGACAATCTTGACTACAAGATGGGGTGGTACGTCATTGTTGGTACTATCCCAATCGGTCTTATCGGATTTTTGGCAAAGGATGCTATTCGGGACAATCTCCGCAGTCTCTGGGTAACGGCCAGTGTGCTTGTTGTGTTCTCTTTTGTTTTTATGGCAGCAGAGAAATGGGGATCGCGGAAACGCGACTTCGACCAGCTCACAATGAAAGATTCCATCATTATGGGCTGTGCGCAATGCCTGGCACTCATTCCTGGCGTATCACGTTCCGGTGGAACTATCTCTGCAGGACTTTTTATTGGTCTTAAACGCTCAGTAGCCACCCGCTATAGTTTTCTTCTGGCTATTCCAGCAGTGTTAGCTTCCGGCATTTTCTCCCTACCAGATGCTTTTAACCCCACACATGGTCAGGCAGCAACTAGTTCTCAGCTAGGTGTGGGTGTTGTTATTGCTTTTATTCTGGGATATATCTCTATCGCATGGCTATTAAAGTTTGTAGAAAAGCATTCTCTTAACTGGTTTGCGGGTTACCGCGTTATCGTTGGTGTAATAGTCCTTATTCTCCTTGGAACCGGGGTGCTTACCGCCTAGTGTCTCGTCGGCTTTTTATTTTCGACCATCCGTCACGCTGCATTATTGGCGCTATTGGGGAATATCCTGATCAAAGCTACTATCTGCAAGTTGTTCAAGATGGCCAATTAGTTTCTGTAGAACTTGATGCTATGCAGCTGCGGCTTATCGCTAAACGTATTGACCAGCTTTTAGACGATGTTGCCGACTACTACAACTTGCGGTTACCGCGTCGTGCTAGACACGTTGATGATCTTTCTCCGCTGGATCTGCCACTTGACTCAGAGTTCCTGGTGGGGACGATCGGTTTGGCGTGGAGTGAAGAAAAATCAGCTATTCTTCTTGAACTTCTTTCTTTCACCAATGGCGAATTTGATGAGAATCTCATCCTTTCCGATGATGCTGAAGAAGGACCAGATACCGTACGCATTATGCTCAGTCCTCATTTTGCTCGGCAGTTCGCGCATCGAACTAAAATTGTTTATGCAGCTGGCCGACCATTGTGCCCACTATGCGGTGAACCGATGGATCCAGAAGGACACATTTGTGTTCGTTTGAACGGTTATCGCCGTGATCTTGGTGAGATTATTGACCGACTAACTGATTATCAGCGTTAAAGTGCCACTGTCCCCCTAGTAGCTGGTTATAGATGACTGACTATAGGGGTGGAGAGGATAAGCCCTTAAAGAATCACCTGTGGCTAATCTTCGACATACATTGCATGCCAGTAAACTGGTGTCCATGTATGCATGGCCAAAGGTTTCTGTCCCAACTCTTCCCGGTATCTCGATTCCACTTCGCCTTTACGACACCTCCGCAGGAGAGCTAACAGCCGTCACTCCTGGGGAAACTGCAGGAATGTACGTGTGCGGCATTACCCCTTATGACGCAACACATCTTGGTCACGCCGCGACCTATGTTACTTTCGACCTCATTAATCGCATTCTTAGAGATAATGGCCACAACGTTCTTTACGTCCAAAACGTCACTGATGTTGATGACCCACTGTTCGAACGCGCAGAACGCGACGGCGTAGATTGGCGCGAATTAGGCAATGAGCAAACCGATCTATTCCGCAGCGATATGGAAGCTCTCCGCGTTATTCCACCCGACCATTATGTCGGTGCCACAGAAGCCATTGACGAGGTTATCGAGTTTGTTCAAAAGCTATTCGATAAAGGCGCCGCATACCAGATTTCTGCTGAAGACGATCCAGATTACCAAGATGTGTACTTCCCGGTGACGGCTACACAACAGTTCGGCTATGAATCTGGCTATGATCGTCCTACGATGGAGCACTTCTTTGCAGAACGTGGCGGTGATCCGGAACGTCCCGGAAAGAAGCATCCGCTTGATGCTTTATTGTGGCGTCAGCAGCGACCTGGTGAACCTGCATGGGATTCACCCTGGGGGGCGGGGCGCCCCGGTTGGCATATTGAGTGTGCGGCCATTGCTCTTAACCGTTTGGGAACCTCCTTTGATATTCAGGGGGGCGGCTCCGATCTAATTTTTCCTCATCATGAGTTTTCCGCCGCGCATGTGGAAGCGGCAACTGGATGTCACCACATGGCTCGCCATTATGTCCACACTGGAATGATTGCCCTCGATGGCGTAAAGATGTCTAAATCCTTGGGGAATCTTGTCTTTGTCTCTAAACTGCGTGCTCAGGGTGTTCACCCTGGGGCTATCCGTCTGGGTATTTATGCGGGCCACTATGCCACGGATAGAGACTGGTCGGATGAAGTTCTCGCAACAGCTGTTGAGCGTCAGAAGCGTTGGCAGCAGGCTTGTGAACGCAACAGTGGTGTTCCTGCCGTGACTACTGTTCAGCGCGTTCGCGAAGCGCTTTCAGATGATCTCGACACGCCTCGTGCACTGGCACTCATTGATGTGTGGGCAGATGAGACATTACGAGGATTAGGGGACGACGCTACTGCCCCCACAACTATGCGTACTCTTATCGATAGTCTTTTGGGCGCTACTCTCTATTAATTATTAGGGGTAGTGACCGCTAGGGGAGAGGTAGTACGGTGATGGTTAAATGATGCGAAGAGATTTTCTGCAGTAGGCGAGGCTATATCATCAACGATTTTTCCGTCGGAGAGAACAATTGCTCGTTCTGCACTTGCGGCAATCTCAAGATCGTGCGTCACCATGACAATGGTTGTGCCATTGCGGTTGAGCTCGGAGAGTTCTCGGATAACAAGTGCACCGGAGGCAGAATCTAAGGCGCCTGCTGGTTCGTCAGCGAACAATACTTGTGGTTTTACTGCAAGTGCTCTGATAATGGCAACGCGTTGCCGCTGTCCACCGGATAGTTGTGCTGGGTAATAATTTTTTCTTCCTGCTAATCCAAATTTTTCAAAGAGTGCATCGAGTTCTTTTCTCGACATTTTCTTACCCACAAAACGCAGCCCTAACTTGACGTTTTCTAAGGCGGTCATGGAATCAACAAGGTTGTAGTCTTGAAAAATGAAACTTGCGTTTTTGCGTCGTACGTTACTTCTTACACGGTTAGATGCGGTAGCTAAGTCCTTACCGCATAGTACGCAGGTACCAGAATCTGGTTTTTCTAATCCGGAAATGCAGTAAAGGAATGTGGATTTACCGGATCCGGAAGGTCCCACGATGGACACGAATTCCTGGGGGCGGACGGAAAAATCAATTCCTTTGAGGATGAGTTCTTTTTCTCTTTTCGTAATGGGGAAGGACTTTGTTAAGGCTGTCGCCTCAATGATGGTGTTCATTGTTCTAGCCGCTGCGCTATTCACTGTGTTATTTACGGTGGTGGTCATTATGGCGTTCCTTTATCGGACGATGGCAGTTAGTCGAAGAGTGTGTGATTCCCGCAGGGTGGGGATGACAATGGTAATGGCTAGGAGTGCGAATCCCACGGCTAGGAGGTAGTAGGTTTCATTTCCTATCCATACAGGGGATGCTCCTGGTACAGGGCCATTGTGGAGTGCAGTTCCCATTGCTAGTGCATTAATTCCGAGGATCACTGTGGAGATTACGACAGCGGCAGCAAAATAGATGAGACATTCGAATACTGCTGCCCAGCGGATAGAGGTAGTGGTTGCTCCTAGTGTTTGGAGGAGAGCAATATCGTGTTTTCTCCATTCGTTTGTGAGACACACAGCTAGCACGCCGGCGAAAGCTGCAACGATAACGGGGGCACCAAAGACAAGAATAATTTGGCTTGTGGGGCTGACCTGAAGATCTGCTTCGCTTGCTCCCAAAGCGATTGTCACATTTTTCGTTTGGTTTACCATTCCGAAAATGCAGCCCACAGCTGATGCCGCCACCACTAATGGGGTAATGACTGATGTTGACACAACAGATCGACGACGGGCAGAGGTTTTCGCAAGGAGCCAACTATCTAAAAAATTCAAAGGCAGAATAGCCCCAATCAATCGCACAACGGGCTGAATAATAATTCGGTCAGATAGCCCATAGGCCAAGAGAAGCCCCAGCCCCGTACCCCAGTATGCGGATACTATGCCGCTCAGTTTTTCTGAATCATAAATGGGCTGTGCTTGCCCAATGGGGTGTGTTTTCCCAATGGCTATGTACCCCACAATAATGCCCGCCACGATAAGGACGGAGAAAATAATTTTTGTAACGCTGTTAGCGGGAGCTTTCTCCGGGGCTTCTGATAGGGCAACAACAGGTTCAATTCTGGTAATGCTTCGTGCCCCCAACACCAGTGATAAGAGGAGTACAAGGAATGCTGTACCAGGGCCAAAAGTCCATGCCCAGACGGTGAGTGGGTCAGAAAGTGAGGGGAGTGCGAGTAATCCTGTGTTTTTCACTAGATCTGTGAAGGAAGGCCACGTCAGATAAGCGAATATGCCACCCAGGACGGCACCCACCAAAGCACTTATAGATGCTATTCCTGTGTAACGAGCCTTCGCACTAGCAGGGGATGCTCCAATAACTTGCCAGAGTGCAATACGTCGGGAATCTCTCCGAATAGCGAGCTTCACAACGGATGGGAGACACATAAAGATGGAGATACATGTTAATGCTATTTGTAGCCCACCTAGTGAGGAAAACTGTTCTCCAGCTTCTGTATCGGAGGCTTGCGCACCAACAATCGTTATTCCTAACGATAATGTGAGCATCCACGAGGCAATGAGCGTCATGATGAGAACTGAGAGACTCATCGGTCTGAGATCGCGGATTTCTTTAAACACGAACAATCTACCTTTAACCGCATCAAACAATGTAAAGGCTACGCATATACACTGAAGAAAACACGTATAGCCCAGCAGATTATAAGATCTGTATCTTTCTATGAGAAAACCCTTACGTGTCGTCGCGGTAAAGAAAACGACAGAGCATACTTGTTAAATACACGGTATAGAGAACGGATTGTGATTCATGAGCACTCTCAGTGCAGTCCTGTGGGATATGGATGGGACTCTCGTCGATACTGAGATTCTTTGGGATAAAGCTATTTACGGCGCAATGGAGGAGATAGGATCTCCACTCACTCTCGCACAGCGCGCCCGTACGGTGGGAATGAGTATGGATAATCTGCTGCACACTCTTGCTGGTTTTGCGGGGAGCACCGATGAGACACTGGTACGCACCATTAATGACAAGATTCTTACTGCTATGAGCAGACTCTATACAACGGAGATGCACTGGCAGCCGGGCGCCCAAGAACTCGTTAATGAATTACACGCAGCAGGTATTCCACAAGCACTTGTCACTAATACAAAACGGGTTCTTACGCGCGTGGCTCTACAGACTATCGGCAGTGAGAACTTTGCTGTAAGTGTTTGTGGTGACGAGGTCCCGGCGGGGAAACCTGCTGCAGATCCTTATGTAAAGGCTGCTACTATGCTATGCCTTCCACCAGAATCCTGTTTAGTTATCGAGGACAGTATGACGGGTATTTCTGCTGGATTGGCTGCTGGCTGTCATGTACTGGGAATACATACTGACAACAGACTTGATTCAGGTGAAGATTACGAAATCTGGGATTCTCTGCTCGGTGTTAGCGTGCAGGATCTCCGTCGTTATATGTCTATCTGACTTACACAGCAATATAAGTAACTAGGCACGTCAGAAAAGTGGAATAATAGGAATTGTGAAAAATTTCGAAGACCTATTCACCGAACTTCTTGATAAATCCGTTAACCGTCCTGCGGGCTCCGGCACTGTTGCAGCATTGGATGGTGGTATTCATTCTTTGGGGAAGAAGGTCGCGGAAGAGGCTGGGGAGGTATGGCTGGCGGCTGAATACCAGTCCGATGATGAACTCTCAGAAGAGATCTCTCAGCTTATCTATTGGCTTCAGGTCATTATGGTGAAGCGTGGTCTCACCCCGGACGATATATACAAATTCCTCTAATCGACGCTGAAAGGTAGCTGCCGTGCTGCGTATTGCCATTCCGAATAAAGGCGCCCTTTCTGAGCCTGCTCAGGAGATGCTGAAAGAAGCGGGATACCGTTCCCGCTCAGATCATAAAGATCTCACCGTAGTGGACTCCTCCAATGGAGTTGAATTTTTCTATCTTCGCCCCAAAGACATTGCTATCTATGTTGGTAATGGGCAGCTTGATCTTGGCATTACCGGCCGTGATCTCGCCATCGAATCGCAGGCTCCTGTCCGTGAACGCCTTGGTTTAGGTTTTGGCGCATCTAAATTCCGGTATGCTGCCCCCGCTAACGAAGAGTGGACTGTCGATAAGATTGCCGGTAAAACTATTGCTTCTGCTTACCCCAATCTCACCCGGTCAGATCTTAAAAACCGGGGTATAGACGCTCGTGTTATCCGCCTCGACGGAGCTGTCGAAATTTCCATTCAGTTGGGTGTCGCCGATTGCATCGCTGACATTGTGGAATCGGGTCGTACCTTGCGTGCGCATGGTCTGGCACCATTTGGCGAGCCGCTGTGCGAATCTGAGGCAGTTCTTATTGAGCGTGACGGCGGCGCGGATACTTCTGAATTAACTCGTGCTAAAGATACACTAACGGGCCGCATACAGGGTGTATCGTATGCGAAGAAATACCTCATGCTGGACTATGACTGCCCGCGTGAGCTCCTCGATAAGGCTATCGAGCTAAGCCCCGGTATACAGTCTCCAACTGTTTCGCCACTATCGAATGATGGCTGGGTGGCTGTTCGCGCTATGGTGCCGCGTCACGGTATCAATGCTCTTATGGATGAGCTCCACGAACTTGGTGCTAGCGCAATTCTCGCATCAGACTTGCGCACATGCCGTCTTTAGATGTCACAGACATAACACTAAGCACTAATGTTGTGCCTCTCCTGGCCATCCTGGATAGTCCGGAGTGTCACCGCCAAACTCTGGGCAATACTGTTGGAATGCGCACCAGCCGCAGAGTTTAGATTTTTGTGTGGGAAAATCCCCGTTTACTCCACACTTTCTTACGCGGTTCCACAGGTCGACGACTTCTTTTTCTGTATCAATAAGATCTGGGATAGAAGGCTGGCTTATCATCGTTTCACCAGTTTTCAGATAAATAAGTTTCATCTGATCAGGTAAAGCTCCGTAGATACGCCAGTACATCAGACTGTAAAGCCGCATCTGGAATTTAACTGATCCAGCATAGCGAGGGAGAGGTTTCTTCCCCGTTTTATAGTCCACAATGCGTACTTCACCCGTGGGAGCAATATCCAACCGATCAATAAACCCACGTACGGGTGTATTGTCCGGCAGCATAACGTGAACGTATTTTTCTCGCCCGGCAGGATCGAACCGGCAAGGGTCTTCCACTCGGTAATAATTAAAAATAAGGGCGGCGCAATCGTTGAGGAAACGACGCTCTTCTTCTTGTGGGATTACCGACGTGTCCTCTTTCGCGTGCAGCTCTCTAAAGATTGTGGGAAGAAGATCAATCGCAGCGGAAGGGATACGCTCTGCTAGTGGGAGATCAAAGAGCCGTTCGAATACAGCATGTACAACAGTTCCTTTGAACTGTGCTTCTGTTGTTGGCTCGGGAAAACGATCAATAGAACGAAAACGGTAGAGTAGCGGGCACTGCCGAAAATCATTAGCACGGGAGGCAGATAAAGCAAGGGGCTTTAATGCAGTAGGCTTAGGGAGTTGGGAAATTTTTGGAGTTTCCTGGGTAGCAGTCTCACTTGTCTGTTCGTTCGTCATAATTGGCAGCGTACACGGTTAGTGCAACATAGCCCTTTTCCGCAATTGTAGTAGAGGAGAATAATGCGTTCTCAAGGCCCTTTCGCAGAAGGTGACCGTGTCCAGCTCACAGACTCGAAGAGCCGTCATATTACGCTGACGCTACAAGCAGGGGAGCGCTACCATACTCATCAAGGTTTCATCTCTCATGATGACATTATTGGTCAGCCGGAGGGATCCTCTATTGAGTCTTCTGCTGGTGGCCATTATCTTGCACTTCGGCATCTTCTCGTCGACTACACACTGTCTATGCCTCGCAGTGCGGCTGTAGTGTATCCAAAGGATGCTGCGCAGATTCTTATGGAGGGAGATATCTTCCCCGGTGCTCGTGTATTAGAAGCCGGCGCTGGTTCTGGTGCTCTCACATGTTCTCTGCTCCGTGCTATCGGTCCTACCGGCCACCTGTACTCCTATGAGATCCGTGCTGACCACCTACAGGTAGCGGAACGCAATGTTGTCGATTTCTATGGAGAGCACCCCGATTCTTGGACTCTCCGAGAAGGCGATTTAGCGCAAGTTACCAGAGATGACATATCTGATGGTGTGGATCGAATTATTCTCGATATGTTGAATCCGGAAGAGTGCCTACCAGCTGTTAAAGACCTTATTAATCCAGGTGGTGTACTTATCTGCTACGTCACCACAGTGACACAACTGTCGCGTTTTATTGAGGCTCTTCGTGCGCAACAGTGCTGGACGGAACCCCGCGCTTGGGAAAGTTTTGTGCGGGAATGGCATGTTGTTGAGCTCGCAGTTCGTCCGGAGCACCGTATGCAGGCGCATACTGCTTTCCTTATTTCCACCAGGCGGCTCGCTGATGGTACAAAGCCTCTTCCGCCACGCCGAAAAGCACGCCGCTCTTAATACCTTCTGAATTACCCTAGAAGATAATAGATATACATGCTGGTATCTCGTTAGGATCGTAGTCCTTATCCACCACAACGTATGTAGTTGTTGAATATGACTGAAGTTGATGATCTGAAAACAAAGTTGCACAGTCTTGAGACACGCAACATTAAACTTGCTGAGCTTCTTAAAGCCTCCCGCGAGCAGCTTATTGAGCTCAAAGATGAGCTGGACTCATTGGCGACACCGCCAACTGCTTTTGGGGTAGTGCTTAACCCCCGTCGGCAGGAAAATATGGGACTTGATACTACTGCAGCTCGCGCTATTGACGTCTTTACAAGCAACCGTCCTATGCGTGTAATACTTAGTCCTACCGTACAGATTGCTGATATTCAGGTCGGCACTACAGTACGGCTAAATGACGCACTTGTCGTTGTCGAGGTTGTGGATACCCCCGCAGTAGGGCAGATTTTCAAAGTGCAGGAAATGGTAGACACTACCCATGCACTTGTCGCAAACCATACCAATGAAGAGCGCGTTGTTCTCCTAGCACATGATTTAGTAGAGGGGATTAGCACTGATCAGGGGAGACGAAAAGTTCGTATAGGGGACTCTCTCATCGTTGATGACCACACGAATATCGCCCACCATCATGTGGAGAGAGATGAGGTAGAGCAGCTCATCTTGGAGGAAGTCCCAGATGTCTCCTACGCTGATATCGGCGGTTTAGCCCCACAAATTCAGCAGATTAAAGACACTGTAGAACTTCCTTTCCTGCATCGTGATCTTTACGCTGAATATGATTTACGGCCACCCAAAGGAGTGCTCCTGTACGGCCCCCCTGGCTGTGGTAAAACGCTTATTGCGAAAGCGGTTGCACATTCGCTCGCGCAGCAAATCGCTGAACAAAATGCGAAAAACACAGGTGAGAGCCTCTCCCATATACGTGCAGAATCGTTCTTCCTCAACGTCAAAGGTCCCGAGCTACTCAATAAATATGTAGGGGAGACGGAACGTCAGATTCGTCTTATCTTCCAGCAGGCTCGCGATAAGGCAAGCGACGGCACACCCATGATCATCTTTTTTGATGAGATGGACGCTGTTTTCCGGACACGCGGTTCCGGCATTTCTTCCGATATGGAAAATACTGTTGTGCCACAACTATTAGCCGAAATTGATGGTGTCGAAAGCCTGGAAAACGTTATCGTCATTGGCGCCACCAACCGTGAAGATATGATCGACCCAGCAATTCTTCGCCCCGGTCGACTAGACGTGAAGATTTCTATCCGACGACCGGATGAAGCAGGTGCACGCGATATCCTTGCGAAGTACCTTACTCAGGCTGTTCCTCTCTCCGCTACCACTATGGCAGAGCTAGGAGGAGGAGATAGCGATACAGCATACCGGGAACTTATTAATCGAACTGTGGAACGCATGTATGCAGAGATTCCTGCCAATGAGTTCATCGAAGTTACTTATCAGGATCACTCTACGGAAATCCTCTACTTCAAAGATTTTGTCTCTGGCGCAATGCTGCACAACATTGTTGACCGCGCTAAAAAATCCGCTATTAAAGCCAAACTTGATGGTCAACCAGCTGGTATTACCGAACAGATGATGATGGATGCGGTAGCCCTGGAGTATTCACAAAACGAGGACTTACCCAACGTTCATCGCCCGGATGAGTGGGCTCGTGTTTCTGGGAAGCGAGGCGAACGAATCATTGACATTCGATTACTTTCACAATCCTCAAACTGTCGGTAAAAACGCACGCTCACTGGGAACAGAGGTGGAATTTGGCATTATTACACCCTGCGATCCACGTCTTAGCCCCATCTCCAGTTCTACTGATATTGTCCTGGCGTATGCACATTCCCTCGGAATGGCCGCTGATACCCGCACTCGCTGGGATTTTTCCCCCGAACATCCACTCCGCGATGCCCGCGGTTACGATCTTGGACGTGCCCGCCCTAGCCACAGTGTTAACCCCAATGCACCAGGTTTAGCGAACCTTATTCTGCCCAATGGGGGACGCTTCTATGTTGACCATGCGCACCCCGAGTTTTCCACGCCGGAAGTTACCGATCCGCTTGAGGTAGTTCTCTGGGATAAAGCAGGCGAACGCATTGCCTATAACGCAACACAGGCACTTGCGTCACTGCCGAATTCCTACCCGGTTGTGCTGTATAAGAATAATGTTGACGGCAAAGGTGCTTCTTATGGCTGCCACGAGAATTATTTAGTGCAGCGGTCACTTGATTTTGAGACGCTAGCACAGCACCTTATCCCATTTTTCGTCACCCGCTGTATATATACCGGAGCGGGTCGTGTCGGTATTGGTACCGCAAGCCAGATACCTGGTTTTCAGATTTCACAGCGCGCGGATTACATCGAAACGGATATTAGTCTAGAGACCACTTTGAACCGGGGCATTATCAATACCCGCGATGAACCGCATGCTGATGAGCAGAAGTGGCGTCGTCTGCATGTCATTGTGGGAAACGCGAATATGGCAGAAGTGGCCACGTACCTCAAAGTGGGTCTCACTATGCTTGTCATTATTGCTATTGAGAATGGGGTAGATTTCTCCGATCTTGCCCTTGCAGATCCAGTACAGGCAATAAAGAGTGTTTCGCGTGATCTCACCCTACGCACACCACTCACGCTTGCCGGTGGTGGCGCTATGACAGCCATGGATATTCAAGAGCAGTATCGACAACGAGTGCTCACCTATTTTTATGGCGACCAAGCACCCACCTCAACGACTGTTGTGAAGCACTCCAGTTGTTTCTCTATGGAGAGAACTGCTGATCTTATGGCGTGGTGGGAGAAAGTATTAGCTGATCTGCGTACAGATCCTCTTAGCACTGCTAGTTATCTGGATTGGACGGCGAAACTCTCCCTTCTTACACAACTGCGGGAACGTTATCACTGTGGTTGGGAGGATCCTCGCCTCAGCGCTTTCGACTTCTCCTATAGCGATATACGTCCCGCTGGTATTTATAACACTCTTGTTGCGAAGGGGAGAATGTCTCGGCTCGTGGAAGAATCTGCTGTACAACACGCTATTTCACAGCCTCCGTGCAGTACTCGCGCATGGTTACGGGGTACTCTTGTACAGAAATTTGGTTCCGCTATTATGGCTGCTTCCTGGGATAGCCTGTCTGTTGTGGAACCGGATGGGACAATCTTTACTCTTCATATAGGGGATCCACTTGCTGTGGGAGCTGCTAATTGTGCTCCTATCGTGGACAATGAGAGTAATCCAGGGACAATTCTTCATCGAGTGTCTCAAGAGATCATGGAAGGAGCATCATAATGCCACAAGCTCAGGTTTTTGGTGGTCATGGTAATGGGGGAGAGGATGATGAGTTCGGTGGCGGTCAAACTCATCTACAAGCATCAGTAGATGACACAGATGATCTTCTCGACGAGATTGACAGCATGCTTGATACCAACGCGGAAGAGTTCGTCATGTCTTTTATTCAAAAAGGCGGAGAGTAACGCATGCGTCGTCGCATTGCAGGAGTAGAAACTGAGTACGGTATTGCATGTTTATCGAATGGTAAGCAGTGTCTTACTGCCGATGACATTGCGCATCGCTTTTTCACTCCGGTTATTGAGACTTACCATTCATCGAATGTTTTTACACGCAATGGTTCTCGTCTCTATCTAGATGTGGGATCTCATCCTGAATACGCCACCTGTGAATGCGACTCCGTTGACCAACTGCTGACCTATATTCGTGCCGGCGATGAAGAGATGAATAGTCTCGCTATCTGTGCTGAAGAGAATCTTGCCCGCACGGCTGGCAGTGGTGACGTCTATATTTTCAAAAATAATACTGATGCTTCCGGTCATTCTTTCGGTTCGCATGAAAACTACCTCATTGAACGAACCGACGATTTTTTCCGAATATCCCAGGCACTTATTCCTTTTCTCGTTACCCGCCAACTTATTTGTGGCGCTGGTAAAGTCCTGCGCGATCCGCACACGGGGCAAACGTCCTATCGCCTCTCCCAACGCGCAGAGCATGTTTTTGATGGTGTGTCATCGGCTACTACGCGTTCTCGTCCCATTATTAATACGCGCGATGAGCCGCTTGCGGATTCTTCTCGTTATCGCCGCATGCACGTTATTGTGGGCGATTCCTCTATGGCGGAACCCACCACTGCACTCAAACTAGGATCTACCCTCCTCATACTAGAAATGCTGGAAGAGGGGATAGAGGTTTCAGACTTTTACCCGCAGGATCCTATTGATGCTATCCGCATCGTATCGCGCGGGTTAGATGGGCAAGCGCCTTTCTTGTTGAAGGCAGGTGGAACAAGTACCGCACTTGAGGTTCAGCGGGTGTTCTGCACAGCTGCCGCACACTATCTTGAAACTCGCCCAACAGATGAACAAACGCCACGATATCGGTGGACCATTAATCTATGGAACCGTACTCTTGACGCAGTAGAGTCGGGTGATCTCACCCCTATTTCTCGCGATATTGACTGGGTCATTAAGAAATCTCTTCTGGACCGGCAGAGAGAGCGTTATGGCGTTGATTATGCGGATCCGCGTTGCGCCAAACTGGATCTTATCTACCATGACATTCGCCCTGGACGTGGCATTTTCCCATTACTGGAGTCACGTGGACTGATTAACCGACTGACGGACCCTACCGAGGTAGAAAAAGCTCGTACGGTACCACCTGCAACAACTCGCGCTAATATACGCGGACAGTTCGTTACCCATTGTTTGGACTCAGGAGTTTCTTTTTCTGCGGACTGGACACATCTTAAGTATGCTTCCTCCCCGTCCACTGAAGTAGAGCTAAATGATCCTTTTGAGTCCATGACATCCGAGATAAAGTCATTCATTTCACATAGTGGATGAATTACTATCAAGGTGTGCCTACCTCGAAAATTTCGCCCACAGAGCGGCAGCTCAATCTCGTCATCGCTCTTCTCAATACCTCTACCTATCTTACGGCGGAAGAGATACGGCAATCCGTAGCGGGCTACGATGCGCATAATGGGGAAGCCGGTCGACAAATGTTTGAGCGGGATAAACAAGTTCTTAAAGAGCTTGGTATTCCCATTAGTGTTGTTACTACTGAGGAAAAATACGGTGTCCCCGGCTACCGTATTCATAAATCCGACTATCAGTTAGAACCCATGTCGTTTACCTCCGCAGAACGCACTGCTATCAACTTTGCTATGCAGCTGTATAGGGATAAAAAATACGACGTCTTGCAGCGTGGTTTCGATAAATTACAGCATGACGTTACAGAATCAGGATCCGCATCACGCAATAGTGTTATCGGTACTGATAGAGAGGAACTAGACAAGCTCACCACGTTGTCGGAGGCAGCATCACAGCACAGTACTGTTGATTTCCTCTACCACACGGCTACAAATATAACGCCGGAACGCCGTATCGTTGAGCCCTGGGGTGTTGTGGCTGACAATGGACAATGGTATTGCTTAGGATTCGATCGCAAGAGGGAAGCGATGCGGGTTTTTCGGCTTTCCCGTATGACAGGTCCTGTTGTTGATAGGGATGAACCTGCACACTCTGAACGTCCCCGTATATGCGCCCGCGAGCTACTCCGTCAACAATTGTCATCGGTACGCCGTTACATCTCGGCAGAAATTGCTACAGATAGTGATATCAGTGAAGAACTGAGTCTGGCAGCTGATCATATAGAGACTTCTGTAGCGAGGAACACAGAGGGAGCCACAGAAGGGGAGGAAAGACAGAATATTCTTCATTTCACAAACGTCAATTATCAATGGCTGAGAGATATGATTCTCGCCAATACTCCTCATGTTTCTGTTCTGTCTCCGCAAGACTTAGCTGATGATGTTCATGCTTGTCTTGTTCGTATTGTGAACCGTGGGTCCCACGCGGAATAGGTGAAGGTGATGAAATCTTCGGAAAAGATAGCGCTCGCTCTCGATATCATTCCTTATCTGGTCGACCATAATGGCATTACTAGAGAGGAAGCAGCGCATCATTTTGGTATTACGCCGCGCGAACTTACCTCAATTTTAGAAACTGCGGTGTGCTGTGGCGTCCCTGGATACTATGGCGGGGATCTTATCGATATTGATATCTGGGGCAATAACATCTACGTTTACACCGCGCAAGGGCTAGAGAAGCCGCTACGTTTTACTCCTGCAGAACGTGCCGCGCTTACTCTTGCGTTACGCCAGGTAGAGAAAGTACCAGGCCTTCTTAATAATTCGGCAGTGGAGAGTGTTCTTGCCAAATTAGGAGAGAATTACGATACAGCAGCTCCTGCTGACATCAGTGGTAGTCCTTCTACTCTTCCGGGACTGGCTGACGCTATCACTACTGCTATTGCCGAGCAGAGAATTCTCATCATTGACTACGTGAATGGCACTGGCGAGCGCACTATGAACCGTCAAATTGTGCCATACAAAATTAATATTCAGCATGGTTACGCCTATCTTATTGCATGGTCCACTGAGGCTTCGGAACTTCGACAATTCCGGTTAGATAGGATTCTTGACTTTTCTGAAGGTTCTCCATGGACTGGAAAGAGCCCGGTTACTTCTACAGATATTCAGCTATTTATCGAGAATAAAGCTGCTCCCCACAAAGCGTATATACTGTTACGTACTGATGCAGTGTGGTTAGTAGAATTACTAGGTATTTCTATTACGGGTAGTACATCCGAAGGACTGTGTGGCACGTTACCGTACTTTTCAGATACTTGGCTTCTTCAAACTGCACAACAGTATGCAGATTACTTAGTGGTACGTAAACCTGAACAAATAGAAAAGATTGTGGTCGATAGAGCTAGTAAGGCTTTAGCACGCTAGACTGGCGATACAGTGATACTTGTTACCACATTTATTGGAGGGCACCGTGAATATCGGTTGGATGGAAATCCTTATTATCCTGCTCGTCGTTATCGTCCTCTTTGGAGCCGCCAAACTTCCTGAGTTAGCTCGTTCAATGGGCCGCTCTATGCGCATCTTCAAATCCGAAATGAAGGAAATGAAGAATGAAAACGGAAACGACAAATCAGACAAGGGATCTCATAAGTCTAAAAAAGATGATCAGATCCAAGCTGATACTATCGTGCAGACAGATGCCATCATTGTAGAATCAGATAGCACTAAGGCTGCTGATACTACTGACAAACCAGCGGCGGATCCTACGCCCAAGTCGAAATAGATTTCTCTATTCACGTAGCACGAAGAAATATTCTTGGCACCGAAAAAGCAACGCATCCGCACGCCAGAAGAAAAAATGGCGTTGTCGGAACATTTACGGGAGCTCAGGAAACGCGTCATTATTATTGTCGGGATTCTTTTCCTGTCGATGATACTTGGCTTTATCTGGTACGACCTTCGTATTGGTAATATTCCTAGCCTCGGTGAAATTCTTAGAGGGCCCTACTGCGCCATCCCTCCAGAGGGTCGTCTTCAGCTAGGCGATGATAATACCTGCCGGCTCCTTGCGACTGGCCCCTTTGAGCAGTTCATGCTGCGCCTCAAAGTTGGTTCCGTTGCCGGTATCGTCTTCACAAGCCCTTTCTGGCTATATCAAGTGTGGGCTTTTATCGCGCCAGGTCTCTATAAAAAAGAGAAGAAGTTCGCGCTCCTGTATGTGGGCGTCGCATCTTTGCTCTTTATCTGTGGTGCTGTACTGGCCTACTTCATTGTGGCCAAAGCTCTGGACTTCCTTCTCAATATGGGCAATAACGTCCAGATTACGGCACTTTCTGGTACCCAATATTTCAACTTCATTATCGCCCTTATCGCCATTTTCGGAATAAGTTTCGAACTTCCTCTGCTCATTGTGACTCTCAACATTATGGGAGTTGTCAGCTATGAACAGCTTAAGAAATGGCGTCGCGTTGCTATTCTGGCATTATTCTGTTTTGCGGCCTTCGTCACCCCTGGTGGCGACCCTATTTCTATGACGGCTTTGGCTCTGACACTAACAGTGCTGCAGGAAATAGCGATTCAGATCTGTCGTGTGCATGACAAACGTAAGAAAAAAGAACGTCCGGATTGGCTCACAACTGATGACGCTGCTGCATCCCCGTTGGAGAGTCCAGATGCAATAACTTCTGATGGAGCTACTACTGAGGGGGAGGAGGTGACGCCTTCACCGCTTGCTGCTCCGACCTCTCTACCAGATAATCAACCGCTTTTATCGACCGATATACAGACCTCCGAATGGACCGACATCGATGTAGATGACGAGGAACCTTCAGATAATGGATCCAATAACGCTTCACACTAGACAAGAAATTCTTGACGCTTTTATGGCGCGTCGTCCCTTTACCCTCGACGAATTTCAGCAGCGCGCAATTGGGCACATTGCGGAGGGACGCAATGTTATTGTCAGTGCCCCTACGGGTGCTGGGAAAACAGTTATTGCTGAAGCGGCAGCAGTTCTTGCCTTACACCAAGCGGATAAACTTTTTTACACGACTCCCATCAAAGCATTATCGAATCAAAAGTATCGTGACTTCTGTGCACGATGGGGGAAAGATAATGTTGGACTTCTTACCGGAGATCAGTCCATCAATGGTGATGCTCCCGTTGTCGTCATGACAACTGAAGTTCTCCGCAACATGCTCTATGCGGAAAGTCCCACTCTTCATAAGCTTCGTTACGTTGTTATGGATGAAGTGCATTACCTGTCGGATGCTTTCCGTGGTGCAGTTTGGGAAGAAGTCATTCTTTCTCTCCCCAACACTGTTCAGCTTATTGCGCTTTCTGCCACTATTGGCAATACCACAGAGTTTGCGAATTGGATTTCTGCAGTAGTGGGGCCAACAAGTGTTGTTACTACAGACTTCCGTCCAGTTCCACTGACAGCAAATGTGCTGGTGAACTCCACTATTTATCCATTGCTGAACAAAAGTGGAAATGATGTTTCTCGCCATCTGCACAATCGTGTCGATCGGATACTTCATACTCCGTCACATCACGAACGCTTCCCTAATCGTGTGCGGATTGTAGAGACGCTAGAACGTGAAAACTTACTTCCGGCCATCGACTTTATTTTCTCTCGTACAGGGTGCGATTCAGCTTTATCGCAATGTGCGCGTTCTCGTCTTACTCTCACGACCAAAAAGGAACGTCAGCATATCTTCCAGTACGTAGATGAACACTGCCGACTTCTTTCAGAAGCCGATAGGCAAACTCTGCACTATACACAGTGGCGCTCCAGCTTAGGACGTGGCTTTGCTACCCATCATGCGGGCATGCTGCCACTATTTAAGCAGGTTGTTGAAGAACTCTTCAGTAGGGGACTTATCAAAGTAGTTTTTGCAACATCAACTCTATCGTTAGGCATTAATATGCCAGCACGTGCTGTTGTTCTTGAAAAACTTACTAAATTCAATGGTGTTAGCCATGAAGAACTTACCAGCAGCCAATTTGCTCAGCTTATTGGTCGTGCTGGAAGACGCGGCATTGACTCCACCGGGCACGCCATTGTTTATTACACCCCGGATGTTGATCTAGACAATCTAGCAGCGCTTTATCGAGCTGAACCGTCTCCACTTCAATCTAGCTTTAAAGTGGGTTACAACATGGTTGTTAATCTACTTGCACACCATAGCTACGATGAAGCGCTTGTTCTCCTCCGTCAATCGTTTGGACAGTACCAAAATGATGCGGCAGTTGTTCTTGCACAGCGCGAGCTTAACCAAGTGGAAAAAGAACTTCATGATATAGAGTCCACTATTTCTCCACAAATGCTGGACTATCTCACTCTTATTACTCAACTTAATAATGAGACAAAGGCGTGGGAGAAAAGAAAAAATAAGGAATATCCGCGTCCCACAAAAGGTGCATTAGCAAAATTACGTCGCGGTGATGTTATCTGTCTTAGTATCCGTAAAAAACCTATTCTTGCGGTAGTTCTTGAACGACCACGCAAGAATAAAATTCTCGTAGCGACGTCGAACTGGGTTGGAACTGCTCATCTTTCTACTATTCGCCATAATGGAGAAGCACTGGGGCACTTCCACTTAGAGGAAAGGGGAGCTCCTGATAACGCGCATACAGTAAAACTGGCACGCCGCGAACTCACTCACAGTAATATACGTATTCCTAAGGATGCTCGACACGAGAAGAATATACGGCCACCTGCACATCTCCAGCAGCTACGTCGGGAATTACGACACCACCCGCTACATGGGCACCTTAACCATGCTGAAATTACTGCTCTTAACCGTGAGAGGGCACATCTCCTCAATCGACAGGAAAACCTTCAGCACCGTATCGAGCATGATGCGGGAACCCTAGCAACAGATTTTACCCATGTGTGCGACGTTCTCCAGTCAGCTGGTTATCTTACATCCACGTATGAATTAACTTCTGCAGGAACTCTTTTACGGTCAATATACTGTGAAACAGATCTTATTTGTGCCGAAGCTATTCGTGAACATGCGTGGGATGGCCTTACTCCTGCGGAGTTGGCCGCTGTTGCGTCAGCAATTACTGGAGAATCTCGGAAAGATACTGACCATTACTGGCCCCCTGCGCAAACAGAGGTATTGGCGGATACATATACGGATACTCAGCGAATTGCACGCGATATCCATCACTTAGAAAATGATCACGAGTTACTACTTTCTCGGCCTCTCTATGGTGGACTGACAACAGCAGTTTTCCAATGGGCTAATGGCGCTACCTTGGAAGAATGTCTTACCCTCGCAAAAATGTTTGGTTTAAGTATTACTCCGGGGGATTTTGTCCGTCATATCCGGCAAATCATTGATCTTCTTTCACAGTTCATAAAATTAAATACCGACGAGTATCAACACCTCGTAGACTGTTCTTACCAAGCAAAAAATGCCATACAGCGCGGCATTGTGGCGGAATCGCTGTAAAGGAAAGGTGTTCTTGTGAAATCTCTGCAGCCTGCAGAAGGCGGAATTCTCGTATTAGGAGGACGCTCTGAAATTGGCATTGCGCTAGCAAGCCGTCTGTGTAACGGCCGACCGGTCGTTCTTGCACAACGTCCTTCCAATAAGGATGTCGGTGCAGTTGAGGCACTTTTACGAGGAGGAGCACAGCAGGTTTATACCCTCCAATGGGATGCCCTCAACAATGATGACCTCGTTTCTATTTACGAGAACGCTGAAAAGACCTGCGGAATACCTATCAGTACGGTCATCGTGGCTTTCGGCATACTTGGTGATCAGCAGAAAGCTGAGCATGATCCTGCAGAAGTCTTCCGCATCGCTCACACTGACTACACCGCTCAAGTTGTTACTATTACTGCTGCAATTGAGTATCTCCGCAAGCACACTCATGGTCTCCTCGTGGCATTTTCATCAATTGCAGGATGGCGAGTACGTCGTGGAAATTACGTGTATGGTTCTGCTAAAGCCGGCCTGGATGGTTTCCTTTCCGGGCTTATCGATGCCACTCACAAGGAAAAGGTTAATGTCGTCATGGCGCGTCCTGGATTCGTCATTGGCCGTATGACAGCAGGTATGGAGCCTGCCATTATGGCGTCAACAGCAGAAAAGGTTGCAGCCAGCGTTTACCAGGCAATTTGTTCAGGTAAGCATCGGGTATGGGTGCCTAATAGATTGCGCTTACTAGCCAGTATTATGCCTTTTGTACCTAATTCACTATGGCGGAGAATGCCTCGGTAATAAGGTATTACCGAGCTTTTGGTAGTAGGGAAGAGCGCGGTAGCGTATTGTCCTCAATTATGGTGCACTTTTCTTTCCCATTGGATTCTTGTACACACTTTTGTGCTTGAGCTTTCTCTCTTTTCTGCAGACTATTGTCAATCCACTTATTCATCCATTTAAATGTGGGTGGCGTGAAAATATAGTCAAGACGAGATCCCTTAATCATAAAACGAATAAAAAGTGCGCAACCCGTAACAAAGACAAGTCCAATTATTGGTGACCAGAATTTCATCGAACTGAGAACACCTTGTGGGTGAATGAAGAGTTCCCACTCCTTCCACGTTCGCATATCTGTACCAGTGTTGGTGTCAATGTGAGGGAAGATATCTTTGTAAAAAATCCATACCAATATTTCGTTAAGAAGATATATTTCCAAGGTGTGGCGGCCAAGGTAGGAAAGTAGCTTACCTATATGCGTGCCATCAAAAGCTACTGCTACAGCGACTCCCGCGATAAGCCCGTAACCGATAAGGAAAATATTGGCACATGCACTGGCAAACTCGTTAGTAATGTGCTGATAGCCTCTTTCCATTACAAAGAGGAGAACGACTAAAAGAACTGCCCAGTACCAACGAATTCGGGATGCAAATCGAAGTACTAGCTGCCGTCCGTAGAGGCCAATGCAATAAGAAGAGAAGTACATTGCAAGACGCTTCCACGACCATAATGGTCCGGCTTGTACGCTTGTACCTCCGATAAATGACGCTACCAGTGTTAATAGTATTGAAGCTATGAGCATGTAGCGGCCACGAACTTTTCTACATACCCAGATAAGGAAGGTAAAGACGAGGAGGGCCATGAGGAACCAAATACCATTCTCAGGGAAGATGATTCCGCGTCCCCATTCCTCCCAGAAACCGTCGAGAGAAGTACCTCTGACAAAATGTGAGGAGATGAGGACAACTGCACCCCATATAACGAAGGGGACTCCCCACAGCCATGTACGCTTGACGAATAACTCCGCAAAAGTAAAGCGGCGGATTTTAGCAGCGAATAAACCTGACACCATGAAAAAGAGCGGCATCCGCAAATGCACGAGATAGGAAGAAATCTGGTACCACTGACCTGGAGAACTTCCCGCATCTATGCCACATGTGGATAGGTGGAGGAACACGACCGTAAGGATTGAAATACCTTTTGCAATATCAACCCATACGATACGTGGTTTGACAGGCTTATCTTCCACTACATCTCCTCATCGTAACGGCACAGCCATATACGTTTGGAGCTGGCCGCCTGTCATCACTGTACGTATGCAGCAAGAAGCAATACCTAGTACAGCGCATCTGTCACTATTCTCTAATGGGTATTCTTACGAGTAGTGACACTGTATCATTCTTATTCACAGCCTACTGCACTGGCATCAATAATGAGACTTCGTCTTATAGACTCCTGATACCATGAGAGAGTTCCTGAGAGAGTTATCGTCACGGTAAGAAGGTTCTTGTGCGCGCCTCAGTGCTCCCCCTATCCGATGGTGGCGAATCATCATCTCACTGCTCTAACCACAGCTCTAGCCACAACTACTCTCGCCATAGTCTTAGCCACGGTCCTTCTTCTCATTCTCAAAATACCGATAAAGTGCGGACTATCAGCAGGCTTATCGTACTGTTATTCATCATTCCGGTTGTGGGTGGTACTTTAACGTACTACAGCTTTGCACCGCATAGTTTATGGCCACTAGAACTTATCGGTATCGCAGTTCTCCTAGCTGATATTGCTCTTATTGTAGAAAAGCTTTCGTCGCATCCGTACTGGTATGCCGCTATTGCTGGTTTTGTGTGGGCAATGACACTCTACATCCCTCTTTTCCAGTGGATTAAGACTTTCGTCGGAAATCTGCCGTGGATTATTCTTTGTCTTGTCCTTTCGTTATTTTCAGTACTGGTCACAATACCTATCGCCCATTTCATACGACTGTGGGGAGTAATCTGTCTAAAAAGTGCCTTAGCCGCTGCGTTATGGTGGACTGTTGTTGAAGTAGCACGAGCGCATTTCCCTTTTGGGGGATTTCCATGGGGAAGTCCTGCCTATGCCCAGACAACAGGCCCTCTCATGTCTGCCGCGCTATGGGGATCCACAGCAGGTACTAATTTCCTTATAGTGGTATGGTCTTACACCCTCTTCGTCTTGGTATGGGCTGTACTATGTGGGGTTTCGTATAGGCGTGAACATCACAGAATAGGGGAGGGGCTTCCGTCTACCAGACACTTTACGTCCTTCCATTTGAGATACGCATGTATTACATGCTGTGCGCTAGTTCTTATGGGAACTATAGGTACTGCTGGGTCTTTCACGTACGATCAGTATGAGCGAGCTCACGCGGAGTCGTTGGGGGAGCGCCGCATCGCTTTTATCCAAGGGAACGTTTCTACGTCCGGTCTCAGCTTCAATACTGTTCGTATGGAAGTACTGCACAATCATGTTCAAGCAACGTTTAAGCTTGCCGATGAAGTAAAAAGAGGACTTCAGCCACAACCGGATATTGTTGTGTGGCCTGAAAACTCGGCTGATATTGATCCGATTGGTAATCCTGACGCCAATTTTCTTATTACTCGCGCTGCTCAGGCTATTCATGCACCTATTTTGGTGGGGTCAGTATTAGGACGTGAGTCGCATAGCCCTCAACTTAATGCCATATTATTGTGGACCGGCAAGGGGTACCAGGGAATACGACATGTCAAACGCCATATTCAACCATTTGGAGAATATCTCCCACTACGTCGTTTAGTGGAAAAAATATCTCCTTATGCCATGTGGGCAGGTAATTTTCAGCCGGGCAATGACGATGGTGTTATTCCTGTTGATGGAACTCGTGCAGGTGTTGCTACCTGTTTTGAAATTATCTTTGATGATAGTGGCCGGCAGGCTGTTCACCATGCTGCTAACTGGTTAGCAGTACCAACGAATAATGCTACGTTCGGTTTTTCCAATGAGACATACCAGCAACTTGCTATCAGCCAATTTCGTGCACGCGAATTACACCGGTGGGTTGTTGTAGCATCCACTTCTGGCGCAAGTGCGTTTATTTCCCCAGATGGCACTATCTGGGACGAGACACCTCTCTATGAACAGCATTACGCAGTGCGCTCTATATCTCTTTATGGAATACGAACTGCTGCAACTTATCTTCAGCCATGGTTGGATAGAATTTTCTGTACTCTGGGAATTCTCGTGTGCATTGGATCGATTATCTCCTGGAAAAAGCGTAAAATCCCTCTCTAGCTGTACTATTTCAAACACACCTTACGGTTTCTAACCATGAGAGTGCGTATATAAGGAAAAACATGTCTGCAAAAACTTTGAAGCCGAGTGCGCATACACTCGTCATCATCCCTACCTATAATGAGAAAGAAAATTTACCGCTCATTGTAGATCGTGTCCGCACTACACAACCCGATGTCCATATTCTTATCGTGGATGACAACAGTCCCGATGGTACTGGCGACCTCGCTGATAAGTTTGCAGCCGACAGTGACAAAATTTTTGTTATGCACCGCGAAGGCAAAGGGGGACTGGGCGGCGCCTACATCGCTGGTTTCCACTGGGGTCTAGACCATGGTTACACCGTTCTGTGTGAAATGGATGCAGACGGTTCCCATGCTCCCGAACAGCTCTGCAGACTTCTCGACAAAATTGATGAAGGCGCAGATATGGTTCTTGGTTCCCGCTATATTCCTGGCGGTACTGTTGTTAACTGGCCTAAGAAGCGCGAAATTCTCTCTCGTGGTGGAAATATCTATACACGCATTGTGCTCGGTGTAAAACTGAATGACATCACCGGCGGGTACCGTGCATATCGTCGAGAAGTACTCGAAACTATTGATCTTGATGCTGTCGGTTCAGTGGGCTACTGCTTCCAGATTGATCTAGCTTGGCGTGCTATTCAAGCTGGCTTCACTGTAGTAGAAGTTCCTATTACGTTCACTGAGCGCGAGATCGGTGAATCCAAAATGAGCGGAAATATCATTACTGAAGCCTTCGGTCGTGTTTTCCTGTGGGGAATGAAATCTCGTTTTGAAAAGCTTCGTAAGCTTCTTAACCTCGATAAATAGCATCTAAATTCAATGAAGACCCCCGCATAAGCGGGGGTCTTCATTACTTATATGCTAAGAATTAGCAACTCTAAGAGTTGCTGCTAGGGAGACGACGGCGACGCTTCTTAAGAACTTCGAGACGTTCTTGAAGAAGTTCCTGTAGTTCCTCTTCACTGCGTCGTTCAAGGAGCATATCCCAGTGGGTGCGAGGAGGTTTTACTTGCTTGTCTTTTTCTTCTTTGCCATCGACTCGGGTTCCCTCCATCCCATTCTTGCATATCCATGTTTGTGGAATTTCCGCATCGTGGGAAAATGGAACGACGAATTCTTCACCGTTACTGCAGCGGTATGTAATCATCTGCCGAGGTGCTAAATCATGGTTACGATCAGTTTCGTAACTAACGGCGCCAAGCCGACTACCTCGTAATACACGATCAGCCATGAATCCTCATTTCTACCATCACCGAATAAATGTGATTTATTTTAATAAAGTACACCACACCGTATAGTTACTTATCAGTCTACCGATTTATGTAAAAAGATACGAAGGGGAGCTAACCAATGTCACAGTACACGAATAAGCACGAGGATGCTCATTGTGCATGGTGTGGTCGTGACATTTCCACAAACAATCGCGGACGTAAACGAAAATACTGCTCACAATCATGTCGTCAACGAACCTATGAAGCACGACATAATCTTATACAACAAGGTCTGTCTCCAGATTGCGTTGTTTTAACACAATCCGACACCGACGCCATTATTGACAGAATTTTCCAGGCTCGTTGTGCAGCTGAAGATCTTCTTACCGCAATTTCAGAGGGAGCAACATCAGAAGAACTTCAGGAGATCGCTACTGAAGTAGTGGCCTTGAGTCGTGAAGCTGAGCGTATCCGTTAATTAGCAGGAATAGTGTTCATACCCTTTGTCTGATCACGACCGGAAAGCCGTACTAATTTTGTCACTGTGACGAAATTAGTACGTGCAGCTCTATATTCTTCATGACCAACAGAAGTGCAGGTAACTACACATACAGGCAGATGTCATGGCAATTACAAACAGCACATGGCATCAATTTATTATTGTGCTAACTATTTAATATGCACACTGTAGTCACACATATGAATACAACTGCGAGTAGTAGGTCCTTTACTTTTTAATCAGTACATATATCCCTACATTTATTCCTACGTCATCACTAACAGTAATTATCCGATAATCTACATTATGTCATTTTAACTGTTAGGAGTTACACTCTCGTACTGTTCATACTGTCTTCGGACTACTACCCTCTACTACCGATTCACCGCTGAATCTGTCTAACTATCGTTTAGTAAAAACTAACCGCTGATACTCAAGTGCACCCGTCCGCACAGCTGCTCGCGAAATAGCTAAAGCAGTACGCCAAAGGCGACGGTACACAGCGTCGTAACCTAACGCTCCAGCCTCAGCTACATGTGCACGGAAACTCTCATCCCATAGTTCCAACGAACGAATATAGTGATGTCCACAATGCGTGGCTTGAGTTAACTGAGCTCCTACCGCCTCTAGCGCAGCAACACACTCACTGCGGGAACGAAGTTGGCTATCTGCATCAATATATGACCACCACCACGATAGCGGCATCTCCTGCCGAGTATGACCCCGCCAAGGACGTTCCACGACAATACGACCTCGTGGAGCAACATCATCAGCAACCAGCTGAGGTAGTACGTCGTAAATATTGTCATGCGGCAACGAGGACACTGATATAAGAACGTCATATACCCCCGTATTACGGTATAACCCCGGGATAAGGCGAATTCTCCCCCGTTTTGCTTCGTTAGCGCGCTCCGTAAGAATTTTCTCCACTTGAGGATTCTCACACAGTACTGTTACATCACAGCCGAATGATGCTGCTTCTAAAGCCGCTTCTCCCCACTCCGCTCCTACAAAAAGAACATTATCGCGCCGTCTCAGACCCGCATCCATGAGCATTCGAGCAACTCGTCGACGCTGCGCCCCAAAAAGATCTTTTCGAAGCGGCAAAGGTGACGGATCATCGAGATAGATCTCCGCTACTCCTTTTTCCACTACCGTGGAACGTGGACCGTTAATAAAATCGGCTGCTCCAATATTGAAAGTGTCATCGAGGCATGTTGAGAAAAATTCAAAAGTACGCTTACGTGGAGCAGAAACCAAAGGTTTACGACGTTCTGCTCTCTCTTTGCGGGGAAGAGCTCCCTTCAAAGACATGGCGTCCACCCACAGGTATGAGGGGTCTTGTGCATCCCACTCCCCTGCCATGAAACTTTCTGCTAGACCAAGCCAACCATTGTCCATAAAACGCTCGTCTACTGCAGCTTCATCGTAAAGTTTGACAGTACGAGCAGAGTCAGAATCCTCGAGAGGCAATCTCCCCGGTACTAGTTCCGGACACTCTCCTTCTACAGTGAGCCATGTAAACTGAGGCAACTGTTCTCGAAGATGGTATTTACGTATACGAAAATGCGAATGTGTAGGAGGCGCCAAACGTGGCCACGCTGAAAGATCTAATAACGTCATCGCTGTTCACGCCACCTTTTATCGAGAAACTACAGACGCACGTATCCACATTGCTAACGAAGCTTATGCCACGCCTAAATTACTACCTATCCGGCAATGAATCTAAAGAAAGATTAGCAAGATGTAGTTTTCCCTGAGCAGCTTGTTTGCCATCGTCACGAACAATATCAACAATCCAAATTTGCTGAGTCCGTCCGCGATGTAAAGGTGTCGCTGTTGCAGTTAAACGTCCTTCCGTTACCGGACGCAGAAAATCTGTATCATTAGACGAACCGACTGCTAGTTTCCGTCCACCAAGCCACCACCATGCAGCTAGAGACCCCACATCTTCAACGAGAGACGCATAAATACCGCCATGCACAATTCCCATAGGCTGGCAGAACTGAGGTCCTACATCCAGATGAGCTACTACTCTATCGGGTGAAATCTCATCATAGACAATGCCAAGTGTGCGAGAAAAGCCTTCACATTCGAGAACTTTTCGAGCTTCATCCAATTCTCTTTTATTAAGGGTGCGCCCTATATACGGGGCGTAAAGCTTTATAAGATCTCGCACCAGTAGCTCCTTGTATCACAGTGATAGCTAGAGTCTACTCACCCTTCGTTTAAGAGGCAGACCGAGGCGTTCACAACTCTCGTAGATACAGTGCATTCGTCGCTCTACTTGCTCTTGTTTTCTGGGATAGCGATGCATAGCAAGTTTGGCATAACCGTTGATAAGACCATGCAAAGGCCCCCAACATATCGATTCAGAAAGACCGCTAAGACGGCTTATCTCCTCCATAATGGGGATGAGACTTTCCTGCGCCTGTACCATTGTCCAATCAGCCATATCCTCTTCAGTCGGTATAACGAGATATGACTGCAACTGCGTAACATACGGATCATCCTTTAACACACGGACGCGGGCACGCACAGCGCCATATCGATCAAAACCACCAAGCACATGTGTACGAAGCAGAATATTTCCCGGACATACTTCCCATACACGGCCACTGAGCATGTAACTTGTTACTACTCCACCTAGGACGAGGTGGATCATGTGGCTACATACGTCCTCAATAGCCTGGTTCTTATTCGAACTCGAGTCGACAACTGAGTGGTAATAGTCTTCTAGGTACTTGTTCTTGATCACATCTGTAATGGTTATCCACCGACGATGAGGACATTCTTCAATATCTGCTACGGAATACAAATGTGGCTCCTCTTCGCATAGACTTCCGCCCATGTCCGCAATTTCACGGAGTACTTCTTTAGCGTAAAAATCGAGCATTTACTGAAAACTTTCTCTTTCATTGAAGATGCCCTGCATTTGAAAAGGAATTGTTCTACAACTGCGGCCTTTTATCAAAATACTAAGAAATATTGAGCCATAATAAAGCGACCTGAGACGAGTCTGAGGGCTAGAACACACGCATTTAAGTACAATAAAAAACATACGAATTAGGAGGGAAAACCAGCACAGTTATGGGAATCGCTACACAAATACTGTCATTAATTGGGTTTGTGGCAATTACTAACATAACGGCAATTTTTGTTGCCGCGGAATTCTCTCTGACGGCTCTCGAGAAGTCTGCGATTGATAGAGAAGCGGCTACTGGCAGTAAGCGTGGACAGAAGCTGAAACATGCGCATGAACATCTCTCTTTTGCGCTTTCCGGATGCCAAGTAGGTATTACCCTTACCACACTTATTACCGGTTATCTCGCCGAACCAGTATTGGCGCAATTTTTACGACCCCTACTGCACAAGATTCCCCAGTTATCCGATTCTTCTGTCGATAAAATTTCCCTCGCACTCGCTCTTATTATCGCGACGATACTTTCTATGACATACGGGGAGCTTGTTCCCAAAAACTGGGCAATTAGTGAATCAATGCGAATCGCTAAAGCGTCAGCACCCTTTCTTATGGGTTTTTCAGCATTCTTTCGGCCTCTCATTAACAGTCTCAATAGTTCCGCTAATGCGATTGTTCGCCATCTAGGGGCTCAACCCGTTGATGAACTCGCCTCTGCACGATCACCGCAGGAGTTAGACAGAATAGTCCAAGAATCGGCTCTAGATGGCCATCTCCCGGCTCATACTGCGCAAGTTGTGCAAAGATCCCTTCAATTCGGGAATCTCTCCGCAGAAGACATTATGACGCCTAGATCGCGTATCGAGACCATCTCGGCGGATGCAGTAGCACGTGAGCTTCTTGAACGAGCGGAAGAAACTGGTATATCACGTTTCCCCGTAGTATCTGGAGATCTTGACAGCACTCTGGGAATTGTCCATGTAAAAGACGCTTTTCCAGTACCACTAGATAAACTTTCTACGGTCACTATGCGTGACCTTATGAAACCTCTCCCCCGCCTCCCTGACAGTCTTGATGCCGATACGGTGCTAACAACTATCCGTGCGAGCGGCCAACAATCTGCACTCGTTATTGATGAATACGGAGGTGCAGCAGGTCTCATCACCGTGGAAGACATTATTGAGGAAATCCTCGGCGACGTACGAGATGAACACGATGCCGGTATGCTAGATGTTCTTAAACGCGGTAGTAGTTGGGACTGCTCTGGTCAGCTTCGTCGAGATGAAGTGGTCTCTGCCACAACATATCTCTTCCCAGATAATCAGTCATTTGATACTCTTGGTGGACTCATCATGTGGAAGTTGGGACGCATTCCGGAAGAAGGCGATGAATTAGATCTTCCTTGCGAAACACAAATGTTGGAGGACTCACCTGATATACAGTGGCACTGCCGCATAACACATATGGATGGTCGACGTATAGATCGAGTTCTTCTTACCCCGCGACACCCTGTTTCTTCTTCCTCTAGTGAGGAAAAGCAATGAGTATATTGCCGGCTATTCTTTTACTGATTCTTCTTCTTATTATCAATGCGTATTTCGTAACCACAGAGTTTGCCTTAGTGTCTTCTCGACATGATCGTTTAGAGGCAATGGCTGCTGCTGGGCATACACGTGCCTATAAAGTCATTGACGCTTCAGAACATCTTTCAATGATGCTCGCTACCTGTCAGCTCGGTATCACTATCGCGTCAGTTCTCATTGGTAAGATCGCAGAGCCAACTATTACTCGACTTATCGAAAAACCTTTTAGTCTCATCGGCGTTTCCGGCTTCGGCTTGCATACCGCTGCGTTCATTATCGCCCTCGTTATTGTTTCCTACCTGCATATTTTGTTTGGAGAAATGGTTCCCAAGAATTTCACTATTTCTTCTCCCGAAAAAACTGCTCTTATTGTTGTCCCTCCTATGCGGGTATTAATGCTGGCATCGAAACCCCTTATTCGTTTCTTTAACGCTTTAGCAAACGGCAGTCTTCGACTACTACACGTTCAGCCAAAAAATGAATTAGAGCGCAAAGTTACTTCTACACAGCTCAAAGCAATGATTAACGAATCCAGTGGAGAAGGTTTAATTGATGACGAGGAAACGCATCGTCTTGACCGTGCTTTAGAAGCATCCGATCAACCAGTACGCTCAATCATGATACCGGTGGATCGTATGCGTACTATTGAACTTCACGAGGGCCAGATAACACTAGATGCCTTACAAAAACTCGTCCAGGAAACTGGTTACTCACGTTATCCCGTGCGGAATGCCACTGGGCATTATTTAGGATTTCTGCACATTAAAGACGTTCTTAGCTACCTCTATTCCGAAGACTTAAGAGGAAAACCTATTCCCGCAAATCTTATTCGCCCACTCATTACTTTTCCGGCAGATTCAACTATTGATTCTGTCTCTGCTCGTATGCGTCGCCTACATTCTCATTTAGCATTAGTGACAGACCCCGAAACGGATAAAATTATTGGTTTCGTGGCACTAGAAGACCTTATGGAAGAATTCGTAGGTACCGTTCGCGATTCCACTCATAAGATTCCGGAGTAAGTTCATTGACATGGCTATCGAGAGTTCTCACCATCGATCAGGTAACCGGCCACATAAGTTACTCGCCGGCTGGATAATTACAGCCATAGTTGTCTTACTTGTAGTTATTGGCAGTGCCGTAGGCTGGACGGTTGCTCATAAAAACATCGATAATAATCGTAATCTCGATGCTGTTCAGGATTGTTCAGCAGGATATCTCAACATTGATATATGGGCTCCTGCTGGTATACAAGATTCTCTTACGGAACTTATTACTGCATATCAATCATCACTACCGTCTAATGGCGGTTTATGCTCATCTTTCTCACTATCTACGCAGTCCTCGTCTGAAGCTGCAAAGGAACTTAAGAACCAGAAACCTTATATTCCTGGAGTATGGATAGGTTCCCTATCCGATATGAAGAAAGTAGAAAAGGTTCATCCTTCACTGGTGGTAACCAAACCTAAAAAGTTGCAGGGAACATCCTTTTATTCCATCAGTTTGGATCTCTCTCAAAATGATCCCACGAACCTAGACGACACTACTGCCGAACATACTTCTGAGGCGACACAAGCATCTGTAGACGTGAATGCATATATTCAGCAGCATGAATTACAGTTCACCGAAAGTACCTCTTCGAAAAAAGCGAATACTCTTTTAAAACCATCTCCAGCTAAAAGGTAATACGACAGTCTAGAGAAGCGGCAACGCAAAATCATTAGCGAGTAAATAAACGGGGATTCTTTTGTTACTAAGAGAATCCCCATTTTAAGTGTTAGTACTGTTTACATTATCCGATACGACGTTCACGTCGACGTCTCATATCCGCTAGTTCATCAACTAGAGGGACTTCAGTAACAGAAGAATTATCAATATGCTCGGCAGGGAAATGCGTGATCGAGCCAGTGAGCTCTTTCATAGTGCCCGATACAGCAATACCGAATACTCCTTGGCCTCCTTGGATGAGGTCAAACATTTCTTCCGGAGAAGTGCACTCATAAACTGATGATCCATCAGACACAAGCGTAATGTTAGATAGTTCAGAAACACCGCGGTCACGTAAATGGTCAACCGCAATACGAATATTTTGTAGAGAAATTCCGGTGTCAAGCAGACGCTTCACAATTTTTAGCGTAAGAATGTCTTTAAAAGAATAAAGACGCTGGGAACCAGATCCTTTGGCTCCTCGAATGGACGGTTTTACAAGGCCTGTGCGTGCCCAGTAATCAAGCTGACGATATGTGATACCAGCAATCTGGCAGGCTGTAGGACCTCGATAGCCTGTCTGGTCATCTGGAATAGAACGGTCGGGGAATAGTCCCGGTTGTTCGCTATGTTTGTCGCCGTGAGAACTGACGTTATCCATTATTCCACCTTGCACATGTCACATCGCTAGACCACCAGTGCTAATAGTAGCTCAACGCAGTAACACAAAGTTACTTATGGTAACTAAATTACTAATGTTACTAATGTGACTTCTTTTACCCTACGTGAACAAAGAATATTTGCTAGGAAATCCCAGAGCAACTGGACACGCCCAAAGGTTCAAGTATTACTTGAGACTTTTATTCCTCATCGTCCGGACCATCGAGAAAATCATCCATCGACAAATGCTCAAGCATTTCTCGAAACTTATCAATCTCGACATTGTATTCTTCCGGTAATTCATCTGAATAATTGCCAGTACCTACCTGTTGGGAAGGCATTTTACCGTTATGCGGATCGGGTACTCCGAACTCGTTTAGAACAGACTCTTCAACGGTGATCTCGCAACCACACGTCGCAGCAAGAATGAGAGCATCAGAGGGACGGCTATCAACCGTCTTGGAATTATCAAGCACAATTTCTGCCCAAAAAATTCCGTCTCTCTGCGCCGTAATACATACAGACTGCACTTCCGCACCAGCAGCTTGAATAGCTCTCCACAGCGTAGTGTGCGTAAATGGGCGAGGAATCTCAGTTTTGGTCATAGCAAAGGTAAGCAGAGCCGCCTCCTGCTCCCCTATCCACATTCCAAGTACCCGGTCTCCTACACATTCGTGCAGTATAACGATCGGATCATCTTCAGGAGTATCAGATTGTATACCTACAATACGAACAGGAATTCTCATTAGTAATCCAAAACATCGCGGAGACGCTGTTTAAGAAGTCCAGCAGTCAAATCGCTCACATCATTGGCGAGCTCTCTAGTTCTTTCAACACTACATTTTTTATCATCAGCAGATTGTAACGCTCTACTGGCACCAGATGCTTGACGGATAAGATTCGCCATACGATCAATCGAAGTACGAAATGTACGTAAGTGTCTTATATCGATACCAGCATCGCATAACGCCTTGCATACCTTCACAATGGTGATATCGTCTTCAACGTAAAATCCGGCACCAGTCACACGTAAGAGATCCGCATCAATAAGAGTATCTAAAAATTCCGGGTCAATACCTGTTTTTAGACACAACGTCCGCTCAGTAAGTCGAACCTGGCTAACACAAGAAAAATTCTCTTTCTGCTCAGACGGTACAGGCTGCACCGTATTAGATTGACGCTGTAGTTCCTCTAAAGTCACTTCACCTGCGTCAACTCGCTCTAACTGCTCTCCAATAACTTTGTTAGGAAGAAAACGATCCCTTTGAGCACTAAGAATAAAACGCAATCGCTCTATATCGTCACGTGTATATCGTCTATAGCCAGACGCTGTTCGCGCAGGACAAATTAGACCCGTGGCTTCAAGAAAACGAACTTTAGAAAGAGAAATATCATCGAATTCTTGTGCAAGAAGATCAACGACAGCGCCGATGGACATAGTTGCACTAGAAGATCTCAGTGGCAAAGCCGACATTTATGCACTCCGGCGTGGACCAGTAAGAAATACTAACCGGAATTTGCCAATCTGAACTTCATCCCCATTATTAAGGACAACAGAATCAGTGGGTTCACGGTTCACATACGTTCCGTTCAAACTGCCCACATCGGAGACGCTGAAAGTATCACCATTACGTCGAAATTCTGCATGTCGACGCGATACTGTCACATCATCAAGAAAAATATCTGATTCAGGGTGACGCCCAGCAGTGACAACATCCCGATCAAGAAGGAATCGAGAACCAGCATTAGGTCCTCGTTTGACAACGAGTAATGCTGAATTTTCTGGGAGGCCCTCAACTGAGGTAGCTTTTGCCACCACAGGCTCAGTTGCGGCTAAATCACTTTCCTTCAGTAATTTAGCCCGGAAAACAGAAGTGGTCTCTGTACTTGGTTCCTGGAATGGGTAACCGACAGGATTCTCGCTCACTAGTCTTCCTTTCCATGGCACACAGAGTAAACATGTGTGAAACACTCAATTCCAGGTTCAAGGATACTCTGCAAAGACAGCTTCGGCATCCTCTTTATGATTCTAAATCGCAATGAGATTAACGATTCTCTAGTTAAGAATATTTTTATTTTTTCTCCATTGAGCTTTCTCTTCCGGAGTCAATACTGGAACTTTTTTAGCCAGTAAATATCCCCGATATATATAAAGCAGCCCTGTCCATACATAGAGAACAAACGCCCAAATGAATACTGCCCACCCAAGTGGTATTGCCCATTTACAACCTGAATAAGGAAGGTTAGCAAAAATTATCGTGGGGAAAGCAACCATGAGACTTGCTGTCGCAACTTTTCCTAGATAAATCACTGACATACGAAGGCCACGATTTTGGTAGATAAAAAATATTCCCGCGAGAATAACATCGCGACAGATAAGAACAATAACCATCCACCACGGAACAAAGTGCACAACTGCCATTGAAATTGGTACAGCAATTGTCATTAACCGATCTGCGGCGGGGTCAAGATATGCTCCTATCTTGGACTCAATATGCCAATAACGGGCAATCTTCCCATCCGCCCAATCACTGATGCCGATAATCATAAGAAGAACGAAAGCAGCTACATAGTTGTGTTTCCCCACCAATAACCAGATAAAAACAGGGACTAGGCACAATCGTAAGAAACTAATGAAATTAGGAACAGTGAATATACCCAATGATGAAGATGTCTTTGCTGCAGCGCTATCTTCAGATGTTCTCTTATGCGCAACATATTCAGTATTCTGTCTGGAACCCTCATTATGTTTATGTGCAGCTGTCACAGCAGACATCTTCCTGTTTCTCTTCTTAACAATAGACTTCCAATGGGCGGTGTATGACGCACGTAAGCACCATACACCGCCCATTATCAATGATAGGAAGTTACTCCCCTATTATTTAGATGACACCCATATCAATCATGGAATCTGCAACCTTAACAAAGCCGGCAATATTAGCGCCAACCATGTAGTTACCGGGGAATCCAAACTCCTCTGCAGTGGCAACTGCAGTATCGTGGATGCCTACCATAATCGAGTGCAAACGCTCGTCAGCCTGTTCAAATGACCAGTGGCTGCGGGAAGCATTCTGCTCCATCTCCAGACCTGAAGTGGCTACGCCGCCGGCATTGGAGGCTTTACCAGGAGCGTAATGAATACCAGCCTGGCTGAAGGTCTTGATAGCTTCAGGTGAGCAGGGCATATTTGCTCCTTCCGCCACAAACTTTGTGCCATTCTTCACAAGTGTGGCAGCAGCATCGCCGTCAAGCTCATTCTGAGTAGCGCACGGTAGTGCTACATCGCACTTAACATCCCAGATAGAACCATTAGCAACAAAAGTGGCGCTGGAACGACGGTCTGCATACTCATTAATACGACCGCGCTCAACTTCTTTGATCTGCTTGAGGAGCTCAACGTCAATACCCTCAGGATCATAGACGTAACCGGAAGAGTCCGATGCAGTGACAACCTTAGCTCCGAGCTTCTCAGCTTTTTCAATTGCGTAAGTAGCAACGTTACCGGCACCAGAAACAACAACGGTCTTACCATCGAAACTGGTACCCGCATCCTTCAACATTTCTTCGGCAAAGTACACAAGTCCGTATCCAGTTGCCTCGGTACGAACCAGCGATCCTCCCCAATTGAGACCCTTACCAGTAAGAACACCAGCATCAAAGCTGTTGCGGATGCGCTTGTACTGTCCATAGAGGTAGCCAATCTCGCGGCCACCAACACCGATGTCTCCAGCAGGAACGTCAACATTCTCACCGATGTGGCGCTGCAGCTCAGTCATGAATGACTGGCAGAAACGCATGATTTCGTCGTCAGACTTTCCCTTGGGATCAAAGTTAGAACCACCTTTGCCGCCACCAATAGCGAGGCCAGTGAGGGAGTTCTTAAAGATCTGTTCAAAACCTAGGAACTTGATGATGCCGAGGTTAACAGAGGGGTGGAAACGTAGACCGCCCTTATATGGACCCAAAACACTGGAGAATTCAACACGGTAACCGCGGTTGACGTGGTATTCTCCCTTGTCATCCATCCAAGGGACACGGAACATTATCTGGCGTTCCGGCTCAACAATACGGTCCAGGAGTGCCCGGTCAGTATATTCAGGACGTTCCTTGATGACCGGCTCAAGCGATTCAAGAATCTCCTTCGCAGCCTGGTGGAATTCTTTTTCTCCAGGGTTGTTAGCAACCAGGTTAGAATAGACTTCCTGTAGCCGAGTACTTGGCATGAGAGTGCCTTTCGTGTTGTGTGTTGTGTGATGAGACTCGAAAGACCATCACTTGTGTCAGCGGAATACACCGCCTAAACTGGAGAACCCAGTATCACCGTCTTGTGCAAGCGGATTGCTGTGTACCATGTACGTCCATGTGGTAGATGGGCGTACCATGCCAGCTAGATCGAGGTCAGGAAGACCGTTGGATAGGTCTAGCTTATTGAATGCTTCCTCGGCGCGCTTCTCAGCGCGTTCGATGAAGTCTTCAAAGGCCTCAATCGCAATACGATGGTATTCATCCAGAGGATTCTGGCGCCCCAAAGCGCGCAGGTGAATACTCTCCCGCACGTCATCAAGGTATGCCAGATGATCAGCCCATCCACGGTCAAGGTGGAAGAGCATGATATTTCGCGCAAGTTGATCTGCATCCTCAGCAGAGAACTTGGCCATTACCTCACTCCACTTGTCAGTGTTATGTGAGGCAAAGTATTCAGAGGCCACATTTGTGGTCAGGATACGGTCACGCTGCTCAGAGACAATGGCACGCTGATCTGCAACTAGGCGTGAATAACGCCATGTGTATGCATGAATATCCAGCATCTGCCCCTCAGTGACACGCTGTGCATGGTTAACAAGACGAAGAGCCTTTGGCGTTGTAAAAAGACCGTCACGATCAGTTGCCCCTGGCCATTTAGCATCCGGAGCACCAGCAGCAATAAGCTCATCCTCCATAGAGATGAAGAACACGCTCATGCCCGGATCACCCTGCCTACCAGAGCGCCCTCGCAACTGGTTATCAAGCCGTTCTGTGCGGTAGCGAGAAGTGCCAATCACACACAATCCCCCGGCATCAACAACCTTGGAACGGTCGACTTCATCGGAGCCACCCAGGCGAATATCAGTACCACGACCAGCCATCTGCGTGGAAACAGTAATAGCTCCATAGGCGCCTGCTTCCGCGACGACTTTTGCCTCCGCAGCATCGTTTTTAGCGTTCAATACGTTGCAGTGCAGTCCTTCAGCACGCAACTGATCAGCCAGATCTTCTGACTCTGCCACATTCTGCGTACCGACAAGAATAGGTTGGCCTTTTTCGTGCACGTTCTTAATGAACGTCACAATAGCTGCTTGCTTATTACCTGCAGTATCGTAAACACGATCTTTTTCATCAACACGAATACATGGCTTATTCGGTTCAATGGGAGAAACTTCTAGATTATAGAAGCGTCGGAACTGCTCACCCGCAGCAAGTGCTGTTCCTGTCATGCCGCATACTGTTGGATAACGACCAATAAGAGCCTGAATAGTGATGGTGTCGAGCACTTCCCCAGCTTCCGAGATGGGGAGTCCTTCTTTTGCCTCAACTGCCGCTTGCAAACCATCCGGCCAACGCTGTAGCTCTGCAACACGACCACGTGCAGCATCAATAAGCTTCACTTCATTGTTACGAACAATGTAGTGTACGTCTCGTTGCAGCAGTACATGTGCATGTAGAGCAACATTAACCTGTACAAGAGTGGTGCCTACATGCTCATCGTCATAGAGGTTAATACCACCTAGTTGCTTTTCTACAAAGCGCGATCCTTCATCCGTGAGATAGATATTGCGCTTTTCTGCATCTGTCTTGTAATGCCGATGTGACTGCAGCTGCTTAACAATGTCCACAACATCTTCTGAAGGAATCTCTCCTGCTGTGGAACCCGCAAGCACCAAAGGAACGAGTGCTTCATCGACTAGTACTGAGTCAGCCTCATCAACAATGGCGACATCCGCCTTGGGGGCAAGAAGATCATCTGCACGTGTAACAAGCTGATCTCGGAGAACGTCAAAACCAATCTCATTTACCGGAGCATACGTAATATCGCAGGCATAAGCTGCTTCACGCTCTTCCCGCGTAGAGGATTCATTGATCCAGCCAGAACGTAAACCAACGATATTAAAAAGCGGCTCCATCCACATGGAGTCGCGTCGGGCTAGATAGTCATTCACCGAGATAACGTGAACAGCGTGTCCACTGAGCGCGTATCCCACGGCTGCGATAGCTCCAGAAAGTGTTTTACCTTCACCCGTCGCCATCTCGATGACATCGCCATCTAGCAAACGCAAGGCGCCTTCTAGCTGAACATCAAAGGGCCTCAATCCGAGACTACGATCCGCCGCTTCGCGAATTAAAGCTAAAAACCGTGGATACTCCGGGGCATCATCAGACAGAAGATCCAGTGCGTGCGCGGCATCAGCGAATTCATCATCTTTGAGAGAAGACGCCCATTCATCATATTTTTGCGAAAGGGAAACAGCAGATTCCGCTTCTTCCCGGTTTTTTGAGGTCGAAGCTCCCAGAAGTTTCCAGAACTTTCCGAAACCTTTCACAGGAACTCCTCCTCTGTCGCTTAGCTAACGACGTATTCGCCACAGCTGAATGCTGAGCTATGCTGACTTTGCCAGCCTACAGAATCAGTTTAGCTATAGGGAAGACAAAACGACATTTCTAAGAAAGTTTTAGAGTTATTCTTTGCGAAAATTGAGCCACGCATGGCTTTTGACTAAAAACAAGAATTTTTACAACACCACAACAACAGTCTCAGTAGTGGGTATGAATGCTTGAGCATGGCATGGATACCTGAGACGCATAACAAATATTAGACGGCGACCTACATGCGTAGGCCGCCGTCTAATATCTATCTTTGTCGGGCTAGCGGGATTTGAACCCACGACCCCTTGACCCCCAGTCAAGTGCGCTACCAAACTGCGCCATAGCCCGTCCACTGTCTGTGACAGCTTCTCTACTCTATAACGAGAAGTATAGATTTTCCCAATCGCCTGCAAGACAGTTATTTCCATAGAAATAATCACTATGGATTTTCGTTATTCTACTAACGACGCTTCTCCCTTACTCGTACGCTAATACGGATAGGAGAACCACTAAATCCAAAACTTTCACGTAACTTACGTTCCAGGAAACGCCGATATCCAGCTTCCAAGAAACGCGTCGTAAACAGAGCAAATGTAGGAGGGCGAGTAGCTGCTTGTGTCGCAAAAAGAACACGTGGAAGTCTGCCACCACGCATCGGGGGCGGAGTAGCCGCCACAACTTCCTTTAGCCACTGGTTGAGCTGTCCTGTTGGAATACGTTTGTCCCAGCTCTCCAGTGCTTCTTCAATAGCGAGTACAAGTTTCTGCAAGGATCGACCAGTCGCGGCAGAAATATTAATACGCTTAGCCCAACTCAACTGTTGTAGATCGCGTTCAATTTCTCGTTCTAATTCGCGTTGTCGCTCTTCATCGACAAGATCCCACTTATTATAGGCAAGAACAACAGCACGGCCAGCTTCCAGAACCATATTAACAACGCGCTGATCTTGTTCAGTGATGGGCTGTGAAGCATCAATAAGCATAATGACAACTTCTGCCGTCTCAATAGCTGCTTTCGTCCGCAATGATGCGTAGTATTCGTGGCCTTGTGCTTGGCCTACACGCTTGCGTAACCCAGCAGTATCAACAAAGTGCCAGAGCTGACCATCTAATTCAACAAGTGAATCAACTGGGTCAACAGTAGTGCCCGATGCATCATCCACCACTGAACGATTTTCCCCAGACAGTTTATTGAGTAACGAACTTTTACCGACATTGGGCTTTCCAACAAGTGCCACACGCCGTACTCCTGTAAGCGCCGTTTCACCACGACGCGGGTGTTCTGGTAGCAACGTAACAATTTCATCCAGAAGATCGGCAGCACCACGCCCATGCAGCCCTGAAATTGGATGTGGCTCTCCCAGACCCAACGACCAAAAGTCAGCTGCATCCCCATCAGCGTTAGGAGAATCAGACTTATTCGCAGCAACAAGAACCGGAATATCTGAGCGCAGCAGACTCCGAGCGGCAATTTCATCCGTGATAGTGACGCCTACTGTGGAATCGACAACGAGTACAATAATATCTGCTGTTTGCATGGCAGATTCTGCTTGCTTGGCGATTTCCTTATTCATACCTTTTGCGTCTGGTTCCCACCCACCGGTATCCGTCACCATAAAACGCCGTCCATTCCACAGCGCTTCATAGGAGTTACGGTCACGGGTAACACCAGGAAAATCTTCCACAATGGCTTCACGACGGCCAATAAAACGATTAACTAGCGTAGATTTCCCTACATTGGGGCGCCCCACCACAGCGACTACCGGAAGTAGCTCTTTTTCTTGTGTGTGGTCAATATCCTCATCAGTGAGGTAATCAGCTGCTAAACGCTCCCATGCTTCTTCAGTAGATGCGTCATACTCCCCCAAATCAGCATCATAGGAAGAGTCATTCGACTCAACATTTTCATCCCCGCAGTCTCCTTCAGCAGCCTGTTTTTCACGAGCTAACTGAGCAATGATGGAAACGGTCTGCGAAAATTCATTACCAGTAGAATCCACCACAATGGCATCTTCTGCTTGCCGTAAGGGCGATACAGCCCGAGTGGAATCAGCTTTATCACGAGCGAGGACAGAAGACAGTACCTCATCAAAGGTTGTTGTCCGCCCTTCTGCAAGATCCTGTTCTAATCGACGACGTGCGCGTTCTTCAGGAGACGCAGTAAGGAAAATCTTGAGAGGTGCATCGGGCAATACAACAGTTCCAATATCACGCCCATCAACGATGGCACCACATCCACTACACGCTAGTTTACGTTGGAATTCAACCAGCTTTTCACGTACTTCAGGGATAGCAGACACTGCAGATACGTGTGCGGTCACATCCGCCTCACGAATTTCCGCAGTAACGTCTTCACCATTGAGATAAAAATACGTTTTATTCGGGTCAGACGACACACTGATATCAGTCTCATCAAGGAGCTTCACAATTGCAGCTGTATCATCGCTGCTAAGTCCCACCCGTAAAACAGCCAAGGTAATAATGCGGTACATGGCTCCAGTATCGAGATAAGCCATACCCAATTCTTGTGCAACAGCTCGGCAAACAGTGGATTTTCCGGCTCCACTGGGTCCATCTACAGCAATATAAAACGTCATAGTTGTACCGCCTCGTAGAGTGATGCAATTTCTTTACTGGATAACTTACGGAGAGAACCAGAACGCTGATTCCCGAGCGCTACTCTCCCTAGTTGTGTACGGACAAGCTCAATAACGGGGAAGCCTATTTCAGCCAACATCCGTCGCACGATTCGGTTTCGACCTTCGTGAACCACAACTCTCACCAGAGTTTTTCCATCCAATTTATCGATGATCTGTAGTTCATCTGCACTAATTGGACCATCATCAAGGTCAATCCCCTGACGCAGCTTACGCGCCTCACGTTGTCCCATTACTCCTCGTACAGTAGCGAGATACGTTTTTGGGACCTCGTAGGAGGGATGCATAAGACGATGAGCTAATTCCCCATCATTGGTGAGAAGTAACAGTCCTTCTGTGTCTTGATCCAACCTACCTACATGAAAAAGCCGCTGTCCTGCGCGAATACGGTCTGCAACGATATCGCCTACGCACGGACGTCCATGATCATCAGACATAGCCGACAGGTAACCACGGGGTTTATTAAGGAGAAGATAAACATGTTCTTCTCTCGCAATAACACGTTCCCCATCAACATGTACTACAGCGTTGGCAGGATTAACTTTTACACCCTGCTGACGGATCACTTTACCATTCACTTGTACGCGTCCTGCCGCAATGAGCTCTTCAGAAACACGCCGTGAGGCGACACCTGCTTGCGCCAGATATTTCTGTAGCCGCATTTCTTGCGGCGGATGAGAAGAAGATACGGAAACGTCAACAGGGTTGTCCGCCGTTACCATGTGATGCCGACTGGGCCGAGCCGAGGATGTACGTGGGAGATTCTTCTTTACTACAGAAGAATGTGATGAATAAGAATTTTTTCGAGGACTCTTCCTTGCCGGTGTGCCATCACGGCGAGCGGGTCGGTTCACAATGTTCTCTTTTCTACACCATATTCAGCATCATGTTTAGTGCTGAGATGAATCAGGTTAACGTGGCCATTGTCTCATTTTGAAGGGGCTCCGTCACCTTTGTCATCACCAAACTCGTCTTCCGCTCTAGTATCCGTTTGTCCGGTTTTAGCACGATGCGCTTCAAAACTTAGACGTGCCTCATCATCTATTTCATCAATACGTTCTACATCAGGCAATAGAGGTGCTAAATCGGGTAGTGCGGAAAGATCCGTTAACCCAAGTTGTTCGAGAAAAAGTGATGTTGTACAAAACAGCATTCCTCCAGTTTCTGGATCGTGACCATTTTCGACGATAAGTCCGCGCGCTTGCAGTGTCCGCATTACCCCGTCGACATTCACTCCGCGTACGGCAGAGACTTGAGAACGGGTAACTGGTTGACGGTAAGCCACTACAGCTAAGGTCTCTAAAGCTTGCCGTGATAATGTTCCACGACTACCGTCAAGCAATACTTTTTCAACATAGGGTGCATATTCTGCGCGAGTATAAAGCCTCCACCCATCGGGCATTTCTCGTAGATCAATACCACTATGGGCAGAATTCAATTCATCGGACCACTGTACGAGAATATTTCGTACAGTCTCTTCATCACTATCAACAGCTCGTGCTAAATCGCAGGTAGTAATAGGGGTATCAACAATAAGCACAACCGCTTCAATAGCGCCACGCAAAGTGCCGGGCAGAGTAGATTCCGTATTGTTGATGTCGTTCTTATCCATAGTTATCCGCTATTCCCCCATTGCTCTTTCTAGCTCATCGTCGGTAAATGTTTTACCAGTCCATTCAACATAGAGATTCCCTAAAGGATCTTCCTGGTCGAAATCAACAGCTTTTAGTTTGTACAGTTCCAATAAGCTGAGGAATCGACCAACAACTGTCATATTTTGCGAACAGTCAGCGACAAGCTGTGCAAAGTCCATTCTCTCGCCACGGTGTAATCCTGATAGTGCTCTCACAATGTACTGAGCTTCTTGTTTAACTGAGACGACGGGAACATGCACATGCGTAGTACTCACGCTCGGAACGGGTTTAGGACGGAAAGCTACCGCAGCAAGTAGTGCAAATTCCGTTGCACTCATTCCTAGATCAACTGGCGGGAGCAGGCGAAGATAATGTTCTTCAGGTGCCACTGAGCGCGCGTATCGATGGGGCGCTTCCTGCTGCCATCGGGCAAACTGTTGCGCAACCTCTTTAAAAGCCTTGTATTGGAAAAGACGGGCAAAAAGAAGATCCCGTGCTTCTAGTAATTCAAGATCTGCGGGATCGACCATATCTCCCTGTGGGAGGAGCCGGGCAGTTTTAAGATCAAGAAGAGTCGCAGCAACAACAAGAAACTCTGTGACAGCATCCAGGCCTTTTTCTTCACTTAGACTCCGCGTATAGGCTACAAACTCATCAGTAACCTCATGAAGTGCCACTTCGGTAATGTCTAATTTACGGTCTTGAATAAGCTGTAACAGCAGGTCAAATGGCCCTTCAAAGTTTCTTAGCCGAAGTTGGAAACCGTCCTCATTCACAATTTAATGCTCAATCCGCTCAATAACTTCAGCAGCTAACTGGCGATACTGTTGTGCGCCTGGTGACGAGGATGCCCACGTAATAATGGGCTCTCCAGCCACCGACGTTTCTGGAAATCGTACGGTTCGAGTAATAACTGTTTCAAAAACAGTATCCCCAAAAGCTTCCATAAGCCGCGACATAACATCACGGGCATGCAGAGTGCGACCATCATAAAGGGTGACGAGAATCCCGGTAAGAGACAAACGGGGATTAAGGCGCGCTCGTACTTTATCCATAGTGTCAGTGAGAAGAGCCAGACCTCGCATAGAGAAGAACTCACATTCCATTGGAATGATGACTCCATCGGAGCATGCTAAAGCATTCACCGTTAGTAACCCTAGAGATGGCTGACAATCTACCAATATGTAGTCATAACGATCCATAACTGGATAAATTGCTCGATAAAGCGCCTGCTCTCGCCCTACTTCAGATACCAGTTGAATTTCTGCCGCAGAGAGATCAATATTGGCAGGAATAACGTCGAGGTTTTCCGTGTGTGTATGAACGATAACTTCATCAACGCTGACAGATGTATCAACTAAGAGATTATAGATCGTTGTATCCAGTTCATAGCTCTGAATGCCTAAACCAGCAGAAAGCGCTCCCTGCGGATCCAGATCGACGAGAAGTACACGACGTCCAGTTTCTGCAAGTGCAGCGCCCAGATTAATAGAGGAGGTAGTTTTCCCCACACCACCTTTTTGGTTACACATGGAGATGACGACAGCAGGCCCATGGCTAGTCTTTGGTTGGGGGGTTGGGATCTCACGAATCGGTCGCCCAGTAGGTCCAAGTTTTGTAGCACCAGTTGTAGCGCTCTTTTGATCGCTACTTTTTCCTGGATCCTGCAACCGAACTGCCATGGTGGAGTTCTCCTTTCACTGTTCCCTATTAGCCTACCGTGCGCGCGGGTGTGACTCTGCCCAAACCTCGCGTAAAGATTCTGCTGTCACCATCGTATAGATCTGAGTGGTAGTCACTGACGAGTGTCCTAATAATTCCTGCACGACACGAACATCTGCGCCGCCTTCTAACATGTGTGTGGCAAAAGAGTGTCGTAACGTGTGGGGAGAGACGTCTTCTGTAATATGCGCTTGATCAGCTGTATTTTGAATAATCTGCCAGGCACTTTGTCTGCTTAAACGATTACCTCGCAAGTTAAGAAAAGCTGCATGAGTTTTCCCTTTCGACAATGCAGGACGCGAACGTACGAGATACTCCTGGTATGCCTTAAGTGCTGGTCCTCCCACTGGCACTATGCGTTCTTTATCCCCTTTACCATGCAAGAGAACGGAAGCGTTCTCAATGTCTATATCGCCAATATTAAGGCCAGTAATTTCAGAGATTCGTGCGCCAGTTGTATAAAGCATTTCTAAAAGTGCCCGATCGCGTAATGCACGAACTGGATCGGGAGAGGACCCATCCCCTGCTCCTTCTAAAAGTTTAAAAATAGTATTCACCGGTAATGCTTTGGGAAGACGCTGAGCAATTTTTGGAGGAGGTACTGTAGCCGCTGGATCGCTCTCTGTTATTCCTTCCCGGAAAGCGAATTTATGTAGTCCTCGAACAGAGACCATGACGCGTGCCGCCGAACTGGCCGCAAGCGGCGCATATCCTAACTTTTTATCTCCAGCTACTAAAGAATCTCGAAACTCCTCGAGATGGTTTTGGGTAACTTCCCCTAAAGAATTCACTGGATAGCACGTAAGGAAAGAAATATACCGATCGATATCCCGCCGGTATGCCTGCAGTGTATTGTTGGAGGCCGCTCGTTCCACTGCGAGAAAATCAAAATAGGAATCGACAGGTGTTGTAAAGTCTGACATCACTGGCTTCCTTTTCTTTACTCACGCAGTCAATTTCACCATATTTACACGTACTATGGTGTTACTTCTGCCATCCTTTCCGCTGCGCAAAACGCCATGCTTTGGTATCCCAGTCTGCATCAGTTGAGCGGAGCATACCGACGGAATTAGTTGCTAAAGCATAGGCTGCTCCTAAAATGCCAGCTATCGCAATATTGTTAACAATCTCACCAGAGTAAATATGCTGCACAGCTTGCGAAAGGGGCATCCACTGTAATCTCATGTCAGCCTCTTCCTCCTCTGGTGATGGACGATCGACGGAATAGATTCCACGCGCTAAAAAAATTCGCACAGATTCGTCCGCAAATCCTGGAGAAGTAACAGTATCTGCAATAGCATGCCATTCTTCAGCTGCATACGATGTTTCCTCACAGAGTTCACGCTGTGCTGCAGTAAGTGGCTTTTCTCCCGGAATATCTAGTATTCCAGCAGGTATTTCCCATAAACGTCGTCCTGTTGGATGTCGGTATTGATACTCAAGTAGCACTTTCATCTCTTCATTGAGAGCAACAATAGCCACAGCACCGGAATGTTCTACGACTTCTCGAGTTGCTATAGTTCCTCCGGGCATTCTTACACGATCTTTACGCAGCGCAAGAATTGCTCCTTCATAAAGAGTCCTTGAATCCACAACCTCAAAGTCATGTGTACTAGGTGCGTTAACCATGGTGTGCTCCTTGATAACCATCAAGCGTTCTTATTGTGATGGTAACGCAGTGCCTCTACTACTAGTCGATGGAACAATGGATGTGGTTGGGTGGGACGAGACTTGTATTCCGGATGTGCTTGTGTAGCAACTAGGAAAGGATGTAACGAGCGATCATATTCAACGAATTCGACTAATTTACCGTCTGGACTTGTACCAGAGATATGTAGTCCGACACTTTCCATATCGTCCCTATAGTCGTTATTGACTTCGAAACGATGGCGATGTCGTTCGGTAATGGATGTTCTACCGTAGATTTCTGCAACAAGCGAGTCTTTTTTCAACACTGCAGGGTACGATCCCAGTCGCATAGTACCGCCCATATCAGCATTGCCTGCCACAATCTCTTCTTGCTCAGCCATCGTATGAATTACTGGATGTGTCGTATCGGGGTCGAACTCAGTAGATGACGCATCATCAATACCCGCCGAACGAGCAGCTTCTAGTACTATGCATTGCAAGCCTAAACATAGACCTAGCAGCGGTATTTTATGTTCACGAGCATAGCGAATAGCGCCTATTTTTCCTTCAATTCCTCGTATTCCGAAGCCGCCTGGGACAACAATACCGTCTACATCGGCAAAGAGCTCAGCTGTAGTGTCTGGGTCCTCGCATTCATCAGCGGATATCCATTTAATATTCGCTTTACTGTATTCGGCAAAAGCACCTGCACGAACTGCTTCAATAACAGACAGATATGCGTCTGGTAAATCAATGTATTTGCCAACAATCGCTATAGTAACTTCACTCTGGGGGTGATGAACACGGTCAAGAAGATCTCCCCATATGGTCCAGTCTACGTCGCGGAACGGCAACTCAAGTTTACGGATGACGTAGGTATCCAGACCCTCATCATAAATAACTCTAGGGATATCGTAGATGGATGGTGCGTCGGGACAAGAAATAACGCCTTCATCATCAACATCGCACATACGCGCAATCTTGTTTTTCAATGCGTCCGGTACCGGTCGATCAGCTCGCAATACTAACGCATCGGGAACAATACCGATACTGCGTAAAGTCGCCACAGAGTGTTGAGTTGGTTTTGTCTTTAACTCTCCCGATGGGGCAATATACGGCACTAATGAGCAGTGCAAGTAGAAAATATTTTCTCGTCCAACATCATGGCGTAGCTGTCGAACAGCTTCTAGGAAAGGCTGTGATTCAATATCGCCTACCGTGCCACCAATTTCAGAGATAACGACATCTGGTGAGATACCGTTCTCGTCGGGTTCTTCCATCGCAAGGATAGCTTCTTTAATGGCATCAGTAATATGCGGTATTACCTGTACGGTTCCCCCTAAATACCCACCACGCCGCTCTTTAGCTATGACATTGGTATAAATGCGCCCAGTAGTGATGTTACCGCGCTGTGACATGGGTACATTCAAAAATCGTTCATAGTGGCCGAGATCAAGATCAGTCTCCGCTCCATCTTCAGTAACATACACTTCACCATGTTGGAAAGGATTCATAGTGCCAGGATCAACGTTGAGATAAGGATCCAGTTTTTGCATGGTGACGGAAAGACCACGGGAAATAAGAAGCTGTCCAAGACTAGCTGCCGAAAGGCCTTTACCGAGGGATGATACAACCCCACCTGTAACAATAATGTGTTTACACGCGCGCTTATCAGTTCTATTTAGTCTATTTAGCACGAAAACTCCCGTATGTTTCGTGTGCATTTTTTAAAAAAGCACACTTTTCCTACGGGATTTCAGATTATCATAGCGGTGTTGCTGGGGTCACTTTGTCTTCGTTAACTCGACAAGACGTAACACAATATTTGCCTGGCCAGATTTCTTATCTGCTTTGCCTACAACAGCAAGTTTCTTTGTCGTAAAAGTTTTTGCTGCTGTAAGAGGACCATTCACATGTTCAGCACCTGTTGCACCGGTAACAACGGTAGCAACTTTTCGTTGCGCTAATCCCTCCGCAATTTTCGCTATCGTTATCCCTCGTACTCCATCTTCGGAGTTAGGTGCTGAACTGTTATTGGCTCCTCCGGATACGAGAATTGCACAGTCAGCTTCCCCGAGAAAACTATCGGGAGTCACAAAACCATTAGCTGCCAGCCGATCCATAAAAGTAGAACGTGCTGCATCTACTGTTGGAGTATCCGCTTGTACAGATAATGATCCCAGAATAGAGCCCGTTAAACGGCCTGAATTCTGATCTCTATCTGTTGGTAACTCAACTCCTTTGGGAAGAGCATTAGTAACAAGGGTAGAAAGTTCAGCATCATTTTCTGTGGCAGCAAATTTTGGTGTCAGGGTGATAAATCCTGTTAGTCGACCAGCAGCAGATGTCACTTGCTTCTGAATTTGGGCAATTGTCTCACGATTAGCCGCAGGAGTAGCGATAATAAGTACTTTTCTATTAGCAAGAGCCCGTACAGGTACATCTGGTACAACATCTTCTGTCTGTGTGGCAGTAGTAGATGTTGAATTATCTGAAGAGACTAGTGTTCCTCCGGTAATAATGCCAATGCCAAGTGCAGCAAACACTGCAGCAATGGTAAGAGCAATTCCGTTTCCCTTTTTCATCTTTTATCTTCCCTAGGAATAGCGGTCATGGAACAACTAGAACCAGCCTTGGACAGTAGTAGCAAAGCTATTCCATCCATCGATAATGGTTGAGGCACCTGGAGCATCTGGAAAACCATAGAGATACACCATAAAAGCAGCAAAAATAACAGCTACTACAACTAGCAGTACGGCCCACCAGCTCACTGTTTGGTCAGGTCGGAGCGAGCTTATAGCTTGCGCATCAACAAGACAATGCGCAACTTTTAACCGGGTAAGAAAGGCCGCGGCACTAGTACTTATAGAATCTGGATCCAAGAAGTCCTGCAAACTCATTGTTAGCCCGACGGCAACAACAAGAGACGCTCCTGCATAATCTACGAGTAGAAGTGCAAGTTCTTCTGCATCTGCAACCGCTGGAAAAGTAATTGCAGAAACCCCTTGGTCCTGTACTCTCTCTAGACCTTCTGCATGTCCATCCGGGGAGGCAGGAAGGACTAATTGGGCTCCACATTGTAGAGTTTCATTAGTCATACTGCGGGGGTCTCCAACTAATAAATCAGGCTTATATCCTGCATCTACGAGGAGCTCGGCACCTGCATCAACACCGACTAAAACCGGTTTATACTTCTTAATAAACCAGCGGATAGAACGAAGCTGAGCGGCACTTTCACTACTATTCCCAATAACAACTACTTTACGGTCGACCATATTGCAATCGACATCGGGCACACCGATACCTTCTAGTAAAAGAGGCGACTCTGTTGAAAGAAATTCCGCAGTGTTACCCGCAAAAGCAGCTAATTGTTCATTAACACGCGTACGGCGTTCTTCAATCTTCCGTGAAACCTCTGGGAGAGTAAGTGCGTTACCGTGCGCTACGGCTTCGCCTTTCACCCAAATAGTTCCGGTATCCATGGAAAGTGGATGACCTTCTCGAACAACATCAAAAATGGTCTCCCCTACTTCATCAACTACTGCTACACCTGCTTGCAATAACGTAAGGGTTCCATAGGTGGGATATTTATTCGACAGTGCCGATGCAGCGTTAATTACTCCCACAACTCCGGCTTTAAGAAGATCCTCTGCTGTGGCTTGTGTAAGGTCTGGCTCATTGATGACGACGATATCACCCGGTTTTACTCGATGAAGCACACGCGCGAGAGAACCATCCACTCGTGCGATCCCGGTAATTCCAGGATCAGAGTTACTATCGGAACGAGAAATAGGCCACTTCATACCAGTTATTATTTCTGAATATGCCAATTGGATAGTAGAGGCGCGCCGAGTTTATAACGGTTAATCTGCAGTTTTTAATTTTTTAGCAGTTTCCCATAGTTCTTTGGCATGTGCTTTACCTGTTTCCGTATCTCCTATACCTGCCAGCATCCTTGAAAGCTCCAGTATCCGTTCATCGTCATCTAGATGAGTAACGGTTGTTACTGCTACCTGTGTGGAATTATCTTTCGTGACGGTAAGGTGAGAATCCGCAAAAGCAGCTACTTGCGGAAGATGTGTGACAGCGAACACTTGATGAGTTCGTGATAAACGGGAAAGACACCTCCCTATCTCCAATGCCGTTGAACCACCAATCCCGCTATCAACTTCATCAAAGATAAGAGTACGACCGTAGTCTTTTTGTGCAAGAACAACTTCTAAAGCCAACATCACTCGTGATAGTTCACCTCCAGAAGCTGCTTTTGAAATAGGTTGCGGGGTGGAACCGTTATTCGCAGCCAGGAGGAAAGTGACACTATCTGCACCATATTCTGAAAAATGTTCTGTACTACCACTGGTAGCAGCATCGTCCAGAGGCGAAATATCAATAGTAAAAGTTGCTTTATCCATCGCCAATGTATGTAAAACAGACGTTACTAATTTTTGTAAAGTCCGAGCATATTTTTTACGAGCAAGGGTAAGAGTATGAGCCGCCTCATGAAGCTCTCCAGCTAATCGATCAACTTCTTTTTGGAGTTGGTCGAGAGTCGTTTCCGACGTATCAAGTTCAGCGATACGCTTCTCTGCGTCATTCTTCCATCGCAAGACATCATCAGCATCAACTCCGTATTTACGAATAATGTTTTTGATACTTGCTTGACGAGCTAATTTTTCTTCTAATACAACAGGATCTGCATCAAGAGCTTCAAGATAAGAATGAAGACCAGAGGAAAGTTCTTCAAGAATAGACAGTACTTCGTCAAGCTGTTCCGCTGACTCTTCCAGAACTGCATCACTGCTACCGTGTAAAACATCACGGCTTTCCCCCAAAGAACTAATAGCCGCCGGAGAGCTATGGTCGGGAAGAGAACTCAGCCCATCCCCTGACAAGAAGGAAACATCTCCGCTGACAAGAAAATAAGCACGACTGGCAATATCTCGTAGTTCGTCTACATCCATCAACCGGCGAATCTCTTCTTGAAGCTGCCTATCTTCTCCGGAAGAAAGATTTACCTGATTAATTTCTGCGACAGATTCTCGTAATTGAGCAACCTCACGGGCACGTTCGCGGCCCTGACTTTGGCGTTCGCGAAGTTCCCGAGAGCATACTTTCCACTGCTCCCATAGCTTTCGATAAACCGTGTACAGTTCACTAATCTCATCACCACCGTACTGGTCGAGTGCTTCACGCTGTTGTGCCGAACTCAGCAACCGTAACTGATCATGCTGTCCATGAATAGTCAGCAGAGGACGGCTAAATTCAGCAAGGATACCGGCAGGAACGCTTCGTCCTCCCAAATGCGCGCGAGAGCGTCCATCGGACCGTATCGTTCGTAAAGCGATAATTGATTCGTCGTCATCGGTTTCAGCACCGCACCCGGCAAGCAGCTCGCTTGTTTGATGAGCTAACTCATCAGGTAATCCATCTACATAAAAACGGCCTTCAACACGGGCTTCGCTAATATCCTCATCCGCCGTATTACGTACTTGTGATGAATCGGCCCTCTGCCCAGTAAGAAGCTGGAGCGATGAGACTACCATCGTCTTTCCAGCACCTGTTTCACCAGTGACAACAGTAAAACCCGGGTGTAGTTCAAGATCCGCTTCCGCGATAACACCTAAATTTGTAATTCGTAGTTCGCTTAACACAAGGCTAGATTAACTGATCTACGCATTTTTGTGGGGAGCTGCATGCGGAGAAACATCCCTCCATCCTTGGACGGGAAGATGGAATTTCCGTACCAATTTATCAGCAAAAGGACTGTTATCAAGGCGAATCATGCGAACTGGACGAGAGCCTTTTCGCACTTCAATACGCTCACCATTTTCCACACGAATTCCGCGGTATCCGTCAAGATAAGCCATCGCGAGACCACGCCCACAGTGAATATCAATTGTCACTAAAGAATCTGGAGAGACAACAAGTGGTCGTGTAAAAAGACCATGTGCATTATTCGGCATAACGAGCATAGCAGCCATCTGCGGCCAGACAACGGGTGCTCCCGCAGAAAAGGAATGTGCCGTAGAACCTGTCGGTGTCGAGACAAACATACCGTCACACGCATAACTAGAGACCGGCCGATTATCAATTGCTAATGTGGCTTCAAGAATTCCTCGATGCGTTGCTTTTTCTAAGCTAAGTTCGTTAATAGCCCAGCTACCAGTACGAACACGATTATCTGAAACAACTCCGACGTCAATAGTCATGCGATCTTCAACTGTGAAATCTCCTGATATGAGTCGATCGAGCGCATTCCAGATGTTATCTGCTTCAAGCTCTGCCAGAAAACCAACATGCCCCATATTGATACCAATTATGGGTATATCGGCACCATGTGCAAGATCTGTACCTCGTAAGAAACTACCGTCGCCGCCTAAAACAATTATGAGATCGCTAGAAGAAGCCGTACTGCGGGCCTCATCAATAACGGAAGCAGAGCAGGCTCCTGGAGGTTCATTCCATGGATCTGTGCTCAAAATACTACTGGTGATGCCTCTACTACGAAGATAATCAGCAACCTCATGAGCAACCTGAGGTGCATCATAGGAGTAACCAACAATGAGCACAGATTTGGGAGTAAAACCCACATGATTATGCTCAGAACGTTGTATCTTCGACATTATTGAGGTCCTTTTTCTACTGCTTCAGCTGCTAAAGCAGATATTTGGAATAGTGCTTCATCGTCATTTCCTACGATACACAATGGCCGTGTAAGCGAATCAGTATCGTTCTCTTCACTACCGCACTGCGAGTGAGGGTACGCTTCAATCCAGAGAAAATACTCTACATTTCCAGATGGTCCAGGAAGAGGAGAAGCAGCAATATCCCGAATACCCATGCCCAGATCAAGCGCTTTTTGGGCTACTTGGCATATTGCTTTCTGACGTTGTGCAGGATCTCGAACGACCCCTCCTGCTCCGACATTATCTTTTCCTACCTCAAATTGAGGCTTTACCATAAGCATCATTTGTGCGTCATCGGTACAACATGCAAGAAGTGCATCGAGCACTAAAGTCAAAGAGATAAATGAAAGATCCGATACAACTAGATCTACAGGACCACCAATACTAGCTGCATCGATGGAACGCACATTAGTACGATCAAGTACTGTTACACGCGGATCATTTTGCAGACGCCATATCATCTGCCCATATCCGACATCTACGCCTACAACATGCAAAGCCCCATTTTCGAGCAGTACATCAGTAAAACCACCAGTGGAAGCACCGGCATCGAGACAGCGTTTTCCCTCTACGGTAAGACCTTGCGGTCCAAACGCAGCAAGAGCGCCCAATAATTTGTGCGCTCCTCTACTAGCCCACTTATATTCTTCTAATTCTTCGACAACTAGTGGGGCATCAGAAGAGACTACACTAGCCGGTTTTTTAACCGGCATGCCGTTACATGTAACGCACCCAGCTTTAATCAGATCAGCGGCATGTTCACGGGAACGAGCGAGTTTACGGCGCACTAGCTCGGCGTCGGCACGGAGACGGTGCACCATCGGTAGATCCTTCCACTAGTCTAATTCGTCTTCGACAGCATCCAATGCCTGTGTTAGTAGATCATGAGCATCATTCAAAAAGCTAATAGCACTATCAGTATCATCATTGCACTCAAGACTCTTCGAGAGATACTGAGCAACTTCTTGATAGATTATTTCGGGAGTAACACCAGCAAATTTCTGTGCATTGGAGGCAAGTGAAGCAGGACTAGCTGAACTCATTGACTTAGTTGAGCTCATAGAGTCGACCATGATACAAGCTCCTCCGTATCAGTTGTATCAAATCCTTTTACTACTTTTACGCACTGAGTATTGTCCCATGCTTGCACAATAAGAGCAGCTATTTTTTCTACGTGGGAAGCATGTTTATTCAGAAATCTAACGGTAGCTACTCCGCTACAATCAACGTCAAGCAAAAGAATCTCTTTTGCATATGCACGCGAATAATGAGGAAGATTGAAATCTTTAGGGGAACACACAAGATCCTTTAAGAACCGCAGATCTGGCACTACATATGTAGGTCTCTGTTTCTTACTAGCATTACAAATATCTGTAATGCTAGTTACTCCGGTGAGCACGCAAAGAGTATCGTAGCCTGCATTATTACCCCCCTCAATATCAGTATCTAGTCTATCGCCAATAACAAGAGGATTTTGTCCCTCTACGAGATGAGCTGCTTGCTGCATACTTTGTGCAGCCGGTTTACCTGCAGTAATAGCACGTACACCTGTAGAGACCTCAACTGCAGCAACCATCGCACCGTTACCAACATTAAGACCTTGTTCACTGGGGAGGCATGTATCTTTGTTCGTTGCATAATACCGAGCACCATTCCTGATAGCCCTCGCTGCAGCAGACAGTTGTTTCCAGCCTGTGGCATCTGAATGCCCTTGTACAACTGCCTTCGTCTGACACGAATTATCTCGGACTGTAGAAAATCCACTTTCGCGAACTACCTGTTCAAGATAAGGAGTACCGAGAACAAGAACTTCTGCTCCCGATACAAGGTCCTTCTTCATTACTTGTGCCGCTAACTGTGCACTGGTCACAATATGCTGGACATCCGTGTTATAGCCAATACGCTTAAGTCGGTGATGCACCGTATCCGGAGAACGTGAAGCATTGTTTGTTACATAAACAACGCAGTCTCCGAATGTATTAAGAGCATCAACAGCGTAGGGAACAGGTAAATCACCGATGTTGGCGGTACCGTCTAGATCAACTAGAAAAGAGTCATAACTCGATTGTGCCACAGCGGAATTACCTTAATTCTCAAGTTCTTCAAGCCTATCAACGGCATCGGTAAGAACCTCATCATCAATTGCTACAACACGTTGGAACCAGTCAATAGCTTTATCTTTATCTCCAGCTGCCAAAAGTGCGTCTGCATAGGCGTAAAAATATCTGACCGCAGTATCCCCCACTTGTGACGGATCAAGATTGCCCTTTTCCAAAACTGCAATAGCAGCATCATACTCGTCCATATCTTCATGAGCTCCCGCAACGACAATGCGGAGTTCAGCTAAAGCAGTTTCATCTAAATCCTTAACATATTCACTGTTAAGCATTTCGATTGCGCGTTCTGGGCGCCCCAATCCTCGTTCACAATCAGCCATCAAACTGAGCATGCCTGGCCCTCCACCTATACGCCGAGCTGTACGTAACTCACTAAGTGCTTCTTGCCAGTGCCCTGTACGATAAGCAATGATGCCCGTATGCTCTCGTACTACTGCAATTCTGCCAGCATGATCGCGAGCTGCCTTCGCGTGAGCTAAAGCTTCTTTCGGATCTTCATCAATAAGTGCATACGAGGCAATCATATGGCTTGCAACTCGGTTAGCATTTTCTCTAGAGAGCATGTGAAGATCTCTTCGTATATCGCTAGGAAGATCGCGTGGATCTACCCATTCAGGAATCTGAGGATCTTTATTAGCCCGTTTAGACGACCGCTCATCTCGTGAACGATAGTTCTGATCCGGTGAGTAGCGCTTCTTCGTTGAAGAGTAAGAATTTCTCTTTCCCCCTCGAAAACGACGCTCATTCCCCGTAGAAGACGATTTATCCAACCGTTTATTGTGAGAATCATGGTGACGAAAACCGTTGCTATCCGTACGGTCATCCCATTTACTGTGTTGATTACCCCGTTTATATTTATGGTCAGAACTTCTGACATCAGAATTTCTTGAATTAAAGTTTTTTCTATCGTTCCTTCTCCTATTTTCGAAAGAACGAGATTGTCTTTGCTCTCCAGACTCTCTTGTTCCTCTAGTAGAGCGTTGGGAATGAGCAACTCGAGAAGAAGGATGATGGAATGATGTACTAGAAGAGCGCTTTCCCTTGTGGGACCCTTTATTATTCACGTACTCTGCCATCATATTTCCTTGATCCGTAATCTTTTGTGATTTTTAGTTTACATAAAAAAACTGTGGGGAGCCTCAAAGAGACTCCCCACAGCAC